>Ga0307376_10000006_pt1 | contig 527787 bp, 516 predicted proteins | sample TR2MG_FD_202536 | JGI IMG/M metagenome (GOLD analysis project Ga0307376, IMG submission 202536) | Soil microbial communities from Risofladan, Vaasa, Finland - TR-2 | ecosystem: Environmental > Terrestrial > Soil > Coastal area > Acid sulfate soil | place: Finland: Risofladan, Vaasa...
CGCGCCAACCAAGCCTCTCAGCCCAGCTCCGCACCCAACCCCTTCGATTCTCGAAAGTCAGGCCCGCAACTCACCACCGCCTACCCAAGCACCCACACCTATCGGTTGTCTGGTTGTTAAAGAACGGTTCTCGACGCCTATTTGACGCCGCTTCTCATCGCTATCTAATGTTGCCTCAGCAACGAGAGGGCCGAATTATACAGAGCCGAGAAGCGCGGTCAACGCCTTTTGAAAAATAATTTCAGTTTCTTTGCGGAGCGGTTTCCTGGCACTCCGATTCAAGCCAGCGTGACACGCGCGAACTTGCGCTTGCCGACCTGCAGTACCACGGTTTCTCCTGCTCTCAGCGTCAAGCTCTTGTCGACAACCTTTTCCCCGTTCATGCGTACCCCGCCTTGCTCGATCATGCGCAGCGCGTCCGAGGTGCTCGCCGTCAGCCCCACCTGCTTCAGAACCTGCGCGATCGGCAACTGGCCACCGGCGGCGGCTAGCGTCATCTCGGCCATGTCGTCTGGCAGCGCACCGCGCTGGAAGCGAGCTTCAAAATCGGCCAGCGCCGCTTCGGCGGCCGTCCGCGAATGGAAACGGGCGACGATCTCCTGAGCCAGCAGCACCTTAATGTCGCGCGGATTGCGGCCTTCGGAGATATCCCTTTTGAAGCCAGCGATTTCCTCGATCGGCCGGAAAGACAGCAGTTCGTAGTAGCGCCACATCAGGTCGTCTGAGATCGACATCAGCTTGCCGAAGATCTCTTGCGGAGGCTCGGCGATACCGACGTAGTTGCCTAGCGATTTCGACATTTTGTTGCTGCCGTCGAGCCCCTCCAGCAACGGCATCATCAGAACGCATTGCGGCACTTGGCCATAATGCTTTTGTAGCTCGCGCCCGACCAGCAGGTTGAATTTCTGGTCGGTACCGCCGAGCTCCACATCCGCCCTCATCGCCACCGAGTCGTAACCCTGGCAGAGCGGGTATAGAAATTCGTGGATGGCGATCGGCTGCTGGGCGGCATACCGCTTCGAGAAGTCGTCGCGTTCCAGCATGCGCGCGACGGTATGCAAGGCGGCGAGCCTGATCATGCCGGCGGACCCCAGCGGCTCGAACCAAGTCGAGTTGAAGCATATCTCCGTCTTGTCCGGATCGAGTATCTTGAACACCTGCTCCCGATAGGTTCCAGCGTTGTCGAGAATCTGTTCGCGCGAAAGCGGCGGCCGGGTCGTGTTCTTGCCGGTGGGGTCGCCGATCATGCCGGTAAAATCGCCAATCAGAAACATCACGTGATGGCCGAGTTCCTGGAAGTGCCGAAGCTTGTTGATCAGCACCGTATGACCAAGATGGAGGTCGGGGGCGGTCGGGTCGAAACCGGCCTTGATGCGCAAGGGTCGACCGCTCTTCAGCTTGTCGGCGAGCTCGGCCTCGATCAGCAGTTCGTCGCTGCCACGCTTGATGCGTGCGAGTTGGGATGGGATGTCCATGAGAGACCCTGCGGAGTGTCGGCGGCTCCGGTTTTTTGTTACACTCGCCGGAACTTTTTTTCAACGCGCCTGATGAATAAAGAAAAGACGCGAATTCTAGCGCATCTCCAAGCCTTCCGTGCAGCCAAGCCCGGGCCATTCTGGGTGACCTTGGGTGTCGCAACAGCCTCCCTGTTCGGCATGGTGGCTGCCTTCGGTACGGCGCCATCGACCGTCGAACTGCTGGTGCCCCAACAAACCGTGATCGAACGGCTGGCGTCGCCGGCCAGTACTGCCGGCGTGGAAAGCAGCGGCCCCTTAGTGCGCGAAGCGCGCGTCCAGCGGGGCGATACCGTCGCTAGCCTGCTGGCGCACCTCGGCGTGCAGGACGACGCGGCCGTCCGCTTCCTGCACGACAATTCCAGCACCCAGGCGATCTTCAGACAACTGCGCCCGGGCAAGCCGGTCACCGCAGAAGTCGATGACGACGGAGAGCTGCGGAAGCTGGTTTTTCCATTAGCCGGCGGGGATCGCGCGCTGTTCGTCGAACGTCGCGGCGACCATCTGCAGGCCAGCGAGCAGGCGCTCAAGCTGGAATCCCGGGTTCAGATGAAGTCCGGCGTGATCCGCTACTCATTGTTCGGCGCCACCGACGCGGCAGGACTACCCGACAGTATTGCCAGCCAGCTCGTCGACATCTTCGGCGGCGATATCGATTTCCACCACGACCTGCATCGCGGCGACCGCTTCGCGGTGATCTACGAGACGCGCTGGTATCTTGGCAAGCCGCTGCGTACCGGACGCATCCTGGCCGCCGAATTCATCACCCAGGACAAGCGCTACCGGGCCGTGTGGTTCGAGGATGCCAAGGGCAAGGGGGGCTATTACAACGCCGACGGGGAAAACATTCAAAAAGCCTTTTTGCGCTCGCCGCTGGAATTCTCGCGTATCACCTCGGGCTTCAGTTCCGCCCGCTTCAACCCGATCCTGCACAAGTGGCGGGCCCACAAAGGCATCGATTACGGCGCACCGATCGGTACCCGGGTCAAGGCGACTGGCGACGGAGTGGTGAATTTCGTCGGCATGCAGAACGGCTACGGCCGGGTCGTGATCCTACGCCATCAGGGCCGCTACACCACGCTCTACGCCCATCTCTCCCGATTCGCGACGGGCCTGAAAAAGGGTATGCGCATTGCCCAGGGACAAGTCATTGGCTATGTGGGTGAGTCGGGCTGGGCGACCGGCCCACACCTGCACTACGAATTCCGCATCAACGGCGTATACGAGAACCCGCTCACCATCAAACTGCCCGGTGCTCCACCGCTGAGGCCGCAGCAGCTGGTGCGTTTCCGCGCTTACGCCCAGCCGGAGCTGGCGCAACTCGATCTCATCAAGGGCGGCAATCTCGCCTTGCTCGATTGACCAGTGGCCGAGCCGGAACTAATCGTCGGTCTGATGTCGGGCACCAGCCTCGACGGCGTCGACGCAGTGCTGGTCGAATTCTCGGGCGCCGCCCCGGTCGTCGTCGCGACCGCCTATCTGCCCTACCCGGACGAATTGCGTCAGCGGACCCTAAGCCTCCATGAAGAGCAGATGGGCGAGCTTCATCTGGCCTCGGTCCTGGCCAACGATCTGGCACGCATCTACGCTCGGGCAGTGGCTGCCGTCCTCGCGCAAGGCACCGTTTCGGCCTCCGCGATACGCGCCATCGGCTGCCACGGCCAGACGATCCGCCACCAGCCCGGACAGGGCTATTCCATTCAGGTGAACAATCCGGCGCTGCTCGCCGAGTTGTCCGGAATCAGTGTCGTCGCCGACTTCCGCAGCCGCGACATCGCCGCCGGCGGCCAGGGCGCGCCCCTGGTGCCCGCCTTCCACGACGCCCTGTTCCGGCATGAGGCGCGCCACCGGGTGATCCTCAACATCGGCGGCATTGCCAATCTCACCAACCTCGCCCCGGGACAACCGACCCACGGCTTCGATTGTGGCCCGGGCAACCTGCTGCTCGATGCCTGGATCCAACGCCATCTCGATCGGCCCTTCGACGAGGGCGGGCACTGGGCAGAAACCGGCCGTCTCCTCCCCACTCTGCTGGAGCGGATGCTCGCGCACGACTTCTTCGGGCTGGTGCCGCCGAAAAGCTGCGGCCGCGAGCAATTTGACCTCGTCTGGCTGCAGACTTGCCTAGCAGGGGACGAGGACCCCGCCGACGTCCAGGCAACGTTGGCGACGCTGACGGCGACTGCGGCGCAGCGGGCGATCGGGCAGCGATGCGGGGAGGCCGACGAACTCTATGTTTGCGGCGGGGGCGCGCGCAATACCGTCTTTCTGAGGGAACTTGAGCGACTGCTGCCGGAGACCCGGATCGGGACCACCGAGGAACTCGGCCTGCCGGCCGACTGGGTCGAGGCGGTGGCATTTGCCTGGCTCGCCCAGCGCACGCTCGAACGTCTGCCGGGCAACCTGCCGCAAGTGACCGGTGCGCGCGGCCCGCGCGTGTTGGGCGCGGTCTATCCCGCCTGAAGGCACAAGGGGCGCCCAAAGCCGCCCCTTGTCGAGGATTTCGCTGCTGCGCTTATGCGGAGAAAGAGGAGCCGCAGCCGCAGGTGGAAGTCGCGTTCGGGTTCTTGATAACGAACTGCGCACCCTCCAGGCCTTCGGAATAATCGATTTCCGCACCGACCAGATACTGATAACTCATCGGGTCGATCAGCAGCGTGACGCCGCCCTTTTCGAGGACCGTGTCATCCTCGTTCTTCACTTCGTCGAAGGTGAACCCGTATTGAAATCCCGAGCAGCCGCCGCCGCTGACGAATACACGCAGTTTGAGTTCGGCATTGCCTTCTTCGGTGATCAGTTCCTTCACCTTGTTGGCGGCGCTATCGGTAAAAATCACCGGCGCCGGCATTTCGGCCACAGCATTCATAGTGTTAACTCCCGTGAATTTGGATCGGTCGATTATCGAGGCATTCGGTTGGGCAGTCAATTGCTCGCGGCCAACTTCAGTTCCTTGGCTTTGCCCGTCGTCAACGCCCCCTGATGCACCAAACGCCCTTGAACGACTGCGCCCAAATGTATCTCAATGGTATTGTACTGCACATCCCCTGTGACCCTGGCATGGGACTGGAGTTCCAGGAACTCACTGGAAAATACCGGCCCGATCACGGCGCCGTTGATGACCACGTGGGCGACACTGATCTCGCCCTCGATGCAGGCATGCTCGCTCACCACCAGGGTACTGATTTGCTCGCCCGTGGCACGCACATTCCCCTTGACCTCGCCGTCGACGCGCAGGCCACCGCTGAAGGTGACGCTACCCTCGATTTTGGTGCCGGCGCCGATCAGGCTGTCGATGCGGCCCTGCGTATTGCTCGATTTCTTAAGAAACATGGTTTCCTCTCTTACATGGCGACGGTCTTGGAAGCCTTGAGCATACCGCCTTGCAGCAGATGCACTTCGACGCTCGTGATCTGGGCGCTGGCGGGAATCTTGAAAGTGCCCTCCACGCGGCGAAAGTACTTGAAGTTCAGCAGATAGTTGCTAGCGTCGGGATGGCCAGCAGACGGCAAAACCATCTTAACACTTTTGCCGTCCTGCTGGAGAGTCACCAACAGCTGCAGACTACCATTGAATGCGCGCTCCTCCCCCCCCCCCTGGATAGCCACCAGCATGCGGTAGCGGTATTGATCGCCGATATCCGCTTCGACACGCAAGCGGTTGATGCTCAGGCTGCCTTCGGGTCCCTTCGCCTGGGCAAGGTTCTCGAACACCGCTAGGTCTTCCTTGAGCTGGACGTTTTCGTCTTCCAGGGTCTTGGCCTGACGGGCCAGTTGCTGCTGCGCGGTGATCTCGATCTGTAATTTGCTGCCGCTGGCATCGGCGAGGCTGCGCAGTCGGGCCACCTCCTGCTCCAACTGCGCCGATTTGGCACGCAACTGGACGAGTTCCTGCTCGGTCTCACCGCGATCGAAACCCGAGAAACGGCGTCCGGCATCGTAGATCCAGCCGGCCGCAGCAATCGAGACCGCCAGTAGCGCAACCGCCGCCGTGGCACGCCAGTACCACGGCAGATGGGTGCGTACTGCGACGCGCGGCGCGGAAATCCCGAATCGGCTGCGCAGACGGCGCAACGTCAGGGAGAGACGGGGATTTGCGAGAGACCAGCGCATTCGTCGAATCCGAACATCAGGTTCATGTTTTGCAGCGCCTGGCCCGCTGCACCTTTGACCAGATTGTCGATCACCGACAACACCACCAAGGTATCTCCGCCCTGCGGTCTATGCACCGCGATGCGGCAGATGTTCGCGGCGCGCACCGAGCGGGTCTCCGGATGGCTGCCGGGCGGCAACACATCGACGAAGGGCTCATCGGCGTAGCGCTGCTCGAACAGCACCTGGAAATCCTCCTCGCGACTGATCCGGGCGTAGAGCGTGGCGTGGATGCCACGGATCAGCGGCGTCAGGTGCGGCACGAATGTCAATCCTATCCTGCAGTTACCCGCCGACTCTAGCCCCTGACGGATCTCGGGCAGATGGCGGTGTCCGGGCACACCGTAGGCCTTGAAGTTATCGGACGCCTCGCAAAACAGCAGCGAATTCTCGGCCTTGCGGCCGGCGCCGGAGACCCCCGACTTCGCGTCGGCGATCAGGTGCGCTGTATCAACACAGCCGGCCTCCACCAGCGGCAGGAAACCCAGTTGGGTTGCGGTCGGATAGCAGCCGGGATTGGCGACCAGTTGTGCTGCGCGAATCTTGTCGCGATTTACCTCGGGCAGGCCATACACCGCCTGTACAATCCGCTCGGGGCAGGCGTGTTTCATGCCATACCACTTTTCCCAAAGCGCCACATCGGTGATCCGGAAATCGGCAGAAAGATCGATGATCCGTACTCCGGCGTCGAGCAACGCTTGCGCTTGCTGCATCGCGACGCCGTTAGGGGTGGCGAAGAACACCAGGTCGCAGTTCTGCAGTGAAGCAGATGACGGGTCGCTGAATTTGAGGGCGACCCGGCCGCGCAGGCTGGGGAACATGTCGGCCACCGCGACCCCCGTCTCGGCCCGCGAGGTTACCGCCGACAACTCGACATGCGGATGTTGCGCCAGCAAGCGCAGCAGTTCGACGCCCGTATAACCGGTGCCGCCGACGATACCAACTCTCATCACCTGTACCCCCAGGAGCATTTAACTATAAGCCAGATCGGCTGGGCAAGCACGTCGCACGGACAGGGAACGAAAAAGCCGCCCACGGGCGGCTTTTTCGGGCGATTTTGCCAGACCGAAAACGCGCTTAACGCTTGGAGAATTGCTTGCGCCGGCGCGCCTTGTGGAAACCGACCTTCTTGCGCTCGACCTCGCGCGCGTCGCGGGTGACGAAGCCGGCCTTGGAGAGCGTCGGCTTGAGCAGCGCGTCGTACTCGATCAGGGCGCGCGTGATGCCATGGCGCACGGCGCCCGCCTGACCCGACTCGCCACCGCCGACAACGTTGACCATGATATCGAAGGTCGCGCTGTGCTGCGTCAACTCCAAAGGCTGACGCACCACCATGCGCCCGGTCTCGCGAGAGAAGAAATCATCCACCGGCTTGTCGTTGACGACGAACTTGCCCGAGCCCTGCTTCATGAACACGCGCGCCACGGCAGTCTTGCGGCGGCCGGTTCCATAATAATAATTCGCTGCCATAATGGGTTCCTATCAGACGACCAGCGGTTTGGGCTGCTGCGCGTTGTGGGGATGCGCGGTACCGGCATAGCATTTCATCTTCTTCAGCATCGCATAGCCCAGAGGCCCCTTGGGCAGCATGCCCTTGACCGCCTTTTCCAGAATGCGGCTGGGGAAACGCTGCTGCAGTTTCTTGAAATTGGTCTCGTAGATACCCCCGGGATAACCCGTATGCCGGTAATACTTCTTGGCTTCGGTCTTGTTGCCGGTCACGCGCAGCTTCTCGACATTGACGACGACGATATAGTCGCCGGTATCCACGTGCGGCGTGTATTCCGGTTTGTGCTTACCGCGCAGGCGGCGTGCAATTTCAGTAGCCAGCCGGCCCAGCACCTTGTCGGTGGCATCAACGATGAACCAGTCGCGCGCGACTTCGTGCGGCTTGGCAGAAAAGGTTTTCATGAGTTCCTCAGCATCCATCGCCCGCTCAGGGGCTGAATTCGGAAACCGCGCATTCTAGGGCAACAATGCGCCTTATGTCAAACCGCAATCCTCGCTGAAAAAAAGCGCAACCCCTGAGGGGTTGCGCTAAATCCACACCAAAGGAGGAGGGTGGAGGAGACAGCGGTCAAATGCGATCGATTGACGCTTGATATTCCGCCCAATCGCATTCCGGTTGTGACCATTATGCACACGCTTATGCTGCAATGCAAGATATTTTGCATCGCTTGGCGATTAATCCCGCAAATGCAGAATCAACAATAATATTGTTGATTAATATTTTAATTAAATGTAACTTTTTGTTGTGATAATCAGAACCGGTCCAGCCCCCTGGGTTCTATAACTGGATCGGCATAGCAATTCTGACGAACCTTGTGCGGCGTCGCAGCATTTCATCCGGTCTGCCGTGCCGCCACTCCCGGCGGGCGCTACAATGCCCGCGGACCAATAGCGAGGGGGAGCGAAGATGGAATGCAGCGTACGATGGATGGAGGGCATGAGCTTCATCGCCGAAACCGGCAGCGGTCATCTGGTGGCCATGGACGGCGCCCCTGAGGCGGGCGGTCGCAATTTGGCGCCAAGGCCCATGGAGCTGGTGCTGGCGGGAGCCGGCGGCTGCAGTTCGTTCGACGTGGTGATGATCCTGAAGCGCGGGCGTCAGGAGGTTACCGGCTGCGAGGTCAAGCTGAGTGCCGAGCGCGCCGAGAGCGACCCAAAGGTGTTCACAAAAATCCACTTCCACTTCATCGTCAAGGGCAAGGGTCTGAAGCCAGAGGCCGTGGCCCGGGCGATCCAGCTCTCCGCCGAGAAGTATTGCTCGGCCTCGATCATGCTGGGTAAAAGCGCGGCGCTGAGCCACGACTGGGAGATCGTCGAGGCCTAGCCTCAGAGGCGGTAGGCGGCTGCCTTCATCAGTTTCGAGGTCAGGCGCATCGCCAGCTTGAGCGGTGCGGGCAATTCCTTCGCGCCTAGGCGCAGCGCGGTTTGCGCATGGCCGGCCTCGTCCCGCCGCATCTGCTCGAGAATTTCCCAGGAGCGGCGATCCTTCAGGGGCAGGCGCCCCTTGTAGCTTTCGAGATGCGCCTCGACTTGGCGCTCGGTCTCGGCGAGGAAACCCAGATTCCAGGCGTCGCCGAATTTGCCCGCAGCCACCCCCATCGCCAACGCGCCGCCGTACCACAATGGATTGAGTAGACTCTTGCGGCCGCCCAGTTCCTTGATGCGCCTCTCGGTCCAGGCCAGATGCTCGGTCTCCTCCCAGGCCGCCTGCTCGAGCGCCAGACGCACCGCCGGGTCGCGTGAGGTCAGCGCCTGACCCTGGTAGAGCGCCTGGGCACAAATTTCCCCGCTATGGTTGACGCGCATCAAGGCCGCGGCACGGACGCGCTCGGTATCGGTGAGGTCGGCCTCGGCCTCGCCAGACCCTGGCACGGCGCGCGCCGTCGGCGCCGGCGCGAACACCGTACGCAGGGCCTTGTCGAAGGCGGTGATCAGCGAGTCAATCAGCACCGGACCGGTGCCTTATTCAGGTCCGACCGGGCTCGTCCCGGTCCGCAGCGCGGCACGACCAGCGGCAGCATCGGCAATGGGCAGGCCTTCCGGACAGAAATAATCGCGTGACAGCGCCGCATGGTCGCCATTGACCGACTCGTTTTCTATCGGGCGCCAAACGCTCAACCTCGCCCGCGCCCAGCTGCCATCGCTGTGCCCGGTCGCGTAAAGCCTGTATTCGTCGCTGCGGCAGTCGATGCCCTCGAAGCTGGTGTTGGTCGCCCCCCCGGCGGTCTTCACCACCAGCACGTAACGAACCACGCCGTCCGCGCCTACGCTCAAGCTCGGGCTGTCGATGAAAAAATGGTTGCGGGTCGCGGCGCTGACATAGAACTCGATCAGGTTCTCCGCCTTGGGAAAGGCCGGAAGGGGAATCCCTAACTCATCCTCCTTGGGCCCGGCGGCCGCGGCGACAGCGGAAACAAGTGCTAGCATAATCAATATATTATGCTTCATATTCAGGCATCCAGATCGAGGCCGACCCGAGCCCAGTCCGGCCTCTTCTCGGCGGGGCGCAGCAGCAGGTGGCGGGCAAGCTCGGTCAGCGCCTGCTGATAGACGAAGCGCTTGAACTCGATCACCGTCTCCAAGGGCACCCAATAATCGTTCCAGCGCCAAGCGTCGAATTCGGGGTGATCGCTGGCTCTCAGGCAGACGTCGGAATCGCGGCCGACCAGACGCAGAAGAAACCAGATCTGTTTCTGGCCTTTGTAGGTGTTGCGCCATTCCCGACGAACCCAGTGCTTAGGGACGTCATAACGCATCCAGTCACGGGTGCGGCCGAGGATCTCGACATGCTCGGGCATCAGGCCGACTTCCTCGTGCAATTCGCGGTACATCGCCTGCTCGGGCGTCTCGCCCTTGTTGATGCCTCCCTGCGGGAACTGCCAGGAATGCTCGCGGATACGCTTACCCCAGAAGACCTCGTTGCGGCCGTTGACCAGGACGATGCCGACGTTCGGGCGATAGCCTTCACGGTCAAGCATGATGCTACCTTCAGTTCTTCAATTGGACTGCCGTCATTTTTCCACAGTTTGGCGCCGAATAGAAGGGGCGGCGGAGTGGGTAATGAGAAGAACAGCCCAAACCTGGCCTGCGCGCTCGCGGTAGAATTGGCTTTTCTGCATATTCCGGATTCTTTCATGCGCGCCAGCCAGTTCTTCATCTCCACCCTCAAGGAAGCCCCCGCCGACGCCGAAATCGTCAGCCATCAGCTGATGCTGCGCGCCGGCCTGATCCGCCGCCTGGCTGGCGGCATCTACACCTGGATGCCGCTGGGTCTGCGCGTGCTGCGCAAGGTGGAGGCCATCGTGCGCGAGGAAATGAACCGCGCCGGCGCCATCGAACTGCTGATGCCGGCGGTGCAGCCGGCCGAGCTGTGGCAGGAATCGGGGCGCTGGGAGCAGTACGGGCCGGAGCTGTTGCGCCTGAAAGATCGCCATCAGCGCGACTTCGTCGTCGGTCCGACCCACGAAGAGGTCATCACCGACGTGGTGCGGCGCGAGATCAAGAGCTACCGCCAGTTGCCGCGCCACTTCTACCAGATCCAGACCAAATTCCGTGACGAGATCCGGCCGCGCTTCGGCGTCATGCGCGGGCGCGAATTCCTGATGAAGGACGGCTACTCCTTCCACGCCGGCTTCGCCGACCTGCAGCGCGAGTACACCGCCATGTACGAGACCTACACGCGCATCTTCTCCCGGCTGGGCCTGCAGTTCCGCGCCGTGGCCGCGGACACGGGCTCGATCGGCGGCACCGGCTCGCACGAATTCCACGTGCTGGCCGATTCCGGCGAGGACGCCATCGCCTTCTGCCGAGCTTCGGACTACGCCGCCAACGTCGAACTGGCCGAGGCGCTGGCGCCGGCTGCACCAAGGCCCGCCGCGGCCCAGGCCAGGAAGGAGGTCGCGACCCCGGGCAAGACCCTGTGCGAGGATGTCGCGACTTTCCTCGGGATTAGCATTGAGAAAATGGTCAAAGCCATCGCGGTGATTCGCGACGACATCCCCGAAGGAGAACTGGGCCGCTTCGCCCTGATTCTGCTGCGCGGGGACCATGTGCTCAACGAAATCAAGACGCACAAGATCATCGGCCGGTTCCGTTTGGCCCACGAGGAAGAGATCGAGCAATGCCTGGGCTGCCGTCCCGGCTACATCGGCCCGGTCGGCACCAGCGGCGTAGCGCTCTTCGCAGACCGCACGGTCGCCGCCATGGGCGACTTCGTCTGCGGCGCCAACAAGCCGGGCTATCACCTGACCGGCGTGAACTTCGGCCGCGACCTGCCCGAAATGGCCGGCGGCAACGTCGCAGATTTTCGCAACGTCATCGCCGGCGACCCCTCGCCCGACGGCAAGGGCGCGCTGGAACTGTGCCGCGGCATCGAGGTCGGCCACATCTTCCAGCTGCGCACCAAATACTCCGAAGCCCTGAAGTGCAGTTTCCTGAATGAGGCGGGCCTGCCGCAGCCGATGGAAATGGGCTGCTACGGCATCGGCGTCTCGCGCATCGTCGGCGCCGCCATCGAGCAGGGCCACGACGCGCGCGGCATCGTCTTCCCGCGCCCCATAGCGCCCTTCGAGCTCGCCATCGTGCCGGTCGGCTACGGCAAGTCTGCCACCGTGCGCGAGGAGGCGAACAGAATCTACGACGGACTCAGCGCTTCGGGCATCGACGTCATCCTCGACGATCGCGACGAGCGACCGGGCGTGATGTTCGCCGACTGGGAACTCACCGGCATTCCGCACCGCGTCGTAATCGGCGAACGTGGCCTGAAGGAGGGGATGGCGGAGTACCAGGGCCGCCGCGACGCCGACGCGACGAGAGTGCCCCTGGCCGAAATCGTCGCCCTGGTCCGCCTGAAAGTATGCGGCTGAACGCGAGAATCCTGGCCGCGACAATCTTCGCGCTTCTCCTCCAGACGGGAGCGGCGAGCCTCGCACACGCCGGCGCCCAGGACTACCAGCCGCTCGCTGCCAGCGTGCAGGCGGCGCTGCAGGCAGCCATTTCCGACCACCCCGCCCCCGAGCTGGAATTCCCCAGCTTCGGCGAGAAGAGCTGGCTGGTGGAAATGTCGCGGCGACTCGCCAGCCGCATGCCCGACCGTACCGGACGCCTGGAATTCCTCAAGACCGTGTATTACGAAGCCAAGCGCGCCGGCCTCGATCCGCAGCTGGTGCTGGGCGTGATCCAGGTAGAGAGCGGTTTCCACAAGTACGCCGTTTCGGACGCTGGCGCGCGCGGCTACATGCAGGTGATGCCGTTCTGGGTCAAACTGATCGGGCGGAAGAACACCGATCTGTTCCATTTGCGCGTGAACCTGCGCTACGGCTGCACTATCCTGCGCCACTACCTGGACATCGAGCACGGCAATCTCTATCGCGCGCTCGGCCGCTACAATGGCAGCATCGGTCAACCCGACTACCCGAACATGGTGCGCAGTGCCTGGGAGCGGCAGTGGCACTGGAATTCTGATCTGGCCCGGCGCTGAATGCTTAGAATCTAGCGCATCCCGGGCATCATGCCCTTCATGCCGCGCATCAGCTTCTGCATACCGCCCTTGGAGAACTGCTTCATCATCTTCTGCGTCTGCTCGAACTGACTCAGGAGACGGTTGACCTCCTGCACCGGCACGCCGGCACCGGCGGCGATGCGGCGCTTGCGGCTGGCCTTGAGGATCTCGGGCTTGGCGCGCTCATCCCGGGTCATCGAATTGATGATGCCTTCGATGCGCCTGATCGACTTGTCCTCGACCGCGCCGCCGGCCTGGGCGGCGGCCTGGGCAAACTGCGCCGGCAGCTTTTCCAGCATGCCTGAGAGCCCGCCCATCTTGCGCATCTGGCTGATCTGCTCCTTGAAGTCGTTCAGGTCGAAGCTCTTGCCCGACTTCATTTTCTGCGCGAAAGCCTGCGCCTTGTCCTGATCCAGCCCGCGCTGCGCTTCCTCGACCAGGCCGAGGATATCGCCCATGCCGAGAATGCGCGAGGCCATGCGCTCGGGGTGGAATTCCTCGAGCCCGGAGAGCTTTTCGCCGATACCAGCGAACTTGAGCGGCTTGCCGGCGACGTGGCGCACCGACAAGGCCGCGCCGCCGCGCGCATCGCCGTCGAGCTTGGTGAGGATGATGCCGGTTAGGGGAAGCGCCTCGTTGAAGGCCTTGGCGGTATTCACCGCATCCTGGCCGAGCATGGCATCCACCACGAACAGAGACTCGATCGGCTTCAACAGGGCATGCAATTCCTTGATCTCGTCCATCATCGCCGCGTCGATGGCCAAACGCCCTGCGGTATCGACGAACAGCACGTCGTAGTAGTGCTTCCTGGCGTAATCGAGGGCCGCCGCCGCTATGTCCCGGGGCTTCTGGTCCACGGCCGAGGGGAAGAAGTCGATGCCGGCCTGGGCGGCGACCGTCTTCAACTGCTCGATCGCGGCGGGACGATAAACGTCGCACGAGACCGCCAGCACCTTCTTCTTCTGCCGCTCCCTGAGCCATTTGCCCAGCTTGGCGGTGGTGGTGGTCTTGCCCGCGCCCTGCAATCCGGACATCAGGATCACCGCCGGCGGCTGGGTGGCCAGATTGAGACCGACGCTCTGCCCACCCATCAGTTCGGTCAGCTCGCGATGCACCACCCCGACCAGAGCCTGACCGGGGGTGAGCGAGCCGATCACCTCCTGGCCAACGGCCCGCTCTTTCACCCTTGCGATCAGTTCCTTGATGACCGGCAAGGCGACGTCGGCTTCCAGCAGTGCCATGCGCACTTCGCGCAGCATCTCCGCGATGTTGTCTTCGGTCAGGCGCGCCTGACCGCGCAGCGTCTTGACGACCCGGGCGAGGCGTTGGGTGAGGTTGTCGAGCATAGGGTTCCGATTGAGGTAAACTGTTTGGATGTCTAAGATTCTACTGCATCCGATGTTGCTGCATTTTCTCGCCGCCACGCTCTATGCCGGACTCGCGGCGTATTCCTGGCGCACGCGCTGGCACGGCGCGGCGCTGGCGCTGCCCTTGACCGCATTGTTGCCCTGGGAACGGGCCCTGCTGCTCGCGGCTCTGTGGATCCACGCCATCACCCTGAGCCACGAGGTGTTCGCCGATGGCGGCATACGCTTCGGTTTCTCACTGTCACTGTCGATGATGCTCTGGCTGGCGATCGTGCTTTATTGGATCGAGAGTTTCTACACCCGAATGGATGGCCTGCAGATACTCGGTCTGCCGCTGGCTGCAGTCTGCGTGCTGTTGCCGGCACTGTTCCCGGGACAACCGCTGCTGGTCAATACCGACTCGATCGCCTTCCGTCTGCACTTCCTGATCGCGATGCTGGCCTACAGCCTGTTCACCCTGGCGGCGCTCCACGCCCTGTTGATGGCGGCCGCGGAAAAGCGCTTGCACCGGGGACACCTGTCGCCGCTCTTGGCCCGTCTGCCGCCCTTGATGACCATGGAGGCACTGCTGTTTCGACTGATCAACATCGGCTTCCTGCTGCTCACTCTGACGGTGGTGTCCGGGGTGTTCTTTTCCGAGAGACTGTTCGGCAAGGCGCTGTCCTTCGACCACAAGACGGTATTCGGGCTGATCTCCTGGCTGATCTTCGGCGCGCTGCTGGTCGGCCGCCACCTACGCGGCTGGCGCGGGCGGCTGGCGCTGCGCTGGACGATGGCCGGCTTCGTCGCCCTGATGTTGGCCTACGTCGGCAGCCGCTTCGTGCTCGAGGTGATCCTCGGCCGCGCCGCCTGAGCGGTTGACAAGCCGAATCGCCGCCCCGATACTCGTTTCACCGTGTTGCCTGCCTGACCTCGCTTGGAAGACATTCCCTTATCGGCACAGCTCGTCGCGCTGATCGTCCTGCTGGCCGTTGCCGGTTTTTTCTCTTTGGCGGAGACGGCGATGATGGCCGCCAACCGCTATCGCCTGCGCGCCAAGCGACAGGCGGGCCAGCGCGGCGCAAAGATGGCGCTGGAACTGCTGGCCAAAACCAATAAGCTGCTCGGCATCATCCTGCTGTTCAATACGCTCACCAACGCCGCCGCGGCCACCCTGGCCGGGCTGATCACGGTGCGGATGTTCGGCGAGGAGAAGTGGGCGCTCGGCGCGGGCACCCTGGTTATCACCTTTCTCATTTTGGTGTTTTCGGAAATTACGCCAAAAGTGATCGGGGCCACCTATCCCGACCGGCTGGCGGCCGGCGTCAGCTATGTGCTGGCGCCCTTGCTGCGCCTGTTCAACCCGGTGGTTGCCTTCGTCAACCTATTCGTCACCGCCATGCTCAAGCTCTTGCGGCTGAAGACCGGGGCCGGCCACGAGGCACAGCAACTGTCTCCGGAGGAATTGCGCGCCCTGGTTCTGGAGGGCAGCCATTTCATCCCGCACCAGCACCAGACGATGCTGCTCAACCTGTTCGATCTCGAACGCATCAGCGTCGAGGACATCATGAAGCCGCGCGGCGAGATCGAGGCGATCGACATCGGGGCACCCCTGGAAAAAATCCGCGAGCAGATCGGGACCAGTTTCCACAGGCGGCTTCCCGTTTATGAAGACGACCCGAGCAATATTGTCGGCATCCTGCTGCAACGCCGACTACTGGCCAGCGCGCTTGCCGGAGAGCTGACCGTCGAGAATTTGCGAGAGCATCTCGCCGAGCCCTATTTCATCCCGGCGGCGACACCGATCTACGCGCAGCTGCAATTTTTCAAGGAGAACCGCCAGCGTTTCGGCCTGGTGGTCGATGAGTACGGTGAGCTCGAAGGACTGGTGACGCTGGAGGACATCATCGAGGAGATCATCGGCAAGTTCACCACCAGCGTACCGGGCAGCAGCACGGAATTGGCCTGGAGCGACGTGGACGGCGAGCATAGCGTGCTGGTCGATGGCGGTCGCAGCCTTCGGGAGCTCAACCGGGCGCTCGACCTCAACTTCCCGCTGGACGGGCCGAAGACACTGAACGGGCTGATCCTCGAACATCTCCAGGACATCCCCGAATCCGGTCTCAGCGTCAAGATCGGCGGGGTGCCGATGGAAATCGTGCAGACCCAGGACCGCCGCATCCGCATGGTGCGAGTCTTTCAACCGCCCAGCCAAGCCGGCTGAACGCTACGGTCTGCATTGCAGAGCACCTGTTGGCATCGTTGCCCGGATAGCGATAGACTCCCGAATTATTCATTTTGACTGACAAAACGGCCTGATGACGGCGACTCTGCAGACATCTCTGAGCGGCTTGGCACGCGCCATGGTGCAGCAGGGGCGCCTGATGGAGGACGAGGCCGAAGCCCTGGCGGGTCACGGCGCCAAGACCAGCAGCGGCTTTGTTGACCGGTTGATCGCCAGCGGTCGTATGAAGCCCCACGAGATTGCCAGCTTTGCCGCCAAAACCTTCGGCTATCCGCTGCTCGACATCGTCGCCTTCGACGCGACGCGGATGGTCAGCGGCGCCATCGACCACAAGCTGATGCAGGCCCATCAGGTGGTCGCGCTCGTGCGCCGCGGCAACCGCATCGCGGTGGCGCTGTCCGATCCCACCAACCTCCGCGCGCTGGATGAGATCCGCTTTCAAACTGGGCTGGCCGTCGACCCCGTGGTGGTCGAGGGGGACAAATTGGCAACGCTGGTCGCCAATTTACTGGAAGCGCCGGGGGCCACGCTCAACGAGTTCACGAAGGAGGATCTTCATCTCGAATTCGAGGATGCCGCCGTCAAGGAGGCGGCCGCCCAGGCCGACAGCCTCGAAATCGACGATGCCCCGGTGGTCAAATTCCTGCAGAAGATACTCCACGACGCCATCGCCGAGGGCGCATCCGACATCCATTTCGAGCCCTACGAGAAATACTATCGGATACGCTATCGCACCGACGGCATCCTGCGCGAGATCGCCCAACCGCCGCTGGTGGTCAAGGAGAAGATAGCCTCGCGCATCAAGGTGATCTCCCGCCTGGACATCTCCGAGAAGCGGATTCCGCAGGATGGACGCATGAAACTGGTCCTGTCCAAGAACAAGTCGATCGATTTTCGGGTGTCCACGCTGCCGACGCTGTATGGCGAAAAGATCGTGATGCGCATCCTCGATGCCTCCGCCGCCATGCTCGGCATCGACGCGCTCGGCTACGAACCGGAGCAGAAGACGGCCATGCTCGCCGCCATCAGCCGCCCGTACGGCATGGTGCTGGTGACCGGACCCACCGGCAGCGGCAAGACGGTGTCCCTTTACACCTGCCTCAACCTGCTCAACAAACCCGGCGTAAACATCTCGACGGCCGAGGATCCGGCAGAAATCAACCTGCCCGGGGTCAACCAGGTCAACATCAACGAGAAGGCCGGCCTCAGCTTCTCGGCAGCGCTCAAGTCCTTCCTGCGCCAGGACCCCGACATCATCATGGTCGGCGAGATCCGCGACCTGGAGACCGCAGAGATCTCGATCAAGGCCGCACAGACCGGCCATCTGGTATTGTCCACGGTGCACACCAACGATGCGCCCTCGACGCTCTCGCGCATGCTGAACATGGGTATCGCGGCATTCAACATCGCCTCGAGCGTGATTCTGATCACCGCCCAGCGTCTGGCGCGCCGCCTGTGCACCTGCAAGCTGCCGCTGTCGATACCGATAGAGGCGCTGCTGCAGGCCGGGTTCACAGAGGAGGAGCTCGACGGCAGCTGGCAACATTACGGACCCGGCGGCTGCGAGCGCTGCAAGGGCAGCGGCTACAAGGGGCGGGTTGGCATCTATCAGGTGATGCCGATCTCGGAAGAGATCGGCCGTCTGATCATGACCGGCGGCAACGCCATAGACATCGCCGACCAGGCTCGGCGCGAGGGGGTCAGAGATTTGCGCCAGTCCGGCTTGCTCAAGGTCAGGCAGGGGATCACGTCTCTGGAAGAAGTGCTCGCCTGCACCAACGACTGAGGCTCACAGGGGAATCGGAACATGGCAACCGCCACGAAAGCAAACAAGAGAGCCGGGCAGATCAAGGAGTTTTCCTTCGCTTGGGAGGGCAAGGACAAGAGCGGCAAGCTGGTGCGCGGCGAGATGCGCGCCGGCGGCGAGACCATGGTGCAGGCGACCCTACGCCGCCAGGGCATTCGCGTCAGCAAGGTGAAGAAACAGGGTTTCACCAAGGGCGGCAGCGTCACCGAAAAGGACATCACCCTGTTCACGCGCCAGCTCGCCACCATGCTGAAGGCCGGCGTGCCGCTGTTGCAGGCCTTCGAGATCGTCGGCAAGGGCGCCAGCAACCGCGCCGTCGGCAAGCTGTTGAACGACATCAAGAACGACGTCGAGACCGGCTCCAGCCTCAACCAGGCCTTCCGCAAGTACCCGCTGCACTTCGATGCGCTGTTCTGCAACCTGGTGAGCGCCGGCGAACAGGCGGGCATCCTCGACTCGCTGCTCGACCGCCTGGCCACCTACAAGGAAAAGATCCTGGCGATCAAGTCGAAGATCAAGTCGGCGCTGTTCTATCCGATCGCCATCCTCGTGGTCGCCTTCGTCATCACCGCGATAATCATGATATTCGTGATCCCGGCGTTCAAGAACGTGTTCAAGAGTTTCGGCGCCGACCTGCCGGCACCGACGTTGCTGGTGATCGCGATCTCGGACTTCTTCGTCGCCCACTGGTATCTGATCTTCGGCGGCATCTTCGGCGCCTTCTATGCCTTCTTCTACTTCTGGAAGCGCTCGCTGCCGATGCAGATCTTCATGGACAAAACCCTGTTGCGCGTGCCGGTGTTCGGACCAATCGTCAGGAAGGCGACCATCGCGCGCTGGACGCGGACCCTGTCGACGATGTTCGCCGCCGGGGTACCGCTGGTTGAAGCGCTCGACTCGGTCGGCGGCGCCGCCGGCAACCATGTCTACAAAATGGCCACCAAGCAGATCCAGAGCGAGGTGAGCACCGGCACCAGCCTCACCGTGGCGATGCAGAACGCCACGGTCTTTCCGAGCATGGTCATCCAGATGGTGGCGATCGGCGAGGAGTCGGGCCAACTCGACGCCATGCTCTCTAAGGTGTCCGACTTCTTCGAGGCGGAGGTCGACGACGCGGTCGACGGCCTGTCCAGCCTGATGGAGCCGATCATCATGGTGGTCTTGGGCACCTTGATCGGCGGTCTGGTGATCGCCATGTACCTACCCATCTTCAAGGTGGCGCAGACCGTCTGACGCCGCGAGTGCAAACCATGTCCGTGCTCGATGTCCTGGCCGATCCGGCCCGCTTCGCCGCCGTCTGTCTGCTGCTCGGTCTGGCCGTCGGCAGCTTCCTGAACGTCGTCATCCACCGCCTGCCGCAAATCCTGGAGCGCGAATGGCGGGCGCAGTGCGCGGGACTAGCTGGCGAGTCGGCGCCGGTGCAGGAAACGCTGTCGCTGTCCCGGCCGCGCTCGCGCTGCCCAAAGTGCGGGCACCCGATCTCGGCACTGGAGAACATCCCGCTCTTGAGCTACCTCGTCCTGCGCGGCCGCTGCCGCGCCTGCCGAGCGAAGATCAGCCCGCGCTATCCCGCGATCGAGGCGCTCACGGCCCTGCTCTCCGCCTACGTCGGCTGGCATTTCGGCTTCAGCCCGGCGGCGGCCGGCGCCCTGATGTTCATCTGGGCGATGATCGCGCTGACCTTCATCGATATCGACACCCAGCTCCTGCCCGACGACATCACGCTGCCGCTGTTGTGGCTGGGCCTGCTGGTCAATATCGGCGGCGGTTTCACCGATCTCAAGAGCGCTGTGATCGGCGCCGTCTGCGGCTATCTCGCGCTGTGGAGCGTATATTGGGGCTTCAAGCTCGCCACCGGCAAGGAGGGCATGGGCTACGGCGACTTCAAGCTGCTGGCCGCGATCGGTGCCTGGTTCGGCTGGCAGTTGCTGCCCCTGACGATCCTGCTCTCATCGCTCGTCGGCGCCATCGTCGGCATCGCGCTGATCGTCCTGGCCAAGCGCGGCCGCGAAGTGCCTATCCCGTTCGGACCCTATCTCGCGGCCGCCGGCGTGCTGGCCCTGTTCTGGGGCCAGCCGCTGACGCACGCCTACCTAGGCCTGCTGTGAGCGCTTGAAATAACGTCCGGGCGCCCTCATTTATGCCCCATTGATACGCCGCCGGCTGTCCGGGCGGTTAAGTTATAATCCCATTTTTTGGAGGCAGCCATGCCGATCTATGCCTACCGTTGCAGCAGTTGCGGCCACGAAAAGGACGTATTGCAGAAAATGAGCGACCCGCAGCTCACCACCTGCCCCGAATGCAAAGGCGAGACCTTCAGCAAGCAGCTGACCGCCCCGGGCTTCCAGCTCAAGGGCAGCGGCTGGTACGCGACCGATTTCAAGGGCGGCGCCAGCGCCGCCAAGAGCGAAACCAAGGCGGAGGCGCCCCCCTGCCAGGGTGGCAGCGGGTCTTGTGCCTGCCATTGAGAATGCGGCGGGCGGGCCTTCCCGCAGGCTGAAAAAATACTTCATTACCGGTCTCCTGATCTGGGTTCCGCTGGCGATCACCGCCTGGGTGCTGGCATTGATCGTCCGCACCATGGATCAATCGCTGCTGCTGCTGCCGGTGTCGATCCGCCCCGAAACACTGCTCGGCTTCTATGTACCCGGGCTCGGCGCGATCCTGACGATCCTGGTGGTGTTCCTCACCGGTCTGGTTACCGCCAACATCATCGGCCAGCGCCTAGTCCGCTTCTGGGAAGGCGTGTTGTCGCGCATTCCGGTGGTGAAGTCGGTCTATTACAGCGTCAAGCAGGTCTCCGACACCCTCTTCTCCTCGACCGGAGAGGCCTTCCGCAAGGCGCTGCTGGTGCAGTACCCGCGTTCCGGCTGCTGGACCATCGCCTTCCTCACCGGCCAACCGGGGGGTGATGTCAGCCTCCACCTGCGCGGCGAATACGTCAGCGTCTATGTACCGACCACACCCAACCCGACTTCGGGCTTTTTCCTGATGCTCCCGCGCGCCGACGTGATCGAGCTCGACATGAGCGTCGATGAGGCGCTGAAGTACATCATCTCGATGGGCGTGGTCGCCCCTCCCATGCGTAACCCCCTGGGCCGCGCCCAGAACCAGTAGCCGCCCTCCTGGCGGCTTTTTCACGGAAACCAACATGCGAACCCACTACTGCGGCCAGGTGAATGCCGGCCACGTCGACCAGATCGTCACGCTCTGTGGCTGGTGCCATCGCCGGCGGGACCACGGCGGTGTCATTTTCATCGACCTGCGCGACCGCGAGGGCCTGGCTCAGGTCATCTGCGACCCCGACAACGCGGCAACGTTCGCCCTGGCCGAAGGGGTCAGGAACGAATTCGTGCTCAGGGTCACCGGCCGCGTGCGCCGCCGCCCCGAGGGCACGGTCAACCCCAACCTCGCCACCGGCGAGATCGAGATCCTCTGCCAGGCACTGGAAATCGTGAACCCGGCGGTGACGCCGCCGTTCCAGCTGGACGAGGAGAATCTCTCCGAGAACGTGCGCCTGACCCATCGCGTGCTCGACCTGCGTCGGCCGCAAATGCAGAAGAACATGATGTTGCGCTACAAGACGGCGATGTCCTTCCGCCGCTTTCTCGACGCCAACGGCTTCATCGACATCGAAACGCCGATGCTGACCAAGAGCACCCCGGAGGGCGCGCGCGACTATCTGGTGCCCTCGCGCGTCCATCCGGGCCAGTTCTTCGCCTTGCCGCAATCGCCGCAATTGTTCAAGCAGCTCCTGATGGTGGCCGGTTTCGACCGCTACTACCAGATCACCAAGTGCTTCCGCGACGAGGACCTGCGCGCCGACCGCCAGCCGGAGTTCACCCAGATCGATATCGAGACCTCGTTCATGAACGAGGGGCAGATCATGGCGCTGATGGAGGAGATGCTGCGCACGGTGTTCCGCGAGGCGCTCGCGGTCGAACTGCCCGCCCCCTTCCCGCGCATGAGTCACGCCGAAGCCATGCACCGCTTCGGCTCGGACAAGCCCGACCTGCGCGTTACCCTGGAGCTGACCGAACTGACCGACGTCATGGCCGACGTCGATTTCAAGGTCTTCAGCGCTCCGGCCAGCTCCGGCGGCAGGGTGGCGGCCCTGCGCATCCCGGGGGGTGCCGCGATCTCGCGCAGCGAGATCGATGCCTACACCGAGTTCGTCAAGATCTACGGCGCCCGCGGCCTGGCCTGGATCAAGGTCAACGAGATCGCCCAAGGGCGCGACGGCCTGCAGTCGCCGATCGTCAAGAACCTGCACGACGCGGCGATAACGGCGATCGTCGAACGCAGCGGCGCGCGGGACGGCGACCTGATCCTGTTCGGCGCCGACCGCGCCAAGATCGTCAATGACGCGCTGGGCGCATTGCGCATCAAGATCGGGCACGAACGGGCCCACCTCACCGGCGAAGCGTGGCGACCGCTGTGGGTGGTCGACTTCCCGATGTTCGAGTTCGACGAGGAAAATCACCGCTGGAGCGCCTGCCACCATCCCTTCACCGCGCCCAAGGACGGCCACGAAGACCTGCTGGAATCCGACCCCGGCGCCTGCCTGGCCAAGGCCTACGACCTGGCCCTGAACGGCTGGGAGATCGGCGGCGGCTCGGTGCGTATCCACTCCGCGGCGATGCAGTCGAAGGTGTTCAGTGCCCTCGGGATCGGCAACGAGGAGGCGCAACTGAAGTTCGGCTTCCTGCTCGACGCGCTCAAGTACGGCGCGCCACCGCACGGCGGCCTGGCCTTCGGCCTCGACCGCATCGTCACCATGATGAGCGGCGCCGAATCGATCCGAGACGTGATCGCCTTCCCCAAGACCCAGCGCGCCCAGTGCCTGCTGACCGACGCCCCCTCGCCGGTCGACGAGAAACAGCTGCGCGAGCTGCACATCCGCCTGCGGCAGAAGGTGGAAACGCAGGTCGAGGTCGGCAAGACCTGAGCATGCGCCGCCTGCTGCTCGCCCTGTGGCTGACTTGCGCGGCATTGACGGCGGGCGGGGCGGACCTGCAGACCGTCGCCCGCGGCGAATTGCCGCGCGAAGCACGGCAGACGCTGCGCCTGATCGAGCGCGGCGGCCCCTTTCCCTTCCGCCGCGACGGCGTCGTGTTCGGCAATCACGAACGGCGCCTGCCGGACAGGGCGTCCGGCTATTACCGCGAATACACGGTGCCCACGCCCGGGCGGCGCGACCGCGGCGCCCGCCGCATCATCGCCGGTAGACCGGGCGAGTACTACTATAGCGGCGATCACTACCGCAGCTTCCGGAGCGTCCGCGAATGAATGATGCGAACCAGCTCCGGGCGCTGCTCCGCGACCCCTCGCGGGCCGGCGTCTATCACCTGCCGCTGGCCGGCCCGGAAGCCATCGTCGCCGCCGCCCAAGACTGCGACTATGCGGTGTTCCGGGTCGATCTTTCGGCGGTGACGGACAAGGCCGGCCTGCTCGCGGCGCTGGCGCGCGACATGGTCCTGCCGGAGTGGTTCGGCCACAACTGGGACGCCCTCGCCGATTGTCTCGCCGACCTCGGCTGGCGGCCCGCCGAGGGTTATCTGGTGCTGCTGGAGCACTCCGACCTGTTGCGCACGCGCGCCGAGGCGGACTTCGTCGCGACCTTGCAGCTGTTCGCGGCAGCGGCCGAGGAATGGCGCGAACAAGGCGTGGCATTCTGGTGCCTGGTCGACATGCAGGCCGACGGCATCAGTTGGCTCCCGGGACTGTGATGCCCGGCGCCAAGAAACCGGTCTCGGTGCTGGTGCTGATCCACACGCCGCAACTGGAGATTCTGCTGCTGGAGCGCGCCACCCGCCCGGGCTTCTGGCAGTCGGTCACCGGCAGCGTGGAGGACGAACTCGACCAGGGCGACCTGCGCCGGACGGCGCACCGGGAAGTGCGGGAGGAAACCGGTATAGCTGCCCGGCCGGAGGCACTGATCGACTGGCGATTGTCCAACCGCTTCGAGATTTTCCGCGAATGGCGCTACCGTTATCCGGAAGGCGTCAGCCACAACGTCGAGCACGTCTATAGCCTCTGCGTAGCGCGCGAGACCGGGGTCGTCATCGCGCCGGACGAACACCTCGCCCACCTCTGGCTGCCCTGGCGCGCTGCAGCCGACAGAGTCTTCTCCTGGAGCAACCGCGACGCGATCCTGATGCTGCCGCTGCTTCAGGACGAGCTGTCCTGCGGCTGAGCGCTCGGTGCCGACCCACCCCGGCCCAACCCCTCGGCCGGCGCGACGGGTAGAATCCTGCCATTATCGAACTTCACTGCTGACCCGATCATGACCGACAAGCTCTCCGCCGCCGTCAAGACCGGCATTCTCGCCGAGGCACTGCCCTACATCAAGCGCTTCCACGGCAAGACCATGGTGATCAAGTACGGCGGCAACGCCATGACCGACGATCACCTGAAAAACTGCTTCGCGCGCGACGTCGTGCTGCTCAAGCTGGTCGGCATGAACCCGGTGGTGGTGCACGGCGGCGGCCCGCAGATCGACGAACTGTTGAAGCGCATCGGCAAGAAGGGGGAGTTCATCCAGGGGATGCGCGTCACCGACGCCGAGACCATGGCGATCGTCGAAATGGTCTTGGGCGGCCAGGTCAACAAGGAAGTCGTGAACCTCATCAACCAGCACGGCGGCAAGGCGGTCGGCCTCACCGGCAAGGACGGCGCTTTCATCCGGGCCAAGAAACTGCTGATGCCGGACAAGGACAAGCCCGGGGATCTGCTCGACATCGGCCAGGTCGGCGAGATCGTCGCCATCGATCCGGCGCTGATCGCGCTGCTCCATTCCAGCGACTTCATCCCGGTGATCGCCCCGATCGGCGTCGGCACCGAGGGAGAAACCTACAACATCAATGCCGACGTGGTCGCCGGCAAGATCGCCGAGATCCTCAAGGCGGAAAAGCTCATCATGCTCACCAATACCCCGGGCGTGCTTGACGAGAACGGCAGGCTGCTGACCGGCATCACGCCCAAGGAAATCGACGACATGGTCGCCGCCGGCACGCTCTCCGGCGGCATGCTGCCGAAGATCGGCTCGGCCCTGGACGCGGCGAGGAGCGGCGTGAGGAGCGTCCATATCATCGACGGCCGGGTCGAGCACGCCTTGCTGCTGGAGATCCTGACCGACGAGGGCGTAGGCACGCTGATCAAGAGCAAGTGACGGCCGCCCGCTCGGGCCGGCCTACGGCTACAATCCGAGCTCGAAATACCGTGCCGGCGAGGCAAGCACTAGGGAGAACCACGGATGGCGAACAAACCGGGCGAACGCAAGCTGCAGATCCTGCAGGTGATCGCCGAGATGCTGCAAGATCCGTCGGCAGAGCGGATCACCACCGCCGCTCTGGCGAAGCGGCTGGATGTCTCCGAGGCGGCGCTGTACCGTCACTTCGCCAGCAAGGCGCAGATGTTCGAGGGACTGATCGGGTTCATCGAGGAGAGCCTGTTCACCGTCATCAACCAGATCACTGCCGAGGAAGAACACGGCCTCAAGCAGGCGCAGATGATCATCGCCCTGCTGCTCGGCTTCGCCAAGAAGAACCGCGGCCTGACGCGGGTGTTGATCGGTGACGCCCTGGTCTTCGAGAATGAGCGCCTGCAAATCCGCGTCAATCAGCTGCTCGATCGCGTCGAGGCGTCGGTCAAGCAGTCGCTGCGGGTGGCCGCCACCCAGGGCCAACTCCCCGCCGACCACGGCTTCGCCGCCCACGCCAATCTGCTGCGCTGCTATGCGCTCGGCCGCCTGCACCAGTTCGCCAAGGGCGGCTTCAAGGACGACCCGCTCGGGCACTGGCAGCAGCAGTGGCCCCTGCTCTCCTGCGGGGACTTCGCCCGGTCTCCGGGCTGAGGGGCTGGCCTACTTCAACAGCGCCGCCGCCTCCAGCGCGAAATAGGTCAGGATGCCGTCGGCGCCGGCGCGCTTGAACGCGAGCAGCGCCTCCAGCATGCAGGCCTCGCCGTCGATCCAGCCGTTCCCCGCGGCCGCCTTCAGCATCGCGTACTCACCGCTGACCTGATAGGCATAGGTCGGGACCGCGAACTCGTCCTTCACCCGGCGCACGATGTCGAGGTAGGGCATCCCGGGCTTGACCATCACCATGTCGGCGCCCTCGTCGAGATCGATCGCCACTTCGCGCAGCGCCTCGTCGGAATTGGCCGGGTCCATCTGGTAGGTGTATTTGTTGCCCTTGCCGAGATTGCCGCTCGAGCCGACGGCATCCCGGAAGGGTCCGTAGAACGAGGAGGCGTACTTGGCTGAGTAGGCGAGGATGCGGGTGTAAATCTGCCGGTCGCCGTCCAGCTCGGCGCGGATGCGCCCGATCCGTCCGTCCATCATGTCCGATGGCGCCACCACGTCGGCGCCCGCTCTGGCATGGGTGAGCGCCTGCTTCGCCAGAGCCTCCAGAGTCTCGTCGTTCTGCACGTAGCCACGCGGATCGGCGGGATCGATCAGGCCGTCCTGGCCGTGGCTGGTGTAGGGGTCGAGGGCGACATCGGTGATCACCCCGAGCTCGGGAAATTCCCGCTTCAATGCGGAGACCACGCGCGGCACCAATCCGTCCGGATTCCAGGCCTCCTCCGCACCCGGTGTCTTCAAGCCAGCCTCGATCACCGGGAACAGCGCCAGCGCCGGCACACCCAGGGTGAGCGCCCGCTCGGCCACCGGCAGCAGATGGTCGAGCGTCATGCGCCAGACCCCCGGCATCGAGGCGACCGCCTCGGTCCTGTCCCGTCCGTCGAGCACGAACACCGGATAGATCAGGTCGTCGGCGCTGAGCCGGTTCTCCCGCATCAGCCGGCGCGAGAAGTCGTCCCGGCGCATCCTGCGCATCCTGACCGTAGGAAATACACCTTTCGCTATCATGGCCTTATCCCAATCAAATATTGCGGAACTTTTTCTTCAAGAGTCTATCTTATACTTCAGATGGTGATGAACCGTCTCCCGCTTCACCTCCCTGAGCGGGTGCCTTAATCCTCATTAAGGCCTTGCGCCCCCGGTTTCCTCCCCTTTGACCGGGGGCCTTTTCTTTCATTCCACACTCAACCAGCCGCCGACCACGGCTTCGGCCTCCTCGACGCCGGTCTTCTTCAGGCTGGAGAACAGCTGTACGGTGATCTGCGCGCCATATACGGCCACCGCCTCGCGCACCTCGCGCAGGGTCTGGGTCGCCGCCTGCTTCGACAATTTGTCGGCCTTGGTGAGCAGAATGTGAATGGGATTGCCGGTCGGCACGAACCAGTCGATCATCTGAGCGTCGAGCTCGGTCAGGGGGCGTCGGGCATCCATGATCAGCACTAGGCCGATCAGGTTCGGGCGCCGCGTCAGGTAGTGCTCGAGCAGATTCCGCCACTGCTTGCGGATCGCCTCGGGCACCGCGGCATAGCCGTAGCCGGGCAGGTCCACCAGGTAGGCGCCCTTGGGCAGGCGGAAGAAATTGATCAGCTGGGTCCGCCCCGGGGTCTTGCTGACGAAGGCGAGCCGGGTATGGCCGGCCAGAGTGTTGATGGCGCTCGACTTGCCGGCGTTGGAGCGTCCGGCGAAGGCAATTTCGGGTGCCGCGGAGGGACGCAGATCATTCGGCTTGGCGACGGAGATCTCGAAAACCGCATGACGGAACAACGACATGGTGCGGGCACGGCGAGCGTGCTGTGAGCGAAGGGATTGGTATAGAATAACAGGTTTGAGCAATCCAGAGCCTCAAGGGATACCACAATGGACACAATGAAACGCTTCCTGCTCGCCGCCATTGGCACGAGCCTCGCCGCCGTTGCTGTGAGCGCCATCGCCGCAGCCCCCGTCCAGGTCGATCCGGCCAAGGGCAAGGCGATCGCCGCGACGGTCTGCGTCGCCTGCCACGGCGCCGACGGCAACAGCGTCATCGCCACCAACCCGAAGCTGGCCGGCCAGGGCGCCGCCTACATCTACAAGCAGCTCACCAACTTCAAGTCGGAAAACGGCAAGCCCCCGACGCGCGTCAATCCGATCATGAACGGCATGGCCGCCAGCCTCTCCGACGCCGACATGAAGAGCCTCGGCGCCTATTTCGAGTCCCAGGTCCGGAAGCCCGAGGTGGCCAAGGACAAGGACAGCCTCGAGCTCGGGCAGAAGCTCTACCGCGGCGGCGACGCCGACACCGGGCTGCCCGCCTGCGCCGCCTGCCACGGCCCGACCGGCGCCGGCATCCCGGCGCAATACCCGCGCATCTCGGGCCAGTTCGCCGACTACACCGCGGCGCAGCTGCAAGCCTTCCGCTCCGGTCTGCGCGCCAACGATCCGAACAAGATGATGCGCACGATCGCGCTCAGGATGACCGACCCGCAGATCAAGGCCCTGTCCGACTACATCGCCGGCTTGCGCTGAGTCCCGCAGTCCGGCGGGCAGCGGCAGCGATCAGAAAGGGTGGCCTAGCCACCCTTTTTTAATCGTGCCGCCCGGTGTAAGGTTTCGTTCTCTGATGCGACCAATTCGCATTAACCGATTGGGAGAAACCGCCATGTTGATCCAAAGACCCTCCGACATCCCGCCCTCCGAAATCACCCCACGCGCGCTGTTCGAAAAAAGGCGCGAACTGCTGAAGGGCATCGCCGGCACGGCGCTCGCCGCGGCGCTGCCGTTCTCGGCACAAGCCAGCGAGAAGCTCATTTACGCCCGCAATAGCCCCCTCAGCACCGCGGAAAAGCAGACGCCCTACCAGGACGTCACCCATTACAACAACTTCTACGAATTCGGGACCGACAAGTCCGATCCGGCGGAGCAGGCGCAAGCCCTGAAGACGCGCCCCTGGCAGGTCGCCATCGAGGGTCTGGTGCAGCGACCCAAGACCTACGCCATCGACGACTTGATCCGCCTGGTGCCGCTCGAGGAGCGCATCTACCGAATGCGCTGCGTCGAAGGCTGGAGCATGGTCATCCCCTGGATCGGTCTGCCGCTGGCAGCGCTGCTAAGACAGGCCGAACCGCTGGGCAGCGCCAAGTACGTCGAATTTATCTCCGCCGCCGACCCCAAGATCATGCCCGGCGTCAGGAGCGGGATACTCGACTGGCCCTATCTGGAAGGACTGCGCCTGGACGAGGCGATGCAGCCGCTGACGATACTCGCCGCCGGCCTGTACGGTGAAGTCCTGCCCAAGCAGAACGGCGCCCCGCTGCGCCTGGTGGTACCGTGGAAGTATGGCTTCAAGGGGGCGAAATCCATCGTCAGGGTCCGCCTGACCGATCGCCAACCGCAAACCGCGTGGATGAAGGCCGCTCCCAACGAATACGGCTTCTATTCCAACGTCAATCCCGCGGTCGATCATCCGCGCTGGTCGCAGGCAACCGAGCGACGCATCGGCGAATTCGCGAAACGGAAGACGCTGCTGTTCAACGGTTACGGCGATCAGGTGGCGAAGCTCTATGCCGGCATGGACCTGCGGAAATACTTCTGATGGCGGGCCAAGCCTCAGCGCGGCAGATCACTACGATCAAGGCGATCCTGTTCGCCCTCTGCCTGGTGCCGCTGGTCCGGCTCGCCTGGGGAGCGTGGCGAGACGCTCTGGGCGCCAACCCGATCGAGTTCATCCAGCACTCGCTGGGCACCTGGACGCTCAACTTCCTGCTGATCACGCTGACGGTATCGCCGCTGCGCAAGTTCAGCGGCTGGCACTGGCTGCTGCGGCTGCGCCGGATGCTCGGCCTGTTCGCTTTCTGCTACGCCCTGCTGCACCTCGTGAGCTACCTCTGGCTGGATCAGTTCTTCGACTGGCAGGCGATCGCCAAGGATATCGTGAAGCGCCCCTTCATCACTGTCGGCATGGCCGCCTTCATCCTGCTCATCCCGTTGGCTGCGACATCCAGCAACGCCATGATCAGACGTCTCGGCGGCAGGCGCTGGCAGCAGTTGCACCGTTCGATCTATGTGATCACCATTTTCGGCGTCCTGCATTACTGGTGGCTGGTGAAACTGGACGTCACCTTGCCGGCGATTTATGCCGCGCTGCTTTTTCTGCTGCTGCTGGTGCGCGCCTTCTGGCGCGAGCAGGAACGGCTGCGCCAGTTGGCCGGAGGGAGGCCGGCCAAGACATTCACGATTTTGGCCAAGCCCTAGAGGGCGCTGACGCCCGGGTTTCGAAGCGGACGATCGCGCGGCCGTCGTCGATCGTCCTCGGCTGCGCCTTCCAGGCGTGGCCGTAGACGATCTCGAAGCTCGCCGACAGGCGGCCATCGACCCGCCGCCCGGCATAGGCGGAGAGCACCTTGCGCCAGTCCCGCCAGGGCAGGCGGCCCAACAGTCCGTCGCGCACCCCCAGATGCCGCTGGTCGGCCAGCAGGCCCCGCGCCGTGCGGTAGGTCAGGGTTAGCATCTCCATGTCCATCACCGGATCGGCAAAACCGGCCGCCAGCAACGCGTCGCCGACGTCGTGCATGTCGAGGAAGCTGCGCAGCGGCGCGACAACGCCGGCGTCCGCGCAGGCGGCGCGCAATTCCTTCAGGGTGTCGGGGCCGAGCATCGAGAACATCAGCAGGCCACCGACCTCGAGCACGCGATTGAGTTCTCGGAATACCGGCAGAGGATCGTCGAGCCAGTGCAGCATCAGATTCGACCAGGCCAGGCCCAGCGATCCGCCGGCCAGCGGCAGAGCCCGCGCATCGGCGTTGACCAGGCAGGGCGCACGACCGAACAGGCGCTGACCGAGCGAGGTTCGCGCTTTCACCGCCGCGAGCATGGCGCTGGCCGAATCGACGGCCAGCGGCAGGGCAGCGGGATAACGCCGCTGCAGCTGGCGCAGGCCGTCGCCGGTGGCGCAGCCGATGTCGGCGATCCGCGCCGGCGCGATGCGCACCAGATCGAGGCGCTCGGCCATGCGCAGCCCGGTCTCGCGCGCTACTACCGCGGCCGAGTCGTAGCTCAGTGCGGCACGGGAAAATGCCCGTCTCACCGCTGCCCCAGCGTCCCGTTCACATCGCCTTGAGGCCCAAGCGGGCGAAGAGTTCCTCGTCATGCCCGGCCTCTGGGTTGTCCGCGGTGAGCAACTTGTCGCCGTAGAAAATGGAATTGGCGCCGGCCAGGAAACACAGCGCCTGCAGTTCGTCGGACATTTGCTCGCGCCCGGCGGACAGCCTCACCATGCTCCGCGGCATGGCGATGCGGGCGCAGGCGATGGTGCGGACGAATTCGAAGGGGTCGAGGGCCGCCGCATTCTCCAACGGCGTGCCGGGAATCGGTACCAGATGATTGATCGGCACCGACTCCGGCGGCGGGTTCATGTTGGCCAACTCGGCGACCAGCGCCGCGCGGACGCGGCGATTCTCGCCCATGCCGACGATGCCGCCGCAGCAGACGTTGATGCCGGCATTGCGCACCTTCGTCAGCGTGTCCAAGCGATCGAACTGGCTGTGGCTGGAGATCACCTGGCCGTAGAACTCCGGAGCGGTGTCGAGATTGTGGTTGTAGTAATCCAGACCGGCCGCTCTCAGCTGCTCGGCCTGGCCCTGCTGCAGCATGCCCAGGGTGACGCAGGTCTCCAGGCCGAGGTCCTTGACCGCGCGCACCATGGCGCTCACCTGCTCCAGGTCCTGCTGCCTCGGCCCGCGCCAGGCGGCGCCCATGCAGAAGCGGCTGGCGCCCTGATCGCGGGCCGCCGTGGCCGCAACGACGACTTCGTCCAACGACAGCAACGACTCGCGCTCGACCCCGGTATCGTGCCGAGCCGATTGCGAACAGTAGCCGCAATCCTCCGAACAGCCGCCGGTCTTGATCGAAAGCAGGGTCGAGCGCTGCACGGCGTTGGCGTCGAAATGGTCGCGGTGCACCGCTTGCGCGCGATGGATGAGATCGTTGAAGGGCAGCGCGAACAGCGCCTCGATCTCCTCCGTTCGCCACCTTCTCGCGGACTGGCTGTTGTCTGGTTCTGGGGCAATGGCTGGCATGGGCGGCGCTCGATCCGGAAAGCGTAAAATGCGGAGGGCAGATCATCGACGAAGGGGCAGCGCTTGTCAATTTACCGCGCCGCGGCACTCGCTTTTCAGGGCATGGGCGCTGCGCTCCTGCCGCAGGACTGTCTGCTCTGCGGCGCCGGCGCCGGGCCGGCGCTGCTCTGTAGCGCTTGCGCCGAAGCCCTGCCGCGCCTGCCGCGCCCGGTGTGCCCGGTCTGCGCCCTGCCCACTGCGGCCGGGGCGGTCTGCGGCAGCTGCCTCAGACAGCCGCCGCATTTCGACGCCACCGTCGCCGGTTTCCGCTACGACTTTCCGCTCGACCGCCTGGTGCAGGCGCTCAAGTATGAGCATCGCCTGGCGCTGGCCCCGTGGTTCGCCCGGGCGCTGTTGGCCGGCTCCCGGCCGAACGGCGAGCTGGTGCTGGCACTGCCGCTGGGCGTGCGCCGCCTGGGGGAGCGGGGCTTCAACCAGGCGCTGGAGATCGCCAGACCGCTGGCGCGCGCGCTCGGCCTGCCGTTGCCAATCGGGACATGCGTCCGCAGACAGGACACCGCGCCGCAGGCCAGCCTGCCCTGGCGGGCCAGGCAGAAAAACGTGCGCGGGGCCTTCGAGTGCCGCCAGAACCTGACCGGGAAATCGGTGCTGGTGATCGACGACGTCATGACCAGCGGCGCGACGCTGAACGAATTCGCCCGCACCCTCAAGAGACACGGCGCCCACCGGGTCACCAACTGGGTCGTGGCGCGGACGCTGGCGTCCTGAGAGCGCATGAGCCTCGCCATCGTGCTCTACCAGCCGGAAATTCCGCCCAACACCGGCAACGTCATCCGCCTGTGTGCCAACGTCGGCGCCCGCCTGCATCTCATCAGGCCCCTAGGCTTCGATCTCAGCGAAGCGCGGCTACGCCGCGCCGGCCTGGACTATGCCGAGCTCACCGAAGTTTGCGTCCATGAAGACTGGGCGGCCTGCTTAGCGGCGCTCGGCGAACGGCGCCTGTTCGCGCTGTCCACGCGCGGCACCGTGCGTCACGACCGGCCGAGCTACTTGCCCGACGACGCCTTCGTGTTCGGCCCGGAGACGCGCGGACTGCCCGATGAAATCATAACCAGCGTCGCTGCCGAGCGCCGGCTGCGGCTGCCGATGCGGCCGGGCAACCGCAGCATCAATCTCTCCAACACCGTGGCGGTGGTGGCCTTCGAGGCCTGGCGGCAGATGGACTTCGCCGGCGGCGGCTGATCGCCGCGGCCTCATTCCTCTCTCGGATCTCGCCCCATCAGCTGTTCGACGGCGAGGATCGGGGTCATGGCGCCGGCGAGCACGGCGCAAACGGCGGCGGTAATCGGCATATCGACGCCCAGCGTCGCGGCCCGCCGCGCCACTTCCTGGGCGCTCGAAACACCCTCGGCGACATGCCCCAGCTCGCGGGAAATCGCCGCCAGCGGCCTGCCCGAGGCCAGCGCCAGACCGACGCGGCGATTACGCGACAGGTCCCCGGTGCAGGTGAGGATCAGATCGCCCATGCCCGCCAGACCCATGAAGGTCTCGCGCCTGCCGCCCAGCGCCATCCCGAACCGGGTGATCTCCGCCAGGCCGCGGGTGATCAGCGCCGCGCGGGCGTTGTTGCCGAGCCCCAGGCCGTCGGAGATGCCGGTGGCGATCGCCAGCACGTTCTTGACCGCGCCGCCGACCTCGGCGCCGACGACGTCGTCGTTGGCGTAAAGGCGCAGGCGCGGCCCGGACAGGGCACGCACCAAGCGATGGGCAAAGCGCGGGTCGCGGGCGGCGAGACACAGGGCGGTCGGCAGACCGCGCGCCACTTCCTGGGCGAAGCTGGGCCCGGTCAGCGCGCCGGAGGGCACATCGCCGGGCATCTCCTCTGCCGCGACCTGGTGGGGCAACAAGCCGCTGCCGGCCTCCAACCCCTTGCACAGCCACAGGAATGGCAAGCTCGGCGCCGCCTCGCGCAACGAAGCCAGGGTGGATCTCAGGCCGGAGACCGGCACCGCGACCAGTGCCAGCTCTACCCCGCGCACCGCGGCCGGGAATTCGCCGGAGATATTCAGCGCCTCGGGAAAGGCCATGCCCGGTAAATAGCGTTCGTTCTCGCGCGCCGTCTGCATGGCCGCGGCTTGCGCGGCATCACGCGCCCACAGGGTGAGCTGGTGATCGCGGGCCAGCGCGATGGCCAGGGCGGTGCCCCAGGCGCCGGCGCCGAGCACCGCGATTTTCATGGTCGCAGGCACCCCGTCGGGCTGCGCTCGCCCGCCGCCGGGCCGACCCAAGGTGGGAGATTCAAGTTTCTGCGAGGACAACGAGCAACAGTCACCCCCTTCCCCGGGAAGGGGGATGGGAGGATGGCGATGTCACAAACCCCATACCTGGTCCGCGCGGACGTAGCCGGTCTGACCGTCGCGATGCTGCACCTTGGCCCAACCCGGCGGCGCCGCCTCGAGCAGCGTCAGCACCACGTTCTTCTCGGCCTCGAACACCAGGGGCGCATCCGCCTGCGGCTGGGAGCGCACCTGGGCGCGAGATACGCTGACCTGCACGGTGCGCTGATCGGCCACGACGCGCTTCTCGATCCAGGCCAGGCTGCCGGTGGCGTCGCGCACCTTGAGCCAGCCGTCGAGCGCCACCACCACCTCGACCGGAGTAGCGCGCGCGACGACATAGAGCGGCTTGGCCTTGATCGACGGCGCGTCGTACATCACCGCGGGCTCCGCCAGCGAGCGATAGTCGAGCGCCGCTGCGGGGCCGGCGGCGAGCAACAGCGCGACACCGACCAGGGCGGCTCGGAAGAACGCGGTCACTGGATCGGAACCTCGGTCGGGGCCTGTTGCTGCGCCAGCTGGCGCTGCTGGTACATCGCCTCGAAATTCACCGGCGCGAGCAGCACCGGCGGAAAGCCGGCGCGCACGACGAGGTCGGAGATCGTCTCGCGGACGTAGGGAAACAGGATGTTGGGACAGGCCACCGAGAGGATCGGATCGATGTCTTCCTGAGGCACGTTGCGCAACTGGAAGATCCCGGCCTGACCGGCCTCCACCAGAAACAGGGTCTTTTCGGCGAGCTTTGCCGTCACCGTCACGGTCAGCACCACCTCGAACAGGCCCTCGTCTATGGCGTTACCCGCGGTGTGCAATTGCACCTCGATCTCGGGCGCATCGCGTTCCAGGAATACCTGGGGAGCGTGGGGAATTTCCAGGGACAGGTCCTTGGCGTAGATCTTCTCGATGTTGAAAACGGGGGCTTCGCTCATGATATTCGGTCGTGGTGGGTGAGGGGTAGACGAGATCGATTCATCCGCGCAGCAGCGGGTCCAGGCCGCCGGCGTGATCGAGCGCGGCGAGATCGTCGAAGCCGCCGACGTGGGTGTCGCCGATGTAGATCTGCGGCACGCTGCGCCGGCCGGTGCGCGCCATCATCTCCTCGCGCCGGGCCGGTTCGAGATCGACGCGTATCTTTTCGATGTCGGCGACGCCCTTCCTGTGAAGCAGCTGCTCGGCGCGCATGCAGTAGGGGCAGACGGCGGTGGTATACATCAGGACTTTGGCGCTCATGGCTGGGTCACTTGCTGGTGATCGGCAGGCCGGCCTCGCGCCAGGCGCTGATGCCGCCGGCGAGGTTATGCACCTTCTCGAAGCCCAGCTTCTTCAAGGCGCCGCAGGCCGAGGCGGAGCGGTTGCCGCTCTGGCAATTGACGATCACATCGCGCGTCTTGAATTTTTCGATCTCGCCAATCCGCTTCGAGAGCTGGGAGAGCGGGATATGGCGCGAGTTGGGAATATGCCCGGCGGACCACTCGGTCGCCTCGCGCACGTCGACCACCAGCGCATCTTCGCGATTCATCAACAGCGTCGCCTGCAGCGGCGTGACGCCGTCGGCGCCGCCAGCACCCATCACCGTTTGCCACAGCAGCATGGCGCCGCTGGCGGCTGCCAGCACCACATAGATCAGGTTGTTCTGGGCAAAGTGCAGCAAGTTCGACTCCATCAAGACTCCATCAATTCTTCTGGTTGGGGACACCGCAGAATACCTCGCGCATCAGCACGATCAGCTGCAGCGTTCGGGCGTCGGCAACGCGGTAGAAGACGCGGTTGGCGTCCTTGCGCGTCTGCAGCACACCCTTGTCGCGCAGGATCGCCAGGTGCTGCGAGATGTTGCTCTGGGTGGTTCCGACGGCATCGACGATATCCTGGACGCAGACCTCCTGATCGCCGACGACGCAGAGTATCTTGAGCCGCAGCGGATGCGAAATCGCCTTCAGCGCACGCGCCGCCGTCTCGATTTGCTCCTGCTTCTCGATCAGATCGCGAATGGAATTGTCCATCATCTTGTCGTTGGCGGCGCCGTACGGTCGAATAAAATTATCGAATATTATAGAATACTTCTTTGTCGGCGCCCATTCGGCGCTGCCGCTTCTATGCACATTCCCGCCATTTCTAGTCAAAAATGAAGAAAATCGTCCTGCTGCGCCACGGCGAATCGACCTGGAACAAGGAAAACCGCTTCACCGGCTGGACCGACGTCGGGCTCACCGAAAAGGGTCTGGCCGAGGCGATCGCCGCGGGCCAGTTGCTGAAGCGGGAAGGCTACCGCTTCGACGTCGCGTACACCTCGGTGCTCAGGCGCGCCATCAAGACGCTGTGGACTGTGCTCGAGGAGATGGACCGGATGTGGATCCCGATCCATCATTCCTGGCGCTTGAACGAGCGCCATTACGGCGCCCTGCAGGGCCTCAACAAGGCCGAGACCGCGGCAAAGTTTGGCGAAGAACAGGTGCTGATCTGGCGCCGCGCCTACGAAACACCGCCGCCGGCGCTGGCGGACGGCGACCCGAGGCTGGAGACGGACGAACCGCGCTACGCCGGCTTGGCGCCCGGGGAATTTCCCAGGACGGAATGCCTGAAGGACACCGTGCACCGCTTCCTGCCCTACTGGTTCGAAACCATCGCGCCGATGGTCGAGTCCGGCAAGAGCGTGATCATCGCCGCCCACGGCAACAGCCTGCGCGCCTTGATCAAGTATCTGGACGGCGTCTCCGATGCCGACATCGTCGGCCTCAACATTCCCACCGGCCAGCCGCTGGTCTATGAACTCGACGACGAGTTGAAGCCGCAGAGGCATTATTATCTCGGCGATGAGGATGCCATCCAGGCCGCGATGCAGGCCGTCGCCAATCAAGGCAAGGCCAAGTAGTAAGCTGCTGCGCCTGGCCGCGCTGGCGCTGGCGCTGGCCGTCGGGCAAGCCCACGCGACGCCGGCGGCTCAGGTCAAGCGCCAACAGCTGAAGCATCTGCACGGTCGCATCCAGACGCTGAGCCGCGACCTGGTCAAGAGCGAAGCGACGCGCAGCAAAACAGCCGGCCAGCTGAAAGCAGCCGAGGCGGCGATTTCCGACATCAACCGCAGCTTGAGCCAGCTGGGCGGACAGCGCAACCGGGTGGCGGCGGAGCTGGCCGACCTTTCGCGGCAGTCGCAGCGCCTGGAGACCCAGATTGCGGCCCAGCAGGCGCAGCTCGCCAAGATGCTCTACCGCCAGTACGTCGACGGCGAGACCGACGCGCTGCAAATACTCCTCGCCGGCTCCGACCCCAACCAGGCGGCGCGCGATTTCCACTACCTATCCCTGCTCTCGCGCGCCAGGGCCGAGCTGCTGCGCCGGCTGCGCGGCACCCTGAGCGAGAAGCAGCGGCTGACCGAGGTCATGCGCGCCAAGCACGATGAACTCGATGCCATCGAGAGCCGGCAGCAGCAGCAGCGCGCCGCCCTGCTCGAGCGGCAGCAGCAGCGCCAGGCGGTGCTGGCCAAGATCTCCGGCAGGATCGAGGAACAAAAGCGCCAGATCGACACCCTCAAGCGCGACGAGAGGCGCCTGGCGACGCTGATCAAACGCCTGTCCCGCATCGCGCGCAAGCCCGCTAGGGCCAGACCCCCGGCCAGGCGCGGGGCACAGACCGCCTTGAGGAACGAACATCTGCCCGAGGCTTCGGGCTTCTCCGGCAACTTCGCTGGGCTGAGAGGCCGCCTGCGCCTGCCGACTCGCGGCGAAGTGATCAACCGTTACGGCGCGTCCCGGGCCGACGGCGGCGCGACCTGGAAGGGACTGTTCATCCGCGCCGCGGCGGGCGCGGAGGTACGTGCAGTGGCCCCGGGCCGGGTGGTCTTCGCCGGCTGGCTGCGCGGCTTCGGCAAACTGATCATCGTGGACCACGGCGACGGCTACCTCAGCGTCTATGGCAACAACCAATCGCTCGCCCGCAAGGTCGGCGACAAGGTGGCGGGCGGCGAACAACTGGCCGCGGTGGGCAACAGCGGCGGCAATCCGGAATCCGGTTTATACTTTGAGCTTCGCTATCAAGGCCTCACCATCGATCCGCTCAAATGGGTCAATCTGAAGTAGGCGGAACCTCGCCGCCCCAACGGAGTCTTTCACGCATGCGCAACAAATTTCAGAAATTCGGATTGGTGCTCTTCGGCCTGGTCGCCGGCATCCTGATCAGTCTCAACTTTTCCGCCAGCGCCAGCAAGGATGCTGCGGATGCAGCGTCGCCGCTGCCGGTCGAGGAGTTGCGCAACTTTGCCGACGTCTTCAATGCCATCAAGCAGGGTTATGTCGAGCCGATCAGTGACAAGAAGCTGATCACCTACGCGATCAGCGGCATGCTCTCCAACCTCGACCCGCACTCCGCCTATCTCGACGCGGACGCCTACAAGGACCTCCAGGTCAGCACCCAGGGGGAATTTGGCGGCCTGGGGATCGAGGTCGGCATGGAAGACGGCTTCGTCAAGGTGGTGGCGCCGATCGACGACACCCCGGCTTTCAAGGCCGGCGTCAAGGCCGGCGACCTGATCATCAAGATAGACGACACGGCGGTCCAGGGCATGACCCTCTCCGACGCCGTCAAGCGCATGCGCGGCAAGCCCAAGACGCAGATCACCCTGACCATCGTCAGGAAGGGCGAGAGCAAGCCCATCGTGCTGACCATCACGCGCGAGAAGATCAAGGTGCAGAGCGTCAAGTCGAAGATGCTCGCGCCCGGCTACGGATACATGCGCATCGCCCAGTTCCAGGAAGAGACCGCCGCCGACGTGGTCAAGCAGGTAGACAAGCTCTATCAGCAGAACAAGGGCGGCCTGCGCGGACTGGTGCTCGATCTGCGCAACGATCCGGGTGGCTTGCTGCACGGCGCGGTGGGCGTGGCCGCCGCCTTCCTGCCGCCCAAGGCGCTGATCGTCTCTACCGACGGCCGCACCGAGGACTCCAAGCGCAAGTTCATCGCCAGCCCGGAGGACTACCTGCCCAGCGGCAGCGCAGATTTCCTGAAGAAGCTGCCCGCCGGCATCAAGACCGTGCCGTTGATCGTCCTGGTCAATGGCGGCTCGGCATCGGCCTCGGAGATCGTCGCCGGCGCCCTCCAGGATCACAAGCGCGCCGTCCTGCTCGGCACCCAGACCTTCGGCAAAGCCTCGGTTCAGACCATCCTGCCGCTCTCCAACAACACCGCGATCAAACTGACCACGGCGCGCTACTACACGCCAAACGGGCGCTCGATCCAGGTCAAGGGGATCACTCCCGACGTGGTGGTGCACGAGACGCCCAACGGCGGAGCGCAGGATCAACTGCGCGAAGTCGATCTGGAACACCATCTCGAGAACGACAAGGACAAGATCGTCGCGCCAAAAGCGCCACCGAAGCAAAGCGAGACGGAAGCCAAGCCGGTGCCGTTCGAGTTCGCCTCCAAGAACGATTACCAGCTGAACCAGGCGCTCGGATTGCTCAAGGCCTGGCAGATCATCAAGCAGCGGTGAGCGCTTAGGCTGGGCGACCCGCCGCTGCGCTCAACGCTCAGCACCGTTCATGGATGACCAGCAGCTGCTCCGCTACAGCCGCCACATCCTGCTACCGCAGGTCGGCGTCGAGGGTCAGGAGCGGCTGCTCGCGGCGCGGGCGCTGGTGGTCGGCGCCGGCGGCCTGGGCTCGCCGGCCGCGCTCTACCTCGCTTCGGCCGGCGTCGGCACGATCGCCCTGGCAGACGGCGACACGGTCGATCTCACCAATCTGCAGCGCCAGATCCTGCACCGCAGCCGCGGCATCGGCCGGCCCAAGGCCGAATCCGGCCGCGACGCGCTCGCCGAGATCAACCCTGGCTGCCGCGTCATTCCCATCGCCCGGCGGCTGACGGGAGCGTTGCTGGAGGCCGAAGTCGGCGCCGCCGACGTGGTGGTGGACTGCTGTGACAACTTCGCCACCCGCCACGCCGTCAATCGCGCCTGCGTCAAATCCGGCAAGCCGCTGGTGTCCGGTGCCGCCATCCGCTTCGAAGGCCAGATCTCGGTGTTCGACCCGCGCGAGCCCGCCTCGCCCTGCTATCACTGCCTGTTTCCCGAGGGCGAGGACGTCGAGGAGGTACGCTGCGCGGTGATGGGCGTGTTCGCCCCGCTCACCGGCATCGTCGGCAGCATGCAGGCGGCCGAAGCGCTGAAGCTCCTGATCGGCTGCGGCCAGAGCCTCGCCGGCCGGCTGCTGCTGCTCGACGGCTTGGCGATGGAATGGCGCTCGATCGCCATCCCGCGCGACCCGGGCTGCAAGGTCTGTGGCACCCGCTCAGTCTAAACGCGCGAGGATCCGGATGTCGTCGCCGACGCGGGTGAGATCGGTGAGCCTCAGGCGCTGCCTGCCGGCGAGATCGGCCAACTCGGGCAGGTCGAACATGCCGCGCGCGGCGTCGCCCAGAAGCATCGGGGCGAGATAGAGCAGCAGCTCGTCGACCAGCCCCTCGCGCAGCAAGGAGCCATTCAGCTTGGCGCCGGCCTCGGCGTGAATTTCGTTGATGCCGCGGCGCGCCAGCTCGCGCATCAGTTCGGCCAGATCCACCTTGCCCCTGGCGTTGGGCAGCACCACCACCTCGGCGCCGGCGCGGCTCAGCGCTGCGATCTTCGCCGCATCGTCCTGCGCAGCCGCCACCAGGGTGCTGCCGCCCAGGAGCTGCGCCGACAGCGGCAGTTCCAGGCGGCTGTCGACCACCACCTTGAGCGGCTGCCGGTCGGTATCTATGTCCCTGACCGAGAGGCGCGGATCGTCGTCCCTGACGGTGCCGATGCCAGTCAGGATGGCGCAGGCCCGAGCGCGCCAGCGGTGGCCGTCCAGGCGCGCCGCGGCGCCGGTGAGCCACTGCGAGCGGCCGTTGTTGAGGGCGGTCTTGCCGTCCAGGCTGGCGGCGAGCTTCAGCCTCAGCCACGGCCGACCGCGGGTCATGCGCGCGACAAAACCGACGTTCAGCTCCGCCGCCTCGGCTGCCATCAACCCGCAGGCTGTCGAAATGCCCGCGGCCCGCAGTCGCTCCAGTCCCTGCCCGGCCACCAGCGGGTTGGGATCTCGCATCGCGGCAACGACCCGGGAGACACCGGCCGCGACCAGCGCCTCGACGCAGGGGGGCGTCAGGCCGTAGTGGCTGCAGGGTTCGAGCGTGACGTAGGCGGTCGCGCCGCGGACTTGGGCGCGACGGCTACGGGCATCGGCGAGCGCCTCGATCTCGGCGTGATTCTGGCCGGCTGGCTGGGTGAACCCCTCGCCGATGGCCGCCCCGCCCTGCACCAGGACGCAGCCGACGCGCGGGTTCGGCGTGGTGGAATAAAGGCCGCGGCGGGCCAGACGCAGCGCCTGCGCCATGAAACGGTGGTCGTCTGCGCTGAAGTACAAGACCGCTCAGGCCGGATCGCGGGGACGCCGCGGGCGCGGTTTCCTGACCTCGCGGATGGCGTCGGAGAATTCCTCGACGTCCTCGAAGTTGCGATAGACCGACGAGAAGCGGATGTAGGCGATCTTGTCGAGCTTCTTCAATTCGCGCATCACCAGCTCGCCGACCTTGTCGCTGGGGACTTCCCGCTCGCCCAGCGTGACCAGCTTCTCCTCGATGCGATCGATCGCGGCATCGACGCTCTCGGTGGTGACCGGGCGCTTTCTCAAAGCCAGCATCATGCTGGCCAACACCTTCTCGCGGTCGTACTCGGTGCGGCTGCCGTTCTTCTTCACCACCAGCGGCAGTTGCAGCTCGACCCGCTCGTAGGTGGTGAAGCGCTTGTCGCAGGCCAGACAGCGCCGCCGCCGGCGCACGGTGTCGCCGTCCTCGTTCTCGCGGGTATCGACGACCTGGGTGTTGGCGTCAGCGCAATAGGGGCATTTCATGGCGGCTAACCCGTGAGCCGGGCATACCCTCGACCACCGTCGCGGGCCGGCCCGTCATCACCCATACACCGGAAATTTCTTGCACAGCTCCGCCACCTTGGCCTTCACGCCAGCGATCACCTTCGGGTCCGCCGGCGCGTCGAGCACGTCGGCGATCAGGTCGGCGACCTGCTCGGCCTCGATCTCGGTGAAACCGCGGGTGGTCATCGCCGGCGTGCCGATGCGGATGCCGCTGGTGACGAAGGGCTTCTGCGGATCGTTGGGGATGGCGTTCTTGTTGACGGTGATGTGGGCGAGGCCCAACGCCGCTTCGGCGTCCTTGCCGGTGATGTGCTTGGGCTGCAGGTCCACCAGGAACAAGTGCGACTCGGTGCGGCCGGAGACGATGCGCAGGCCGCGGGCGGCGAGCACCTTGACCATGACCTGGGCATTGTCGATCACCTGCTCCTGATAGTCGCGGAACTCCGGCGTCATCGCCTCCTTGAAGGCGACGGCTTTAGCCGCGATCACGTGCATCAGCGGGCCGCCCTGCAGGCTGGGGAAGATCGCCGAGTTGAGTGCCTTCTCGTACGCCGCGCGGGCCAGGATCAAGCCGCCGCGCGGGCCGCGCAGGGTCTTGTGGGTGGTGCTGGTGACGAAATCGGCGAAGGGCACCGGACTCGGGTAGAAGCCCGCGGCGATCAGGCCGGCGTAGTGCGCCATGTCCACGAACAGGTAGGCGCCGACGGCGTCCGCAATTTCGCGGAAGCGCTTGAAGTCGATCTTCAGCGCATAGGCCGAGGCCCCGGCGACGATCATCTTCGGTTTGTGCTCCCTGGCCAGATGCAACACCTCGGCGTAATCGATCTCCTCGGTGACCGGATCGAGGCCGTAGGCCACCGCATTGAACAGCTTGCCGGAGATATTCACGCTGGCGCCGTGGGTCAGGTGGCCGCCGTGGGCCAGCGACATGCCGAGGATGGTGTCGCCCGGGGCGAGCACCGAGAAATACACCGCCTGGTTGGCCTGCGAGCCGGAGTGCGGCTGGACATTGGCGTATTCTGCGCCGAACAATTTCTTGGCCCGGTCGATCGCCAGCTGTTCGGCGATGTCGACGTACTCGCAGCCGCCGTAGTAGCGCTTGCCCGGATAGCCCTCGGCGTACTTGTTGGTCAGTTGCGAGCCCTGCGCCTCGAGCACGGCGCAGGAGACGTAGTTTTCCGAGGCGATCAGCTCGATGTGATCTTCCTGGCGGCGATTCTCGGACTGGATCGCCTGCCACAGCTCGGGATCTTGCTTGGCCACGGTGTTCAGCTTGGAAAACATGTCCGGGATAGGGGAAGTGGGCTGGAGCGCGATTTTACCACCAACCCGGCGCGGCGCCGGCTAGCACCTCACGGGTACAAGTCCCCTGGCTTGTCCCCGGGTAACAACTCCCCGGCGACAACGACGGGCACTAGCACCTGCTCCACTGGCACAAGTGCCCTGGGTTGCCCCGGTAACAACCCCCCGGCGACAACGACGGGCACTAGCCGGGAAGCTCGTCCAGGGCCCCCAGGTGGCGTTGGTCCGCCCAGACCAGGATGCGCCAGTCCTCGCCTTCGGTCTCCAGCCAGTTCACCGCGGCATTGGGCACCGGGAAGTCGCGCGGCGTCGTGAGGCCGCGGCCGCTGGCGCGGCGATAGACGACGTCGAGCACGCCGCCGTGGCTCACCGCCAATATTGTCTGACCGGCGTGGCGGCGCAGCAGCGCCCCGATCCCGGCCTGCGCCCGGGCAGCGAAGCCGTTCAGGCTCTCGCCGCCGTCGTAGTCGTAATCCAGCTCGCGCGCCAGATAGCGGCGATGCGCCTCCGGCTGACGCTGCCTCGCCTCCTCCAGGGTGAGCGACTGCAGCACGCCGTAATGCCGCTCGCGCAGCGCCGGATCGGCGATGGGCGCCTGGCCGGACAGCGCTGCCGCGGTCTGCCGCGCCCGCGCCAGATCGCTGCAATAGACCGCTGCGAAGTGCTCATCGGCCAGGCCGCGGGCCATGGCGACGGCCTGGGTGCGGCCCTTGGCGTTGAGCGGAATATCGATCTGGCCCTGGATGCGGCGCTCGGTATTCCAGTCGGTCTCGCCGTGGCGGACCAGGCAGAGTCTTGTCTTCGGGCTCATCGGGTCTGGTTGCAGAAGACCGCAGTTCCCATATTCCCCTGGAAAAAACTGCGATTCCGGATTAACATCTCGGCGTTTTGCTTGACGCTCCCACAAGAAGCGGTGCCTGCAAGATCCCATGTTACCCGCAATCGGGGCAATCCCCCTGAAGGAGACCGCTCGATGAACTTCCTGCTGAAAATTTCCCGCTTGATAGACGCGATCAACGAGTTGGTCGGCCGCAACATCTACTGGCTGGTCCTCGCCGCGGTCATAGTCAGCGCCGTCAATGCCATCGTGCGCAAGGTCTTCGACCGCAGCTCGAACGCCTACCTGGAATTGCAGTGGTACCTGTTCTCGGCGGTGTTCCTGCTCGGCGCCGGCTATACGCTGCTGCGCAACGCCCACGTGCGCATCGACGTCCTCTCCTCGCACTATTCGAAGCGCTTCCACACCTGGATGGACATCTTCGGCATCCTGGTGTTCCTGCTGCCGATGGCGCTGCTCGCCCTGTGGCTGTCGTGGCCGATCTTCCTCGACGCCTGGCATTCCGGCGAGCACTCCTCGAACGCCGGCGGCCTGATCGTCTGGCCGGCGCGGCTGATGGTCCCGGCCGGCTTCCTGCTGCTCGCGATCCAGGGCGTCTCCGAGCTGATCAAGCGCATCGCCTTCCTGATGGGCCTGATCCCCGACCCGCTGGAGACCGAGAACGTACCCACGGCGGAGGAAGAACTGGTCGCCGAGATCAAGGCCCACGGGGGGATCGAGCAATGAGCGCCTTCCTGATCGCCAACATCGCGCCGATCATGTTCGGCTCGCTGATCCTGTTCATGCTGATCGGCTTCCCGGTGGCCTTCGCCCTGGCCGCCAACGGCATCCTCTTCGGCCTGCTCGGCATCAAGCTCGGACTGCTCCACCCGGTCCTGTTCCAGGCGATACCGGAGCGGATCTTCGGAGTGATGTCCAACGACACCCTGCTGGCGGTGCCCTTCTTCACCCTGATGGGCCTGATCCTGGAGCGCAGCGGCTTGGCCGAAGATCTGCTCGAAACCATCGGCCAGTTGTTCGGCACGATGCGCGGCGGTCTCGCCTACGCGGTGATCTTCGTCGGCGCGCTGCTCGCCGCCACCACCGGCGTGGTCGCGGCATCGGTGATCTCGATGGGCCTGATCTCGCTGCCGATCATGCTGCGCTACGGCTACAACCAGCGACTCGCCACCGGCGTGATCGCCGCCTCCGGCACCCTGGCGCAGATCATTCCGCCCTCGCTGGTGCTGATCATCATGGCCGACCAGTTGGGCAAGTCGGTCGGCGACATGTACCAGGGCGCGATCATCCCCGGCCTGACGCTGACCGGCCTGTACGTCGGCTACGTGCTCTTAGTTACCATCTTCAAGCCGCAGGCGGCGCCGGCGCTGCCGCCCGAAGCCCGAACTCTGCGCGGCACCAAGCTCCTGATGCGCGTGGTCACGACCATGCTGCCGCCCTTGCTGCTGATCTTCCTGGTGCTGGGTACCATCTTCCTGGGCATCGCCACCCCGACCGAGGGCGGCGCCATGGGCGCCTCGGGCGCGCTGATCATGGCGGTTGCGCGCCGCCGCCTGTCGATGAAGCTGCTCAGGCAGGCGCTGGATTCCACCGCCAAGCTCACCACCTTCGTGCTCTTCATCCTGGTCGGCTCGCGCTTCTTCAGCCTGACCTTCTACGGCGTCAATGGCCACGTCTGGGTCGAGCACCTGCTGCTCAACCTGCCGGGCGGAAAACTCGGCTTCCTGGTCGTGGTGAACGTCCTGGTGTTCTTCCTGGCCTTCTTCCTCGACTACTTCGAGTTGTCCTTCATCGTCGTCCCGCTGCTCGGACCGATCGCGGAAAAGCTGGGCATCGATCTCGTCTGGTTCGGCGTCTTGCTGGCGGTGAACATGCAGACCTCGTTCATGCACCCGCCCTTCGGCTTTGCGCTGTTCTACCTGCGCTCGGTGGCGCCGGCCAAGGTCAAGACGACGGAGATCTACTGGGGCGCCATCCCCTTCGTGCTGATCCAGATCGTCATGGTCGGATTGCTGATCGCCTTCCCGCAACTGGTGACCATGGGCCTGGACAAGACCGTGCAGATCGACACCGACAAGGTGCAACTGATGATCCCGGCGCCGATGGACGACGGCCCGCTCGGACCCGACGGGGCGTTTCCGCCGCCTCCCGGCAGCGGCCAGTAGCGAGATCGGGACGAAAAAAAGCCCGCGCGTTGCGCGGGCTTTTTCATTGCCAGCCGGCTGCCTACTTCTTTTTCCTGGCCGCCATCTGCGCGGCGCGCGCTTCGGCTTCCATGAAGTTGTCGAAGCTGGTCTCGGCGATGCTGAACCACTCCACCTGCTCGTCGCGGAATGCCTTCCAGGGCACATAGACCTTCTTGAACTTCGGGTTCTTGGCGGCCATCTCCTCATACACCTCGTGCGCGGCCTTGTAGGAGGCCATCATGATCTCCCGCGAGAACGGACGCAACTGGGTGCCGCCGGCGATCAGCCGTTTCATCGCGGCCGGGTTCTTGGCGTCGTACCTGGCCTGCATGTCGCTGTGGGCCTGGGCGCAAGCCGCCTCGAGGATGGCCTGGTAGTCCTTGGGCAGGCTGGTCCACTGCTTGTGGTTCACGTACAGCGAGAGCTGCGCGCCGCCTTCCCACCAGCCCGGATAGTAGTAGAACTTGGCGACCTTGTTGAAGCCCAGCTTCTCGTCGTCGTAGGGGCCGACCCACTCGGCGGCGTCGATCGTGCCCTTCTCCAGCGAGGGGTAGATGTCGCCGCCGGGAATCATCTGGGGCACGACGCCGAGCTTGGTCAGCACCGCGCCGGCGAAACCGCCGACGCGGAACTTCAGGCCCTTGAGATCGGCCACCGTCTTGATCTCCTTGCGGAACCAGCCGCCCATCTGGGTGCCGGTGTTGCCCGCGGGAAGGTTGTAGATGTTGTAGCCCTTGTAGAAGTCGCGCATCAGCTCCATGCCGCCGCCCTCGTACATCCAGGCGCTCTGCTGCCGGCTGTTGAGGCCGAAGGGGACAGCGGTGTCGAAGGCGAAGGTCGGATCCTTGCCGAAATAGTAGTAGCTCGCGGTGTGACCGCACTCGACGGTGCCGTCCTTGACCGCATCGGCCACCTGGAAGGGCGGGATGATTTCGCCGCCGGCGAACACCTGGATCTGGAACTTGCCGCCGGTCGCGGCCGCGACGATTTTGGAGATGGTCTCGGCGGCACCGTAGATGGTGTCGAGACTCCGGGGAAAGCTGGAGGCCAGGCGCCACTTGATCGCCGGCGCCTGGGCCAGAGCCTGGGCCGACATGGTCACGGCGCCCGCGCCGGCCAGGCCGAGTCCGGCCGACTTCAGAAATTTACGTCTTTCCATACAAGCTTCTCCTTGAGTTTTGATTTTGTTTCACCGTGCCGTCGTGCGGCAGCGCCCTGATTCCAGGCCCCTTGATCGGGATCCCGTTTGGAATACTACACCATAGCGCAGAATGCCCGAAACCCCGCCCGGCGGGGCAATGCCTGCTGCGCAGGCACCAGTACCGCGACGCGGCACTAGCTTCCGGCCACCGTCATGCGCTCGACGAGTATCGAGCCGACTTGCTTGGAGCCGCGCACCAGGACGTCCGAACCGACCGCGACGATGCCGGCGAGTATCTCCTTCAGATTGCCGGCGATGGTGATTTCCTGCACCGGATAGCGTATCTCGCCGCCCTCCACCCAGTAGCCGGCGGCGCCGCGCGAATAATCGCCGGTGACGTAATTGACCCCGTGGCCGAGCAACTCGGTGACCAGCAGCCCGGTGTCCATCTCGCGCAGCAGGCCCTGGAAATCCAGCCCGCCAGGCCGCACGATCAGGTTGTGGCAGCCGCCGGCGTTGCCGGTGGTCTGCATCCCGAGCTTCCTCGCCGAATAGGTCGATAGGAAGTAACCGTTGAGGATGCCGTCTGCCACCACCTCGCGGTCGCGGGTCGCGACGCCGTCGTCGTCGAACGGGCTGCTGGCCAGGCCGCATTTCAGGTGCGGCCGCTCGCTGATCCGCACATGGGACGGGAAGACGGCCTGGCCCAGGCTATCGACCAGGAAGGAAGCTTTGCGGTAGAGCGCGCCGCCGCTGGCGGCATGGACGAAATTGCCGATCAGCGAGGCGGCCAGCGGCGCCTCGAACAGCACCGGCACCGACCGGGTCGAAAGCCGCCTGGCGGCGAGGCGCGACAGGGCCCGCCTGGCGGCGTAGTCGCCGATCGCCTCGGGCGAGGCCAGCCGTCCCGGATCGCGTCCGGTGGTGTACCAGTCGTCGCGCTGCATCGCCTCGTTCTCCCCGGCGATCACCGCGCAGGAAATGTAATGGCGGGAGGTCGGGAATCCGCCCATGAAGCCCAGGCTGTTGGCCGAGACGAATTGCGACTGCTGCACCGAGACGCTGGCGCCCTCAGAATTCTTCACCAGGGGGCTGGCGGCGAAGGCGGCCTGCTCGCAGCGACGGGCGATGGTGATGGCCTCCTCCACCGGCAGCGCCCAAGGGTGATAGAGATCGAGGTCCACGCCGTCCCTGGCCAGCAGCGCCTCGTCGGGCAGGCCGGCGCAGGGGTCGGGCGCGGTGTACCGGGCGATAGCCAGCGCCGCCTCGACGGTGGCGCGCAGCGCCTGCCGGGAAAAGTCCGAGGTGCTGGCGTGGCCGCGCCGCTGGCCGAGATAGACGGTGACGCCGATGCCCTTGTCGCGGTTGTACTCGATGGTCTCGACTTCGCCCTTGCGCACCGTGACCGACTGGCCGAAGGCTTCCGAGACGTCGGTCTCGCACGCCGATGCGCCCCCTTGGCGGGCGTGATCGAGCACGTCGGCGGCGAGTTGGCGCAGCGTTTCCTGGGCATAACTGAATTCTGAGGCAGACATGGGCGGAGTCCGTGACAAAGTTATAATGATACCCGTGGACACACCCGATACCGCCGATACCTCCAATACGCCCGAGCCGCCGAGCAAATCGCAGAAGAAGCGCGACATGAGCGCATTGCAGGATCTCGGTCAGGCGCTGCTGGAACTGCCGGCCGAGCGCCTATTGAAAATAGAGATGCCAGACGCCCTGAGGATCGCGCTCGCCGACGCCCGGCGCTTCACCAAGCATGAGGCCAGACGCCGACAGTTGCAATACATCGGCAAGCTGATGCGCGCCATCGACCCGGCGCCCTTCCAGGCGGCAGTCGACGCCGCAGAGGGACGCTCGGCGGCGGAGAACGCCCGCTTCCACCGCCTCGAACGGCTGCGCGCGGAGCTGCTCGATGACGAAGCGGCGGCCCTCACCGAAATCGCCGCGGCGCACCCCGGAGCCGACCTGCAGCAGCTGCGCCAGCTGCGCCGCAACGCGCTGAAGGAACGCGAACTGGCCAAGCCGCCGCGCGCCTTCCGGGAAATTTTCCGGTTGCTGCGCGAGCTCGAGGAAGCGGATCAAGAAACGGAGGGCTCCTGACGTGCCAGACGAACTGCTGATCGGCCTGGTGTCGATCTCCGATCGCGCCTCGGGCGGCGTCTATGAGGACCAGGGGATACCGGCGCTCAAGCACTGGTTCTCGACCGCCCTCGCCTCGCCCTGGCGCATGGAAACCAGGCTGATTCCCGACGAGCGGACGCTGATCGAAAAGACCCTGATCGAGCTGTGCGACGAGGTCGGCTGCCACCTGGTGCTCACCACCGGCGGCACCGGCCCCTCGCCCCGCGACGTCACGCCGGAGGCGACGCTGGCCGTGGCGGACAAGCTGATGCCGGGCTTCGGCGAGGAAATGCGCCGGATCAGCCTGCACTTTGTGCCCACCGCGATCCTCTCGCGCCAGATCGGCGCAATCCGAGGCAAGGCGCTGATCCTGAACCTGCCGGGCCAGCCCAAGTCGATCAAGGAGACCCTGGAGGGGGTGAAGGACGCAGCAGGCAAGCCGGTCGTGACCGGCATCTTCGCCGCCGTCCCCTACTGCCTGGATCTGATCGGCGGGCCCTACGTCGAGACCGACGAGGCGGTGGTCAAGGCCTTCCGCCCCAAGTCGGCGCAGCGCCCGAAGTAGACGATGCAGCCCTATCTCGACCTGATGCGCCACGTGCTCGAACGCGGCCACGCCAAGAGCGACCGCACCGGCACCGGCACGCGCTCGGTGTTCGGCTGGCAGACGCGCTACGACCTCGCGGCCGGCTTCCCGCTGCTCACCACCAAGAAGCTGCACACCAAGTCGATCATCCACGAGCTGCTGTGGTTCCTGCGCGGCGACACCAACATCCGCTATCTGAAGGACAACGGCGTCTCGATCTGGGACGACTGGGCCGACGCCGACGGCGATCTGGGCCCGGTCTATGGCAAGCAGTGGCGCCGCTGGGCCGCCGCCGACGGCCGCGAGATCGACCAGATCGCGCTCCTGGTCGAGGGCTTGAAGCACGCCCCGGATTCGCGCCGCCATCTGGTCTCGGCCTGGAACCCGGGCGAGGTGGACAAGATGAAGCTGCCGCCCTGCCACGCCCTGTTCCAGTTCTACGTCGCCGGCGGCAGGCTGTCCTGCCAGCTCTACCAGCGCAGCGCCGACATCTTCCTCGGCGTGCCCTTCAACATCGCCTCCTACGCGCTCCTGACGCTGATGCTGGCGCAGGTCTGCGGCTACCAGCCGGGCGACTTCGTCCATACCCTGGGCGACGCCCACCTGTACATCAATCATCTGGAGCAGGCCAGGCTGCAGCTCTCGCGCACGCCCCGGCCGCTGCCAAGGATGCAGCTCAACCCGGAAGTGCGGGACATCTTCGCCTTTCGCTTCGAGGACTTCAGCCTCGAAGGCTACGATCCCCATCCGCACATTCCGGCCCCGGTCGCAGTCTGATGCCCAAGTCACCCCGCCTCACCCTGATCGCCGCGGTGGCGAAAAACGGCGTCATCGGCAGCAACAACGCGCTGCCCTGGCGGCTGCCCGAGGATCTCAAGCGCTTCAAGGCGCTCACCCTGGGCCACCCGATCATCATGGGACGTAAGACCTGGGCCTCGCTGGGCAGGCCGCTGCCGGGCAGGAGCAACATCGTCATCAGCCGCGACCCGGGTTTCTCGGCCCCCGGCTGCCGCGTCGTCGATTCGCTCCCGGCGGCGCTCGCCGCCTGCGCCGATGCTTCTGAGGCCTTCGTCATCGGCGGCGCCGAGATCTACGCCTTGGCGCTGCCCGCGGCGCAGTGCCTGCAGCTCACCGAGATCGACCGCGACTTCCCTGGCGACACGCACTTTCCCGACTTCGACCCGGCCGCCTGGCGCGAGACCGCGCGCGAGCGCCATCGCGCCGAAGCGGGCTTCGATTACGCTTTCGTCACCTATCAACGCCCCTAAGGAGACAGCATGTCGGAAGGAGGCATCCACGTTCACGGCCCGCACGACCACGCCGTCGAACACGCCGCGCACAGCGGCGACAGCCTGGCCTCGCGGGTGGCGGTGGTCACCGCGATCCTGGCCACGGTCGGCGCCGTCGTCGCCTATCAGGGCGGCGATACGCAGAACGAGGCGATGCTGCAGAAGAACGAGGCGGTGCTGAAGAAGACCGAGGCCTCGAACCAGTGGGCCTATTACCAGGCCAAGAGCAACAAGCAGAACCTGGCCGAGCTGGCGCAGGCGCTGGCGCCACCCGAGAAGCGCGAGTTCTACCGGCAGGAGGTCCTCCGCTACAAGCAGGAAAAGGAAGCGATCAAGCTTCTGGCGGACAAGCTGGAAGCGGCATCGACCAAGGCCAACGCCGCTTCGGAGGCGACCATGCATCCGCACCACCGCCAGGCCCAGGCGCTGACCCTGATCCAGATCGCGATCTCGCTGGCCTCGATCACCGTGCTGACGCGCAAGAAATGGCTGTACTGGTGCGCGCTGGGCACCGCCGCCACCGGCATGTCGATGTGGCTGTCCACCTTTTTCATCCACTGAGGGGGGAGAACCTTCCTCCCGGCCTCCTTCCCAGGGAAGGAGGTGACGGCGGTTCGTCCCTACGGGACTCCATGTCCAACGCTGCGCCGGCCTCGGGGCGGCCCTTCGTCCGGCGCAGCTCTCCGATCAGTCCAAGGAGGCTCGATCGGAGAGCGCCCCGCCAGCGGGCCGTATACCACTGCGAGCCTCGCGAGCCGTCGCCCTTCCGCTGACGTTTCCACGGAGCGCCGCGCCGGGCGCATTTCTCCGATCAGACCAAAGAGGCTCGATCGAAGAGCGCCCCCGCCGCCGGGCCGCCCCAAGGCGGGGGCAGCGTAGCACTGCGAGCGTAGCGAGCCGTAGTCACCCCCTTCCCCGGGAAGGGGGCCGGGGGGAAGGCGCTTATTTCACGCAGTCGACGTAATAGCGGATCCGGTCTTCGTCGTCGCCCTTGACCAGGCCGTGGATGTCGGTCTCGAAGCCGGGGAATTTCTCGTTGAATTCGCGCGCGAACTTCAGGTAGCGGACGATGGTGCCGTTGAAGCGCTCGCCTGGAATCAACAGCGGGATGCCGGGCGGATAGGGGGTGAGCAGCACGCTGGTGATGCGCCCTTCGAGTTCGTCGATCGGCACGCGGTCGATCTCGCGGTGCGCCATCCTGGCGAAGGCGTCGGCCGGCTTCATCGCCGGTTCCATGTTGGACAGGTACATCTCGGTGGTCAGCCGCGCCACGTCGTTGGCCTTGTAGATGCCGTGGATCTGCTCGCACAGGTCGCGCAGGCCGATCTTCTCGTAGCGCGGATACTTCGCGACGAATTCCGGCATCGCCCGCCACAGCGGCTGGTTCTTGTCGTAGTCGTCCTTGAACTGCTGCAGCTCGGTCACCATGGTATTCCAGCGACCCTTGGTGATGCCGATGGTGAACATGATGAAGAAGGAGTAGAGGCCGGTCTTCTCGACGATGACGCCGTGCTCGGAGAGATACTTGGTGACGATCCCTGCGGGAATGCCGAACTCCTCGGAGAAGTCGCCCTCGACGTCGAGGCCGGGGGTGATCACCGTGGCCTTGATCGGGTCGAGCATGTTGAAGCCCGGAGCCAGATTGCCGAAGCCGTGCCAGCGCTCGTTGCTCTTCAACATCCAGTCGTCGCGCTCGCCGACACCCTCCTCGGCCAGGTAGTCGGGGCCCCAGACCTTGAACCACCAGTCGGCCCCCCACTCCTCGTCCACCTTGCGCATGGCGCGGCGGAAGTCGAGCGCCTCCATGATCGACTCCTCGACCAGGGCGGTGCCGCCGGGCGGCTCCATCATGGCGGCAGCCACGTCGCAGGAAGCGATGATCGCGTACTGCGGGCTGGTCGAGGTGTGCATCAGGAAGGCCTCGTTGAACACGTCGCGGTCGAGTTGGCGCGCGTCCGAGTCCTGCACCAGGATCTGCGAGGCCTGGGACAGGCCGGCCAGCAGCTTGTGCGTCGATTGCGTCGAGAACAGCATCGACTCCTTGCAGCGCGGCCGGTCGCGGCCGATCGCGTGCATGCCCCGGTAGAAGTCGTAGAAGGTGGCGTGCGGCAGCCAGGCCTCGTCGAAGTGCAGGGTGTCGATCTTGCCGTCCAGCATCTCCTTGATCGCCTCGACGTTGTAGAGGATGCCGTCGTAGGTGCTCTGGGTGATGGTGAGCACGCGCGGCTTGGTCGCCGGATCGCGCTCCAGGGTCTCGCGGGCGTAGGGATTGGCCTCGATCTTTTTCTTGATGTTCTCCCAGAGGAATTCCTCCTTCGGAATCGGGCCGATGATGCCGAAGTGGTTGCGCGTGGGCATCAGGAACACCGGGATCGCCCCGGTCATGATGATCGCGTGCAGGATGGACTTGTGGCAGTTGCGGTCGACCACGACGATGTCGTTCGGGGCGACGGTCGAATGCCAGACGATCTTGTTCGAGGTCGAGGTGCCGTTGGTGACGAAGAACAGGTGGTCGGCCGAGAAGATGCGCGCGGCGTTGCGTTCCGAGGCCGCCACCGGGCCGGTGTGGTCGAGCAGCTGGCCGAGTTCGTCGACGGCGTTGCAGACGTCGGCGCGCAGCATGTTCTCGCCGAAGAACTGGTGGAACATCTGCCCCACCGGGCTCTTCAGGAAAGCGACCCCGCCCGAGTGGCCGGGGCAGTGCCAGGAGTAGGAACCGTCCGAGGCGTAGTGCAGCAGGGCGCGAAAGAAGGGTGGGGCCAGGCTGTCGAGGTAGGTGCGGGTCTCGCGCATGACGTAGCGGGCGATGAACTCCGGCGTGTCCTCGAACATGTGGATGAAGCCGTGCAGCTCGCGCAGCACGTCGTTCGGAATGTGGCGCGAGGTGCGGGTCTCGCCGTAGAGGAAGATCGGGATCTCGGAATTGCGGAAGCGGATCTCCTTGACGAAGGTGCGCAGCTGGGTCAACGCGACGCGCGCCTCCTCGGGCGAACCGCCGCCGAACTCCTCGTCGTCGATCGACAGGATGAAGGCCGAGGCGCGGCTCTGCTGCTGGGCGAAGGAGGTGAGGTCGCCGTAGCTGGTGACCCCCAGCACCTCCATGCCCTCCTCCTCGATGGCCTTGGCCAGCGCGCGTATCCCCAGGCCCGAGGCGTTCTCGGAGCGGAAGTCCTCGTCGATGATGACGACCGGAAAGCGGAATTTCATGGTTTCTCCATTCCTGGCGAGTACGCCCGGGGCAGCGTTAAACATGGAGTCCCGAAGGGACGAACCGCCGTCACCCCCTTCCGGCGGAAGGGGGCAGGGGGGTAGGTCGTCATATCTTGGGCAACGTGACGCCACGTTGCCCCTGATACTTGCCGCCGCGATCCTTGTAGGAGGTCTCGCAGACCTCGTCGGACTCGAAGAACAGCACCTGAGCGATGCCCTCGTTGGCGTAGATCTTGGCCGGCAGCGGCGTGGTGTTGGAGAACTCCAGGGTCACGTAGCCTTCCCACTCGGGCTCGAAGGGCGTGACATTGACGATGATGCCGCAGCGGGCGTAGGTGCTCTTGCCCAGGCAGACCGTCAGGACGTTCCTCGGGATGCGGAAATACTCGACGGTGCGCGCCAGGGCGAAGGAGTTGGGCGGGATGATGCAGTAATCGGCGGTGACCTCGACGAAGGAGTTCGGATCGAAGTTCTTCGGGTCGACGATGGTGCTGTTGATGTTGGTAAACAGCTTGAACTCGTTCGAGCAGCGGATATCGTAGCCGTAGCTGGAGGTGCCGTAGGAGACGATCTTGCGGCCGTCCACCTCGCGCACCTGACCGGGCTCGAAGGGCTCGATCATGCCGTGTTGCTCCGCCATCCGGCGGATCCACTTGTCTGCTTTTATCGACATTTCGCTGACGGGTATGGGGAAACGATCGCCAAGTATACCGGCATTCTCCCATTACCCGTTGCCGCAGAAGTCCATCGCCGCTCAGGTGTTCTGGACCACGATGTTCGGGAACTTCGAAGTCATGTCCTTGGCCTGGTCGGCGATCTTGATCGCCACCCGACGGGCGATGGCCCGGTAGATCTCGGCGATCCGTCCATCCGGATCGGTGACCACGGTCGGGCGGCCGGCATCGCCCTGCTCGCGGATCTGAATGTCGAGCGGCAACGCGCCCAGCATCTCCACCCCGTAGTCCTGCGCCATCCGGTCGCCGCCGCCGGCGCCGAAGATGTGCTCCTCGTGGCCGCACTTGGAGCAGATATGGGTGCTCATGTTCTCGACGATGCCCAGTATCGGGATGCCGACCTTCTCGAACATCTTCAGGCCCTTCCTGGCGTCGAGCAGCGCGATGTCCTGCGGCGTGGTGACGATCACCGCGCCGGTCACCGGCACCTGCTGGGCCAGGGTCAGCTGGATGTCGCCGGTACCCGGCGGCAGGTCGATCACCAGGTAATCGACCTCGTTCCAGCGGGTGTCGCCGAGCAGCTGCTGCAGCGCTTGCGTCACCATCGGGCCGCGCCAGACCATCGGCGTCTCGACGTCGATCAGGAAGCCGATCGACATCGCCTGCAGTCCATAGGCCACCATGGGCTCCAGCGACTTGCCGTCGGCGGACTCCGGCCGGCCGCTGATGCCCAGCATCTGCGGCTGCGACGGACCGTAGATGTCGGCGTCGAGCAGGCCCACCTTGGCGCCCTCGGCGACCAAGGCCAGGGCAAGGTTCACCGCGGTGGTGGATTTGCCGACGCCGCCCTTGCCCGAGGCGACGGCGATGATGTTCTTGACCCCCGGGATCAGCTTGACGCCGCGCTGCACGCTGTGCGAGACGATCTTCGAATAGACGTTGGCGGAGACGTTGCCGACGCCGGCGATGCCCTTGAGCTTGTCTATCACCGCGCGGCGCAGCGCGTCGATCTGGCTCTTGGCGGGATAGCCGAGTTCGACGTCGAGGGACACGTCGGCCCCGGCGATCTTGATGTTCTTCGCCGCCCGGCTGGCGACGAGATCCTTGCCCGTGTTCGGATCGACGACTTCCTTCAGAGCGGTCTGCACCTGCAATTCTGAAATGCTCATGGCTTCTCCAATTTCGTTCATTTTCGCGCGCGGCAATACCTGAGTTAATCGCTCCAGTATAACTTAGGCGGGTCGGTTTGCTACAATGCCGCCTTGCAATTCGCCGATTGTCCCATGAAGCCGCGCCAGATCCTCGTCACCAGTGCCCTGCCCTACGCCAACGGCGCCATACACCTGGGACACCTGGTCGAGTATATCCAGACCGACGTCTGGGTGCGCTTCCAGAAACTCCGCGGACACGAATGCTACTACGTCTGCGCCGACGATACCCACGGCACGCCGATCATGCTGCGCGCCGAGCAGGAGGGCATCAGCCCCGAGGCCCTGATCGAACGCGTGCATGGCGAGCACAGCCGCGACTTCGCCGGCTTCCACGTCAGTTTCGATAACTACCACAGCACCCATACGCCCGAGACCCGCGCCCTCGCCGAGCAGATCTACGCCAGGCTCAAGGCCGCCGGTCTGATCGAGGTGCGCACCATCGAGCAGTTCTACGACCCGGTCAAGGCGATGTTCCTGCCCGACCGCTTCATCAAGGGCGAGTGCCCGAAATGCGCGGCCAAGGACCAATACGGCGACTCCTGCGAGGTCTGCGGCGCCGCCTACGCGCCGACCGAGCTCAAGAACCCCTATTCCGCCGTCTCTGGCGCAACGCCGGTGCTGCGCGAATCCGAGCACTACTTCTTCAGGCTCTCCGATCAACGCTGCCAGGATTTCCTGCGCGCCTACACCCGGAGCGAGGGCCGGCTGCAGAGCGAGGCATCGAACAAGCTGCAGGAATGGCTGGGCGCGCCCGGCGACAACAAGCTCAGCGACTGGGACATCTCGCGCGACGCGCCCTATTTCGGTTTCGAGATTCCCTCTGACGACGGCCGCGGGACTGGCAAGTACTTCTACGTCTGGCTCGATGCGCCGATCGGCTACATGGGCAGCTTCAAGAACCTGTGCGAGCGCAAGGGACTGGACTTCGACGCCTACTGGGGCAAGGATTCGACCGCCGAGCTCTATCACTTCATCGGCAAGGACATCCTCTACTTCCACGCGCTGTTCTGGCCGGCCGAACTGGCGCACGCGGGCTACCGCACGCCGACCAAGATCTTCGCCCACGGCTTCCTCACCGTGGACGGCCAGAAGATGTCCAAGTCGCGCGGCACCTTCATCACCGCCGAGAGCTACCTCAAACAGGGGCTCGATCCCGAGTGGCTGCGCTACTACTACGCCGCCAAGCTGAACGGCAGCATCGAGGACATCGACCTCAACCTGGAAGACTTCGTCGCCCGGGTCAATTCCGACCTGATCGGCAAGTACATCAACATCGCCAGCCGCTGCGCCGGTTTCATAGCCAAGCGCTTCGACGGGAAACTGGCCGACATTGAAAGGGAAGTCTTATTCCCTGTCCTTCAAGGCGAAAACCCCCACCAGCGAGTGGCGCAAGCCTACGAGGACCGCGATTTTTCCAGGGCGCTGCGCGAGATCATGGCCTTCGCCGACCAGGCCAACAGATACGTCAATGACCACAAACCCTGGGAGCTGGCCAAGCTTCCCGGGCGCGAAGCCGAACTTCACGTCGTCTGCTCTTTCGCTATCAACCTGTTCAAGTCGCTGACCGCGTTGCTCGCGCCGGTGTTGCCCAGGCTCGCGGAGCAGGTCGAGGTCTTCCTGAATATCCCGAAGCTCAGCTGGGACGACACGCATTCGCCGCTGCCGGCAGGCCACCGGATCAACGACTACCGGCACCTGATGACCCGCATCGAGGCGAAGCAGATCGAGGCGCTGGTGGCGGCCAACCGCGAGTCGCTCGAACCCACCGCCGCTGCACATTCGCAGCAGCGCCACGCCCAGCACCAGCAGGCGAGCGAGGACCGGGTCCAGCAGAGCGCTTGGGAGCCGTTCATCGCCATCGACGACTTTTCCAAGATCGACCTGCGCATCGTCCGGATCGCCGCCGCCGAAAAGGTCGAGGGCGCGGAGAAATTGCTCAAGCTGACGCTCGAACTGGGCGGCGAGCCGAGTCCTGAGACCCGCACCGTGTTCGCCGGCATCAAGTCGGCTTACGATCCGGCCGCCCTGGTCGGAAGGCTCACGGTCATGGTCGCCAATCTCGCCCCGCGCAAGATGAAGTTCGGCCTGTCCGAGGGCATGGTGCTGGCGGCCTCGGATGCCGACGGTCGAACCCCCGGGATCTTTCTGCTCTCGCCCGACAGCGGCGCGCAACCCGGCATGCGCGTGAAATGAGCCTGTGATGCCGATCCTGGCCGGAGCGTTGTCCATCGACTGGATGCTGTTCCTGGTCTGCGCCTGGATCGTCATCGCGCTCGCCGGCCTCGTCGCGCCGAAGAACTTCCGCTACGTGAGCCGCGTCCTCTATCCGGCCGGGGCATTGGTCGGCCTGCTGCTGGCCCTCACGGCCCTCGGTGCCATGAGCGGGACGCCGGAAACGATGGTGCTGCCGCTGGGCCTGCCCGACCTGCCCTTCCACCTGCGCCTGGATTCGCTCTCGGCGCTGTTCCTGGTGTTGCTCGGCGGCTCAGCCGCGGGCATCTCGATCTTCTCCGCCGGCTATCTGCGCCAGGCCGAAGGCGCGGTGCCCGGTTTGCAGAGCCTGCAATACCACCTGTTCCTCGCCAGCATGGCGATGGTGCTGCTGGCCGACGACGCCTACGTCTTCATGGTGGCCTGGGAATCGATGGCGCTGTCGTCCTTCTTCCTGGTCACCTCCGACCATCGCCTGCCCGAGATCCGCCGCGCCGGCTACCTCTATCTGTTGATCGCCCATATCGGCGCGATCAGCATCCTGCTCTGCTTCGGCGTCCTCCAGGGCAACGGCCACGCCGGCGTCGCCGGCTACACCTTCGCCAACATGCGCAGCATCGACCACGATGTCTTCTGGTCCAGCGCCGCCTTCGGCCTGGCCTTGCTCGGCTTCGGCGCCAAGGCAGGCCTCTTGCCGCTGCACGTCTGGCTGCCCGAGGCGCACCCGGCGGCGCCCTCGCCGGTGTCGGCGATGATGAGCGGCGTCATGCTGAAGACCGCGATCTACGGCATCCTGCGCGTCTCCTTCGATCTGCTGCACCAGCCGCTGTGGTGGTGGGGCGTGGCGGTTCTGGCGCTGGGGCTGGCGACCGCGCTGTTCGGCGTGATTTTCTCGGCGGTGCAGAGCGACATGAAGCGCCTCTTGGCCTATTCCTCGATCGAGAACATCGGCCTGTTGTTCGTCGGCATCGGCCTCGCGCTGACCTTCCAGTCCTTCGGCATGAACGGGCTGGCGGCGCTGGCGCTGACCTCGGTGCTCTACCACTGCCTGAACCACGCCGCCTTCAAGAGCCTGCTGTTCCTGGTCACCGGCTCGGTGCTGCACGCCACCCACACGCGCAGCCTGGGCAAGCTGGGCGGATTGATCCACCGCATGCCCTGGGTGGCGTGGCTGGGTCTGGTGGGGGCGCTGGCCAGCGCCGGCCTGCCGCCGTTCAACGGCTTCGTCTCCGAATGGCTGCTGCTGCAGGCCTTCCTGTTCACGCCCGGACTGCCCCACGGCTACATCAACATGATGGTCCCGGCGGCGGCCGCCGCGGTGGCGCTGACCGCGGCCCTGGCCGGCTACGTGATGGTCAAGTTCTTCGCCGTCATCTTCCTGGGTCGGCCGCGCGAGGAGAATCTCGCCCAGGCCCACGACGCCGGCATTCTGGAACGCATCGGCCTCTCCTGGCTCGCCGCCCTGTGCGTGGCGCTCGGCCTGTTTCCGGTATATGTCATCGAAAAGCTCGACCTGGTCACCCGGCCCCTGCTCGGCACCGGTATTTACGGCGCCGCGAGCGGCGCCGCGGGCGCCCCCAACTGGCTGTTCCTGGCGCCGATCGACCCCAGCCGGGCGAGCTACGCGCCGGTGGTGTTCCTGCTCTCCATCGTCGTCATCGTCGCCGTCACGATGCTCATCGTGCGCCGCTTCTGGCACGGCCGCACGCGCATCACCGGCGCCTGGGACTGCGGCTACCCGATGCAGACGGCGCGCATGCAGGACACCGCCGAGGGTTTCGGCCAGCCGCTGCGCCAGGTGTTCGAGCCCTTCTACCGGATGCAGCGCGAGCTGCCCAGCTCCTTCGACAAGGCGCCGTTCTATCGCGTCGTGGTCGAGGACCACTTCTGGTACTGGCTCTACCTGCCGGTGGCGCGCGCCGCCGAGTTCGGCGCGCGCATGGTGGCTTTCCTGCAGCGGGGACGGATCTCCATCTACTTGCTCTACAGCTTCATCACCCTGGTCGTGCTGCTGTTCCTGATCCGCGGATGAGGCCATGAGTTCAGCGCCCGCCCTCGTCCTCCAGTTCCTCGAACTGATCGCCGCCCTGCTCCTGGCGCCGCTCCTGACCGGCTGGGTGAACCAGTGCCGCGCCTGGCTCGGCAACCGCAGCGCGCCGCCGCTGACGCAGTTCTATCGCCAGCTGGCCAAGCTGTTCGAGAAGGAGGTGGTGCTGGCCGACAACGCCTCCAGCCTGTTCCGCGCCGCGCCCTACATCATCTTCGCCTGCATGGCCCTGGCCTCGATGATCGTGCCGACCTTGTCCACCGACCTGCCCTTCGGCCCCGCAGCCGACGCCATCGCCCTGGTCGGCATCTTCGCCCTGGCCCGGGTGTTCACCGCCCTGGCCGGCATGGACATCGGCACCTCTTTCGGCACCCTGGGGGCGCGACGCGAAATGCTGATCGGCTTCCTGGCCGAGCCGGCCCTGCTGATGGTGTTCTTCACCGCCTCCTTGATCTCGCATTCGACCTCGCTGTCCACCATCGTCGAGACCCTGGGCCAGCGCGAGTTCGCCATCTATCCCAGCCTGGCCTTCGCCGGCGTCGCCTTCACCATGGTCTCGCTGGCCGAGAACGCCCGCATCCCGGTGGACAATCCGACCACCCACCTGGAACTCACGATGATCCACGAGGCGATGATCCTGGAGTACTCGGGACGCCACCTGGCGCTGATCGAGTGGGCCGCTTCGCTCAAGCTCTATGCATACTCCTGCCTGGGCCTGGCGCTGTTCTTTCCCTGGGGCATACCCGAGACCACCGGACCGCTCAGCATGCTGGTGGCGCTGCCCAGCCTGGTGCTGAAGCTCTCCATCGGCGGCTTCCTGCTCGCCCTGATCGAGACGCTGAGCGCCAAGCTGCGCATCTTCCGCGCCCCGGAGTTTCTCGGCACCGCCTTCATGCTGGCGGTGCTGGCGATGCTGGTGCATCAACTGCTGGAGACGGCGGCGTGAGCGGCCATCTGCCCCTCTACGCCCAGGTGATCAACCTGCTGGCGGCAATGCTGCTCCTGCTCTCCTTCGCGATGCTGGCGCAGCGGCGCATCCTGTCGCTGATCAACCTGTTCATGGCACAAGGGGTGGTGCTATTCGCCTCCACCATGGTGGTCGCCGCCGCCACCGGCCAGCACCACCTCTACTGGTCGGCGCTGCTCACGCTGGTACTCAAGGTGCTGCTCCTGCCCTCGATCCTGCACCGCCTGATCCGCCGCCTGAACGTCAAGTGGGACATCGAGACGCTGATCAACATCCCGACCACGATGTTGATCGGCCTGGTCCTGGTGATTTTCTCCTTCAACCTGGCGCTGCCGATCTCGGCGCTGGCCGGCACCATCACCCGCTCGACCCTGGGAATCGCCATGGCAGCGGTGATGCTCGCCTTCCTGATGATGATCACTCGTTCCAAGGCGGTGCCGCAGGTGATCGGTTTCCTGGCGATGGAAAACGGCCTGTTTTTCGCCGCCACCTCCGCCACTTACGGCATGCCGATGGTGGTCGAACTGGGCATCGCGCTCGACGTCCTGGTCGGCATGGTCATCCTCGGCGTGTTCTTCTTCCAGATCCGCGAGCAGTTCGATTCGCTCGACATCCGGCATATGGAACAGTTGAAGGAGGACTGAGGCGGATGGAAATTCTGCTGGTACTGGGCTTCCCTCTCGCGGGCGGCATCATTCTGGCGGCCACCGGCCACTGGAAGCGCGCCGCGGAAATCAATTCGGCGTTCAGTCTGCTCACCCTGCTCGCGGCAGCAATGCTGACCCTGCGCGTCATCGAGCACGGTCCGCAACTGCTCTTCGAGGAGCAGATTTTCATCGATCCCCTGAACGTCTTCCTGGTGGCGCTGACCGCCTTCGTCGGCTTCACCACCTCGCTCTTCTCGCGGCCCTACATGCGCATCGAGCACGATCACGGTCGCCTCTCCTCAAACCGTCTGCGGCTCTACCACAGCATGTTCCAGCTGTTTTCCTTCACCATGCTGATGGCCTTGACCACCAACAACATGGGCATCCTCTGGGTGTCGATGGAGGCGGCGACGCTGACCACCGTCCTGCTGGTATCGCTCTACCGCACCCCCGCCTCGCTGGAAGCGGCGTGGAAGTACTTCATTCTCTGCGGGGTGGGCATCGCGCAGGCGCTGTTCGGCACCATCCTGCTCTACTTCGCCGCCGAGAAGGTGCTCGGCCACGAGGGTGGCGCGCTGCTGTGGACCCATCTCGACGCGGTCAAGGGGCAACTGGAACCGACCGTGCTCTCCCTGGCCTTCGTCTTCCTGCTGGTCGGCTACGGCACCAAGGTGGGCCTGGTGCCGCTGCACAACTGGCTGCCCGACGCCCACGCCGAGGGCCCGACGCCGGTATCGGCGGTGCTCTCCGGCTTGCTGTTGAACGTCGCGCTGTACGCCGTGGTGCGCTGCAAGGTGCTGGCCGACGGCGCCTTGCACAGCAATCTGGCCGGCATGCTGATGATGGGCTTCGGCCTGCTCTCGGTGGTCGTCGCCGCCTTCTTCCTGTCGCGGCAGAAAGACGTCAAGCGGCTGTTCGGCTACTCCTCGATCGAGCACATGGGCATCATCACCTTCGCCTTCGGCATGGGCGGGCCGGTCGCGAGCTTCGCCGGCCTGTTGCACATGACCGTGCATTCCCTGACCAAATCGGCGATCTTCTTCGCCGTCGGCCACGCCGCGCAGAAATGCGGCTCGCAGGTCATCGACAACATCCGCGGCCTGATCAAGTTGAGCCCGACCGTCGGCTGGGGGCTGATGCTGGGCGGTCTGGCCATCCTCGGCATGCCGCCCTCCGGCGTCTTCGCCAGCGAGTTTCTGATCCTGACCACGGCGATGAAGGAGCAGCCGTGGGCGACGCCCATCCTGCTGGTGGCGCTGGGCGTGGCCTTCGCCGCGATCTTCGGCAAGGTGCAACCGATGGTCTTCGGCGAGCCCACCGCCAAGCGCCTGCCGCACAAGCCGGCGATGCTGCCGGTGTTCATCCATCTCGGCCTGGTGCTGATGCTCGGTCTGTGGATCCCCCCCTACCTCGCCGAATGGTACCGGCAGGCGGCGAAGCTGATCGGCTGACATGAAACTGCTCGGACAAGACCTGGAATTCGAGCGCCTGCCCGGCGCGCTGGCGGCGCATCGTGCCGTCGCCGATGACGCCGGCCTGCTGGCATTCGCCGCCGCGGTGAAGGAATCGGGCGGCCGCCTGGTCGCGCTGTGGGGTTCGGACGAGCGCGACCGCGGGGCGGGCTTCGGACTCCATGTGGCATTTGCGGTGGCCGAAGGACTGGCGCTCACCAGCCTGGCGCTCGATGCATCCCGGCCGGAATACTCCGACCTCGCGGCGATCTTCCCGGCCGCCAACCGGCTTCAGCGCGCCGCTTTCGACCTGTTGGGCATCCGCGCCCGCGGCGCCGACCACCGGCCCTGGCTGCGCCACGCCAACTGGCCCAGCGACTTCTACCCGCTGCGCCGGGACTGCGACGCCAGTCGGCAGTTTCCTGCGCAGAACGAGGATTATCCCTTCGTCCGGGTCGAGGGCGAGGGCGTGCACGAGATCGCGGTCGGGCCGATCCACGCCTCGGTCATCGAGCCCGGCCACTTCCGCTTCTCGGTGGTCGGCGAGAAGGTGCTGCGCCTGGAAGAACGCATGGGCTGGACGCACAAGGGCGTCGAGAAGCGTTTCGAGCAGTTCCAGCTGGCGGAGGGTCACCGGCTCGCCGGGCGGATCTGCGGCGACTCCACCGTCGCCTACGCCTGGGCCTATTGCCTGGCCGCCGAGTCGCTCTCGGGCTGCCAAGTATCGCCGCGGGCGCTGTGGCTGCGCGCCCTGCTCCTGGAGCGCGAGCGGGTCGCCAACCATCTGGGCGACCTGGGCGCTCTCGGCAACGACGCCGCGCTGTCCTTCGGTCTCGCCCAGTTCATGCGCCTCAAGGAAGACTGGCTGCGTCTGTCCGCCGAGCTGTTCGGCCACCGTCTGACGATGGACGCCATCGTCCCGGGCGGCGTTGCGGTCGAGCTCTCGGATCTCGGCGGGCAGCGCATCCGCGAGCAGTGCGACGCCATCGAGCGCGAGACGCACATCTTGAAGAACATCTACGACGAGCACGCCGGCCTGCAGGACCGCTTCCTCACCACCGGCCGGCTCGATCCGGCGCTCGCCTCCGAACTCTCGGTCAGCGGCGTCAATGGACGCGCCAGCAGCCAGTCCTGGGACCTGCGCACGCAGAATCCGATCGCCCCTTACGACGCGCTCGACACGCAGATCGCCAGCCATCGCTCGGGCGACGTCGCCGCCCGCGTGCTGGTGCGCTTCGACGAGGTTTTCGAGTCGCTGCGGCTGATCCGGCGGATCATCGGCCGGCTGCCGCGAGGCGAGCTCGCAGCACCGCTGCCGTCGGCCCGGGAAGGCGGGGGTGAGGCGATGGCTATCGGCTGGATCGAGGGCTGGCGCGGCGACGTGCTGGTGGCGCTGACCGCCGCAGCCGACGGCGGCATAAGACGTTGCCACATCCACGATCCCTCGTGGCACGTCTGGCCGGCGCTGGAACACGCGATCATGGGCAACATCGTCCCTGACTTCCCGCTGATCAACAAATCCTTCAATCTCGCCTACAGCGGCGTGGACTTGTAAGCATGTACCAGATCTTGAGACAGATCGTCAGAACCGGCATCAAGACCGAGTCCCCGCCCGCACCCGACCAGGACTTGCGGGTCGTGGCGCAGCGCCTGGAGGCAGCGATGCTGGAGACCCTCGGCCGCGCCCTGGTGATCCGCCAGATCGACGCCGGCTCCTGCAACGGTTGCGAACTGGAAATCAACGCCCTGTTCAACCCCTACTACAACCTGGAGGCGCTCGGCATCAAGTTCGCCGCCAGCCCCAAGCACGCCGACCTGCTCTTGGTCACCGGCCCGGTGGCGAAGAACATGGAGGTGGCGGTCAAACGCGCCTACGAGTGCACGCCCGCGCCCAAGCTGGTGGTGGCGGTGGGCGATTGCGGCGTGAGCGGCGGCATTTTCGGCGAGAGCTACGCCAGTTGCGGCCGGGTCGCCAACGTCATCCCGGTCGATGTCGCCGTACCCGGCTGCCCGCCGACCCCGGTGGCCCTGCTGACCGGCATCCTCACCGCGATCACGGCGAAGTAGCGGCGTGGAGATCCAGATCCGCCGCCTGACCGTCACCGGCGCCGTCCAGGGCGTCGGCTACCGTCACGGCATGTCGCGCGAGGCGCAGCGCCTGGGCATTTTCGGCTGGGTCAGGAACCGAGGGGACGGCAGCGTCGAGGCGCTGATCGAGGGCAGCGCCGAAGCGGTCGCAGCGATCATCGCCTGGGCCAGGCACGGCCCGCCGGGCGCGCGCGTCGTCCACGTGGCGGTGGAATTCGACACCGAACTCGGCGAAAGGGTCGGCGAAAGCGCCGGCTTCGTGCAGCTGCCCGACGCGGGCTGAGATTGCTTCGCTGCCCTCGCAATGACGCGCCATTGCGAGTCGCCTGTTTCGGCGCTGCCGAAACTGCGCACGGATCATGAACCCGCCACCAAACTCGTCCCACAGGGACTTCCTTTCGATGGGGATACCCGAACGGGTACGCTCGTCATCGCGAGCGTAGCGTGGCGATCCGGATTGCCGCGGCCTTCGGCCTCGCAACGACGGACGAAGGAAGTGGTGTCTCCAGCGAAAGCCCGGCCTACGCGAGATCCGCGACCAGCGCCGCCCGGGTCGGCTCGGGGACTGCCGCGCTGACCGTGTAGTTCGGATGATCGACGCCCATGGTGAGCGCCGCGCCGGCCTTGGCCGCGGCGACCATGGCCGGGTCGAGCTCGAAGCGCAGGAAGTGCACCGCCGAGGTCTTGTCGGCGCTGCTGCGCTCCAGGTCCTCGTCGGCGATCGCATAGATCTTGTCGTGGCCGGCGATCTGCACCCAGACCTTGTCCTCGATGGCGAGCAGGCGCGCGAGTTCGGTACGGCGTACGGCCTCGTCGTCGTACTCGATCAGCATCGTCGCCTTCCAGTTCGAGCCGTCGGGCACCAGCGGGCCATAGACGTCGATCTCCTCGCGTATCCCCTCTTCCTCGAAGATCTTCTCGATGCGCAGCATCTCCTGGATCTGGTAGCGCACCGTCAACTCATCCTCGAACTGCAGGCTGACGTGCTCGCCCAGGAACACGGTGCGCAGACGCCGGTGGGGGATGATGCGGGCGCGGAAATCCGCTCGCGCCCGGCTGTAGGCTTCCAGGCTCATCAGGCTGTCGCGGGCGACGCTCATCTTGGCATTTTCCTTTCAGTGGCTCACAGGCCGTAGGCCATCCGCACCAGGGTCAGCGGATGGCGCTTTTGCGCCGCGCCGGCGCTGCCGGCCTCGGTCATGCCCTGGAGAATGTGGCGGGCGGCGATGGCGCAGTCGGAGCTGACGTAGTCGGGATCGCCCTGGCTCATCATTTTGAACACCGGCCTGCCGATCTTCATCGACATCTCGTAATACTCGCTCTTCACGCCCCAGGTGCCGTCGTGGCCCGAGCAGCGCTCGACGGTGTTCACCGTGGCGCCGGTCATCTTCAGCACCTCCTCGGTCTTGCGGCCGATGTTCTGCACCCGCGAGTGGCAGGGGATGTGATAGCTGATCTTGCCCAGCGGCTGCTTGAAATCGGTCTTCAGCAGTCCGTCCTTGCCGCGCAGGACCAGGTATTCGAAGGGGTCCATCATCGCCGCCGAGACCGCGGCGACGTCGGCGTCCTCGGGAAACAGGAGCGGCAGCTCGGATTTGAACATCAGCGTGCAGGAGGGCACCGGCGTCAGGATCGCGTAGCCTGCCCGGGCGAGCGCGGCCAGCCCCGGAATGTTCTTCTCCTTGTTGCGCGCCACCGCTTCCAGGTCGCCCAGTTCGAGCTTGGGCATGCCGCAGCAGGCTTCCTTGTCGACGACGAGGTGGGGAATCTCGTTGTGATCGAGGATCGCGACCAGGTCGTGGCCGATGCCCGGCTCGTTGTAGTTCACGTAGCAGGTCGAGAAGATCGCCACCTTGCCGCGCGTGCGCTCGCCGTCCCTGACCGGGTGCGACCGGCTCGTCGCCGCGGTGGTGCGAAAGCGGGCGCTGTCATACTCGGGCAGCCAGCGCTCACGCTTGATGCCCAGCGCCGAGTCCATCGCGGCGCGCACGGGCGCCGACTTGTTGGCGGCATTGACCGCCCGCACCACCACCGGGATGGTCGCCAGCCTGCCCACCGCGTCGGTCGAAGAGAGCAGCCGGTCGCGCAGGCGCACCTCGCCCTGCTTGAACTTGATCGCCTTGGCGCGCAGCATGGTGTGCGGGAAATCCAGGTTCCACTGGTGCGGCGGCACGTAGGGACACTTGGTCATGTAGCAGAGATCGCACAGATAGCACTGATCCACGACCTTGTGAAAATCCTGTTGGGCGACGCCGTCGATCTCGCCGCTCTCGCTCGCGTCCACCAGGTCGAACAGCGTGGGGAAGGCGTTGCACAGCGAGACGCAGCGGCGGCAGCCGTGGCAGATGCCGAAGATGCGCTCGAGCTCCGTCAGGCAGGACACCTCGTCGTAATACTCGGCGCTTTGCCAGGGTATCGGATGGCGGGTCGGTGCCTCGAGGTTGCCTTCGCGCGTGCTCATGGAATCCTCCGGATAGGGAAGGGGCAAGCCCCGCAAGGGGACCTGTCCCTTTGCGGGTCTCGCCGCTCAGTCGACCAACTGGTCGATGGCCTTCTGGTAGCGGTTGGCGTGGGAGCGCTCCGCCTTCGCCAGGGTCTCGAACCAGTCGGCGATCTCGTCGAAACCCTCGGAGCGGGCCGCCTTGGCCATGCCCGGGTACATGTCGGTGTACTCGTGGGTCTCGCCGGCGACAGCGGCCTTCAGATTGTTCCGCGTCGAGCCGATCGGCAGGCCGGTCGCCGGATCGCCGACGGCCTCCAGGTATTCCAGGTGCCCGTGGGCGTGACCGGTCTCGCCTTCGGCGGTGGAACGGAACAGCGCCGCCACGTCGTTCTGGCCTTCGATGTCGGCCTTGTTGGCGAAATACAGATAGCGGCGATTTGCCTGGGATTCGCCGGCGAAAGCCGCCTTCAGGTTTTCTTCGGTCTTCGATCCTTTGAGTTGCATAGCCAATCTCCTTGTCAGTGTGGAAGCATCCATATTCCCGCTCACGACGAGAATGACATCATACTACTCAGCGGCATGCCGACAATCCAATTGATTATCGCAATCCCGACGATAGCCGCCGGCTATCTCCGTTCGAGCTTAGAATCAGCAATCCATCACACAAGGAGACTCAAACCATGGCCGTACTCGTCGGCAAGCCCGCCCCGGATTTCACCGCCACCGCCGTTCTCGGCAACAACGAAATCAAGGACGTCACCCTTTCCAAGATCGCCAAGGGCAAGTACGCCGTGGTGTTCTTCTATCCGCTCGACTTCACCTTCGTCTGCCCGTCCGAACTGATCGCCTTCGATCACCGCCTGGACGAGTTCAAGAAGCGCAAGGTCGAGGTCATCGGCGTCTCGATCGACTCGCAGTTCACCCACCTCGCCTGGAAGAACACGCCGGTGGACAAGGGCGGCATCGGCCAGGTGAAATACACCCTGGTCGCCGACGTCAAGCACGAGATCTGCCAGGCCTACGACGTCGAGTCGGCGGGCGGCGTCGCCTTCCGCGGCTCCTTCCTGATCGACAAGGCCGGCGTGGTCCGCCACCAGGTGGTCAATGACCTGCCGCTCGGCCGCGACATCGACGAGATGCTGCGCATGGTCGACGCGCTGCAGTTCAACGAGGAGCACGGCGAGGTCTGCCCCGCCGGCTGGAAGAAGGGCAAGGCCGGCATGGACGCCTCGCCCGCCGGCGTCGCCAAGTTCCTGGCCGAGCACGCCAAGGAACTGTAAGCGACTTCGCCTGGCTGCCAAAGGACGCGGCGGTTTCAGCAAGCCGCACCCGCCGAGGAGGAAGAAGATGGGATTCGCCGATGCAATGAGCGCGCGGCTGCTGTCGCAATTCGACGTCGCCGTGGGCAAGACCGAGTCGCTGGGGAAGATGGCCTTCGGCGAACGACGGGTGGTGGCGATCGACGGCGGACGGGCTAGCGGCAGCCTGTCCGGCGTCATCCGCGGCGGCGGTGCCGACTGGCAGTGGCTGCGCCACGACGGCGTCACCGAAATCTCCGCCCGCTACGTCCTGGAGACGCCCGAGGGCGAGGCGGTCGAGATCCACAGCGACGGTTACCGCCACGGCCCGGCGGAGGTGATGGCGCGGCTGGCGCGCGGGGAAGCGGTGGCGCCGGACGAATACTACTTCCGCACCGCGCTGCGCTTTGCCACCGCCAGCGCCCGCTGGCAGCGCTTGAACGGCCTGCTCGCGGTCGGCGTCGGCGAGCGCCGGTCCGACCGGGTGCTGATCGGGGTGTACGAGATTGTCTGAGCGCGGCGCCCGGCAGTCTCACTGATAGACGACGCTGACGTTGGCGGGGGTGAGCCAGTCGCCCAGCGCATCGAGCAGCGCATCGTCCAAGCGCACCCGCCAGTTGTCGGACAGGCCCAGCTCCACCTCGGCCTCGCCGTTCCGGTATTTCAGGCGCACCGGGCAGGCGCCGCCGCTGCTGCGGTAGGGGGCGAGCAGCGTGCGCAGCTTCTCGGCATTCGATTCGCCGTTCATCGCCAGATACAGCCCCTTGGCGTAACGGCCGCGCGCATCGGTCAGGGTGAGCAGCGTCTCGGCGACCACGCGCAGGCCGCCGGAAAAATCGTCGCGCTGCACCCGGCCCTCGACCAGCAGCAGCTCGTCCTCCTTGATCTTGGCGCGCTCGGCCTCGAACAGCTCGTTGAACACCGAGATCTCGACCTGGGCGCTGGCGTCGTCGAGCATCACGATGGCCATCTTGCCGCGCCGGGTCATCTGTGTTCGCGTCGACACCACGACGCCGGCCATGAGCGCGCTCTCGCGGCTCGCCTCCAGCTGGGCCAGCGACTTCCGGACGATGGACGCCAGCTCGGCGCGGTGGGCGTTGAACGGGTGGCCGGAGAAGAAGAAGCCCAAGGCCTGCTTCTCGTTCAGCAGGCGCTCGCGCTCGCTCCAGGGTCGCGCGGGGACGTGATCCGGGCTGTCGTCGCCGCCGCCGAACAATCCGCCTTGCAGCGCGTGCTTCTCGGCCTGCTCGGCCGCGCTCAGCATGACCCCGACCGAGGCCAGCAGGCGGGCGCGGTCGGCATCGACCGAGTCGAAGGCGCCGGCGCGGATCAGCGCCTCGATCACGCGGCGGTTGGCCACGCGCTTGTCGATGCGGCGGCAGAAGTCGTACAGATCGCGGAACGGGCCGTCGCGCTCCCGGGCCCGCAAAATGGCGCCCAGCGCCGCTTCGCCTGTGCCCTTGATGGCGCCCAGGCCGTAGCGGATGGTCTGGGCATCGACCGGTTCGAAGCGGACCTTGCCGCTGTTGATGTCGGGCGGCAGGAAGCGGATGCCGTTGGCCAGGGCGTCCTGGTAGAACAGATGCACCTTGTCGGTGTCGGCCAGCTCCGAGCTCAGCGTCGCCGCCATGAAGGCCGCCGGATGGTAGTGCTTGAGCCAGGCGGTCTGGAAGGCGATCAGCGCGTAGGCGGCGGAGTGCGACTTGTTGAAGCCGTACTCGGCGAACTTCTCCATCAGGTCGAACAGGTGGCTGGCGAGCGACTCCTCCACGCCGCGCCCGATCGCGCCCTCGGTGAAGATCGCGCGCTGCTGCGCCATCTCCTCCGCCTTCTTCTTGCCCATCGCGCGGCGCAGCAGGTCGGCGCCGCCCAGGGTGTAGCCGGCGAGGATCTGCGCCACCAGCATCACCTGCTCCTGGTACACGATGACGCCGTAGGTCGGCTTCAGCACCGGCTCCAGGTCGGGGTGGAAATACTCCGCCTTGGCGCGGCCGTTCTTGCGGTTGATGAAGTCGTCCACCATCCCCGACTGCAGCGGTCCGGGGCGGTTCAAGGCCATCAGGGCGATGATGTCCTCGAAGCTGTCGCCCTTCAGGCGCCGCTCCAGGTCCTTGGCCGAACGCGACTCCGACTGGAACACCGCGGTGGTGTTGCCGGCAGCGAACAGCGCGAAGGTGGCGCGGTCGTCGAGCGGGATGTCCTCGAGGCGGAAGTCCGCGAGCGCGGGATTCAGGCGGCGCACCGAATTGACCGCCTCGTCGAGGATGGTCAGCGTCCTCAGGCCGAGGAAGTCGAACTTGACCAGGCCGACCTTTTCGACGTCGTCCTTGTCGAACTGGCTCACCACCGACTGGTTGTCGCCATCGATCGCGCCCTGGGCCGAATAGAGCGGGCAGAAGTCGGTCAGCTTGCCCGGCGCGATCAGCACGCCGCCGGCGTGCATGCCGACGTTGCGCGTCAGGCCCTCCAGGCGCACGGCCAGATCCCAGAGCTGGCGCAGCTCCTCCTCGCGCGCGATGCGCTCGTTGATCAGCGGCTCCTGCTCGCGCGCCTTCTCCAGGGTGATGCCCAGCTCGTTGGGGATCAGCTTGGCGAACTGGTCTACGAAGTTGAACGGCAGGTCGAGCACGCGGCCGACGTCGCGGATCACCGCCTTGGCGGCCAGCGTGCCGAAGGTGACGATCTGCGAGACGGCGTGGGCGCCGTAGCGCTTCTTGACGTAGTCGATCACCCGGTCTCGGCCTTCCTGGCAGAAGTCGATGTCGAAGTCGGGCATCGAGACGCGCTCGGGATTCAGGAAGCGCTCGAACAGCAGGTCGTAGCGCAGCGGATCGAGATCGGTGATCGAGAGACTGTAGGCCACCAGGGAACCCGCGCCCGAGCCGCGCCCCGGACCGACCGGGACGCCGTTCTGTTTGGCCCACTGGATGAAGTCGGCGACGATCAGGAAGTAGCCGGAGAAGCCCATCTGCACGATGGTGCTGATCTCCAGATCGAGCCGCGCCCGATACTGCGGCCGCTTCGCCTCGCGCAGCGCGGCGTCGGGAAAGAGCTGGCGCAGGCGCAGCTCCAGCCCCTCGGCCGACTGCTGCGCCAGGTGCTCGTCGATCGTCACCCCTGCCGGCGTCGGCGACGGCGGCAGCTTGCTCTTGCCCAGCTCGATCGTCAGGTTGCAGCGCCTGGCGATCTCCACCGAGTTCTCCAGCGCCTCGGGCAGGTCGGAAAACAGCTCGGCCATCTCGGCCTGCGACTTGAAGTACTGTTCGTCGCTGAAGGCCTTGGGGCGGCGCGTGTCGGCCAGCACGTAGCCCTCGGCGATGCACACGCGCGCCTCGTGGGCGGTGAAGTCCTCGCGGTCTACGAACTGCACCGGATGGGTGGCCACCAGCGGCAGCGCCAGGCGGCCGGCGAGGTTCGCGGTGAGGGAAGCCAGCAGTTCGGCGTTGGCCTGTCCGTAGCGCTGCAGCTCCAGATAGAAGCTGTCGGGAAAGAGCTGCGCCCAGCGGCGCGCGCTGCTCTCCGCCTGCGCCTCCTTGCCGGAGAGCAGCAATTGCCCGACCTCGCCCAGGTGGGCGCCGGAGAGCGCGATGAGTCCGCTATTGTCGCCCGCTTCCAGCAGCGCGCGCGGGATCTCGGCGCGGCCCTGGCGGCGGGGGCTGAGCTGGGCCGCGGTGAGCAGTTCGCACAGGCGCAGGTAGCCGTCGCGGTTCTTGGCCAGGAGCAGCAGGCGGCTGCCGCCCTCGCGCGCCGGATCGCGGGCTTCACCCGCCAGCGGATCCTCGGCCACCCAGGCGTCGCAGCCGACGATCGGCTTGATCCCGGCCGAGCGCGCCGCCGAGTAGAACTTGACCATGCCGAACAGGTTGGCCAGATCGGTGAGCGCCAGCGCCGGCATGGCGTCGGCCGCGGCGCGCGCCACCGCGGCGTCGATGCGCACCATGCCGTCGCTGATCGAGTATTCGCTGTGGAGCCGGAGATGGACGAAGCGCGCTGAAGGCATAGGCGTTCATTTTACCCGTTCGCGCTCGACGAAACGGGCCACGCGCCCCGCTATCTTCCCCGGGCCCATATCGAGCCCGTCCCACAGGGACTTCCTCCGGTCGTCACCGCGAGGCCGCAGGCCGCGGCAGTCTGGGGGGATTGCTTCGCTGCGCTCGCAATGACGGAAATTTGGCATCTTTGCGCGCCGGAGGCGAAGCAATCTTGGGTCGCCGCGCTGCCGTCACTGCGAGGCCGCAGGCCGCGGCAGTCGCGATGACGGAAACCTGGCGTCATTGCGAGCCGGAGGCGAAGCAATCTCGGGTCGCCGCGCTGCCGTCACTGCGAGGCCGCAGGCCGCGGCAGTCGCGATGACGGAAACCTGGCGTCTTTGCGCGCCGGAGGCGAAGCAATCTTGGGTCGCCGCGCTGCGCTCGCGATGACGGAGATTTGGCGTCACTGCGAGGCCGCAGGCCGCGGCAGTCGCGATGACTGCGTTGGGGGCAACTCAGGGAAGGGTCAGGGCAGGTCGAAGAGCAGCAGCTCTGACTCGGTATCGGCGGCGAGCGCGAGCGCGGTCTCGTCGGCGATCTTGGCGCCGTCGCCGCCGGCAAGGCGCTCGCCATTGACCGTGAGTTCTCCGCTGACCACGTGCAGATAGGCGCGCCGGCCCGGCGCGATGCTATGGTTCAGTTTCTCGCCGGGCGCGAGCAGGCTGGCGTAGAGACGCGCGTCCTGGTGGATCGCGAGGCTGCCTTGGGCGCCGTCGGGCGAGGCGATCAACGCCAGGCGGCCGCGCTTTTCCCGGTCGGGAAATTCCTTCTGCTCATACTCCGGCGCGATACCGCGCGCGTCGGGCTCGATCCAGATCTGCAGCAGATGCACGCCCTCGTCGGCGGAGGGATTGAACTCGCTGTGCTGCACGCCCCGCCCGGCGCTCATCCGCTGCACCTCGGGGCGGCGGAACACCGTGCCGTTGCCCATGCTGTCCTTGTGCTCCAGCGGCCCGGTCAGGAGGTAGGTGACGATCTCCATGTCGCGGTGGCCGTGCTGGCCGAAGCCCTTGCCGGCCTGGACGAAGTCTTCGTTGATGACGCGCAGCACCCCCCAGCCCATCTCGCCCGGATCGTAATAGTCGGCGAAGGAGAAGCTGTGGAAGCTCTTCAGCCAGCCGTGGTCGGCGTGGCCGCGCGCGGCGGACGGACGCAAGCGAATCATGATCGGCTCCCCCCGGGCGACTGCGCCCAGTCGAGAATCGGCTGCCACTGTTCCCAGTCCTGCTCGGCGCGCGAGGCGGGCAGGTCGAAGATGGTCAGGCCGTGCGCCGCCGCCTGCACGTAGTTCTGGGTGTCGCGCAGATGGGCCAGCACCGGCACCCCCTGCGCTTCGAGGAAGCGCTCCAGCTCCTGCGCCGAGCGCGTGCGCGCATCGACGCGCATGCCGACCACGGTGATGAAGGCCTCGTGGCGGCGCACCGCCTTCTCTTCCAGCAGCTCGTCGAGGAAGGTCCGGGTCGCCAGGATGTCGAACAGCGAAGGCTGCAGCGGCACGATCACGCGCTCGACGCGCTTCAGCAGCTGGGCCAGCCGCTTGCCGTGCAAGCCGGCGGGGCTGTCGAGCACCACGTGGCTGGTGCCCTTGGGCGGGCGCGCCGGCTCGTCCGCCTGGATGTCCCAGCTCCTGATCGGCGCGAGCGTCGGCGGGCGCAGCTTCAGCCACTCGCGCGCCGACTGCTGGCGGTCGGTGTCGCCCAGCATCACCGCGTGTCCGCGCAGCGCCAGGCCGCCGGCGAGATTGGTCGCCAGCGTGCTCTTGCCGGCGCCGCCCTTGGGATTGGCGATCAGAAAGGAGCGCATCGCCTAGGGCAGCAGCACCGTGGAGCCGGTGGTCTTCCTCGCCGCCAGGTCCGCCTGGGCGATGGCCGCATCCTTCAGCGCATAGGTCTGGTTGACCTCGATCTTGACCTTGCCCGAGGTGACCATATCGAACAGCTCCTTGGCGGTATCGAGCAGGTCGGAGCGCTTCGCGGTGTAGGTCATCAAGGTCGGGCGGGTGACGAACAGCGAGCCCTTGGGCGCCAGGATCGAGAGATCCACCGGCGGCACCGGCCCGGAGGCGTTGCCGAAGCTCACCATCATGCCCAGCGGCCGCAGGCAGTCGAGCGAGCCCATGAAGGTGTCCTTGCCGATCGAGTCGTAGACCACCGGCACGCCGGCACCCTTGGTGATCGCCTTCACGCGCTCGGTGAAATTCTCCCGGGTATAGACGATGGTGTGGTCGCAGCCGTGCGCGCGGGCCAGCGCCGCCTTCTCGTCATTGCCGACGGTGCCGATCACCGTGGCGCCCAGCGCCTTGGCCCACTGGCACAGGATCAGGCCGACGCCGCCGGCGGCGGCGTGCAGCAGGACGGTGTCGCCCGGCTGGACGCGGTAGGTGCGGCGCAGCAGGTATTGCGCGGTCATGCCCTGGAGCATCATCGCCGCGGCGGTTTTGAAATCGATCGCATCGGGCAGCTTCACCAGCCGGTCGGCCGGGATGTTGCGCGCTTCGGAATAGGCGCCGAGCGGTCCGCCGGCGTAGGCGACGCGGTCGCCGGGCGCGAGGTCGGTCACCTCGCCGCCCACCGCCTCGACCACCCCCGCGCCCTCGATGCCGATGCCCGCGGGCAGGGTCACCGGATAGAGGCCGGTGCGGTGGTAGATGTCGATGAAGTTGAGACCGACCGCGTGATGCTTGACGCGCGCTTCGTTGGCCTTGAGCGCCGGCAGTTCGACCTCCTCCCAGCGCAGCACTTCCGGGCCGCCGGTCTGGTGAAAGCGGATGGCATGGGTCATGTGCTTGTCTCCTCGTCGATCGCCCGCACCGGGCGGCTGCGCGGAATGATAGCGTGTTCGCCAGCCCGTGTCTCGGTGCCCCCGGCCGCCGCCGCCGCACGCCAAGCCCATCGCCTGCGGAGCAGAGCCGAAGGACCGCGCCGGCTGCGGGCCGCGGGATGCCCTTGTCAGCCAAATGGATAAGGCGTCTAATCCGATCGACATAGGGATCCCGGGGAGCATTTCACCGGGTGCGGCCAGGAACGCGGTGCCGAGGGAGGTGGAAATGTCGTCCCATAACCGGAAACACCGAAGGCACCTCGCCGCTCCGGAGGACATGGCGAGGAGTTATACGCCAAACCCGTATTCCGGATTAGACACCTTTTGACGTACACATCACGTTCGGCGTCTGATGCTTCCGCACCCACTTGATTACATCCGGCTTTGTTCTTAAGGAGAAATACATGCGCGTGAGTCTGTTGGTCTTGGTTTCCTTAGTGGCACTAGCGGCATGCAGTGGGCCTAAAGACACGCCGCTTCCCAAGGACCTGGATAAGATGGAGTCGATCAAGCCCGCAATGGAAAAGCTCAGCCCTGAGGAAAGAGAGCTTGCCGCTGGGTACATCATGCGCCATACGGTTGGTGCGAAGCTCGGCGGGCTATTCGGCGGCAAAGAAGGTCCAGGGATTCCGGATGGGATGACCCTTGGAAAGGCCATCGAAGAACAGAGGCAATTCAAAGCAGACGCCACTCTCGAAGAAGCAAAGCAGCAGGCTCTCAAAGCGAAACTTCAGGCCGACCGAGAGGCCGCCATGAAGCCAATGCTGGAAGCAGTTACCGTTACCCTTGTCTCGAAAAAGATTGCCACAGAGCGCGGGTACAGCGGGATGGTTATGGACGAAAATCTGGAGGTAACCTTCGGCTACAAGAACAATACCGCGAAGGATATCTCCGGGGTCAAAGGAAGAGTCTTAGTAAAGGATCTCTTCGGGGATGAAATCTCCGCCTTTCAAATTTCAAATGACAGCACGATCAAGGCAGGACAGACCGCCACATGGACTGGATCACGCTCAGTCCGCTTTTCAATGGGCAACAATAAGGATCGCAAACTCGCCGAGCTAAGCGATGACAAATACAAAGTCGTCTGGGAGCCTCAAGCTATCGTGTTTGCTGATGGCACCAAGTTGGTACTTCCCGAAAACTGAGCTTCACTTCAATGGCACCCAAGCCGCCGAACCCATCATTTCACCGGACTTGTCGCGGCAAGCCGCGCCAGGTCCGGTGAATTCCACGTTCGGCATCTACGACATGATCCCCATCTACGAACAAGGTAGCGGCAAAGGCATCGGGCACGGGTTGGATTCGTTCCTAGAACGATTCGATTCCATATGCAACGAGCACCTTCAGAACAAACGGGCCAGAGCCTTCGCATTTATCTTCTACGATTTTGAAGACCAAGACTTTCGGCGAGTCCTCAAAGATAAAGGAGTTTTTGCCAAACTTGATCGGCTTGCTGGTACCAACCTGAGCGTCTTCTACTTACACACAGGACGAAGGGCGACCGTCCGAAAATTCAACGCCGCGTTTCTATCCAAACTCGGTATCGCAGACGCCACACCTCCATGCGTCGCATTTTTCAGAGTCAAGAACAGCAACATTGAAGATGTTTCAGTTGCGCAGCTTGACAGCGCTGATCTAGTTCATGGTTTTCACGAACTGTATGGTGTAATTGAGCGCTTTGTTGCCGCAGACACCAGTCGAATTGGTGACGGTCTCAAGTCATTGAAGTGGCTCAAGAGTGGTGGAGGGTTCATCGCGCTTGAGGTATTCCGCGCCGCGCTGAAGAAAGCGTTCGAAATCTTCTTCTAGCGAAATGGTTGCCCGATGCCGAACCCATCAATCCACCGGACCTGCGCGAAAAGCCGCGCAGGCCGGTGATTTCAAACGTTGGTCGGGATAGCCCGCTACCTTGATGTCGTTTGAGGGCAACCGGGAATGCTAACGCCAAAGGAGGGCGTGTATGAAACAGGAATGTTCTGCTAATTTGCGAAGCGTTGTTTGCGCTGTCGCATAACTGCAAGCGCTGATGCGAATAGCGACAGCAACGCTTCGGTACCGGAGCGGAATGGTCCGGTGGTTCGTCACCGCATGGGCGGACCGAACCGCTGAGGCAGACGGTTCCGCTCGCTCTCCCGTCCAACGATTACGTTATACATTCCATCTAGGCTCTACAAATGGCGATTGAAACTATCCCAATACAAAGCATATGGAGCGTTCTGCGAAAACTTCCTTCGTGGATTCTCCAATGGTATTTCACTCCCGAGAAACTAGCAGGTCTCATATACATTGACATTCGTCCACGTCACGACCCCGTTGTAGTCGATCTCGGGCAAGGAGCATCATTTACGCTATACCTCCAGGTCATAAATCTTTCTCCGTTCTTGGTCGAGTTGGATCGTGCGAGCTTTCGGTTCTGGTATGGCGGTGCGAGTCTCAATGCATCAATTCTAAACAAGCAGGTTATTGCGCCAGGTGAGATCGCAAGCCTTTACGTACGCGAGGTGATTCCGGACGGTCATGCAAGCCAAATGGCAAAGTCATTGGCGGGCAACCCGGTCTCTCTTGATGGGAATATCGAATTCAACTGCAAGGTGCAGTCGTTTGCGAAGAGGGTCGGTAGTCTCGACGGGATCAATCCAAGAGTTTTCAATGCTAAATATCGCACCGATGTATAACCTCTCATTTCACTGGCCTGCGCGAAAAGACGCGCAGGCCAGTGAATTCAAATGTTATGCCTCTACCACTTGGAGTCATCAAGACTATGAAACGCTATAAAGCAACCCAAGTTTTTGTGCCCGGTGGCATGCCACAACACACCTATGTAGACCGCGCCGAGAGGGACCTGGAAAGTAAGTTGGAAGGCGTGACTGAAAATCTATGCAAACTTGTAACGCTTACGGGAGCCACAAAGTCTGGAAAGACGGTCCTTGTTAACAGGATGTTTCCGCGCTTGAATGGAGAAAATGTTTGGATTGATGGTGGAACGATTGCGTCTGAAAACGATCTGTGGTCGTCAATTCTTAGTTCAATTGACGGCTACTCTGGCATGGAGGAATCGGAAACTAGGGAATCGAGCCAAGGCTTTATGGGCGACATCGAAGCGGAAGCGGGAGTGCCTCTAATTGCGAAGGGCAAAGGGAAAGTTGGGGCATCCTTGTCGCGAAAGCAGGGTGGTGCTGCGAAAAAATCATTGGCAATTTCACCTAGATCGGCGGCGATAACTCAACTTCGAGAATCCGGAAAGCCACTGATCATCGACGACTTCCACTATCTGGATCGAAAGTTTCAAGGAGATGTGATTCGGGCGCTTAAGCCTTTAGTTTTTGAAGGCCATCCGGTGGTCATTATTGCCATTCCACATCGCCGATATGACGCTGTAAAAGTGGAACGAGAAATGACCGGACGACTGGAGCCCATACCGGTGCCAGTTTGGAGCGCTGATGAGCTGAAGGAAATTCCAGGCGTTGGATTTCCTCTGCTCAACGGCGACCTCAGCAGGGATATCTCAGATCGGCTCGCCCGAGAGGCATACGGTAGCCCTCATCTAATGCAGGAGTTCTGTAGGGGGCTTTGTACTCAAGAAGAATTATTGGAAACCGCCAATTCAAGAAGACGCATTTCTAAAATCGATGATTCCCTCTTCAAACGGATCGCTGAAGGAACCGGTAAGGTGGTCTTTGACAAACTCGCTAAAGGCCCTCGGCAAAGGTCGGACCGGAAGCCTAGACCGCTTGCCGCAGGTGGTACCGCCGACATTTACCGTGTTGTATTGCTTGCGCTGGCAAAGATAGCTCCCGGTATGGAAAAAGTTGACTACGAATCACTGCGTGCAGCGATTCGTGAAACGCTGTCTACCGAAGTTCCGCAGTCACACGAGGTATCGCGCGTTTTGGAAAAGATGGGGGAGATCGCGTCGAGCGATGAAGCATCGACTCCGGTCATCGACTGGGACAAGAAAGAGCAAGAACTGCACGTCACTGATCCATTCTTTGCATTTTTTCTCAAATGGGGCGTCCAGGCATAACCCTGTGGTGCAGGGGACGCTGCGCGATAAAGCCGCGCAGCGTCCCTGACCTTGAACGTTATGCCTCACGACACATATAGGGACCGGATCTGATGCCACTCGACCTTACCCGCATGAGTTTTGGCGCTCCCGCAGCGGAGCGGGACATTACAGTTGGACTAATCGATTACTTTGTTGAATCGGAAGCCTTTAATAGACTTGCGGCGCGATCGAAGACCGTCGTTCTTGGCAATCGCGGCACTGGAAAGAGCGCAATCTTTAAGATCATGGCGGAGCGCGCAAGACGATCGGGACAAATAGTTTTAGAACTAAATCCCGAACACTATTCCTATGAGATGCTAAGCACCGTCCTGCGCTCCGAGAAGGAAGGTTCTTGGGCGAAACATGGAGCATTCACTTCCGCATGGAAATACCTAATTCTGGTCAAGATCATGCAAGAGCTTAAGGCTGCAGGCCCAGCCCTAAAGGCAGGCGCTGCCGGTCGCATCTATGAATATCTCCGTGATCATCACAGAGGGCAGCAGGACAATCCCATTGCGATCCTCATTTCCTACTTGAAGCGAATTGAAGGATTCAAAGTCGGGTCAGTGGAGGCAAGCGTCAAGACGTCTGAACTGAGCAAGCTCTACCGCCTTCAAGAAATTGAGCCCCTCATCGATGACATCAAAGAACTGCTGAAAAAGAAGTCTGTTATTGTGCTTGTCGATGAACTTGATAAGGGATGGGATAATTCTGAAGACGCAAAAGCTTTTGTTTCCGGTCTCTTTCAGGCAGCAATCTCACTCAACGAGATATCCGTCGGCCTTACGATCTACGTTTCGTTGCGGCAGGAGCTATACGACAGCATTCCAGCGCTTTACGAGGACACTCAGAAGTACCGTGATCTGATCGAGACGATTCAATGGGACGAGTCATCCCTTCGTGCGGTTGCTGCAAGCCGCATTCGTCATTCCTATCCGGAACTTCGCGAAGTGACGGACGAAGATGCCTGGAACGCCCTGTTCGCTGAAACTCTAGCCTATCGTAAGGCGAAGTCATTCAACTACCTTGTCGACCGGACGCTGTACCGGCCAAGAGAGCTAATTCAGTTTTGCTCGGACGCTGTCGCTGACGCAAAGCCGAAGAATGCTGTCCCAATCGACTATGAAACCATTTCACGCGTCGAGCTTGAGTACTCATCCGCACGCGAGAAAGATATATCGTCCGAATACCGATTTCAGTATCCCGGGCTAGAGAGCATCTTTGAGGTCTTTCGCGGTCGAGTGTACCTATTCGAGCGAACCGAACTCGAACTGATTTGCTTGCAGGTTTGCACAGGCGAGTTACGAACCGACGCAACGGCGAAATGGGTTATGGAACAGGATCCCGATTTCCTCATCGATGTTCTATGGCGCGTGGGTTTCCTGCGTGCGCGAGCAGTTGGCGGACTCAAGGCTAGACGCCGCAGTGGCAGCTCCTACGTGGGTCCTCATCAAGTATCGACGCTGAATCTGCGCACCATTTCTCACTTTCAAGTACATCCAATGTTCCGCACCGCACTCGGAATGCGTGAGCCCAAGAGCGATGCAGCAAGTGCAGTCACGATTAGCGAAGATGAGGCATAACATGGCGGTCAACGCGGACGCTCCGCCGATAACGCCGGCTTCGCGCCGGTTACGGCGTGACGAACTTGGGGGCCATCAGCTTCACAGTGTGGCCGTGCTGGCGAAACAGCCGCGCCCAGTGGTGCGCTCCGGAGCAGGCTTCCATGCCGATCACACACGGCGGTAGTTGTGCCATCATCGGCAGCAATTGCTCCCGTGCTACTTTCGGCTTGACCAGGACCGCTTTGCCTTTATCATCAAGTCCGTGCACGGCAAAGACGTTCTTGGCGAGATCAATTCCTACTGTGATAATGCTCATGGACTTCCCCTTTCGTGGTTTTGATGCGATCTGCAAATCCCATCATGGCACTAGATGCCGTTCGCGGCTTCCGCCGCAGCCTCGGGACGGGGAAGTCCCTTTCATTCGTTAGGGCTCATCAAGCACGATGCCATTACCACCTCCTCCGCCGAACTGGGAAGCAGACGAAATATCGAAGTTCATCGACGCTGCCCGCACCAATGAGTTTGCGACGTTCGCCAATTTGAAGGGAGACGTTGCACGCTTGTCCGATATCGATCTCGCGTACCGGAAGGCCATCGAGGGGCTCAATCATTCGAAGGATTGGTTTGCTGGCTTCTTTGTGCTTCGCGCACACTCGAATTTCTTGGCAGCCTGTCGCCTATGCTGGAGCGGTCAAATTCCGGAGAGCTACGCTGTTCTTAGGTCATGCCTTGAGAACGCGCTCTATGGCCTCTACCTCGCACGGAATCCAGATTCACGTGAGACATGGTTGCGCCGCCACGACGACGACGCCGCAAAGAAGAAAGTGAAAGACGAATTCAAGATCGGAACCATGATGGAGTTGGCCACCACCGTCGACAAAACAGAAGGGCCAATCGCAAGAACCCTGTATGAGCGCACTATTGACTGTGGAGCGCACCCAAATGAACTTGCGCTTATGCAAACGCTTCAGATCAACGAGAACGCCGACCACGTTGAATTCAAGAGCAACTACCTTGACAGTGATTCCGTCCATCTGAGGCGGGCTCTCAAGACCACCGCGCAAGTCGGAGTCTGTGCGCTATCACTTTTTCGCAGCGTCTACCCAGAACGCTTTGACATATTGGGGCTAACGGACTTGTTGCGTCATGTGAAGGACGGCCTATGAGCCGTAACCACACGGACCAAGGGACGCTGCGCGATAAAGCCGCACAGCGCCCCTGAACTTGAACGTTCGGCCCCATAGAAACGTCGCGCCTCGTTGTAGCCATTGACAACAGCCGAAACCGTTGGTATTGTCTCCAACATGAAGGCAGTCGAGCTACTTCGTAGAAGGATCGCCTATACCGAGGACTCTTTCGCAGAGCTTGTCCTGTGGCAACTTTCCGAGCCCTTGGCTGGCTCGAGCCATCGATACAAGTACGGGCTCGCATATGTCGTCGCGACCGTGTGCGTGCTTCGATACGGCAACGAATCCGGAAAAGGCGACCATCGCCACTACGGTGCCACCGAAAGGAGGTATTCGTTCTCGACGCCAGAAAGGCTGATCGCTGACTTCCAGCGCGACATAGCGAGGTGGAATGATGAAAACCGTAACGCTTGAGGTATGCGCCCCATCCGAGGCAATGGCGGACTTCGTGCAGACTTGGAAGACCGGGAAGCATCAGAAGTCGGCGCGGATTGGTTTCGCCACTCCTGAGCTCTTATGGAAGGTTCTCACCGCGAAACGATGGGAACTTCTCAAGGCGCTTTGCGGTGCGGGGCCGGTATCTATTCGCGAGGCTGCGCGGCGTGTCGGTCGGGACGTGAAGGCTGTTCACGGAGATATCACCGCGCTGCTCAATGCCGGGGTGCTCAGCCGCGCGGAGGGAGGCGGAGTCGAGTTCCCGTTCAAGGCCATCAAGGTCGAGTTCCTGCTACAAGCCGCATAGTCACTACTGCAGCCAGAAACAAATCAATGGGGTCAGACTCGATTGACCCACACATCCCGGAAAACAGCCTGAATGAAATCCGGGATGCAACCGACAAAGCACGGGTGCTGGGAAATGATCGGTTTAAGCAGCGATATAGCAACTGGAGAGGCGAGTCGGCCCGAATGCAAGGGGCGGGCGTAGCCGCTCGCGCCCCTCACTTCTACGTTGGGCACCACAAACCACGTACCCGGTCCACCTTCCGAATTGGGAGTTGCTTGCGTACCCCACCTTATGGCAACCTGCTGCGATATAGTCGCCGTACTAGGAGAACATTATGTCTGCCACCGTCGAAGAACTAGAAGCCGAAGCCCTAAGCCTGCCTTCCGCCCAACGTGCTCGCCTCGTTGAAAAGCTAATTGCTAGCCTCGATTCAGAGCCTGACATCGAAAACGCATGGGCTGCTGAAGTTGAACGGCGTCACGCCGAAATAGAAAGCGGAGTCGTATCGTTGCGCTCAGGCCCTGAAACCCTGGCTCGGTTGAGAGCAGAGTTCCAATGAGGTATTTGCTTCACCCTGAGTCTGAACAAGACCTTCGAGAAGCGGCGGAGTACTACAAGGAGCGGGCTGGCACCGCTCTTTCGCAGGCGCTTTTTACCGAATTCGAGCACTCGATTCAACTTCTGTTGCAGCATCCTCTGCTGGGAGCATTGTGGCTCCATGGGAAGCGCCGCCTGCGTCCAGCCATGGCGCAACAGTGCCGTTATGCTGTATCGTTCTTCGTGGGTGAGCTGATGGTACTTATTTATCATGGCATCCTCTTTCTTGGTCGGAACAGGAGGCCATGAGTATCTCAGCTCCCCACTTTTCGGGAGAACTTGTTGCACTTACTTTGTGAATCCGCGGTGCCCAACCCATCATTCCACCGGACCTGCGCAAGAAGCCGCGCAGGCCGGTGAATTCAGACTACATGGACTCCCCCGGAAATCAAGGGGTGTTGCATTGAATTTCTGATTGCCGATTTTTCCTCCTGGTTCCTTTGCTTCGTTGTGCGTATTGCGATGACCGATGGGGAACAAACGTGCAGTTCTATATACGGTTAAGCGCCGCGCTGGATGATCCCGATCCCGATGTATTTCTAACCGCCGTGCGCGATGTGGCCCGCGCCCGTGGCATGGCACAACTCGCCAAAGATGCGGGTCTTGGACGCGAGAGCCTTTAAAGGCGCTGACACCCGGCGCTAAGCCACGCTACGACACGATGCTCAAACTGCTTCACGCTCTCGGTGTCAAGCTCTCAGCTTCTCCCGTCCATTCTTGAACAACTTGCTGCTCGCCAGTGCGAGTTGCCTGTTTCGGCGCGGCCAAAACTGCACCCGGACCATGAACCTGACGTCGTCATTGCGAGGCCCGCAGGGCCGCGGCAATCTTGAGTATGCGGAGAAGATTGCTTCACTGCGTTCGCAATGACGACCGTACCCGAGAAGATTGCTTCACTGCGTTCGCAATGACGACCGTACCCGTTCGGGTATCTCCATCGAAAGGAAGTCCCGGCGGGACGGAGAGGAGGGTTCATGGAGATCGACGACGCCGAAGCTGCACACGGACCATGAACCCACCACCAAACCGGTCATCGAGCGCGTAGCGTGGCGATCCAGATCGCCACGCTGAGCGCTCAGCCCTTCATGTGCCCGGCATCGACCACCGCCAGGGCGGTCATGTTCACCAGCCGGCGCACGGTCGCGGTCGGGGTCAGGATATGCACCGGCTGGGCGGCGCCGAGCAGCATCGGGCCGACCGTGATGCCGTCGCCGTTGGTGATCTTGAGCAGGTTGAAGGCGATGTTGGCGGCGTCCACGTTGGGCATGATCAGCAGATTGGCTTCGCCCGAGAGGCGCGAGCCCGGGTAGCTGCGGTTCCTGATCAGCTCTGACAGCGCCGAGTCGCCGTGCATCTCGCCGTCGACCTCCAGATCCGGGGCCAGGCGCTCGATCAGCTCGCGGGCGGCGCGCATCTTGTGCGCCGAGGCCGAGTGCACGCTGCCGAAGTTGGAGTGCGAGAGCAGCGCCAGCTTGGGCACCAGGCCGAAGCGGCGCACCTCCTCGGCCGCCATCAGGCTGATCTCGGCGATCTCCTCGGCGCTGGGATCCTCATTGACGTAGGTGTCGCAGATGAACAGCGTGAACTTCTGCAGCATCAGCAGGTTCATCGCGGCGAAGCTCTTGGCGTGCGCCTCCAGCCCGATCACGTCGGCGACGTGCCTGAGGTGCTGGGCGTGGCGGCCGACGATGCCGCAGATCAGGGCGTCGACGTAGCCCCGCTTCAGGAGCATCGCGCCGATCAGCGTGGTGTCGGAGCGCAGCAGTTGCTTCGCCACCTCGGGGGTGACGCCCGAGCGCCCCATCAGCTTGTGGTACTCGGCCGAGAGTTCCAGGTGGCGCTCGTCGGAAGCCGGATTGATGACGTCGAAGTCGCGCCCGGGAACGATGCGCAGCCCGGCCCGCTTGATGCGCATCTCGATCACCTCGGGGCGGCCGATCACCACCGGCTGCGCCAGGCCCTCGTCTTGCACCGCCTGGACGGCGCGCAGCACGCGCTCGTCCTCGCCCTCGGCGTAGAGCACCCTGGCCGGCGCCTTCTTGGCCTCGGCGAACACCGGCCGCATGACGAAGCCGGAGTGATAGACGAAGTTGTTGATCTGCTCGCGATAGGCGTCGAAGTCGGCGATCGGCCGGGTCGCCACGCCGGAGTCCATCGCCGCCCGCGCCACCACCGGGGCGATCTTGCCGATCAGGCGCGGGTCGAAGGGCTTGGGAATCAGGTAGTCGCGGCCGAACTTCGGCGTCTCGCCGCCGTAGGCCATGGCCACGATGTCCGAGGATTCGGCCTGGGCCAGCTCGGCGATCGCATACACCGCCGCGAGCTGCATCTCCTCGGTGATGGTCGTGGCGCCGGCGTCCAGGGCGCCGCGGAAGATGAAGGGAAAGCACAGGACGTTGTTCACCTGGTTCGGGTAGTCGGCCCGGCCGGTGGCGATGATGGCGTCGTCGCGCACCGCGCGCACCTCTTCAGGCGTGATCTCCGGCGTCGGGTTGGCCAGCGCCATGATCACCGGATTGGCGGCCATCCTGGCCACCATCTCCGGCTTCAGCACGCCGCCTGCGGACAGTCCGAGGAAGACGTCGGCGTCGACAATCACCTCGGCCAGGCTACGCGCCGAGGTCTTCTTGGCGTAGCGCGCCTTCAGGGGGTCCATCAGCACGGTGCGGCCCTCATAGACCACGCCCTCGATGTCGGTGACCCAGATGTTCTCGACCCTGACGCCGAGCAGCACCAGCATTTCCAGGCAGGCCAGCGCCGCGGCGCCGGCGCCGCTGGTGACCAGCTTGACCTTCCCGAGATCCTTGCCGACCAGCTTCAGGCCGTTCAGCACCGCGGCGCCGACCACGATCGCGGTGCCGTGCTGGTCGTCGTGGAACACCGGGATCTTCATCCGGCTCCTCAACTGCTTCTCGATGTGGAAGCACTCGGGCGCCTTGATGTCCTCCAGGTTGATGCCGCCGAAGGTCGGCTCCAGCGCCGCGATCATGTCGATCAGCTTGTCCGGATCGCTCTCGGAGAGCTCGATGTCGAACACGTCGATGCCGGCGAACTTCTTGAACAGCACCGCCTTGCCCTCCATCACCGGCTTGGCCGCGAGCGCGCCGATGTTGCCCAGGCCGAGCACCGCGGTGCCGTTGGTGACGACGCCGACCAGGTTGGCCCGGCTGGTGAGCTGGCTGACCTGGGACGGATCGGCGACGATGGCGTTGCAGGCGGCGGCGACCCCGGGCGAGTAGGCGAGCGAGAGGTCGCGCTGGTTGATCAATCCCTTGGTCGGGGTGACCGAGATTTTTCCGGGGCTCGGATGGCGGTGGTATTCGAGTGCGGCGGCGTCGAGATCTTTATCCATGGATAGAATTTACTTTTGGCAAAGCGGGATGATACTCCGGGCGGCGAGCGGTTCAGAACGTCCCGGGGTAGGCGCCCCCGTCCAGGAGCCAGTTCTGGCCGGTGATGAAGCCGGCCTGGGCCGAGCACAGATAGGCGCAGGCGGCGCCGAACTCGGCGGGGTCGCCGATCCGCCCGGCGGGGATGGTGGCCACCCGCTCGGCCAGCGCCTCGTCGTAGGAGATGCCGCGCGACTTGGCCGTGGCCCCGATCACCGAACGGATCCGGTCGGTGTCGAAGAAGCCCGGCAGCAGGTTGTTGATGGTGACGTTGTGGCGCACGGTCTTGCGCGCGATCCCGGCGACGAAGCCGGTGAGGCCGGAGCGGGCGCCGTTGGACAGGCCCAGGACGTCGATCGGCGCCTTCACCGCGCCCGAGGTGATGTTCACGATGCGGCCGAAGCGGCGCTTTATCATCGCGTCCACCGTCGCCTTGATCAGCTCGATCGGCGTCAGCATGTTGGCGTCCAGCGCCTTGAGCCAGTCCTCGCGCGTCCAGTCGCGGAAGTCGCCGGGCGGCGGCCCGCCGGCGTTATTGACCAGGATGTCCGGCTGCGGGCAGGCGGCCAGCGCCGCGGCGCGCCCCTCGACGCTGGTGATGTCGGCCGCGACGGTGGTGACGGTCACGCCGGTCTCGGCGCGGATCGCCGCGGCGGTGGCCTCCAGCGCCTCGGCCCCGCGCGCCACCAGGGTCACATCCACGCCTTCGCGGGCCAGCGCAAGCGCGCAGCCCCGCCCCAGTCCCTTGCTCGCGGCGCAGACCAGGGCGCGCCTGCCCTTGATGTCGAAATTCATTGCTGGTTCTCCGTGGGGATCAGAAATTCCTTGAGCAGGCGGTTGAAGCGCTCGGCCTGCTCGATGTTGGTCAGATGGCTGGCGTCCGGAATGATCTCCAGGCGCGCGCCGGGAATATGGCCGGCGATCTCGCGCGCCATCTCGGGCGGCGTGCCGGCGTCCTCGGCGCCGACGATCACCAGCGTCGGCAGCCGCAGCTCGCCCAGGCGATCGGTGAGGTCTATGTTCGGAATCACCGATCCGCAGCCGATGTAGCCGTTGGCCGGGGTGTTGCGGATCAGGGCGCCGATCCGCGCCATCACCTCCGGATGGGCGGCGCGATAGGGCGCGGTGAACCAGCGTTCCAGCGTGCCCGCCTCCAGGACCGCCATGCCCTGCTCCCGGACCAGTTTGATGCGCTGCTGCCACTGGGCTGCGGCGGCGGCCGGATAGCGGCTGGCGGTATCGGCCAGCACCAGCCGGTCGATGCGCCCGGGCGCGGCCAGGGCCAGGTGCTGGGCGATCATGCCGCCCATCGACAGGCCGACGAAGTGCGTCTTGGCGACGTCCAGCGCGTCGAGCAGAGCCAGCGCGTCGTCGCGCAATTCTTCCCAGGTATAGGCGCCCGGCGGCGCGCTGCTCTGGCCGTGGCCGCGGCTGTCGTAGCGCAGCACGGTGAAGTGCGGGGTCAGCGCCGCGATCTGCGGCGCCCACATCGTGTGGTCGCAGGCGAGCGAATGGGAGAGGGTGAGCCAGGGGCCGGAGCCCTCGACCCGATAGTGGATGTCGATGCCGTTGGCGCGGATTTTCATGGTTTCCTCATGCCGGAGTGAGCTTGGCCACCGCCAGCGCCAGCCATTTGCTGCCGGCGTGCTTGAAATTTACCTGAACCCGCGCCTCGCTGCCCGAACCCTCGGCATCGACGATGACGCCCGGGCCGAACTTCGTATGCTGCACGTTCTGGCCGATGGAAAAGCCCGAGTCGGCCGCGCCATGCGCTCGCGGCGGCCGGGCAGGCGAGCCGCTACCCACCGCCGCCGGACGGCCGCCGCCCAGCTTGGGCGTGAGCCACTTCAGGAGTGCGGCCGGGATCTCGTCTATGAAACGCGAAGGAACGTTGTAGCGCGTCTGGCCGTGCAGCATCCGGGTCTGGGCGAAGGACAGATAGAGCCGCGCGCGCGCCCGCGTCACCGCGACGTACATCAGGCGGCGCTCCTCCTCCAGCCCCCGGTCCTCCTGGGCCGAGTTCTCGTGGGGGAACAGGCCCTCCTCCAGGCCGCTGATGAAGACCACGTTGAACTCCAGCCCCTTGGCCGAATGCACGGTCATCAGCTGCACCGCGTCGTCGGAGTCGCCCGCCTGGTGCTCGCCGGCTTCGAGCGCGGCGTGGGCCAGGAAGGAGGCGAGCTCGCTCTCGCCGGTCTCCTCGTCCGTCCGCCCGCCCTCCTCGGCGACGAAGCTGGCGCTGGCATTGACGAGTTCGTCGAGGTTGGCGACGCGGTCGGCGCCTTCCTTCTCGTTCTGGTAGTGCTCCGCGAGGCCGGAGAGTTCGATCACGTGATCGACCATCTCCGGCAGCGGCAGCCCCGCCGTGCCCTCGCGCAGCCGGTCGACCAGCGCGGCGAAGGCGGAGAGCGAGACGCCGGCCTTGCCGGAGAGCCCGCCGATCGCTGCGTGCAGGCTGGATCCCTTGCCCCTGGCGGCGTCGGCGAGCTGCTCCAGCGAGCGCGCGCCGATGCCGCGCGCCGGGAAATTCACCACCCGGGCGAAGGCGGTGTCGTCGTCGGGATTGGCGATCAGGCGCAGGTAGGCCAGCGCGTGCTTGACCTCCTGCCGCTCGAAGAAGCGCAGGCCGCCATAGACCCGGTAGGGCAGGCCGGCGGAAAACAGCGCGTGCTCCAGCACCCGCGACTGGGCGTTGGAGCGATAGAGCAGCGCGATCTCGGCGCGGGCATGGCCCTCGCGGGCGAGCGCCCTGATCTCCTCGACGATCCAGCGCGCCTCGTCCAGATCGCTGCCCGCCTCATAGACGCGGATCGGCTCGCCGCTGCCGGCATCGGTCCACAGGTTCTTGCCCAGCCGGGTGGGGTTGTTCTTGATGATGGCGTTGGCGGCATCGAGGATGTTGCCGTGCGAGCGGTAGTTCTGCTCCAGGCGGATGACGTTGGCCACCTTGAACTCGCGCTCGAAGTCGCGCATGTTGCCGACCTCGGCGCCGCGGAAGCCGTAGATCGACTGGTCGTCGTCGCCCACCGCGAACATGGAGCACCATCCCCCCATCCCCGTAGCCTGCGCTTCGCTGCGTCGCTCGACGGGCGTCGAGCGGTGCTCGCCGAATTCCCCGTCTCGCCCCGGGGAAGGGGGTGACGATGGTTCGCTGCGCTCCACGTCATTGGCTGCTCCGCCTTGGGACGGCCCGGCGGCGGAGCCTGCGCCGCCGGCCAGGAGCTTCAGCCAGCGGTACTGGAGCGCGTTGGTGTCCTGGAACTCGTCGACCAGGATGTGGCGGAAGCGCTGCTGGTAGTGCCGGCGCAGGATCTCGTTGCGGGACAGCAGCTCGAAGCATCGGAGCAGCAGCTCGGCGAAATCGACCACGCCCTCGCGCTGGCACTGGCGCTCGTAGGCCTCGTAGATTTCCACGCGCCGCCGGCTGTAATCGTCCCAGGCCTCGACCTGGGACGCGCGCAGGCCCTGCTCCTTCTGGGCGTTGATGAAGTGCTGCAGCTCGCGCGGCGGGAACTTCTCGTCGTCGACGTCCAGCGCCTTCAGCAGCCGCTTGATCGCGGACAACTGGTCGGCCTGGTCGAGGATCTGGAACAGCTGCGGCAGCCCGGCCTCGCGGTGATGGGCGCGCAGCAGGCGGTTGCACAGGCCGTGGAAGGTGCCGATCCACATGCCGCGCAGGTTGATCGGCAGCATCGCCGAGAGCCGGGTCAGCATCTCCTTCGCCGCCTTGTTGGTGAAGGTCACCGCCAGGATGCTGTGCGGCCCGGCCTGGTTGGTCTGGATCAGCCAGGCGATGCGCGTGGTCAGGACGCGCGTCTTGCCGCTGCCGGCGCCGGCCAGGATCAGGGCGTGCTGCGGCGGCAGGGTGACGGCGGCGAGCTGCTCGGGATTGAGCCCGTGAAGGAGGTTGTGCATTTGCGCCAATTATACAGGCCGCCCCGCTTTGACCCGCCGGCCGCCCTCGCCAGTCATGCCAAAGGTATATAATAAATATATGGCATATATGCAGCATGACGCCGCCGCGTCGCAAGCCGCGGCGGCTCCGGAAGATCGGCCGGGAGCGATGCTGCCGTTCGCCGACAAGCTCGCCGACAAGCGCTGGCTGGAGATCTTGCGCGGGGCGGTGTATCTGTTGCTGGGCGGCGGCCTGGCGGGCGCGGCGTTGCTGCCCGAGCTCTACCAGGCCGAGCGTCTGGCCGCGGTGTTGCTGCTGGCCGTGGCGGGCGTGGCGCTGATCCTGCTGCGCCGCGACGCGGTTCGTCCGGCGGTGTCCGTGCTCGCCTGGGGACTGTGGCTGGCGCTGGCCGCGCTGGCGGAGGCGAACGGCGGCCTGCGCTCGCCGGCGCTGATCGGCTTTCCGGTGCTGGTCACAATGATGGGCCTGATGCTCGGCCCGATGCCGGCGCTCTCCGCCGCGGCCGCCACCGCGGCGCTGCCCGCGCTGTTCTCCCTGGCCGAACGCGACGGACTGATGCCCCCCGCCGGGCCGGCCTCGCGCCTGTCGCTCTGGCTGTGCCTGATTCTGGCGCTGGCGCTGGGCGCGGTGCTCTCCTATTTCGTGACGCGGCGCTTCGCCGCGCGCTACCGGGAGTCGCAACGCCTGGGCCGGGAACTGGCCGCGCGCATCGACGAGGTGAGCGCCCGGGTGAGCGAGAAGCGTCGTTCCGAGGAGAAGTTTGCCCGGGTCTTTCACGCCAGCCCCGTCGCCATCCTGATCTCCCGGCTCGACGACGGCCGCCACCTCGACGTCAATGGCGCCTTCCGGCAGCAGTTCGGCTGGTCGCGCTCCGAGGCGCTGGGCGCCACCGCGCTCGACCTCGGCCTCTGGCCGGATGCCGCCGCCCACGCCCGCTGGCTGGAGGCGCTGCGCCGGGCGGGCAAGATCCGCGACTACCCGGCGGTGCTGAGAACCAGGTCCGGAGAACCTCGGCAAGTGCTGGCCGCGGCGGAGATCGTCGAGCTGGGCGAAGCGAAATGCGCGATCACGCTGATCCACGACATCACCGCCCTGCACCAGGCCGTCGCCGAGATCAGGGTATTGAATGCCGCCCTGGAAGAACGGGTGCGCCAGCGCACCGTCGAACTGACCGAAGCCAACAAGGAGCTGGAGTCCTTCGCCTATTCGATCTCCCACGATCTGCGCGCCCCCTTGCGCGGCATCGACGGCTACGCCCAACTGCTCTTCGACGAGTACGCCGAGCGCTTCGACGATCAGGGCAGGGAATACCTCGGCAGGATACGCAGGGCCGCCCAGCGCATGGGCACGCTGATCGACGATCTGCTCGACCTCTCCCGCGTCAGCCGCCACGAGATGCGCCGCGAAGAAGTCGACCTGTCCCGGATCGCTGCCGAGGCGATCGACGATCTGAAGAAATCCGAGTCTCCGAGGAACGCCGAGATCCACGTCGAAGACGGCTGCCGCGCCCACGGCGATCCCATGCTGCTGCGCCTGGTGCTCGAGAACCTGCTCGGCAACGCCTGGAAATACACCGGCAGGAACGCCCGCACGGTGATCCGCTTCGGCAATCGGCGCGACGCGGCCGGCGAGGCGACGTTCTACGTCAGCGACAACGGCGTCGGCTTCGACATGGCATACGTAGACAAGCTGTTCCTGCCCTTTCACCGATTGCACAAGACCGAGGACTTCGCCGGCGCGGGCGTCGGCCTGGCCTCGGTCGCGCGCGTCGTGCGCCGTCACCGCGGCCGCGTCTGGGCCGAGTCGGCACCGGGCCAGGGAGCGACGTTCTACTTCACCCTCTCGCCCCAGGCGTGACCGGTCACCGGGTCGGCACGGCGGCGACGCCCAGTTCCGCGCCCACCCGCTTGGCCAGCACGGCGGCATCCTGTTCGCTCGCCAGATGGCTGAGCAGGATCTCGTAGCGCCACTTCCCCGCCTTGCCGGCGGCGGCGCGCGGGCGGATCTGCGCCGCATAGCCGGCGGTGCGCGCCCGGTCGTAGATGGAGAGCGCTCGAGTTTCGTCGGCTACGCTGGCCAGCCGCACCGTCCATCTGCCGCCGCGCTTCGCCGCCCCGTCGCCCGGCAGGATTTCCGTTTCCCGCGCCCAGACCGCGAACCGTCCGGGATCGACCGGCGTCACCGGCAGCGCCGGCGCGTTCCTGGGCGCCACGAACAGGCTCATGGGCTGCGTCATGGTCAGTGACTGAGCGGCGTGTCTGACCTCGATCTCGCCCTCGATCAGCACCACGAGGTCGCGATCGGCTTCCGATTTGCCCCACAGGTCGGTGCCCCGGATACCCACGGTGGCGGTGCCGACGCGGATGTCGATGTCACGGCTGGCGCGCAGCCGGGCGAGCGCACCGGTGGTGAAGCGGAAAGCGCCGCGGGCAACGGCTAGCGCTCCCCTGAAGACGCGCGCCGGGCGCAGGCTGTGGCTGTAGAAGCCGAGCGCGGCGCGCTCGCCGAGCTTGACGGTGCTGCCCTCGGCCAGCTTGAGATAGGCGCGGGCGTTGGATCCGGTGCGGATGAGGTCGCCGTTGTTCACCGCCATGCCGACGGCGAGCGGCTGACTGACCCCGGCCCGATCGAGCCAAGCGGGCATCTGCACCCGCTCGACCACGGCCTGGGGCACGGCGAACGCCTGGGCGCAGAAAAACGCGGCCAGGGCCCACCCGAGTCTGCCCGCCCGCCCAAGCTTGCTCATGTCGCCTCCGTATCCCGGCCGACGTCGCTGGCGGCGCCGGGTATAATCCGTCTCTTCGCAAAGCCCATCCGAGCGCCCAGTCCATGCAGGAAAAATATCACCCGAGCGAAATCGAGCAGGCTGCCCAGGCGCATTGGGAGCAATCCGCGGCCTTTCGCGCCGTCGAAAATTCGGCGCTGCCGAAGTACTACTGCCTGTCGATGTTCCCCTATCCCTCGGGCAAGCTGCACATGGGACACGTGCGCAACTATACCATCGGCGACGTGCTCTCCCGCTACCACAGGATGCGCGGATTCAACGTGCTCCAGCCGATGGGCTGGGACGCCTTCGGCCTGCCCGCCGAGAACGCGGCGATGGCCAACAACGTGCCGCCGGCGAAGTGGACCTACGACAACATCGCCTACATGAAGCAGCAGCTGCGCGCGCTGGGCTTCGCCCTCGACTGGCAGCGCGAGCTGGCCACCTGCACGCCGCAGTACTACAAATGGAACCAGTGGCTGTTCCTGCGCATGCTGGAGCGCGGCATCGCCTACAAGAAGACCGGCACGGTGAACTGGGACCCGGTGGACCAGACGGTGCTCGCCAACGAGCAGGTGATCGACGGCCGCGGCTGGCGCACCGGCGCCCTGGTGGAAAAGCGCGAGATCCCGATGTACTACCTGGCGATCACGAAGTACGCCGACGAACTGCTGGATTCGCTGGAGACGCTGCCGGGCTGGCCCGAGCGGGTCAAGACGATGCAGGCCAACTGGATCGGCAAGTCCCACGGCGTGCGCTTCGCCTTCCCCTACGAACTGGAAGGCGAGCAAGGCAAGCTCTGGGTATTCACCACCCGCGTCGATACCCTGATGGGCGTGAGCTTCTGCGCCGTCGCCGCCGAGCATCCGCTGGCGGCGCACGCCGCCAGGAACAATCCCGAACTCGCCGCCTTCGTCGAGGAGTGCAAGCACGGCAAGGCGGCCGAGGCCGAGCTCGCGACCATGGAGAAGAGAGGCATGCCCACCGGCATCTTCGTCGCCCATCCGCTCACCGGCGAGAAGATCGAGGTCTGGGTCGGCAACTACGTGCTGATGAGCTACGGCGAAGGGGCGGTGATGGCGGTGCCGGCCCACGACGAGCGCGACTTCGCCTTCGCCAAGAAGTACGCTCTGCCGATCAAGCCGGTGATCGCCCTGCCGGGCAAGACCTACTCGCTCGAGGCCTGGGAGCCCTGGTACGCCGACAAGGAACGCGGCGTCTGCGTCAATTCCGGCAAGTACGACGGTCTGGGTTTTGCCGCGGCGGTCGAGGCCATCGCCGCCGACCTCAAGGCCAGGGATCTGGGCGACCTGCAGGTCACCTACCGCCTGCGCGACTGGGGCGTGTCGCGCCAGCGCTACTGGGGCTGCCCGATCCCGCTGATCCATTGCCCTTCGTGCGGCGTCGTGCCGGTGCCCGATGCGGAGCTGCCGGTGGTCCTGCCCGAGGATTGCGTTCCGGACGGCACCGGCAACCCGCTCGCCAAGCGCGCCGACTTCGTCGATTGCGCCTGCCCGAAGTGCGGCCGGCCGGCGAAGCGCGAGACCGACACCATGGACACCTTCGTCGATTCGTCCTGGTATTACGCCCGCTACTGCTGCGCCGACAATACCGCCGCGATGGTCGATGGCCGCAGCGATTACTGGATGCCCGTAGACCAGTACATCGGCGGCATCGAGCACGCCATCCTGCACCTGCTCTACTCGCGCTTCTGGAGCAAGGTGATGCGCGACCTGGGGCTCGTCGGTTACGACGAGCCCTTCGCCAAGCTCCTGACCCAGGGCATGGTGTTGAACGAGATCTTCTTCAGGAAACCGCTGGGCGAGGGCGGCGGCCGCATCGTCTATTTCAATCCGGCGGAGGTCGAGCTGCAATTCGACGACAAGGGCAACCGCAGCGGCGCGGTCTTGAAGAGCGACGGCCTGCCGGTCGAGTCGGGCGGCATCGGCACCATGTCGAAGTCCAAGAACAACGGCGTCGATCCGCAGGCCCTGGTCGATCAGTACGGCGCCGACACCGCCCGCTTCTTCATGATGTTCGCCGCACCGCCGGAGCAGACCCTGGAATGGTCGGACTCCGGCGTCGAGGGCTCGTTCCGCTTCCTGAAGCGGCTGTGGGCCTTCTGCCATGCGGCCGGGGATGCCGTTCGCGCCGCCGGGTCGATGCCGGAAAAGCCGACTTCCGCGGCGGCCCTACTGCGCCGCGAGATCCACGTCAATCTCAAGCAGGCCAACTACGACATCGGCAAGCATCAGTTCAACACCGTCGCCTCGGCCGCGATGAAAATGCTGAACGCCCTGGAGAGGGCACCACGCCAGGAAGCCGCGGTCATCGCCGAGGGCCTGTCCATCCTGCTGCGCCTGCTGTCCCCGATCACCCCCCACATCTGCCACGCGCTGTGGCGCGAGCTGGGCTACGGCGACGACATCCTGGCTGCATCCTGGCCGGAGCCGCTGGCGGCAGCGCTGGTGCAGGAAGAGATCGAGCTGGTGCTGCAGATCAACGGCAAGCACCGCGGCAGCCTGCGCCTGCCCGCCGGCGCCGCCAAGGAAGAGATCGAGCGGGCGGCGCTGGCCTCCGACGCCGCGCGCAAGCACCTGGAGGGCCGGCCGGCCAAGAAGGTCGTCGTCGTCCCCGGCCGTCTGGTCAATGTCGTCGCCTGAGGAGAACGCCTTGCGCCGCGCGATCGCCCTGCTCTCATTACTCCTGCTCGCCGCCTGCGGCTTCCAGCTGCGCGGCGCCTATACGCTGCCCTTCCAGACCCTCTACATCAATCTGCCCGAGACCAGCGAACTGAACGCCTTGCTGAAGCGCTCGATCGTCGCGGGCAGCGGCGTCCGGGTGGTCGACGCGCAGAAGGATGCCCAGGCGACCTTCCTGGTGAGCGGCGACACGCAGATCAAGAACATCCTCAGCCTCTCGGCCGCCGGCCAGGCCCAGGAGTACCAGCTGGTGCGCGACTTCCGCTTCCGCCTGATCGACGCCAAGGGCCGCGATTGGCTGCCGCCCAGCCACATCGTCCTCACCCGCGACATCACCTTCAACAACGACCTGGTGCTCTCCAAGGAGTCCGAGGAAGTGCTGCTCTGGCGCGACATCCAGAACGACTTGGTGCAGCAGGTGCTGCGCCGCCTGGCCGCCGCCAAGGCGCCCGCCTGAGGCAGAGCATGGCCGCCGCGCAGACCTTCTCCCCCGGACAGCCTCTCTCGCCGCTCTATCTGCTGCACGGCGACGAGCCGCTGTTGGTGCTCGAAGCCGCCGACGCCATCCGCGCCGCGGCGCGCGCCCATGGCTTCGACGAGCGCGAGGTGCTGGTGGCGGGGCCGGGCTTCCGCTGGGAGCAGCTCGCCGCCGCGGGCGGCAACCTGTCGCTGTTCGGCAGCAACAAGCTGATCGACTTGCGCATCCCCACCGGCAAGCCCGGGCGCGAAGGCGGCGAGGCGCTGGTCCGGCACGCGCAGAAGAGTGCCGTCGGGGTGCTCACCCTGATCACCCTGCCACAGCTCGACTGGCAGGCGAAGAAGGCGGCCTGGTTCGTCGCCCTATCCAAGGCCGGCACCGTCATGGAATTGAACGCGCCGCCGCTCTCCCGGCTGCCCGACTGGATCGCGGCGCGCTTGGCGCGCCAGGAGCAGACGGCGTCGGCAGCGGCGCTCGAATTCATCGCCGGCCACGTCGAGGGCAACCTGCTGGCCGCGCACCAGGAGATCCAGAAGCTCGCCCTGCTCCACCCCGCGGGCGAGCTGACGCTGGAACAGGTGCAGGAGGCGGTGCTCGACGTCGCCCGTTTCGACGTGGACAAACTGCGCGCGGCGCTGCTCGCGGGCGACGGGCCGCGCGCGGCCCGTCTGCTGGAGGGGCTGCGCGCCGAGGACACGGCACCGCCGCTGGTGCTCTGGGCGCTGGCGCAGGAGACGCGCACCCTGGCGCAGCTGCGTTCCGCGCTCGACCAGGGCGCCGGCTTCGACGCCGCCTGCGCCGGCCTGCGCATCTACGGCCCCCGCCAGGGACCGTATCGGGACGCGGTGAAACGCTGCACGACGCCGCTGTTGCGCACAACGCTGTTGCAAGCGGCGCGCATCGACCGCATGATCAAGGGCCTGAACCGCGGCGACCTGTGGGACGAGTTCCTGCAGCTCGTCCTGAGGCTGACCCAAACCAAGCGCGTGGGGCAGATATGATGAACCTGAAAGAACAGATCGAACACATCGCCCGCGCCGCCCGAGCCGCCTCGCGCCGGGTAGCGGTCGCGCCGACCGCCGCCAAGAACGCCGCGCTCCACGCGATGGCGGCACAAATCCGCGCCAGCCGCGACGAGCTGCTCGCCGCCAACCTGCAGGACACAGACCAAGCCAGATCCGACGGCCTCGATGCGGCCATGATCGACCGCCTGACGCTGTCACCATCCGGAATCGAGAGCATGGCCCAGGGGCTGGAGCAGGTGGCGGCGCTGCCCGACCCGGTGGGCGAGATCACCGACCTGAAGCTCCGGCCCTCGGGCATCCAGGTCGGCAGGATGCGCGTGCCGCTGGGCGTGGTCGGCATCATCTACGAGGCGAGGCCCAACGTCACCGCCGACGCCGCGGCGCTGTGCCTGAAGTCCGGCAACGCCGCGATCCTGCGCGGCGGGCGGGAGGCGCTGGCCTCCAACCAGGCGATCGCCGCCTGCGTGCGCGAGGGCCTGCTCAGCGCCGGTCTGCCCGAAGCCGCGGTGCAGGTCTTGGAGACCACCGACCGGGCCGCCGTCGGCCACCTCGTCGCCATGCCGCAATACGTCGACGTCATCGTGCCGCGCGGCGGCCGCGGCCTGATCGAGCGCATTTCGCAGGAGGCGCGGGTGCCGGTGATCAAGCATCTCGACGGCATCTGCCACGTCTATATCGACGCCGACGCCGACCTCGACAAGGCCATCAGGATCGCCGACAACGCCAAGACGCAGCGGCTGGGCACCTGCAACACCATGGAGACGCTGCTGGTCGATCGCGCCATCGCCGCGCGCGTGCTGCCGCCCTTGGCGCGGATCTACCTCGACAAGGGCATCGAGCTGCGCGGCTGCGAACGGGCTATCGAACTCGTGCCGCAGATGAGGCCGGCCAGCGAGCAGGACTGGGCGACCGAGTATCTCGGGCCGATCCTCTCGGTGCGGGTGGTCGATGGGCTCGACGAGGCGATGCTCCACATCGCCCGCTACGGCTCGCAGCACACCGACGCCATCGTCACCGAGAACTACAGCCACGCGCTGCGCTTCCTGCGCGAGGTGGATTCCAGCTCGGTCATGGTCAATGCCTCGACGCGCTTCGCCGACGGCTTCGAATACGGGCTGGGCGCGGAGATCGGCATCTCCACCGACAAGTTCCACGCCCGCGGGCCGGTCGGGCTGGAGGGCCTGACCTCGCAGAAATGGATCGTGCTGGGCAACGGAGAAATACGTTCATGAAGAAATACAAGATAGCCACCATCCCCGGCGACGGCATCGGCAAGGAGGTGATGCCCGAGGGCGTGCGCGTGCTCGACGCCGCGGCGACGAAATTCGGCTTCGCCCTAGCCTGGGACTGGGTCGACTGGGCGAGCTGCGACTACTACCTGAAGCACGGCCAGATGATGCCCGACGACTGGTTCCCCCGGATCTGCGGGCACGACGCGATCTATTTCGGCGCCGTCGGCGATCCGGCCAGGGTGCCCGATCACATCTCGCTGTGGGGCTCGCTGATCCAGTTCCGGCGCCGCTTCGACCTGTACGTGAACCTGCGGCCGGCGCGCCTGATGCCGGGCATGAAGTCGCCGCTGGCGGGCCGCGCCCCGGGCGACATCGACATGATGATCGTGCGCGAGAACACCGAGGGCGAATACTCCAACGCCGGCGGCCGCCTGTTCGAGGGCACGGCGCGCGAGATGGCGATGCAGGAGACGGTGATGACCCGCCACGGCGTCGACCGCGTGCTCAAGTTCGCCTTCGAACTGGCCGCCAAAAGGCCCAAGCAACATCTCACCTCGGCGACCAAGTCCAACGGCATCTCGATCACCATGCCCTACTGGGACGAGCGGGTGAAGGCGATGGCCGCAGCCTATCCCGGCGTCCGGGTCGACCAGTACCACATCGACATCCTCTGCGCCCAGTTCGTCCAGCACCCGGACTGGTTCGACGTGGTGGTGGGCTCCAACCTGTTCGGCGACATCCTCTCCGATCTCGGCCCGGCCTGCACCGGCACCATCGGCATCGCGCCCTCCGCCAACCTCAACCCGGAGCGCGAGTTTCCCTCGCTGTTCGAGCCGGTGCATGGCTCGGCGCCGGACATCTATGGCAGGAACATCGCCAACCCGCTCGGCCAGATCTGGTCCGGGGCGATGATGCTCGAACACCTGGGCCAGCCGCAGGCCGCCGCCGCCGTGGTCGGGGCGATCGAGGCGGTGTTGACCGCCGGCCCGAAGACCCGGGACATCGGCGGCAGCGCCGACACCCGGGACGTCGGCCGTGCGGTCGCCGCCGCGCTTTGAGGAGAAGACCGTGAGCAAGCTCAAAGGCACGCTGTTCGCGCTGATGCTGCTCTCGGCCTCGCTCGCCCACGCCGACATCGACGTCGCCGGGGTGAAATTCGCGGACCACGCCAAGCTCGGAGCGGCGGAGCTCGCGTTGAACGGCGCCGGCATGCGCAACAAGTTCTTCTTCAAGGTGTATGCGATGGGCCTCTACCTGCCGCAGCCGCAGCGCGATGCCGCAGCAGTGCTGGCGGCGCCGGGCGCCAAGCAGATCCGCATCGTGACGCTGCGCGAGCTCACCGCCCGGCAGTTCGCCGACGCCCTGGTCGAGGGCATACGCAAGAACTATCCGGAAGCGGAGCGGGCGCCGCTCACGGCGCGCATCGCCGCATTCGAGGCGAAGATGCTGGCGCTGAAGACCGCCGCCGAGGGCGCCGTGATCGAGATCGACTGGCTGCCCGGCGACGGCACGCGCCTGGTGGTCAACGGCCAGCAGCAGGGCGAGGACATCCCGGGCGAGGACTTCTACCGGGCGCTGCTCGCGATCTGGCTCGGCGACAAACCCGCGGCGCAGGATCTGAAGGAAGCGCTGCTAGGCCGCGCACATTAGGCTGATGTAATATACGGTTTCGCATACACCATCACAAAGGAGATAACATGCTAAAGAAATTCCTGCGCCGGGCGATCTTCCCGGCCTGCGCCGCGTTGCTGCTCGCCGGCGGCGTCGCCAGCGTCCAGGCCGCCGAATTCATCAACATCCTCACCGGCGGCACCAGCGGCGTCTATTACCCGCTCGGCGTCGCCCTGTCGCAGATATACAGCAAGGCCATCCCCGAAGCCAAGTCCTCGGTGCAGGCGACCAAGGCCTCGGCCGAGAATCTCAACCTGCTCCAGGCCGGCCGCGGCGAGATCGCCTTCACCCTCGGCGACGCGCTCTCCGACGCCTGGAAGGGCAACGCCGAAGCCGGCTTCAAGAAGCCGCTGAACAAACTCCGCGCCGTCGCCGCGATCTACCCCAACTACATCCAGATCGTCGCCAGCGCCGACTCCGGCATCAAGACCCTGGCCGACCTGAAGGGTAAGCGCGTCTCCGTCGGGGCGCCGAAATCCGGCACCGAGTTGAATGCCCGCGCCGTTCTCAAGGGCGCCGGCTTGAGCTACAAGGATCTGGGCAAGGTCGAATACCTGCCCTTCGGCGAATCCGTCGAACTGATGAAGAACCGCCAGATCGACGCCACGCTGATCTCTGCCGGCCTGGGCGTCTCGGCCATCCGCGACCTGGCGACCTCGGTGAAGATGGTGGTCGTGTCGATCCCGCCCGAGGTGGTGGCGAAGATCAACGACCCGGCCTATCAGGCCGCGGAGATCCCGGCCAATACCTACGAGGGTCAGACCGCCGCGGTGCCCACGGTGGCGATCGGCAATGTCCTGGTCACCCGCGTGGGCTTATCGACCGACACCGTGTACAAGATGACCAAGGCGATGTTCTCCAATCTGCCCGAGCTGGTCGCCGCCCACTCCGCCGCCAAGGCGATCAAGCTGGAGAACGCGGTCAAGGGCTTGCCCCTGCCGCTGCACCCCGGCGCCGCGAAGTACTACCGCGAGGTCGGCCTGATCAAGTAGGCTGCAGGATTGCGACCAGTCCATTCCGCGCCGGCCGATGATCATCGGCCGGCGCTTTCGTTGATACCGATCCGGGAAAACCATGACCCAAGCCGCGCATGACCCCAGCGAGCCCTCACTCGACCATCCACTGCCGAGCGAGGAATTCCAGGAGCACGGCCACACCCGCAATCTGGGCGGGCCGGCGCTGCAGGCGGTGGTGTTCACCGCCATCGCCTTCTCCGCCTACCAGTTGGTGATCGCCGGGTTCACGCCGTTTTCCAGCCTGGTCACCCGCTCTTTCCACGTCGGCTTCCTGCTGCTGCTCGCCTTCCTGCTCTACCCGGCGGTGCAGCGCGCCAAGCCGGCGACGCGCATCCCCTGGTACGACTGGATCCTGGCGCTCACCGGCTTCGCCCTGGGCTTTTACCAATGGATCTTCGAGGGCGACCTGATCCAGCGCTCCGGCGATCCGACCACGATCGACCTCGTCGTCGGCACCATCGTGGTGGTGCTGGTGTTCGAGGCGGCCCGTCGCATCCTCGGCGTGGCGCTGCCCATCGTCTGCGGCCTGTTCCTGCTCTACGGCCTGTTCGGCCAATTCCTGCCGGGCGAGCTCGCCAGCCGCGGCTACAGCTTTGCCCAGGTGGTGGACCAACTGGGCTACGGCACCGAGGGCATCTACGGCATCCCGACCCTGGTCTCGGCCACCTACATTTTCCTGTTCATCCTGTTCGGCGCCTTCCTGGAACACGCCGGCATGATCAGGCTGTTCAACAACGTCGCCCTGGGCTTCGTCGGCCACGCCCAGGGCGGACCGGCCAAGGTGGCGGTGATCTCCTCCGGCTTCATGGGCATGATCTCGGGCTCTGGCGTGGCCAACGTGCTGACCATCGGCCAGTTCACCATTCCGCTGATGAAGCGCTTCGGCTATACGTCCACCTTCGCCGGCGCGGTCGAGGCCACCTCCTCGATGGGCGGCCAGATCATGCCGCCGGTGATGGGCGCTGTCGCCTTCATCATGGCCGAGACGCTCAACGTGCCCTACGCCGACATCGTCAAGGCCGCGGTGATCCCGGCCTTCCTCTACTACTTCACGGTGTTCGCCATGGTGCACCTGGAGGCCGGCCGCCTGAAGCTGCTCGGCATCCCCAAGGACCAGTGCCCGAACCCCTGGCGCGCGATGAAGGAAAACTGGTACCTGCTGCTGCCGCTGGCGGTGCTGGTAATGATGCTGTTCGAGGGCTTCACGCCGATGTTCGCCGGCATGATGGGCCTGGCCCTGACCTCGATCATGATCCTGGGCATGACCCTCGCCGCGCGCATTTCGTACACCGCCTTCCGCGTCGTCTTCTGGATCGCGATGGGCCTGTCCGCCGCCTCCTTCGCCAAGTGGGGGATACAGCCGGTGATGGCGGTGATCGCCGCGCTCGCCATCGCCAACCTGTTCGTCAAGGGCGGCAAGAAGACCCTGCACACGATGAAGATGAGCCTGGTCGACGGCGCCCGGCAGGCGCTGCCGGTGGGCGTGGCCTGCGCCATCGTCGGCGTCATCATCGGCGTGCTGACCCTGACCGGCGCCGCCTCCAGCTTCGCCGGCTACATCCTGACCATCGGCCAGAAGAGCCTGTTCGCCTCGCTGTTCCTGACCATGGTCGTCTGCCTGATCCTGGGGATGGGCATCCCGACCATCCCCAACTACATCATCACCAGTTCGATCGCCGCCCCGGCGCTGCTGAAGCTCGGCGTGCCGCTGATCGTCAGCCACATGTTCGTGTTCTATTTCGGCATCATGGCCGACCTCACGCCGCCGGTGGCGCTGGCCGCCTTCGCCGCCGCCTCGATCGCCAAGTCCTCGCCGATGCGGATAGGCTACAAGGCGACCCAGATCGCCATCGCCGGCTTCGTCGTACCCTACATGGCGATCTACGATCCGGCGCTGATGCTGCAGGGCAACTGGACCACGCTCTCCGTCGCCTACGTGTTCTTCAAGGCGGTGGTGGCCATCAGCCTGTGGGCGGCGATGACCATCGGCTACCTGTGGCGGCCGATCGGCATCTTCGGCCGCGTCTTCGCCTTCGTCGCCGCCGCGATGCTGGTCGCCGCGGTGCCCTTCACCGACCAGATCGGCTTCGCGATGTCCGCGCTCTTCCTCGTCTGGCAATGGACGATGAACCGCAAGACGAAGGAATGATCGGCATCTGCCTGGCGGCCGGGCTGATCCACGCCAGCCTGCCGCTGCCTTCCTTCACCCTGGCCTGGATGCATTCGATCGAAAAAATCCGCTGGGAGGAGGATTACCGCATCCAGGACCGCCGCTTGATTTTGACCGAGGCGCGGATCCTGGGCACGGGGGCGGGCATGGAGCCGCCCCCGGACGCCGTCTTCAAGGACGGCGTCTACCACTACCATCCGAAGCTGCCGCCGCTGAAGCGCTTGCGCCTGACCCAGTCGCCATTCACCAAGGGCTATGAGCTGTGCAGCGCCGGACATTGCCGCCCGCTGGCCGGCTACCTGCCGGGCATCGCGAGGATCACCGTGATCACGGTGACGCCCTGCGCGGTCCGCTGACCCGGCTATACTTTGGTCTTCGCTCCTGCGGAGACCGCCATGAACGCCTATCAAGCCATCGCTGCCGCGCCCGGCTTTTCCCTGGGCGTCGCCTGCAACGACGACGAAATCCTCGGCATCGATTTCCTTTCCCCCCGCGCCGAACAGGCACCCAAGACCCTGCTGGCCAAGGAGGCGGTGCGCCAGATCCGCGCCTACCTCGGCGATCCGGGCTTCGTCTTCGGCCTGCCGCTGGCGCCCGCCGGAACGCATTTCCAGCGCCGCGTCTGGAACAGCATCGCCGCGATCCCCAAGGGCCGGACCCGGAGCTACGGCGAACTGGCCAAGGATCTCGCCAGCGCCCCGCGCGCCGTGGGCGGCGCCTGCGGCGCCAATCCCTATCCGCTGGTCGTGCCCTGCCACCGCGTGATCGCCGCCGACGGCTCGCTGGGCGGCTTCGCCCGCGAGCGCGGCGGCCTGCTGCTGGAGATCAAGCGCTGGCTGTTAGACAGAGAAAGACCTATCCCCCAACCCCCTTCCCAAGGAAGGAGGTGACCGTGGCTTGCTTCGCTCGCAGTTGTTACACTGCCCTGCCCTGGGGCGGCCCGATGTCAGGGCACGAGAGGCCGATCGCCGGGGCATGAATACCCCAACTCCGGGTATGAACGCCGCTGACGCCGAGCTGCTCGACCAGTTTTGCGACGCGCTGTGGCTGGAGGACGGGCTGGCGAAGAACACGCTCGCCGCCTACCGCAGCGACCTGGCGCAGTTCGCAGCCTGGCTGGAAACCGAGGGCAGAGCCTTGCTCCAAGTCGGGGCCGGGGACATCCAGTCCTATCTCGCCCATCTCTACCGGCGCCCGCGCGCCGAACAGCCCAAGCCCGCCAGCCAGCGCCGGCTGCAGGCAGCGCTGCGCCGCCTCTACCGTCACCTGCTGGCGCACGGACGGATCCGCGCCGACCCGATGCAGAACATCGAGCAGCCGCGGATGCCCCAGCGCTTCCCCAAGACCCTGTCTGAGGCGGAGGTGGAGGATCTGCTCGCAGCGCCAGACGTCGCCCGTCCCCTCGGTCTGCGCGACCGCGCCATGCTCGAACTGCTCTACGCCGCCGGCCTGCGCGTCACCGAACTCGTCAAGCTGCGGCTGTTCGAGGTGAGCCTGGAGGACGGCGTGGTGCGCGTCCTGGGCAAGGGCGACAAGACCCGCCTGGTGCCGCTGGGAGAGGTGGCGATCGACTGGCTGGGCCGCTACCTCTCCGAGGCACGGCCGCTGCTACTGAAGGGCCAGGCATGCGACGAGGTGTTCGTCACCGCCAGGCGGCAGGGGCTCAGCCGGCAGATGTTCTGGTCGCTGGTCAAGCGCCACGCCGCGTCCGCCGGCATCAATAAGCCGATCTCGCCGCACGTGCTGCGTCACGCCTTCGCCACCCATCTGCTCAATCACGGCGCCGACCTGCGCGTGGTCCAGCTGCTGCTCGGCCACGCCGACATCTCGACGACGCAGATCTACACCCACGTCGCCCGCGAGCGCCTGAAGCAGCTGCACGCCGCGCATCATCCCCGGGGGTAATGCCGCAGAGGTATAAGCACTGCGGGGGTGCAAGCGCCCCAAAGCGGGGACTGGGTCTGCGGCTCGGAACTAGGCCGCGGCCAGGCGGCGCGTCAGCCGGACGGCGACGATGAAACTGCCTGCCACCAGCAACAGAACGGCGGCACCGAACAACAGCCCTTTGCCCTCGCTCCAGGCCTCGACCGCCGGCGACAGCCACTTCGCCGCGCCGAGGCCGGCCACCATCAGGCTGGCGCCGGCCACCGCCAGGCCCATGACGCGCGAGGCGACCAGCGCCAGCGCGTCGGCGCGGCGGATCAGGCGGGAAATCCACAGGCCGTTGATGCCGTCGGTGAGCAACATACCGAGCATGAACAGCAGACCGAGCGTCAAGGCCTGCAGCTCGCCGCCGTACCGGCTGGCGGTCACCGCGAACAGCGCCGCCTGGCTGACGGTGTCGAAGGAGAGGGCGAACAGCGCCCCGACCAGGGCGATCAGAACCGGCCGGTTGGTCCGGTTGAGGCCGCCCAACAATCGCCCCTTGAAACCGACCGGATGCACCAGTTGGGCCGGGCCGGCGCTCAGCACCGCCCTCAAGTTGGCGACGCCCAGCGCCGCGAGGAAGGCGATCGACACCAGGGTGCCGAAGGACGCGAGCCAGGCCGGCGCCCGCCAGCTGCGCGCCAGCGCGCTCACCAATAGCGCCACGGCGACCACCACGACGCCGTGGCCGAGCGAAAACAGCGCGCCGCAAAAGCGCGCCAGGCGGGGATTGCTGCGGGCATTGAAGCGGGTCAGGCCGTCGATCGTGGCCAGGTGGTCAGCATCGAAACCGTGGCGCAGACCCAGCGCCAGCACCAGCAGGCACAACGCGGTCCAGTCTTGCGGCGGGGGGTGGTCCATGGCTGATCCGGCCTCTAGGTCGACGTTTCGGCGACGCGTCGGTAAAAAAATTATAAGTCCTCTTGCAAGTCCCGTGCCGGCTGCATTCAGCAGATCCGCGGCAGTTGCTCTCCGGCCAGCCAATCGACGATGCGGCGGCCGCCCAGGCGCGTGCGCATCTGCACGAAGTGCTGGTCGTCGGCCTGAACCCGGCCGATCACCGCGGCGTCTCTGCCCAGCGGGTGGGCGCACAGCTTTGCCAGCAGCGTCTGCGCGTCGCGCTCGGCGCAGATCGCCACCAGCTTGCCCTCGTTGGCGACGTAGAACGGATCGAGGCCGAGCAATTCGCAGGCCGCCGCCACCGCCGGTTTCACCGGGATCGATGCCTCATCGATCAGCATGCCGACGCCGGACTGTCCGGCGATTTCGTTGAGCGTCGTCGCCAGGCCGCCGCGCGTCGGGTCGCGCAGCACGTGGATGTCCGGCACGGCGTCCAGCAGGGTCTCGATCAGACCGTGCAGCGCCGCCGTATCGGAGACTATGGGCGCTGAAAATTCCAGGTTCTCGCGCCGGGACATCACCGCCATGCCGTGGTCGCCGATGCTGCCCGAGATCAGGATCGCGTCGCCCGGCCTGGCCCTGGCGCCGCCGGGAGCGGCGCCCTCGCGCAGCACGCCGACGCCGGTGGTGGTGATGAAGACGCCGTCGGCGTGACCCCGCTCCACCACCTTGGTGTCGCCGCAGACGACGGGCACGCCGGCGGCGCGCGAGGCCGCCGCCATCGAGGCGACGATGGCCTGCAGCGTCGCGAGCGGGAAGCCCTCCTCGAGGATGAAGCTGGCCGCCAGCCACAGCGGCCGCGCGCCCATCACCGCGACGTCGTTCACCGTGCCATGCACCGACAGGCAGCCGATGTCGCCGCCGGGAAAGAACAGCGGCGAGACCACGTGGGCGTCGGTGGACAGCACCAGCCTGCCGCTCACGGTCGGCAGCACCGCGCCGTCGTCGCCCCGGTCGAGGTGCTCGTTGGCCAGCGCAGCGGCGAACAGTTCTTCGATCAGTTGCGCCATGGCGCGGCCGCCGCTGCCGTGGGAAAGATCGACGCGGCCGTGTCTCAGATCGAGCGGGCGAACGTGGCCCGGTTTGGCCGCGCTCATGCCGCGGTCCGGAAGCGACCGTAGCTGTAGTGCGCGGCGCAGGCGCCCTCGGGCGAGACCATGCAGGAGCCCACCGGATTCTCCGGCGTGCAGGCGCTGCCGAAGATCCTGCACTGCTGCGGCCGCTTCTCGCCGCGCAGGATGGCGGCGCATTCGCAGGCCTTGTGGTCCGGGACGGCGACGTAGCCGATGCCAAAACGCGCTTCGGCATCGAAGTCCGCGTAGCGATCGGCCAGCCGCAACGCGCTGTCGGGCACGGTGCCCAGCCCCCGCCACTCGAAGGACTCGCGCAACGCGAAGACCTCGGCCATCAGCGCCTGGGCCTTGAGGTTGCCCGATCGCGTCACCGCGCGGGTGAATTGGTTCTCGACCCGGGCCGCGCCCGCATTCACCTGGCGCACCAGCATCAGGATGGACTGCAGCACGTCGAGCGGCTCGAAGCCGCTGATCACCACGGGCTTGCGGTAGTCGCTGGCGAACACGTCGTAGGGCGCGACTCCGATCACCGCGGACACGTGCGCCGGCCCGACGAAACCGTCGAGCTCGGCGCCGCCGGCCAGGATGGCGTGCATCGCCGCCGGCGTCAGCACGTGGTTGCACAGCACGCTGAAATTCTTCAGACCCTCGGCTTCGGCCAGCTTGACCGCCACCGCGGTCGGCGGCGTCGTGGTCTCGAAGCCGATGGCGAAGAACACCACCTCGCGCCGCGGGTTTTCCCGGGCGAGCTGCAGGGCGTCCGCGGTCGAATACACGATGCGGATGTCGCCGCCTCCGGCCTTGGCCTTCAGCAGCGAGAGCTGGTCGGAGGCCGGCACCCTCAGGGTGTCGGCGTAGCTGCACAGGATCACGCCGCGCTCCAGCGACAGGCGGATCGCCTGGTCGATGCGGCCGATCGGCAGCACGCAGATCGGGCAGCCTGGGCCGTGGATCATCCGCACCCGCGGCGGCAACAGGTCTTCCAGGCCGTAGCGCGAAATCGCGTGGGTATGGCCGCCGCAGAACTCCATCAGCCGGTATTCGCCGCCCGTCGCGGCGGCGGTGATGGCCGCGGCCAGTCCCTGCGCCAGACGGCCGTCGCGAAATTCGTCGATGTACTTCACGGCCTACCCCCCATCCCCCTTCCCCGGGAAGGGGGTGACGACGGTTCGTCCCTGCGGGACTCCATGCCATACGCGGCTCCCGCCTTGGGGCGGCCCTGCGGCGGGAAGCTCACGGCCATTCCCCCCATCCCCCTTCCCCGGGAAGGGGGTGACGACGGTTCGTCCCTGCGGGACTCCGTGCCATACGCGGCTCCCGCCTTGGGGCGGCCCTGCGGCGGGAAGCTCACGGCCATTCCCCCCATCCCCCTTCCCCGGGAAGGGGGTGACGACGGTTCGTCCCTGCGGGACTCCGTGCCATACGCGGCTCCCGCCTTGGGGCGGCCCTGCGGCGGGAAGCTCATCGCTCGCCCAACTCTGCGAAGAGCGCCAGCGTCTTCTCCGCCTCCTCGGGATCGAGCCGGGTCAGCGCATAGCCGACATGCACGATCACGTAGTCGCCGACGGCGACGTCATCGACCAGGGCCAGCGAACATTCCTTCCTGACCCCGCCCAGTTCGATCACCGCCTGATCGGCGCCGCGGATTTCGACGATGCGTGCGGGCAATGCCAGACACATGATTCAAGCCTCCAGGGTTTGCCGGGCCACCCAGGCCTGGCCGAGCGACAGGCCGCCGTCGTTGGGCGGCAGTTGGCGCGCGACGAGCACCCGCAGGCCGGCGGCCTCCAGGCGTCCGATGAGCGCGCGCGTCAGGACGTCGTTGAGCAGGCAGCCGCCGGCGAGCGCCACGGTGGCGACGCCCTGCGTGCCGGCCGCGGCGCCGATCCAGTCGGCCAAGGCCGCCGCAAGCGTCGCGTGGAAGCCGGCCGCGGCCTGCGCCGGATCGTCGGCGTCGACCAGCGCCGCCAGGAGCGGCAGCAGGTCGAGCACGCCGCCGCCCGGACCGGCCTCGATCCGCCAGCCGTTCTCCCGCACGCTCGCCGGCCGCGATGCCGCCCCGGCGCGCTCGGCCAGGCCCTCGAGCAGCATCGCCGCCTGGCCCTCGAAGGCGGACTGGGTGCGCACGCCGAGCAGGCCCGCGGCGGCATCGAAGACGCGGCCGAGGCTGGAAGTCGGCGGGCAATTGAGCCCCCGTTCGAGCAGCGCGGCGAGTCCGGACGCCGCCGGCTGGGCGCGAAAGCGCATCGCGATCTCGTCGCCGCGACCGAGCCGCCACAGCGCCGCCGCCGCCATGCGCCAGGGTTCGCGCGCGGCGCGATCGCCGCCGGGCAAGGGCAGCGGCGAAATATGGCCCAGCCTCCGGCAATGCCGGCCATCGACGCGCAGCAGCTCGCCGCCCCAGGCGGCGCCGTCCGAGCCAAGGCCGAAGCCGTCCGCAGCAAGGCCTAGCACCGGGCCCTGATGACCATGCTCGGCCAGCACCGCGGCGATATGCGCGTGGTGGTGCTGCACGGCGACCAGCGGCAGACGCTTCGAATCCGCGTATTCGGCGGCAAAACGGCTGGAATAGAAATCGGGATGCAGGTCGCAGGCGACGATCTCGGGTGTTGCGCCGAGCAGTTCGATCAGGCGCGCCACGCTCTCGCGATGGAAAATACAGGCGGCGGCATTGTCCAGATCGCCGATGTGCTGCGAGACGAAGGCCTCGTCACCGCGCGTGACGCAGACCGTGTTCTTGAGGGCGCCGCCCATGGCCAGCGCGCTCGGCCCGGCGTGCGCCAGCCGGATCGCGCGCGGGGTGAACCCGCGGGCGCGGCGGATGAACCGCCCCCCGCGCAGCACGCTGTCGTCGCAGCGCGCGACGATGTCCCGGTCGTGCGTCAGGAAGGCGTCGGCGATGCCCGAGAGGCGGGACAAGGCCTCGTCGTTGTCCCGCACCAGCGGCTCGCCGCCTGGGTTGGCGCTGGTCGCGACCAGCGCCAGCGGCTGCGGCGCCGCCAGCCAGTCGCTGCCGGCGGGACGGCCGGCAGCCTCGTGGAAGAGCAGGTACTGGATCGGCGTCGCCGGCAGCATCGTTCCCAGCCAGGCCAGCCCTGGCGCCACGCCGGCCAGGCGATGGCCGCAGCCGGCTCGCTTCCTGAGCAGCACGATCGGCCGCTCTGGGCAGTCCAGCCACGCCGCTTCAGCCTCGCCGACCTCGGCGTGCTCGCTGACCGAAGCGGCATTGCTCAGCAGCAGCGCGAAGGGCTTCTCCTCGCGCGCCTTGCGCAGCCGCAGCCGCGCCACGGCAGCGGCGTCGTCCGCCGCGCAGACGAGGTGGAAGCCGCCCACGCCCTTGATCGCGACGATGCCCCCGGCCCGGATCAGGCCCAGCGTCTCTGCGATCGGATCGCCCGCGAGCGCGCCGCCCTGGGCATCCCGCAGGATCAGGCGCGGACCGCAAGCCGGGCAGCAGTTGGTCTCGGCGTGGAAGCGCCGATCGCCCGGATCGAGGTATTCGCGGGCGCACGCTGGGCACAGCGGAAACGGCGCCAGGCTGGTCCGGGCCCGGTCGTAGGGCAGGCCGCGCGTCACCGTGTACCGCGGGCCGCAGTGGGTGCAGGTAATGAAGGCGTGGCGATGGCGCCGGTCGCCCGGATCGAACAGCTCGGCCAGGCAGTCGGCGCAAGGGGCGGTGTCGGGACCGATCGCGGTCTGCGCCGGCCCCGCCTGGCTGTCTGCGATGAAGAAGCTGCCGCACCCCGCCGGCGCCGCCGCACGCGCGGTGACCGCATCGACGCGCGCCAGGGCCGGCGCCTCGCGAGCGAGGCGTTCGAGCAGGGCGCGCATCGGTTCCGCCTCGCCCTCGGCGGCGATCTCGACGCCCTCGCCGTCGTTTCTCACCCAACCGTGCAAATCCAGTTCGCGCGCCAGACGCCAGACGAAGGGGCGGAAGCCCACCCCCTGAACGATGCCGGTGACGCGGATGCGGCTCGCGATCATGCCCGGCGCCGGGCGTCCGCCTGCGCCGCGCCCCGCTCCAGCCAGGCCAGCCAGGCCGCCATGCCTTCGCCGCGGGTGGCCGAGGTCCGGATCACCGCCAGACCCGGATTGATGCGGCGGGCGAATTCGATCGCGCGCTCGACGTCGAATTCGAGGTGGGGCAGGAGATCGCACTTATTCACCAGCATCAGATCGGCGGCGCGGAACATGTCCGGATACTTGAGCGGCTTGTCCTCGCCCTCGGTGACCGAGAGGATCACCACCTTGTGCGCCTCGCCCAGATCGAAGGCCGCCGGACAGACCAGGTTGCCGACGTTCTCGATCATCAGCAGCGAGCCCCCGGCGAGCTCCAGAGTCTCCAGCGCCCGGCCGACCATCTGCGCGTCGAGGTGGCAGCCGCGGCCGGTGTTGATCTGGATCGCGCTGGCGCCGGTGGCGCGGATCCGCTCGGCGTCGCGGTCGGTCTGCTGGTCGCCCTCGATCACGGCGACCGGCAAGCGGCCGCTCAGCAGCTCTATGGTCCGGACCAGCAGCGTGGTCTTGCCCGAGCCGGGGCTGGAGACCAGGTTCAGGGCGAAGACGCCGAGCCCGGCCAGGCGCTGACGATTCGCTCCGGCGAAGGCGTCGTTCTTGGCCAGGATATCCTGCTCGACCTGCACCCGGCGCGGCCGCCGCGCGGCCGGGACGTAGGCGTGGGAGTGTTCGTGGGAATGGTGGTGGGCATGGCCAGGAGGCTCTTCCCCGCCGCAACCGCAAGTGCTGCACATGGCCCGCTCCTCTCGTCCGGCCCGCCTCGACCGCTAGTGCCGCGAAGCGGGCAACAGACGGATTATTCCACTTCCAGCTCCTTGACGCGCATCTCGGTGCCGCCGGTGACCCGAACTTGGTAGCCGCCGCAGTGCGGACAGGGGTCGTAGAGCTGCGCCATCGCCACGCTCGTGGCGCAGGCCAGGCACCAGCCGCTGCCGGGCAACTCGTGCATGTCCAGGCGTGCGCCCTCGGCGATGCTGCCGCGCGTCACGGCATCGAAGCAGAAGGCCAGCGCTTCGGGCTCGACGCTCGATAAGCGCCCGATCTCCAGGAACACCGTGGTGACGCGGACGAAGCCCTGCTCGCGCGCGGCATCCTCGATCAGCTGCAGCACGCCCTCGGCCAGCGACATCTCGTGCATGTCGGCACGTCCGCCGTCAATGCTTGCTGCGTTCGATCTGCACGCCGACCCGGCGCACGCCCTTCATGATGCCGAGCTTGGCGATCGATATCTTCACCCAGGGCGCGCCGAACTGTTCGAGCATCAGGCCGATCACATACTCGCCCAGCGTCTCCAGCAGATTGAAGTGGCGCTCGCCCAGCTCGCGCCGGATGCGCTCGATCACCTCGTCGTAGCGGATGGTGTCGGCGATGTCGTCATTCGCGGCCGCCGCGTCGGGCACGCCGAAGGTCAGGCTGATTTCCAGCGTCTGCGTCGCCGCCCGCTCGCGCGGGAAGATCCCGACGTGGGCCTCGACGCGCATGTCGTCGATGAAGATGAAGTCCATGATCGCTTCTTTCGCTACAATCGCCACCATTCTAGAGACTTCGCCATGAACCCGCTCGCCATCATTATCCTGGGCTACCTGCTGGGCTCGCTGCCCTTCGCGGTGATCGTGTCGGGCGCCTTCGGGCTGGCCGATCCGAGGACCTACGGCTCGGGCAACCCGGGCGCCACCAACGTGCTGCGCTCCGGCAACAAGGCGGCCGCCCTGCTCACCCTGGCCGGCGACGCCGCCAAGGGCTGGCTCGCGGTCTGGCTGGCCCAGCGTCTGGGCGCCGGACCCGCCACCATCGCGGGCTGCGGCCTCGCCGCCTTCATCGGCCACGTCTATCCGCTGTTCCTCAAGTTCAAGGGCGGCAAGGGCGTGGCCACGGCACTGGGCGTGTTGCTCGGCCTGTCGGCCGGGCTCGCGCTGGTCGCCGTCGGCTGCTGGCTGCTGGTCGCATTGGTCACGCGCTACTCGTCGCTCGCCGCGATCTGTGCCGCCCTGGTGACGCCGATCGCCGGCGCTCTGCTGCTCCCCGATCAGAGGCTGGTCGCCAGCGTCGCCGTGATCAGCGCGCTCTTGATCTGGCGCCATGCAGCGAACATCCGCAAGCTGCTGGCAGGCACCGAAGGCAAGATCGGCGGAAGGTGACTACCCACCCCCCAGCCCCCGCCCCAAGAGCGGGGGTGACGGTCGTTCGTCCCTGTGGGAGCCGAAGGCGGGACCACCCGAAGAGGTGGCGGGACTCCCTATCTTACGCTGCGCTTGGCTCGGGGCGGCCCGTCGCCAAGCGCGTCCCGCTTCAATCGTTGCCGGTGAGTTCCTGCAGCGGCCAGCGCGGACGCACGACGAAGCCGCCGTCGCTGCTGGTCTCGGCGCCGGCGAGCAGGCGCTGGGCGCCGCAGAAGGCGATCATCGCGCCGTTGTCGGTGCATAGCGCCAGCTCGGGATAGAACACCCGCAAGCCGGCGCGCGCCGCCCGCCGGTCGAGTCTGTCCCTCAGGCGGCGATTGGCGCCGACACCGCCAGCGACCACCAGCCGGTCCAGGCGGCAGGTTTCCAGCGCCGCGAACGCCTTGGCCGCCAGCACCTCGGTCACCGCCTCCTGAAACTCGAAGGCGAGGTCGGCCCTGTCGGCTGCCGTCAGCGGGCGCTCGCGAACCGCGGTCAGTACCGCGGTCTTCAGGCCCGAGAAGCTGAAATCCAGGTCCTGGCTGTGCAGCATCGGCCTGGGCAGCTTGAAGCGGCCGGCCTTTCCGTTCTCGGCGAGCTTCGCCAGCGCCGGCCCGCCCGGATAGCCCAGGCCGAGCAGCTTGGCGGTCTTGTCGAAAGCCTCGCCGGCGGCGTCGTCCAGGGATTCGCCCAGCAATTCGTAGCGGCCGACTGCTGCCACCCGCATCAGTTGCGTATGGCCGCCGGAGACCAGCAGGGCGACGAAGGGGAATTGCGGCGGCTCGCCCGAGAGCAGCGGGGAGAGCAGATGGCCTTCCAGGTGATGCACCGGCAGCACCGGGATACCCCTGGAAAGTCCCAGTGCTGCGGCGAAGCTGGCGCCCACCAGCAGGGCCCCGGCCAGCCCGGGACCGGCGGTATAGGCGATCGCGTCGATGTCCTCCAGGCGGACCCCCGCCTCGTTCATCACCCGGCGCAGCAGGGGAACCAGCCTGCGGATATGGTCGCGCGAGGCGAGTTCCGGCACCACGCCGCCGTAGGCTTCGTGCATCTCGACCTGGGAATGCAGGGCATCGGCGAGCAGGCCGCGCCCCGTGTCGTAGAGAGCGACACCGGTTTCGTCGCAGGAGGATTCGATGCCGAGGACGAGCATGGCCGGCATTCTACCCGGGCCCGGTGCGGGAAGATCGCCGCGCGATATTTCACTTGGATTCTGGGGAAATAGCGGGTAAAATGCCCGGCTTTCCGTCGTCCCAACCAGGAACTACAGCATGCCGGGTATACGCCTCAAGGAAAACGAGCCGTTCGAAGTCGCGATCCGCCGCTTCAAGCGCACCATCGAGAAAACGGGCATCCTCACCGAACTGCGCTCGCGCGAGTTCTACGAGAAGCCCACCTCCGAGCGCAAGCGCAAGCTGGCCGCCGCCGTGAAGCGCCATCACAAGCGCATCCACAGCCAGATGCTGCCACCTAAGCTGTACTGATTTTCCGGATCGTCGCAGCCGGCGGCGATTCAGGTGCCTCGCATGCGAAGCCTCGGATGATCTCGATCCGAGGCTTTGTGCTTTCCGATCGTCCGGCGACGACAGCGTCCGAGCATGAGTGCATTGGGGTAAAACATGAGCCTGAAGACCCGCATCACCGAAGACATGAAGACCGCGATGCGCGCCCGCGACACGGCCCGCCTGGGCGCGATCCGCCTGCTGCTGGCGGCGATCAAGCAGAAGGAAGTCGACCTGCGCATCGAGCAGGACGACGCCGCGGTCATCGCGATCATCGAGAAGATGCTGAAGCAGCGCCACGACTCCATTTCCCAGTTCCAGGCTGCCGGCCGCCAGGATCTGGTCGACGCCGAGAGTTTCGAGGTCGAGGTGCTCTCCGCCTATATGCCCCAGCCGCTGTCCGCCGCCGAGGTCGATGCGATCGTCGCTGCCGCCGTGAGCGAATCCGGCGCCCAGGGCGTGCAGGAGATGGGCAAGGTCATGGCCATCGTCAAGCCGAGACTCGCCGGTCGCGCCGACATGGGCAAGGTCTCGGCGCTGATCAAGGCCAGGCTGGCCGGCTGAGCCAGTCGCCTTGATACCTGACTCGTTCATCCAGGAGCTGCTCTCCCGCGTCGACATCGTCGATGTGGTCGAACGCCGCGTTCCCCTGAAGAAAGCCGGCGCCAATTACAGTGCTTGCTGCCCCTTCCACTCCGAGAAGACCCCTTCCTTCACGGTCAGCCCGTCGAAGCAGTTCTATCACTGCTTCGGCTGCGGCGCGCACGGCAGCGCGATCGGCTTCGTCATGCAGTATTCCGGGACCGGCTTCATCGAGGCGGTCGAGGAACTGGCCGGCAACGTCGGACTGCAAGTGCCGCAGCAGATCGAGGCGCGCCGGCAGGAGGCGGCGAAGCGGGCGCCGCTGACCGAGTTCATGGCGCGTGCGGCGAAGTTCTACCGGGACCAGCTGAAGGCTAGCCCCAGGGCCATCGATTATCTCAAGGGGCGCGGCCTCTCCGGCGAAATCGCGGCGCGTTTCGGCCTGGGCTACGCGCCCGAGGGTTGGCAGAACCTGGAGCAGGTCTTCTCCGACTACCAGGCCAGGGAGCTGGCCGAGTGCGGCCTGGTCATCGACAACGAGCAGGGGCGCCGCTACGACCGCTTTCGTGACCGCATCATGTTTCCCATCCTCGACCAGCGCGGCAACGTCATCGGCTTCGGCGGCCGCGTCCTCGACCAGGGCGAGCCCAAGTACCTCAATTCGCCCGAGACCCCGCTGTTCGAGAAGGGGCGCGAGCTCTACGGCCTGCCCCAAGCGCGCCAGGCGATCCGCGACAGCGATACGGTGATCGCGGTCGAGGGCTACATGGATGTGGTCGCCCTGGCCCAGCACGGCGTCGGCAATGCGGTGGCGACGCTGGGAACGGCGACCACGCCCGCCCACGTGCACAAGCTGTTGCGCCAAGCCGAGCGGGTGGTGTTCTGCTTCGACGGCGACAGCGCCGGGCGCAAGGCCGCCTGGCGCGCGCTGGAGGCGAGCCTGGAGCAGATCGCCGACAACAAGTCGGTCGGCTTCCTGTTCCTGCCGCCGGAGCACGACCCCGACAGCTTCGTGCGCGAGCAAGGCGCGGCGGCGTTTCAGAGCTTGGCCGACCTGCCGACGACGCTGACCGAATTCCTGCTGCGCGAGCTGCGCTCCCGCGTCGATCTTGCCAGCGCCGAGGGTCGCTCGCGCCTGGTGCACGAGGTCAAGCCGTACCTGGTCAAGATCGCCGCGCCCCTGCTGCGCCTGCAGCTCACCAAGCAGGTCGCCGCCGCCAGCGGCTTCACCCAGGCCGAGATCGAGGCGCAATGCGGGCTGAAGACCCTGCTGCCGGCCGGTCGCCAGGCGCCGCCGCGCACCGTGCGCCGCCCGCAGGCGCGCTCGATCGAGCACCGTCTGCTGGAAAACGTGCTGCGCCGCCCGGAGCGGGCGGCGCGCATTCCCATCGACCTGCTCGCCGGCGACCTGCCTGAGGGCGCCGCCTTGCGCGCCATCGCGGACGCGGTCGATCACGGCGCCCTGCCCGCCGGCGGCGTCGGGCAGCTGCTCGAACACTTCCGCGGCAGCGGGCACGAGGCGACGCTGGCGCTGTTCGCCGGACTGCTGGCGGCGGAGGAATTCGACGAGGCGGTGCTGGAGGAGGAGTTCAACGATTCCCTGGAACGCCTGCGCCACACCGGCCTGACCCGCTCGATCAGCGAGCTCAGCCAAAGGGAACGCGCCGGCGGCCTGACCTCAGAAGAACGCCAGCAACTGGCTGCCCTGCTGGCGCAGAAAACCGCCGCGGCGGCGGGCAGACGGGAGAAATAAGTCCGTGTATAATGAACGGTTTTCTCAAATCTATGTCTGTCAGGCTGGCGCCACGGCAATATTGTTGCCTCCGGCGCCTGACAATGAGGAACTCCATGGCCAAGGAAATCGCTAAACCCAGCAATGCCAAAACTCCGGTCCAGGCGGCCCCCGCCAAGCCGGCGGTCGCCCCGGTCAAGGGCAAGCGCGCCAAGGAAAAGGCGGCGGCCGTGGCGCCCACGAACCTGCCGATCGATCTCGATGCGCGCCGCACCCGGCTGAAGAACCTGATCACGCTCGGCAAGGAGCGCAGCTATCTCACCTACGCCGAGATCAACGACCACCTGCCCGACGACATGGTCGACGCCGAGCAGATCGAGTCGATCATCACCACCTTCAACGACATGGGCATCCAGGTCTATGACGAGGCCCCGGATGCCGAAACGCTGCTGATGACCGAGCAGTCTCCGGCGGTCGTCGATGCCGCCGAGGTCGAGGAGGAAGCCGAGCAGGCGTTGTCGACGGTGGACTCGGAGTTCGGCCGCACCACCGACCCGGTGCGCATGTACATGCGCGAAATGGGCACGGTCGGGCTGCTCACGCGCGAGGGCGAAATCGAAATCGCCAAGCGCATCGAGGACGGCTTGAAGCACATGATTCAGGCCATTTCCGCCTGCCCGACCACCATCGTCGAGATCCTCGAATCCGCCGGCCGCGTGGCGCGCGACGAGATGCGTATCGACGAACTGATCGACGGCCTGATCGATCCCAACGCCTCAGAGGCCATCGAGGCGCTGGCGGAGGACGAGGAGCTCGCCGTCGCCGAAGACGAAGGCGAAGAGGACGACGACGAGGACGGCAGCCGCGCCCTCTCCGCCTCGCTGCTGAAGCTCAAGGTGGAAGCGCTCGAGCGCTTCATGCTGATCGCCCAGCTCTACGAGAAGCTGCACGCCAACCTCGCCAAGAAGGGCTCGCAGGACAAGACCTATCTCAAGCTGCAGCAGCAGATTTCGGCCGAGCTGATGAACATCCGCTTCACCGCCAAGACCACCGAGCGGCTGTGCGACTCGGTGCGCGGCATGGTCGAAGACGTGCGCAAGCACGAGCGCAAGATCCTGCACCTGTGCGTGGACAAGTCGCACATGCCGCGCCAGCACTTCATCAAGTCCTTCCCCGGCAACGAGACCAACCTCGACTGGCTGAAGCTGGAGATCGCCAACGCCAAACTGAATGGCGCCCAGCTTCTCCGCGCCGCGCCGGCGATCATCGAGGAACAGCAGAAGCTGATCGACACCCAGACGCGCATCGGCATTCCGCTCAAGGAACTGAAGGACATCAACAAGCAGATGTCCACGGGCGAAGCCAAGGCGCGCCGCGCCAAGCGCGAGATGACCGAGGCCAACCTGCGCCTGGTGATTTCCATCGCCAAGAAGTATACGAACCGCGGCCTGCAGTTCCTCGACCTGATCCAAGAAGGCAACATCGGCCTGATGAAAGCGGTGGACAAGTTCGAATACCGCCGCGGCTACAAGTTCTCGACCTACGCCACCTGGTGGATCCGCCAGGCCATCACCCGCTCGATCGCCGACCAGGCGCGCACCATCCGCATCCCGGTGCACATGATCGAGACCATCAACAAGATGAACCGCATCTCGCGCCAGATCCTCCAGGAGACCGGCGCCGAGCCCGATCCGGCGACCCTGGCGGTGAAGATGGAGATGCCCGAGGAGAAGATCCGCAAGATCCTCAAGATCAGCAAGGAGCCGATCTCGATGGAGACGCCGATCGGCGACGACGACGACTCGCATCTGGGCGACTTCATCGAGGACGCCACGAACCTGGCGCCCGCCGACGCGGCGATGTACTCCAGCCTGCGCGAGGTGACCAAGGAAATCCTCGACTCGCTGACGCCGCGCGAGGCCAAGGTACTGCGCATGCGCTTCGGCATCGAGATGAACACCGACCACACGCTGGAAGAGGTCGGCAAGCAATTCGACGTCACGCGCGAGCGCATCCGGCAGATCGAGGCGAAGGCCCTGAGGAAGCTCAGGCATCCCTCGCGTTCGGAGAAGCTGCGCAGCTTCCTCGATTCCGAGACCTGATCTTTAGGGCCTGTAGCTCAGCTGGTTAGAGCAGAGGACTCATAATCCTTTGGTCCTGGGTTCGAGTCCCAGCGGGCCCACCAACAGCAAGGCGGCTTCCAGCGATGGGGGCCGTTTTCATTCCTGGCCTGTCTCGCCATATGTAGGCGCTGTGTAGGTTTCACCGGTCAATCGTGGCCTTGGATTGTCTGCCGCCATCTTCTCTAAGGAATTTTAGATGCACACCGCCCCAATCCTCCAATACTTGAAGAAGAACGGCCAGCAACTCGACTCTGAGATTGCGGCGGTAATGGGAATTCCGCTTCCCAAGGTTCGTATCTCCCTGTCAGACTTGTCGGCACGCGGAGAAATATCTAGGTGCAGCGTTACCCGATTCAGTGATGGTAAACCGTTTGAGGGGATGCTCTGTCGGGTCGCGGGGTCTATTCCACCAACGACTCCCGGCAGGAAGCCAGGAGCGAAGGACTAGCCTGGGACTTCGTTGGTCTCGGCCTGGAAATTGGGATTCTCAATAGCTGACATTGGCCAACTGGAGCTTACGGCTACCGGACGGTCGTGGGTCGTGGTTGCCATTTCATCTGCATTGGATTCTACGATCGACTCTCAACGCCTCAATTCAAGCATTGCAAATGTCGCGTTGAGTTTGCTTGTTGAGCCTTGGCGACTGGGGAGTGTGGCCAAACAATCGCATCAGGGTAAAGATCATCACGAGTGTCGCGGCATAGACGACGAGCTGAATGCCAGTGGGACGATCAGCATAACCGACCAGTGTATGCAATGCTTTCCCGGCTAGGCTACCGTCCGAAAGCACGCCAGACGTATCCCATATCACATGCGAGAGCACTGTTACCAACCCCGCCTGCTGGAGAAATACAACGGCCTGCGAAGCCATTCCCGCCGCAAGAAGCGCGATCAGCCAACTCGTAACTGCAAAGAGATGTCGCGTTGGAATGCGCATCAGGCCAAAATATACTGTGGCAGTGATCGCGGCGCCAAGTGCAAGACCGATAGCACCGCCGAGGAACATGGAATTTCCGGTGCTACCTGCAGACAAAGCAATGCCATATAGAAACAGAACAATTTCCGAGCCTTCGCGGAGAACGGCAACACCCACTACGATGGCCAACGCTGCGAGAGAACGCTGTCCCGTGACAACATCATCCCCCAGTGATTGCATTTCCTGCGCCATATGGCGGCCTTCGCGCGCCATCCAGACATTGTGGCCGGTTAGCATCAACACTGCGATAGCCATTACCGACGCATTGAACAACTCTTGTCCGGTCCCCTCCATCATGTTGGCAATAGCATCTGCGGATGCCGCCACCAGGCAGGCACCTGCTATACCTCCCATGACACCGCCGCCAACCCAAACGCTTCTACGCGGCACGCCACGCGTTGCAGCCAACACAATACCGATCACCAATCCGGCTTCAATAACTTCACGAAATACGATAATCAACGTTGCGAGCATGTCCGGTTGCCTTAAAAGTGCATTTCATATTCGACAAGCGCTCTTGCGACGCCCCGCGCCGCTGCATCGCTTGCGCCGAACAAGTACGCGACCTGATACTTTATAGCCTGACCGAGCGGCAGGGGTCCGAAAAGTTTTCCATAGACTGCCGGGCCAATATAATGCTCCTGCTTATTGAAGCGACCGATTTGATGTCCCTGACCCAAATCGCTTTGCACCTCTATGCCAGGCTGAAAACCCCCACTATAGCGATAGCGTGTATTCCAAAGGAAAACATAATCAGGGCCGCCGGTATGCGCAGAGTACTTTCCGACATTCTGGGTAAAACCGATATTCGCCGTGCTGGTGAACTTGCCGCCATCTTTCTGCAGCAGCAACTTGACCTCCAAAGAATCCGGCGCGCTATTTTGGGCGGCAAAATCATAGGCGACCAATATTCCGGCATCAAGCCACTTTTCGCCCGGCTCGAAAAACTGATAGCGGGCTTCGATTTCGCGCGCTTGTAGTTGCGAAACACCTCCCGGGTCCTTCGATAATATGGCGCTGACTTCAGCCTCCAATCGGGGCGTGAGTCCGGCTTCAAGCGATACTTCGCCTTCCTGCGCCCCATCCTTGTTCGGATTCCGGTCAAAGGTACGGGAGCCGTTGTACTCAATCGAAAGCTCTCGGTATTCGGCGTTCGGCGAATATATTTCGTCTGCAACGCTATCCTTGATTGCGCAAGCAAGGGCAATGCATGCAGTCACGGCAACGACATATCGACGCATATTTGTCATATTGGCTAACGACATGAAAAATGGTCTTCCTTGAATAATCGGAATTTCCCACCTGCGCGGGAAGGTAAATGCTATTTGGCGATGATGGTGCCTGTTGTCGTATTGCGGTGAAAATCATCGAAGTAGCCATAACTGCCGGCATCCAGTGGTCCGATGAATATGATGATTTCGCCGTTTGGACCGACCACTTTCTCGCGGTTCATATCGCTACTCTCGAATTCGGCCGGAGTCACGTCCTGATTCTTCACGGTGATTTTTATTTTCTGGCCTGCTGGTATGGTCAGTATTTTGGGAGAGAACTGATTGTTCTTGAGTGTGAGGACAAAACCGTCAGCATGTGCGGCTACTGAAAATAGTAGGTAAGCAGCTAACGCCACCGAATGAACCAAAGACCTTTTCATTGATAATTACTCCTGTCGAGTGACTCAGACATCACCAATTGCGATTGATTGACGCCATTTGCAGTAATGATAATCATTCGCATCAATAAAGTCAAACAAAAACATCAACCCATCTAAACCTAAGTCAATTTCATGGCAAAGGACCACATTGCCGGCCCTCAGGCAAATAGCGATGATCACGTACCATGAATGGCCGCCTCGGAGCGCCAAGACGGCACCCTCTCGCGCAGCGAATTTGAGTGGAATGAACAGGCTAACGAATATCGCTGCCCAGCAGACAAGGCGCTGCGCTGCGACGGACGCGTATCGGCAGTCACGCAAGGACCGCAAAAAGGTCGAGATACTGTTTGCCCATCTCAAGCGTATCCTGAAACTGGACAAGCTGCGACTACGTGGCTTCAGTGGTGCACATGATGAGTTTCTATTGGCAGCGACTGCGCAAAATTTGCGAAGAATGGCCAAGTGGCTCACCCCAAGAGCACCGGAAGCTGAGTGGTACCCGGGTAAGGGCGGACTGAGACCGCTCGGCCTTCAATAATTCACCGCAACCCCGACACCTTTTATCAGCCTCGCCGAGCGGGGCTTCTTTTGTACCGCTCTCAGTTTTCGACTTTAATGGCGAGTTTTCGACTTTAATTGCTCGGAACAGCGCCTGCCGATCGTGCCCTCGCTCATTCTACGGTCACGGATTTGGCCAGATTGCGCGGCTTATCGACGTCGGTGCCCTTCACCAGCGCGACGTGGTAGGCGAGCAGCTGCAGCGCCACGACGTGTAGCACCGGCGAGAGCAGGCCGTAGTGGGCGGGCAGGCGCAGGATGTGCACGCCGTCGCTCGCCGCCACCGCGCTGTCGGCGTCGGCGAAGACGTAGAGCTCGCCACCGCGCGCGCGTACCTCCTGCAGGTTGGACTTGAGCTTCTCCAGCAGCGCGTCGTTGGGCGCCACGGCGATCACCGGCATGTCGCGGTCGACCAGGGCCAGCGGACCGTGCTTGAGCTCGCCGGCGGGATAGCCCTCGGCGTGGATGTAGGAGATCTCCTTGAGCTTCAGCGCGCCTTCGAGCGCGATCGGGTAGTGATGGCCGCGGCCCAGGAACAGCGCGTGGCGCTTGTCGGCGAAGGTCGCCGCCCAACCCTTGATCTCGGGTTCGAGCGACAGGACTTGCTTCACCGCCAGCGGCAGATGGCGCAGGTCGGTGAGGTGCCGGAGCTCGCCCTCTGGGCTCAGGCGGCCTTGCTGCTTGGCCAGCGTCACCGCCAGCAGGAATAGTGCGGTGAGCTGGGTGCTGAAGGCCTTGGTCGAGGCCACGCCGATCTCGGGGCCGGCGCGGGTCATGAACCTGAGGGCGCACTCGCGCACGATCGCCGCTTCGGCGACGTTGCACAGCGCCAGCGTGCGGCTCATGCCCAGTCCCCTGGCGTGCTTCAACGCGGCGAGGGTGTCGGCGGTCTCGCCCGACTGCGAGATGGCGATCACCAGCTGGGCCGGGTCGGGTACCGACCGCCGGTAGCGGTATTCGCTGGCGATCTCGGTGCTGCAGGGGATGCCGGCCAACTGCTCGATCCAGTAGCGCGCGACCAGACCGGCATGATGGCTGGTGCCGCAGGCCAGGATCAGCACGCTCTTGACGCCCGAGAGCAGCTCGGGCGCGGCGGCGCCGAACAGGTTGGGCGAGACCGATTGCGCGCCGCCGATCATCTCCAGGGTATTGGCCAGCGCCTGCGGCTGCTCGAAGATCTCCTTCTGCATGTAGTGCTGGTACTGCCCCAGCTCCACGGCGTCCGCCGACAGCGCGCTCTCGTGGCTGGGGCGCTCGACCGGGCTGCCGTCGGGGCGCACTATCCGGTAGCCGCGGCGGGTGATCTCGGCGACGTCGCCGTCTTCGAGATAGATCATCGTCCGGGTCACCTGCAGCAGGGCCGAGGCGTCCGAGGCGGCGTAGCAACCATCGGCGGCGATGCCCAGCAACAGCGGCGCGCCGTTGCGCGCCACGACCACCCGCTCCTCACCCGCGCTCTCGCCCTCGCGGATCACGGCGATGGCGTAGGCGCCGACCAGTGAACCGGTGGCCAGGCGCACCGCCTCCAGCAGGTCGGGCGCCGTCTTCAAGACGTGCGCGAGCAGATGGGCGATGGTCTCGGTGTCGGTATCGGTGACGAAGGCGTAGCCCTCGCCGACGAGCATTTTGCGCAGCTCGGCATAGTTCTCGATGATGCCGTTATGGACCACCGCCAGAGCGCCCGAGACGTGCGGGTGGGCGTTCCTTTCGGAGGGCGCGCCGTGGGTGGCCCAGCGCGTGTGGGCGACGCCGGCGCCGGCCGAGAGACCGCTGGCCAGGGCAGCGAGGTCGGCGACGCGGCCCTGGCTGCGCAGGCGCTTGAGGCCGGGAGCGAGCACCGCGAGGCCGGCCGAATCGTAGCCGCGGTATTCGAGCTTCCTCAATCCCTCGACCAGGACCGGGACGATGTTGCGGTCAGCGACCGCGGCGACGATACCGCACATGGCTAATCCCTCTTTTTCACCGGCCGCTTCCAGCCGGCGATGGTCACCTGCTTCGCGCGGGAGACGGTGAGCGCGTCCGGCGGCGCGTTGCTGGTCAGGGTGGTGCCCGCACCCAGGGTCGCGCCCCGGCCGACGGTGACCGGGGCCACCAGCTGCGTGTCGGAGCCGATGAAGGCGTCGTCCTCGATCACCGTGCGGTGCTTGTTCACGCCGTCGTAGTTGCAGGTGATGGTGCCGGCACCGATATTGACCCGGCGCCCCACCTCGGAATCGCCGACGTAGGAGAGATGATTGACCTTCGAGTGGTCAGAGATGCGGCTGTTCTTGACCTCGACGAAGTTGCCGATATGCACCTCGCGGCCCAGCACCGTGCCCGGCCGCAGTCGCGCGTAGGGCCCGACGCTGCAGTTTTGGCCGACCTGCGCCGCGTCGAGATGGGAAAAGGCATGGACGCGGCTGCCCTCTCCGACGCTGCAGTCCCTGATGACACAGTTGGGTCCGATGACGACCCGATCGCCCAGCTCGACGCTGCCCTCGAACAGGCAGTTGATGTCGATGAACACGTCGCGGCCGCAATGGAGCTCGCCGCGCAGGTCGATCCGCGCCGGATCGGCCAGCTGCACGCCCTGCTCCAACAATCGTTCAGCGCCGCGCTTCTGGTGGATGCGCTCCAGGGCAGCCAACTGCGACTGGCTGTTGACCCCCGCCACCTCCCATTCCTCATCCGGCCGCGCGCTGAACACCGGCGAGCCCTCCGCCACCGCCAGCCCGACGATGTCGGTGAGGTAGTACTCGCCCTGGGCGTTGCCCTTGCCGAGCGCGGGCAGCCATTGCGCCAGGCGCCCGGTGGGCGCGACCAGGATGCCGGTATTGACCTCGTCGAGCGCGCGCTCCGCGTCGCTGGCATCCCGCTCCTCGACGATGCGCAGGATGGCGCCGTCTCCGCCGCGGACGATCCGGCCATAGCCCCCCGGATCGGAGAGTCTCACCGTGAGCAGCGCCAGCGCGCCGTCAGCAGCCCGCGCGATCAGGCGATTCAGGGTCTCGGCGCGGATCAGCGGCACGTCGCCGCAGAGCACCAGCGTCGGACCGGAGGGGTCGAGATGCGGCAGCGCCTGGAGCACGGCGTGACCAGTGCCCTGCTGCGGCTCCTGCTTGACCCAGACCACCTCCGGGCAATCCAACGCCTCGCGCACCTGCTCGCCGCCGTGACCATAGACGACGCAGATCCTTTTCGCCCCGGTAGCGCGCGCGGCGTCGAGGACGTGGGCGAGCAGGGGTCTGCCCGCCAGCCGGTGCAGCACCTTGGGCAGGTCGGAGCGCATGCGCTTGCCCTGCCCGGCGGCGAGGATGACGACGTTCATCAGCGCGGCAGAAGGCTAGTTCCCATCAGAAACTCATCGACGGCGCGCGCGCACTGGCGACCCTCGCGGATCGCCCAGACCACCAGCGACTGTCCCCGGCGCATGTCGCCGGCTGCGAACACCTTGGCAACGTTGGTGGCGTAGGCCAGGGGGCCGGGCGCTTCGGTATCTGCCCGGGCGTTGCTGCGGGCGTCGCGGGCGACGCCGAAGGCGTCCAGAACGCCGCCGGCCGGCCCGAGGAAACCCATCGCGAGGAAAGCCAGATCGGCCTTGAGGGTGAACTCCGAGCCGGGAACTTCGCTCATCTTGCCGTCCGTCCATTGCAAGCGCACCGCCTTGATGGCCTTGAGCTTAGCGCTGTCCGCGCCCTCGCCGCCGATGAACGCCTTGGTCGCCACCGACCAGTCGCGCGAACAACCCTCGTCGTGCGAGCTCGAGGTGCGCAGCTTCATCGGCCAATAGGGCCAGACCAGGGGCTTGTTCTCCTGCTCGGGCGGACGCGGCAGAAGCTCGAACTGGACGACGCTCGCCGCGCCCTGGCGGTTGGAGGTGCCGACGCAGTCCGAGCCTGTGTCGCCGCCGCCGATCACCACCACGTGCCGACCGCCAGCCTTGATCTGCTTGGGCAGCTTGTCGCCGGCGTTGACCTTGTTCTGCTGCGGCAGGAACTCCATCGCGAAATGCACGCCTTCGAGCTCCCGGCCCGGCACCGGCAGATCGCGCGGCTGCTCGGCGCCACCGGCGAGCACCACGGCGTCGAAAGCGGCGAGGATCCTGTCGGCTGCGAACTCACCGTCTGCGCCAACATTGGCATTGACGCGAAATTCGACGCCCTCGGCCTGCATCTGCGCGATGCGGCGGTCGATGTGCGACTTCTCCAGCTTGAAGTCGGGGATGCCGTAGCGCAGCAAGCCGCCGATGCGGTCGTTCTTCTCGAACAGGGTCACCGCGTGGCCGGCGCGGGCCAACTGCTGGGCGGCGGCCAGGCCGGCCGGACCGGAGCCGACCACCGCGACCGTCTTGCCGGTCTTGGCGACAGGCGGCTGCGGCACGACCCAGCCCTGCTCCCAACCCTTGTCGATGATCGCGTGCTCGATCGACTTGATGCCCACGGCGGCGTCGTTGATGTTGAGCGTGCACGCCGCCTCGCAGGGCGCAGGACAGATACGGCCGGTGAATTCCGGGAAGTTGTTGGTGGAGTGCAGGACTTCCAGCGCCTGCCGCCACTGCTGGCGATACACCAAGTCGTTCCAGTCCGGGATGATGTTGTTCACCGGGCAGCCGTTGCTGCAGAACGGGATGCCGCAGTCCATGCAGCGTGCGCCCTGGATCTTCGCCTCGTCGTCGGAGAGATGGAGCACGAACTCCCGGAAGTTCTTCAGCCGTTCGGCCACCGGCAACTGCGCCTCCGTGAGCCGCCGATATTCCATGAAGCCTGTTATCTTGCCCATTATGCTGCCTCCGCCAAGCCGCGACCCGAAGGAAGTCCCCTTGCGGGACCCCAAGGAGGCAGCGGTTCATTATTCGGAAGACGCGTCAGCGGCTGAACCGTGGTCCCCCCTCTCCGCGGAAAACGCGACCGCGTTTCAGAGAAGGCCAATGCCTGCAAACCAGGCGTTACGCTGGAACTAAAAGGGGTCGGGGGAAAGGCGGTGTTCATGCTGCCTCCTTCACTGCCGTGCTGGCAGCGACGGCGAGTTCCTTCAGCGCCCGCCGATATTCGTGCGGCATGACCTTGACGAACTTCGCCCGATGGGCCGGCCAGTCGGCGAGGATGGCGCGGGCGACGGCGCTGCCGGTGCAGACCGCATGGCGCTCGATCAGGGCCTTCAACTGCGTCTCGTCGGCCTGCCCCCGATGCCGGGGCTCCAACGCCGACTGCTGCTCGGCCGGCGACACCGCCTCCAGCGCCACCATCGCCGGGTTGCAACGGCCGGCGAAGCTGCCGTCCGGGTCGAGCACGTAGGCGACGCCGCCGCTCATGCCGGCGGCGAAATTCCTGCCGGTATTGCCCAGCACCACGACAGTGCCGCCGGTCATGTATTCGCAGCCGTGATCGCCGGTCCCTTCCACCACCGTGGTGACGCCGGAATTGCGCACGCAGAAACGCTCGCCGGCGACGCCGCTGAAGAAAGCCTCTCCCGCGATGGCGCCGTAGAGAACGGTATTGCCGACGATGATGTTGGCATCCGCAGGGCCGCGGAAGTCGGCGGCGGGGCGGACGATGATGCGCCCGCCCGACAGGCCCTTGCCGACATAGTCGTTGCCCTCGCCGGTGAGATCGAGGGTGACGCCGCGGGCAAGAAAGGCGCCGAAGCTCTGCCCGGCGGTCCCGACAAGCTTCACCGTGATGCTGTCATCGGGCAGGCCGCTGTGTCCGTAGCGGCTCGCGACCTCGTGCGAGAGCATGGTGCCGCAGCTGCGGTTCACGTTCCTGATCAGCGTCTCGATGACCACCCTCTCGCCGCGCTCCAGCGCAGGCTGCGCCTTGGCGATAAGAGCGTAGTCGAGGGCGCCTGCCAGACCGTGATCCTGGACTTCGCAATGGCTCCTGGCGACGCTGCCGTCGGCCGGGGACATATAGAATATTCTCGAGAAGTCTAGCCCCCTGGCCTTCCAGTGAGCGATGGCCGAACGCTGGTCGAGCAGGTCGGCGCGGCCGATCAGATCGACGAAACGGCGGATGCCCATGGCCGCCATCAGCTCGCGCACCTCTTCAGCGACGAAGAAGAAATAATTCACCACGTGCTCGGGCTGGCCAGAGAATTTCTTGCGCAGTTCAGGATCCTGTGTGGCCACGCCGACCGGGCAGGTGTTGAGATGGCACTTCCTCATCATGATGCAGCCGGAGACCACCAGCGGCGCGGTGGCGAAGCCGAATTCGTCGGCGCCGAGCAGCGCGCCGATCAGCACATCGCGGCCGGTCTTGATCTGGCCGTCGACCTGGACGCGGATGCGCCCGCGCAGGCGGTTTAAGACCAGGGTCTGCTGGGTTTCGGCCAGGCCCAGCTCCCAGGGCGTGCCGGCGTGCTTGATCGAGGAAATCGGCGAGGCGCCGGTACCGCCGTCATGGCCCGCGATCACCACATGGTCGGCCTTGGCCTTGGAGACGCCGGCGGCGACGGTGCCGACGCCAACTTCGGAGACCAGCTTGACCGAGATCGAGGCCTGCGGATTGGCGTTCTTCAGGTCGTGGATCAGTTGCGCCAGATCCTCGATCGAGTAGATGTCATGGTGCGGCGGCGGCGAAATCAGGCCGACGCCCGGCACCGAATGGCGCAGATAGCCGATGTATTCGGAGACCTTGTGGCCGGGCAGCTGGCCGCCCTCCCCGGGCTTGGCGCCCTGGGCCATCTTGATCTGGATCTGGTCGGCGCTGGCCAGGTATTCCGCCGTCACGCCGAAGCGGGCGGAGGCGACCTGCTTGATCTTCGAGCGCAGCGAATCCCCGGCCTTGAGCACCATGTCGCGGCTGACGCGGCCGGCGCCGATGATCTCGGAGAGCTTCTCGCCGCCTTTTAAAACCCGGTAGCGATTGGCATCCTCGCCGCCCTCGCCGGTGTTCGACTTGCCGCCGATGCGGTTCATGGCAACCGCGAGGTTGGTGTGCGCCTCGGTGGAGATCGAGCCCAGCGACATGGCCCCGGTAGCGAAGCGCTTGACGATTTCCGAGGCCGCCTCGACTTCTTCGATCGGCACCCGCGGGCCCGCCGGCTTGACCTCGAACAGTCCGCGCAGGGTCAGCTGGCGGCGGCTCTGGTCGTTGATCAGCTTGGCATACTCCTTGTAGGTATCGACGTTGCCGGTCTTGGTGGCGTGCTGCAGCTTGGCGATCGAATCCGGGGTCCACATGTGCTCCTCGCCGCGGATGCGGTAGGCGTATTCGCCGCCAGCATCGAGCATGGTGGCGAGCACCGGATCGTCGCTGAAGGCTTGGCGGTGACAACGGATCGCTTCCTCGGCGACCTCGAACACGCCGACGCCCTCGATGCTGCTGGCGGTGCCGGTGAAGTATTTTTCGACGAATTCGCGCTGCAGCCCGACCGCCTCGAAAATCTGCGCCCCGGTATAGGACATGTAGGTGGAGATGCCCATCTTCGACATCACCTTACACAGGCCCTTGCCGACCGCCTTGGTGAAGTTCTTGACGTACTTTTCCGCCTTTTCGGCATCGCCCCTGGCCAGGTCGACGAGCGTATCCAGCACCAGATAGGGATGCACGGCTTCGGCGCCGTAGCCGCCCAGGAGCGCGAAGTGGTGCACCTCGCGTGCCGAACCCGTCTCCACCACCAGGCCGGCGCTGGTGCGCAGGCCCTGCTTCACCAGATGCTGATGCACCGCCGAGGTCGCGAGCAGGGCGGGAATCGCCACGTGGGTGGCGTCGATGCGCCGGTCCGAGACGATCAGGATGTTGTGGCCATAACGCACGGCGTCTTCGGCTTCCGCCACCAGCGAGGCCAGTCTCGCTTCGATGCCGGCGCTGCCCCAGGACTCGGGATAGGTGATGTCGAGTTCGCTGGGACGGAACTTGCCGCCGGTGAAGCGCTCGATGTCGCGGATCTTGGCCATGTCGCCGCAGGACAGCACCGGCTGCGACACCTCGAGGCGGATCGGCGGATTGATGTCGGCCAGGCCGAGCAGGTTCGGCTTGGGTCCGATGAAGGAGGTGAGCGAAGTGACGATCTCTTCGCGGATCGGATCGATCGGCGGGTTGGTCACCTGCGCGAAGAGCTGCTTGAAGTAGTTGTAGAAGGGCTTGCTTCTGGACGAGAGCACCGGCAGCGCCGCATCGTTGCCCATCGAGCCGGTCGCTTCCTCGCCGCTTTGCGCCATCGGCTCGAGGATGAACTTGATATCCTCCTGGGTATAGCCGAAGGCCTGCTGGCGATCGAGCAGGGGGACGCCGGCAATGCAGTCTGCCGGGTCGGCGTTGGAAATCTCGTCGAGCTTGATGCGAATTTTCTCGATCCACTCGCGGTAGGGCTTGGCGTTGGCCAGCGCATCCTTGATCTCCTTGTCCTCGATGATGCGGCCCTGGACGAGATCGATCAGGAACATCTTGCCCGGCTGCAAACGCCATTTCTTGACGATCCTCGCCTCCGGTACCGGCAGCACGCCGGCCTCGGACGCCATGATCACCAGATCGTCGTCGGTGACCAGGTAGCGCGCCGGTCGCAGGCCGTTGCGGTCCAGCGTGGCGCCGATCTGGCGGCCGTCGGTGAAGGCCACCGCGGCGGGGCCGTCCCAGGGCTCCATCATCGCCGCGTGGTATTCGTAGAAGGCGCGGCGGTTCTCGTCCATCAGCGCGTGCTTCTCCCAAGCTTCCGGGATCATCAGCATCATCGCGTGGGCCAGCGAATAACCGCCCATCACCAGCAGTTCGAGGGCGTTGTCGAAGGAGGCCGAGTCGGACTGGCCGTCGTAGATCAGCGGCCAGACCTTCTGCAGGTCGGCGCCCAGCACCGCCGAGGAAATCCCCTTCTCGCGGGCCCTGATCCAGTTGACGTTGCCGCGCAGGGTGTTGATCTCGCCGTTGTGGGCGATGAAGCGAAACGGGTGCGCCAGATCCCAGGTCGGGAAGGTGTTGGTCGAGAAGCGCTGATGCACCAGCGCCAGTGCCGAGACGACGCGGGGATCCTGGAGATCGCGGTAGTAGTTGCCGACCTGATCGGCGAGCAGCAGACCCTTGTAGACCAGCGTGCGCGCCGAAAACGAGGGCACGTAGAATTCCTTGCCGTGCTTCAGGCGCAGCCGCTGGATGGCATGGCCGGAGCGCTTCCTGATGATGTAGAGCTTGCGCTCGAGCGCGTCGGTGACCAGGACGTCGGTGCCGCGGCCGATGAAGATCTGCCGGATCACCGGCTCGACCTCCTTGACCGACTCGCCGAGCACCGAGTTGTCCACCGGCACATCGCGCCAGCCGAGCAGAACCTGGCCCTCGGCGCGCACCGCGCGCTCGATCTCCTCCTGGCAGGCCATGCGCGAGGCGCTCTCCCGCGGCAGGAAAACCATGCCGACGCCGTACTCGCCCTCGGGCGGCAGGCCGACGCCCTGCTTGGCCATTTCCTCGCGGAGGAAGTGGTCGGGAATCTGGATCAGGAGGCCCGAGCCGTCGCCCGCCTTGGGATCGGCGCCGACCGCGCCGCGATGGGTCAGATTCTTAAGAATCTGCAAGCCTTGCAGGACGATGTCGTGGCTCTTCAGATTCTTGATGTGGGCAACGAAGCCGACGCCGCAGGCGTCGTGCTCGTTGGCTGGGTCGTAGAGACCCTGGCGGCTTGGCAAGTCCATCTCGTCATTCCTCGACACGGCGCCGAAGACAATCTCGGCCGGTAAAAAAGCCGGGCGCCCCCACGGGCTGGGAGGGCGGCGCTCCGGCTTTGGTAACCCAATGGGCGAACGAGTAAATATACCGGCAAACGGCGACGAATTCAACACGCTGCAGTGCAGCAGGCCTCTATATTTCACCGACGGCGAACAGCCGGCGGTGTTCGCGGATGGCGTAGCGGTCGGTCATGCCGGCGATGTAGTCGGCCACCGCCCGCGGCTTGTCGTCCTGCGCCATCTTCCGGTATTGCGGCGGCAACAGGCTCGGATCGGCGACGAAGGCGGAGAACAGCTCGGAGACGATGCGCCGCGCCTTGTTGGTCATGCGCAAGACCTGGAAATGACGGTAGAGGTGCTCGTTCAGGAAGGCCTTCAGTTCCCGCTGCTCGGCGCGCATGGCCTCGCCGAAGGCGACCAGCGGTGCGGCGGCGTGTATGTCGGGTAGCGAGCGCGGCGCCACCTCGGCGATATTGCGGCGCGTCTCGGTGATCAGATCCAGCGTCAGCGCGTTGATCATGCGCCGCAGCGTCTCGTGGATCAGCCGGCGGCCGGAGATCCCCGGGAATTCGTCGGTGACCGCCTGGCGGTGGCGGGCGAAGGCGGCCACCTGATCCAGTTGCTCCAGATTGACCAGGCCGGAGCGCAAGCCGTCGTCCACGTCGTGGTGGTTGTAGGCGATGGCGTCGGCCAGGTCGCAGATCTGCGCCTCCAACGAAGGGCGGCGGTCGTCCAGGAAGCGCCGGCCCAGTTCGCCCAGTTCGCGGGCCCGCTCGCGCGAGCAATGCTTGAGGATGCCCTCGCGCGTCTCGAAGCAGAGATTGAGGCCGTCGAAGGCGGCGTAGCGCTCCTCCAGCAGATCGACGGTGCGCAGGCTCTGCAGGTTGTGCTCGAAGCCGCCGCTCGCTGGCGCTTGGCGCCTCATCACGTCGTTCAATGCATCCTGTCCGGCGTGGCCGAAGGGCGTGTGGCCGAGGTCGTGCGCCAGGGCCACGGCCTCGACCAGATCCTCGTTGACGCGCAGGGCGCGGGCGATGCTGCGGGCGATCTGCGCCACTTCGATGCTGTGGGTGAGCCGGGTACGGAACAGGTCGCCCTCGTGATTGACGAACACCTGGGTCTTGTATTCGAGCCGGCGGAAGGCGGTGGAATGGATGATGCGGTCGCGGTCGCGCTGGAATTCGCTGCGTTCGGCGGGCGGCGTCTCGGCGTGCGCCCGGCCACGCGAGTTGTGCTCGGAGACGGCGTAGGGAACCAAATCAGGCACAACAGGCCTCGATCGCCGCGACGATCTCCGCCCGGGGCGCATCGGCCCAGGTCACCGCGTGGCCCAGCTGCCGCAACAACACCAGGCGCAGCCGGCCGGCCGCGACCTTCTTGTCGTGCGCCATCAGATCGAGGTAGCGCGCCGATTCCAGCAACGCGCCGCGCACCGGCAGCCGCGCGCGCGTGAAGAGCTGCCGCACCCGGGCGACATCGGTCTCGGCGAGCCAGCCCAGGCGGCGCGACAGCTCCGCCGCCATCACCGTGCCCGCGGCCACCGCCTCGCCGTGCAGCCATTGGCCGTAGCCCAGGCCGGTCTCGATGGCGTGGCCGAAGGTATGGCCGAGATTCAGCAGGGCGCGACCACCCGCCGGATCCGTCTCCCGCTCGTCGGCCGCCACCACCTCCGCCTTGTTGCGGCAGGAACGGCCGACGGCGTGGGCCAGCGCCGCGGCATCCCCGGCCAGGAGCTTTTCCATGTTCTCTTCCAGCCATTCCAGGAAGGGCAGGTCGCGGACCAGGGCGATCTTGATGATCTCGGCCAGACCGGCAGAGAGTTCCCGCGCCGGCAGGGTTTTCAGGGTGTCAGTGTCGGCGAGCACCAGCTTCGGCTGCCAGAAAGCGCCGATCATGTTCTTGCCGCGCGGGTGGTTGATGCCGGTCTTGCCCCCGACCGAGGAATCGACCTGCGAGAGCAGCGTGGTCGGCACCTGGATCATGGGTACGCCGCGCTGATAGGTCGCCGCGGCAAAGCCGGCGATGTCGCCGATGACGCCGCCGCCCAGGGCGATGATCGTGGTGGCGCGATCGCAGCGCGCTTCGAGCAGCGCGTCATAGACCCGGTTCAGGGTTTCCCAGTTCTTGAATTGCTCGCCGTCGGGCAGCACGATCCGGGTGAGTTGGACGCCGATGTTTGAAAGGGTGGCCGCCAGACGCTCCAGATAGAGGGGGGCGACGGTCTCGTTGGTGACGATGGCGGCGCGTCCGACCGGCAGATGCGGCAGGATCAGTTCGCCGCGCTCGAGCAGGGAGCCGCCGATATGGATGGGGTAGGTGCGATCCGCCAGGGACACGTTCAAACTCATGGTCATGCGGGGAATCGCTCCTGAAGCTCGTGCTCGATGAGTTTAACCAGGTGATGCGAGCTGCCGCCGCCCTCGACGATCAGGTCGGCCACCTCGCGGTAGAGGGGGTCGCGCTTGGCGTGCAACTCCATCAGTCTGCTGAGCGGGTCGGCCACCTGCAGCAGCGGCCGCTTCTTGTCCTGACGCAGGCGCTCCCAGAGCAACGCGGGCGGCACGGCGAGATAGACGACGATGCCGTTTTGGGTCAAGTTGGCTCGGTTCTGCGGGTCGAGCACGGCGCCGCCGCCGGTGGCCAGCACGAGATTTTCTTCCTGGGTCAATGCCGCCAGCACCTGCGCCTCGCGCTTCCTGAAGCCAGCCTCGCCCTCGATCTCGAAAATCAGCGGAATGTGCACGCCGGTGCGCGCCTCGATCTCGTGGTCGGTATCGACGAAGCGCAGCTTGAGCCGCTTGGCGAGCTGACGCCCGACCGTGGTCTTGCCCGCCCCCATCATGCCGACGAGAAATATGTTTTCCTTGGAGTGCACGAGCTCATTGTATCAACTGGGCATCGGGTCAAAACAAAAACCGGCTTCCCGCCGGCTTTTCGTCGCTGCGGACGCGGTCAGCGCTCAGGGCGTGAAGCTGAGCGGGATATAGGTCGAGACCCCCTTGGGCGTCGTGACGTTGAGCGTGGCGCTGGCGTTGCCGGACATCGGCGCAACGCAGGTGCCACCGCCGGGCAACTGGGCCGTCACCGCGATCGAATGCGCGGTGCCGCCCGCCGCGTTGCTGTTGGGCACGGTGGCGGGCAAGGGAACGACCGAGGCGAGATTGGTCGACAGGTTGGTCGTCGCCAACGAGGTGCCGGACGGCATCGGGTTGCCGTTGTCGTCGTAGAGGGAGAAGGTGAAGCTCTTCGAGCACAGGCCGCCCATGCTGAAACTGGTCGTGCTGATGTTGGCGTGGGAACCGGAGAGCACGATCACGCCGTCCTGGCGGACGTGGGCCGCCCCCCACTTGCCGTCGCAACTGTTGGCCTTGCTCGGGGCGGCCGGCGAATTGGCGATGCCGGTCACGCAGGCCGAGGCATTGGCGGCATTGAAGGGGATGTATTGCTCTCCCGAGTTCCAGACATTGTTCTCGTTGTTGTCGAGAAAGGCATCGCCCAGATCGTTGTAGGGTTCCCCGCTATCGTAGATGTTGTTGCCGTTGAGATCGGTGAAGCTCTCCTCCCCCAGGGCGTAGGCCAGCACGGTGACCCGCCCGGCCGTGACCCGGCCAGAGGGTTCTGTGTCTCCGGTCGGGCGCGGATTGGCGCTGGTGAAGCTGACGCTGCAGGTGCCGCCGGCGGTGGTACAGGAGGGTTGGATCTGTCCGCCCTCGGCGATGAAATTGACAGCGGTGCCGTCCGGCACCGGGTTACCGAGACGGTCGGACAGGATCGCGATGACCGGGGTGGTGACGCCATCGTAGTTCCAGCCTTCGATGTTGAAGGTCTTGATGCTCAGCGAGAAGCGGTCCTGGGCCGGCCGTCCGGTCGAAATCTGCAGCACCGTCGATTGGGTGCTGAAGGTGTTGCCGCCCGAGCTCACGCTCGCCGTCACCCAGACCGGGGTCGGATTGCTGCCGGCCTGGACCGATACCTGCACCTGGCCATCGGTGCCGGTCTGCTTGGTCACCGGGCCTGACGAAGCGTCGAGGAGTATGCCGCCGCTCCGGGTGGTCAGATCCAGCGCCACGTTGGCATTGGCGATCGGGTTACTGTTGTTGTCGACCACCTTGAAGACGACGATGGAACTCTCCGACAGCCCGGCGCCGCCGGTGCCCTTCAACACGATGGTCGTCGGCGTGGCGGAGACGAACTGGATGCTGGCGACCCCGGGCGCGGCGACCGTCAGGCTCGCCGTCTGCGTCACCGAGGTGCCGGCGATGCTGGCGGTGATGGTGTCCACCGCGCTGCAGCCGTTGTCCTGGTAGGTCGCGGTGGCGACGCCATTGACCGACTGGACGCTGGCGGGCAGCGTCGCCTTGCCGGAAGTGGCACAGATCGAGGAAAAATTGACCGTCACCGGGGTGCTCGTCGGCACGCCGGTGACATTGACCGAGACGCTGGTGGTACCGTAGGCCGAGAGCGGGTTCTGTCCCAGGCTCAGGGCCGACAGCCCGACCGCCGCGGCGCCGATGCTGAAACTCGCGGAACCCGACGGCGTGGCCGTGCCCACTGGCGCCGTCGCGGTGATCGTCGCGGCGCCGGCCGCGGCCAGGCTGGCGGGATCGATCTGGATAGCGGCCACCCCGGATGCGTCGGTCAGGGCGGTGCCGGTGGCCGGGGTCATGGTGACTAGGCCGGCGGGTGTCGTCGTGAAGGTCACCACCGCGTTGGCGACCGCCTTGCCCGCGCTGTCGACGACCGTGGCGCTCGCCTTGGCCGGGCTGCCCAGGGTGATGCTGGTGCGCGCCGCGCCGGTCACCGGATCGGTGAGGGCGACGCTGATCCCGGCCGTGGCGGTCGTTCCCGTGCCGGTACCGCTTCCGGCGGCGGCCGTTCCCGAGGCGCCGCCCCCGCCGCAGCCGAACAGTCCGAGTACGCCCAGGAGCATGGCGGCGCTGAAGGCGCTACGCAGGTTTGCTGTGCTCATCGTCGATCATCCCGTGAATGGATCAGGTGCTATGCCTCGTGCCCGCGTGCCGCCCACTCATTTCAGGCTCAGGTTGTCCTGGATCACGCGCGGAGTTATGAAGATCATCAGCTCGGTCTTCGACGAGACGCGGGCGGTGTTCCTGAACAAGGTGCCGAGGACCGGCAGGTCGCCGAGCAGCGGCACCTTGTTGACGTCGTTCCGCTCCGTCGCCAAGTAGATCCCGCCGATCACCACCGTGCCGCCGTTCTCGACCGAGACCTTGGTCTTGATGTGCTTGGTGTCGATCTGAACCCCCGAACTGGTGGACACGCCCGGGGTGTCCTTGTTGACCTCCAGGTCGAGGATGATGGCGCCCGACGGAGTGATCTGGGGCGTGACTTCGAGCTTCAGGCTGGCCTTGCGGAAGGAGACGCTGGTGGCGCCGCTGCTGGTCGCCTGCTGGTAGGGAATTTCGGTACCCTGCTCGATCACCGCCTTGACCCCGTCGGCGGTCACCACGCGCGGGCTGGAGATGACCTTGCCGCGCGTGTCCGCTTCCAGCGCCGACAGTTCGAGATTGATGAACTTGCTCAGACCCGATTTGAACAGGCTGATCGCGAAGCTGCCCGGCGCGACGCCGTTCATGCCGGCGGCCGGCATGTTGACGAAACTGGTGTTGTTGATGTCGGTGACCGTGCCCGTCCCGGTGCCCCCGCCCTTGCCCTGCCCGGTCGAGTCCACCAGCCCCTGCAGGTTGCCGCTGACGGTGGCGAAGGTCGAACTGTTGCCGATCTGCGAACCGACGCCGGCGCCCGGGATGGTCGCGCTCTGATCGTTATAGCTCAGGCGGGCGCCGAGGTTCTGGCTGAAGCCGTCGTCGGCCTCGACGATCCTCGCCTCGATCAGCACCTGCCTCGCCCCGACATCCACCTTGCGGATGAAGTCGCGGATCTTATCCAGATGCGAGGGAATGTCCCGCACGAACAGGGTGTTGGTCTGGGCATCGGCGATGATCGCGCCTTGCTTCGAGAGCATCGAGTTGCTCTTGTCGGAGAGCGTGTTCTTGAGCTGCTCGGCCTTCTGGTAGTTCAGCCTGAAGGTCTCGGTCTGCGGCAGCTCGAGGCTGGCGATCTGCTGCTGCGATTCCAGCATGGCCTTTTCCCGGGCCGCCAGTTCGTCGCGCGGCGCGATCCAGATGACGTTGCCGTTCTTGCGCATGTCCAGGCCCTTGGCTTGGAGGATGATGTCGAGCGCCTGATCCCAGGGCACGTCCTTGAGCCGCAGCGTCAGGTTGCCGGTGACCGTATCGCTGGTGATGATGTTCAAGTGGGTGAAGTCCGCGATCACCTGCAATACCGCGCGCACCTCGACGTTCTGGAAGTTGAGCGAGAGCTTCTCGCCGTGATAGCCGGATTGCGAGCCCTGCACCAGCTTGTTCGGATCCACGGTGACGGCCCTGACCTCGATGACGAACTGGTTGTCGCTCTGGTAGGCGTTGTATTCCCAGAGGCCATGCGGCGAGATGGTCATGCTCGTGTTGCCGCCCTGCTGCAGGGTGTCGATGCTGGTCACCGGCGTGCCGAAATCGGTGACGTCGAGCCGGCGGCGCAATCTTTCGGGCACGGCCGTCTTGATGAAATTGACCAGCAGCTGGTTGCCCTGCTTCTTGATGTCGATGCCGACGTTGGCGTCCGAGAGGTCCACCAGAATGCGCGCCTCGCCGTTCTTGCCGCGCCGGAAATTGATGTCGCGCAGGCGCTGCGGCGCCTGCTCCGGCCGGGTCTCTGCGAAGTGGGTTACCTGCGGCTCCCCGCCCCCGGCCGACTGCGAGGCCAGACTGATGGTCAACGCCTGCCCTTCCAGCTGCGTCTTGAAGGTCGTCATGCTGCTCAGGTTCAGGACCAGGCGGGTGCGGTCGCCGACCTGGACGATGTTCACGCTCTTCAGTTCCCCTTGATTCACCTGCTGGCTCGTCCGACCCAGGCCATTTCCGGTCCCGGGAAAGTCGAAGACCAGCCGCGCCGGCTTGGCGATGCTGAAGTTGTTCGGCAACTCCTTGAGCGGCTGCTTGAGATTCAGCTTGAGCAGGATGTTCGCCCCTTGCTGGCTGACCTTGAGCGCCACGATGCTGTTCGATGCGGCGCCGGTTTCGGCGGCCTGCGCCCAGCCCAGGACCGCCAGGCAGGCCAGTGCCATGCCCGCCACCAGCCGACGCGCGGCTTTGCCAAATGGGTTCATTTCTTTGTCTCCTGTTCCTGCAGCTCTAGCGTGCTGGTGCGCTCCACCCAGTCGCCGCCGGGATCCTGAACCAGTTCCTTGATCCGGACTTCGTTGTCGGTGATGTCGGTGATGACCCCGAAGTTCTGGCCGAGGTGATTGCCGATCTTGACCTGGAAAATGCTGGCGCCGGTGCGGATCACGGCGTGCCTCACCTTGCCCCGCTGCAAGACGCCGACCATCTTCAAGGACTCCAGCGGATAGGACTCGAGCGGCTCCTTGGGCCGGTTGAAATCCGGCTTGAGGCCGCCGCCGCTGGTTTTCTTCTCCAGCTCGCTGCCGAAGGGCTTGAACGGGTCGAGCGCTTCGCCGGCATCATAGGAGACCAACGGAAAGGGTTTGATCTCGGGCAGCGGCGGCACATGGCCCTTCAGATTCTTGGTCGCGTCTTTCATCCAGAGCTTGAGATCCTCGTGCGCATCACCGCCGCAGCCGGCGAGCAGCAGGCTGAGGAAGACGGACAGGATGAGTGCGAGCCTGCTCATTTCTTGCCGCCTCTGGTCTTCGCGGCCTTCTCTCTCTTCTGTTTGGCGAGCTCTTCCTCATCCAGATAGCGGAAGGTCTTCGCCACCGCGGTCATGCTCAGCAGATTGTCCTTGCCCGCCGCGATGTCCAAATCGTTCAGGGTGACGATGCGCGAGAGCTTGGCGATATCGCCGGTGAAGGCACCCAAGTCGTGGTAGCTGCCCAGGAGCTTGATCGTAATCGGCAGTTCGGCATAGAAATCCTTGGCCACTTCGTTGCCGGGCTTGAACAATTCGAACTGCAGGCCGCGGCCTAGACCGGCCTGATTGATGTCGATCAGCAGCGTTTCCATTTCCGCCTTGCTCGGCAACTGCCTGAGCAGGGCGCCGAAGGAGCGGTCGATCTCGGCCAGCTGCTGGCGATAGGCGCCGAGATTCACCGCCTGCTGCTTCTTGGCCAGCCATTCGTTCTTGAGTTGGCCCTCCTGCTGGCGCAGGCCGTTCAGATCGTTGAGCTGGCTGCTCCAGCCGAACCACCAGGCCGCGGCGAGCAAGGCGAGGAACAGACCGACGAGGATCACGATGCGCGGCAACAGCGGCCATAAGCCCGGATCCTTGGGATCGAGCGTCTTGAAATCCTCGACCAGCCCCTGGAAATCGAGTGCCGGCAGGCTGAGCTTGGGCAGCGGCTTCACGGCTTCCCCCCCCCCGCTGGAACACCCTTGGCCCCGCCCCCGGTCTGAGTGCTCTGACGGGTGATCAGGACGTTCATGTTGAATTCGCTGAGGCGGCGATTGTTGAGCTTGACGGCCTTGATCTCGATCAGATTGGGTTTTTCCAGCAGCGGCGAGGCCTCGAGGTTGCGCATCAGCGTCGAGATGCGCGAGTTCGACTGGGCGTAGCCGGTGAGGTTGATCTTCTCCCCGGTCTGCTTCAGGGTTCTGAGATAGACGCCCTCGGGAACCTGATGCGCCAGCTCGTTGAACAACTGCACCGTCTCGGTACGGTTCGCCTGCAGCGATTCGATGATGCGCTTCCTCGAGAGCAGCGAGTCGGTCTGCTCCCTGAGCCCCTTGATTTCGCCGATGTCCTTGTCGAGGGACACCGTCTCCTTCTTGAGGAAGGTGTTCTGCTCCTCCTGGGCGCCGATGTAGCGATTGATGATGTTAAAGCCCAGGAACCAGATCAGGCCCGCCAGTACCGCGATCAGGCCGCCCAAGGCATAGAACTGCTGGCGCCGCGCGCGGCGCTTCTCCTCGCGGTGGGGCAGCAGATTGACGCGGATCACTGGTCGAATCTCCGCAGGGCCAGGCCGCAGGCCACCATCAGCGAAGGCGCGTCGGCGGCCAGGTGCTTGGGCCGGATGCGCGGGGAGATCTGCATGCCGGCGAAGGGATTGGCCACCAGCGTCTGGATCTGGGTACGCGCCGCGACGACCTCGTCGAGTCCGGCGATCACCGCACAGCCGCCGGCCAGCACGATATGGTCGACCTCGTTGTACTGGGTTGAGGTGAAGAAGAATTGCAAGGCGCGCGAGACTTCGAGCGCCAGGCTGTCCATGAACGGGCGCAACAGCTCGGCTTCGTAGTTTTCCGGCAGCGAACCGGTGCGCTTGGCCGTCTCCGCCTCCTCGCCGCTCATGCCGTAGGTGCGCATGATGTCCTGGGTCAGCTGGTTACCGCCGAAGGCCTGTTCGCGCGTATAGAGCAGCTGATCGTTCTTCAGCACGGTCACGTTCGTGACGTGGGCGCCGAGATCGACCAGGGCGATGATCCGGTCCCGGCCGGATTCCGGCAATTGCGCCTCGACCAGCTCGAAGGCAGCCTGCGTCGCGTAGGATTCGATGTCCATCACCACCGGCTGCAAGCCGGCGGCATCGGCGCAGGCGACGCGATCCTCGACCTTTTCCTTGCGCGAGGCGGCGATCAGCACCTCGACCTCATCCTGGTTGGCAGGGGCGGGACCGATCACCTGAAAATCGAGATTGACCTCGTCCAGCGCGAAGGGGATGTACTGATTGGCTTCCGACTCGACCTGAGCCTCCAGCTCCTGCTCGCGCTGGCCCGCCGGCACGATGATCTTCTTGGTGATGACCGCCGCCGCCGGCAGCGCCATGGCCACGTACTTGATCGGCGAGCCGAGCCGTTTCCAGGCGCGCTTGACCGCTTCCGCCACCATCTCGAGGTTGACGATATTGCCGTCCACCACGGCGTCCCTCGGCAGCGGCTCGATCGTGTAGCGTTCGATCCGCTGCGCGCCCTTGCCCGCGTCCGAAAGCTCGACCAGCTTGATCGAGGACGAACTGATGTCCAGTCCGAGCAGCGGTCGCGCCTTGGGATTGAAGATCGACAGATCGAGTTGCAAAAAAAATCCTTTTAAAAGCTTGCGTTAGACAGAGTATTGATAATTTTACATTAAATGCTATCAGCAACTACCATTAGTGTAAAGCGCTTTTTGCTGCCCGTCTCGCCCGTCGCGCCTGGGAATTTTTCCCGTTCCCGGACTATAATGTTGCGCTGAAATTTTCAGATGAGCCTCTTCCCTTGCCTGCCGCCCTCCGCTGGTTCCTCTTCCCCGTCCTGATCGTTGCCGGCATGGCCCTGACCGGCGCAGCCCTGGTCGGCATCGCCGTCATCTTGGCCTATCCCCAGCTGCCCTCGCTGGACGTGCTGACCGATTACCGGCCGAAGATCCCGCTGCGCATCTATACCGCCGACGACCACCTGATCGGCGAGTTCGGCGAGGAGCGGCGCGACCTGGTGCGCATCACCGACGTGCCGCTGATCATGAAGCAGGCGATCCTCGCCGCCGAGGACGAGCGCTTCTACCAGCACGGCGGCATCGACGTCCAGGGCATACTGCGCGCCGCCTACGCCAATTTCATCAGCGGCGGCAGGCGCCAGGGCGCCTCGACCATCACCATGCAGGTGGCGCGCAACTTCTTCCTGTCGCGGGAGAAGACCTTCTCGCGCAAGTTCTACGAGGCGCTGCTCGCCTTCAAGATCGAGGCCAATCTGTCCAAGGACGATATCCTCCAGCTCTATATCAACCAGATCTATCTCGGCCAGCGCGCTTACGGCTTCGCCTCCGCCGCCCAGATCTATTACGGCAAACCGCTCAAAGACCTTAGTATCGCCGAGGCGGCGATGCTCGCCGGTTTGCCCAAGGCGCCCTCGGCCTATAACCCGGTGGCCAACCCGAAGCGCGCCAAGCTGCGCCAGACCTACGTGCTGACCCGCATGCGCGCGCTGGGCATGATCACCGACGCCCAGTTCGCGCAGGCGCAGGCCGAGAAGCTCCACGTCAAACGCGACTCCACCGATTTCGGCGTGCATGCCGAGTACGTCGCCGAGATGGCGCGCCAGATCGCCGTCGAGCGCTTCCCGGACGATGCCTACAGCCGCGGTCTGCGGGTCATCACCACGATCACCCTGGCCGACCAGGAAGCCGCCTACGCCAGCCTGCGCAAGGCGGTCATGGACTACGACCAGCGCCACGGCTACCGGGGCGCCGAGGGCTATGTCGACATGAAGGACATCCATTCCGACCAGGACGAGGGTCTGGAAGAGGCGCTGGGGGATTACGATGACAGCGACGACCTGCGGGCCGCCATCGTGCTCTCGGCCAGCGTCAAGGAGGTGCGCGCCTACCTGCGCGGCGGCGAAGTGGTGAGCATTTCCGGCGCGGGCCTGAAGTTCGCCGCCAGGATGCTCGACGACCACGCCCCCGCCAACAAGCGCCTGCGGCGCGGCGCGGTGATCCGGGTGGTCCAGGTGCATAAGGACGGCAAGCAGTCGTGGCAGATATCCCAACTGCCCGAGGTCGAAGCCGGCTTCGTCGCGGCCAACCCGCAGGATGGCGCGGTCCGCGCCCTGGTCGGCGGCTTCGACTTCAACCGCAACAAGTTCAATCACGTCACCCAGGCCTGGCGCCAGCCCGGCTCCAGCTTCAAGCCCTTCATCTACTCGGCGGCGATGGAGAAGGGCTATACCCCGGCTTCGGTATTCGAAGACGAGCCCATCGTCATCTCGGCCGCCGAAACCGGCAGCAAGCCCTGGGAGCCAAAGAATTACGAAGGCACCTACGACGGCCCGATGACGCTGCGCACCGCCCTGGCGAAATCGAAGAACATGGTGTCGATTCGCCTGCTGCGGGCCATCGGTCCGCAATACGCGCAGGACTACGTCACGCGCTTCGGCTTCGACGCCGACAAGAATCCGCCCTACCTCACGATGGCGCTGGGCGCGGGCTCGGTGACGCTGTGGCAGCAGCTCACCGGCTATTCGGTATTCGCCAACGGCGGCTACAAGGTCGAGCCCTACATCGTCAGCAAGATCACCGACGACCAGGGCAAGGTGCTGGCCGAGACGCAACCGGCGGTCGCCGGCAACGAGCAACTGCGCGCCGTCGATGCGCGCAACGCCTTCATGATCGACAGCATGCTCCACAGCGTGGTGCGGCGCGGCACGGCAGCTCACGCCATGGCCCTAGGGCGGGACGACCTGGCCGGCAAGACCGGCACCACCAACGATTACGTCGATGCCTGGTTCTGCGGCTATCAGCCGACCATGGTCGGCATCGCCTGGGTAGGCTTCGATCAGCCCAGGAAGCTCGGCAACGGGGAAACGGGTGCGGTGGCGGCGCTCCCGATGTGGATGCGTTTCATGGGCAAGGCCCTGGCCGGCGTGCCGGAGAGCTACATGGCGGAACCCGCCGGCCTGGTCACGGTCACCGCTACCGATCCTTCGACGGGCAAGCAGATTCCAGATTACGTCTACCAGGAAAACCTGCCGCCAGCGGCGACCGACGCCGCCGCACCGGAACAGCCTGCCGCCGTGGCGCAGCCGGCAGCAGCGCAACAGCCTGCCGCCCCGGTGCAGGACGCCAAGCCGAAGGCGGTGATCCATTAGTGCCGGTCACCGGGGCGCTGTTACCCGGCGACAACCCAGGGCACTTATGGCGCGTCGCGGCATTAGCCCAGCGTAATCGCTGTCCCCGACTGCTCGGCGATACAGCGCGCCAGCACCGCGAGCAGTTCCTGCCCGTCGCGGCTGGCAATCCAGCGGCCGGAGGATTCGTGACTGAAGTGATAGCCGCCGGACCTGGCGGCGACCCAGATCTCGCGCGCCGCGCTATGGCGATTGACGATGATCTTGCTGCCGTCGGCGAACTCCAGTTCCAGGACGCCGCCCGGCTTCATTTCGAAATCGAGATCGGCGCCGGAATGCTCCAGCGCCGCTTCGATCTGCGCCAGCATGGCATCCGCCTGGCCATTGAATTCGCGCTCATCCATTGCCGACTCCCGTGATAGCATCGAAATTTTTCATTCCCCGCCGCATCATGCGCCCGATCATCGCCCTATGCTTCCTCGCCGCGCTTTCCGGCTGCGGCACCAAAACGCCGCTGGTCCGGCCGTCCGGCCCGGCGACCCCGCCGCTGCTCGGTTTCTCAGCGCTGGCGGCCGCAACGCCCCGCGATGATAGCAACGCACCCAAGCCCGCACAATGAATGCGTTCACTTACCGCCAGGGCGCGCTCTGCGTCGAATCCCTGCCGCTGGCGCAGATCGCCGAACAATTCGGTACGCCCTGTTACGTCTATTCCCGCGCCGCGCTGACCGCTGCCGTCGGTGCCTACCGCGACGCCCTGGCGGGGCGGTCCGCGAGCCTGTGCTACGCGGTCAAGGCCAATTCCAACCTCGCCATCCTCAACCTGTTCGCGCGTCTGGGAACCGGCTTCGACATCGTCTCCGGCGGCGAACTCGCCCGGGTGCTGGCCGCCGGGGGCAGGCCCGAGTCGGTGGTGTTCTCCGGGGTGGGCAAGTCGCGCGAGGAGCTGCGCGCGGCGCTCGAAGCCGGAATTGGCTGCTTCAACGTCGAGTCGGAGAGCGAACTGGTTAGTCTCGCCGAGATCGCGGCAAGCACGGGACGGCGCGCGCCGATCGCCCTGCGCGTCAATCCGGACGTCGATGCCAAGACCCATCCCTATATCTCGACCGGCCTGAAGAACAACAAGTTCGGCATTGCCTTCGAAGACGCCCTGGCGCTCTACCTGCGCGCCCGGGCCCTGCCCGGGATCGAGATCAGGGGCATCGCCTGCCACATCGGCTCGCAATTGCTCGACCCGGTGCCGGCGGCCGAGGCGACGCGAAAGCTGCTCGATCTTGCCGACGCGCTGGCCGCACAGGGGATCGCCCTGGCGCATCTCGATCTGGGCGGCGGCATGGGCATCCGCTATCGCGACGAGGCGGCACCGACCGCCGCCGAATACCTGGCGCCGATGCTGGAACTGCTCAAGGACAGACGCGAGCACCTGGTGTTCGCGCCGGGGCGCTCGCTGGTCGGCAACGCCGGCGTGCTGCTCACCCGGGTGGCGGTCGTCAAGCACGGCGTGGAGAAGAGCTTCGCCGTGGTCGATGCTGCGATGAACGACCTGATGCGCCCGGCGCTCTACGACGCCTGGCACGACATCCTGGCGGTGCGCCGGGACCGCGGCGGCGAGCGGCGCTACGAAGTGGTCGGTCCGGTGTGCGAGAGCGGCGACTTCCTAGGCCACGGACGCAGCCTGGCGCTGGCCGAAGGAGACTTGCTGGCGGTGATGTCCGCCGGCGCCTACGGCATGGCGATGAGCTCGAACTACAACACCCGCCCGCGCGCCGCCGAGGTTCTGGTCGATGGCGCGCGCGCGCACCTGATCAGGCGCCGCGAGCGGGTCGAAGAACTCTACGCGCTGGAGAGCATCGTCTCCGCTGCCGGGGACGAATGACCGCGCGGGGCACGCGACCCGCTGAGACGGGCCCTCACATCGGCATCGCGGTCAGGGCGCGCACCTCGGCCTTGACCGGGACCTCGATCATCTTTCGGTCCTTGGTCTCGATCTTCAGGATCAGCGGCACGACCTCCCCCTTCTTCAGCGGCCGGACGAGTCCGGTCAGCATGATGTGATAGCTGCCCGGCTCGAGTAGGACGGCCTTGCCCGCCGGCAGATCCAGCTTGGGGATGGCCTGCATCCTCATGACATTCTTGTCCATCACCATCTGGTGGATCTGCGCCAGTTTGGACACCGGACTGGAGACCCCGACCAGAGTCGCCCCATCGGCCGATTTCAACTCCATGAAGGCGCCGGTGGCGGTCTGGCCGGTCACGGTGCCGCGCACCCAGGGATGATCCACCTCGACCGTCTGCGCCCAGGCGGGCGCCGTCAGCAGGCAGGCGATCAGCGCGCAATTGCGCAGCGTGTTTGGTCTCAGCATTGAAACTCCTTCTTGAAAAAAACTACAAAACGTAGCGCGCCAGATCCTCGCTCTGCGCGAGCTCCTTCAGCCGGCTGTCGACGTAGGCGGCATCGATGGTCACCGTCTCCGTGCCGCGGCGCCCGGCTTCGAAGGAGACGTCCTCGAGCAGCTTCTCCATCACCGTATAGAGACGGCGGGCGCCGATGTTCTCGGTCTTTTCATTGACCGCGAAGGCGATCTCGGCCAGGCGCCGGATGCCCTCCGCGGCGAACTCCAGGACCACGCGCTCGGTGCCGAGCAGTTCCTGGTATTGGCGCGTTAGGCAGGCGTCGGTGGCGGTCAGGATGCGCTCGAAGTCGTCGATGGAGAGCGAGTCGAGCTCGACCCTGATCGGGAAGCGACCCTGCATCTCAGGGATCAGGTCTGAGGGCTTGGCGAGGTGGAAGGCGCCGCTGGCGATGAACAGGATGTGGTCGGTCTTGATCATGCCGTACTTGGTCGACACCGTGGTGCCCTCGACCAGCGGCAGCAGGTCGCGCTGCACGCCCTGGCGCGAGACGTCGGCGCCCTGGTGCTCGGAACGGGCCGCGATCTTGTCGATCTCGTCGAGAAACACGATGCCGTTCTGCTCGACGTTGGCGAGCGCCTGCGCCTTGATCTCCTCGTCGTTGATCAGGCGCGCCGCCTCCTCGTCGGTCAGCGCCTTCATCGCGTCCTTGATCTTCAGCTTGCGCAGCCGGCGCTTGGCCCCGCCCAGGTTCTGGAACATACCCTGGATCTGCTGGGTCAGATCCTCCATCCCGGGCGGCGCAAAGATCTCCATCTGCGCCGAGACGGCGGCGACCTCGATCTCGATCTCCTTGTCGTCCAGTTCGCCCTCGCGCAGCTTCTTGCGAAACTTCTGCCGCGTCGCGGAGTCCCTCGCCGCCTCGTCGTCCGGGGCGGCGCCGCGCGCCGGCGTCAGCAGGGCGTCGAGCACCCGGTCCTCGGCGGCGTCTTCCGCCCGGTCGCGCATCGCGCGCATCGCCGCCTCGCGGGCGTCCTTGATCGCCGTCTCGGCCAGATCGCGGATGATGGTATCGACGTCGCGCCCGACGTAGCCGACCTCGGTGAACTTCGTCGCCTCGACCTTGATGAAGGGCGCGTTGGCGAGCCGGGCCAGGCGCCGCGCGATCTCGGTCTTGCCGACGCCGGTCGGGCCGATCATCAGGATGTTCTTGGGCGTGATCTCGGTGCGCAGCGGCTCCGCCACCTGCGCCCGGCGCCAGCGGTTGCGCAGCGCGATGGCGACGGCGCGCTTGGCGCGGGACTGGCCGACGATGTGCTTGTCGAGTTCGGAGACGATTTCCGCCGGGGTCATTTGGGTCATGGGCTTTTACGCTGACGGGCACGGGGAAAATCCCGCCGGCCGTCACTCAAGGGTTTCGATGGTATGGCTCTGATTGGTGTAGATGCACAGGTCGCCGGCGATGGCCAGAGACTTGCCGACGATATCGGCGGGTGGCAGCTCGGTGTTCTCCAGCAGCGCGCGGGCGGCGGAATGGGCGTAGGGCCCGCCGCTGCCGATGGCCACCAGCCCCTGCTCCGGCTCCAGCACGTCGCCGTTGCCGGTGACGATCAGCGAGTGCTCGCGGTCTGCCACCGCCAGCATCGCCTCCAGCCGGCGCAGCATGCGGTCGGTCCGCCAGTCCTTGGCGAGCTCCACGGCGCTCCTCAGCAGATTGCCCTGGTGCTTCTCCAGCTTGGCCTCGAAGCGCTCGAACAGCGTGAAGGCGTCCGCCGTGCCGCCGGCGAAGCCGGCCAGGATGCGCTCGTTGTAGAGCCGCCGCACCTTGCGCGCGGTGCTCTTGATGACGATGTTGCCCAGCGTCACCTGGCCGTCGCCGCCCAGGGCGACGACGGCGCCGCGGCGGACGGAGAGGATGGTGGTGCCGTGATATTGTTCCATGGGTTCTCTGAGTTTACGGGTTAATGCCGACCAGCGGGGTCAACGATACGCCAGCAGCAGCACCAGCACCATGAGCAGGCCGGCGATGACTGCGAGCAGCCGGTTCTGCCTTTGCCGTTGGCGCAATAGTTCGCCCTGCAGCGCGACGGCAGCGGTCGGTTGCGGCCGGGTCAGCGCCTGCTGCACCAGGCGCGGCAGCTGCGGCACGAGCTGCGCCCAGTTCGGCGCCTCCCGCCTGACGCTGCGCACGAAGCCGCGCCAGCCGACCTGTTCGCTCATCCAGCGTTCGAGAAAGGGCTTGGCGGTCTGCCACAGATCCAGCTCGGGATCCAGCTGCCGTCCCAGACCCTCGATGTTGAGCAAGGTCTTTTGCAGCAGCACCAGTTGCGGCTGGATTTCGACGTTGAAGCGGCGCGAGGTCTGGAACAGGCGCAGCAGGATGCGACCGATGGAGATGTCCTTCAGCGGCTTGTCGAAGATCGGCTCGCACACCGCGCGGATGGCCGACTCGAATTCGTCCACCCGGGTATCCGCCGGCGCCCAGCCCGACTCGATGTGCGCCAGCGCCACGCGCTTGTAGTCGCGGCGGAAGAAGGCGAGGAAGTTCTGCGCCAGATAGTTCTTGTCGACATCGGTCAGCGTGCCGACGATGCCGAAGTCGAGCGCGATGTACTGCCCCTTGTGCCGCCCCTCGGTGACCACGAAGATGTTGCCCGGATGCATGTCGGCGTGGAAGAAACCGTCGCGGAACACCTGGGTGAAGAAGATTTCGACGCCGGCGGTGGACAGCGCCTTGAGATCCACGCCGCGCGCGCGCAATTCGTCGATCTGGCCGACCGGCGTGCCCCGCATCCGCTCCATCACCATCACCGAGTGGGTGCACCAGTCCCAATGCACCTCGGGCACGGCGAGCAGCGGCGAGTCCTGGAAGTTGCGCCGCAGCTGCGAACAGTTGGAGGCCTCACGCATCAGATCCAGTTCGTCGGCCAGGTGTTTCTCGAACTCGCCCACCACTTCGCGCGGCTTGAGCCGCCTGCCGTCCGGCCAGAGCCGCTCCAGCAGGCCGGCCGCGATCTGCAGCAGCGCCAGGTCGTGGGCGATGATTCGCTCGATGCCGGGGCGCAGGATTTTCACCGCCACCTCGCGTCCGTCGAACAGCGTCGCGAAATGCACCTGCGCCACCGAGGCGCTGGCCACCGGTTCGCGCGTGAACGAGGCGAACACCTGGTCGGCGTGCTTGCCGTAAGCCCGCTCCAGCTCGGCCATGGCCTGCTCCGAGGGGAAGGGCGGCACCTGGTCCTGCAATTTCGCCAGCTCGTCGGCGATGTCGGTGGGCAAGAGGTCGCGCCGGGTCGACAGCACCTGGCCGAACTTGACGAACAGGGGACCGAGCGACTCCAGCGCTTGGCGCAGCCGCACCGCGCGCGGCGCTTCGAGATTGCGCCAGAATTGCAGCGCCACCAGAAGCCGCAGCGGGGCGCGGACCCGTCCCGCCGCGGGTTCGTGCTCCAGTATCATCTGGTCGAGCCCGTAGCGGCTGGCAATGAGGAAGATCCTGAGTAGGCGCAACAGGCGCACGGCGGTCAGCGGAAAAGTGTGAAGGGGCGAATTTACTCGGTTTCGCTGCGGCCGGAAAGGCCGCTAGGGTTTCTCCCCGCTATAATGATGCCTTTGCGCACCGCCAGAATCGCCATGGCTCTCGACCCGAAATCCCACTTGACCGAACTGTTGCGCAGCGCGCTCGAATCCGTGGCGCCGACGCACCGGGACGCCGCCATCCTGCTGGAGCGGCCGAAGCAGGCCGGTCACGGCGATTACGCCAGCAACCTGGGACTGCAGCTGGCCAAGGCGCTCAAGGCCAATCCGCGCGAGATCGCCCAGCGCCTCGCCCGCGAACTGCCGGTGTCCCCCTGGGTGGACGCGGTCGAGGTGGCCGGCGCCGGCTTCATCAACTTCCGCCTGACCGCCGAAGCCAAGACCCGGATCGTGCGGGAAATCCTGGAACGCGGCGACGACTACGGCCGGAGCGCCCTCGGCGCCGGCAGGAAGATGCAGGTGGAGTTCGTCTCGGCCAATCCGACCGGCCCGCTCCACGTCGGCCACGGCCGCGGCGCCGCCTACGGCGCCAGCCTGGCTTCGCTGCTGGCCTTCGCCGGCTACGCGGTGACGCGCGAGTACTACGTTAACGACGCCGGCCGACAGATGGATATCCTGGCGCTGTCCTGCTGGCTGCGCTACCTGGCGCAACTGGGCGAGCAGTTGCCCTTCCCGGCCAACGCTTACCAAGGCGGCTACGTCGGCGACATGGCGGCGCAGATCCGCGCGGCCCACGGCGACCGCTATCTGCACCCGGCCGCGGCGGTGCTCGCCTGTCTGCCGGGCCCGGCTGGGCCGCCCCTCGGAGATCGCCCGGAGACAAGCGAGCCCGACCCCGATGAGCGACTGGATGCCCTGATCAGGGCCGCCAAGGACTTGCTCGGCGAGGACTGGGCCTACGTTCACCAGCACGTGCTGACCGAGCAGCTGGCCGACTGCCGCGCCGACCTGGAAGCGTTCGGCGTGCATTTCGACGTCTGGTTCTCCGAACGCTCCCTCTACGATACCGGGATGGTGCAGAAGGCGATGGCGCGGCTGGAGCAGCACATCTACGTCCAGGACGGCGCCAAGTGGTTCCGCTCGACCGCCTTCGGCGACGAGAAGGACCGCGTCGTGCAGCGGGACAACGGCCTCTACACCTACTTCGCCTCGGACATCGCCTACCACCTGAACAAGCTAGAGCGCGGCTTCGACAAGATCGTCGACGTCTGGGGCGCCGACCACCACGGCTACATCCCGCGCGTGCGCGGCGCGCTCACCGCGCTGGGCTGCGACGCGGCCCGGCTGGACGTCGCGCTGGTGCAGTTCGTCTCGCTCTGGCGCGGGACCGAGAAGGTCTCGATGTCCACCCGCGCCGGCGAATACGTGACGCTGCGCGAACTGCGCGGCGAGGTCGGCAACGACGCCTGCCGCTTCTTCTACATGCTGAGGAAGCCCGAACAGGCGCTCGATTTCGACCTCGATCTGGCCAAGTCGCAGAGCAACGACAATCCGGTGTATTACGTCCAGTACGCCCACGCCCGGATCAGTTCGGTGCTGGCGCAGTCTGGCGGCGCCGCGGCGAAGCTCGCCGAAGCGGATCTGGCGCTGCTCGCCGGCGAACGTGAGCTGGCGCTGTGCGCGACTCTGGCGGCCTTCCCGGAGGTGGTCGAGGCTGCTGCCGTGGACTACGCGCCGCACGCCATCGCCTTCTACCTCAAGGATCTCGCGGCCGAGTTCCACAGCTATTACAATGCCGAGCGGATCCTGGTCGAGGACGCGGCGCTGCGCGGCGCGCGCCTGGCGCTCGCCGCGGCGCTCGGCCAGGTGCTGCGTAACGGTCTGAGGATCCTGGGCGTTTCGGCGCCGGAGAGCATGTGACATGAATAAACCTTCATCCCCTCGCCGCCGGCAGGGCGGCGGCACGCTGCTCGGCCTGTTCATGGGCCTGGTCGTCGGCGTTCTGATCGCCTTCGGGGTGGTCTGGTATCTCAACAAGTCGCCGTTTCCCTTCGTCGAGAAGGGCGCGCGCGACGAGCGGGCCGACGCCAAGAGCGCCGCCGGGGCCCAGCCGGCGCAACCGCTGCCGCTGCCGGGCAAGCCCGGCGACAAGGTAGACGACAAGCCCCGCTTCGATTTCTACAAGATCCTGCCCGGCAACCAGGAAGCAACGCCGACGACGCCTGACCAGGCGGCGCCGGCCGCTCGATCATCGCCCGGAGTCGCCCCGCCGGCCGCTAAGCCCTCGGCACCGGCGGCGGCCAGTGAATCCTTCTACCTCCAGGCCGGCGCCTTCCAGAAATCCGGGGAAGCCGACAATCTCAAAGCCAAGCTGGCGATGATGGGGCTGGAGACCGACGTGCAGGTGGTCCAGCTGGCCGGCCAGGGTACGGTGTACCGCGTCCGCGTCGGCCCCTACTCCAAGCCCGAGGAATTGAACCGCGTACGCGCTCAGCTGTCCCAGAACGGGATCCAGGCCACCGTTGTCAAAGCCAACAGTCCTTAAATCACGGAGAAAGCAATGTTGAAGAAACTGCTCATGCTCACCGGTCTACTGCTGGCATTCGTCGCCGGCGGCGCCCACGCTCAATTGCAAGCCGGCCGGGACTATGACTTGATCAATCCGCCGCAACCGACCAACGCCAGGGGCAAGGTCGAGGTGATCGAGTTTTTCTCCTACATGTGCCCGCACTGCGACGCCTTCGATCCGATCCTGGGCAAGTGGCTGAAGACCCTGCCCAAGGATGTCGTGTTCCGCCGCGTGCCGGTGATCTTCCGGCCGCAATGGGAAGCGACCGCCAGGCTCTATTACACGCTGGAGGCGATGGGCGAGCTGAACAAGCTGCATAGCGCGGTATTCACCGCTATCCACCGCGAGTACAAGGATCTGACCACCGAGGCGGGGGTCACCGACTGGGCGGTCAAGAGCGGGCTGGATCGGAAGAAATTCGTCGCCACCTACGAGTCCTTCGCGGTGCAGAGCAGGACCCAGGGTGCCAAGCAAATGCAAGGTGCCTACGGCATCCCCGGCGTGCCCGCGCTGGTCGTCGCCGGCAAGTACCGCACCCCCGACGAGTTTCCCGGCGGCTTCGACGGCCTGCTGAAGCTGGTCGACAAGCTGATCGTCAAGGCGCGCGCCGAGCAGGGCAGGAAGTAAGCGTTCGCGGCAGCCGCCATGCGGAAGCTGGGAAGCCTGCTCGTCGCCGCGTTCCTGGCCCTGGTCTCGACTGCCGCCATCGCCGGCCTGACGGAGGGCGTGGACTACACCACGCTCTCGCCGCCGCAGCCGACCGGGGCCAAGGACCAGATCGAGGTCGCGGAATTCTTCTGGTACGGCTGCCCGCACTGCTACGCGTTCGAGCCGGTGTTGAACAAGTGGCTGGAGACCCTGCCCGGCGACGTCGTCTTCCGCCGCATCCCGGCGCTCTACCCCAGCGGCCACTGGACGCCCGGCGCCAGGCTCTACTACGCGCTGCGCGCGATCGGCGAAGAGGATAGGGTGCATGCCGCGCTGTTCACCGCCATCCACATCGACCTGATGGACTACACCGATCCGGCCACGGTGACCAAATGGCTGGTGAAGCAAGGTGTCGATCGCCAGAGGTTCACCGCTGCCTACAATTCATCCGAGGTGCAGGACAAGATCCTGCGCGCCGAAGAACTGACCCGGTCATACGGCATCACCAGCGTGCCGACGATGGCGGTCGGGGGAAGATACCTGACCTCGAACACCATGGCCGGCAGCTTCGAGGCGGTGCCGGCGATCCTCGACCAGTTGATCGACAAAGTGCGCGCTGGAAAGTAGATGGCGGCGACGGTTCTTCATGGCAGGAATGAAGCCCCGCCCGAGGTCTCCCCCATGAAACACTCCGGCGTCGTGATCCGGAAGCGGCCGGAGAGCCGCCTGTGCCGCGACAGCTTGAGCAGCGCCTTGTCGCTGGTGAGAAGATAGTCTGCCCGGCCGTCGCGCGCCAGTTCGAGAAACTTCTGGTCGTCGCCGTCCCGGCACTGCGGCAACGCCGGACCCGTACTTTCTGCCGCCACCAGCTGAACGATGGCAGCATAGTCGGCGAGTATGCGCCGCTGTCTGCCTTGCTCCAGCCCGAACTCCGGATAGGCGAGCACGCGCTCGAACTCGGCTAAGCAGTCGGGACTGGTCAGTGCGACCAGCCTGCCGGCCCGGACGAGGTCGAGCAGCGCCGCAAAGCGGCTGTCGGCGAACACCCAGAGCGACAGAGCCACATTGGTGTCGAGGACCAGGCGCAACGGGCAAGGCGGAGTCAAGGCGTCGATGTCGGGCCGCCCGCGTCGAGGCGGAACTTGACGAAGGAACCGGGCGCGTCCTCGACCGCCTCCAGCTTGCCCCTGGCCGGATCGCGCGCAGGCACCCTGTCGTCGCCGTTGAGACCGGCTAGCCACCGCTGCCAGTCGCCCCACCACGAGCCGGGGTGCCGATCGGCCTCTCCGAGCCATTGCTCCGGCGTCGCCGGCAGCTTCGCCGCGCCCGTCCAGTAGCAGTACTTGTTGGCCGAGGGCGGATTGACGATGCCGGCGATGTGGCCCGAGCCGCCCAGGACGAAGCGCACCGGCCCGGCGAGCCGCGAGGCGCCGAGGTAGGTGCTCTTCCAGGGAGCGATATGATCCTCGACGGTGGAGATGAAATAGCTGGGAACCTCGACCTTGCCCAGGTCGATAGCCACGCCGTTCAACGCTATGCCGCCGGGCTCCTTGAGCAGGTTGTTCAGGTACATGTTGCGCAGATAGAAGCTGTGCATCTTGTACGGCATGCGGGTGGAGTCCGAGTTCCAGAACAGCAGATCGAAGGGGAAGGGTTCGCGCCCCATCAGATAGTTGTTCACCACGAAGGACCAGATCAGGTCGTTGCCGCGCAGCAGATTGAAGGTGCTCGCCATCTCCGAGCCTTCGAGATAGCCGCGCTGCGCCATCCGCTGCTCCAGCTTGGCCACCTGCTCCTCGTCGATGAACACGCCCAGTTCGCCCGGAATGGAGAAGTCGAGCAGGGCGACGAAGAAGGTGGCCGAGACGATGCGGCGGTCCCGCTTGGCCGCGAGATAGCCCAGCGCCGAACCGAGCAGGGTGCCGCCCAGGCAGTAGCCGATCAGGTTCACCTCCTGCTCGCCGGTCTGCCGGCACACGGCGTCCAGCGCCGCCAGCGCACCCTCGTTCAGATAGTCGTCGAAGCCCTTCTGGGCGAGCCTGGCGTCGGGGTTGACCCAGGAGACCACGAACACCGTGTGGCCCTGGTCGGTGGCCCACTTGATGAAGGAATTGTTCTGGCGCAGGTCGAGGATGTAGTACTTGTTGATCCAGGGCGGGATGATCAACAGCGGCCGCCGGAACTGCTCCTTGGTGGTCGGCGAGAATTGCAGCAGCTGGATCAGCTCGTTCTGGAACACCACCTTGCCCGGTGTGGTCGCGACGTTCCTGCCCAGCTCGAAGGCGGACGGGTCGGTCATCTTGACGCGCAGCTGGCCGTTGCCCGCCTCGATGTCGCGCAACAGATTGTTGAAGCCCTTGAGCAGGTTTTGGCCGTGGCTCCTGACGATCTCGCGCAGCACCTCGGGATTGGTGAGGGCGAAATTCGAGGGCGACAGGGCATCGATGAACTGGCGCGTGAAGAAATTCACCTTCTTGTGCGTGGGCTCGGGCAGATCCTCTACCCGGCTCACCGCATCGTGGATGTGGCGCGCGGTGATCAGATAGGACTGCTTGATGAAGTCGAACAGGAAGTGCTCCTCCCATTCGCTGTCCCTGAAACGGTTGTCGCCCTTGGCGGGCTGGACCAGCGCCGCCGGCTGCATGCCGGAAAGACGCATCATCGCGTGCTGCCAGAGCGAGAAGTAGTCCCACACCAGGCTCATCTGGGCCTGGGCCAGTTGGTAGGGGTTGGCGAGCATCTTGGCCATCATGTCCATGAAGGCCTGGGCGATGCCCAGCTCGTCGCTGGGAACGGCGACCCCGTGCCGCATCTGGCGCTGGACGTGCTCGGCGATCAGCTTCGAGGCGCGCTGCGCCACCTCGGCGTAGGTCGCGGCGATCTCCTGCGGATCTGGCAACTGCGCTGTCGGGGTGACGGTCATGGCGGAGCCGGGTTCAGGACGAAGCGATGAAGCGCGTGCAGCCGCTGTCGATCGAGCGCGCCAGCGCACCGGCCTGCTCCAGATAATTGAGGTGGGCCATGGCCTCGCCCATCGCGAACATGGTCTGGTGCGCATCGCTGATCTCGCGCGGGAACAGCACCGGGATCAGTTCGGCGGCCGTCTTCGGTGCGGCGCAGGCCGCCAGCAGATCGGCACAGCGATCGCGGTGGTGCGCCTCCAGCTCGGCGATGCGGTGCTGCAGGCCGCGGAACGGCCGGCCGTGCGAGGGCAGCACCAGCGTGTCGGCGGGCAGCACCTTGAAGCCGGCGATGGATTCGAGGAACAGCCCCAGCGGGTTGCCGTCCGGGTTCGAGGCGACCACGCTCATGTTGGTCGAGATGCGCGGCAGCAGCATGTCGCCCGAGATCAGCGTCCGCAGCTCCTCGCAGTACAGGGCGGCGTGTTCGGGCGCATGGCCGTAGCCGACGATCACCCGCCAGGAGTGGGGGCCGATCGCGATGTCTTCATCCGGGAACAGGCGGCGATAGGTGGCGGGGATTTCCGGCACCACCCTTTTATAGGCGTTGCCGCGCCGGGCCAGCGCCTCCAGCCAGTGCTCGTCGAGGCCGTGGCGCCGGAACAGTTCCAACATCGCGGCAATGCCGAAATTGCCGATCTGCGCATGAATCATCTGCGCCGTCGTGTACTCGCCTAGGGTGATAGCGAGCGGCGCGCCGGTCTGCTGTTCCAGCCAGGCGGACAGGCCCAGATGGTCGGGGTGGCAGTGGGTGACGATCTGGCGCCTGAGCGGATGATCGGGCAGCAGGCGGCGCCAGCAGTCCTTGATGTCATCGACGGCGACACCGGTGTCCACCGCCGTCCACAGCGGGACGCCTGAAGCGCTCGATCCATCCCGGAGCAGCCACAGGTTGATGTGGTCGAGGGCGAAGGGCAGCGGCATGCGCACCCAGCGCAGGCCGGGCAATACTTCGATCGTGCCGCCCGGTTCGGGCAGATGTTCGAGCGGATAATGGAGAGGCATGTCGGGGTTCCGGTGGCCGATGGCGCCGGCCATGATTGCGTTGCGCGGGATAATCTGTTTAACTTTCAATCGCAAGCTCACGATTCCTGGAAGAACATTCTACCCGAAGGCGGTCCGCCTACTGCGGCGCAGCACGGCGAGCGCAAACCACACCACGCCGGAACCGGAAATGAAAGAGCCCACCTTCACCATCACCGAACTGTCGCGCGACTTCGACATCACCCCGCGCACCATCCGCTATTACGAGCACCAGGGCCTGCTCTTCCCGCAGCGCGCCGGCTTGCAACGGATCTACACCAAGCGCGACCGCACCCGCCTGAAGCTGGCGCTGCGCGGCAAGCGTCTCGGTCTCTCGCTGGCCGAGATCAAGGATCTGATCGGCATGTACAGCACGGCGCGGGACCAGTCTTCCCAATTGGAGAGCTTCCTCGCGGCACTGACCAAGCGCAAGACTTCGCTGGAACAGCAGCGCGAGGACATCGAGGCGGTGCTGGCCGAGATCAACGGCTTCGAGGAGCAGTGCCGGCGCATCCTCGGCAGCGGCCAGTCGCCCCAGGGCGGTTCGCAACGCGCGGCGTGAATCCCTGCCCGTGCCAGACCGTTGACGTTGACGTCAACGTCAACCTACAATCTCCCCGGGAGGAGTTCCTTGGACATACAGCCAACGCGGTTCGAAGCACGCGACCCGGACTGGGCGGATAAGGTGCGGAAGAGTTTCGCGCGCCAGGGCGTGATGGCCCTGCTGGGCGCCGAACTCGCCCATCTGGAGCCTGGCCGCTGCGAGATCCGCCTGCCCCATCGTCCCGAACTCACCCAGCAGCACGGCTACTTCCACGCCGGCATCATCAGCACCGTCGTCGATAGCGCCGGCGGTTACGCCGGCTTCAGCCTGATGCCGGCCGGCAGCAGCGTGCTCACCGTCGAATACAAGCTCAATCTGCTCGCCCCCGGCGACGGCGAATTGCTGATCGCGGTCGGCGAGGTGGTCAAGCCCGGCAAGAATCTGGTCATCGCGCGCGGCGACGTCTATGTCCAGAGAGCCGGCGTGAGCACCCGCTGTGCGATCATGCAGCAGACCCTGATGACCATGCACGGCAGGGATGACCAAGCCCCCGAGCCCCCTTCCCGGAGACAAAACCAATGATCGGACTCAATCACGGCCTCGGCGAAGACATCGAGGCGCTGCGCGACACGGTGAAGGCATTCGCCGACAAGGAGATCGCGCCGCGCGCCGCCGAGATCGACAGGAGCAACGAATTCCCGGCTGAGCTATGGCGCAAGCTGGGGGACTTAGGCCTGCTCGGCTTGACCGCGGACGAGGAATACGGCGGCACCAACCTGGGCTATCTCGCCCACATCGTCGCCATGGAAGAGATCTCTCGCGCCTCGGCCAGCGTCGGCCTGTCCTACGGCGCCCACTCCAACCTTTGCGTCAATCAGTTGCGGCGCAACGGCAGCGAGGCGCAGAAGCGCAAGTATCTCGCCAAGCTGATCTCGGGCGAGCACGTCGGCGCCCTGGCCATGTCCGAACCCAACGCCGGCTCCGACGTCGTCGGCATGAAGTTGCGGGCCGAGTTGAAGGGCGACCACTACCTGCTGAACGGCTCCAAGATGTGGATCACCAACGGCGGCGACGCCGACACCCTGATCGTCTATGCCAAGATCGACGGCGGGGCCATGACCGCCTTCATCGTCGAGAAGGGCATGAAGGGCTTTTCCAAGGGCAAGCATCTCGACAAGCTCGGCATGCGCGGCTCCAACACCTACCCGCTGTTCTTCGACAACTGCGAGGTGCCGGCCGAGAACGTCCTGGGCGGCGAGGGAAAAGGAGTCAAGGTCTTGATGAGCGGCCTCGACTACGAGCGCGCGGTGCTCTCCGGCGGCCCCCTCGGCATCATGGCGGCGTGCATGGATGCGGTGCTGCCCTACGTCCATCAGCGCAAGCAGTTCGGCCAGGCGATCGGCGAGTTCCAGCTGATGCAGGGCAAGCTCGCCGACATGTACTCGACCTGGCAGGCCTGCCGCGCCTACGTCTATGCGGTCGGCCGCGCCTGCGACCGCCAGGACCACGCGCGCAGCCTGCGCAAGGATGCCGCCGGCGCGATCCTGTACTCCGCCGAAAAGGCCACCTGGATGGCCGGCGAGGCGATCCAGGCGCTCGGCGGCAACGGCTACATCAACGACTACCCGGTCGGCCGCCTGTGGCGCGACGCCAAGCTCTACGAAATCGGAGCGGGCACAAGTGAAATCAGAAGAATGCTGATCGGCCGCGAACTCTACGCCGAGACCGCGTGATGGGCGAACTGCTGGACACCTATCGCGGCGCCGTCTATCCCTGGCACTGCGACCACATGGCGCACATGAACGTGATGTGGTACGTGGGCAAGTTCGACGAGGCGACCTGGAACCTGTTCGCCCACCTTGGGGTGACGCCTGCCTGGCTGCGCGACGAGCAGCGCGGCATGGCGGCCGTCGACCAGCGCATCTCCTATCGGCGCGAGCTACACGCGGGCGATGTGGTGGTGGTGCGCTCGGGCATCCTCGAAGTCGCCGAAAAGAAAATCAGCTTCGTCCACGAAATGCGCAACGCCGTCACCGCCGAGATCTCGGCCATCACCTTGCTCACCGGCGTGCACATCGACACAGGAACGCGCAAATCGACCGCCCTGCCCGTCGAGCTGGCGACGCGCGCGCGCGAACTGATCGTCTCTTATGAACTTCCCTGGTAGGAGCTGAGCATGGCAGCGAATCCCGTGGTCATCGTAGCCGCCGCCCGCACCGCTATGGGCGGCTTCCTCGGCGATTTCGCCGGCCTCGCCGCGGCGCAACTGGGCGCGGCGGCGATAGCCGCGACCATCGCCCGCGCCGGCCTGCCCGCCGCGGCGGTCGAGGAGGTGATCATGGGCTGCGTGCTCGCGGCCGGCCAGGGCCAGGCGCCGGCGCGGCAGGCCAGCCTCGGCGCCGGCCTGCCGCTCTCGGCCGGCTGCACCACGGTGAACAAGATGTGCGGCTCGGGCATGAAGGCGGCGATGCTGACCCACGACCTGCTTCTCGCCGGGACCAACGAGCTCATGATCGCGGGCGGCATGGAGTCGATGAGCAACGCCCCCTACCTGCTGCCCAAGGCGCGCGGCGGCTACCGGCTCGGCCACGGCCAGCTCCAGGACCACATGTTCCTGGACGGCCTCGAGGACGCCTACGAGCGCGGCCGCCTGATGGGCAGCTTCGCCGAGGACTGCGCCGACAAGTACGGCTTCACCCGCGCCGACCAGGACGCCTACGCGATCGCCTCGACGATCCGCGCCCAGACCGCGATCCGTGACGGCTCCTTCGCCTGGGAGATCGCGCCGGTGACCGTCCCCGGCAAGAAGGGCGATGTCGTGGTCGCGCAGGATGAGCTGCCGGGCAAGGCGCAACTCGACAAGGTGCCGGGTCTGAAACCCGCGTTCAAGAAGGGCGGCACGATCACCGCCGCCAACTCCAGTTCGATCTCGGATGGCGCCGCCGCGCTGCTGCTGATGCGTCTGGCGACCGCGGAGCGGCTGGGGCTCGCGCCGCTGGCGAAGATCGTCGGCCACGCCACCCACGCCCAGCAGCCGGCGTGGTTTTCCACCGCGCCGGTGGGCGCGATGCAGAAGCTCTTCGCCAAGTGCGGCTGGAGCGCCGACGACGTGGACCTGTTCGAGGTCAATGAGGCCTTCGCGGTGGTCGCGATGGCGGCGATGCGCGAACTCGGGCTGCCCCACGACAAGGTGAATATCCACGGCGGCGCCTGCGCCCTGGGCCACCCGATCGGCGCCTCGGGCGCGCGCCTCATCGTCACCCTGATCGGCGCCTTGAGAAAAGTCGGCGGCAAGCGGGGCGTGGCCAGCCTGTGCATCGGCGGCGGCGAGGCCACCGCGATGGCCATCGAGTTGCTGTGACGCGATGATCCTGACGCCGGAACAGCAGATGATCCAGGACGCGATGCGCGCCTTCGCGCAGGAGCGCCTGGCGCCCTTCGCCGCCGCCTGGGACCGGAACGCCGAATTTCCGCGCGCAGCGCTGCGCGAATTGGGCCGGCTGGGCGCCTGCGGCATGGCGGTGCCGGAACCCTGGGGCGGCGCCGGCATGGACACTATTTCCCTGGCCCTGGCGCTGGAGGAGATCGCCGCCGGCGACGGCGCCACCTCGACCGTCATCAGCGTGCAGAACTCGGTGGTCTGCGGGCCCCTCCTGGCCTTCGGCAGCGACGCCCAGAAGGAGAAATTCCTCAAGCCGCTGGCGCGGGGCGAAAAGTTGGGCTGCTTCTGCCTCACCGAGCCGCAGGCGGGTTCGGACGCCGCCGCGATCAAGACCCGCGCGGCGAGGGACGGCGAGGGCTGGGTGATCGACGGCGTCAAGCAGTTCATCACCACCGGCGCCAACGCCGACGTCGCCATCGTCTTCGCGGTCACCGACGGCCAGGCCGGCAAGCGCGGCATCTCCGCCTTCATCGTCGAAACGGACAACCCGGGTTACCAGATCGCCAGGATCGAGGAGAAGCTCGGCCAGCGCGCTTCAGACACCGCCCAGATCCGCTTCGAGCACTGCCACGTGCCGGCCGAGAACCTTCTGGGGGCGGAGGGCCAGGGCTACCGCATCGCGCTGGCCAACCTCGAGGCCGGACGCATCGGCATCGCGGCGCAGGCGGTGGGCATGGCGCGCGCCGCCTGCGCCGCGGCGCTGCAATACGCGCAGGAGCGCGAGAGCTTCGGCAAGCCCATCATCGAGCACCAGGCGGTGGGCTTCCGCCTGGCCGACATGGCGACGCAGATCGAGGCGGCGCGCGCCCTGGTCCATCACGCCGCCGGCCTGCGCGACGGGGGCAGACCCTGCCTGAAGGAAGCCTCGATGGCCAAACTCTTCGCCTCGGAGATGGCCGAGCGCGTCTGCTCCGACGCCATCCAGATCCACGGCGGCTACGGCGTCGTCGCCGACTTCCCGGTCGAGCGCATCTACCGCGACGTGCGCGTCTGCCAGATCTACGAGGGCACCTCAGACATCCAGCGCCTGGTGATCGCTCGCGCCCTGGCACCCTAGAAAGGCTACTCGATGACCGTGATCAAGTCCCAGTTGCATCCCCGCTCGAAAGAGTTCAAGACCAACGCCGCCGCGATGCAGAAGCTGGTCGCCGAGCTGCGCGAGAAGACCGTGCGGGCGGCGCAAGGCGGCAGCGAGGAGGCGCGGGCCAAGCATCTCGCCCGCGGCAAGCTCCTGGCGCGCGACCGGGTGGACCATCTGCTCGACCCGGGCGCGCCCTTCCTGGAACTCTCGCCGCTGGCCGCCCACGGACTGTACGGCGACGAGGTACCCTCGGCCGGCGTCGTCACCGGCATCGGCCGGGTCAAGGGCGTCGAGTGCATCATCGTCGCCAACGACGCCACCGTGAAGGGCGGCAGCTACTTTCCGCTGACGGTGAAGAAGCACCTGCGGGCGCAGGAGATCGCGATGCAGAACCGCCTGCCCTGCCTCTACCTGGTCGATTCGGGCGGCGCCAACCTGCCGACCCAGGACGAGGTCTTCCCCGACCGCGAGCACTTCGGCCGCATCTTCTACAACCAGGCCAACCTGTCGGCCGCAGGCATCCCGCAGATCGCCGTGGTGATGGGCTCTTGCACCGCCGGCGGCGCCTACGTGCCGGCGATGTCCGACGAGGCGGTGATCGTCAGGAACCAGGGCACCATCTTCCTGGGCGGACCGCCGCTGGTCAAGGCCGCCACCGGCGAGGTGGTGAGCGCCGAGGACCTGGGCGGCGGCGACGTGCATACCCGGATCTCGGGGGTGGCCGACCATCTGGCCGAGAACGACCACCACGCCCTCTCGCTGGCGCGGCGCATCGTCGGCAACCTCAACTGGCAAAAGCCGCTGGCGCTCGATCTGGCCGCGCCCGAGGAGCCGCTCTACGACCCGGAGGAGATCGCCGGCGTCATTCCCGCCGACAGCCGCAAGACCTACGACGTGCGCGAGGTGATCGCGCGCCTGTTCGACGGCTCGCGCTTCGACGAGTTCAAGGCGCGCTACGGCACCACGCTGGTGACCGGCTTCGCGAGACTCTACGGCTATCCGGTCGGCATCGTCGCCAACAACGGCATCCTGTTCTCGGAGTCCGCGCAGAAGGGCGCGCACTTCATCGAGCTGTGCGCCCAGCGCGGCATTCCGCTCGTCTTCCTGCAGAACATCACCGGCTTCATGGTCGGCAGGAAGTACGAGAACGGCGGCATCGCCAAGGACGGCGCGAAGATGGTCACCGCGGTGGCCACCGCCCAGGTGCCGAAGTTCACCCTGGTGCTGGGCGGCTCCCACGGCGCCGGCAACTACGGCATGTGCGGCCGCGCCTATTCGCCGCGCCTGCTGTGGATGTGGCCGAACAGCCGGATCTCGGTGATGGGCGGCGAGCAGGCGGCCTCGGTCCTGGCCACGGTCAGGCGCGACGGCATCGAGGCCGCCGGCAGGAACTGGAGTCCCGAGGAGGAAGAGGCCTTCAAGGCGCCGATCCGGGCGCAATACGAGACCCAGGGCAATCCCTATTACGCCACCGCGCGGCTGTGGGACGACGGCATCATCGACCCGGCGCAGACCCGGCGCACCCTCGGCCTGGGCCTGTCGGCGTCGCTCAACGCGCCGATCGCCAAGACCCGGTTCGGCCTGTTCAGGATGTAATGATGACGACCTTCCCCCCATCCCCCTTCCCGAGGAGGGGGGTGACTGTGGTTCAGCCGCCGATGCGGCTTCCATCCCCTCACTCGCTGCCTCCCCGGGTCCCCGCAAGGGGACTTCCTTCAGGTCGCGGCCCTTCGGAGACAGCATGTACCAAAATATCCTGACCGAAGTCGGGGGCGGGGTCGGCATCGTCACCCTGAACCGCCCGGAGCGGCACAACGCCTTCGACGAAGCCCTGATCGAGGAGTTGACCACCGCCGTAGCGGCGATGGCGGACGATCCGGCGGTGCGCGTGCTGGTGCTCTCAGGCACCGGCAAGAGCTTCTGCGCCGGCGCCGACCTCAACTGGATGAAGCGCGCCGCCGCCTATTCGCCCGAGGAGAGCGTCGCCGACGCCCGCGCCCTAGCCGAGATGCTGCGGGCCCTGGCGCAGGTGGGGAAACCGACGGTGGCGCGCGTGCATGGGGCGGCGCTGGGCGGCGGCGTCGGTCTGGTGGCGGCCTGCGACATCGCGATCGCCACCTACGACGCGCAGTTCGCGCTCTCCGAGGTCAGGCTCGGCATCATCCCCGCGGTCATCAGCCCGCACGTGATCAACGCCATCGGCGAGCGCGCAGCGCGCCGCTACATGCTCAGCGCCGAGCGCTTCGCCGCGGCCGAGGCCTACCGCATCGGCCTGGTGCACGAGATCGTGCCCGACCAGGCGGCGCTGGACGAGGCCGTCGGCGAGATCGTCGGCGCCCTGTTGGGCAACGGACCGGAGGCGCTCGCCCGGTGCAAGGAGTTGATCCGCGCCGTGGCCTGGAGACCGCTGTCCGCCTCGGTGATCGAGGACACCGCGCAGCGCATCGCGATGATCCGCAGAACCGACGAGGCCAGGGAGGGCATGGACGCCTTCCTGGAAAAGCGCCAGCCTTCGTGGGCCTTGAAGACCGACTGACTGGTGAAGCCATGTTCCAGAAGATACTGATCGCAAACCGGGGAGAGATCGCCTGCCGGGTGATCAAGACCGCGCGCCGGATGGGCATCCGCACCGTCGCCGTGTATTCCGAGGCGGATGCCGGCGCCCGCCACGTCCGGCTGGCCGACGAGGCGGTGCTGATCGGGCCGGCGCCGGCCGGCGAGTCCTATCTGGTGGCCGAACGCATCGTCGCCGCGGCGCGGGAGAGCGGCGCCGCGGCGATCCACCCGGGCTACGGCTTCCTCTCCGAGAACGCGGGTTTCGCGCAGGCCTGCCTCGCGGCCGGCCTGGTGTTCATCGGTCCGCCGGTCGCTGCGATCCGGGCGATGGGCTCCAAGTCCGCGGCCAAGACGCTGATGGCCGGGGCCGGCGTGCCGCTGGTGCCCGGCTATCACGGCGAGGAGCAGGAACCGGCATTCCTCGCGAGCGAGGCCGACCGCATCGGCTACCCGCTGCTGATCAAGGCCTCGGCCGGGGGCGGCGGCAAGGGCATGCGCATCGTCGAGGGACCCGAGCAGTTCGCGGATGCCCTGGCCTCCTGCCAGCGCGAGGCGCGCGCGAGCTTCGGCTCGGACCAGGTGCTGCTCGAGCGTTATCTCGCGCGCCCGCGCCACATCGAGGTGCAGGTGTTCGGCGACAGCCGCGGCGACGTCATCCACCTGTTCGAACGCGACTGCTCGGTGCAACGCCGCCACCAGAAGGTGCTGGAGGAGGCGCCGGCGCCGGGAATGAGCGCCGAGCGGCGCGCGCAGATGGGCCGCGCGGCGGTGGCGGCGGCGCGCGCGGTCGGCTACGTCGGCGCCGGAACGGTGGAATTCATCGCCGAGCAAGACTTCGCCGCCGGCGGCAATTTCTACTTCATGGAGATGAACACGCGGCTGCAGGTCGAGCACCCGGTCACCGAGATGATCACCGGCCTGGACCTGGTCGAGTGGCAACTGCGCGTGGCCGCCGGCGAGCCGCTGCCGCTCGCCCAGGAGCAGTTGTCGATCCGCGGCCACGCGCTCGAGGCGCGGATCTACGCCGAGGACCCGGACCGCGGCTTCCTACCCTCGACCGGCAGGCTCGCGCATCTGGCGCCGCCGGAAGAATCGCTGCATGTGCGCATCGACAGCGGCGTCGAACAGGGCGACGAGATCGGCCCGCACTACGACCCGATGATCAGCAAGCTGATCGTCTGGGACGAGACCCGCGACCGGGCGCTCGCGCGCATGCTCCAGGCGCTGGCGCAATACCGCGTGGTCGGCGTGGCCAACAACGTGGATTTCCTGTCGCGGCTGGTCACCTGCCCGGCCTTCGCCGCCGCCGAGCTCGACACCGGCCTGATCGAACGCGAGCGGGCCCTGCTCTTTCCCGCGAGCGCCGCCCCGCCGGCCCAAGCCTGGCTGGTCGCGGCGCTGGCCGAGCTGCTGCGCGAGAGCGCGCAGGCGCAGCGCGAGGCAAGAGAGAGCCGGGATCCGCACTCGCCTTGGCATAGACGCGACGGCTGGCGCGTGAACAGCGCCGCCCGGCGCAGCCTGCTGCTGCGCCACGACGAGCTCGAGCAATCGCTCGCCGTCGCCTACGATGGCGACGGCGGCTACGCGCTGACCCTGGACGGACAGACGACCCAAGCCTCCGGTCAGCTCGGCGAGAACGGCCAGCTGCGCGCCGATCTCGACGGCATGCGCCTGACCGCCACCGTGGTGGCGGCGGGCGAACGGCGCCACGTCTTCCTGCACGGCCGGGTCCATGTCTTCGCCAGCGTCGATCCGCTCTATCACGGCCTGGAGGGCGGCGGCGGCGACGGCGGCCTCTGCGCGCCGATGCCGGGCAAGATCGTCGCGCTGCTCGCCGCCGCAGGAGCCCGCGTGGCCAAGGGCGAGCCGCTGTTGGTCCTCGAAGCGATGAAAATGGAGCACACTATCGCCGCGCCCGCCGCCGGCGTGGTGAAGGGCTTCCGCTTCGAGGTCGGCGAACAGGTGAGCGACGGCGCGGAACTGGTTGAATTCGAAATCGACAAGACATGACGCTACCGAGCAAAGCCAAAATCGTCGAGGTCGGGCCGCGCGACGGCCTGCAGAACGAGAAGGCCCGCGTGTCCACCGCGGTCAAGGTCGAGCTGATCGCCCGCCTGGGCCGGGCGGGCTTGAAGTGCATCGAGGCCACCGCCTTCGTCTCGCCCAAATGGGTGCCGCAAATGGCCGACAGCGCCGAGGTGATGGCGGCGATAGCCCGCCAGCCCGGCGTCGTCTACCCGGTGCTGGTGCCCAACATGAAGGGACTGGAAGCGGCGATCGTCGCCGGCGCAGAGGAGGTCGCGGTGTTCGGCGCCGCCTCCGAAGCCTTCTCGCAGAAGAACATCAACTGCTCGATCGCCGAGAGCCTCGATCGCTTCCGCCTGGTGGCGGAGGCGGCCCGCCGGCACAACGTCAAGGTCCGCGGCTACATCTCCTGCGCGCTCGGCTGCCCCTACCAGGGCGAGGTGACACCCGCCGCGGTCGCGGAGGTGGCCCACGCGCTGTTCGAGATGGGCTGCTACGAAATCTCCCTGGGCGACACCATCGGCGTCGGCACGCCGGGCAGGACCAAGGAAATGATAGCGGCGGTCGCCCGGCGCGTGCCGCTGAAGAAGCTGGCCGGACACTTTCACGACACCTACGGCATGGCCATCGCCAACATCTACGCCGCGTTCGAAATGGGCATCGCCGTCTTCGACGCTTCGGTCGCCGGCCTGGGCGGCTGTCCCTACGCCGCCGGCGCCTCCGGCAACGTCGCCACCGAGGACGTGGTCTATCTGCTGGAGGGGCTGGGCATAGACCTCGGCATCGACCTCGCGGCACTGGCCGAGACCGGCGCCTGGATCAGCGCGCAGCTCGGCCGGGAGCCGGCTTCGAAGGCGGCGCGGGCGATCCTGGCCAAGGCGACCGGAAGACCCGGCAGGTGATCGCCTCGCCCTGCATCGACGTCTGCAAGATCGACGAGACCGGCGGCCTGTGCCTGGGCTGCTGGCGCACGCTGGCGGAGATCGCCGCCTGGGGAGGGGCCGGCGACGACGAGCGACTGAGGATACTCGCCGCCGTCGCCCGGCGCCGCGCCGATTCCGAACGCAACGACCGGGCATGAAGCTGCGCCTGCCGCAGCAGGTCCGCGTGCTGGAGCGCGGCTGGCTCTCCTCCAACAACATCCTGTTCATCGAGGGCGAGCGCGCCACCCTGGTGGATAGCGGCTACGTCAGCCACGCGCCGCAGACGCTGGCGCTGGTCCGGGCGGCGCTGGACGGCCGGCGGCTCGAACGCGTCATCAACACCCACTCGCATTCCGACCACATCGGCGGCAACGCCACGCTGCAGCGCGAGCTGGGCTGCGGCATCACGGTGCCCGCCGGCATCGCCGCGGCCATCGCCGCCTGGGACGAGGACTTGCTGTTGCTCAAGCCCTCTGGCCAGCACGGCGACCGCTTCCGCCACGACGCGGTGATCAATGCCGGCGAGGAATTCGAGCTCGCCGGCCTCGTGTGGCGCGCGCTGGCCGCACCCGGACACGACATGGAGGCGCTGGTCTTCTACTGCGAGAGCGGGCGCCTGTTGATCTCGGGCGACGCACTCTGGCGCGACGGCTTCGGCATCCAGTTCGCCGAGATCAGCGGCCAGGCGGCCGGCCTGGCGGCGACCCGGGCGACGCTCGAGGCGCTCGGCAAACTCGCGGTAGACGCGGTGATCCCCGGCCACGGCGCGCCCTTCGCCGAGTTCGACGATGCCCTGGCGCGCGCCTTGCAACGCGTCGCCGCCTTCGAGCAGGATCCCGCGCGGATGGCCAGGAACGCCATCAAGGCCCTGTTCACCTTCAACCTGCTCGAAATGCGACGCCTGCGCCGCGACCGGCTCGCCGGCTACCTGGAGGGCATCCCCTTCTTCCACGACGCCGATGCCCGCCTGCGGCACCGGCCCGCCGCCAGCCTGGCCGAATGGCTGCTCGAAGAACTGCTCCGGGCGGGGGTGGTGGAACTGCAAGGCGAGGACATCGTGCCGACGCAAACCGCCTGAAGCGAGAGCGGAGCACGGGCGCTCCGAAAATCAGGCAAAATGACCGCGGGTCGTCTGACGATCCGTTTCCCGGAGAAAAATTCGATGCGACTTGCGGCAAGTATCGCTGTTGTACTGCTGCTGTTCCTGGCCGGGTGCGGCGACAAGGGCGACGGCGGACAAGGGCAGACCCAGGGCACCCCGTCGGCCGCGGTCGATGGGCTGACGGTGGGGCCGCCACTCTCGGTCGCGGTCAGGAAGGGCAATCTGAAAGCGGCGGAGTCCCTGCTCGCAGCCGGGGCGGACGTCAATGCCCCCGACATCCTGGGCCGGACGGCCCTGCACGTCGCGGCCTTCTACAACCGGAAGCAGATGGCGGAACTCTTGATCGCCCACGGCGCCGACGTCAAGGCTCCGGACTCGGACGGGCTGACGCCGCTGCACGCGGCGGTATTGGCGGCCAACGCCGAGATCGCGACCCTGCTGCTCGACAAGGGCGCCGACGTCAATGCGGCGACCGAGACGGGCAAGACCCCGCTGCATCTGGCTGCGGCCATCGGTTGCTACCGGCTGACCAAGCTCTTGATCCCGCGCGGCGCCGACGTAAACCGCAAGGACAAGTCCGGCAGAACCCCGAGGTTCTATGCGGCCCGGAACGGCCACGCCGAAACGGCGGCGCTGCTCAAGAAAAACGGCGGTAAGACCTAGGCCCCGCCTGGACGCCGGGTAGTGGTTCAGTTTGGATTCGACATTGTTACGCATCGCTAGCCCGAGTTTTCTGCTCGTGCTAGGCTTAGTATATGACTACGAAACGAACCAATCCCCGCGAGGACTTTAGCCAGGTGGCATTTAGCGTTGTGCAGCAGGCGACAGGGGACGTTCCGCCTGTGAAGAAACCGCTTACCGGTAAGAAGGCCGATAGCCGCAAGGGCGGCCTTAAAGGTGGGAAGGCTAGGATGGATGCTTTGACGCCAGAACAGCGGTCTGAGATCGCAAGAAACGCTGCTTTGGCACGCTGGAAGAAATAGGTATATCAAGTCACATAATCAATCATATAAACCCGCTTCGGCGGGTTTTTTGCTTCAATGGCTTAGTACGCGCTGCGTATCATCACGATAAAAAGATTGACGCTAAGATTGACATGGGAATTTTAACCTGTATCATTGCCGTATAGTCACGCAGGAAGGATTTTAAAATGAACCCTTACGAAGAGCTAATTGCGAAGGAAGAAGCAAAACTGAAACTGCTACGCAAGAAGGTTGCCGCTTGCGAACAGCTAATTGCTGCCCTTCGTGGAACTGACACAGACGATATTGACGCCGCAATAGCAAAGCAAATAGGTCAAAGCGCTGTCGTTCAGGACAGTCATGTGAGTAATGCGCAACAAGGAGGTCCAATTGTTGCCGGTATTCGCACTAGAAAGGATTCGGTAGCGCCTTTGGTCCTTCAATACCTTGGACGTGACGGAAAGACGCTTGATGAGATCGAGTCCTATATGGCGTCTATTGCGAATCCGACAACAAGGGGTTCGCTACGAACAATGCTAATGAATCTTCGTGTTAAGAACCAGTTAGTAGAGAACCCGTCGCATGGTTTCTATAAGCTTTCGGAAGCAGGAGCAAAGGCGATTGGACTCTGATGCTCTAAAAGAGCGAAAGCCCCGATGTGGGGACATCGAGGCTTTCATTTCCCAACCCGCGTATGACAGCGCACAATTTAAGGACTAAACCATGCAGCGATTAGAAATCGCGCCGGAAGAGCCCCTCATTGACTTGAGGTTGGCCGAATTCGCGGCACCTATCAGATAGGATTGAACCGTTAATTCGGCAGGGTTGGCCTAAGCCAACCCTTGTCGAATTATACGCAACAAATCCCGTACTGCAATAACTTCCTGCGCATGAAATGCGCACGGGTTTATCGTCAAAATTGACGAGACTTTGTTGACTTTACGCTTTAACTCAAGCATACCGTTCATTATGAAGTGGCGGTATGGAGTAAATCATGAACCGCCTAACCACCAAAGACCGCGCCAGAATCCTCTCAGTCCTTTGCGAAGGTATGGGCGTCAATGCTGCCTGCCGGATCACTGGCGCGTCCAAGAACACGGTTCTAAAGTTGCTGGCCGATGTAGGCGAAGTCTGCGCCCTCTACCAAGATCGCGTCATGACCGGCCTTCAACTCAAGCGGATCGAGTGCGACGAAATCTGGTCATTCGTCGGCATGAAGCAAAAGAACGTGCCCGAGGAACTGGCCGGAGTTTTCGGCCTGGGCGACATCTACACCTGGACGGCCATCGATGCAGATACCAAGCTCGTGCCGTGCTGGCACGTCGGTACTCGTGGCCTTGAGTCGGCCAAGCTTTTTATCAGCGATCTTTCTTCGCGTCTTGATGCTCGCGTGCAACTCACTACAGACTGCCACAAGGCATATTTGCAGGCCTTCGAAGAATCCTTCGGGCGCGACATCGACTTTGCGCAGCTTGTGAAGCTCTACGGCAATGAAGGACAAACGAAGGAAGATGCACGGCGCTACAGCCCCGCACAATGCACCGGAGCCGAGAAGAAACGTGTCACCGGAAACCCGGACATGGAGAATGTATCGACCAGCTACGTTGAGCGCCAGAACCTCACCATGCGGATGCACATGCGGCGCTTTACCCGGCTAACCAACGCGTTCTCGAAGAAGCTGGAGAACCACATGCACGCAATCAGCCTCTATTTTATGTTCTACAACTTCTGCAAGATTCACAAGACGCTGCGGGTTACGCCGGCTATGGAAGCCGGGATTACCGACCACGTCTGGGATTTGGAAGAGGTCATCGAGATGGCCGACACGAACTGTTAATGCCACCAAAACTCTTACAAGAATACGCCAAAGGGAATTAGTTAAGAATCAGTTGTGGCTTGCAATCCTATGCCCAAAACATATTTTGCAGGAGCAGTTGCCATTCGTAAAATGGCGTACTCCAACAATGAGAGCCCCGCGTCGATCAGCACGCCGGAAAATCAAGTCGAATAACTCGGGCTCACTATTTTCGAGATAGCGGCGCAAGGCATACGCACAGACATCCGCAATCTGTACCATGCTGGTCAGTTGGCTATCGACGAATAACGGAGTCTCAATGATGTTATCTATACCTGTCCACAAAGTTCCATTCTTATGGAATTTCTGCATGAGCAGCGTATGCTTCTTTGCGACGGTATCGTTGTTGTCGTGAATCAATAAACCAAAGTTTTTTTGCCCTGGTTTTCCTGGGACAAGTTGTTTAAGAAACTGCTCGAAACGAGAGACGATCTGGTCGAATGCCTGCTCGTCGAGACTGTAGGTGTGCCGACTTGGGTCGAAATGCACCTTGTCAATACATTCTGCGAACAACCTAGCAAAACCCCAACCGCCAACGCAGTCGGCGACTTGCCGTACAAAGTCACGCCTCTCTGGAAATGTGAGATGGGTATATTTTGTCGTCTTTTCGTAATTCTTCTTGGCTTGTTTGTAGCGTTCAGGTTTCCCTGAACGTTGCAACCGAAGCAGTTCGGCTTTGCGCTCTTGCTCCACTAAAGACCGGCGCTGCTGGTAACTTAGCCGATCAAAGTCCGGAATTTTTGTTTGCTCGCTATAGGGCCGTATTAGCCAGCCCGTATGGATCTCTGCGTCTTCCAGCCGAAACTTCTTTTTGAGATTTGATATTGCAACATCGCAGTCTTTCCAGTGCCAAATAGGCACTGTCAAACCAGCAAGAATGAAGTGAGATGTATTCCCAGGAATACTCGATGTTCCGGATTCATCGATGTAGCAGAGGTGCATCGGAGTGCCCCAGAACGAGATATGACAAGCAGAACTAAGCAAAAAAAAAGCGACTGGGGATGAGGGCTAAAAGCCCTCAGACGAGACGCTCGGCGACTCATCCCAGACGCACTTGGAATGTAAAACACAATACTTAACGCTGTCAAGCGCTGCAACAAAGGGAAATGTGTAACAGCCCCTCTCTCAAACTGAACCACTACCGGACGCCGGCGTCCATTGACAAGGCCCGGCATGCACGCAACAATCGACGCGCATTCTTTCCATATCTCTCGGGGATTTCCGATGAAGCTACCGATCAGAAGTACCGTCCTGTCCCTGGCCACCGCCCTGGCGCTGCTCGCCTGCGGCAAGAAGGAAGCCCCGCCGGCGCAAACCGCTGCACCCGCTGTCGCGCCCACCGAGACGGTGGTCAAGATAGGTTCCGTCGCCCCCTTGAGCGGCGGCATCGCCCATCTGGGCAAGGATAACGAGAACGGGGTTCGCCTGGCGATCGAGGAAGCCAACGCCAAGGGCGCGGAGATCGGCGGCAAGAAGGTGAAGTTCGAAATGCTCTCCGAGGACGACCAGGCCGACCCGAAAGTGGCCACCACGGTCGCCCAGAAGCTGATCGATGAAAAGGTCGCGGGCGTGGTCGGCCATCTCAACTCCGGCACCACGATTCCCGCTTCGGCGCTATACAACCAGGCCGGCATCCCGATGATTTCCGGTTCCGCCACCAATCCCCAACTGACCGAACAGGGATTCAAGAATGTATTCCGTCTGGTCGGACGCGACGACCAGCAAGGACCGGCGGTGGCGAGCTATCTGCACGAGACGCTGAAGAAGCTGAAAAAGGTGGCGATCATCGACGATTCCACCGCCTACGGCCAGGGACTGGCCAACGAGGTGGCGAAGTCGCTCAAGGCCGATGGCGTGACGGTGCTGCCGCGCGAATCGGGCACCGACCAGACCGTCGACTGGAAGGCGGTGCTGACCAAGATCAAGGGCGAGCGGCCGGACGCCGTGTTCTACGGCGGCATGGATGCCACCGCCGGGCCGCTGCTCAAGCAGGCGCGCGAATTGGGCATCAAGGCGGTGTTCGCCTTCGGCGACGGCGCCTGCACCGACAACATGGCCGAACTGGCCGGCGCTGCCGCAGAGGGCTTGGTCTGCTCCCAGGCCGGCCTGCCGGTCGCGGCGGCCAGCAAGGCTTTCCTCGACGCCTACAAGGCGAGATTCAAGATGGATCCGATCCTGTATGCGCCCTTCACCTTCGACGCCACCAACCTGCTGATCGCGGCGATGGAGAAAGCCGGTTCCAGCGATCCCGCCAAGTATCTGCCGGATCTCGCCGGCATCAGCTACGACGGCGCCAGCGGCCACATCGAGTTCGACGCCAAGGGCGACCGCAAAAACGCCGAGATGACCATCTTCACCATGAAGGCGGGCAAGATCACCCCGATTGCGGTGATCAAGAGCGGCAAGACCATTCCCTTCGCGGACTTTCTGAAACAGACCGCTCCCGAAGCGAAGCACTAAGGCGGCGGAAGAGCGCTGCCGACCCGGGCAACGGCGCCTGCAGGCGCCGTTGCCCTATCTGCCCCTCCCCTACCCATGAGCATATTCCTCCAGCAGATCATCAACGGCCTCACCCTGGGCAGCCTTTACGCCGTCGTCGCCCTGGGCTACACGATGGTCTATGGCATCGTCCAGCTGATCAACTTCGCCCACGGCGAGGTGGTGATGTTCGGCGCGATGATTTCCCTCACCGTGATCTCGGCGGCATCCGGTCACGGCCTGCCACCCCTGGCGGCGATCCTGGCGGGCGCGCTGGTAGCGGTGCCGTCGTGCATGGTCCTGGGCTATCTGCTGGAGCGCGCCGCCTATCGTCCGTTGCGCACGGCGCCGCGGCTGGCGCCCCTGATCACCGCGATCGGCATGTCGATCATCCTGCAGCAGTTGGCGCTGCTGATCTGGAGCCGCAACAATCTGGCATTCCCGCAAATCCTGCCCTTCGTCGCCTACAACATCGGCGGCGCCACCATCAGCGCCCTGCAGATCGCCATCATCATCATCTGTCTGCTGATGATGGCCGCCCTCGCCGCGCTGGTCTATCGCACCCGTCTCGGCACCGCGATGCGCGCCACCGCCGAGAACCCCGACATCGCGCGCCTGATGGGCGTCGATGTCGATGGCGTCATCGCCGTCACCTTCGCCATCGGCGCCGGCCTGGCCGCGGTGGCGGGACTGATGGTCGGCATCTACTACGGCATCGCCCACTACACGATGGGCACGACCCTGGGCATGAAGGCCTTCTCGGCGGCGGTGCTGGGCGGCATCGGCAACATCCCCGGGGCGATGGTCGGCGGCCTGTTGCTCGGACTGGTCGAGGCGCTCGGGGCGGGCTACATCGGCAGCCTCACCGACCTGTGCAGCTACCACCTGCTGGCGCCGCTGATGGGATCGCATTGCGGCGCCGACCAACACTTCGTCTTGATGGGCAGCAACTATCAGGACGTGTTCGCATTTTTCGTCCTGATCCTGGTGCTGGTCTTCCGCCCCTCGGGGCTGCTCGGCGAACGCGTCGCCGATCGCGCCTGAGATCGGTGTGAGCAAGCCCATGTCCATGCGCAAGTATGCCGGCATCGCCCTGCTGACATTGGCCCTGCTCGCCCTGCCCATCGTGCTGTCGGCGGCGGGCACCGCCTGGGTGCGGATCACCAACCTCGCCATCCTCTACATCTTTCTCTCGCTCGGCTTGAACATCGTGGTCGGTTATGCCGGCCTGCTCGATCTGGGCTACATCGCCTTCTATGGCGTCGGCGCCTACGTCTATGCCTTGCTGGCCTCGCCGTTCTTCGGCCTGCACCTGCCCTTCTGGATCATCCTGCCGATCGGCGCCGCGCTGGCGGCGCTGTTCGGCGTCCTGCTGGGGACGCCGACCCTGAAGCTGCGCGGCGACTACCTGGCGATCGTCACCATGGGCTTCGGCGAAATCGTGCGCATCTTCCTCAACAACCTATCGCGGCCGATCAATATCACCAACGGCCCCCAGGGCATCGCCCGCATCGATCCGGTCAGTGTCGGCGGCATCGGCTTCGGCCACGACGACACCTTCCTGGGCATAGCCTTCAGCGGTCCGATGAAGTATTACTACCTGCTGCTGCTGTTACTGCTGGGAGTGATCGCGATCAATCTGCGCCTGCAGAACTCCCGCATCGGCCGCGCCTGGGAAGCGATCCGCGAGGACGACACGGCGGCGCGAGCCATCGGCATCGACACCACCCGGGTGAAGCTCTTGGCCTTCGCCATGGGCGCCTGCTTCGGCGGCGTCGCCGGCGGCATGTTCTCCGCGATTCAGGCCTTCATCAGTCCCGAGAGCTTCGCCCTCACCGAATCGGTGATGGTGCTGTCGATGGTGGTGCTGGGCGGCATGGGCAACGTCTGGGGCGTGATCGCCGGCGCCCTGATGCTGTCCTACGTCCCGGAGCTGTTGCGCTACACGGTGGGGCCGATGCAGATGGCCGTGTTCGGCCGGACGCTGATCGCTCCCGAAGTGATCCGCATGCTGCTCTTCGGCCTGGCCTTGGTACTCACCATGCGCTTCCGCCCGGCGGGGCTGTGGCCGCTGCGCGCGCGCCGGCGCGAGTTCGCCGCGACCCGAATTGAAGCGGAGTGAGCTCGAAATGAACACGCTGTTGGAGGCGCGGGGCATAGTCAAACGCTTCGGCGGCGTAGAGGCGCTGAAGGCTGTCTCGCTGACCATCGGCAGCGGCGAGATCTACGGCCTGATCGGTCCCAACGGCGCCGGCAAGACCACCTTCTTCAACGTCCTGACCGGCCTCTATGCCGCCGACGGCGGCGACTTCGTCCTCGCCGGTGCGCCGCTCGACGTCCGGACGCCGCACCGTGTGGCGCGCGCCGGCATCGCCCGCACCTTTCAGAACATCCGCCTGTTCGCCAACATGACGGCGCTGGAGAACGTGATGGTCGGCCGCCACCTGCGCACCCACGCCGGGGTGATCGGCGCGGTGCTGCGCGGCGCCGGCACCCGCGCCGAGGAAGCTGCGATCGAGCGCCGCGCCGTCGAACTGCTGCATTACGTCGGGATCGGTGACCGCGCCAACGATCTCGCCCGCCACCTCTCCTACGGCGACCAACGGCGTCTGGAAATCGCCCGCGCCCTGGCCACCGACCCCAAGCTCCTGGCGCTGGACGAACCCGCCGCGGGCATGAACGCCACCGAGACCGCGGCGCTGCGCGTCCTGATCGAAGGCCTGCGCGCCGACGGCCTGACCGTGCTGCTGATCGAGCACGACGTGAAATTCGTCATGGGCCTGTGCGACCGCGTCGCGGTCTTGGACTACGGCGAGAAAATCGCCGACGACGTGCCCGAACGGGTACAGAAGAATCCCAGGGTCATCGAAGCCTACCTGGGAGGCGCGCTTGCTTGAGGTTTTGAACCTGGAGGTGCATTACGGCGGCATCGCTGCGGTGAAGGGCGTGAGCTTCGTCGTCCGGCAAGGCGAGACGGTGGCGCTGATCGGCGCCAACGGCGCCGGCAAGACCAGCACCCTGAGGGCGCTGGCGCGGCAATTGCCGGCGAGAGGCTCGATCCGGCTGTCGGGCGAGGAGATCGATGCCCTGCCGGCGCACCGGGTGATCGGCAAGGGCATGGCGCTGGTGCCCGAGGGACGCGGGATATTCGCCCGCCTGACGGTGGCCGAGAATCTGGCGATGGGCGCCTACAGCCGCCGCGACGACGGCGTTTCTGGCGACCTGACGAAGATCTACGCGCTGCTGCCGCGCCTGAGAGAGCGGAAGGGGCAGGTGGCGGGCACGCTCTCCGGCGGCGAGCAGCAGATGCTGGCGCTGGGCCGCGCACTGATGGGCAGACCGCGCCTGCTGCTGCTCGACGAGCCGTCGATGGGTCTGGCGCCGCTGATGGTGCGCAAGGTATTCGAGACCATCCGCGCCGTCGCCGCCGAGGGCATGACCATCCTGCTGGTCGAACAGAATGCCAAGCTGGCGCTGGAGGCCGCCAGCCGCGGCTACGTGATGGAGAGCGGCCGCATCACCCTGGCCGACACCTCGGCCAAGCTGCTCGCCGATCCGCGCGTGCGTCAGGCCTACCTGGGCGAGTGACGGCTCGGCGAATATGCAGCGGCCGACATATCGCGTCGCGCCCGGCACTGATACTAGAATGCCCGATCGTCGACCTTCCGACTTGAGGAGATAGCCTTGAACCGTTCCTTGACTAGCGCCACGGCCGCGCTTCTTGCTTTGGCCGCTCTGTCCCTGGCGCCTTCCGCCGCCGCCGCGCCGCCGGTGACGCTGACGATCTTCGCCGCCGGCACGCTGGCCGGCCCGTTCAAACAGATCGACGCAGCCTTCACGAAGCTGCATCCGAACGTCACGATCCAGCCGCAGTTCGGCGGCAGCGTCAAGATGGTCAAGCAGGTGACCGAACTGCACCAGATCGCCGACGTGGTGGCGGTGGCCGACTACAGCGTCATCCCGAAATACCTGTTCGCCGCCAAGAAGGCCGACTGGTACGCGGGCTTCGTGACCAACGCGATCACCTTCGTCTATACCGACAAGAGCAAGTTCGCCGGCGACATCACGGCCAAGAACTGGTACCAGATCCTGGCGCGGCCGGGGGTGCAGATCGGCCGCTCGAACCCCGACACCGACCCCTCGGGTTACCAGACCGTGCAGATGCTCGACCTCGCCGGGAAATACTACAAGCAGCCGGGGCTGGCCGATGCCATCCTGGCCAACGCGCCCAAGACCAACATGCGCACCACCGAGACCGAGCTGATCGCCGCGCTGCAATCCGGGCAGATCGACTACCTCGCGATCTATCTCTCCGACGCGCGCCAGCACAAGTTCAAGTACCTCGACCTGCCGCCCCAGATCAACCTGGCCGACGCCAAGTATTCGTCCTTCTACGCGCAGGGTTCGGCGCACACCGCCAACGGCGTGCTCGCCGCCAGGCCGATCGTCTATGCGGTGACCATTCCGCAGAACGCGGCACAAAAGGAATGGGCGGCGAAGTACCTGCAGTATCTGCTCGGCGAGAACGGCCAGCGGGTGATGGCGGCCAACGGCTTCGGCACGGTCCCCAAGGCCTTGGCCAGCGACATGGGCAAGCTTCCGGCCGAGTTGAAGCCGCTGGCCACCCCTTGGCCGAAGTAAGCTGCGACGCAGGGTCCCCGCAGCGCCGGACAGATGGGCTCTGAGCCGACGCGGCGCCAGCACTTCGCGCAGCCGCGCGGACTGATGTTCGTGTTCTCGCTGGCCGGCGGCCTGCTGCTGGTCTTCATCGCGCTGCCGTTGTTGCGCCTGTACGGCGCGCAGACCCCGGCGAGCCTGATGCGCGTGGCCGCGATGGCCGAGGTGAGGAGCGCGATCCTGCTCAGCGTCGAAGCGGCCTTCCTGACCGCCGTCTGCGCCGCCCTGCTGGGCGTGCCGCTCGCCTACCTGCTGGCGCGCTCCTCGTTTCGCGGCAAGGGCCTGGTCGAGGCCATCGTCGATCTGCCGCTGGCGGTACCGCACACGGTGGTCGGCATCGCCCTGCTGTTCGTCTTCGGCCGCACCGGCATCATCGGCGCACCGATCAGCGAGCTCACCGGCTACCAGTTCTGGGGCTCGGCGGGCGGCATCGTCATCGCCATGCTCTACGTCAGCGTCCCCTATACCGTGAATGCCGCTCGGGTCGGCTTCGAGGCGGTGGATTCGAGGCTGGAGAAGGTGGCACGGACGCTGGGCGCCGGACGCTGGGCGGTGTTCCTGCTGGTATCGCTGCCGCTGGCCGCGCGCGGCATACTCACCGGCCTGACGCTGACCTTCGCCCGCTCGATCAGCGAATTCGGTTCGGTGATCGTGCTCACCTATTACCCGATGACCGCGCCGGTGAAGATCTACGACCTGTTCCTGCAATTCGGCCTGGGCGATTCGTCGGCGATGGCGGCCCTGTTCCTGGCCGTCTCCCTGTCGTTGTTCGTGCTCTTCCGCGCCCTGTTCGCACCCCGCCGCGACGCCGAGGAGCGGCGCGGGTGAATGTGCCAGTGAGCGCGCCGGCGGTGGCGGTAGAGGGACTTTCGCTGCGAGTCGGCGCCTTCGCGCTGCGGGACATCTCGTTCTCGCTCGCCGCCGGCGAGACCTTCGTCATCCTCGGCACCAGCGGTGCCGGCAAATCGCTGCTCCTGGAGACCCTGGCCGGCTTCTATCGCCCGGCCTCGGGGCGCATCATGATCGGCGGCCGCGATCTCACCGATGCGCCGCCCGAGGCACGCCGCATCGCCTTCATGTTCCAGGACTACGCGCTGTTCCCGCACCTGACCGTCGCCCAGAACGTCGGCTTCGGGCTGCGCTTCTCCCCCCGTCGCAAAGACGCCGAGCCCCTGGGTGCCTTGCTGGCACGCCTCGGCCTGGAACACCTGGCCGGGCGCAAGCCGGCGCATCTCTCCGGCGGCGAGCAGCAGCGCGTGGCGCTGGCCCGCGCCCTGGCGATGGAGCCCGCCCTGTTCCTGTTCGACGAGCCGCTGTCGGCGCTGGACGCGCGCAGCCGCGACACGCTGCGCGGCGAATTGAAGACCTTCCTCGGTCGGGCCGGGGTGCCGTCGATTTACGTGACCCACGATCAACTGGAGGCGCTGGCGCTGGCGGACAAGATGGCGGTGATGAGCGGCGGCGCGCTGCTGCAGTCGGGCACCCCGTCAGAGATTTTCAACGCGCCGGTCAGTGAAGCGGTGGCGAATTTCGTCGGGGTCGAGACGGTGCTGGAGGGCAAGGTGCTCTCGGTGTCCGACGGGATGGCCGCGATCGGCATCGGCGACCAGGCTCTGCACGTCCTGGCCAATGACGCCGCCGAGCCGAACGCATCGGTACTGGCCTGCATCCGGCCCGAGGACGTGGCGCTGGCGCGCACCCTGCATCCCGGTTCGAGCGTGCGCAACCAGTTCCAAGCCCGGGTCACCGCGGTCGCGGCGGCCGGTCCGCTGTTCAAGATCAGCCTCGACGCCGGCTTCCCGCTGGTCGCCTACGTTTCCAAGCAGTCCTATCTGGAACTGGGACTCTCGCCCGGCGTCGAGCTGATCGCCAGCGTCAAGGCCACCGCGGTGCACCTGATCGGCCGGGCGTCGGCCGCTGCGTAGGAGTCAGCGCCGCAACGCGGCACAAGTGCCCTGGACTGTTTCCAGGGTGCTCTATCCCGGAAACAGTTACGAGCACTAGCTCCAGTCGTCGCCGCCACCGCCGCCGGAACCGTCGTCCCAGGAGCCGCTGTCGGACACGCCGAAGTCGGCGCCGCCCATGTCGTTGGGCGGCGCATCCCAGGAGTCGGCGACAGATGGCGCGACGCCGGGCCGGTTGCCGTCGGTGAAGTGATGCATCAGCGCCTCGCCGGCGACCATGCCGGCGCCCAGCGCCGCACCCGTGGCCAGCCCGCCCATGATGCCGGAGCCGATGCCGCCGCCCGCCGGTCCAATGGGTCCCATCGGCGCGACGCCGCCGGGTCCGTAAGCTTGCACCGGTCCCCCGGGGTACGCTCCGTTCGCGGCGGGAATGTAACCGGCGTTGCGCCTACCCATCGAGCGGGCGAAGAAGACGATGGCGGCGATCAGGGCGAGGCCGGCGATCAGCAGCCCCCAGGGAATGCCGGGAGCCGCTGCGGGCCGGACGCCGGCGGGCGCGAGCCGCTGCGGGCCGGCGATCCGGGTCTTGAGATTCTGTACCGCCTGGGGCTTGGCGAAGGGCAGTCCGGGCGCCAGGCGCTCGGCGGTGGCGAGCTCCGCTGCGGCTCCGGCCACGCGGCCCTGCTGGGCCAGCAGTTCGGCTTCGACGAAGTGCGCCTTGGCGCTGTTGGGGTGATCGCGCAGCACCTGATCCATCATGCCCTGGGCTTCGGCCATGCGTCCGGCCTGGGCGGCCTCATAGACCTGGTGCATGGTCGGATCGGCGGCGGCCGCAGATAAGCTGGCGAAGCCGGCCGAGGCCAGCAACAGCACGGTGAGGATGGCTTTAGCGATCATCTTGTCGACTCCTTTTGGACATGGGCGCCAGATGGGGGCGCGGCTTGCGGAATGCAAGTGTATGTCAATCCTGGCGGCTGCGTAGCGGTACAAATACCGCCGTGAAGGCACTAGCGCCGCTGCGCGGCATAAGTGCCCTCGGTTGTCGCCGGGTAGCACTTCGGTGAGAAAACGGCTCACGCCGCTGCGCGGCATAAGTGCCCGTAATGGTCCCGGCGTCCCGGGACCAAACGGGCACTAAAACGGCAGGCCGACGTAGTTCTCGGCCAACGCGGTCTGCGCCGCGGTCGAGTGCACCAGGTAGTCGAGCTCGGCTTCCTGCACCTTCTGGTCGAAACCGCTGGTGCCGGGGAACCTGTGCAGCAGCATGGTCATCCACCAGGAAAAGCGCTCCGCCTTCCAGATCCGCCGCAGACAGCGCTCGGAATAGCTGTCGATGCCGCAGCTGCTGCCGGCGTAGAACTCGATCAGGGCGCGCGACAGATAGCGGACGTCGGAGGCGGCGAGGTTGAGACCCTTGGCGCCGGTCGGCGGCACGATGTGGGCCGCGTCGCCGGCCAGGAACAGGCGGCCGAAGCGCAGGGGCTCGGCGACGAAGCTGCGCAGCGGTGCGATGCTCTTCTCGATCGACGGCCCGGTTACCAGCGACTCGGCCGCCTCCGGGTCGAGACGGCGGCGCAACTCGTCCCAGAACATCTGATCGGACCATTGCTCGACCTTGTCGTCGAGCGAGCACTGCACGTAGTAGCGGCTGCGGCTGCGGCTGCGCATGCTGCACAGCGCGAAGCCGCGCGGGTGAGAGGCGTAGATCAACTCCTCCGACACCGGCGGCGTATCCGAGAGCAGGCCCAGCCAGCCGAAGGGATAGACGCGCTCGTAGATGTTCAGAGCATCCTGCGGCACGCTGGCGCGGCAAACGCCGTGATAGCCGTCGCAACCGGCGATGAAGTCGCAGCCGACTTCGTGACTGACGCCGTCCTTCAGGTAGCGGACGCGCGGCCGCTCGCCGTCGAAGTCGTGGACGCTGACGTCCTGCGCCTCATAGACGGTCGCCAAGCCGGCGGCGGCGCGCGCGTCCATCAGGTCACGGGTCAGCTCGGTCTGGCCATACACCATCACCTGCTTGCCGCCGGTCAGTCCGTGCATGTCGATGCGCTGGCGGCCGCCGTTGAAACCCAGTTCGAAGCCCCGGTGCACCAGGCCTTCTGCGTGCATGCGCGCGCCGACGCCGGCTTCGTCCAGCAGGTCGACCGCCACCTGCTCCAGCACCCCGGCGCGGATCCGCCCCAGGACGTAATCCTGACTACGCTGTTCGATCACGATCGCTTCGATGCCGGCGCGGGCCAGCAACTGGCCCAGCAACAGCCCCGACGGCCCCGCCCCGATGATGGCGACTTGAACTCGCATGACCAGCCCCTTCATATGTCAATATTCGAGATCAAAGCATAGTCGGGCGGGACCGGCTTGAAAATGGACGAATGCGACAATTGCTTGGACAATTCGAACATCCCCGCTCAGGATCCCGCGGGGCCGCGGCTGTCGGGGGCGAAGCTGAAGGCGTCGGCGAAGAACTCTTCCTCGGGCAGGCCGCGGGCGACAAAATCCCGCCTCGCGGCGTCTATCATCGCTGGCGCCCCGCAGGCATAGACCTGGTGATCGGAGAGATCGGGGAAATCCTCCAGCACCGCCTGGTGCACCAGGCCGCAGCGTCCCCGCCAGCCGTCGTCCGGCACCTCCACCACCGGCACGTAGCGGAAGTTCTCGTGCTCCGCCGCCCAGTGCCGCGGCAGTTCGGGCAGATACAGGCCGGCGGGCGCGCGCGCGCCCCAGTAGAGCGTCATCGACCGCGCCATCCGCTGGTGCAGAACGTGCTCGACGATGCTCTTGATCGGCGCGAAACCGGTGCCGCCGGCGAGCAGGATGACCGGCTTGTCCGAGCCTTCGCGCAGGTAGAAGTCGCCGTGCGGCCCCTCGAAGCGCAGGATGTCGCGCTCCTTCATGGTGCCGAAGACCTGTCCGGTGAACAAGCCGCCCGGAACCTGCCTGACGTGGATCTGCAGCAGTTCGTCGTCGTGCGGCGCGTTGGCCAGGGAGAAGGCGCGGCGGCGGCCGTCCTTCAGCAGGATCTCGATGTACTGGCCGGCGAGAAACAGCAGGCGCTCGTTGGCCGGCAGTTTCAGCGACAGCGCCATCACGTCGGACGCCAAGCGCGCCATCTTCTGCACCCTCGCCGGCATCGTCCTGACCGGGATGTCGCTGTCCGCCTGGAGCTCGCGCGACTCGATGACGATGTCGGACAAGGGGATGGCGCAGCAGAACAGCGCCATGCCCTCGGCCCGGTCCTGCTCGCTCAAGGCGCTGGGCTCGACGACGCCGTAGTCCACGCTGCCCGAGATCAGCTTGCCCTTGCAGGCCCCGCAGGCGCCGTTGCGGCAGCCGTAGGGCAGCATCAGGCCGGCGTCGAGGACGGCGCGCAGGATGGAGGTGCCGGCCTCGGCGCTGCAGGTGTGGCCGCTGGGCTGGATGGTGATCTGAAAGGCCATGAGATAATCGGGGCATGCAAAGATTGTTGATCATCGGCTGCGGCGACGTGGCGCGCCGCAGCCTGCCGCTGCTCGTCGGGCGCTATCGCCTCTACGCCCTGGTGCGCGCGCCGGACGCGGCGCTGACGGCAGAACTCGCCCGATTCGGCGTCACCGCGATCCGCGGTGATCTGGACCGCCCGGCGACGCTCGCGCGGCTCTCCGGCCTGGCCGATCTGGTCCTGCACTTCGCGCCGCCGCCTGAGTCTGAAACCTGCAGCGATCCGCGAACCAAGCGGCTGATCGCCGCATTGCGACGCGGAAAAATTCTACCACGGCGCCTGGTCTACATCAGCACCAGCGGCATCTACGGCGACTGCGGCGGCGCCGTGGTCGACGAGACGAGGAGGCCCCGGCCGCAAACGGCGCGGGCCAAACGGCGCGTCGATGCCGAGGCGCAGTTGCGGCGCTGGGGCCGGGAGCGGGGGGCGCCGCGCGTCTCCATCCTGCGCGCGCCCGGAATCTACGCCGCCGATCGGCTGCCGCTCGAACGCATCCGCCGCAATGACCCGGTGCTAGCCGCCGCCGACGACGTGTTCACCAACCACATCCACGGCGACGACCTCGCCCGCGCCAGCTTGGCGGCACTGCGCCGGGGTCGCCCGAACCGGGCCTACCACGCCAGCGACGACACCGCCCTGCGCATGGCCGAGTGGTTCGACGCCGTCGCCGACACCTTCGCTCTGCCGCGCCCGCGCCGGGTCGGTCGCGCCGAGGCCGAACGGGTCCTGGCGCCGGCTGTGCTATCGTTCATGCGCGAATCGCGCCGGCTCGACAACCAGCGATTGAAGCGCGAATTGGGCCTGCGCCTGTCACATCCCACCGTCGCGGCCGGTCTGGCCGCCATCCGCAAGGAGTCCTGAAGTGCTCTGGTTGAAGTCCTTTCATCTGATCTTCGTCATCAGCTGGTTCGCCGGCCTGTTCTACCTGCCGCGCATCTTCGTCAATCTGGCGATGGTGCCGGAGGAGAGCGTCGCCGAGCGCGAGCGCCTGCTGCTGATGGCGGGCAAGCTCTACCGCTTCGTCACCCCGATCGGCCTGCTCGCCATCGTCCTCGGCCTGTGGTTGTGGTTCGGCTACGGCTTCTCGGGCGCCTGGCTGCACCTCAAGACCGCGTTGGTGGCGCTGCTGGTCGGCTACCATCTGTATTGCGGCCGCCTGCTCTCGCGCTTCGCCGCGGGCCGCAACGCCAGGAGCCACGTCTGGTTCCGCTACTTCAACGAGATTCCGGTGCTGGTGCTGATCGCCGTGGTGCTGCTGGTCGTGCTCAAGCCGTTCTGATGCCCATGAGCGAACACTTCTTCGCCCCCTGTCCGCGCGGACTGGAGCCGCTGCTGGCCGAGGATCTCGCCGCCTGCGGCGCCACCGATGTCCGCGGGGTGCCGGGCGGGGCGCAGTTTTCCGGCAGTTGGGAGACCTGTTACCGGGTGAATCTCGAGTCGCGCATCGCCAGCCGCGTGCTCTGGCGCGTCGCGCGCGGTCCTTACAAGAGCGAGGAAGACGTCTTTCGCCTCGCCCGCGGCGTGGACTGGCCGGCGCTGTTCGCGGTCGAGCGCCGCCTGCGCGTCTATGTCACGGCGATCAAGTCGCCGCTGAAGAGCCTGGAGTTCATCACCCTGCGGGTCAAGGACGCGGTCTGCGACCGCTTCCGCGACGCCTGCGGCATCCGGCCGAACGTCGATACCGCGCGGCCCGAGGTGCGCCCCCACCTGTTCCTCACCGCCGACACCGCGACGCTCTATCTCGACACCTCGGGCGAACCCCTGTGGGCCCGCGGCCACAAGATCGCCAAGGTCGAGGCGCCGGTCAAGGAGAATCTCGCCGCCGGCATCCTGCGCCTGATCGGCTGGCAGCCGGGCACGCCGCTGGTCGATCCGATGTGCGGCAGCGGCACCTTCCTGATCGAGGCGGCGCAAATGAGCCTGGGCGATGCGCCGGGCCTGTCGCGCGAGCCGGGCCTGTTCGGCTTCGAGCGCCTGAGGAATTTCGACGCGGCGCTGTGGGACGGGCTGTGCCGGGCCGCCGCGGCACGACGCGAAACGGCGCCGAAGACCCTGTCGATCTGGGGATCGGACGTCTCGGCCGATGCCGTGGCGCGCGCCCGCCAGAACCTCGCTCACGCCGGCCTCGATGCCCTGGTCGAGGTGAATCAGCGCGACATCCTGGAGCTTCCTGCGCCGGCCGGAGTGCATGCCGGGGTGCTGATCGCCAATCCGCCCTATGGCGAGCGCTTGGGCGAGGTCGAAGAACTCGCCGCCTTCTATCCGCGCCTGGGCGACGCGCTGAAACGCAATTTCGCCGGCTGGCAATGCTGGTTTTTTTCCGGCGACCAGGCGCTGCCCAAGCTGATCCGCCTCCAGGCCAAGCGGCGCATCCCGCTCTACAACGGCCCCCTGGAGTGCCGCCTGTACCTGTTCCCGATGGTCGCCGGCGGCAACCGGAACAAGGACTAAGCTCACGCGAGCGGGCTACGGTTCCGGGGATTTACAAGGGGCTTGCCCCTTGTTCGTACGCTCCCGCCTTTCTGACCATCGAAGAAATGAACCCGATGGTTCCGCGATGGCTGCCAAGGAATAGCGCTGGCTAAACGATATCCAGGTGCCCGATGCTGGCCCCGAGATCTCGGCCTTTCGAGTCCTTGCCGCGCAGCTTGATTTCCAGGCGCAGGTCATTGACCGAGTCGGCGTTCCTGAGCGCGTCTTCGTAGCTGATCCGGTCGCCCTCGTAAAGCTCGAACAGGGCCTGGTCGAAGGTCTGCATGCCGAGCTCGCGCGACTTCTTCATGACCTCCTTGATCTCGTGCACGTCGCCCTTGAAGATCAGGTCGGAGATCAGCGGCGAGTTGAGCAGGACCTCCACCGCCGCGGCGCGGCCGCGCCCGTCCTTGAGCGGGATCAGGCGCTGCGACACCAGCCCGCGCAGGTTCAGCGAGAGATCCATCAGCAGCTGCTGGCGGCGCTCCTCGGGGAAGAAATTGATGATCCGGTCGAGCGCCTGGTTGGTGCTGTTGGCGTGCAGCGTGCCCATGCACAGGTGGCCGGTCTCGGCGAAGGCGATGGCGTGCTCCATCGTTTCGCGGTCGCGGATCTCGCCGATCAGGATGACGTCGGGCGCTTGGCGCAGGGTGTTCTTCAGCGCCGTCTCCCAGGAGTCGGTGTCCACCCCGACCTCGCGCTGGGTGATGATGCAGTTCTTGTGCTCGTGCACGTATTCGACCGGATCCTCGATGGTGATGATGTGGCCGTAGCTGTTCTCGTTGCGGTAGCCGATCATCGCGGCGAGCGAGGTCGATTTGCCCGAGCCGGTGCCGCCGACGAACAGCACCAGACCGCGCTTGGCCATGGTCACGTCCTTCAGCACCGCGGGCAGGATCAGCTCGTCCAGGGTCGGGATCTTGGTGTTGATGGTACGCAGCACCAGGCCGGCGCGCCCCTGCTGGATGAAGGCATTGACGCGGAAGCGGCCGATGCCGTTGGGATGGATGGCGAAGTTGCACTCCTTGCTCACCTCGAACTCGGCGGCCTGGCGGTCGTTCATGATGGCGCGCACCAGTTCCACGGTGTGCTGCGGCGTCAGCACCTGGGTCGTCGCCGGCGTCACCTTGCCATCGACCTTGATCGCCGGCGGGAAACCGGCGGTGATGAACAAGTCCGAGCCCTTCTTGCCGACCATCATGGCCAGCAGCTGGTTCATGAACTTCAAGCCTTCTTCGCGTTCCATGAGCTATCCCCCGGCGAAGGCGTCCTTGTTGGCCGCCTTGGTGCGCGCCTCGGCGCTCGAGACCACGTTGCGCCGGACCAGATCGCTGAGGTTCTGGTCCAGGGTCTGCATCCCGACGTTCTGTCCGGTCTGGATCGCGGAATACATCTGGGCGATCTTGGCCTCGCGGATCAGGTTGCGGATCGCCGGCGTGCCGATCATGATCTCGTGCGCCGCGACGCGGCCGGAGCCGTCCTTGGTCTTCAGCAGCGTCTGCGAGATCACCGCGCGCAGCGATTCGGACAGCATCGAGCGCACCATCTCCTTCTCCGCCGCGGGAAAGACGTCGATGATCCGGTCGATGGTCTTCGCCGCCGAGGAAGTATGCAGCGTACCGAATACCAGATGGCCGGTCTCGGCTGCGGTGAGCGCCAGGCGGATGGTCTCCAGGTCGCGCATTTCGCCGACCAGGATCACGTCCGGGTCCTCGCGCAGCGCCGAGCGCAGGGCGTTGGCGAAGGACAGCGTGTGCGGGCCGACCTCGCGCTGGTTGATCAGGCATTTCTTCGATTGATGGACGAATTCGATCGGATCCTCGACGGTGAGGATGTGGCCGTAGTCCTTGTCGTTGATGTAATCGACCATCGCCGCCAGCGTGGTCGATTTTCCCGAGCCGGTGGGACCGGTCACCAGCACGATGCCGCGCGGGGTCTCGGCGATCTCGCCGAAGATCTTCGGGCAGTTCAGCTCCGTCAGCGACAGCACCTTCGACGGGATGGTGCGGAACACCGCGCCCGCGCCGCGCTGCTGGACGAAGGCATTGACGCGAAAGCGCGCCAGATTGGGCACCTCGAAGGAGAAGTCGATCTCCAGGTTTTCCTCGTAGAGCTTGCGCTGGCTGTCGTTCATGATGTCGTAGGCCATGGCGTGCACGTCCTTGTGCTCCATCGCCGGCAGGTTGATCCGGCGCACGTCGCCATGGACGCGGATCATCGGCGGCAAGCCGGAAGACAGGTGCAGGTCGGAGGCCTTGTTCTTGACGGCGAAGGCGAGCAGTTCGGTGATGTCCATGTGACGGTTTTCCCGGAGATGGCGCAAGCGGCCGATGCTATACTGCGGCCGAGGTTTCGGGGCATTATGACCAATATTTCCGCCAACTTGCAAGCCGTGAACGCGCGGATTTCGGCGGCCGCGAGAGCCGCCGGGCGCGCCCCGGAATCGGTCCGCCTGCTGGCGGTCTCCAAGGCCTGGCCGGCGGCCCGGGTGCGCGAGGCGGCCGCCTGCGGCCAGCGCGCCTTCGGTGAGAACTATCTGCAGGAGAGCTCGGCGAAGATCGCCGAACTCGCCGACCTCGATCTCGAATGGCACTTCATCGGCCCGCTGCAGAGCAACAAGACCCGGGCGGTCGCCGAGCGCTTCGACTGGGTGCACGCGATCGAGCGTGAGAAGATCGCGGCGCGATTGTCCGCCCAGCGTCCCGCCGGAATGCCGCCGCTGCAGGTGTGCCTGCAGGTCAATGTCAGCGGCGAGGCGGCGAAGAGCGGCGTCGCGCCGGCACAGGTTCAGACGCTGGCGCGTGCCGTGGCCGTGCTGCCCGGGCTCAGGCTGCGCGGCCTGATGACCATCCCCGAGGCGGAAGGCGACGAAGCGCTGTTGCGCCGGCGCTATGCGCTGCTGCGCCAACTGCTGCAGCGATTGAATGGCGAAGGCATGGCGTTGGATACACTGTCGATGGGCATGTCGCACGATCTGGAAGCTGCTATCGCCGAAGGCGCGACCATCGTTCGGGTCGGCACGGCGATTTTCGGGGCAAGAACCAATAGGGGGACACTATGAAGATCACGTTTCTCGGCGGCGGCAACATGGCCAACGCCCTGATCGGCGGCCTGCGCAAGCAGGGCTTCTCGGCCGCCGGCATCCAGGTGATCGAGCCGCTGACGGAAAACCGCGAGCGCCTGGCCGGGACCTTCCACGTGCGCTGCTGCGAAGCGGTGGATGCGGCGGCGCTCAATTGCGAGGTGCTGGTGCTGGCGGTCAAGCCGCAGCAGATGCGGGAGGCACTGGCGCCGCTGGCCGGCAAGCTCACCGGCCAGCTGGTGGTCAGCATCGCCGCCGGCCTGCGCCTGACCGATATCGGTCGCTGGTTGGGCGGCTACCGTCTGCTGGTGCGAGCCATGCCCAACATGGCGGCGCTGATCGGCGAGGGCATGACCGGCCTGTACGCCGATCCGTCGGTCGGACGCGAAGGCCGCGACATGGCCGAGAAGATCCTGCGCGCCGTCGGTTCCGCACTGTGGATAGAGGACGAGGCGCAGATGGATGCGGTCACCGCCGTTTCCGGCAGCGGCCCGGCCTACGTCTTCTACTTCATCGAGGCGCTGCAGCTGGCGGCGGAGGCCCTGGGCTTCGATGACGATGCCGCGCGCGTCCTGGCGATCGAGACCTTCGTCGGCGCGGCGCGCCTGGCCGAGCAGAGTCCGGAATCTGTCGCGCTGCTGCGCGAGCGGGTCACCTCGCAGGGCGGCACGACCGAGGCGGCGCTGCTGTCGTTCGCCCGGGACGGCGTCGCCGCCGGGATCCAGCGCGGCGTCGCCGCTGCCGACGCCCGCGGCCGGGAGCTCGGCGAGCTGATGGGCAAGGACTGACTCGTTCGCACACGTCGCCCAATTGAGGACGCACCCTGATGCTCGCCCAACTGCTCTACCAGATCATCGACTGGCTGTTCAGCTTCTTCACCCTGGCGCTGCTCGCGCGCTTCGTCCTGCAGTGGAGCCGCGCCTCGTTCCGTAACCCGCTCGGCCGGTTCATCGTCGCCGTCACCGACTGGGCGGTGGTGCCGGCGCGGCGCCTGATCCCGAGCGTCTTCGGCCTCGATCTAGCCACGCTGTTCCTGGCTTGGCTCGCGCAGGCGATGTTCCACGGCCTGGTCTATGGCCTGTTCATTCCGGCCGCCGCCGTCACGCCTTCGGCGCTGCTCCGGCTGGCCCTCTTGGCGCTGCTCGCGACCGCGCACCTGGCGCTCTATCTGCTCATCGCGGCGGTGATCGTCAGCGCGCTGTTGTCCTGGATCAATCCCTACGCGCCGCTGGCCCCGGTGTTCGACGCCATCTCCCGGCCCTTTCTGCGCCCCCTGCAGCGGGTGATCCCGCCGATCGGCGGGCTCGACCTGTCGCCGCTGGTGCTGCTCTTGATCTTGCAACTCCTGCTCTCCGTGCTCGCCTCGGCGCAGCGGCTCTTGTTCCCGCTCTTTCCGGGATGAGCGACTGGCTGCGGGCCGACGGCGACGACGTGCTGCTCAAGTTGCACATCCAGCCGGGCGCGAAGCAGACCGAGGTGGCGGGCATGCACGGCGAGGCGCTGAAAATCCGCCTGGCGGCACCGCCGGTGGACGGCCGCGCCAACGATTGTTTGATCGCCTATCTCGCCGACCGTCTAGCCGTGGCGAAGCGCCGCGTCGAACTGGTCGGCGGCGCGGCTTCGCGCCAGAAGCGGGTGCGCATCAGCGGCATGGACGCTGCCACCGCCCGCGCCCGCCTGACCGCTTGAGCCGGAGCCGTCCGTAGCGGCGGTGTTCAGTTCCAGGAACCGTCGTAGGCGAGGTGGCCGTCGATCAGCGTCGCCCGGACCCGTCCGGGCAGCTCCAGGCCCAGGAAGGGCGTGTTCTTGCCCTGGCTCTTCAGGGTCTCGCGGCTGACCTTGAAGCTGGCCTCGGGGTCGAAGATGCAGACGTCCGCCGCCGCGCCGACGGCCAGGCTGCCGGCCGCGATGCCGAGGATCCTGGCCGGGTCCGAGGTGATCCGGGCGAGCGCCAGGGCCAGCGGCAACCCCATCTCGGCCGCCCACTTCAGCGTCAGCGGCAGCAGCAGTTCGAGGCCGGTGGCGCCGGGCTCGGCCTGGTCGAAGGGCACCTGCTTGGCGTCGTCGTCCACCGGCGTGTGGTCCGAGCAGACCGCGTTGATCGTGCCGTCCGCGAGCCCGCGGCGCAGCGCATCGCGATCGGCCTCGCCGCGCAGCGGCGGATCGAGCCGGGCGTGCGGGTTGAAATAAGCGATGTCGTGGTCGCACAAGTGTAAGTGGTGAATGGCGACGTCGCAGCTAGCAAGAATCCCGGAACGCCTGGCCGCGGCGATCATCTCCAGCCCCGCGGCGCTGGAGATGCGGGTCAGATGGACCTGGGCGCCGGTCTCCCGGGCGAGCTGGAGGATGGTCGCCAGCGCGATGGTCTCGGCCGCGACCGGAATGCCGGCGAGGCCCAAGCGCGCCGCCACTTCGCCGTCGTGGGCGACGCCCGCTCGCGCCAGGAAGGGGTCCTGCGCCTGCAGCCAGACGGGGAAGCCGAAGGTCGAGGCGTACTGCAGCGCGCGCTGCAGTACCTGGGTGTCGATGATCGCGGTGTTGGCCTGGCCGAAGGCGACGCAGCCGGCCTCGGCCAGTTCCGCCATCTCGGTCAGGCGCTCGCCGGCCAGCTTCAGGGTCAGCGCCCCGATCGGATAGACGTGGCCGAAGGCGGGCAGGCGCGCGCGGTGCCGCAGCATCTCCACCAGTCCAGGTTCGTCCAGCGGCGGATCGGTGTCGGGCGGGCAGGCGAGGCTGGTGATGCCGCCCGCCGCCGCCGCGGCCATCTCCGACTCCAGCGTCGCCCGGTACTCGTAACCGGGTTCGCGCAATCTCGCCGACAGGTCTACCAGGCCGGGACAAACGATGCAGCCGCTGGCGTCGAGCGTGCCGCTGGTCTCGAAACCCTGGGGCGCGCGGTCGATGCCGGCGATCACGCCGCGGGCGATGAACAGGTCGGTGACGCGGTCGATGCCCCTGACCGGGTCGATGACGCGGCCGTTCCTGATCTGGATTTTCATCACGCCCCCCCCAGCATGCTCATCACCGCCATGCGCACGGCGATGCCGAAGGTCACCTGGGGCAAGATCACGGCGTGCGGGCCGTCGGCCACCGCCGAGTCGATCTCGACGCCGCGGTTCATCGGTCCCGGATGCATGACGATGGCGTCGGGCTTGGCCAACGCCAGCCGCTCCGGCGTCAGGCCGTAGGACTTGAAGTATTCCTGCGGGCTGGGCAGCAGCGCGCCCTGCATCCGCTCGTTCTGCAGCCGCAGCATCATCACCACGTCAGCGCCGCGCAGGCCCTCGCGGATGTCGTGGCAGACGCGCACGCCCAGCCGCTCGACACTGGCGGGCAGCAGGGTCTTGGGCGCGACCACGCGCACCTCGGGCACGCCCAGCGTGGTCAGGGCGTGGATCTGGGAGCGCGCCACGCGCGAGTGCAGAACGTCGCCGACGATCGCCACGATGAGTCCGGTGAAATCCCGCTTGTAATGGCGGATCGTGTACATGTCGAGCAGGCCCTGGGTCGGGTGCGCGTGGCGGCCGTCACCGGCGTTGATCACGCGGATGTGGTCCTTGCCGGTGTTGGCCAGGTGTTCGGCGATCAGATGCGGCGCACCGCTGGAGGCGTGGCGCACCACGAACATGTCGGCCTGCATCGCCGCGAGATTGTCGACGGTGTCGAGCAGCGACTCTCCCTTGGCGGCGCTGGAGGTGTTGATGTTGAGGTTGATGACGTCGGCGGACAGGCGCTTGGCGGCGATCTCGAAGGTGGTCCGGGTGCGCGTCGAATTTTCGAAGAACAGGTTGAAGACGCTCTTGCCGCGCAGCAGTGGCAGCTTCTTCACTTCGCGCTCGGCGACCTCGGTGAAGGGCGCGGCGGCATCGAGAATCGCGGTGAGGGTGGCCCGCGGCAGCCCCTCGGTGGTCAAGAGATGCTGCAATTCGCCGCGGCTGTTCAACTGGGGATTACGCATTTCGCCTTTCCTTGAGGGTGAGGCTGAGGGCGCCGTCGGCGGCCCGGGTCAGGACCAGCTCCTGCGTCGCCGGCAAGGGCTCGGCCAGGGTCTGGGCACAATAACGGGCGCAAATCGGCAGCTCCCGGCCGCCGCGATCGACCAGAACGGCGAGGTCGATGCGCCCCGGCCGGCCGTAGTCGAACAGTTCGTTCATCGCGGCGCGGATGGTGCGGCCGGTGTAGAGCACGTCGTCAACGATGACGATGTGCGCGCCGTCGACGTCGAAGTTGAGCGACGAGGCACGGGTGCCCGGGTGCAGCTTGCGGCTGGAATAATCGTCGCGATAAAAGGAGACGTCGATGCTGGAGAGCGGGATCGCCAGCCCGAGCGCCGCGTGCAGGCGCTCGGCGAGCCAGACGCCGCCGGTGTGGATACCCACCAGCGCCATGCCGGGACCGGCCTGCGGTCGCATCGCCCCGATGAGCTGCGTCAGCAGCGCTTCGGCTTCAGGCAGTGCGGGCTTTGTCATCGACTCGGGCATCGAAATAATCCTGCAGGATGATCTGCGCGGCTGCGGCGTCGAGCTCGCGCTTGCGTTCCTGCCAGGGCAGGCCGGTCGCGGCGAGCCGGGCGTCGGCCTCGCGCGAGGAGTAGCGCTCGTCGACCAGAATCACCGGCAGACGGAAGCGTCCTTCGAGCTGGTGGGCGAAGCGCCGGGCGCGCGCCGTCAGCTCGTGCTCGCCGCCGTCTTCGGCCAGAGGCAGGCCGAGCACCAGTATCTGCGGCTGCCACTGCCCGATCAGCCTGGCGATCTCGCCGAAGCGCGTGTCGTTGTCTTCGGCGGCGATGGTGGCCAGCGCCCGCGCCCGGCCGAGCAGGGTTTCGCCGACGGCGACGCCGATGCGCTTGACGCCGAAATCGAAGGCCAGCACCGTGCCGGCCTCAGGCATGCCCGGCCACTTCGGAGAGATTGGCGAAATCGATGCCGAGCAGTTGCATCGCCGCCGCCAGGCGTTCCTCGGCCGGCATGCCGAAGAGGATCTGCGAATCGGCGGCGACGGTGAGCCAGGCGTTCTGCGCCAATTCCCATTCGAGCTGGCCCGCCGACCATCCGGCGTAGCCCAGGGTGACCAGGACGTCGGACGGCGTGCCGGTCGAGCCCATCTCCTGGAGGATGTCGCGCGAACTGGTCAGCCCGATCCCGTCCTTGACTTCCAGGGTCGACTGCCAGCGGCCCAGCGGGCGATGCAGCACGAAGCCGCGGTCGGTCTGCACCGGTCCGCCGAAATAGACCGGCATGGCACCCAGCTCGGCGGCAGGGCCGGCGGCGAGAGAAATATCGACGCGCTCCAGCAGGGTCGCCAGGGCCATGTCGCTCGGCCGATTGACGATCACGCCGAGCGCGCCCTGTTCGTTGTGTTCGCAGATGTAGGTCAAGGACCGGGAAAAGCTCGGGTCCGCCATGGCCGGCATGGCGATCAGAAAATGATGGGTGAGGCTTACGGTTTCCTCGATCACGCAAACATTGTAATCCGTCGTGCCCTTGTCTGTCACCGCAATTGGAAACCGCGAATCAGCCGGCGTTAACCGGTCTTGGACTCGCCCGCAGCGAATGCGTGTGTGCCCGTCTCGATGCGCAACTGCGGTAGATGCTGCGGATATTCGCGCTGGATGAAGGCGATCAATTCCTCACGCATCCTGCAGCGCAAATCCCAGCACAAAGAAGAGTCGGCGGCACTCACCAGCACGCGCACCTGCATCGAACGCTCGTTGGCATCGGTGACCTGGGTCGCGCAAATGCGCTGATCCCACTCCGGTGCATTGGCGCAGATGCGCTCGACTTCCGTGCGCAGCGGTGCCAGCGGCATGCGGTAGTCAAGCCAGAGAAAGACCGAGCCGATTATTTCGCTCGACGTCCGCGTCCAGTTCTGGAACGGATTCTCGATGAACCACTGCAGCGGAACCACCAGCCTGCGTTCGTCCCATACCCGCACCACCACGAAAGCGCCGGTGATCTCCTCGATGCGCCCCCATTCGCCCTGCACGATCACGACGTCGTCGAGCCTGATCGGCTGCGTCAGCGCAATTTGCAGGCCCGCGAGCAGGTTGCCGAGCACCGGTTTGGCCGCGAAGCCGAGGACCAGACCGGCGACGCCGGCTGACGCCAGCAGGCTGATGCCGATCTGGTGCACGCCCGGGAAGGTCATCAGCGCTGAGGCCGCGCCGATCAGCACGATCAAGAAATGCAGACTGTTCGCCAAAACGCGGAACTGCGTTTGAATGCGGCGAGCGTGTAGATTGTCCGCCCTATCCACCGGGCTCAGCAGGGCCGTTGCCTCGACCGCGGCGGCGACGCAGCGCAGCGCCAGCCAGGTGAGCGCACCAATCAACGCGAGCGCAGTCAGATGACGCACCGCCCCGATCAGAAACAGATCGTCGGGTGCCGATTGCCATACGGCCTGCAGCGCCAACAGCGGTAGCGCAAGCTGGGTGGGTCTTGCCGCAAAGCTGGTTAGGGTGTTTAAAACCGGGCTGGATCGGGTGAGCCGGCGCGCAATGGCCAGGGCAAGCCGGCATACAACCATCGGCCCTCGATAGAGCGGACAAATTCGATCATGCGCGTGATCGTCCCTGAAAAAACTAATGAATAGCGGGATGCGCCGGGAACAATACCGAACGATATCATCCGACGCCGGCAGCCAATAAGATAGTTTTACTAAATCGCAGCTATAGATAATATTGCTTGCTGCAGCGCAACATCGGCGATATCATTCGCTTCGTCTCCTCCAGAACCTCCTCCTTGGAACTGGATTTAAGCCCGCAAAAGCTGCGGGCTTTTTTTTCGGCTCAAGCCCGCGGAAAGATCGGTTCGGCGCCTTGCCCTTCGTACAGCGCCTGCACCAGCGCGGCGCGATGGGTGAGGACGGCGCGCTGGTTGATCGAGCCCTTGTCGGTGAGCTCGCCCTTGTCGATCGACGCCGGCTCGGCTAGGATCAAGGCCCTGACGACGCGGTTGGCGCTGCCGCTGCCGGAATGGTAGAGGCGGTCGACCAGTTGCTGGAAGAATTCCCTGACCGCGGCTGCAGCCAGCACTTCGGTCCAGGGATCCTGGCTGCCGGCGCCAGCCAGCTCGCGGCAGGCATCGGGATAGGGAAAGATCAGGATGCCGAGGTCGTCCCGGTTCGGCGCGGTGGCGACGACGTCCTGGACATAGGGCGCGCCCTCTGCGATCACCCTCGCGCGCAACGGCCCCACCGAAACGAAGGTGCCGGAAGAAAGCTTGAAGTCCTCCGCGATCCGTCCGTCGAACAGCAGCCCGAGTCCGGGCTGCTCGTCGGCGACGAACTTCAGGGCGTCGCCGCTGCAGAAGAAGCCGTCATCGTCGAAGGATTCCCGCGTCTGTTCGTCGGCTCGCCAGTATCCCGGCGTCACCGAGGGGCCGCGATAGCGTACCTCCCGCTTGTTGCCGTCGAACGCCAGCTTCACCGTCAGGCCCGGAGCGGGCAGGCCCACCACCGCGGGGCGCGAGGCCGCGCCGCCGGGGAACAGGGCGAAGGGAGCGGTCTCGGTCATGCCCAGACTGGTCAGCATCCGGATGCGCTCGCCGCAGACCCGTGCCGCGATCTGCTCCAGCTGGTCCCAGACGGCCTGGGACAAGCCGGCGCCGGCGAACATGAAGGCCCTGACCCGGGCGAGCAGCGCCTGCTGCAATTGCCGGTCGGTCTCGAGGGCGGCGGCGATCTTCTCGAAACCCATCGGCACGTTGAAATAGACGGTCGGGGAGATCTCGCGCAGATTGCGCAGGGTCTCGCCGATCAGTTGCGGCGTCGGCTTGCCCGCGTCGATATATAGGCTGCCGCCGTTGTAGAGGACGATGCCGAGATTGTGGTTGCCGCCGAAGGTGTGATTCCAGGGCAGCCAGTCGACCAGAACCGGCGGTTCATCCCCGAGGAAGGGCATGCTCTGCAGGATCATCTGCTGGTTGCTGCAGAGCATGCGCTGGGTGTTGATGACGCCCTTGGGCTGTTTGGTCGAACCCGAGGTGAAGAGCAACTTCGCGATGCTGTCCGGCCCCGTTGCCGCGTGCGCCCGATCGGCGATGGCGCTGGCGGGGGTGGCGCACAGATCGGAAAACGGCGTGAACGATCGGCCGCCCAGCCCGCCCTTGGCCAGAGCGATCTCGACCCCTTCGGGCACCACGGCGCCCAGGGCTCTGCGGTAGGCATCGCCGTCGCTGGCGAAGACCAGGCCCGGCGTCAGCACGCCGAAGATATGCCTGAGCTTGGCGAAGTCCTCGGAGACCAACGAATAGGCGGGAGAGACCGGTGCGTAGGGCACGCCCGCCCACATCGCGCCCAGCATCAGCGCCAGATGTTCCAGATCATTGCCCGACACGACCATCACCGGCCGCTCGGCAGACAGGCCGCGATTGCTGAGCGCCTCGGCGATGGCGCGCGCCTGCCCGAGCGCGTCGCGGTAGTTGAGGCGGCGCCACGCGCCCGATTCGTCGCGCTTGGCCGCGAGCGTGCGCTCCGGACAGACCTCGGCCCAGTGTTCGAGCCGGTCGGTGAGCCGCGCCGGGTAGTCGCCCAGATCCTCCGGCGAGCTGATGATCAGATCGCCTTCGTCATCGGCGACGATCCGCGGAGTCAGGGTGCCGCCCAGGCGGGCGGCACGATAGGGAGCCGGCATGGAAGCCTCTCGATGTTGATCGGGGCGCAGCTGAGCTGCCTTATTGTCGCACCGGATCACGGCTCACGGGGTCACGACCTTCCAGTCGCCCTTGCTGACCGTCAGCATCATGCGCGAGTTCGCGTCCAGGCCGAAGTGGTCGGTCGGCGAGTAGTGGAAAACGCCCTGGGTGGCGACGATGCCGCCTGAATGTTCCAGCGCCTCCTTCAGCGCGGCGCGGAATGCCGGGGTGCCCGGCTTGCCCTTCTTGAGGGCGATCGGTACCACGTGCTGCAGGATCAGTTGCGCGTCGTAGATGTGGGCGGCGAACTGGTTGCGCGAGCCGGCGCCATAGACCTTTTCGTACTTGTTGACGAAGTCCACCGCCAGCTTCTTGGACGGATTGCTGTCCGGCAGGCCCTCGGGCATCACCGCCAGCCCGGCCACGACCAGGGTGCCCTCGACGCTCTTGCCGCCGATGCGGATCAGGTCGCGCGAGGCCGCGCTGTGGGTCTGATAGATCTGGCCCTTGTAACCGTGCTCGATCAGGGTCATCTCGGGCATGGCGGCGCCGCTGCCCGAGGCGACCACCAGGATGGCGTCGGGCTTGGAGGCGATCGCCTTGATCGCCTGGGCCGTGACGCTGGTGTCGGCCCGGTTGAAGCGCTCCGCCGTGGTCAGCTTGATGCCGGCGGCATCGGCCAGACGGCTCATGTCCTTGAGCCAGCTCTCGCCGTAGGCGTCGGAGTAACCGATGAAGGCGTAGCTTTTTATCCCGGTCTTCTTCATCTGGTCGACGATCCCCGTCGCCATCAAGGTGACCGATTGCGGCAGGCGGAAGGTCCAGGCGTCCTTGCCCGGCGGCAGTTCCACCGGGGACGCCGCGAGTTGCACGGTGTGGCTCTCGGTGGCGACCGCGGCCATGGCTAGCGCCGCCGGCGTGGCGGCGGAACCGACCATCACATCGACCTTGTCCTCGGTGACGAAGCGGCGGGCATTGGTGGTGGCCTGGGTCGGGTCGCCGGCGTCGTCGAGCACGATCAGCTTGACTCTTTCGCCGCCGATCTTCTTCGGCCAGAAGGCCAGGCCGTTCTTGCAGGGTATGCCCAGACCCGCGGCAGGTCCGGTCAGCGGCAGATCGACGCCGATGACGAGGTCGGCCCGCGCGGTGCCGGCGGCGAACAATAGTGCTGCGGCAAGCAATGGTGTGAATGGGCGGTTCAGTTTCCGGGTGATTCTGGCGGCCTTGCTGGGCTCTATCGTGCTCATCTTCATCTCCTCCTGTGGGTTGACGCGAGAAATATGTTGTCCTGAAATTCTCCGATTCTTTTCCTGGAACAGTCTAGCCTTCAGACGACATCAGCGCCCGCGGTCGCTCACCCGCAGGACCACGGCCATGCCCGAGTCGCCCGCCGCGCAGCCGGTAAACAGGCCGGTGCCGCCGCCCTTCAGGGCGAGCTCCTCGATCAGTTCGATGGTCGAGCGAACCCCGGTGGGCGCCTGCGGATGCCCCCAGATCAGCGAGCAGCCGTAGTTGTTCATCCGCTCCAGCGGAAAGCCGGTCTCGCGCGCGAGCACCAGATCATTGACCGCGAACGGGTTATGGCTCTTGACCGCATCCACGTCCTTGAATTCCAGCCCCGCGGCGGCCAGCGCGGCATTGGCGGCGGGTACCGTCGCCAGCGGCATGTAGCCCTTCTCCACCCGCGCCGTGCCGAAACCCAGCAGTTCCACCTCGATGCCGGCGTCGTGCGAGAACTCCCTGGCCAGCTCCCGAGTCGTGACGATGACGCCGGCGTTGCCGTCGGCCGGATGCGTCTGGCCGCCGAAGCTCACCGTGCCGTCGGCCTTGACCGGCCTGAGCCTGGCCAGACCCTCGGGCGTCGAAGCGACGATGCCGTCGTCGGAAGAGAAGCTGCCGAGCTGCTTCCTGAAGCCCGCGTCGGTGACGGCGACGTCGATCATGTAACGGCGCTGGAAGGCACGGTCGTCGGCCAGCGCCTCCTGGTACTGCTGGTAGCGGCGCAGCGCCACTTCGTGCTGCTGTGCGGTGGTGAAACCGTAGCGGCGCGCGACGTTCTCCGCCGTGTCTAACATCGCGTTGCCCGCATGGGGATCGTTGGCGAAGTTGTCCAGGGTCCACGATTCGGTGATGCCTCTGCCGCCCGGCGCCGTGCCGTCCGGATAGTAGAGCACCGCGCCGTTGGACATGCGGTCGGCGGTGACCACCAGGACGCAGCGCGCACTGCCGCCGGCGATCTCCTGGCTCGCCATCTGCAGGCTGCGGGCGCCGGTGGCGCAGGCCTGCTGCACGGTCGGACCGGCGACGCCGTCCAGGCCGATCATGCCGGTGACCCAGGGCAGGCCGTAGAAGCTGCTCGGCTGCGGATTGGTGATGCCGAGTATGCCCAGGTCGATCGCCTCCAGCGGGAAGCGCTTTTCCGCCAGCGCCTGCTTCGCGCTATTCGCCGCCAGCTTGAGGCTGTGCAGATGGGCGAGCGTCCCCTGCCACTTGGCGAAGGGCGTGGACCAGTAGCCGCCGTAGGGAATGAACGCCCGGCTCATGATCCGCTCCTGGTCTGCGCCGCCTGCCACTCGGCGAAGCTCGAACCGGACAGGGCGAGCCGTTCCAGCAGCGGCGCCGGTGTCCAGTACTGGGGATCGAGCTCGCGCCGGAACTCCAGGAGGCGCTGGTAGATTTGCTTCAGCCCGACGCTGTCGGCGTAGAACATCGGGCCGCCGCGGTAGCGGGGAAAGCCGTAACCGGACGTATACACCACGTCGATGTCGCTGGCGCGCAGCGCGATGCCCTGTTCGAGCAGCAGCGCCCCCTCGTTGATCATCGCGTAGAGGCAGCGCTCGACGACCTCCTCCGCGCCGGGTCGGCGTTGCGGCACCCCGAGACGCGACGCCTCCTGCGCCAGCATTTCGACGACTTCGGCATCGGGCGTACGCTTGCCCCCAGGGCCATCGTAACGGTAGTAGCCGCGCCCGGTCTTCTGCCCGAGCCAGCCGCGCTCGGTGAGCAGCGCCGTGGGCCGGTAGAAGCTCGGATCTTTCGGCAGCAGGTGCCGGCGCGCCTCGCGCGTGTTGTAGCCGACGTCGATGCCGGCCAGATCATAGACCGCGAGGATGCCCATGGCCATGCCGAAGGCCTCCAGGGCGCCGTCGACCTGTTCCGGGGTCGCGCCCTCCAGCAGGCAGCGCTCGGCTTCGCGCCCGTAGGGATCCATCATGCGGTTGCCGATGAAACCATAGCAGACCTTGGCCACCACCCCGGTCTTCCTGATCCGCCGGGCGGTCTCCAGCGCCGTGGTCAGCACCTCGGGCGAGGTGTCGCGGGTCTGGACGATTTCCAGCAGCGGCATGACGTTGGCCGGGCTGAAGAAGTGCAGGCCGACGATGTCTTGGGGGCGCCGGGTGACCGCCGCGATCTCGTCGATGTCCAGGGTCGAGGTATTGGTCGCGAGCACGGTGCCCGGGCGCACCACGGCGTCGAGCTTGGCGAAGATATCCTTTTTCAGCGCCATGTTCTCGAAGACCGCCTCGATCACCAGGTCCGCGTCGGCGAAGGCGGCATAGTCCAGGCTCGTCTTGATCAACGCGAGCCGCTGTTCTACCTGCTCCTGGGTGAGGCTGCCGCGCGTGACCGAGCGCTGGTAATTCTTGACTATGGTCGCCAGGCCGCGGTCCAGGTTCTCCTGGGCGGTATCGAGCAGGGTGACGGGGATGCCGGCGTTGGCGAAGCACATGCCGATGCCCCCGCCCATGGTGCCGGCGCCGACGATGCCGACGCGCCCGACCGGCCGCGCCTTGATCGCCGGCGACAATCCCGGGATCTTGCGCACTTCGCGCTCGGCGAAGAACAGGTGGCGCAGCGCCCGGGATTCGGCCGCCTGGGGCAGTTCGTCGGATTTCGCTGCCTCGACCTTGAGGCCTTCGTCGAAAGGGAGCTCGACCGCTGCCTGGACCGCATCGATCAGCGCGAGCGGGGAGTTGCGGTTCCTCATGGTTTTGGCGACCTGGTCGCGCTTGGCCGCCAACAACTCGCCGCTATTCTCGGCGCCCCTGACCGGCAGTTCGCGGCTGCGCCGCGGGCCCTTGCCGTGGGCGATCAGTTCGCGGGCATAGCCGATAGCCGCTTCCCTGGAGTCGCCGGCGCACACCAGGTCCACCAGGCCCTGCTCCCTGGCGGTGGCGGCGGGGACCGGCTTGCCCGAGAGCATCATGTCCAGCGCCGATTCCAGCGGGATCAAGCGGGGCAGGCGCTGGGTGCCGCCGGCGCCCGGGATGATGCCCAGCGACAGCTCGGGCAGGCCGAAGCTGGCGGACTCCTGGGCGACCCGGTAATGGCAGGCCAGCGCCAGCTCGGTGCCGCCGCCCAGCGCCGTGCCGTGGACGGCAGCGATCACCGGCACCGGGCTGTCTTCGATCAGCCGATAGACCTCGTGATAACCCGGCGGGACGATGCCGGTGTCGAATTCCCTGATGTCCGCGCCGGCGACGAAGGTCTTGCCGGCGCAGCACAGGACGATGGCCTTGATCTCAGATCGCTCCCTGAGTTCGATGAAGACCCGCTTCAGACCCGCCCGCAGCGCCTGGTTGATGGCATTGACCGGCGGGCTGTCTATCGTGACCAAGGCGATGTCACCCCGGTCGGCAACGCTGACCACTTCGCTCATTCGCGACGCTCCCTGTTTCATTTGACTCGCTGGGGCGACAGACTAGCCCCCGCGAACTAACTTGTCAAACGGTTGGACAATAGGGTAGTTTAGTGGGTACCGGCGCGTGCGGTATCCTTAGCCACCGGCCGGATAACGAGGAAGCGATGGAAGGTCAGAAAGAGCCGCTCGAGGCCGCAGTGTTGCGCTACGCCCGCGAGCAGCCGCAACTGGGTCAGGCGCGGGTGGCGGCAGCGCTGAATCGGCTCGGCCATCCGGTATCGCCCTCCGGGGTCCGCTACATCTGGCGCAAGCACGATTTAGAAACCGCCTACAAGCGGCTGAAGGCGCTGGCGCAGAGAAAGGCCTCGAATCTCACCGCCGGTCAGCGGGAGGTTTTGCGCCGCGGCGACGTCACCCGCAAGTTCGCCGGGAAATCCCACCCGGGCATAGAGGGTGACGGCCGGCCCGACTTGCGCCGCGATCAAATCCTCCTGGCCGCGGCAGAGCTCTTCTCGCAGCGAGGCTACGGCGGCACCTCGATCCGGGATATCGCCCGCCGGGTGGGACTGCTGCCCGGATCGGTATACCACTACTTTCCGGCCAAAGAGGACCTCTTCGTGGCGGTTCATCGCGAGGGCTTCGGCCAGCTGATCGCCCGCGTCGAGGAGCGGATAAAGCAGCAACAGGATCCTTGGCTGAGGCTGGAGCTTGCCTGTGCCGAGCATATTGCTGCCATTTCCGGCGACAACCCGATCCACCAGATCACCGGCACCGGCCTGTTCGCCATTCACGAGGAGCAGTTGCAGCGGCGGGTGCGCGCCGACCGGGAAAAATACGACCAGATCTTCCGCCAACTGGTGCTGGACCTGAAGCTGCCGCGTGGCACCGACCGCTCCCTGTTCCGCCTGGCACTGCTGGGCGCCCTGAACTGGTCCCGCGTCTGGTATCGGCAGGGGAAGAGCTCGCCCCGGGAAATCGCGCGGCAGATGGTGAGGATTTTCCGGGGGCAGCAAGGGTCAGAATAGCCGCGCCCGTGGGCTCGGCGCCGGCGGTTCGGACGCCGTTGCCTGGGCGTATGGAATACTAAAAGTAAACTGTAAATGCAGATTTTATCGTTTGTTGCTATGCAGCATCGGAGGGTAAGATTCGTTCCGTCTCCTCCAGAACCTCCTCCTTTGGAACTGGATTTAAGCCCGCAAAAGCTGCGGGCTTTTTTTTGTCCGCCACTCGCGTTTATCCTGCGGACGGCAACCGATCACGCGAGGAGCCGCACGACGAATACGGTGCCGATTCCTTCCTGGCTATCCACGGAGATCGAGCCGCCGTAGCGGGCGACCAGCGTGTAGCTGATCGACAGCCCCAGGCCCGTGCCCCCCTGGTGCTTGGTGGTGAAAAAGGCGTCGAAGACGCGTCCCAGGTTTTCCTTCCTGATGCCGATCCCGGTGTCCGCCACCCGGATGTCCACCCCACCGCGGCCGCCCGCTTCGTCGTCCCAGTCCGAGGTCTCGATGTTCAGTTCGCCGCCGCCCGCCATCGCGTGGATGGCATTGGTGAACAGGTTGATCAATACCTGCTGTAGCTCGTTCTTGTTGATGGTCACCAGCCGCGTCGCGCCTCTGCGGTGGCTGACGCGGATGTCGGCCCGCTTGAGCAGATGCGAAACCAGGAACAGGGAGTCGGCCACCGCCTCGTCGGTCGAAACCGACTCGACGTAGCCGGCGAATTCGCTGGGACTGGCGAACTGCAGCAGCTTGGTGACGATGGTGGCGATGCGCTGGATCTGTTGGTCGAGCAGCAGCAGCTCGCCCTCGACCGGCCCAGCATGATCGCCCAGGGTCTCGCGCAGCACGTCCAGGTTGCCCTGCATGACCGCGACCGGATTGTTGATCTCGTGGGCGACGCCGGCGGTGATCTCGCCGATGGCGGCGAGCTTTTCCGACAGCGCCAGCTGCCTCTGGGTCGCGACCAGCAGCCGGTTGGCCTGCTCCAGTTCGGCGGTACGAGCGACGACCTTGCGGTCCAGCCCACCCGCCCAGGCCTTCAGTTCTTCGTTCTGCTGCTGCACCTTGTCGAGCAGCTCGTCGAGGTGACGCGCGAGATTGCCGAGCTCTTCACGACTCTCGCTGACGCCGGTGCGGGCCGAGAGGTCGCCTTGCTCCACCGCCGTCATGGTCCGGTTCATGTTCTTTAGCGGACGATAGATTTCCCGCGCCACGCGCAACGAGAAGAACACCCCGGCGCCGCAGACGGACGCAAACAGCAGCACGATCAGGCCGATCGCGGCTTCCTTGGCTTGGCGAAACGGCGCCTCCAGGTAGCCGACGTAGAGCATCCCGACGCGGCTGCCGAAGCTGTCCTTGATCGGTTCGTAGGCGGAGATGTACCAGTCGTGCACGACGAAGGCGCGGTCCAGCCAGGTCTTGCCCTGGCCGAGAACCTGGTCGCGCACCGCTTTCGAGGCGCGCGTGCCGAGCGCCCGGCGCTTGCCGAAGAGGCGGACGTTGGTGGCGATGCGCACGTCGTCGAGAAACAGGGTGGCCGTGCCCTCGCTGCCCGACGGCAGGGACCCCTTCGGATAGACCAGGCTGTTGATGGTATCGACGAAGCGGAGATTGCGGTTGAGCAGGACGCCGCCCTCGATGATGCCGAGCAGACGTCCTTCCGCATCGACCACCGGTGCCGCGCTGTGGATGACCATGCCGCGGGTCTCGGCGAGCTCATCGGTCGGCGCAGCGTTCGGGGTGGCGACCAGTTCGAGGCGCGCCTGCTCCGCGACGTCCTCGCCGATCAGGCGCAGCCGATTTTGGTCATAGATGTCGATTTCCGTCGCGGTGCGCCCGGCGATCGCACGCTTGACCACCGGCCAGTTGGCATCGTTCTGGTGGCCCAGACCGCCGCCCTGAGACGAGGCCAGCAGCCGACCCCGGCGGTCTAGGAAGTTGAGGAAATCCAGGTCCAGTGCCGCCTTCTTTTCCGCCAAGAAACCATCCATGTCGGCGCCGTGGCCCCGCCGCAGCGCCGTCACGAAGCGATGAGAGGCGCCCAAGCCGGAGATGTCGAGACCGATGCGATCGACGACGCGGGTGAAATACTGGTGCGCAACGGCGAGGTCGCTGCTCACCTTGAAGGTCAGCAACCGGTCGTAATAGGCCACACCCCAATAGAAGATCAGGAACAGCAGGATCGGCAGGATCGCCAGCACCGGCACCAGCGCCACCAGGAGCAACCGGATTCTGACAGAGGCGTGGCTGATCACGCTCGGAAAGGCCTTGAGACGCATCACCGGCCTAGCACCTGCTCAGCGGCACAAGTACTCCTTCGCGGCACAAGTGTCCCGGGTTGCCTTCGACCACTACGGGCACTAGACGCCCCACTCGGCGCACTTGCGCTCCAGGGTCTTGCGCGACACGCCGAGGCGGCGGCCGGCCTCTGTCTTGTTGCCGTGAACCGCGGCGAGAACCTTCAGGATGTGCCGCTTCTCGACCGCCCCCAGGCTCAGGTCGTCGTCTGGCAGCTCATACTTCGGCTTGCCGCCGAAATACATGTGGGGAAAGCTGCCGAGGATCAGCCAGCGTTCGATCACATTCCTCAGCTCGCGCACGTTGCCGGGCCAGGCGTGAGCCGACATCGTCGCCAGCAGCGTCGGGTCGAGCTCCAGCGGCGGCACGCCGAGCTGCGGCGCGAGCTGGCGGACGAAATGGCTGACCAGTGCTGGGATGTCCTCGATGCGGCTGCGCAGCGGCGGCATGTTGATCTGGACGACGTTGAGCCGGTAATAGAGATCCTGGCGGAACCGGCCCTGCCTCACCTCCTCTTCGAGATCCCGGTTGGTGGCTGCGATGACCCGCACATCGACCGGAATTTCACGCTCCGCTCCGACCGGCCGTATCCTCTTGTCTTCGAGGACGCGCAGCAGCTTGGCCTGCATCGCCGGCGGCAACTCGCCGACCTCGTCGAGGAACAGCGTGCCCCCCTGGGCATAGAAGAACAGCCCCTCGCGCGATGAGGCGGCGCCGGTGAATGCGCCCTTGACGTGGCCGAACAGTTCGCTCTCGATGATTTCCGGCGCGATGGCGCCGCAATTCACCGGCACGAGGTGGTTGCTGGAGCGGCTGCTGAGCAGATGCAGCGCGCGGGCCGCCAGCTCCTTGCCGGTGCCCGACTCGCCGGTGATCAGCGCCGTGGTCGGCACCGCGGCCAACCGCTTGATCACGTCCAGGATGGCGGCGAGCGCCGGCGATTCTCCGACCAGGCCATAGCCGCCGCCGATCAGGTCGCCGTGACTGTCCAGTTCGCGGCGCAGAATGAAATTCTCGCGGCGCAGGCGGGCACGATCGAAGCAACGGCCGATGGCGTTCAAGATCTGGTTGATGCGGAAGGGCTTGAGCAGAAAATCGGAGGCGCCGGCGCGCAGCGCCCGGATGGCCGTTTCCAGATCGGCGAAGGCGGTGATCAGGATCACCTCGTTGTGCAGGCCGGCCTCGCGGATTTCGTGCAGCCATTCGACGCCGGTCTTGCCGGCCATGGCGTTGTCGAGAACGATCAGATCGAAATGGCGCTGCCCGAGCAGCGCCCCCGCCGCCTCGGCGGACGCCGCCGTCTCGACCCGGCCGCAGCGCGACCTCAGGGCGCGCTCGAGAAAGCTACGCATGCCCGGCTCGTCGTCCACCACCAGGATGGAGCGCTCCTGCCAGCCCCCGAAGGCGTCGCGTTCGCTGCCCTCGATCTGGAATTCGGTCGCGGTTTTCAAGGTTTATCTGCGGTGTCCGGAACGGGAGGCGCAAGTCTTTCTCATCCGCTGTGCTTTGTCCACCTCCGCCGCGCCTTGCGAAAAAAAACGGGGCGGCCTGATCGCCGCCCCCGTCCGAGGAAGAACCGCTGGCGCCGACTGCGCCCCAGCGGCCGTCGTGCTACCTGAACAGCGCCATCGCCTGCTTCAGGGTCGATGACACCCCCAAGAGCAGGGGGATGCCGACGTACAGCCAAAATATCACGAGGGTGAGCGGGCTGCTGCCGCCGGACGATGCTTGGTTCTGGTTCATCGCTGTCTCCTTTGAGTGTTGGGCGTTCAGCGCGCGCCGGCGGCCTGCAGCCGGCCCGGGCTACCCTCAGCCGGCTCGTCGTGGCGCATGTGGTGCTTCTCGTGCACCGCCTTGATCTTCATGTTGCAGAAGAAGCCGAGCACCAGGATGCCGGCCATGATGTACATGGTGACGGTGTAGGCGTCGGCCTTGGCGACGCCGTGATCGACCTGGTACTGGCGGATGTAATTGACCAGCACCGGCCCGAGGACCCCGGCGGTCGACCAGGCGGTGAGCAGCCTGCCGTGGATGCCGCCGACGAACTTGGTGCCGAAGATGTCGGCGAGGTAGGCCGGAACCGTGGCGAAGCTGCCGCCGTACATGCTGATGATCACCAGATAGAGCACGACGAACATCGCGACGCTGCCGATCTGGCCCATGTAGGGCACGCTGGAATAGAGCACGGCGCCCAGGACGAAGAACACGTAGTAGGTATTCTTGCGCCCGAGGTAGTCGGACGCCGACGACCAGAGGAAGCGCCCGCCCATGTTGAACAGGCTCATGAGGCCGACGAAGCCCGCCGCCGTCGCCGCCGTCACGGTGCCCTTGAACATCTCCTGGATCATCACCGAGGCCTGTCCCAGCACCCCGATGCCGGCGGTGACGTTGAGGCACAGCACCAGCCAGATCAGATAGAACTGCGAGGTCTTCATCGCCTGGTCGATGTGCACGTGATTTTTGGTGATCAGCTTGTTGTCCACGGCCGGCGCGGTCCAGCCCTCGGGTTTCCAGTTCGCGGCGGGGACGCGGATCGCCAGCGAGCCGATGGTCATCGAGATGAAATAGACGATGCCCATGACCACGAAGGTCTCGGCGACGCCCACCGAGGTGGCCGACTTGAAGTGTTCCATCAGGAAGACCGACATCGGCGCGCCGATCATGGCGCCGCCGCCGAAGCCCATGATCGCCATGCCGGTGGCCATGCCGCGGCGGTCGGGGAACCACTTGATCAGCGTCGATACCGGCGAGACATAGCCCAGCCCCAGACCGATGCCGCCGATGACGCCGTAGCCGAGGTAGATCAGCCAGATCTGGTGCATGGAGACGCCCAGCGCCGAGACGAGGAACCCGCCGCCGAAGCAGCAGGCGGCGACGAACATGGTCGCCCGGGGTCCGACCTTTTCCAGCCACTTGCCGCCGAAGGCGGCGGAAAGGCCGAGAAAGACGATGGCCAGGCTGAAGATCCAGCCCAGGGTGGTCAGCTTCCAGTCCTCCGGAGCCGAGCTGGTGATGCCGATGACCTTGGTCAGCGGCCCGTTGAACACGCTGAACGCGTACGCCTGGCCGATGCACAGGTGCACGGCCAGCGCCGCGGGCGGCACCAACCAACGATTGAAGCCGGGGCCGGCGACAATCCTTTCCTTGGAAAAAAATCCCGACATGAGTGTCTCCTTGTTGTGGGTAGCCGCGGCCTCATTGCCGAACCGCGATTTCTGCGCGCCGGTCCGGGGATATCCGATTGGAACCTCCGCTGCCGTGCACCGGCTTACCGCAGCAATCACCGTACCAAGTGCAAGACCGGATTACTTTGTTGAAATATAAAGGGTCGCCTCATGAAACCGAGAATTGCCATAGCGACAGATTGTCCCAGCCAGGTCAAATTGTCTCGACCGCGGCCAGGATGTCCGGACCGGTGATGACGCTGCCGTGTCCGGGGTAGACGGCGCAGATGTCCATGACTTTCAAGCGGCGCAGGCTTTTGCGCATCTGCCCCGGGTTGGCATAGACCGACGGCGTCACCAGCAGACCCCGCTTGCCGCTGCCCAGGAGAACGTCGCCGGAGAGCAGGCTGCGGCTGCCGGCGTGATAGAAGCAGCAGCTGTCCCAGGTGTGGCCGGGAGTATGGATCACCTGCCAGTCATCGAAGCCGGGAAGCGTCGCCCTGTCCTTCAGGCGGACCACCGGGCCAGGCGCCGCGGTCACCTCCCCCGGCATCGCGACCGCCGTCGGCCGCCGCCTGGCGCTGCGGTCCCGGCCGGGATTCAGGTACATGTTCCAAGCCCGCGGCCGCAAGGCTTCGCGAAAACCGGTGACCAGGCGCATCAGGCCGCCCAGCGGGTCGTTCGCGAGCTTCTTGCCCAGCGCGCCGGAGGCGTAGGGGATCGCCACGGCCGCAGCGCAACGCGCGGCGAGTGCGGCCAGGCCGCCGATATGGTCCGGGTCGTCGTGGGAGCAGACGACCAGCTCGATCTCGGCGATATCGCGGCCCAGCTCGTGCTCGACGAAGCCCAGCACGTAGCGTTCGCACTTCGCAGCGACGTCCATGACGAACAGGCGATCCGGGTACTCGATCACGTAGCTATTGACCAGCCGGGTCTTGACCTGGTGAATCTTCATCCTGGAGGGCCCTCGCGCTGCATGCCTATGCCACGCTCATGGCTTGCCGCTCTGAGCGGCTGCTGGCGCTGAATGGATGGAGCGGGCGATGGGAATCGAACCCACGGCTCTAGCTTGGGAAGCTAGGGTATTACCATTATACGACGCCCGCTCTGGGCGCCTATTGTAGGCAGGACGGGCGGAACTGGCAAATTCCCCGACCGGCTGCGGGCAGCCCCCGTCGGGGGGCGTGCTAAAATCACCGGTCATGACCGACATCACCCTGAACGGCGAGCCGCGGCGGCTCGCGGCGGACACCAGCGTGGCCCGCCTCCTCGAGGAGTTGGGCTATGCCGGCAAGCGCGTCGCGGTCGAGAGAAACGGCGAGATCGTGCCCAAGAGCCGTCATGAACAGACACCGCTCGGCCAGGGCGACCGCATCGAAATCGTCGTCGCCGTGGGCGGCGGCTGAATCATTCCGGACCCCATCATGAACAACGACAAGCTCATCATCGCAGGCCAAGCCTATGCCTCGCGCCTTCTGGTCGGCACCGGCAAGTATCCGGATTTCGCCGCGACCAAGACCGCCATCGACGCCTCTGGCGCGTCTATCGTCACGGTGGCGATCCGCCGCACCAACATCGGCCAGGAGCCGGGCCAACCCTCGCTGCTCGACTTTCTGCCGCCGGCCGAGTACACCCTCCTGCCCAACACCGCCGGTTGCTACACGGCCAAGGACGCGGTACGCACGCTGCAGCTCGCCCGCGAGCTGCTCGACGGCCACGACCTGGTCAAGCTCGAAGTGCTGGGCGACCCGAACACCCTGTTCCCGCACATGCCGGAGACCCTGCGCGCCGCGGAGACCCTGGTCAAGGACGGCTTCAAGGTGATGGTGTATTGCAGCGACGACCCGATCCAGGCCAAGCTGCTGGAAGAGATCGGCTGCGTCGCGGTGATGCCGCTGGCGTCCCTGATCGGCTCCGGCATGGGCATCCTGAATCCCTGGAACCTGAAGCTGATCATCGAGCAGGCGAAGGTGCCGGTGCTGGTCGATGCCGGCGTCGGTACGGCGTCCGACGCCGCGGTGGCGATGGAGCTGGGTTGCGACGGCGTGCTGATGAACACCGCCATCGCGCTAGCCAAGGATCCGGTGCTGATGGCCGGCGCCATGAGGAAGGCGGTCGAGGCCGGCCGGGAGGCGTTTCTCGCCGGACGTATGCCCAAAAAGCTCTACGCCGCCAGCCCGAGTTCGCCGACCACGGGCCTGATTTCTTGAGCGCAGAGCACCCGCCCGCCGGCGGGCGCGAGCACATCCGCAGCTTCGTCCTGCGCCAGGGCCGCGTCTCCAACGCCCAGGGCCGCCACCACGAACAGGACATGCCGCGCTGGGGCATCCCCTACGCAGCAGTCCCGCTCGACCTCGACCGGATCTTCGGACGAACGGCTCCCAGGATCCTGGAAATCGGCTTCGGCATGGGCGAGACCACCGCCCTGATCGCGGCGGCGCATCCGGAAAACGATTACCTCGGCATCGAGGTGCATACCCCCGGCGTTGGCAGCCTGCTGAAGGAAATCGCCGAGCGGGGACTCGCCAACGTCCGCGTCATCCAGCACGACGCCGTGCCGGTGCTGCGCGACATGATTCCGCCCGGTGCGCTCAGTGCGGTGCACATCTTTTTCCCCGATCCCTGGCCCAAGAAGCGCCAGCAGAAGCGTCGCCTGATCCAGGCGCCGCTGGTGCAGCTCCTGGCCTCGCGGCTGGCAGCCGGCGGCGTCGTGCACGCAGCAACGGACTGGGAGGGATACGCCGCGCAGATGCTCGAGACCCTGTCGGCCGAGCCGCTGCTGGAAAACACCGCGCCCGGCTACGCGCCGCGTCCCGATTACCGGCCGCAGACCAAGTTCGAGAGCCGCGGCCTGCGCCTGGGCCACGGCGTCTGGGACCTGGTGTTCCGCCGGCGCGGCCCTTCGCTGAGTGCTAGAGGAACAGCTGCAGCAGGTCGTTGAGGAAACGCTGCCCGCGCTTCGTCGGCGCCACCTGCAGGGCATCGACGGCGAGCAGACCCAGGCGCTGCGCCTGGTCCAGGGCCTCGGCGGCGACCGAAAGCGGCAGGCCGGTGCGCTCCTCGAACAGCCGGACGGGGAAGCCCTCGGTCAGCCGCAGCGCGTTCATCATGAACTCGAAGGGCAAGTCGTTGGTTGCGACCTGATGGCGTTCCTGCAGAAAGTCGCCCTGGAGGTAATCGCGCGGACCGCGCCGGCGCGACTCGCGCACGATACCCTGGTGGGACGACAGCTTGCCGTGGGCGCCGGCGCCGATGCCCAGGTAGTCGCCGAAATTCCAGTAGTTGAGGTTGTGCGCGCAGCGCGCCCCGGGCAATGCGAAGGCCGAAGTCTCGTAGTGCTGGTAGCCGGCCGCGGCCAGCGTCTCATCGATCATTTCCTGCATGTCGGCGGCCAGTTCTTCGTCGGGCAGCGGCGGCGGCGCGTGGTGGAAGGGCGTGTTCGGTTCCAGCGTCAGGTGGTAGGCGGACAGGTGCTGCGGGGCGAAGGACAGCGCGGTCTTGAGGTCGCTGCGCGCCTCCTCCAAGCGCTGTTCCGGCAGCGCGTACATCAGGTCGAGATTGACCTTGCCGAAAACATCAAGGGCCAGCTCGATCGCGCGGCGCGCATCCATGGCCGAGTGGATCCGGCCGAGCGCCGCGAGATGGCGGTCGTCGAAGCTCTGGATCCCGAGCGAGATGCGGTTCACGCCGGCGTCGCGGAAGGCCGCGAATTTGCCGGCCTCGATCGCGCCGGGATTGGCCTCCAGCGTGATCTCGGCGCCCGGGACGAGCGCCAGGCGCGCGCGAATCGCCGCCAGCAGCGCATCGAGGCCGTGAGCTGAGAGCAGGCTGGGCGTGCCGCCGCCGATGAACACGCTGCCCACGCGCCGGCCCCAGACCTGCGGCAGCGCCGCCTCGAGATCGGTGACCAGGGCGTCGAGATAGTCGGCCTCGGGAATGTTCCCGCGCGCCTCGTGGGAATTGAAATCGCAGTAGGGGCACTTCCTCACGCACCAGGGGAAGTGGACGTAGAGCGACAGCGGCGGCGGAGTAGTGATACCTTCCCCCCGGCCCCCACCGCTCGCGGGAAGTCCCCGCGGGACGCTCGCAGTCTGTTCTTGGGAAACGATGGGGATGATGCGGGCCATTCACTGCCCGCTGCGCAGGCGTTCGATGAGGTGGGCGATCGCCTGACCGCGGTGGGAGAGCGCGTTCTTCTGTTGCGGGGGAAGCTCCGCCGAGGACAGGTCGAGGCCGGGCACGAGAAACAGCGAGTCGTAGCCGAAGCCGCCGCTGCCGCGCGCCTGGTGCAGAATCTCGCCGTGCCACTCCCCCTCCGCGATCAGCGGCTGCGGATCCTGGGGGTGGCGCAGCAGCACCAGGACGCAGAAGAAGTGCGCGCGGCGGTCGGTGTGGGCGGCGAGGTCCGCGAGCAGCTTGTCGTTGTTGCGCGCATCCGACTTCGGCTCGCCGCCGTAGCGGGCGGAATACACGCCCGGCGCGCCGCCCAGCGCCGGGACGCACAGCCCGGAGTCGTCGGCCAGCGCCGGATGTCCGGTCGCGGCCGAAGCGTGGCGTGCCTTGGCCAGCGCATTCTCGATGAAGGTCAGGTGCGGCTCCTCGGCCTCGGACACGCCGAACTCCGATTGCGGCAGCAATTCGAATTCGAACGGCGCCAGGAGCTGCCCGAATTCCCTGAGCTTGCCCGGATTGTTGCTGGCCAGCACCAGGCGCTTCATTTCAGCCCCAGCGCCGTGCGTTGCGCGCCCACCAGGCTGGTGATGCCCTGCTGCGCCAGGTCGAGCAGCCGTCCCAGTTCGGTCCGCGAGAAGGGGGCCCCTTCGGCGGTGCCCTGGACTTCGACGATGCCGCCGCCGGCGGTCATGACCACGTTCATGTCGGTGTCGCAGCTGGAGTCCTCCTCGTAGTCGAGATCGAGCACCGCGACGCCGTCGACGATGCCGACCGAGATCGCGGCGACCAGCTCCTTGAGCGGGCTTCCCGCCAGCTTGCCCGCCGCGACCAAGCCCTGGAGGGCATCGGCGAGCGCCACGCAGGCGCCGGTGATGGCTGCGGTGCGGGTGCCGCCGTCGGCCTGGAGCACGTCGCAGTCCAGGGTGATCTGGCGCTCGCCCAGCATCGCGAGGTCGGTCACGGCGCGCAGGGAGCGGCCGATCAGCCGCTGGATCTCCTGGGTGCGGCCGCTCTGCTTGCCGCGCGCCGCCTCGCGCGCCATCCGGGTGTGGGTCGAGCGCGGCAGCATGCCATACTCCGCGGTGATCCAGCCCCGGCCGCGCCCGCGCAGGAAGGCCGGCACGCCCTCCTCGACGCTGGCGGTGCACAGCACCCGGGTCTCGCCGAACTCGACCAGTACGCTGCCTTCGGCGTGCCGGGTGAAATTTCGGGTGATGCGTATCTCGCGCAGCTCATCGGCGCTGCGCTGGTTCGTTCGGCTCATGGTGGTTCCCTAGTCTGAAAACTTCTGGATGGCGGTGCGGATTTCACTGATCGCTCGCTCGATCTCGTCTTCGGAAAAGTCCGACGGGCCGCGCGTCGAGCCGGACTCGCCCATCTCGGTGTTGACGGCATCGAGCGGCATGGTCTTGGTAGACACGTTGCTGGGGGTGTTCCCGGCGTAACTTTCGTCCCATTGCATGGCGATCAGCGACAGGTTGTCGCCGTTCTCGCCGGCGCGCGCGCCGGCCAGGTCGAGCAGCCGAGGCACCGAGAGCATCGGGTTCGCGCCGGCCAACGAACGCACCAGGAGTTCGTTGCCGAGCGGCGCCCAGACGCCGTCGCTGCACAGCGCGATGATATCGCCCGGCCTCAGCGGCGTCTTGTGCGAAAAATCGATCTGGGGCACATGGTTGCCGCCGAGGCAGCTGAACACGCGGTTCCTGGCCGGGTGCGCGGCCGCTGCGGCGGCGTCGATCAGCCCCTGATCCAGCATCATCTGCACCCGCGAGTGGTCCCGCGTCTGCGCCAGCAGCCGCTGGCCGCGCAGCAGGTAGAGACGGGAATCGCCAGCGTGCGCCCAATGAGCGGCACCCCGCTGCACCACGCAGGCGACGCAGGTGGTGCGCGGCGCCTCGGGCAGACCCCGCTCGGCGGCGAAGTCGATGATCGCCTGGTGGGCGTGGGCCATCGCCCGCGAGAGGAACCGGATCGGATCGTCGAGCGCCGGACGGGCGCTGCGCTTGAAACTGCCGGCGATGTATTGCACCGTGATTTGCGCCGCCAACTCGCCGTGCAGATGTCCGCCCATGCCGTCGGCGACCACCATCAGCAGCGCATCGCGTGAATAGCAATAGGCGATGCGATCCTGGTTGGAGGCGCGCCTGCCGATGCGGCTCTCCTGATAGATGGTGAATCTCACGGCGAGATCAGGTCGGTCAGGCGCTGGCGCACGGCGCCCAGCCAGCGGCTGCCGGGCGACTGCTGCGGCCTCTCGCCGAGCGCGCGCTGCAGCACGAAGACGCTCTGGGGCCGTTCCGCGTGGTCCAGCTGCATGCACCAGTCGATGGTTTTCAGCAACTGCTGCGAATACCTGCCGGCCCAGCGCTTGGTCGCCGGCAGCTGTTGGTCCCGCTCCAGGCGCAGGTCTGCCGCCAGCGGGGAGGCACCCGCGAGGCAGGCGTACATGCTGGCGCCGACGGCATAGATGTCGGTGCCCGGGCCGAGCTCGCCGCGGTGCCTGAACTGCTCGGGCGCCGCGAAACCGGGGGTGTACATCGGCTTCAGCATCGTCGCATCGGCGGCCATGGTCTGCCTGGCGGCGCCGAAATCGAGCAGCACCGGCGTGCCGTCGTTGCGCAGGTAGATGTTGGCCGGCTTGATGTCGAGATGCAGCATCTTGCGCATATGCACTTCGCGTAAGCCGATCAGCAGGCGCGAGAACACGTTGCGGACGAAGCTCTCGGACAATTGCCCCTTGTGCCTGCGGATGTGCTCCTGCAGGGTCCGGCCGCGCTCGTACTGCATCACCAGATAGACGGTCCCGTTGGCGCGAAAGAAATTCAGCACCCTGACGACGTTGGGGTGGTTGAGGTGCGCGAGCGCGCGCCCCTCCTCGAAAAAGCACTTCATGCCGTGACGGAAGGCGGCGAGATATTCGTCCCTGATCACCGGCGTCGCGCTCCCCTCGGTGCGCAGGGCCAGCGCATTGGGCAGGTATTCCTTGATCGCCACCGGCACCCCGGCCTCGTCGTGGGCGAGATAGACGATGGAGAACCCGCCCAGGGACAGCTGATGATCGATGCGATAGCTCTCGAGCCGGAATCCGGCGGGCAGCGGCTGATTGACTTGTTGTGGGGGCATGGCGCGAAGGTTACACTAATAGATCAATTGTCTTCGTTAGGCGCGACACTAGTCAAGCCGCATAAACCAACATGATCCAGAGCATGACCGGCTATGCCGCGGTCCAGCGCGATCTCGGCCTGGCCGTCCTCCATCTCGAACTGAAGAGCGTCAATTCGCGCTACCTGGACATCAACTTCCGCATCGGCGAGGAACTGCGCTTTCTCGAAATGCCGCTGCGCGAGCTCATTGCCGCCAGGATCGGCCGGGGCAAGGTCGAATGCCGCGGCACCCTGGCCTCGATCGCCGCCGTGCCGCGCGAGCAGGCGCCGCACGCGGGCCTGCTCGAACAGCTCGGCAAGCTCCAGGCCGCCGTGCGCGCGGTCCTGCCCGAGGCTGCGCCGCTGTCGGTGGCCGAGGTGCTGCGCTGGCCGGGAGTGCTGGCCGACCAGTCGCTGCCGCAGGAAGCGCTGCAGGCCGAATGCCTGGCGCTGGCCGCGACGGCGATCGACGAGTTCATCGCCACCCGCGCGCGCGAGGGCGCCAAGCTGGCGGCGATGATCGCGGAGCGCGTCGCCCGCATGCGCGCGCTGGTGGCCGAGGCGGAACCGCTTCTGCCCGCGGCCCTGGCCGAATACCAGGAACGGCTGGCCAACAAGCTGCGCGAGGCGGCCGCCAGCCTCGACGAGGAGCGCATCCGCCAGGAGGTCGGCCTCTATGCGTCGCGCATCGACGTCGCCGAGGAACTCTCGCGCCTCGCCGCCCATCTGGGCGAGGTCGAACGCGTGCTGAAGAAGGGCGGTGCCGCCGGGAAAAGGCTGGACTTCCTGATGCAGGAACTGAATCGCGAAGCCAACACCCTGGCCTCGAAATCGGTGTCGTCGGTGATCACCGGCATCGCGCTGGAGTTGAAGCTGCTGATCGAGCAGATGCGCGAACAAATCCAGAACCTGGAGTAGCTCGCCCGGCCACGCCAGCCCGGTCCGCCTTGGCTTTTCGCGGCATTTTCGGTAAAGTGCCCGTAGGACGCTAGCGTATCGGCTAGCAGGACGTCAGGACTGTCCGGGGCAGCAGTGACCGTCATCCGCCGCACCGGTCGCCGCCACCGAGAATTCCCGATTGAGAGCAGTTGCTGCGGCGCGCCTCCCGTTCCCGAATCCGGCCGGAGCGGCTCTTCGGCTCAGGATGGGCCGCGTCCCGACATCGGTTCCATATTAAAGCGACCGCTAACAGGAGGCCAAGTTGGCAAAACCCAATTTCCAATTCGAAAAACGCCAGAAGGAACTAGAAAAGAAGCGCAAGAAGGAGGAGAAGAAGCAACGCAAGCTGGAGAGGAGCGAGCCCACGCCCGAGGAGACTCCGGCCGAGGCTCCGCCCGGAGAAACGGCCGAGCCGACCGAGTAGTTCGCCCCAGCCGCCAGGCCCTTTCCCAGAGCTCCCGATGGAAGTCGTGATCGTTGCCGAGTCCCCGTCCGACGTCGCCCCGATCTGCGACTTGGTCGGCGAGATCGGCGGCTGCCGCAGCCACTGCTTCGGCGAACCGGCGGCGGGCCTGGCCTGGTGTCTGGAGCATGACCCGGACCTGGTGATCATCGATGGCCTGAAGACGGCGGCGGCAGCCATCGACTTCGTCCGCAGCCTGCGCCAGGCGCCGAACCGGCGCAAGGTGCCGGTGCTGATGGTCACATCGGAGTGGGAGACGCGCGCCCAGGCGCTGGAGTACGGCGTCATCGACTTCCTGGGCGAACCCCCGGAGCGCGTCGAATTTCTCGCTCGCGCCAGGAACATGCTGGCGATCCGCAACAGTCACCTGCTGCTCAGCGATCGCGCCGCGATGCTCGCCGAGGAGGTGAAGAAAGCCACCAGCGAGATCTATTCCCGGGAGCGTGAAACCATCATGCGCCTGGCCCGGGCGGCCGAGTTCCGCGATCCCGACACCGGCGCCCACATCCAGCGCATGGCCAACTACTCGCGCCTGATCGCGGCGAATCTGGACTGGGACGAGGAGCGCCAGGAGATGATGCTGCAGGCGGCGCCGATGCACGACGTCGGCAAGCTCGGCACGCCCGACGACATTCTCCTGAGGGCGGCCCGGCTGACGCCGGAAGAGTTCGAGATCATGAAGAAGCACGCGGCGATCGGCTGGGAAATCCTCAAGGACAGTTCGTCGCCGATCCTGCAGATGGCGGCCGATATCGCGCTCACCCATCACGAGCGCTTCGACGGCTCAGGTTACCCGCGGGGGCTCGCCGGCGAGGCGATTCCGATGGCCGGGCGCATCGTCGCCGTCGCCGACGTGTTCGACGCGCTGGCCTCGGAGCGCCCCTACAAGAAGGCTTGGCCCATCGCCCGAGCCGTCGACTGCCTGGAACAGGGCCGGGGCAGCCACTTCGATCCGCGCTGCGTCGATGCCTTCACCCAGGATTGGGGGGCGGTGCTCGCGATCAGGGATCGCTACCTGGATGAAGGCTGAGCTTTACCTTTCCCGCTTCTGCACCAGTTCGATCTTGTAGCCGTCCGGGTCCTGGACGAAGGCGATCACCGAAGTGCCGTGCTGCATCGGCCCCGCCTCGCGCGTCACCGTGCCGCCGCGTTTCTTGATCTCGGCGCAGGCGGCGTAGGCGTCATCCACCTCGAGCGCGACGTGGCCGTAGCCGGTGCCGATCTCGTACTTGTCCACGCCCCAGTTGTGGGTCAGCTCAAGCACCGCGGCGTCCTTCTCGTCCTGGTAGCCGACGAAGGCCAGGGTAAATTTGCCGCCGGGAAAATCGTTGCGGCGCAGCAGCCTCATGCCCAGCACATCGGTGTAGAAGGCCAGCGATTTTTCCAGATCGCCGACGCGCAGCATGGTGTGCAGAACTCTCATCAAGACTCCTCCTTTAAATGACCGGCATCTGCGCGGCCCGCGCCTTGAGCTCGCGCCGCGCGGTCCGCCAATCGGGGTAAATGCGCTCGACCACGGCCCAGAAGCGCGGGCTGTGGTTCATCTCGACGAGATGCGCCAGCTCGTGGGCGACGACGTAGTCGATCAGCGGCAACGGCAGATGGATCAGGCGCCAGTTGATCCTGATGCCGCTCCTCTCGCTGCAACTGCCCCAGCGCGTGCGCGCGCTGGACAGCCCCAGGCGCGGCGCCGGCCGGCCCAGCCGCCCGGCGTAGAAACCGATGCGCTCCGCAAACAGCGCCAGGGCGCGCAGCTTCAGGGCGCGCCGCGCCAGCGCGTCGCAATCGGCGTCGGGACGGGCCTCCAGCACCAGGTCTTCGCCGTCCCAGCGCACGCGGTTTCTGCCTTCGACGATGCGCACCGCGATCTCGGCGCCCAGGAGCGGCAGACAGGCGCCGTCTTTCACCGTCAGATGCCGCCGGGCGTGGCCGCCGGCGTACTCGTCGAGCTTCTTCTGCACCCAGCCGGCGTGGCTGGCGACGAAGGCCTCGATCTCGGAGAGCGCCATGCGCAGCGGCGCGCCGACGGTCAGGCCACGCTCGTCGATGGTCATCGACAGCCGCCGCCGGCTGCCCTGCTTCAGCGTATAGGCGACGATGCGGGCGCCCAGCTGCACATGTCGTTGTTTCGAGGGGCGAAGCGGCGTTTTGTCCGGCGCCTGCGGCGCGCGAAACAGGGACAACTGCTCGAACAGCATCATGCCGGAGAGAGGCTCCACAGGTCGGCGCTGGCCGCTGTCCGCGGCAGGGCCGCGACGGCGCGAGCCACCACCTGGTCGATCACCGCGGCCGGCTGCTCGATCAGGCGCCAGTTGAAGCGCAGCACCCCGTCGGCGGTCACTTGCACCGGGCCGCCGCGGGCGGCGAAGGACAGCGCCCAGCGCGGATTGCCCGCCGCCAGGCGCGCGATGCTGGCGCCGATGACGCGCGCCGCCTCCTGGCGCAGCCAGGCCTCGGCGCCGTCCTGGATCTGCCGCGGCGTGGCCGCCGGAGGCAGCGGCAGGTGCAGGCGGTCGTCCTCGCGGATCGCGGCCTTGTGGTCGGTGTCGAGTTCCAGCAGCAGATGGGCGCCGAGGTAGGGCAGCCTGGCGCCGCCGTGCCAGCGCGCGGCCGAGTCGGGGAGCGCGGCCTCAAGCCGAAGGCGAAGCTGGGGGCTGCGAGCTTTCATGGGCATAGAGCTGCGGGCTGATGCGGGCCATCTCGGCCTCCATCCAGGTCTCGGCGCGGATATTCACATCTTCGGCGGAAAGCCCGGTCGGGTCAATGGCCGGGCCGATGCTGACGGTGATCGTGCCGGGCCGCTTGAAGAAGGCGTTGCGTCCCCAGAATTCGCCGGCGTTGTGCGCCAGCGGCAGCACCGGCGCGCCGGTCTCGACACCCAGGTGGGCGCCGCCGATCTTGTAGCGGCGATGCTCGCCGGGCGCGACCCGGGTGCCCTCCGGGAAGATGATCACCGGATAGCCCTGAGACAGGCGTAGGCGGCCCTGGTCGACCAGTTGCTTGAGCGCGTTCTTGCCGGCGTCGCGATCGATCGAGATCATCGGGATCACCGCCAGCGCCCAGCCGAAGAAGGGCAGCTGCCATTTTAGTTCGCGCTTCCAGACGAACAGCGCCAGCGGGAAGACCTCCTGCAGCACCACCGTCTCCCAGGCCGACTGGTGCTTGGACAGGATCACCGCGGGACGCTTGGGGATGTTCTCGCGGCCGAGCACGCGGTAGTCGATGCCCAGCACGTGCTTGATCAGCCAGATGGTCCCATACACCCAGGGTACTGCGGTGTAGCGGCGCAGCCGGTGCGGCAGCGGAAAGCAGAAGATCATCAGCAGCGCGTAGGGCGGCGTCAGGACGATCAGCACCAGCATGAACAGGATCGAACGAAGATAATTCATCAGGCGGCAAAGTGCGCGGCGACGCCGGCGAGGTCGGGGAACAGCAGGCAGCCCTGGGGCAGCGCCGGATCGTCGGCGGTGATCGCCCCCTTGCCGGTCAGCACCAGTACCGGCTGCGCGCCGACGGCGCCGGCGGCGATCAGGTCGCGCAGGCTGTCGCCGACCACCGGCACGCCGGCCAGGGAGACGTTGTAGCGCGCGGCGATCTCATTGATCATGCCCGGCTTGGGCTTGCGGCAAGCGCACTGGTCGGCGTCGGTGTGGGTGCAGAAGAACACCGCATCGATGCGGCCGCCGGCCTGGGCCGTCGCCTTCATCATCTTTTCGTGGATGGCGTTCAGGGTGTTCATGTCGAACAGGCCGCGGCCGACTCCGGATTGGTTGGTGGCGACGACGACGCGGTAGCCCCACTGATTCAGCCTGGCGATCGCCTCCAGACTGCCGGCGATTGGCTTCCACTGCTCCGGCGACTTGATGTATTGGTCGGAGTCGAGGTTGATCACGCCGTCGCGGTCGAGGATGATGAGTTTCATGCTCAAGAAGCCAGTCGGGAGAGATCGGCGATACGGTTCATCGCGGCATGCAGATTCGCCAGGAGTCCCAGGCGGTTTGCCCGCAGCGCCGGTTCCTCGGTGTTGACCATCACATCGGTGAAGAAGCTGTCCACCGGGCCTTTCAGCGCGGCCAGCGCCTGCAGCGAGGCCGCGTAATCGCCCCGCTCGAAAGCGGCGTCGGCATCCGCCTTCACCAGGGCGAGGGCATGGGCGAGAGCCTGCTCGGCAGGCTCCGTGAGCAAAGCGTGGTCGATCGTCGCCGTGACGCCGCCCGCCACCTTTTTCAGGATGTTGCCGACGCGCTTGTTGGCCGCGGCCAGCGCCTGCGCCTCGGGCAGGTCGGCGAAGGCTCGCACCGCGGCCAGCCGCTTGGGAATGTCGCCGAGGCGTTGCGGGCGCAGGCTGACCACGGCATCCACTTCCTGCGCCGAATAGCCCTGCTCGCGCAGGCTGCCGGCGAGGCGCTCGTAGATGAAGTCGGACAGCAGCTTCATGTTGACGCCGAAGGCGCGTCCGTCGCCGGCGGAATCACGGATCACCGTGCCCACGATGTTCGAGGCAATCGAAATCAGTCGATCCAGATCCAGCGCCAGCCGATGCTCGCTCAGCATGCGGATGATGCCCAGGGCGTGACGCCGCAGGGCGAAGGGATCCTTGTCGCCGGTGGGCACCTGGCCGATGCCGAACAGGCCGACCAGCGTCTCCAGCTTGTCGGCCAGCGCCACGACCACGCCGACGCGGCCGCGCGGCAGGCTGTCGCCGGCGAAGCGCGGCTTGTAATGGTCCTCGATGGCATCGGCGATCTCCGCCGGCAGGCCGTCGTGCAGCGCGTAGTAGCGGCCCATGACGCCCTGCAGTTCCGGGAACTCGCCGACCATGTCGGTGAGAAGATCCGCCTTGGCCAAGAGCGCAGCCTGGTCGGCTTGGCGCGCCAGTTCTTCGCCGCCGAGCTGTGCGCCGATGGCGCTGGCAATCGCTGCAACACGCTGGACCCGCTCGCCCTGGCTGCCGAGCTTGTTGTGATAGACGACCCTCGCCAGGCCCGGAATCCGGTCGGCCAGCGACCTCTTGCGGTCCTGGTCGTAGAAGAACTTGGCGTCGGCCAGGCGCGGCCGCACCACCCGGGCATTGCCGGTGACGATGTGCGTGGGGTCCGACACCCGCATGTTGGAGACCAGCAGGAAGCGGTTGGTGAGCCGGCCCTGCTCGAACAGCGGGAAATATTTCTGGTTGGCCTTCATGGTCAGGATCAGGCATTCCTGCGGCACGGCGAGGTACTCGGCCTCGAAGCCCGCCTCATAGACCGCCGGAAACTCGACCAGCGCGGTGACCTCGTCGAGCAGCGCCTCGTCCTGCAGCCATTGCCGATTCCCCGCCGCCTCGTTCAATTGGCCGCGGATCATTTCGCGCCGCCTGCCGAATGAGGCGATGACCCGGCCGTCTTCCTCCAGCACCTTCGCGTAATCGTCGGCCTGGTGAATGTCGATTTCGCCCGAACTCATGAAACGGTGGCCGCGCGTCTGCCTGCCGCTCGCCAGGCCCAGCACTTCACCCGGCACGATGCGTGTCCCGTGGAGCATGACCAGACCATGGACGGGCCGCACGAACTGGTGATCGGAGTCGCCCCAACGCATCAGCTTCGGGATCGGCAGCTTCTTCAAGGCATCGAGAACGATGCCGGCCAGCACCTCGGCTAGCTTTTTACCCTCGACCCGCGCGCTGTAGAAGAAGGTCTCCGACTTGCCGTCGATGCGCTTGTCGAACTTCGGCAGCTCGGAGACGGGAATGCCCTTGGCTTCGAGCTTCTTCAGTAGCGCCGGGGTGGGCTTGCCGGCGGCATCCAGCGCCACGGCAACCGGCATGATCTTCTCTTCGACGCTGCGCTCGGGCGCGGCGTCCTCGACCTCCCGAATCAGTACCGCCAGGCGCCGGGGCGTGGCGTAGCCTTCGACGTTCTCCGGCCGGCCGGCGCAGAACTGGTGACGCACCAGCGCACCGAAGACCTCTTCCCTGAACACCTCGCCCAGTCGGGACAGCGCCTTGGGCGGCAGCTCCTCGGTCAGCAGTTCGATCAGCAGGGGAGCCTTCATAGTGAGCCGTCTCCGCCGGGCCGTCCCAAGGAGGCGGCAGCCAAGATTCCGGAAGCCGCGTTAGCGGCTGAACCGCCGTCACCCCCTTCCTCGGGAAGGGGGTCGGGAGGAAAGCGTTTATCCCCCTTCAGCATCGGGAAGCCCAGCGCCTCGCGCGAGGCGTGGTAGGCCTGCGCCACCTCGCGCGCCAGGGCGCGCACCCGGCCGATGTAGGCGGCGCGCTCGGTGACCGAGATGGCGCCGCGCGCGTCGAGCAGGTTGAAGCTGTGCGAGCACTTCATCACCATCTCGAAGCCCGGCAGCGGCAGACCGAGGCCGATCAGGCGGCGGGCCTCCGACTCGTATTTGGCGAACAGCGAGAACAGCCAGTCGACGTCCGAATGCTCGAAGTTGTAGGTCGACTGCTCGACCTCGTTCTGGTGATAGACGTCGCCGTAGCTGATGCTCCCGTTCGGCCCAGCGGCCCAGACCAGATCGTAGACGTTCTCGACGCCCTGCAGGGTCATCGCCAGGCGTTCCAGGCCGTAGGTGATCTCGCCCAGCACCGGCTTGCAGACCAAGGAACCGACCTCCTGGAAGTAGGTGAATTGCGTCACCTCCATGCCGTTCAGCCAGACCTCCCAGCCCAGGCCCCAGGCGCCCAGGGTCGGCGACTCCCAGTCGTCCTCGACGAAGCGGACGTCGTGTAGGGAGGTGTCGATGCCCAGCGCGCGCAGGCTGTCGAGATAGAGTTCCTGGATGTTGTCGGGCGAGGGCTTCAGCACCACCTGGTACTGGTAGTAGTGCTGCAGGCGGTTGGGATTCTCGCCGTAGCGTCCGTCCTTGGGCCGGCGCGAGGGCTGCACGTAGGCGGCGCGCCAGGGCTCCGGGCCGATCGCGCGCAGGAAGGTGGCGGTATGGAAGGTGCCGGCGCCGACCTCGATGTCGTAGGGCTGGAGCAGGGCGCAACCCTGCTTATCCCAGAAATTCTGGAGGCGGAGGATGATCTCCTGAAAGCTTGGCCTCTGGCCAAGCTTCGGCGCAGACTCATGCCCGCTTGCGGGCGTGACGTCGGAACCAAAGGTCGGGGTGCTCGCCATCGATGAATCCTGGATTGTCGCAAAACCGCGATTTTACAGGGTTTCAAGGCGGAAGCGATGCCGGAGCGCGAGTAGCGCAAGGCCGGAGCGGCGAATGAGCCCCAGCCCCGGAGATCGGCCAACGGAAGAACAATAGCTCACAATGTGATATATTTGAGGGCCGGCGCGAAGGAGTCCCGGGTCGGTGCTGCGCCGGTCGAACAGGGACGAATCCGCAGCCGCCGCGCGCCTGGTTTCGTGCCCCGCGTATCTGCAACCGACCGGACAGCGGTGCGTAAAGATAAAAATGAGTAAGGACGATTCGAGACGAGATTTTGCCGCCGACCAACGGCTCCTGCGCATCGCAGCCATCGCGGCGGTCATCGGGGCGCTCGCCACGCTTACCGCCTATCTTCTGCTGCATCTGATCTATTTTTTCACCAATCTCTTTTTCTTTCAGACGCTATCGGATGCCGTCCATTCGCCGGCCACGAATACGCTGGGCCTCTGGGTGATCGTCGTCCCGGTCATCGGCGGCCTGATCATCGGCCTGATGGCGCGCTTCGGCTCGGAACAGATTCGCGGGCACGGGATCCCCGAGGCCATCGAAACGATCTTGTTCGGGAAAAGCACAATGTCGCCGAAGATCGCGATGCTGAAACCCTTATCCTCGGGAATCGCGATCGGCAGCGGCGGCCCGTTTGGCGCCGAGGGGCCGATCATCATGACCGGCGGCGCACTCGGTTCCCTCATCGGGCAATACTTCCACATAACCGGGGCCGAGCGGAAAACCCTGCTGGTCGCCGGCGCCGTGGCGGGGATGACGGCCGTGTTCGGCACGCCGATCGCTGCGCTGTTGCTTGCCGTCGAATTGTTGCTGTTCGAGCTGCGCCCGCGCAGCTTGCTGCCGGTTGCCATTGCCTGCGCCGTCGCCGGCTTCGCGCGGCCGCTGTTGCTCGGCGCCGGGCCCCTGTTCCCGCTGCAGACCCTCCCGGTGGGGCTGCCGGCCCTGTTGTCGTGCGTGTTGGCCGGGGTGGCCGCCGGCGCTTTGTCCTGGGCGCTGTCGACATCGCTCTACAAGGTCGAAGACCTGTTCGGCAGGCTGCCGATCCACTGGATGTGGTGGCCGGCGCTGGGCGGCGTGGCCGTGGGGATAGGCGGCTATCTGCAACCGCGGGCGCTCGGCGTCGGCTACGACGTGATCGGCGACCTGCTGCAAAACCATCTCGCGCTTGACGCGGCCCTCGCCCTCCTGCTGTGCAAGGCCGCCATGTGGGTCATCGCCCTGGGATCGGGTACCTCCGGCGGAGTCCTGGCGCCGCTGCTGATGATGGGCGCGGGTCTCGGCGTGTTGCTGGGGCCGCTGCTGCCCGGCGGCGATCCCGGCTTATGGCCGCTGGTCTTTATGGCGGCAACGCTGGGCGGCATGATGCGGGCCCCGATCATGGCGGTGATGTTCGCATTCGAGCTGACGCAAGACGCGAATGCCTTGTTGCCCCTGCTCACCGCATCGGCGGTCGCCTACGGCTTTACCGTGCTGGCGATGCCCCGCTCTATCCTCACCGAAAAGATCGCACGGCGCGGTTACCACATCTACCGCGAATACGGCATCGACCCGCTCGAGCGTCACAGCGTGGCAGAAGTGATGACGCGCGACGTGAAGACGATGGCGGCGCAAACCACGATCGGCGAGGCGCTGGCCGGGTACTTCGGTGCGCAGCAGATTCACCGGGCATTCCCCGTGGTGCGCGAGGGCGCGTTCATCGGCATGATCGACCGCGCGACGCTGCTTGCCGGGCAGCAGAATCCTGCCGCCGAGCGGGTGGGCGACTTGTTCGGTGCAAACGAGCCCGACCTGGCCTTGCCCGATGAAACCTGCCGGGCCGTCGCGATCCGGCTCGCGGTGCATGGGCTCGAACGCTTGGCGGTGGTGGCCGATGCGCAGTCCCGCCGGCTGGTCGGCATCGTCAGTCGCAGCGATCTGGTGAAGCCATCGTTCGCCCTGTTCGCTGAAGAGCATCAGTACCAAACGGTCAGGAGCACGCCGCTCAGCGCCTTGAAATAATTCGCGGCGCGGGCCTCCCGTTAAAGCCGCGTCCGCTTCCTGCCGAAGATCGCCTGCAGCAGCGAGGCCGCGGCGATCAGGACGATCAGCGCGTTGCCCCAGCGCGAATAGGGCGTCATCCCGGCGTAGCCCTGCACTTTCACCGTCAGCGCATCGATGGCAAAGGCCGGCAGGGCGGCCGCGACCACGCCGTCGGGTCGAACCGCCGCGGTCATGCCGGTGTTGGTGGCGCGCAGCATGAAGCGCCCGGTCTCCAGCGCGCGCAGTTGGGCGATCTCCAGCTGCTGCGGCTGCGCCAGCGAGTGGCCGAACCAGGCGGTGTTGGAGAGATTGATGAGCAGCGTCGCGCGCGGCAGGGCGCGGACGATCTCCTCGCCGAACAGGTCCTCGTAGCAGATGTTGGGCATCACTTGCTGACCGGCCAGCGACAAGGGCTGCTGGTCGGAGGGGCCGGCGGTGAAGTCCGACATCGGGATGCGCATCAGGGCGAGGAACCAGGAGAAGCCGGCCGGCACGTATTCGCCGAAGGGCACCAGGTGCGACTTGGCGTAGGCCTGCGGCGGCTTCCCGGGAACCAGGGCGACGGCGGCGTTGGTATAGCCGCCGCTCCTGGTGCGCACCACGGCGCCGGCCAGGATGGGACCGTTCGCCGTCAGACGGTCCAGATAGCCGGCCGGCAGCTCGTCGAAGAACACGGGCAGCGCCGTCTCCGGCAGGACCGTGAGCTGGGCGGGGTGCTCTCGCGCCAGGCGGGCGTAGATGGCGAGCGACTGCTGCAGCTGCTCCGGATCCCATTTCGTGTCCTGCGCCACGTCTCCCTGCAGCAGGCTCACGGTGAGCGGCGCACCGACCGGGTGGGTCCAGTCCATGCGATACAGGATCTGACCGCAGGCCAGCAGCAGCAAGATGAGCCCGAGCGGGCGCCAGTTGCGCGACGAAGGCAGCAGCGAGGCGATCAATGCCGCAATGAAGCCGACGCCATAGACGCCGAGCGTCGAGGCGAAGCCGGCCAGCGGGCTCCCCGGCGCCTGGGAATAGCCCAGCGAGAGCCAGGGGAAACCGGTCAGCAGCCAGCCGCGCAGCCATTCGGAGAGCGTCCACGCGCCGGCCGCGAGCAGCGCGTCGCGACCGGCGGTCCCGCTCTTGAAGCGCGAAAACAGCCAGCCGGCCAGCGCCGGATAGAGCGCGAGATAAGCGCAGAACAGCAGCGTCGCCAGCGCCGCCAGCGGCGCCGCCATGCCGCCGAAATCGTGCATGCTGACATAGACCCAGGAGACGCCGGCGAGGAAGAAGCCCAAGCCCCAGAGGAAGCCCAGCAGTGCTGCGCGGTGCGCGGTGCTCGCCCGCCGCCACAGAATGACGAGCAGCGCCAGGGTGAGGGGCGGCAGCGGGTAGGCGTGGAAGGGCGCGAAACCGAGAACGGTCGCGGCGCCCAGGAGCAGAGCGAGCAGCGGCGCGGGAAGCAGACGAATGCTACTCATCCAGCGCGATGGCGCGCTGCGGATCGACGAGCAGCGTATGCACGCGCCGGCTGTCGGCGCGCAGCACCTGGATGCGCAGACCGCCCAGCTGCACCGTCTCGCCGCGCTTGGGCAGACGGCCAAGATGATGGATGACCAGGCCGCCCAGGGTGTCGAACTCCTCGTCCGAGAATTCGGTACCGAAGGCGGCGTTGAAATCGGCGATCTCGGTGGCGGCCTTGACCCGATAGCGGCCGGAGTTGTCGAGCACGATGTTGTCTGCGGCCTCGTCGAAGTCGTATTCGTCCTCGATGTCTCCGACGATCTGCTCGAGCACGTCCTCGATGGTCACCAGGCCGGCGACGCCGCCGTATTCGTCGACCACGATCGCCATGTGGTTGCGCGACACGCGGAACTCGCGCAGCAGGACGTTGAGCCGCTTCGACTCCGGGATGAACACCGCCGGGCGCAGGGTATCGCGCAGGTCGAACTCCTTGCCGGCGAAGTAGCGCAGCAGATCCTTGGCGAGCAGGATGCCGACCACGTCGTCGCGGTTCTCGCCGATCACCGGGAAGCGCGAGTGCGCGGCCTCGATGGCGAACTCGGTGATCTTCTCCGGCGTCTCCTCGATGGCGATGACGTCCATCTGGGCGCGCGGCACCATGATCTCGCGCACCTGGATGTCGGACACCGAGAGCGCGCCCTCGATGATCGACAGCGCGTCGGCGTCGAGCAGATTGCGCTCGAAGGCGGAATGCAGCAGTTCGAGCAGCTGCTCGCGGTCTTCCGGCGCGCGCGTCAGGAGCGCGGAGAGCCGCTCGAACAGGGTGGGACGACTGGGAGCTTCCATAGGGTCAGGTGTGATCAGCGCTGGCACGCATCGCCCATGACGGCATCTGCGTAGGGATCGGGGTAGCCGAGCCGGGCGAGTATCTCGCGTTCCTTCGCTTCCATCGACGCTGCATCGGCGTCCGTTTCGTGGTCATAGCCCTGCAGATGGAGCATACCATGCACCACCAGATGGGCGAAGTGGGCCCGCCCCGGCCTGCCCTGGGCTTCCGCCTCGGCCAGCGCCACCTGCGGGCAGAGCACCAGATCCCCTGCCATTTCCGGCGGCGGCGCGTAGGGGAAGGAGAGCACGTTGGTGGCGTAATCCTTGCCGCGGTAGTCGCGGTTGAGCCTCCGCCCCTCCTCGGCAGCCACGAAGCGGATGGTCACCAGGGCGTCTCCGTCCTGGGCCGCGCGCACCCAGCGGCGCAGCTGCGAGCGTGAGGGTAGCTCGGCGTCGTTACAGGCGTATTGCACTGTCAATGAGAGCCCACCCCCCGGCCCCGGCCCCGAGGGCGGGGGTGACGGCGGTTCGTCCCTGCGGGACTCCATGTCTGACGCTGCGCCGCGCTCGGGGTCCCCCAAGGGGACTTCCTTCGGGGCGCGGCCCTTCGCGCGGCGGCCCGGCTCCGGCTCACTTTTTCTCTTGTTCATGCTTCTCGTAGGCGGCGACGATGCGCGCCACCAGCGGGTGGCGCACCACGTCTTCGGCGAGGAAGTCGGTGAAGGCGATGCCGCGCACTTCCTTGAGGATCTCCCGGGCCTCGATCAGGCCGCTCTTCTGGCCGCGGGCGAGATCGATCTGGGTGACGTCGCCGGTGATCACCGCCTTGGCGCCGATGCCGATGCGCGTCAGGAACATTTTCATCTGCTCCGGCGTGGTGTTCTGCGCCTCGTCGAGAATGATGAAGGCGTGGTTCAGCGTGCGCCCGCGCATGTAGGCGAGCGGCGCCACCTCGATCGCCTGGCGCTCGAACATCTTGCCCACCTTGTCGAAGCCCATCAGGTCGTAGAGCGCGTCGTAGAGCGGGCGCAGGTAGGGATCGACCTTCTGCGACAGGTCCCCGGGCAGGAAGCCGAGGCGCTCGCCCGCCTCCACCGCCGGCCGGGTCAGGACGATGCGGCTGACCAGATCGCGCTCGAAGGCGTCCACGGCGCTGGCCACCGCGAGATAGGTCTTGCCGGTGCCGGCCGGACCGATGCCCAGCGTGATGTCGTGCTCCTGGATCTGGCGCAGGTATTGCACCTGGCGCGGCGTCCGGCCGTGCAGGTCGGACTTGCGCGTGAGCAGCCCCGGCGTCGGCGGCACCGGCTGGCCGCGATTGGCGAGCTCGACCAGACCGAGCTGCACTTCGTCGATAGTCAGCGGCTCCTGGGCCAGTTCGTAGAAATGGCGCAGTGCGGTGGCCGCCGCGGCGGCACCGGCGCCGCTGACCCGGAAGCGCTCGCCGCGCCGGCCGACCACCACGTCGTAGGCGGTCTCGATCTGGCGCAGGTTCTCGTCGAGCGCGCCGCAGAGGTTCGCCAGCCGGGTGTTGTCCACCGGATCGAGCACGATGTCGAGTGACTTGGGCTTCAAGCTTCCCCCTGGGTATCCGCCAGTTCGCCGCGCAGCGTGTGCGCCATCGCGGCGCTGATCTTGACCTCGGCGTAGCCGCCGATCAGCCGCGCCGGGCCGGCGAAATTCACCACCCGGTTGCAGTCGGTGCGCCCGGCGAGCTCGGCGGCATCTTTCAGGGCGTGGCCCTCGACCAGCACGCGCGCTATCCTGCCGATCATGTCCGTCCTGGCGGCGAGATCCCGGGCCTCGATCCGCTGCTGCAAGCGCGAGAGCCGCTCCTCCTTGACCTCCCTCGCTGTTTCGTCGACGAGGTTCGCCGCAGGCGTGCCCGGGCGCGGACTGTAGACGAAACTGTAGGAGTCGGAAAAACCCAGTTCGTCGATCAGCCTCAGGGTCGCCTCGAAGTCGGCGTCGCTCTCGCCGGGGAAGCCGACGATGAAGTCGGACGACAGCGACAGCCCCGGCCGGACCGCGCGCAGCTTCCTGACCAGACTCTTGTATTCGAGCACGGTGTAGCCGCGCTTCATCAGTGCGAGCACGCGGTCGGAACCCGACTGCACCGGCAGGTGCAGGTGCGAAACCAGCTTGGGTACGCGGCCATAGACCTCGATCAGGCGGGCCGTCATCTCGCGCGGATGCGAGGTGGTGTAGCGGATGCGCTCTATGCCGGGCATCTCGGCCAGGGTCTCGATCAGGAAGGCGAGGTCGCCCTCGGCGTCGGCGAATCTGCCGGCGTAGGCATTGACGTTCTGCCCGAGCAGGGTGATCTCCTTCACGCCCTGCGCCGCCAGGCCGGCCACCTCGGTCAGCACGTCCTCGATCGGCCGCGAGACCTCCTCGCCGCGGGTGTACGGCACGATGCAGAAGCTGCAGAATTTGGAGCAGCCCTCCATGATCGAGACGAAGGCCGAGCCGCCCTCGGCCCGGGCCTGCGGCAGGTGATCGAACTTCTCGATCGCGGGAAACGAGACATCGACTTGGGACCGGCCGCTGGCGCGCCGATCTTCGATCATCTGCGGCAGACGGTGCAGGGTCTGCGGTCCGAACACGACGTCGACGTAGGGTGCGCGCTTGACGATCGCCCAGCCCTCCTGGCTCGCGACGCAGCCGCCGACGCCGATCACCAGGTCGGGTCGATCCTCCTTCAACCGCCGCAACCGGCCCAGGTGGTGGAAGACCCGCTCCTGTGCGTTCTCGCGCACCGAGCAGGTATTGAACAGGATGATGTCGGCGTCGTCCGGATTGTCGGTGGCCTCCGCGCCGTAGGCGGCGTGAAGCAGGTCGGCCATCTTGCCGGCGTCGTACTCGTTCATCTGGCAGCCGAAGCTGCGGATGTAGGCCTTCTTCGCCATTCAGGGACCGGCGGCTTCCTCGGCCGTCAGCACCCAGACGCGGAACAGCTGACCGTTGGCATCGGTCAGATATTTCACCAGCACCGGCTGGCGCACGCTGTCCGACAGGATGATGCGGTTGTGCCGGTCGCGGATCTGGACGCCGGGCGCCAGATGCAGCTCCTTGCCGTCTATGCTGGTCTGCCCCTGCCAGGGCGGCTGCATCTGCCCGCGCACAGCCGCCGCCGGGATCGTGCGCAGGGGGTTGCCCAAGCGAGCGAGCTGCGGCGCCGGCGCCGACTGCGCGCTGGCCGCCAGCGCCGCGGTGCACAGAATGGCGCCGATCATGGCGGCAATCATGGAATTCATGCCGTCATTATAGCAAGCCGGGGGCGGCGGCCCGCCGGCCGGCTCAATCGGCTTTGACCGCGCGGATCGCGGCGCGCAGCGCTTCGACCATCCGGTCGATCTGGGCCGGGGTCGAGATGAACGGCGGCCCCAGGGCGACGGTGTCGCCGGTGACGCGGAACAGCTGGTCGTTTTGATAACCGTGCTCGAACACCCGGAGGGCGCGCAGGCCGGGCTGGCCGGGGAAGGCCTCGAGATCGACGCCCGCCGTCAGGCCGAAGTTGCGCACATCCACCACGCCGGGCTCGCCGCGCAAATCATGCACCGCCGCCTCCAGCACCGGCTCCAGTTCCCGGGAACGCTGGAACAGCCCCTCCTGCTGATAGACGTCCAGGGCGGCGAGCCCGGCGGCGGCTGCCATCGGATGACCCGAGTAGGTGTAGCCGTGGAACAGCTCGGTCGCGTATGCGGGCGCCTGGGCACTCATGAAGGCCTCGTAGATGCCGCCCCTGACGATGACCCCGCCCATCGGGATGGTGCCGTTGGTCACGGCCTTGGCGAAGGTGATCAGGTCGGGCACGACGCCCAGGCGCTGCGCGCCGAAGCTCTCGCCCAGCCGGCCGAAGCCGGTGATGACCTCGTCGAAGATCAGCAGGATGCCGTGCCGGGTGCAGATCTCGCGCAGACGTTCGAGATAGCCCTGCGGCGGCACCAGGACGCCGGTCGAACCCTGCACCGGCTCGACGATGACGGCGGCGATGGTCGAGGCGTCGTGCAGCGCCACCAGGCGCTCCAGGTCGTCGGCGAGGTGCCCGCCCCAGCTCGGCTGACCGCGCGAGAAGGCCATCAGCGCCGGCTCCCAGGTGTGCGGCAGGTGATCGACCCCGGGCAGCATGGCGCTGGCGAAGGCCCTGCGGTTGGCCGCCATGCCGCCGACCGAGATGCCGCCGAAGCCGACGCCGTGGTAGGCGCGCTCGCGGCCGATCATGCGGAAGCGGCCGGCTTCGCCGCGCACCCGGTGATAGGCCAGCGCGATCTTCAGCGCCGTGTCCACCGCCTCGGAGCCGGAGTTGCTGAAGAACACGTGGTCCAGCCCCGGCGGCGCCAGCTCGGCGATGCGCTCGGCCAGGCGGAAGGTGGCGGCATTGCCGATCTGGAAGGCCGGCGAATAGTCGAGGGTCTCCACCTGGCGGCGGACCGCCTCGACGATCTTCGGGTGGCCGTGGCCGATCGGGCAGCACCACATCCCGGAGATGCAGTCAAACAGCTCCCGTCCGTCCTCGGTGCGGTAGTAGGCGCCCTTGGCCGAGACCAGCATTTTCGGATGCCGCTTGAAATAGCGGTTCGAGGTGAAGGGCAGCCAGTAGGCTTCCAGATCGGTCGGGATCATCGGCATTCTCCGTTGGCTACGCTCGGGCGGACACCGCTGCTAGGCGGCAATGGTCTGCTGCATTCCCTCGCGGTAGGCCGCGGCCTGTTCCGCCGCCCGCCGGGTCTCCTGCCGGGAGAGCCACAGGCTGCCGGCGAACACCCCGACCGAGACCACCGCCACCGTGATCGTCGCGATCGCATTCACGGTCGGATCCAGGCCCAGTCGGGCGCGCGACAGGATGACGATGGGCAGCGTGGTGGAACCCGGCCCCGAGAGGAAGGCCGTGGACACCACGTCGTCCAGGGACAGGGTGAAGGTCAGCAGCCACGCCGCCAGCAGCGACTGCGCGATCATCGGCAGGGTGACCAGGTAGAACACCTGGAACGGCTTGCAGCCCAGATCCATCGCCGCCTCCTCGAGCGACTTGTCCATTTCCAGCAGGCGCGACTGGATGACCACCGCGGCGTAGGCCATGCCCACCGAGGTATGGCCGGCCCAGATGGTCAGGACGCCGCGATCGGGCCAGCCGAACAGCCGCTCGCAGAAGACGAAGAACAGCAACAGCGACAGGCCGGTGATCACCTCGGGCACCACCAGCGGCGCGTTGATGTGCGCCGAGAAGGCGGTCCGTCCCCAGAAGTCCTTGTAGCGCACCATGGCGAAGGCGGCGAGCATGCCCAGCAGCACCGAGGCCGTGGCGCTCAAGAGCGCCACCCTGAGCGACAATTTGAAGGCGTCCAGGACCTCGGTATCGTGAACGATGACCCCGTACCACTTGAAGGTGAAGCCGCCCCAGAGCGTGACCATCTTCGAATCGTTGAACGAATACACGATCAGCGTCACGATCGGCAGGTAGAGGAACAGGTAGCCGGCGATCAACCAGGCCTTGCCCCAGCGGCTAGACATCGTTCATACCCCCCTGACGCCGCCGGTATCGGCCCGGTAACGGTGAAAGATCGCCAGCGGCACCAGGATCAGCACGACCATGGAGACCGCCACGGCCGAGGCCATCGCCCAGTCGTTGTTGCTGAAGAACTCGTCCCACAGCACGCGGCCGATCATCAGGGTACTGGGTCCGCCCAGCAGCTCGGGGATGACGTACTCGCCCATGCTCGGGATGAACACCAGCATCGAGCCGGCGATGATGCCGTTCTTCGACAGCGGCACGGTGACCAGCCAGAAGGTCTGCCACGGGGTGGCGCCCAGATCCTGGGCCGCCTCGATCAGGCGCAGATCCAACTTCACCAGGTTGGCGTAGAGCGGCAGGATCATGAACGGCAGGTAGGCATAGACCATACCGATGGTCATCGAGAAGGCCGTGTGCATCATCTTGATCGGCTCGTGGATCAGGTGCAGCCAGATCAGGACGTTGTTGAACACCCCGTGATCGTCGAGCAGGCCCTTCCAGGCATAGACGCGCAGCAGGTAGGAGGTCCAGAACGGCAGCGAGACCAGCATCAGCAGCGCCGGCCTCAGGTTCGCCGGCGAGCGCGCCATGAAGTAGGCGAAGGGATAGCCGATCGCCAGGCAGATGACGGTGTTGAGCGCGGCGAACTTGATCGAGGACAAGTAGGTCTCGACGTAGAGCGGATCGCTGCCGAGAAAGAGGTAGTTCGACAGCTTGATCTTGAGGTGGATCACGCCGTCTGCGTAGCTCAGCATATCCAGGAAGCGGATGCCGTCGGTCTCGGATACGCTGAGCTTCAGCACCACCAGGAAGGGCACGGTAAAGAGTACGAACAGGAACAGGTAGGGGATGCCGATGACGGTGCGCCTGCCCCAGTTCTCGGTCAGATGGTGCGCGATGCGGCGCAAGCCTCTCGAGACGTCCATGGGCGCAGCTCAGGCGCTCAGCACGACCAGGGAATCGGGCTGGCAGGTCGCATAGACCGCCTCGCCGCGCTGGAACGCCGCGTCGTGGCGTGCGCTGTGGGTGATCGCGACCTGCAGTTTCATGCCGCTGGCCAGGTCGACCCGATAGAGCGAGTAGCGGCCGAAATAACCGCTGTCCACGATCTTGCCGGAGAGGCAGTTGTAGGTCCGGTCCGCCGGCGGCTCGCGGCGCAGCTCGATCTTCTCCGGACGCAGGGCAACCGAGACCGCCATGCCCGGGTTGCCGGTGATGCCGTGGCCGACGTAGAGCCTGCCGTGGTCGGTCGCCACGACGCAGTGATCGGGCTCGTCCACCTCGACCGTCCCGTCGAAGAGATTAACGTTGCCGATGAAGTCGGCGACGAAGCGGCAGTTCGGCGTCTCGTAGATTTCGTGGGGTTGCCCCACCTGGAGGAAGCGGCCGTTGCTCATCACCGCGATCCGGTCGGCCATGGTGATGGCCTCTTCCTGGTCGTGGGTCACCAGCACGCAGGTGACGCCGACCTTCTTGATGATGTTGTGCAGCTCGAACTGCGTCTGCTCGCGCAGCTTGCGGTCCAGGGCGCCAAGCGGCTCGTCGAGCAGCAGCAGCTTCGGGCGCTTGGCCAGACAGCGCGCCAGCGCGACGCGCTGCTGCTGGCCGCCGGAGAGTTGGTGCGGCTTGCGCTTGGCGTAGGGCTTCAACTGGACGATGTTGAGCATCGCCTCGACGGTCTCGGCGATCTGGCCCTTGGGCATCCGGTCGCGCTTGAGGCCGAAGGCGACGTTCTCGAACACCGTGAGGTGGGGAAACAGCGCGTAGGACTGGAACATCATGTTGATCGGCCGCTCGTAGGGCGGCAGCGCGGAAATTTCCGCGCCTTCGAGCTGGATGCTGCCGGCCGTCGGCGTCTCGAACCCCGCCAGCATCCGCAGCAGCGTGGACTTGCCGCAGCCCGACGAGCCGAGCAGCGCGAAGATCTCGCCCTTCCTGATGTCGATGGAAATGCCGTCGACCGCGGCGACCTCGTCGAAACGCTTGGTCAGCCGGTCGATGCGCACGAAACCCGCGTCACCGGCCCGGTCAGCGCTGTTCTGGTGCTTCTGCTGCATGCGCAGCCCCTCCTGGATCAATTCCTGGTCCATCTGCGGCAGCAATTAGAGTCCGGTCTTGAAGCTCGTATAGAGGCGGGTGCGCAGGCGGCGGATGTCGTTGCTCACGGCTTCCGGCGGCACCATGCGGGCCAGGTCTTGCGGGCTCATGAACACCGTCTTGTTGGAACGCACCTCGGGTCTGATGTATTTCATCGCAGCCGGCACCGGGTTGGCGTAGAAAACCTTGTTCACCAGCCCGGCATTGACCTCGGGTCGGTAGATGTAGCTGATGAACTTGTAGGCATTGTCCGCGTGCGGGGCGTCGACCGGTATGGCCATGGTGTCGAAGAACAGCACGGCGCCGGTCTTGGGCAGCAGCACCTGGATGTGGTTGCCGTTCTTGGCCTGCTCCGCCCGCCGCGCGGCGATGCTGATGTCGCCGTTCCAGCCGAGCACCAGGCACAGCGCGCCGCTGGCCAGGTCGTTGATATAGCCGGAGGAGGAGAACAGCGTGATGTCCGGGCGGATCTTCGCCAGCATCTTGGCCGCCGCCTGGTAGTCGGCCGGGTTCTTGCTGAAGGGCGGCTTGCCGATATAGCGCAGGGCGGCCGGGAAGATCTCGTCGCCGGTGTCGAGGACGGAAACGCCGCAGGACTTCGCTCTGCTGGCGTATTCGGGATTGAACAGCAGGTCCCAGGCGTTGTCCGGCATCGGCAGCTTGCCGAGCGCCGCCTTCAGCTTGCCGACGTTGATGCCCAGCGTGGTGATGCCCCACAGCCAGGGGACGAGATGCTGGTTGCCCGAGTCGATGGTCGCCAACTGCTTCATCACATACGGGTCGAGATTGCCGTAGGTGGTGATCTTGCTCTTGTCGAGCTTGGCGAACAGGCCGCCGCCGATCTCGATCTTGGCCCAGTTCGAGGAGGGCACCACGATGTCGTAACCGCTCCTGCCGGCGATCAGCTTGGCGAGGAGATTCTCGTTGCCGTCGAAGGTGTCGTAGCGCACCTTGATGCCGGTCTCCTTCTCGAAATTCGCGATGGTGTCGTCGCCGATGTAGTTCGACCAGTTGTAGATATTGAGAACCTTGGCGTCGGCGGCGAGCGCGGGCGCGGCGCTGCCCGCCAGACAAAAAGCGGCGAACAGGCAGCGCAACAGGCGGTGACGCCGCTTCAAGGTGCTTTCCGACATGAGGTTCCTCCGGGCTCGTGGGTCAAATCAGCCCGATATTATCGTCAAAAGTCGGGCTGGCGAAAACAGCAGCGATCGGCAAGGCTCCCCTAGCGGGCGCCCCAGCCGGTCATCGGCTGCGCGGCGACGCCGCGAGCAGGCCGCACAGATGCGTCCAGACGAAGACCGCGGCGGCATTGCTGGTCAGCTCGGCGTGGTCGTAGGGCGGCGATACCTCGACGCAATCCATGCCGGCCCAGGGCAGGTCGTGCAGCTCTTCGAGCACGGTCAGCATCTGATTGGTGGTGAGGCCACCCGGTTCGGGCGTGCCGGTGCCGGGGGCGAAGGCCGGGTCCAGGCAGTCGATGTCCAGGCTCAAATAGGTCGGCGGATTGCCGGCGGCGGCGATGCGCCGGCGGATCTCGTCGAGCACGGCCGCCATCTGCTCCGGACTCTCCCGGCCGCGCAGCTCGCGCGCCGTGAACACCCGGCCGCCGACGTCATTGACGTGTTCCCGCGCCGCCCGAAGACCGGAGGAGCGGATGCCGATCTGCACCGTCGCCTCAGGGATCACCAGCCCCTCCTGGAGCGCCTCGTAGGCCCAGGTGCCGTGCCCGGAAGGCTCGCCGAAGTGGTCTGACCAAGTGTCGCAATGGGCGTCGAAATGCACCAGCGCCAGCGGCCGGCCGAGCCGCTGGCGCTGGGCGCGCAGCAGCGGCAGCGTCACCGAGTGGTCGCCGCCGAGCCAGCAGACGTAGTGGCTGCCGAGCGCCTCGAAGGCGAGGCGCTGCAGCTCGGCGCGCGCCGCCTCGAGGCCGGTGTTGGGCAGCGGCAGGTCGCCCAGGTCGGTCAGGACATCGACCGGGCTGAGGCCGAAGTGCGGATGGATGCCGTCGCAGAGCATCTGGCTGGCACGGCGGATCGCCTCGGGCGCGAAGCGCGCGCCGGGGCGGTTGGTCACGGCGCCGTCGAAGGGCAGGCCGGCCACCGCGTAGCGACGGCCGGCGTCGCCGCGCGGCACGCCGAGAAAGCTGTTGCCGGCGAGATAAGGGAAGCCGTGTGCCCGCGCGTGCATCATCTGCTTGCCCAGCGCCGTAAGGGGAGAAAATCGCCGCTCAGAGCGCGCCCATCACCCGCAGCAGCTTTTCCCGCACCTCCCGGCCGAGCGCGGCGACATCCGGGTGATCGGTCATCTGGCCCATCATGCCCGGATCCAGGAACTCCACCTGCACCGCCCCGCCGGCATCCTCGCGGACCACGACATTGCAGGGCAGGAGCAGGCCGATGCTCGGCTCCGCCACGATGGCGCGCCTGGCGTAGGGCGGGTTGCAGGCGCCCAGGATGCGGTAGCGCGGCATGTCGACACCGAGCTTCTTCTTCATGGTGGCCGCGACGTCGATCTCCGTCAGTACGCCGAAACCCTCCTTCTGCAGTTCGGCGGTGACCTTGGCGATCGCCTCGTCGAAGCCCATCGCCACCGGCTTACCGAAGGCGTAGTGATTTTCCATTGCTGACCTCTTGGCTAGATGAACTCTTTCGGACTTCAAGTCTGGATGTAGGTCTCCAGGTGCTGGATGACTTCCGCCTGATCGGCGATCACTTCCTTGACCAGATCCCCGATCGAGAGGATGCCGGTCAGCCTGCCGTGATCGAGCACCGGCAGGTGGCGAAAGCGTCCATCGGTCATCAGTTGCATGCACTCGTCCACCGTCTGCTCGGGGCGCACGCTGGTCACCTTGGCGGTCATGATCTCGGCCACCGTGACGTCGGATGAGGACTTGCCGAGCAGCGCGACCTTGCGCGCGTAATCCCGCTCCGACAGGATACCCACCAGCTTGCCCTCATCGACGACCAGCAGGGCCCCGATGTCGTGCGTCGCCATCAGCTTCAGTGCCTCGATCACGTGGGTGGCGGACGCGATGGTGCGCAAGCCGCCGTTCTTCATTGCCAGCAGTTGTCTAACGGTTTTCATTTTGACTCCTCCTGTCCGGTAGTGACGGCCCTACTCTAACAGCCCCGATCGCAAATATACAAGCCCAATGCCTGCCAACCCGCCGCTGGTCTACCCGCGCATTTCCAGTGCCGCCATACCCGCTCATGTAGATCGCTTTTCAGTACCCCGGTAGCGGCAAATGCAAGCATCGAGTTGACCGCGATTTGCGGCTTGTATCGCAACCAGTAGTTCGTGGCTCACCGTCGAGAGACGAAAGCGGCGCTGGAGTTCCTGCTGGATGTGCTGCAGCAGATGAGCCGTGGCTTCGGCATCGGCCAATGCGCGATGGTAACGACCTGTCGCGGGCAAGCCCAGTGTCCGCACGAGGGTGGCCAACTTGTGGTTAGGCGCTTCGGGAAAAAGACGTCTGGCCAGGAGCATGGAACAAGCAAATTCCCGTTTTCGCCTTCCCTGTATCCGGCGTAGCTCAGCGTCCCAGAACTTGCTGTCGAAGGCGGCATTATGCGCAACCATCGGATGGTAGCCGACAAAGCGCACGGCATCGCGCATCACCGCCTCGACCGCGGGGGCCTTGCGGACCATTTCATTGGTGATGCCGGTCAGTGCCTGTATGTCGCGGGGAATGGCGACGCCCGGATTCATCAAACTCTGAAAACGATCGATGATCACGCCGCCGTCGATGATGACGATCGCGACTTCTGTCGGCCTCGCCCCAAGAGCCGGAGAGAGGCCGGTCGTTTCGAAGTCTATGACCGCATGAATTCCCATTTTGGGCGCTCACCCAAAAAACTGGTAACAGACTCGATCAATACGAGGTAGTCTGGATCCCGTGTTTGAGCCTGCGACTCCACATGGCTCGACGGCTTTCAATTTGTTCATGTGGAGACGCTTGGCGCGATCAGCGTCACGCCCGTAAAATATGCGGCGTAGCGTCGTGTATCCCGGGTCAATACTGGATGACCTGACACCGCCGCGTGCGCCCCGATAAAAAAATCGCCGAGAACCTTGCTCTTCGTGCCACCTTGTCGGCGGTAACGCACAAAAGCCTTGCCGGCGAGGAACAATGCCGGGCGCGGCAACTCGATCAGCACCAAGCCTAACTCCCCGATTGTTTTGTCCAGTGCCTCGACGGTCGAGAAGGTCAGCGATAGTTCGGAGTAGATGACCGGGTTGATCGCCAGCCGATGAACTTTCGAATGGGCGCGCAGTTGGCCAATGGACCAGTCCGCCCATTCCGGATCGTTCTCCAGAACATCGACCAGCACGTTGGTGTCGACCAGCAACGTCAGCCCTCACCGCGCAGTAGCGCCATCAGGTCGTCAGTCCGCCATTTGACATCGGCTTTGCCACGGGCAGATTCGAAGCGGTCGGGCTTGCGACTCGGCCTCGCGCCTACCTTGTGAATGACGACATCCCCATCGCGATTGACCGCAAAATCCACCGAACAGCCGGGTGCCAGATTCAGCGCATCGCGAATCTGCTTGGGGATGGTGACCTGACCCTTGCTGGTAAGTGTCGTCGACATGGCATGACTCCTTTTGTATTACGGCGGTATTCATCGTAATACCCGCCAACTCGCTGCACAGTGCCATAAAGCCTCAAAACAGGGTTTGTTTGTCTCGCGTAGCTACGATTCAGCGACGCGCGCTCCGTTCCTTAAGGTGTCAGCTCTGCACCGCCAGCACGGAAATATGCCCGGCCTGGGTGGTGTTGTCGCGTGGCCGGATCATGATTTCGACATCCTGATTGAGTGCAGTCAGAAACTCCATCAGCCGCTCGACGGAAAACTGATCCAGGCGGTAGTTCTTCAATGCCGAGACTTTGGGTTGAGGTACGCCGAGCACAGTGGCAATTTCGCGCTGTTTCAACTTGCGCGCCTTGAGCAGTTCATTGACCGCCAGAGCCAGTCGAGTTTTGATCTGCCGCTCAGGGGCATCTTGATAACCCAGGTCAGCGAAGACATTACCAGTGCCGCGAGTAATCGTGCTCATGATGTACCTCCGCTTTCATAATCGAATTTGGCGCGCTTTAGGCGCTCCGCAATTAACTTTACGTCCGCCTGATCTGTCTTGATGCCGCTCTTCGATTTCTTCTGGAAGGCATGCAACACGTACACCGCATCGGCAAATCGCACCGTATAGACTGCGCGGTAGGTGTCGCCGCGGTGGTCCTCGACAATCTCCAGCACACCGGCCCCCTCTCCTTTCCATGGCTTGGCATTCGGATGCTTGGCGCCAAGTTGTGCCAGACCGAGGGCATAGCCCATTTCGTCCTGCACTTCGATTGGGAAGCTCAAATAGTCCTTCTTAGCTGACGCCACCCAATGCAGGGGCTTTTCACGAGACAGACTTGGGAGAGCACGGACCATGGCAGAATATACCAAGACAGATATAACTCGTCAAGGGCCATGCAACTCAACAGTGATGGCAACCTCTGCCAATGATCGAATCGTTCTCGTCAAAACCTGACTATGAAAACTTGAAGCGCGCTGCGGCCTCTTCCAGCGATTTCTCATGTTGTGCCAAGCTGGCGGCCGGCGCCCGGCAATCGGGTGGGTTTAGGAATTCCTTGTCGCACCATTAGCGTTGGAGACAGAAGCAGTAACTCCAGTTTGCGCAGATTGCCTACACTGTTCCCACGCGGACAGATTTAGAGCATAAACAAAAACGGCTTCCATCTCTGGAAGCCGCGTCATTACTGGTGGTGATGGGGGGACTTGAACCCTCGACCTACGGATTATGAATCCGTCGCTCTAACCAGCTGAGCTACATCACCGTTCGCCGCACGCCCGGAAAGCCCGCTTGGCAAGGGGCGGAATTATCCGGCGAGGCGGCGAGCCTTGTCAAGTTGGCCCCCCTCCGCGACAATGACCGGATGAAATTCGATATCGTCATCGTCGGCGGCGGGCTCGCCGGTCTGTCCCTGGCCGTCGCCCTGCGCTCCAGCCCGCTGTCGGTGGCTCTCATAGAGGGGCGGCCGCCGGCGCGACCTGCGGGTTGGGATGCGCGCATCTACGCCGTCAGCCCGGCCAACGAGCGCTTTCTCGCCGAGATCGGCGCCTGGCAGCACCTCGACCAGGCGCGGCTCGCGCCGGTGCGCACCATGGAGATCCACGGCGATGCCGGGGGGCGGCTCGACTTTTCCGCCTTCGACAGCGGCGTCTCGGAGTTGGCCTGGATCATCGAGTCCTCGCTGATGCAGGGCGAGCTGTGGGAGACGGTCAAGCGCCAGGGCAACGTCACGCTGTTCTGCCCGGCCAGCCCCGAGGCGCTGGCCTTCGATGCGGACCGGGCGCGGCTGACGCTCGCCGACGGCAGGACGCTTGCCGCCGGGCTCGTCGTCGCCGCGGACGGCGCCGATTCGTGGACGCGGGCCGCTGCCGGCATAGCGGTCGAATTCAAGCCCTACGGCGAGACCGGCGTGGTCGCCAACTTCGCCTGCGAAAAGCCGCACCGAGACACGGCATTTCAGTGGTTCAGGAGCGACGGCGTGCTCGCCTGGCTGCCGCTGCCGGACAGCATGATCTCGATCGTCTGGTCTGCCCCCGACGATCACGCGCGGCAATTGCTGGCGCTCTCGCCCGAAGAGCTGTGCCGCCGCGTCGCCGCGGCCGGCGACCGGCGCCTGGGGAAGCTCTCGCCGGTGACGCCGGCCGCCGGCTTTCCGCTGCGCCTGATGCGCGCGCCCGCCACCGTCGCGCCGCGCCTGGCGCTGATCGGCGACGCCGCCCACACCATCCACCCGCTCTCCGGCCACGGCATCAATCTGGGCTTTGGCGACAGTCGGGTGCTGGCCGGACTGCTCGCGGGCCGGCCCGATTACGTCGACTGCGGCGATCAGCGGTTGCTGCGCCGCTACGAACGGGCCCGCCTGGAGGAGGTGCTTGCCTTACAATTGGCAACCGACGGCCTGCAAAAGCTGTTCCGTCCCCGCAGCGCGGCGCTGGCGATGCTGCGCAATGCCGGCCTGAACCTGACCAACAAGCTGCCCGTCGTGCGCGACGCCTTGGTGCGTTACGCGCTGGGCTGAACCGAATCACCCTCTACGGAGTAGTCATGCTGAACAGAATCCTCGTCTGCGTCCTGGCCGCACTGACCCTCGCCGCCGGCTTCGCCCGCGCCGACGAGAAAGACATCAGGAGGGCGCTGACCTCGGTATACGGTCCGGACCTGAAGATCGATGCGCTGCGCAAGGTCGGCGCCCTGGGCCTGTACGAAGTGCAGGTCGGCCACGACATCCTGTATTCCGACGCCCAGGGCCGCTACCTGATCCAGGGCGACATCATCGACGTCAAGGCCAGGACGAATCTCACCGAGGCGCGCAAGACCAAGCTCTCCCAGATCAAATTCTCCGAGTTGCCGCTGAACCTTGCGATCAAGACGGTGCGGGGCAACGGCCGCCGCGTCTTCGCCACCTTCGAGGATCCGAACTGCGGCTACTGCAAGAAGCTGGCGAAGGACATGGTGGGCATGACCGACCTGACCATCTACACCTTCCTGATTCCCATCCTCTCGCCCGATTCGGTGGCGAAGTCGCAGGCCATCTGGTGTTCCGGCGATCGCTCCAAGGCGTGGAACGCGTGGATGCTCGAGGGCACCGCGCCGGTCGCCGCCAAGTGCGCTGCGCCGATGGATAAGCTGCTGGCGCTGGCCGACAGGCTCGGCGTCCATGGCACGCCGACCATCTTCCTGGCCAACGGCGAACGCATTCCAGGCGCGGTTCCGGCAGCCCAGCTGGAACGGGAACTGGAACGCGTCGCTTCGGCCCGGTAAACCCGGCGGCGCTGCCGCCATGACGACGACCCGCCTGAACTGGGCGCTGCTGGTCTCGGTCGTCCTGCACACCGCCCTGCTGGCGAGTTTCGCTGCGCGGGAAGGAGGCGGCGCCGGGACGACGGCACAGGCGCGGCGCCTCACCGTGCGGCTCATGCCGCAACAGCCCGGCCGTTTTGTGCGCCCCAGCACCCTCCCCGCCGAGCCGCCGCACGCCGCCGCGCAGACCTCGGTCGCCGGCCACGGCGCCGACGCGAAGCACGGGCTGCCCGCGCCGCTGACCCCGATCGAGCCCGAGTATCCGGAAGCCGCCTACGCCCTGGGCATACCCGGGCGGGTCGAGATTCTGGCCCACGTCGATGAAACCGGACGCGTCGAAAGCGCGGTGGTGGTCAAAACGAGCCTGGACGGCGTCTTCGAGCGTTCAGCGCTCAAGGCGGTGCGCGAGACCCGTTTCGCCCCCGGCACGGTCGATGGCAAACCGACCAAGGGCGTCTATCGCGCGGTCGTCCTGTACCGGCCGAAGTGAGCTCAGCCTCCGTCTTCGGCGAAGACTTCCCTGGCGACGCGCATGCCGTCGAGCGCGGCCGGAACCCCGCAATAGATCGCCGTCTGGAGAAAGACCTCGCGAATCTCGTCCTTGGTCAAGCCGTTGTTCAGCGCGCCGCGGACGTGCAGCTTGATTTCGTGCGGCCGGTTGAGCGCGGTCAGCATGGCGAGATTCATGATGCTGCGCGTCTTCCGGTCGAGTCCCGGCCGGGTCCAGACCTCGCCCCAGCAGTACTCGGTCACCAGTTCCTGCAGCGGCCGGTTGAAGTCGTCCACCGAGGCGATCGATTTATCGACGTATTCGGCGCCCAGCACCGCGCGCCGCACCTCTAGTCCCGCTTCGTAGCGTTTCTTGTCCATCCATCTTCCTCTCGACGTAGGGGCGGCGGAGGGACGGTGCCCCCTTTCCCCGGCACCTATTCTGAATCAGCGTTTGAGTTAAAGATCGGTGAATAACCTTTCATTTCGTATTCAGCGACGGAGAGGATCCCGGCTGGAATCACCTTCATGAAGGGATAAACGTCTGCGGATTCGACGCGTGAAAGCACCATCGCATTGTGGCAAACCGTAAAAGTTACGCCTTGTTTGTGCAACTCCTCCAGAAGCGGTGCCCAGTTGCCGTATTTCTGATTAAAGACATCGGCAACCAGTACAGCCTTGCCGTAGAGAACGAAATGGATTTTATATTTATACCCTTTCGCCTTGAGGTATTTGATAACCAAAGCCGCGTTGATCAGGGATTCCTTGAGTTGCGGCCCCGTTTGCCCGACCGCAAATAGGATTTTGACGGGTTGATGCTTCTTGAAGAATCCCCCGTAGGAGAGCCCGGGTTTGAGCGGGATATCGGGAACGCCTGGAAAACTGACGTTCTCCGCGAGACTCGCCTGCCAGCATAGCGACAACAAGATTGCCAGTGCCCAATAAATCCTCTTCACCTATCGCCTCCTCGCGGGTCGAAAATCATCTCGTCTATCCATCCGTATGCCTTCTGGGGTTCAATCCTCGTCGTCTTGCGCCTTGTGCTGCGCCACCAGCTTCTGCTGCAATCCCGCCGGCATCGGCGCGTAGCGGGCGAACTCGACGTCGTAGCTGCCGTGGCCGCCGGTCAGAGACTTCAGGCGCGACTGGTAGTCGGCCAGTTCGGCCAGCGGGATCTCGCCGCTGATCACGGTCATGCCGGCCCCGCGCGTGCCGGTGCCGGTGACGTGACCGCGGCGCGAGCGCAGGTCGCCGGTCAGGTCGCCGATCGCCGAATCGAGCGCCGTCACCTCGATATTGACGATGGGTTCGAGCACGATGGCCGCCGCCTCGCGGATCGCCTTCACCGTCGCCTTGCGCCCGGCGCTGATGAAGGCGACCTCCTTGGAGTCGACCGGATGGTGCTTGCCGTCATGGACCGTGACGCGCAGATCGACCACCGGCTGGCCGCTGATCACGCCGGCGTCGAGCGCCTGGCGCACGCCCTTCTCCACCGCCGGGATGAACACGCCGGGGATGGTGCCGCCCTTGACCGCGTCGACGAACTCGAAGCCGGCGCCGCGCGCGAGCGGCTCGACGCGCAGCGCCACCTCGCCGAACTGGCCGGCGCCGCCGGACTGCTTCTTGTGACGGTACACCGCCTCGGCGCTCCTGGTGATGGTCTCGCGGTAGGGAATCGACGGCGGGCTGGTCGCCAGCTCGAGCTTGTACTGGCTCGCCATCTTCTCCAGCTTGGCGCGCAAGTGCATCTCGCCCAGGCCGCGGATCACCGTCTCGTTGCCGCTTGGGTGGCGCTCGACGACGAAGCAGGGATCTTCCAGTTCGAGCTTGTGCAGCACCTCGAACAGCCGCTGCTCGTCGCCGCGGCGCCGGGTCTCCACCGCCAGGCCCTGCATCGGCAGCGGGAATTCCAAGGGTTTGAGATGGATGTGATCCTCGTCGTGGGAGTCGTGCAGCACCGCATCGAACTCGATCTCATCGACCTTGGCCACGGCGCCCAACTCGCCCGGGACCAGGCTGTCGACCTCCAGATATTCCTTGCCCTGCAGCCGGTAGAGGTGGGCGACCTTGAAGGCGCGCCGGCCCGAGCCGACGAACAGTTGCATGTCCCGCTTCACCGTGCCCTGATGCACGCGGAACACGCCAACCCTGCCCATGTAGGGATCGGCGACGAGCTTGAAGACGTGGGCGAGCACGTGCCGCTCCGGATCCGGCACGGCGTGGAACGCCTCGCCCGGCTCGCCCTTGTAGAAGGGCGGCGGGTTTCCCTCCGCGGCATCGGGCGCGAGCGCCGCCAGAATGTGGAGCAGTTCGTCGATGCCGGCACCGGTCCGGGCCGACACGAACATCACCGGCACCAGATGGCCGGCGGCGAGCGCCCGCTCGAGCGGGGCGTGCAGCTCCCCGGTGCTGGGATCCTTGCCGTCGTCGAGGTAGCGCGCCAGCAGGCTCTCGTCCTCCTCGACGATCTGGTCGATCAGGGCGCGGTGGGCCGCCGCGACGGACGCGAAATCGGCGTCGCCGGAATCGTGCCCGAGCACCTCGACGACGTCGTGGCGCTGGTGCGCCGGCAGGTCGAGCAGCATGCACTCCTTGCCGAAGCGGTCGCGGATCTCGCCCACCAGGGCGGCCAGATCGACGTTGTCGGCGTCTATCTTGTTGATCACGATCATCCGGCACAGGCCGCGCGCGGCCGACCACTTCATCATGCGCTCGGTGGCGAGCTCGATCCCGGTCTGGGCGTTGATCACCACCAGCGCCGTGTCCACGGCGGCCAGCGCGGCGATGGCGGGGCCGGCGAAGTCGGGATAGCCGGGCGTGTCGATCAGCTGCAGCCTGACCCCGTTCCAGTCGACGTCCACCAGGGCAGAGTTGAGCGAGTGGCCGGCGGATTTCTCCTGGGCGTCGAAGTCGCAGACGGTGTTGCGCTTGTCCACGCTGCCGGCGGCCGGAATGGCGCCGGTCCGGGCGAGCAGCGCTTCGGCCAGCGAGGTCTTGCCGGCGCCGCCGTGGCCGACCAGCGCGATCGAGCGGATCGATTCGGGTTTCGACATCAGGACTTCCTCCTTGATCGACGGCGGCCTGGCTCTCTCGACTGCGCCCCCAGTATAACGCCGGTCGGCTAACTCGCCGGCGGCCCTTCGGCCTCCTCGAGGAGCTTGACCAAGGCGTGCAGCGTCCGGTTGACCGGCGTGGCAACGCCGTTGGCCTCGCCGCGTCGGACCACGTAGCCGTTCAGATAGTCGATCTCGGTGCGCTTGCCGCGGGCGATGTCCTGGGCGGTGGACGAGGTGGCGCCGGCCATCGCGCCGGCCAGGCTGCGGGCGGCAGCGACCAGATCGCCGGGCGGCAGGATGACCCCGTCGGCCTCGGCCACTTCGATCACTTCGCGCACCGCCGCTGTCATCACCTCCAGCGCGGCGGGGCTGGCCGCGATGCGGCCGTATTGCGCGCGGCCCAGGGCAGAAATGGCGTTGTAGGCACAGTTCATCAAGAGCTTCGCCCAGAGCTCGCCTTCGATATTGTCCGAGATGCGGCAGGGAATGGTTGCGCGTTCGAGCAGCGCCGCGGTCTCCCGGAGACGTCCGGCCGGCAGGCTCGCGCCATGCCCCGGCCGGTCCAGGGCGCCGATCACCAGGTCGCCCCGGCCGGTATGCCTGACGACGCCCGGCCCCGCCATCGCCGCCGCGACATAGACCACCGCCGGGATGACCGGATTCGGGAGGTGCAGGCAAATGCGCTCGATGTTGTCGACGCCGTTTTGCAGGCCCAGGACGACGGCGCCGGGATCGAGATGCGCCGCCAGCGACTGCGCCGCCGCCTCGGTATCCAGCGACTTGACCGAGAACAGCAGAAGCTGCGCGCCGCGCACGGCGGCAAGCCCGGTCGATGCCGCGATCGGGATGTTTTCCTGGAAGTGCAGGCCCTCGAAGCGCAAGCCCCTGCGTTCGATCTCGGCGACGTGCCCGGCGCGAGCGATCAGCGTGACCGGAGCGCCGGCGCGCGCCAGCATGCCGCCGTAGTAACAGCCGACGGCGCCGCCGCCCATGACGGCAATCTTTGGCCAGACGGTGGTGCTCACTTGATCACCTCTCCTCGGGATCGCATACGCGGATCGGCGAGGATAACCCGGAATGCTCAGTCCGTGGCGGTCGCTTCCTGCTGCGGTGAAACACTCCGCTCCTGCTCGATCATGCGCTCCAGGATGCGCCTGGACTTCACGCCGCCGGCGTCGATGTTGAGCATCAGCAGCCGCCGCTCCGGGTGGGCCAGCAGATTCTGTTGCTGCCGCTCCAGCATCTCCATGTCCTCGGCGAAGATCTTGCCCTGACCCTCGCGGATCCTGGCGGTGAGCGCCGGGTCCTGCGCCTTGAAGTTGCGCGCCATGCCCCAGAAATACCAGTGTGAGGTTTCCGTCTCCGGCGTGATGAAGTCCACCACGATGCTCGACGCCTTGTGCTGCGGATCGGCGTGGTAGCCGCCCCTGCCGGCGTGGGCGACGCCGACTTCGATCAGCACGTGGCTGGGCGGCGTGAAGCGGCAGATCTGCCAGCGGTCGACGGGGACGTCGTCGGCCAGATCGTTGGCGCGCAACGCCTCGCGCCAGAACGGCGGCGCCATGACCTTCTCCATGAAGCGGCTGGTGACCACCTCGTCGCCTTCGGCCTTGGTGTTGACCGGCGCCTCGTCGATCTCCTTCTGTCCGATGCTCGCGGCATGAACGTAGGTTTCGTGCGTGAGGTCCATCAGATTGTCGATCATCAGCCGATAGTCGCAATTGATGTGGTACAGGCCGCCGCCGTAGGCCCATTCGGGACTGACGGCCCACGCCAGGTGGGGAATCTGCTCCGCGTCCGCCAGCTGCTCGTCGCCGGTCCAGACCCAGATGAAGCCGTAGCGCTCCACCACGGGAAAGCGCCGCACGCAGGGGAAGCCGCGCACGCGCTGACCGGGCATGTCGGCGACCCTGCCGTCGCAGCCCATCACCAGGCCGTGATAGCCGCACACCAGTTGGCCGTCGCGGACGAAGCCCAGGGACAGGGGGGCGCCGCGGTGCGGGCAGAAATCCTCGACCGCCGCCACCTTGCCTTCGGGGCCGCGATAAAAGACGATCCGCTCGCCGCAGATTCGGCGGCCCAGCGGCTTGCCGACGATCTCGTCGGGGGTACAGGCGACGTACCAAGTGTTCTTCGGGAACATGCGATTCTCCTACTGAAACATTGAACTGGCTTTTTCAAAGCTTAGAGCTTAATTATTCAAGCTTGATGTATTATTGGATCCAATGATTGGAATTGTCAAGGCATGGCTCGGACGAGACGACACCCTGGTAAGCTATCAACTTATTGTTTTTACTTTTTATTGTTAATATTTCAGGACTTTCCAGGATTAGGCACAATTCTAAAATGGATACATTTTTCCAAACTGACCGGACGGTGAAAGCCATCTGGGACGATGGCATCGTCAGCCGCATTGAGGCCGGGTAGTCTCCGGTTTGCGGATTTTCGAGGGATCGAACAGATGGCGGATCGTGAGCCGGTCGAACTGAAGCTGCGCGAGCAGGTCGTCCTGAAGCTCCGGGAATTGATCCTCGGCGGCGAGTTGGCGGCGGGCCAGCGGGTCGCCGAGATACCGATCTCAGAACGGCTCGGCGTCTCGCGCACGCCGGTACGGCAGGCGCTGACGGTCCTGGCCCAGGAGGGCTTGCTGTCGGCCGCCGGCAAACGCGGTTATGTGGTGCACGCGTTCAGCGCCAAGGACATCCTCGACGCCATCGAGGTACGCGGCATTCTCGAGGGTGCGGCGGCGAGAGTCACCGCGGAGACCGGTCCGAGTCCGGACTTGATGCAGGCGCTGGAGACCTGCCTCGCTGAGGGCGAAGTCATCTCGGCGCAGGAGCGCTACGGCTTGGACGACGACGTGCGCTGGGTAAAGGTGAACGGCCGCTTCCACAAGCTGATCGTCGAAGCCAGCGCCAATATGGCCCTGATCAGCGCGCTGGCGCTGAATGACAAGCTGCCCTTCGCTTCCGCGCAGGCCGTCCTTGGCGGCGACGCACCCTCGCGGCTGATCGCCAGGAAGCACCACGAGGTCGTGCTCCGCGCTCAGGCCGAACACAAGAAAATCGTGGAGGCCCTGCGGCTGCGGCAGGGGACGAGACTCGAGTCCTTGATGCGGGAACACGCGCGGCTGGCGCAAGCGAACGTGGCCTTGTTCCGCCCCGCCTGAGTCCTCACGCGGATTCAGTGGCTCCGCGTCCCCGGCAAATAGTGCTTGATCTTGCGGTAGAGCGTCGCACGGCTGATGCCCAGCGCGGCCGCGGTGGCCGAAATGTTCCTTCCATGGCGCTCCAGGGCCATTTGCACCGCCTGCGCCTCCATCGAGGTGAGGGTGCCCACGCCGAGCGCCGCCGACCTATCGGTCTCGGTGGCGCCGTCGCGTCCGATCATTTCCCTGAGGAAATCGTCGGTCAGATGCTGCAGCCCGATCTGGCCGGCGCCGCCGAGAAGCGCCATCGCGGTCGACACGACATTGCACAACTGCCGCATGTTGCCCGGCCAAGGGTGGTTCAGAAATGCGTCCATCGCCTCTTCGGATATGCTTATCGCGCCTCGCCCAGCGGATTTCATGGTCACGATATGGGTCACGATTTCGCGCAAGTTGCCTCGTTGCCGCAGCGGCGGCAGCAATACCCGCAGACCATTCAGCCGGTAATAGAGGTCTTCGCGGAAGCGGCCTTGGGCAATCAGTTCCTTGAGGTTCATGTGGCTCGCGCAGATCACCCCGATATCGACGGGGATGAGCTTGCCGCTCCCGATCGGGGCAACCTCCCGCTCCTGCAGGACGCGCAGCAGCCGCGCTTGCAGCGCCAGCGGCATATCGCCGATTTCGTCGAGAAAGAGCGTGCCCTTGTCCGATAGTTGCACCTTACCTACCGCTCCCCCGCGCTTTGCCCCGGTGAATGCGCCGTCGGCGTAACCGAAGAGTTCGGACTCGATCAGGGTATCGGGAATCGAGGCGCAATTGATCGCGACGAACGGACCGCCTCCCCGCGGCGAGCCCAGATGCAACGCTTTGGCGAGCGCCTCCTTGCCGCTACCCGTCTCCCCCTGGAGCAGAACCGGAATGTCCGCAGAAAAGGCCAGCCGCGCCTTTTCCAGAAGATCATGCAGGGGGGCATCGCCAAGCGCGATATCGGCCAGACAGAGATCGAACCTGCGTATCGAGCCATCGCCAGACACGACACTCGAGCCGTGCCCGGAGGAGCCGCAGGCCGGCCGACCCGCTGCCGTCGAGATGGGACTCGCGCTGGCATAGACGCGCATGCCGCTTCTGAAATAAAGCAATTGCGGGGAACGGCCGGCACCCGAAAAATGATCCTGGAATCGGTCGAAGCTGTAATCGAACAGGGAAGAGAAATCGTGCCGATGGAAGTGATCCCGGCCGATTTCCAGCAGCGTCAGCGCCGCGCGGTTCGCCGCGACCAGCGTGCCGTTGTGGGAGAACGCGGCGATGGCTTCCCACAGGGTTCCCAAAAACTCCGGACGGCCGTGAAACCTGACGACGGTGTGCATGCCGAGCTGGGTCAGGATCAAGCGGTTCTCGATCACCTGGGCGGACATCGAGGCCAGATCCTGGATGTGGTTCTGGTGTACCGAGTTCCCGCCCGAGATGTCGAGCACGCCGATGAGCTTGCCGAAGGGATCGAACACCGGCGAGGCCGAGCAGGAGAAGGGCCCGTTCTGGTCCAGGTAATGCTCCCGGCCCAGTACCGTGACCGCCTGCTGCTCGACGATGACGGTGCCGATGGCATTGGTGCCCATCCGCTGCTCCTGCCAGCACATTCCGGGGCGCCCGCCCCGGCGCGTCAAGGGGTCGTCGCGCGAGATGGATGCCAGCACGGTGGCCTCGGCATCGGTGAGGATGACGACGCTGCCGGTGTTGGCGATCTGCTGGTACAGATTCTCGAGCTCCGGCTGCGCGACCTCGAGCAGGACGCGGCTGCGTTCCCTGCTCTCGCGCAGTTCTCGCGCCGTCAGCACCGACAGATCGGCCGGCGTGGCGGGAGTCAGCCCGAGGCTGAGGCAGCGCCTCCAGGAACGCTCGATCGCGTCGCTCAGCACGCCACGGGGTAGGTTTTCGCCCTGAAAAAAATGATCGCGCGCCAGCGCGATGCGGGCGTTGTACTCGGCCGACAAGTCGAGGCTCGTCGTATTCACAAAAATCCTCCTCCGATGTGCCGATCTCTAGTGGATCGATTCGATACAGTCCGGTGTTCAGTTCTGAGAACTGTATCGCCTTGCAAGCTCGCCTTCCGCGCTGCACCATCTATTGCGATAGATATATTATGAATTGATATTCATAAGCTTATAGCCGTACAGCCCTCGATCCGATCCTTTTGGCACAGCGCTTGCGTACAGCGTCTCAAGCCTTTGAATCAATGCGGATGAACAGCTTGCCCGGGACAGAACATTCATTCAGTTTGCACGTTTCACTGCGCCGATGCAAGGAGTGGCAGGCATGGCCGTGCGGCGTGCGGGCGAGGTGAGTTGCCGGGGTCAAAGCGGCGTCGGGCGGGATAGGGTCACGAATTATTTCAAGTGTCAAACACCAACGGGCAGCATTTCAAACGGGAGCAAAGATCAATGATCAACAGTGAAGTGCAAAAAAAGGCGGTGATGGATCTGAATACTCAACTGTACATCGGCGGGCACTGGGTCGCCGCGATCGATGGCGGAACCTTCGACGTGATCAATCCCGCCCGGGAGGAATTGCTGGCGAAGGTGGCAGCCGCCAAGCCCGAAGACGTCGATGCCGCGGTTCGCGCCGCCCGCTTCCAGTTCGAGGAGGGCGCGTGGTCGAAGATGACCGGGGTCGAGCGCGGACGCCTGATCTACCGCCTGGCGGAGCTGATGGAGCGCGACAAGGAGCGCCTGGCCATGCTCGAAACGCTCAATCTGGGGCGGCCGCTGATGGAACCGACGATACTCGATCTGCCGATGGCCATCGACACCATGCGTTACTTCGCTGGCTGGGCGGACAAGATAGAAGGGCGCACGATTCCGACGCCCGGCTACTTCGGCCAGCCGACGCTCTCGTACACGGTGCGTGAGCCGATGGGGGTGGTCGGCGCGATCACGCCCTGGAACACGCCGCTGATGATCGCCGCCTGGAAGATCGCTCCGGCGCTTGCGGCGGGCTGCACCGTGGTCATCAAGCCGTCGGAAGAGGCACCGCTGACCACGCTCTATCTGGCGCGGCTGATCGAAGAGGCGGGTTTCCCGCCGGGCGTCGTCAATGTCGTCCCCGGGCTCGGCGAGGTCGCCGGCGCGGCACTGGCGCGCCACCCGGGAATCGACAAGATCAGCTTTACCGGCAGCCCGGAGGTCGGTCGGGAGGTGATGCGCGCCGCCGCCATCGGCTTCAAGCGCGTCGCGCTCGAACTGGGCGGCAAGTCGCCGCAGATCATCCTGGCCGATGCCAACCTGGAGGCCGCGATCGGCGGCGCCGCGCTCGGGCTGTTCTTCAACCAGGGGCAGGTGTGCGCCGCCGGCACCCGGATACTCGCGCACCGCTCGTGCTACGACCAGGTGCTCGAAGGACTGACCCGCGCGGCCGATGCGATCAAGTTGGGTGACCCGCTCGATCCCCAGACCAACATGGGTTCGCTGATCAGCCTGAAGCAATTGGAACGGGTATCGGGCTACGTCGATGCCGGACTGAAGGAGGGTGCCAAGCTCGTCGCCGGCGGCCGCCGGCTCGACGAACCGGGCTACTTTTTCCGGCCGACCATCTTCGCCCAGGCGAGCAACGACATGCGCATTTCCCAGGAGGAGATCTTCGGGCCGGTCGGCGCGGTGATGGCCTTCGACGATCCGGAAGAGGCGGTCAAGCTGGCCAACGGCACGCGCTACGGCCTCGCGGCAACCATCTGGACGCGCGACCTGAGCCAGGCGCACCAGATGGCAGCCAGGATTCGCGCCGGTGCCGTTTCGATCAACGGCTGGGCCACCATCGACGCGCGCCTGCCCTGGGGCGGGGCCAAGACCAGCGGCATCGGTCGCGAGCTGGGCTGGAACGGCATCGAGGCGGTCACGGAAGAGAAGGTCATCACCGTCGTGCTTTGAGGTTCGCTGCAAACCGGGTTCGCCCGGGTTTTATCCATCGGCGGCAACGATGGCCACGGAGACAGGTACCAGGGACGGCCCTGGGGACTTTTGATAAGGAGGGGATCATATGAACAAATACGGAATAGCGCTGGTGGCGATTCTTGCGGCGTTGTCGCAAGCGGCGCTCGCCGAGACCGCGGCGCAGCAGGCGGCCAGTCTCGGCGGGCCGCTACTGACGCCGTCGGGTGCCGAGCGCGCCGGCAGCAAGGACGGCCTCATCCCGAAGTGGGAAGGGGCGCCACCCAGCAACGGCTGGGTCTATGGCAAGAAGCGGGTCGATGACTGGAAGTACAAGGCGGACAAGCCCTTGTTCACCATCGACGCCTCGAACGTCGACAAGTATGCCGACAAGCTCTCGCCCGGCCAGATCGCCACCATCAAACAGATCAAGGGCTACCGCATGGACGTCTATCCGAGCCACCGCGACTGCGGGATACCGGATTTCGTCGCGGCGAACACCAAGAAGAATATCGGTTATGCGCAGTTGGGTGCCGACGGCTGGAGCCTGAAGGAAGCCATGGTTCCCGGCTTTCCCTTCCCGTTCCCGAAAAACGGCACCGAGGCGATGTGGAACATGAAGATGCGCTATCACGGCGTGGGAATCGACTTTCCGCACGTGACCACCGCCGTGTCGCCGCGCAAGGGCAGTTCCGACTGGATCCAGGCTACCTCCAACCAGACCATGTACTTTCCCTGGGGGCTCAAGGGTTCCCACCAACTGAGCAAGCTGCCGCCGGTCGAGTACTACACCTACTTTGCCTATGATTCCCCCGCGGCGCTGGCGGGCCAGGCCTTGTCCATCACCCTGTACCTGAACAAGCCCAGCACCGAGACCTTCTACTACTTCCCCGGCCAGCGCCGCGTCCGGCGCATGCCGGCTTACGCCTACGACTCGCCGCAGATCGGCATGGAAGGCCAGTACACCATGGACGAGCCGCTGGTATTCAACGGCACCCTGGATCGCTTCAACTGGAAGATCGTCGGCAAGAAGGAAATGTACATAGCCTACAACTCCTTCGGGACCGACGATTTCACCGCCAAGTTCGGCGCTGTGGCAAAAACCGATCACCTCGCCGAGAACAGCCGGCACTACGAACTGCACCGGGTCTGGGTGATCGAGGCGACGGTGAAACCGGGTATGCGCCACATCGCACCGAAGCGCACCTACTATCTCGACGAGGACAGCTGGAACGTGGTTGCGGGCGAGGACTACGACGGCCAGGGCAAGCTCTTCAAGTACCGGGAAGGTTATCTGATTCCGGTGTATGAGACCGGCACCTGCGACGTCACCACGTTCGCCCAGTACAACCTCTCCGAAGGCCGCTACGTGTTCGACATGGATCCGGTCGGCGGCAACAAGGACACCCGCTGGGTGACCGTGCCCAAGGGCGTGCGCTACAGCCCGGATTTCTATACCGCCGATAACCTGCGTGCCATCAGCGGTCAGTGATAGCGCCAGACAGCACCTACAGGAGACAGCATAATGAAAAGACAGACGAAGATTAAGTTGCTGGCGGGCGCAGTGGCAGCGGCATGCGCGGGTTCGGCGTGCGCATTCACCTTCGATACGGGAACGGTCTCGGGCAGCTTCAATTCCTCGATCAGCCTGGGCACGGGGGTGCGGGCCGATGGCCAGCCCTGCGGTACGGTGATCGGCACCACCTTCGGGGCGCCGACGCCGGCGATCGGCGCCGGCGCCCCCGGCGGCTGCCTGGATGCGGCGTCGTTCTACAACGACCAGGGCAACCTCAACTACAACAAGGGCGACGCCTTCACCACCTATCTCAAGGGCACGCACGAGCTGTTCCTGAAGATGCCGGACGACTGGAAATTCTTCGGCCGGATCAATTGGGTGAAGGACTTTTCGGCAACGCATACCACCGGCGTGGTGAGCGGCGGCAACAGTACCGGGGTTGCCCTCTCGGGCGACTCCTCCAGCCAGTTGAACTTCAAGGCGCGCCTGCTCGATTTCTGGGTCAGCAAGCAATTCGATCTGAACGGCGAATCGGCCCGCATCCGCGTCGGCAACCAGGTCATCAGCTGGGGCGAGAGCCTGTTCCTCCCTGGCGGCATCAATCAGACCAATGCCATGGATCTGATGCGCCTGGCTCAGCCCGGCACCCAGTTGAAGGAGGTCTATCTGCCGGCACCGATCATCAGCGCGGCTGCGGGATTGGGCCACGGCTTCAACGTCGAGGGCTACGTCCAGACCGACTGGAACAAGGACTACTTCCCGCCGGTGGGCAGCTACTGGTCGATCGCGAGCATCGGCAACGGCGCCGACAGCTATGGCGCCTTCGGCACCGCGACCGCCAAGGAGCCCAGGAACGGCGGCCAGTACGGCCTGGCCTTGCGCTATCAGCCGGAGAGCACCCAGGTGAATTTCGGCCTCTACGCGATGCGCTATCACGACAAGTTGCCGGTGCTGAGCTACGCCGATCCCGCGAATTTCGGTGGTGCTCAATTCTCCTATCTCGAGGACCGCACGCTGTTGGGCGTCAGCACCAACTTCCCGCTGGGCGACTGGGCCATCGGTTCGGAGCTGTCCTACCGGCCCAAGGCCGCCATCGCGCTGCAGCCGCTGGCGGCAAACAACGTCAATGGCAATGGTTGTCTGGTGGGCGGCAACTGCTACATCGACGAGAAGCGTTTTCAGATGAACCTGACGGGAATTCTGAGCATGACGCCCAGCGACTACGGCGGCATCCTGAAGCTGCTCGGCAACCCCGACACCGCCACCCTGCTGGCGGAAGCGGCCGTGACCGATTTCCCGGACATGCACAGTTCCTACCAGGGGGTTCCGGTCGCCGCCGGCCAGTGGGGCTGGGGCGCCCTGACGTCTTCCGACGCGATGTTTACCACCGGGCAGAATCCGCCGGTGGGCACCAATATGTCGTGGGGCTACAACTTCGACTTCAGCTGGACCTACGACGGCTCGCTGATCAAGGACTGGCAGGTCACCCCCGAGGTCTACTACTTCCAGGCGGTCAAGGGCAGAAGTCCGGATACCATGGGGCTGTTCATGCAGGGCGCGAAGTCCGCAAACTTCATCGTCACCTTCACGCATAATCCGGCGAACTGGAGCTTCGGCATGAACTACGCGAAGTTCTGGGGCGGATCGAGCGTTCTCGATCAGCCGCTGACCGGGCGCAACTTCTACGGTGCCTACGTCACGCGCAACTTCTGAGCGTCGCCGCCCGTGCCGACACGTCGCAGCGTGTCGGCACGGGCGAATCCCTTCATCGAATGTCAGACAGGCCGCTTCGCACCGCCCCCATGCCCAATAGCTCGCACCAAGACCAGTCAGAGAACGCTTTGACGCGCGCCATCGTCAATCTCGAAAACTTCCTGTTCCGCCTGCGCAAGCCCGTGCTGGTGTTTCTGCTCGGGCTCACGGCGGTCATGGGCTACTACGCCTTGCAGTTGAGAATGGACGCCGGCTTCAACAAGCAGATGCCGATCGGCCAGGAATACATCAAGACCTTCCAGAAGTACCGCGACGACGTGATCGGCGCCAACCGCCTGAACATCGTGGTCAAGGCGCGGCACGGCACCATCTGGAACAAGGCGGCGCTGACCAGGCTCTACGAGGTGACGCAGGCGGTGATGTTCCTGCCCAACGTGTCGCGCCTGGGCGTGCAGTCGCTGTGGACGCCGAACAGCTTCGTAAACGAGATCACCGAGGATGGCTTCCGCGCCGACCCCCTGATCCCGGGCACGGTCACCGCCGGCAACCTCACGCCCGAGATCATCGCCAACATCCAGCGCGCCACCAGTCAGGGCGGCTTCGTCGGCACCCTGGTCGGACGCGACCAGACCAGCGCCATGGTCACCGCCTCGATCAACGAGTTCGACGCCAGCGGCAGGAAGATCGATTACGTCGCCTACAACCGCATCCTCGAGCAGCGGATCCGCAAATTCGAGGACCCCAATTTCCAGATCCAGATCACCGGCTTCGCCAAGCAGATCGGCGACATCGCGGCGGGCGCCGAGAGCGTGCTGGTGTTCTGCGCCATCGCCCTGCTGCTCACCGCCCTCGCGGTCTATTGGTATTGCCATTCGATCCGGCTGACCTTGCTGGCGGTGCTCTGTTCCCTCACCTCGCTGGTGTGGCAGTTCGGCACCCTCCACTTGCTGGGCTTCGGCCTCGATCCGCTGGGCGTGCTGGTACCCTTCCTGGTCTTCGCCATCGGCGTCTCGCACGGCATCCAGCAGATCAACTACATCGTGCGCGAGATCTCGCACGGCCGCAGCACCGAAGAGGCGGCCCGCGCCAGCTTCAGCGGCCTGCTGATTCCCGGCACGCTGGCGCTGGTCACCGCCTTCGTCTCCTTCATCACCCTGATCCTGATCCCGATCCCGATGGTGCGGGAACTGTCGATCACCGCCTCGATCGGCGTCGGCTACAAGATCGCCACCAACCTGGTGATGCTGCCGCTGGCGGCGTCGCTGATGCGCTTCACCAAGGAGTTCGCCGACAAGGCCATGCTCAAGCGCGAACAGCGCGCGCAATGGCTGCGCGTGCTGGCGCGGGTGGCCGAGCCGCGCAACGCCGCCGTGGTGCTGATGGTGGTTGGCGCGGTGTTCGCGGTATCGGTGTGGCAAAGCCGCGACCGGGTGATCGGCACGCTGCAGCCAGGCGCGCCGGAATTGCGCCCCGACGCGCGCTACAACCTGGATGCCGTGGCCATCGCCAAGGATTACGATACCGGCCTGGACTGGCTCACCGTGCCCTTCCAGGCGCCGCCCCACTCCTGCGGCAACGTCGCCATCGGCATCTATCAGGATCAGTTCGTCACCCAGATGCGGCATGTGCCCGGCGTGCAGTCGGTGAGTTCGTATTCCGATCTGCTGCGCGCCTACAACGAGGGCTACAACGAGGGCAATCCGAAGATGTACGTGGTACCCATCGATCCCGAGAATTACGCCGCGCTCTCGGTCGAGATCGGGCGCATCCACGGCTACATGAGGAAGGATTGCAGCATGCTGGCCGCCAACCTGTATCTCACCGACCACAAGACCACGACGATCAACCGGGTGATCGCGGCGGTCAAGCGCTTCCGTAGCGAGCATCAGCTGCCCGGCGTCACGGTGCGCCTCGCGGCCGGCAACGCCGGGGTGCTGGCGGCGGTCAATGAGGTGGTGGCGAAGAGCGAGCTGCCGATGATGCTCTACGTCTATGCCGCCATTCTGGTGCTGGTGTTCCTGGTCTATCGCGATTTCCGCGCCATGATCGCCTGCTGCCTGCCGCTGACCGTGGGTACCTTCCTGGGCTACTGGTTCATGAAGGAACAGCAGATCGGGCTCACCGTCGCGACCCTGCCGGTGATGGTGCTGGCCGTGGGCATCGGCGTCGACTACGCGTTCTATATCTACAACCGGCTGCAGTTCCATCTGGCCAAGGGCCAGCCGATCGTCAAGGCGCTAGAGCACGCCATCCTGGAGGTCGGCATGGCGACCATCTTCACCGCCATCACCCTGGCCGTCGGCGTCGCCACCTGGTCATTCTCGGAGCTCAAGTTCCAGGCCGACATGGGCAAGCTGCTCGCCTTCATGTTCATCGTCAATATGGTCATGGCCATGACCGCGCTGCCCGCCCTGGCCGTGTGGCTGGAGCGACTGTTTCCGCGTCGTGGCCCGGTCCGGGCGCTCGGCATCCTAGATCATTGATGGAGTTCGCGATGCCACGTTTTTCACCTAATGCCCGGGCCACCCTGCTCGCCGCGCTGCTGGGCTGCTGCGGTCTTGCCGCTGCCCAGCAGGGTCCGGCCCGTCCCATCCCGCTGGTGCAGAAGCCCGCGTTCATCACCTCCTACGCTGCCAGCGAAATGATCCTGGCCGCCACGCGCGCCGGTTCGCGGCTGGTGGCGGTGGGCGACCATGGGGTGGTGCTGCTCTCCGACGATGACGGCAAGAGCTACCGTCAGGCCCGTGCCGTGCCGACGCGCGCGACCCTGACCGCGGTGTCGTTCAGCGATGCGCATAACGGCTGGGCGGTCGGGCACTGGGGGGTGATCGTGCACACCGGCGACGGCGGCGAGACCTGGACCCTGCAGCGCAGCGACACCAGCATCGACCAGCCGCTGTTCACCGTTCATTTCAGCGACGCCGAGCACGGCCTGGCGGCCGGGCTCTGGTCCTTGCTGCTGCGCACGGACGACGGCGGCAAGACCTGGCAGCCGGTGACGCTGCCGCTGCTGCCCGGCGGCAGGAAGCCCGACCGCAACCTGTTCTCGTTTTTCGCCGACCACCGGGGCTCGCTGTTCATCACGGCGGAAAAGGGCACCGTGCTCCGCTCCGACGACAATGGCGCCACCTGGACGTATATCAATACCGGTTACCAGGGCTCGTTGTGGACCGGCTGCACGCTCGCCGACGGCACCCTGCTGGTCGCCGGCCTGCGCGGCACGGTGTACCGCAGCGGCGACGACGGCAAGACCTGGGGGCCGGTGCAAAGCGGCACGAAGAGCTCGATCACCGACATCGTCGAGGACGGCAAGAAGGTGGCTGCCGTCGGCCTCGACGGCGTCCAGCTGCAAAGCAGCGACGGCGGCCGCAGCTTCACGCTCACCCAGCGCGACGACCGCCTCGCGCTGACCGCCGCGGTGGCGGCCCCGGACGGGACGCTGCAGGTGTTCTCGATGGCCGGCGTGGTCACCGCGCCAGGCTCCGGCCATGACTGAGCCGGCGGGGCTGCAGAAGACGCTGGGCTACTGGGATCTGGTCGCCTATGGCCTGGCCTACATCGCGCCGATCGCCCCCCTGTCGACCATCGGCTTCGTCTGGGATGCCTCCGGCGGCCTGGTCGTGCTGGCCTATCTGTTCGGTGCGGCGTGCATGTATTTCACCGCCCGCAGCTACGCCACGATGTGCGAGGCCGTGCCCAATGCCGGTTCCGTCTATGCCTTCGCCAGGATGGGGCTGGGCCGCTTCGCGGGCTTCATGGCCGGCTGGATGATCCTGCTCGACTATCTGTTGATCCCGGCGCTGCTCTACGTCCTGGCCTCGATCGCCATGAGCACGCTGCTGCCCGACGTCGGACGGTGGGTCTGGATCCTGTTGACGATGGGCATCACCCTGGCCTTCAACTGGTTCGGCATCCGCGTCACGACCCGCGTCAATTTCGCCTTCCTGGCGCTGCAAGGGGCGATGCTGCTGGCGTTCCTGGTGCTGGCGCTGGTGGCGCTGATGGGCGGCAAGGGCGACGGTGCGCTGACCCTGCACCCGCTGTTCGACGCCGCGAGCTTCCATGCCGGCAAGATATTCAGCGCCACATCGATCGCCGTGCTGTCTTTCCTGGGTTTCGACGCCATCTCGACGCTGGCCGAAGAGACCAGGGACCCCAGCGGCAAGACCGTGGGCCGGGCGATCATGGGCACGCTGGCGGTCGCCACGCTGATCTTCGTCGTCCAGACCTGGGTCGTCGGCGACCTGCTGCCCGGCCTGCGCATCCAGGACCCCGCGGCGGCCGCGTTCGAGCTGGCGCACTGGGCCCTGGGTGCCGGCTTCGCCGCCTTCATGGCCTGGGTGATCGCCCTGGTCAATGGCTTTTCCAATCCGGTGCCGATGCAGGCCGGCGTCGCCCGGGTCCTGTTCGCGATGGGGCGGGACCGGCAGCTGCCCGCAATCCTGGGCCGCGTGCATCCCAAATACGGCACGCCCTATGTCGGCATGCTGGCGTCCTCGGCCCTGTCGCTGGTGATCGCGCTGACGATGCGCGACCGGCTGGACGAACTGGCCTCCATCGTCAATTTCGGCGCCCTGACGGGTTTCGCCTTGCTGCATCTGTCGGTGCTCAAGCACTTCGCCGTGAAACTGCGCTCGCGCAAAATCTTCGTGCATTGGCTGGTGCCGGTGATCGGCCTGACGGTGGTCATGGCGGTGCTCTCGGGGATGAGCCGCTTCGCCATGGACGTGGGCCTGACCTGGATGGTCACGGGCGCCGTCTATGGTCTGTTTCTGCGGGTCCGCAATCGCGATTTGATTCGCGCGGAAATCTAGCATGAATGCATTCCACGAACGAAGCGTCGCGCCGCTTATGAATGAGTCCAGTGGCAATCAACTGAAAGGCAATGGTATGAGCAAGGCGCACTATCCGGCGCTGGCCCTGTATGTCGGCGGCCAGTGGCTGTCCCGGGCCTCCGGAGGAGAAATTCCGGTCGTCAATCCGGCCGACGAGAGCGAACTGGGGATGCTGCCCCTGGTCGGAAAATCCGAACTCGACGCCGCGCTGGAGTCCGCCGCGGCGGGTTTCAAGATCTGGAAAAGGACCAGCGCCTTCGACCGGCAGAAGATCATCGCGCGCGCCACCCAGCTGGTGCGCGAGCGCGCCGCCGACATCGCCATGGCGCTCACCCTCGAACAGGGCAAGCCCTATGCGCAGGCGACGCGCGAGGTCTTGCTGAGCGCCGAAATCATCGATTTCCTGGCGGAGGAGGGCAAGCGTCTCTATGGCCGGACGGTGCCGCCGCGCTCATCGAATGTGCTGAGCCAGCTGGTGGCGCGTCATCCGGTCGGGCCCGTCGCCGCCTTCACGCCGTGGAATTTCCCCGCCAACCTGCCGGCGCGCAAGCTCGGCGGCGCACTGGCGGCGGGCTGCAGCGTGATCATCAAGCCGGCGGAGGAGACGCCCGCCTCCTGCATGGAATTCGTGCGCGCCTTCCACGACGCGGGGCTGCCGCCCGGCGTGCTCAACATGGTGTGCGGCCGGCCGGACGAGGTGTCCACTCACCTGATCGCCTCGCCCGTGATCAGAAAGGTTTCCTTCACCGGATCGGCCCGGGTCGGGCGCCTGCTCGGCGATCTGGCGGCCAAGGGCATCAAGCGCTATACGGCCGAGCTGGGCGGCCACGCGCCGGTGATCGTCTGTCAGGATGCCGACGCGGAGCAGGTCGCCAAGGCCTCGGTGGTGGCGAAATTCCGCAACGGCGGCCAGGTCTGCACCTCGCCGACGCGCTTCTATGTGCATCACGCCAAGTTCAAGAAGTTCTGTTCGGTGTTCGCGGCCGAGGCCAAGGCGATCCGCGTCGGATCCGGGCTCGAACCGGGCGTTGCCATGGGGCCGCTGGTCAGCTTCCGGCGCCTGGGCGACATGCAGCGCCTGGTGGACGATGCCGTGGCGCGCGGCGGCAAGCTGCTCTGCGGCGGGCACCGGCTCGGCGAGAGCGGTTATTTCTTTGCGCCGACGGTCCTGGCCGAGGTGCCGCCGGAGGCCATGATCCTGCACGAGGAGCCGTTCGGGCCGATCGCCGTTTTGCAGTCCTTCTCGACCCTCGACGAGGCGATCGCCGCCGCCAACGGCCTGCCCTACGGCCTGGCCGCCTATGGCTTCACCCACGACCTGGTCAGCGCGCACCGCCTCGGCGAGGAGCTGGAGGCGGGCATGGTCGGCGTCAATCACTTCGGCATTTCGCAGCCGGAGACCCCGTTCGGTGGCTGGAAGGAGAGCGGCTTCGGCCATGAGAGCGGCCTCGAGGGCCTGCTCGGCTACACCGATGTCAAGCTGTTCTCCATCGCTGCGTGACGGGTCGAACGAAATGACCGCTCATTCCGCGTCCCCCTGCGTGCTGGTGGTCGGCACCTGCGACACCAAGGCGGAGGAATTGCGTTTCGTCCGCGAGCGCCTGGAAGAAGGCGGCGGCCGGGCGCTGATCATGGATGTCGGCGTGCTCGGCACGCCCTCGTTCGCCCCGGACGTGAGCAATGCCGAGGTCGCCGCCGCAGCCGGCTGCTCGTTGGCCGAGATCGCCGCCGGCGGCGACGAGAATCTGGCCATGAGCCAGATGGCCGAGGGCGCGGCGCGCCTGTCGGCGCGCCTGTGCGCCGAGGGGCGGATCCAGGGCGTGATGATCCTCGGCGGCACCATGGGCACCGACCTGTCGCTGGATGTCGCCGCAGCGCTGCCGCTGGGCGTGCCCAAGATGGTGGTGTCCACCGTCGCCTTCTCCCATCTGATTCCGCCGGAGCGCATCGTCCCCGACCTGATGATGGTTCTCTGGGCGGGGGGCTTGTACGGCCTGAACAGCATTTGCGCATCGATACTGCGGCAGGCAGCCGGCGCCATTCTCGGCGCTTGCCGCGCGGCGCTGCCGGTCGGCGCTGCCCGTCCGCTGATCGGCATGACCTCGCTGGGCAAGAGCTGTCTGAGCTACATGGTTCGCCTGAAGCCGGCGCTGGAATTGCGCGGCTACGAAGTCGCCGTGTTTCACACCACCGGCATGGGCGGGCGGGCCTTCGAGGCCCTGGCGGCGGAGCGCAGGTTTGCGGCGGTGATGGACTTCAGCCTCCAGGAGCTCAGCAATCAGGTTCACGGCTCGGTGGTCAGCTCCGGCGCCGGCCGGCTGACGGCGGCGGGGCGCGCCGGCATCCCGCAAATCGTCGCCCCCGGGGCAGTGGACATGATCGATCTGCCGGCGTGGCAGCCGCTGCCCGAGCGCTACCGGGAGCGGCCTTACCACGCGCACAACCGCCTGATCGCGTCGGTGACCGCGACGGCTGCGGAGCGACGCGAAACGGCGCGGCACATCGCCGACCGGCTGGCCGAGGCGCAGGGACCGACCGCGCTGATACTGCCGCGCGCCGGCATCCAGGAGTGGGACCGGGAAGGCCAGGCGCTGCACGACGCCCAGGGCCTCGCGGCGATGCTGGCAGAGCTGCGCGACCGGGTATGCCCGCCCGTCGCGCTGGTGGAGCTCGACGCGCACATCAACGATCCCGAGTTCGCCGACGCCGCGCTGGCGGTCTTCGACGGCTGGGTGCGAGACGGCATCGTGCCGCCCGGCGCCGCCGCTCCGGAGGCGAGAAGCTGATGTATACGACACCCACCGGCCTGCTGCTCGATTTCGGCAGCGTCATCACCTACTCGCTGTTCGAGAAGCACCGCGACACCGAGGCGACCCTCGGGCTGGCGCCGGGCAGCCTGACCTGGCTGGGTCCCCTGGACCCAGCGAGCGACGAGCTGTGGCGGACGATGCAGCGCGACGAGATCAGCGAGCGCGACTATTGGGCGGCGCGCGCGAGCCAGCTCGGAGCCGCCTGCGGCGAGCCGGGCTGGGACATGCTCGCGCTGCTCAAGCGCCTGCGCCATACCGAGCCCGACGCCGCCGTGCGGCCGCAGATGCTGAGCCTGGTGCGCCGGGCCGCGAGCCGCGGGATACGCGTGGGCATCCTCTCCAACGAGCTGGAGCTGTTCTACGGCGAGCGCTTCCTGAAAGAACTGACGATCATGAATGAAATTTCGGTCGTGATCGACGGCAGCCACAGCAAGATCCTGAAGCCGCGCCCCGAGGCTTATGCCGCGGCGGTTGCGGCGATGGACCTGCCGGCATCGAGCCTGCTGTTCGTCGATGACCAGCTGCGCAATATCGTCGGGGCCCACCAGTTCGGCCTGCAGACGCAACTCTTCGATCTGCGCGACCCGGCCGGCGCCTGTCGCGCAGTCCTCACCCGGCTCGGACTCGCGCCGATAACAGCCTGTTGATCGGCTCGTCGAGTCCGCTCCTCATTGTCCTCATTGCAAAGGCAACCAAGATGTCATTCGATCCCGCTTTCCTCAAAGCCAACAATGCGCGCTACCTCTGGCATCCGATGGCGTTTCCCAAAGCCATGCAGGATTCTCCTCCCGACATCATCGTCAAGGGCGATGGCGTCTGGATATGGGATGTCGACGGCCACAAGATGGTCGACGGCGTGGGCGGTCTATGGAGCGCGAACCTGGGCTTCGGCCGCAAGGAAATCCGCGACGCGGTGGTGGCGCAGCTGGACGAACTGCCCTTCTACAACGTCTTTCGCGGCACCACCCACGCTCGCGCCATCGAGCTGTCCGAGCGCCTGGTCAGGATGATGCGGCCCGACGGGGTCGAGGCGGTGTTCTTCAGCAACGGCGGCTCGGACGCGGTGGAGAGCGCCCTGAAAATCGCCCGGCAGTACTGGAAGATCCAGGGACAGGGCGACCGCACCAAGTACATTTCCCTGAGGCAGGGCTATCACGGCGTGCATTTCGGCGGCATGTCGGTCAATGGCAACACCAATTTCCGGCGCGCCTACGAACCCTTGCTGCCCGGCTGCTTCCACGTCGACACCCCCTGGCTCTATCGCAATCCCTACACCGACGATCCGGTGAAGCTGGGTGAAATCTGCGCCCTGCTGCTGGAACGGGAAATCCAGTTCCAGGGTCCGGATACGGTCGCGGCGTTCATCGCCGAGCCGGTGCAGGGTGCCGGCGGCGTCATCGTGCCGCCCGAGAACTACTGGCCGCTGGTGCGCAAGGTGTGCGACAAGTACGGCGTGCTGCTGATCGCCGACGAGGTGGTCACCGGTTTCGGCCGCACCGGCGAGATGTTCGGCACGCGCCTGTGGGGGGTGCAGGCGGATCTGATGTGCCTGGCGAAGGGCATCTCGTCGGGCTACGTGCCGCTGGGCGCGACGGCGATCGGCGGCAAGGTGGTGGCAGCCTTCGCCAACGCCGACCCGGGCGCCGGAAGCCTGTCCCACGGCTACACCTACAGCGCGCACCCGGTCGCTGCGGCCGCGGCCCTGGCGACGCTGGACATCCTCGAAGCGGAAGACATCCCGGGCAACGCCGCCCGGCAGGGGCAACGGCTGCTGGCCGCCTTGTCGGGTTTCGAACAGCGGTTCCGCACGGTGGGCAACGTGCGCGGGCGCGGCCTGATGGTCTGCCTGGAGATGGTCGCCGACAAGAAAACCAAGGCGCCGTTTGCGCGCGGCGCCGATGTCCCCGCCAAGGTGGCCAGGGCCGCCTATCGGCGCGGCGCCATGGTGCGTCATTCGGGCGGCAACATCATTCTCTCGCCGGCGCTGACCATACAGGCGGCCGAGATCGATCTGATCGTCGAGGCGCTGGCCGGCGCCTTTGCCGAAGTCGAAGCGGGGCTGTGACCGGCACCACGCCTCTGATCTTGTTTGAACAAAAATTTGGAGCACTCAATGCATATTGGCGTACCGAAGGAAATCAAGAATCACGAATACCGCGTGGGCATGACGCCGGCCGGGGTGCGGGAGGCGGTGGCGCACGGCCACAGCGTGTCGATCCAGCGCGGTGCCGGCGCATCGATCGGATTCGGCGACGAGCAGTATGCGGCTGCGGGCGCGCGTATCGTGGCCGAAGCGGCCGACGTCTTTGCCGATGCGGAACTGATCGTCAAGGTGAAGGAACCCCAGCCCGCCGAATGCGCGATGATGCGCAAGGGTCAGGTGCTGTTTACCTACCTGCACCTGGCGCCCGATCCGCAGCAGACGCAATTGCTCCTCAAGTCGGGCTGCACCGCGATCGCCTACGAGACCGTGACCGACGATAAGGGACGGCTGCCGCTGCTGGCGCCGATGAGCGAGGTTGCCGGACGCCTGGCGCCGCAGATGGGGGCGTTCGCGCTGACCAAATCCGTGGGCGGGGCCGGGGTGTTGCTGGGCGGCGTTCCGGGCGTTCTGCCGGCGCGGGTCACGGTGATCGGCGGCGGCGTCGTGGGCGAGAATGCCGCCAAGGTCGCCCTGGGCATGGGCGCGGACGTGACGCTGATCGACACTTCCAAGTCCCGCTTGCAGGAACTCGACGGACGCTACGGGCCGCGGCTGAAGACGCTGCAGGCCAATGCCCACGGCATCAAACTGGCCGTCGCCGATTCGGACATGGTGATCGGAGCGGTGCTCGTTCCCGGTGCCAAGGCGCCCAAGCTGGTGAGCCGGGCCATGCTCAAGCTGATGCGCAAGGGCTCCGTTCTGGTGGATGTCGCCATCGACCAGGGCGGCTGTTTCGAAACCAGCCGACCGACGACCCACGCCGAACCGCTCTACGAAGTGGATGGCATCGTCCATTACTGCGTCGCCAACATGCCCGGAGCCGTGGCGCGCACCGCCACCCTGGCGCTGACCGCGGAGACGCTGCCGTTCGCGCTCAGGCTGGCCGATCTGGGCTGGCAGCGCGCCTGCCGGGAGGACAGGCACTTGGCCAACGGTTTGAACGTGCATGAGGGTCGCGTGGTGCACCCGGCGGTGGGCGCATCCCTGGGGATCGAGTGCGCGCCGCTCGCGGCCCTGCTGCAATAACCCGGGGACAGGCGGACAACGGCAGATCCGCCCGGCAAGGGTTCCTGGATGCTGACAACTTGAGGATGGCAGAAATGACAGTGGCAGCTCATAGCAGTAGGCGTGACGGAGGACTTGATCTCGGCCCGTTTTACGGCTGGATGCGGGGTCTGTTCATCGGGATGTTGACGGTGTTTTCCGCGGCGGCCTGGGCCGGTGAATCGCCGGTGCAGCTTCTGACCGCGAAGTGCGGCGCCTGCCACCTGGACGGCAAGACCTTCCAGCGGATATCGGATATCCGCAAGAGTCCGGAAGGCTGGGAAATGACCATCGTGCGCATGGGCGTCTGGCACAAGGTCGAGGTTTCGCGGCGTGATCGCCAGATCCTGGTCAAGTACCTGGCGGACAAGCAGGGCTTGGCGCCCGCCGAGAGCGCCCCTTACCGCTTCCTGATCGAGCGCCGGCCCAACGTCCAGGATGTCGTGCCGAACCCGGAGCTCACGCAGATGTGCGCCCGCTGTCACAGCTTCGGCCGGGTGGCGCTGCAAAGGCGCGACGTCGGCGAGTGGCGGAAGCTGGTGGAAACGCACGTCGGACAGTTTCCCAGCATCGAATACTCGGCCATGGGCCGGGATCGGAACTGGCTGGATCTGGCCCTGAATCAGGTGGCGCCCGAGTTGGCCAAGCGCTACCCGCTGCACACCGGGGCCTGGCGGAAATGGCAGAAGACCCGGCATATCGCCCCCACCGGAACCTGGCGCGTGGTCGGCAACCGGCCCGGTTGGGGCGAGTACACCGGCTACATGTACGTCCATGCCCAGGGCGCAGACCGCTACCGGGTCAGGTACGCATTGCGCTACGACGATGGCGACCGGCTTTCCGGCCAGGGCCACGCCATCGTCTATACCGGCTATGAATGGCGCGGGGCGGCCCGACTGGGAGATCAGGAGGTCGAATCCATCTTCGCCATGAGCGCGGACGGCAAGAAAATGTCCGGCCGCTGGTTCCGGCGCGATGCCGACGAGGTGGGCGCCCAGTTCGGCGCGGTGCGCGTCGCTGCCACCCCGCCGGGCACCGTCCTGGCGGTCTCACCGGCCTTCCTCAAGACCGGCGAGACCACGACCGTGCGTCTGTCCGGCGTGAAGCTCGGCGACCGCTACGATCTGGGAGCCGGCGTCAAGATAGACAGCTTGCGGCGGGTATCTGCCGATGAGGTCCGCCTCACCCTGACGGTGGCCAAGGGGGCGGCGATCGGCTGGCGCGACATCGGCGAGGGACATACCGCCGAGGCCGCCAGAATCGCCCTGTACCGGCGGATCGATGCGCTGCGCGTCGAACCGGCATTCGCCATCGCCCGCCTGGGCGGCGGCGGCAGCCCCATCCCGCGGGTGTCGGCGCAGTTCCAGGCGATCGCCTATCTCGACGGACCGGACGGCAAGGCCGGCACCGCCGACGACATCCGGCTCGGGCCGGTGAAGGCGAAATGGAGCGTCGAGAATTATGATTCGACGGCCAAGGCGAACGACGACCTCAAGTTCGCCGGCGTCATGGAGCCCAACGGCCAGTTCATGCCCGCCCAGGCGGGTCCCAATCCCGCCCGGCACAATCTGGACAACGTCGGCAATCTGTCGGCGGTGGCGACCTTGGCGGACGGGCAGCGTTCGCTGAGCGCGAAGGGACACCTGGTGGTCGCCGTCCAGCGCTGGAATACGCCGCCCTTACGCTGAAGGAGAACGGGATGGGAACATTGCAGTTGCAAAAGCATAACTACCGGACCGGGGGGCCGGCCAGCCGTCGCGTGTTGCTGCACGTACCGACCACCTCGCTGTTCGAACTCGACCGGGTGTCGGACGATCTGCTGGAACTGTTCGAAGCTCAGGCCGCGATCAGCGCGGACGAGGTGAGAGTCCGCTTCGACGGCCGCTATGCGCCCAGCGAAGTGTGCGACGCCCTGGACGATCTTCTGGCCTTGGGCGTCGTCGCCCCGGCCAGGAAGTCCTACGAGATTCCGCCCCGCAAAGTGAGCGATTCACCGATCAATACGCTGGTGCTGACCCTGACCACGGGCTGCAACCTGGGCTGCTCCTATTGCTACCGCGAGGATCTCGCCAGCCCCAAGGCGGCGGTCGTCATGGCGCAGGAGACGGCCACCCGGGCGGTCGACCTGCTGTTTCGGCAGGCGAAAAAGCTGCCGCGCGTGGGCATCGTTTTCTTCGGCGGCGAGCCGCTGACGCGCTTTGCCGAGCTACGCGAACTGACGCTGTACGCCGAGCGCCAGGCCGGAGCGTGCGGACAGCGGGTGGACTTTTCCCTGACGACCAATGCGACCCTGCTCACCGACGAGATGATCGATTTCTTCCGCGATCACGACTTCGGCGTAGCGGTGAGCATCGACGGCGACGAAGCGGCACACGACCGACGCCGGATCACCCTCGGCGGCAAGGGCAGCTATCGGATCGTGGCGGCGAACGTCAAGCGTCTGCTCGAGTCGCCGATGTCCCGTCCGGTTGCGGCGCGCGTCACCTTGTCGCGAGGCGGCACCGACGTCGCGCGGATCTATCGGCACCTGCACGACGAACTGGGATTCGCCGAGGTCGGCTTCGCCCCGGTCACCGACGATCCGGAATCGCCGATTTCCCTCGACGCTGCGGACATGCGCCGGATTCTCGACGGCATGAAGGCATTGGGGCGGGACTACGTCCAGGAGGCCAAGCGCGGCCGGCATCACGGCTTTTCCAACATGAACCACATGATGCGGGACCTGTGGCGGGGCACGCGCAAGACGCTGCCCTGCGGCGCCGGCCTGGGCCTGCTCGCCGCCGGCACGGACGGCAGCCTGTCGCTGTGCCATCGCTTCACCGGCACGGGGGTCGGGAATTTCGGCGACGTGACCAACGGCATTGCGCAGGAGCGGCTGGGCGAATTCATCACCGCGGCGCAGCAAGTCAATGCCGCCTGCAGCGAGTGTTCGGCGCGGGGCATCTGCGCCGGCGGTTGCTATCACGAAGCCTATGTCCGCTCGGGAGATCCTCTGGCGCCGACCTTCGGCCATTGCGACTTCGTGCGGGAGTGGCTGGCATTCGGTCTGGATTACTTCGGCGATATTTCAGCCGCCAATCCGGAATTTTTCACAGCGAAGAACATGGAACAAAGGAACCAGCGATGAAGCGTCTAATTCCCTTGAACGAAAAGGCCCGCAGCCTGGCGAGCGCGGCAGGCTCGGATGGCGAGGCGAGCCTGATGAGCAATGTCGCCGGTTGCACCACGACCTTCGATCCCGGCTGGGAGGTCGACGCCTCGGGCGGCCTGTCGGGCCTGTGCCATCCGATGGAGGCGGACCTGTACGGGTGCACCGATCCTTGCTGGTGGCCGGCGCAGGTCGGCGACAGCATGAATACCAATCAGGACTGGACCGACGGCAAGAACTCGGCCCTGCGCGATTGGCGCCAACTGCAAAGCCTCTTCCCGGAGGATTGAAGACATGAAATATTGGCTAGTTTTGCTCCTCGCGTTTTGTTCCCTGACGGCTACGGCCAAGGACTATCTGATCACGGCATCGCGGCCGAACACTCTGCACGTGATCGATCTGGCGGCGCGCAAGGTCATCCACAATTTCGTGATCCCGGGGCCGGGCATCGCCTCGGCGATTGCCGCGGTCGATGGCGGCAAGGTCGCCTATGTCCTCACCAACCACAACGAAAGCGTTTCCGGAATCGATCTGGATACCGGCAAGCAGGTGTTTCGCGCCGACATGTCCGACGGCAACGTCCGGGTGAAGTCGATGCTGGCCCTGGCGGAGAGCCAGGACGGCAAGCTCCTCTACGTCTATCAGATCCCGACCCGGCTCGACCGCAACGATTACCAGGTGCTGCCCACCCGCATCGCCGTCTATAGCACGGCCGCCGGCATCGACGCCCAGCCCCTGCGGGTGTTTCCCGCACCGCGGCGGATCAGCCTGCTGGCGCCCACGGCCAAGGGAAATCTGATCGGCCTGGGCTGGGATCTGTACCTGTTCAATCCCGCCACCGGCGCGATCGAGAAGACCTTCCCGCTGCGCCACTGGCAGCGGCATGGGCTGGGCGAACCCGACGTTCTCGATTTCTGGCCGCAGTTCGAGCGGGCGCACATGCTGTCGACGCCCTACTATGTGCCCCGCACCGACGTCGCCGCGACGGCGCCCGATGCCGAGGAAGTCGGCGTGATGAGCTTCGACCTCGACAAGGAGACCATGGCGACGACCGAGGTCGGCGCTGCCGACGTGGGCCTGTTTTCCTCGGTCGTGAATCCCGTCGACAAGAACGAGGTTTTCGCGATGATGAACCAGCTGTGCAAGATCGATCTCGCCGCCGGGAAAATCGTTCAGAGGGCCAATCTGAAACGCACCCACTATGCCATCAATATTTCTTCTGACGGCAAGGAGCTGTACCTCGGCGGGGCGACCAACATCGTCTCGGTGTACGACGCCGGCAACCTGAAAAAGCTGGCCGAAATCGACCTCCCGGGCGACAGCGACCAGGGTGCTTCCTCGCTGAGGGTCATCCAGCGTTAGCGGGGGCGACATGGCGCGAGCGATTCCAGGTCCGATCGAGCCGGGACACCGGCGTGTCCTGGCGCTGGCCTGGCCTGCGCTGATCGGCAAGCGCTGGTTGCTGCTGCGCATCCTGGCCTTGTCCATGGGTGCCAGCCTGATGCTCCTGATCCAGCCCTATCTGTCAAAGGTGCTGATCGATCAGGGCGCCATGGCCGGCAACCTGCGGGTCTTGGTCGGTTCGTGCGCGTTCATGCTGCTGACGCCCTTGTTCGGGGTGTTCCTGGAGTCGTTCAACCGCTTCGCGCATATCGATCTGTCCTCGCAGGTGCTGTTCCGCCTGCGCGAGCGGGTGTTCGGGCACCTGCAGGATCTTCCTCCCGCCTATTACGCGCGCACGGGCCTGGGCGAGCTGTTCTCCCGTTTCGACACCGACCTGGCCCAGATCCAACGCCTGGTTGTCGATTCGCCGCTGGCGGTGGTCGGCGGCCTGTTCAATCTGGCGCTGCTGACCCTGCTGATGTGCAGCTTGAGCACGCCGCTGGCCCTGCTGGTTCTGGCCGTCGTGCCGCTCCAGGTCGCCGCCGCCTGGATCAAGCGGGGCGACATAGAAAACGCCTCGCGCGAAGTCAGGGTCCGCTCCGCAGCGCTGTCGGGCTACTTTCTCGATTCCCTGCGGGCGGTGAAGTTCATCCAGGCGTCCAATACGCAATCGGCGCGCCTGGACGGCCTGCGCGACCACCACCAGGCCTACTACCAGTCCCTGCGCGCGTCGCAGCGGGCCGGGTTCGTCCTGAGCCTGCTGCAGCGGCTCGCGGGAACGCTGGGAATGGCGATCGTCGTCGGGGTCGGCGGTTGGCTGCTGATGCAGCACAAGACCACGGTCGGCGTCCTGGTGGCCTTCGTCAGCTATGCCGCGCGCGCGAGCGGGCCGGTGAACACCCTGCTGGGGGTTTTTTCCGGCTGGCAGCGGGCCCGCATCAGTCTCACCCGCGTCGCCGAACTGATGGACAGCGCGCCGCTGCGCCAAGCCCGGGCGACCAATCCGTCCGTGCCCGGGATCTGCCGCGGAGAGGTCGAATTCAGAGGCGTCGACTACCGGCACGACGCCGAGGTCAGCGTCCTGCGCGATGCCTCTTTCCGCATCGGTGCCGGCAGCAAGACGGTGTTGCTCGGGGTGTCGGGCGGGGGCAAGTCGACGCTGGCCGATCTGCTGCTGTGCCATTGCCTGCCCCAGGCGGGCGCAATCCTGCTCGACGGCATCGATATCGCCGACATCGATCTGGGGGAGCTGCGGCGCAGCGTGTCGGTCGTCGAACAGGAGCCGGTGTTTTTTCCTGGAACGGTGGCGGACAACCTCCGTTACGTGGCACCGTGGGCGGGCGACGAAGAAATCCGGGCGGCGATGACGGCGGCCGGACTCGATCTCGAACGCGTCGCGCCGGGACGCCAACTGGGCGCGGCCAGTTTCGCGCTGTCGCGCGGGGAGCGGATGCGCCTGGCGCTGGCCCGCGCGATCCTGCAGCAGCCGGCGGTGCTGATCCTCGACGAGACCACCAGTTCCGTCGACCGGACGCTGGCGCTGGCCATCATGGGCTGCGTGGACCAGATCTTTGCCGGCAAGACCCGGATCGTGATCACCCATGATCCGCTGCTCGCTGGCGAGGTCGACCAGGTGTGCGTGCTCCGCTGCGGGCAGGTAAGCAGCAAATCTGCGGGGTTCACCCATGCCGCCTAGCGTCGGCATCGTCGACAGCGGCGTTGCGCCGGCGTTGAGGCCCCAACTGGCCGCCGAAACGCGTCTTCTTCGGCGGCACGACGGCGGCGTCGACCGGGCGCCGGCCAGCGACGATGCGCTCGGTCACGGCTCGGAGATTGCTAAGATCGTTCTCGCTCTTGCGCCGGCTGCGTCCTTGGTATGCGCCCAGGCTTTCTCGGATCGCCGCAGCGCCGATGCCGCCTTGGTGGCGGAGGGCATCCTCTGGTGCCTGGAGCAGCGCGTCCGCCTGATCAACTTGAGCCTGGGCGTCCGCTCAGACATCGAGGCGCTGCGCCACGCCTGCGACCTGGCCGTGGCCTCCGGTGCCTTGCTGGTCGCCGCTTTTCCGGCGCGGGGGGATGCGGTCTATCCGGCCGCTTATCCAGGCGTGCTGGCGGTGTCCGGCGACGCACGCTGCGGCGGGGAATGCTGGTCGGTGTTGGAGCCTGGGCAACTGCTGGGCGCCGCCACCTTCGCCGCCGACGGGCAAGCGCATGGCGGGGCCAGCTATGCCGCGGCGCGGATAAGCGGCCTCGCCGCACGCTTCTTCGGCGCACGGCCGCGTGCGGATGTTCGGGATTGCCGGGCCTGGCTGGAATCCGACGCGGCGTTTTGCGGTCGCGAACGCAGATCGACGCCGAGGGCGGCCTGATGCCGTCCATGGAAATCGGCATCGCAATTACTGATCCGCGCCGGCTGGTGGCGCTAAATGCGCTGTCTATGCTCACGGTAGCCGACATCGCCGGATTCCTGGGAGACGACGCTGCGACCGAAATGGTGCCCAGGGATGCCATCGCGAGCCACCTCTATTTCGGCAGCGAATTTTGCGAGCATCTTTTCCCCGACCGGCAGGCGCAGAAGCAGGCCATAGCGGTCGCCGGGAATCTCGGCCTGACGCCGGTTCTCGCCACGCCGGTGGCTAACGACGCGCTGGTGGCGAAGATTGGCGAAGCTGCGGCGGCGCTGCCGGAGACGGCTGAAATCCTCGTCAATGACTGGGGCGTCGCGAGCTTCCTGCGCGCGGCTTATCCGCAACGACGGCTCGTCGCCGGGCGACAACTGGCGAAGATGATCAAGGATCCGCGCGTGCCGTCTGCGACGTGGATGAAGCCGTATCCCAGCAGCTATGGGACGCCGGGACACCGGCGCCTGCTCGAGCGCTTGGGCATCGGGCGCATCGAGCTGGACGTGCCGCCCTTTGCCACGCCAGGGATGTATGCCGTCGCCGGCCTCGAGCTCAGCGTCTGGGCACCTTATGCCTACGTGGCGAAGGGGCGCATCTGCAAGGTCGGATCGCTGCGGCAGGGCCTCCCGGAAAAATTCGCGCCAGGGCGCCCGTGTCATCGCGAGTGCCTGGGCATCGTCGAGGTCGGCACAAAAGCTTCCCCTGCGGGAATCGTTTCCTACGCCCGGGGCAACAGCATCTACTATCGACACGACGCGGCAATGGCGGAGTTGGTGCGCGGCGCCCTCGCCTCGGGCGACGTCACGCGTCTGGTGCTTTCCGGAGTCTGATATGAAGGTGACCGCCCCGATCAGCCGGATCGACGAAATCGAGCCTCTGGCAGCGGCCGGGGCTGACGAACTTTACTGCGGGGTGGTGCCGAAGGAGTGGATTGCCAGGTTCAATACCGGCGCGGTCAATCGCCGTTACTTCGGCAACCTGGGCGGACTTGAGGAATTGCGGGATGCCGTCGCTATTGCACAGCGCAGCGGGGCCAAGCTCTTCATGGTCCTGAATGCCCAGAGCTATGGCGGTACGCATCAGGATGCGCTGGTGGAGCTGGCCGGCCGCTTCCGGGATTTCGGAGGCGATGCCGTGATCGTCGCCGATATCGCGCTGATCGCCGAGCTGCGCGAGCGCCAGCCGGATTTGGCCATCCACGTCAGTTCGGTCGCCGGTTGCAGGAACAGCGCCGGCATCGGCTTCTACCGGGATTTGGGCGTCAGGCGCGTGATTCTCCCGCGCGACGTCACGCTCGACGAGATAGGCGCGATGGCACGGGCAGCCGACGGAGTCGAAATCGAGGCTTTCGTCCTCAACGACGGCTGCGTCTTTGAGGAGGGCGTCTGCCATTCGATTCATCTTCCCGCCAATCAGGGCGGCCCGATTTGCATCGACAGCCGGACCTTCGACTACCGGGACGCCAAGGGGGGCAGGATCTCCGAAAGAACCGCGCGCAAGCTGCGCGAGAACGACAAGGACTACAAGCGCTGGCTCTGGTACCGCTTCGGCTGCGGATTCTCGACCACCCCCGAGGGCTACCCGTTCGGGCCCTGCGGTCTATGCGCGATTTCTCGTCTGGAGGCGGCGGGCGTCACCTCAATCAAGATCGCAGGGCGTGAGGGCGCCACCGAACGGAAGCTGAAGAGCGCCGAAATGGTGCGCGCGGTGGTGGACCGCGTTCATGGTGGCAGTCCGCACCAGGAAGCTGCTAAGTTTGCTGTCGGTATTCGCAAGGCTGAAGAGCACTGCCGCACCGGATTCATGTGCTACTACCCGGAGGTACGCTGGCAGCATGGGAGCCAAACAGAATGAAGCCCGAGCAAATCGCGCGCTATCCATAGGAGTCGCAGCGCACCGCCGGGCGCCACCCTCTGCCGGTTATTTTACAAAAGGTCTATGATCGGAAGCGATCCAGAAGGCTCCGGATCGCCACAAGATCGATAGGAGGATGGACCATGGCAAAGAACTCAGCTAAGAAGTCTGGAGAAGCCGTCTATAAGATCGTCGAGGTCGTTGGCTCCAGCCCGACCTCTTGGGAGGACGCTGCCAGCGCCGCAGTGAAGACGGCGGCAAAGTCCCTGCGGGATCTGCGCGTCGCAGAAATCACCAAGCTCGACATGAAAATCGAAGGCGGCAAGGTGGCCGCTTATCGGGCGCGGGTATCGTTGTCGTTCAAGTACGAAAGCTGAATACCTGCGGCGGGTCGCAAACCACAGCCGCAATGCGCGATCTCGACCACGGCGCCCAGCGATGGCGGGCAGCCACCAGCGAACCCCGGCGGGCCTGGATCCATCCCCAATACGGGCCCACCGGAAGGACCAGCAGCGCCAGCTGCAGGGAGACGTGCAGGCGGGTGACGCTGAAGAACGCCGTTTGACTGAAAGATGGCCGGCCAGGTCTCGCGCCTGAGGGCGAAGAACATCTGGACGGCGGCTGATTCCGCTGCGCGCGATGACTTCCTGTACCGGCGTAAACACGCAATAGGCTGCGGCCACCAAAACGATATAGGCGCTCCTTTCGCCTTTTATACACCTCTTGCAGTTGAGAACTGTTCTCATCTATAATGAGAACAGTTCTCAACTAAACCCATTTTTAAAGATCTTCCCGATGCGCAGAGTTTTCGTTGAATCGACCAGACGCTTTTCAGCTCAAGTGGCGCTGCTGACTCTTACCGGGTTTTCGGTTCCGGCCCCCGCCTACCAGCCTCTAATCACCGACGACACGGGTACTCAGGGCGGTGGCGGCAACCAACTCGAGTTTTCGTTTAACGAGGATCGAGAAAAAGAACCCGGCAACATCGAACGTTTGCGCACCCTGCCCATCGTCTATACGCGCGGCCTGACCGGGACGCTCGACGTTTATGCGGGGTTCAGCTACGCCCGGTTCCGATCGAGCACCTCCGAGGACGAAGTGAGCGGCGGTGGCAATCCTTCATTCGGAGCCAAGTGGCGCTTCTACGAAAAGAGCCAGACCAGTTTCGCGGTCAAGCCGGAACTTCTCTTCCCTGTGAGTGCAAACCGCGAAAGTGCGGGATTAGGCGCGGGGAAGACCTCCGGCAGCTTGACGCTTGTTCTCACGCAGAACGTTCCATTCGGCGCCATACACATCAACGCAGCTGTGGGCCGCGCACGCTATCGCGATCCTTTGAACAATCCCGACACGACGACGATGCGCACCTCGATCGCCCCCGTGTGGGATCTCACCGATCAATGGCGGTTGGCCTTGGATCTGGGAACGGAATCCGCGCACGCTGAAGGCACCAGGCTACGCTCGAATTTCTTAGAGCTTGGCGCGATCTACTCGCCGAGCAAGGATCTTGATTTCGCGCTCGGTATCGTTCGCACCTCCGGCAGCCCGCGAACGACGAAGCATACAGCCACCGCAGGCATTACCTGGCGATTCCGGTGAGCGGGAAGGACAACCTAGGAGCTCAATGTGAACGCAGAACGCGATATTTCCGCCGCGACGCTCGATCTCGCGTCGCTTGGTCAGGCGCTGACCGTACGGCGGGTTCAGGCCCCGCACGCCGCGCCAGAATGGGCGCGCTGGCTTGAAGAAATCGGCTTCATCGTCGGCGAACGCGTGATGTTGATAACGCGCGGTCTGCCCGGCGGCGATCCGCTGGTGGTCCGGATCGGCCAGTCGACCTTTGCCTTGCGTCGGGCCGAAGCGGCCTGCGTGCAGGTGGCGCCCGCGGGTCGTGCAAGTCTTGAGGAGTGCAAGGCATGAACCAAGCCGTCATTCACTTCCACCCGAGCGGGCCATTGCTTGCCCTGGTCGGCAATCCAAACTGTGGCAAGACCGCACTGTTCAATCTGCTCACCGGCAGCCGGCAGAAGGTCGCCAACTATGCAGGTGTGACCGTCGAGCGCAAGGAGGGTCGGCTCACCACCCCTGCCGGCAGATCGCTGCGCGTACTCGACCTGCCCGGCGCTTACAGCTTGTACCCGCGCTCGCCTGATGAACGCGTGACCTGCGACGTGCTCTTCGGTCGAGCGGCCGGCGAAAAGCGGCCGGACCTGGTGGTGTGCGTGGTCGACGCCACCAACCTGCGGCGCAATCTGCGTCTGGCGCTCGCGGTCAAGCGTCTCGGCCTGCCCTGCGTCGTGGCGCTCAACATGACTGATCTGGCCGAGAAGCGCGGCATCAAGGTCGACGCGGCGCCGCTGGCGGCCGAACTTGGCGTGCCGGTGGTCAGTACCGTCGCCATACAGAGTAAGGGCGTCGAGTCCTTGCTCGCGCTGTTCGACGATCAGAATCTATGGCGCTCCGTCGCCCTGACGACGCCTGCGCGCGGCCTCGCCGCATCGGCAGCGGCCGCCGATTTCCCCAGCCACGAGTCCGACCACATCATGGTGCGTCAGATCCTGCAACGCCTGGGCCTGGACGAAGTCGTGCCGCACACGCCGAGTGATCGCATCGACCGCGTCGTATTGCACCCGGTCGTCGGGCCATTGCTGCTGGCATTGATACTGTTCCTGGTCTTTCAGGCGGTATTCGCTGGGGCCGAGACCCCGATGTCCCTGATCAAAACGGCCACCACCGAACTGGGCGCGGCGGTGGCTGCGGCATTGCCGAATACCTGGCTCAAGAGCCTAATCGTGGATGGCGTGATCGCCGGAGCCAGCGGCGTGCTGGTCTTCCTGCCGCAGATCGTGATTCTCTACTTTTTCATTCTCGTGCTGGAGGAGTCAGGCTACCTGCCGCGCGCCGCCTTCCTGCTCGACCGGTTGATGGGTGGCGTCGGTCTGAGCGGACGTTCTTTCATCCCGCTGCTATCGAGCTTCGCTTGCGCCATCCCCGGCATCATGGCCACGCGCACCATCGCCAATCCGCGCGACCGGCTGGTGACGATCATGATCGCGCCGCTGATGACCTGCTCGGCCCGTCTCCCCGTCTACGCGCTGCTGATCGGCGCCTTCATTCCGCAGCGCCTGGTGTGGGGTACGCTGGAGCTGCAGGGGCTGGTCTTGTTGGCTCTGTACTTTGCGGGTGTTGCCGGTGCGCTGGCGGTGGCCCTGGCGCTCAAACGATTTACCGCCGCCGGCCGCCAGGTGCGCCCGCTGATGATGGAATTGCCCAGCTTTCACTTGCCGACGGTACGCAACATCGCGATCGGTATTTGGCAAAGGGTGGAGATATTCATGAAACGGGTCGGCGGCATCGTCCTCGTCCTGACCATCCTGCTGTGGTTTCTGGCGAGCTTCCCGTCGCCGCCGGCGGGAGCGACCGGATCCGCCATCGAGTATAGTCTGGCGGGCTTGTTGGGCAAGGCGCTGGCCGTGATCTTCAAGCCGATCGGCTTCAACTGGCAGATCAGCATCGCGCTGGTCCCGGGACTGGCGGCGCGGGAAGTGGCGGTGAGCGCATTGGGTACCGTGTACGCGCTCTCGGCAACGGGTAATGACACTGCACAAGCCCTCGCGCCGCTGATCGCGCAGAGCTGGAGCCTGGCCACGGCCCTGTCCCTGCTCGCCTGGTATGTGTTTGCGCCGCAGTGTTTGGCCACGCTGGCGGCTGTCAAGCGCGAGACCGGCGGCTGGACGATGCCGCTGGTCATGGCCGGCTATCTGTTTGCGCTGGCTTATGCCGCTTCCTTCCTCACCTATCGAATGGCGCTGGCCATGGGAGCTGGCTGAAATGACCGTTTGACGCGGCTTATCCCCGGCGGACTTTATTGTTTCCTATCGCCATCAATCACCACAATGTTTCGCGCTCGGCCGATGAGGTGATTTTGTGTATCGAGAGATCTGCTCCGTTGTACTCCTCCTCGGGGTCCAGCCGTAGGCCGACTAAGTATTTCAGCATTCCATACACGGCAAAGCCGCCGATCAGCGCGACCGCCACGCCCAGGACGGTGCCGGCGATCTGCGACATCAGGCTGACCCCGCCCAAACCGCCCAGGCTCTTGATCCCGAAGATGCCGGCGGCGATGCCGCCCCAGGCGCCGCAGAGGCCATGCAGCGGCCAGACGCCGAGCACGTCGTCGATTTTCCAGCGGTTCTGCGTCAGCGTAAACATCCAGACGAACATCGCCCCGGCGATGCCGCCGGTGACCAGTGCGCCGATCGGGTGCATCACGTCCGAGCCGGCGCAGATCGCCACCAGGCCGGCGAGCGGCCCGTTATGCACGAAACCGGGGTCGTTTCTACCCGCCACCAATGCCGCGAGGGTGCCGCCGACCATGGCCATCAGGGAATTGATCGCGACCAGACCGGACACCTTTTGCAGCGATTGAGCGCTCATCACGTTGAAGCCGAACCAGCCGACGGTGAGTATCCATGCGCCCAGGGCCAGGAAGGGGACGCTCGAAGGCGGATGGGCGGCCACCGCCCCATCCTTGCTGTAACGGCCACGTCGGGCGCCGAGCAAGAGCACCGCGGAGAGGCCGATCCAGCCGCCCATCGCATGCACCACCACGGAACCTGCAAAGTCATGAAACTCCGCACCGAAAGTCGCTAGTAGCCACGCCTGCACGCCGAACGCGTGGTTCCAGGCGATGCCCTCGAAGAAGGGATAGACGAAGCCGACCAGCAGAAAGGTGGCGGCGAGTTGCGGATTGAACTTGGCGCGCTCGGCGATGCCGCCCGAGACGATGGCCGGAATCGCGGCGGCAAAGGTCAGCAGGAAGAAGAACTTGACCAGCTCGTAACCATTCTTCTGCGACAGTATCTCGGCGCCGGAGAAAAAATTGACGCCGTAGGCGATGCCATACCCGATGAAAAAATAGGCCAGGGTGGACACCGAGAAGTCGGCCAGGATCTTCACCAGCGCATTGATCTGATTCTTCTTGCGCACCGTGCCGAGTTCGAGGAAGGCGAATCCGGCGTGCATCGCCAGGATCATGATGGCGCCGAGCAGAATGAACAGGACATCACTGGCGTTCTTGAGATTCTCCATTTTGGGGCTCCGTTTGCACTAATCGGATGCATTCAGCAAAAAGCGCACCAAAATATTCAATCATTGCGATACAACAACTTACAGTTCTATATAAAATAGCCGAAGAGGAAATAGCACCAACATGGTGCTTTGCATCGGTAAAAGGCACCGATAGCGTGCATATTCATTTTGGCGTATAGAATCTGGGCAGCAGCACCCACATCTGCCCCTTCTGATGCATCTTGCCGGCCTGGGCGCCGGCGGCATCACCGGAACCCCAGTAGAAGTCCGCGCGCACCGGCCCGCGAATAGCGCCGCCGGTATCCTGGGCCAGCATCAGCCTCGATAGCGGGCGCTCGCTGTCAGGATAAGTGGTGACTAGCCATACCGGAGCGCCCAGGGGCGTGAATTTCGGGTCGACGGCGATGCTGCGCTCGGGGCTCAGCGGCACCCCGAGCGCGCCGGGAGGCCCCTCCCCGGTGAGCGGCAGCTCCCTGAAAAAGACCATGCTCGGGTTGGCATCGAGCAGTTGCTGCTGGCGCCTGGGGTGGGCCTTGACCCAGGCCTTGATGCCCTGCATCGACGCCTGACCGGGCTTGAGCTGGCCGTGATCGATCAGCCAGCGGCCGATCGACCGGTAGGGGTGGCCGTTCTGATCGGCATAACTGACCCGGATCCGGCTACCGTCGTCGAGCTGCACCTGGCCCGAGCCCTGTATCTGCATGAAGAACAGGTCGATGGCGTCATCGACCCAGAGCAGCACGTCGTCGGTTCGCTGCGCCTTGTCCCATTCTTCGCGCGAAAAGTAGGGCACCAGCCGTCGGCCTTCTATCCTGCCGCGCAGACGCATGTGCTTGAGTTCCGGATAGAGATCGCCGAGTTCGACGTCGATGAGGTCGGAGGGCACGCCCTGGACCGGATAGAGGTAGGGCGGCTTGTGCGTGCGGCTACCGCGCAGGATCGGCTCGTAGTAGCCGGTGACCAGCCCCTCCCGGCCGCCATCGGGATCAACCAGTTGCCAGGGCTGGAATTGCGCCTCGAACCAGGCGGTGAGCGCCGGACCGTCGTTATTTTCCAGGGCGCGCGCGGACGAGCAGGTCTCGGTCCACATCTCTTTTTTTTCCAGCGCATCGCAAGAGCGCAGGAAGGCGGCGAATGCCGGCGCGAGATCTTCCTCACCCCAGCCGGGAAGGTTCTCCCAGGCAGCGCTCTCTAACGGCTTGGCCGGCGGCGCGGGGCGCTCGGGTGCCACCGGGCAGACGGGACAGGGCGCCGGGGCAGGAGCAGGGGGCTGGACGGCGCAACCGGCGAGCAACAGGATGGTCAGGGAAGCGAATATTCGGGACATGTATCTGTTAGAGTTTCGGGTTTTCGAACCCGCAAGCTTAACCCGAGACGCGCGCCCAGGGGGATCCGTCCGAGCTTCAGCGGGCCGTCCGACATGACCGATCGGAGCAAGCCGATGGATGAGCTGTCCCGTTTCCTGACACGCGCCGAGGCGCTGCTGGCGCGCGTCGAAGCCCTGCTCCCGGCGCCGTTGCCGGCGCCAGACTGGCGCGCCGCCGTCGCCTTTCGCTGGCAAAAGCGCAACGGTCGCGGCCACCTTCAGGCGGTGAGCAAGCCGCACCACATCCGCCTCAAGGATCTGCAGGGCATTGAGGAGCAGAAGGCGCGCATCGAACAGAACACCCGCCAATTCGTCGCCGGCAGGAGCGCCAACAACGTGCTGCTCACCGGCGCGCGCGGCACCGGCAAGTCCTCGCTGGTGAAGGGCGTGCTCGATCAGTACGCGGCCAAGGGGCTGCGCCTGATCGAGGTGGACAAGAACGACCTCACCGATCTGGCGGAGATCGTAGACCTGATCGAGGGCCGGCCGGAGCGCTTCATCATCTTCTGCGACGACCTCTCTTTCGAGACCAGCGAACCCGGCTACAAAGCCTTGAAGAGCGTGCTCGACGGCTCGATCGCCGGCATGCCCGAAAACCTGTTGCTCTACGCCACTTCCAATCGGCGCCACCTGATGCCCGAATACCTGGCAGAGAATCTTGATGCCAAGCACATCGGTGCGGAGATCCACCCGGGCGAGACCGTGGAGGAGAAGATTTCGCTCTCCGAGCGCTTCGGCCTGTGGCTCTCCTTTTACCCCTTCGACCAGGAACATTACCTGGCGATCTGCGCCCACTGGCTGCGCGAGTACGGCTTGACCGACAAGGAGATCGAGGCGGCTCGCGGCGAGGCGCTGCAATGGGCGTTGATGCGCAGCTCTCGCAGCGGCCGCGCCGCCTGGCAATTCGCCCGCGACCACGCGGGGCGCAGTCGTCGCAAACGCGGATGACGCGGGTCGAAGTCGCCGCGGCGGTGATTCTCCGCCCCGACGGCAGCTTCCTGTTCGGCCGCCGGCCGCCCGGCGGTTTCTACCCCGGGTACTGGGAATTTCCCGGCGGCAAGGTGGAGGTGGGCGAGACGCCCCGGGACGCGCTGCTGCGCGAACTGCAGGAAGAGCTCGGGATAACGGTCGAGCAGGCCCATCCCTGGATCACCCGCGAATTCCATTACGAGCACGCCGATGTGCGTCTGCATTTTTTTCGCGTGTTGCGCTGGACCGGGGACTTGCGGCTGCTGCAGCACGATGCGATCGCGTGGCAGCACGCGGACAGAGTCACCGTCGCGCCGCTGCTCCCGGCCAATGCGCCGGTGCTGGCGGCGCTGGCCCTGCCGGATTTCTACGCCATCAGCCACGCCGGCGAGATCGGCGCCGAGCGCCAGCTCGACGCCCTGGACCGGGCGCTGGCCCGCGGCCTGCGTCTGGTGCAGTTGCGCGAGCCTGCCCTTGCCGCCGACCAACGCGCCGCCTTCGCCGCTGCGGCGATCGATCTTTGCCGCCGCTTCGGTGCCCGAGTGCTGATCAACGCCGACCTGGCGCTGGCGGAGAATGTAGGCGCCGACGGCGTGCATCTGACCGCAACGCAATTGCTGTCCCTCTCGCGCAGGCCTGGGTTCCCCCTGGTCGCAGCCTCCTGCCACGACGAGCAAGAGCTCGCCCAGGCGGCGAGCCTCGGCCTGGACTTCGTCGTGCTGGGACCGGTCATGGAAACCGCCAGCCATCCCGGCCGGCCGGGAATGGGCTGGGAAACCTTCGCGGGTCTGGCGGCAGCTTATCCGCTGCCTATCTTCGCGCTCGGCGGGCTGGCTCAAGAAGACCGGGATACGGCCTGGGCCGCCGGCGCCCACGGCATCGCTGCCATCCGCGCGGCCTGGGAATAGTCGGGTATCAATCCGGTAGGTCGGTATCGGGCGGCGGCTCGGGCTCGGGCACGCGGTAGTCCTCGGCCGCCCAGGCGCCCAGGTCGATCTTCTTGCAGCGCTCGGAACAGAACGGGCGGAAACGGTTCTCGGCCACCCAGGCCACGGGCTTGCCGCAGGTGGGGCAGGTTACGAAGCGCGGAGAGGAACCGCCGGCGCTCACAGATTGCAGAAGGAAAGATGTAAAAAGCCAGGGATCAATTGCTGGCGGCTAGTGTTGTGTTTACAAAGCATATAAAGCTACTCACTTAGCTACTCAAAAAGCGTCATCTGGCTTAAGCCGGAGTACCACTTCACTTGGCAAACCCAAGACGACGGCGCTGCCTCCCTGCGGATTCTACGCCAGCCCCTTCCCAGATTGTGTGCGCGACCTCGTGCACGCTGCGGTTTGCCCAGGGCCTTCACTTATTTTCAAACCGTTGTGCCAGCGCCACGAGCGTCATGTTCTCGGCGATCGCATCATGCGGAATGAGCAGGTATTGCCAGGGCTTGCCGCCGTAACTTGCCGCATGGTCGCTGGCTTGTTTGCACCATTTCACGGCTACGTCGCGCTTGGCGAGCACCACCGGGTCTTCCATCTCGTTCTTCGCCTTGGGTTCAAGCATGTAGATGCTAGCGCTGGTCTCGGCAACAAAATCAGGTTGATATTCGGGATGGTCGGCACCCGATTTGTAAAAGAGCTGAAACTGGCCCTTGGCTGGCCTGAACCACTTCAGCGCTTCGCGTTCGAGAATCACAGCGAGTTTGCGCTCCGCATCGGAATCGAATTTCTGCACGCCATACAGGCAACGCTTGAAGCCGCCAAACATGTACTTCGTCATGTTGCTCTTTTCTGCCGGCGATACGCGGTAATCCGCGACGGGCTGCTCGGCAGTCAGTGTATAGGCGCTGGGCTTCAACTCTGTCCAGCCCTTGCTGATTTTCACCTCATAATCGGTCACGTCTTCCCAGTAGTGGTCCTGCATCTGCGCGTGGATGAAACGGGCGATGTCGCGCTGATAGCAGCGCAGCACCTTGCGTATGTCTTCCTCGGAGAGGTAGCTCTGGAAATGCCTGACGGTCTGCGCTGCAAGGTCGTAGAGTAACTCGGCGTGGTCATCGTAAGAGATATCGTTGAAGTCCACCAGTCCGCTGACCACATAATCCTCCAGACGCACTTCCTCGATTCCGCCATGACCGAGCGACAACACTTCAAGCTGATTGGTGCGCAGGTGCTGAATCCATAGCTCGTCAGAAACAGCCGGGTATTTCAGCGTATCCAGCTTCAGCGCGAAGGGCTTGAAGCCTGCTTTTATCTCCCCCTTTGGCACCACGAGGATGCGCGGGATGTCGATGGTCTGCTGCGTGACAAGCTCGACAGTTTTTGCCACTACCGCAGCAATATCTGTCTTTTCGGTGACGCCCTCCAGCTCCAACTGCGCTGGTCGATGTTGTTCCTCGACTGCCTTGACGATGGCGGCTTGTATCTCCGGTCGCTTCAGATGTTCCACCGTTGGCAAGGTCTGCGGTTGATTCTCCAGCTTGCGAATCACTTCCCAGGCGAGTTGCGCGACTTCCTGATCACTTGGCTTGGCGAAAGCGGGCTTCACGTCCGTCGCCGCAAGGGCCGTGCTGTTCGTGACCTGTTCCGGCTGCAAGCCCAACCTGGTTGCAAGCTGCGACTGTGACACTACCGTAACCGTCTTCTTGGCAAGCTGGTCCGGATCGAGCACCACCGACCGCATGCGGATGGCCGAGCCTGGCTTGCTCGCTTCGTCGATGATCTCCTGAAACTTGTCGTGGGCGATGATGTTCAGCCTATCCACCGCAGTCACGCCAGTGCGCTTGCCGTAGGGTAGACGCAGGCCGCGTCCGATCGACTGCTCGATCAGGATGCGCGCGTTGGCTGCCCGCAGCGGTACGATGGTGTAGAGGTTGGTCACGTCCCAACCTTCTTTCAGCATATTGACGTGGATCACGATCTCCGTTGGCTCTTCGGTGTGTTCCACCTTCAAGAGCCGCTCGATCATCTCTTCTTCCTCGGCGCCAGACTTGCTGGAATCCACCTGGATCACCTTGTCTTTGTAGCGTCCGTCGAAAAAGGCAGCGGACTGAATCAATTGCAGCAGCGCTCCGGCATGCGTGGTATCGCGCGCGATCACCAGCAGAAAGGGCTTGACGATCTTGTTGTCGGTCTCGCGCGCATAGGTTTCCAGATCGACCTTCACGCTTTCGTGCAGACGCACGCCATCCTCCAGCTTCAGGCGCTCGATCTCCTCCGGCGACATTCCGGCCGGGTTGAAATTCTTGCGCGTGACCACCGCCGGTTCCTTCACGAAGCCATCGGCCATGGCCGTGCCGAGCGGATAGTCGTAGATCACATTCTTGAACGCCAGCGCGCCCCGGTTCGCCTCCACAAAGGGCGTCGCCGTCAGTTCCAGCCCGATGATGGGCTTCAACTCGTTGATGGCGCGCAGCCCCGCGCTGGCACGGTAGCGGTGCGACTCATCCATCAGCAGCACCAGGTCCGGCAGCCCGGCCAGATAGTCGAAGTAGCTCTCCCCGATGTACTCCGACAGGCGCTTGATGCGCGGCGCCTTGCCGCCCCGCACTTCAGAGGTGATCTTGGAAATGTTGAAAATGTTGATCTTGCAGCGAAGCAGCGCATCGAACAGCGACCCCGCCATCGCCTCGTAGTTGTCGCCGGTAATGATGGCCGGCGCATCGATGGCGAATTCGGCAATGCCCTTGAACACATACTTCGGCGTGTTCGGCGTAAAGTCCGTGATCAGCTTGTTGTAGATGGTCAGGTTGGGCGCCAGCACAAAGAAGTTGTTGATGCCGTGCGCCAGATGCAGATAACTGATGAAGGCGCCCATCAACCGTGTCTTGCCGACGCCCGTGGCCAGCGCAAAACACAGCGAGGCGAAATCGCGCTCGAAGTCGGTGACCGACGGGAACTCACTGCGGATCGCCGCCAGCGCCGCCGCAACATCGGCGTCCTTGCGTGGCGGCGCAATCTCGGTAATACGATCCAGAATCTCCAGCGAGCGGCGCTGCGGTGGGCGCAGCGACAGACGTCCAGCAATGGCATTGACGTGACGGTTCATGCCTTACCCTCGCTCTTCTTCGCAGACAGTCTTGCCGGCTTGCGTGTCTTCTCGATAGCCTTGGCCGACTTTTCAACGGCGGCGTCGAAATCCTGCTCGGCCCTGCTCGGCGCTGCCAGCAGCTGCCGGCGGTAAAGCTCGAATTCCGCTTCGGCCTTTGCTTGCGCCACTTCTGCCGCCACCTTGCCGGCATGGGTAAGCACCTCGCGCTCGGTCATACGCAGGAAGTCGTCCAGCCGGGCGATCCAGTCGCGCATGGTCATCACCTTGCGCGACTGCGCTTGCAGTTCCGCGATCTCGATGTAGGCGTTGACGATGCGGTTCAGTGTGTCGAGCTCTTTCTCGTCGAGATAGTTCTTGGCAATGCTCACATCGGCCTTGCGTATGGCCCCGCCCTTCGATGCACCGGCCCAGCTTGTCAGGCCCATATTCGGCGTCGCGGCATCCGCACGCTGCACCACCAGTTCCGCCGCAGTGTGGCCATGAGCGGCCCAATGCATCTTGTTTTGCACCGTGGCGAAGAACAGCTGCGACGCTTCAGCCGACGGATCGTAATCGATACTGGTGGCGTAGATGTCAAGCACCTTCTTCCAAAAAACTTTTTCGGAAGAGCGAATGTCGCGGATACGCGCCAACAACTCCTCGAAATAGTTATCATCCTTGCCGCCCTTGAAGCGTTCGTCGTCCAGCACGAAACCTTTGACGAGATAATCCCTGAGCGTCTCCGTGGCCCAGCGCCGGAACTGCACGCCTCGATGCGAGCGCACCCGATAGCCCAAGTACAGAATCGCCTCAAGGTTGTAGTGGTCCACCAGCCGTTCCACTTCCCGTGCGGCTTCGCGAGCAACTATTCGGAATTTCCGAATAGTTCGATCTGCCGCGAGTTCTCCATCCCCGAACAGCACCCGCAAGTGTCCATTGATGGTCGGCACACTGACTTGGTACAACTCCGCAAGCTGCTTCTGCGTCAGCCATACTGTGTCCTCCGACACCCGCAACTGAATGCGGGCCTTGCCGTCCGGCGCCTGATAGAGCAAAACTTCGCCAGCCATGGTGGAAGATTCTGGTAATGTCTTCGGGGGCGTTTTCTTCATTGCGACTCTCCATCACCAAAAAGGGCTTGCTGCCCCGGCTCGGGAGGCTTCTGCGGCAGGTTCTCCACTCGCAGGCTGTAATCGTCGTGCCCCCATTCGCAGCGGGAGAGCACCTGCTTGGGAATCTTCTTCACCGTCACGTTGGGGTAATCGCCGCGCCCACGGAAAGCAGGGCACAACACCAGCAGCGAACGCTCGGTTCCCACCTCGTCGGCGAGCTGCTGCAACTGCTCGTGGTTCAGTGTGGCGGTGGTGACATAGATAAAGTCGCACTCGGTGGAATGACCGTGCTGCCAATACACCGCGTCGGACGGCGCGTAGATGAAACCCTCCAGCTTGCACAACGCCTCGGCCAGCATCACCGCGTTGTAGTCATGATGAATGACCCAGTTGCCCCACTTGTCCTTTTCCAGCAATGAGGGCGCGAGGCGGTAGTAGCGGAAACCGCCGCCACCTTGCCAAGCCACCGTTTCGGTGATGCCACCCGGGTCTGCGCCATCGATGACCTTCTTCAGGCGCGGGACGATGTGGGTGTGACATGTGGCCTCGATAACTTCGACCATGAGCCAGCGGCGGCCCATCTTGTGTGCGACTGCGCCGGTTGTGCCAGAACCCCCGAAGGAGTCAAGGACTAGGTCGCCGGGATTAGTCGCGATCTCGATAACCTGACGAAGAAGGCGCTCTGGTTTTGGGGTGTCAAACGGAACGACATCGGGGAATAAGGCTTGAATTTCTCGTTTGGCCTCTTGCGAATGTCCTACATCCGTATGCGGCCACCAGCTCCTTGGAACGAGACCACTTTGGACCTCGTTGAGGAATATCTTCAGCGCGGGCACGTTGTCCCCGTTCGCACCAAACGAGATGCGGCCGTCAGTTACTAAGCGCCAAAACTCGCTCTCTACCATTCGCCAATGGCTCCCTTTCGGCGGCTTAATCTCACGTCCTGAAGGTGTCTTGACCAAGTACATCAAGCCTTCGTGCCGCTCTTCAGCAGCGAATATTGGTCCTAGCCTCCAAGCGCCGCGGGGGTCGTTGTCAAGATTAACGTATTTACTCGCACTCTTCTCATCTCGTGGCAGGAGACGTCGCACGCGCTTCCAGTCCAGCCCCATCGGAGCATAGATCAACACATAGTTGTGCGATGGCGAGATTGCAGCGGCATTGCTACGACCATAGAAGTTTTCCCAAACGATCGACGAGATAAATGCCCGTCGCCCAAACACCTCATCGCACAGCACCTTAAGATAATGCGCCTCGTTGTCATCGATGGTGATCCACAGCGAGCCGTCCTCCGACAGCAAGCGCCGGATGATTTCCAACCGGTCGCGCATCAGCGACAGCCAGATCGAATGCTCCACCCCGTCGTCGTAATGGGTGAAGGCACTTCCGGTGTTGTAGGGCGGGTCGATGAATACACACTTCACCTTACCCGCGAACTCTTGTTCCAGCGCCTTTAGCGCCAGCAGGTTGTCACCGAAGATCAGCCGGTTGTCGAACAGATCGTGATCTGTCATCCGGTGCTTCGCGTGATACGACTTCGCCGGGTCCTCCAGCAAAATGCGCGGCTCGAGCTTCGGCCGGTTTTCCTTGCCGATCCAGGTGAGTTCTAATTTTTGTTTCTTCGTCATGTAAGATTTCCTATCTGTGGGGCTTTCAAGGCCAGATAGGCAAAAAGCTCTTCCGGATAGAACTGTCCAGACTTGAAAATATTCTTCTTTTGTTCCACGACTGGATCCGCAGTAAGTCCGTAATGCTGAATCATGACCCGTTGCAGCAATGGGACTACATCGGTCTGACTACGAAAGAGCGCCAATGGTCCTTTCAAATACGTAGGATGTGGCCCATCAATGAGTAATGTAGCTGATTTGGTTACATCCCAAATGGTCTGGCGTAATTCGTCGAACGGCGCACTTAGGGATGACGACATCTTTGCACTATCGAGCAAAGATGTCCCATTAATTGCAGTACTCGCTTGCTTGGCAATTGCCCATGCCAATGCGTAGCCGCCATGTTTATAGGCAAGTCGCTCCTGCCCTGACACGCTTCGTGCTTCGATTGCCATACGATTCTGTACATAGCGGTTGAGACGGACGGCATTTGCCAACTGAAATGCGGTTACGCTGGGTGAGAACAGCGACTTGTACTGGTCGGAATTCGTATCCAGGAGTTGAGCGGGTTCTTTCTTAAGCCACACTATGTAACGTGGGTCCACTTGAAGCATGGCTAATGCTTGGGCCGCCTCATCGATACGAATACGATTCACATCGACGACGCCATCGGCTGCCTCAGCCTTGTAAGCATAGTGGATATCAAGGTAGGCAAGGTCGCGCCGCAATCGCTCCTGTTCATCATCCAAGGCGGCAAAGTTCGCAAGTAGAACGGGATTCTGATGGTTTCGTGCCCGTGTAACAGACTTGCCAAACTCACCATCCGTGTCAGCTCTGATGAGCGTGAGCGAGACCCTGGCCGTAGACAGATCGCTGCCTTTGTTATCGGCAAGATATTTGGCTGAAGATGCTATTGTTTGAGCGCCATTAATCACAGAGAAGCCCCGAAGCTTGAGGCGCTTCCGTCCACCTTGGGCTGCTTTTGTACTCTTCGGAAGAATCTCGCGACAAAGCGCCGTAACGCCATTGTTCAAGTACATGAACTCCTGCGGATTGGCGGCCAATGTCTTTTGAATCGAAGTGTTCACTTCAGTTTTGTGCCCGAGAAACGTGCGGATATTTCGCTCGTAAAGGGCCTTGCCGTGCTTCTCGTGTAGCTTTATCAGGTCCAACAGGTCAACGAGACCAAAGTAGGTGACTCTCGGCTCGCTAACCATCGAGCACTTCTGAACCCACATATCTGTGTCTACTTTTTCATATGCCTTCGCAGCACGTAAATCATTCACCACGCGACTCGAGTCGTAATCGATGGCATGCGGTTCTAATCGCTCTTCCCCATGCGTATCATCAGCGATAAGCTCGTCAATTGCATTTTTTGCGTGCTGACTAATGCCAGACCCCGTATGGGCAATAACCAGTTTGATGTGACTACAGTTATCCAATGCGTCTTCAATCTCTGTCTTACGATCCTGCACGTTCTTGTTGAACCCGTCGAAGTCCTGCTTAATCAGCTTACGGGTCCCTTGGCAGTATGCGAGCGCTTCGTCCTGACTAAACTTCGCAGCAGCTTTCAGTTTGGATTGGACGAGGTAAAGTGTTTCGGTCGGTGCGTGATAATAGATGGCGTCGATGCCGTAATCGTCGAAGTCATCGATAACAGCCTTCGCCGCATCGACCTTTGGTACGCCACAAATATTGTGGAGAGCAAACGCACTGAACGCCCGCGAACGATTTTTTCGTACCTGTTCGTCCATTGGCTTTGTCGCATTCAATAACGGCGGCAAATGGGGAACAAAGTCCGATTCGAGAGTCTGTTCAAGGATGACGAGATGTTGCGGTTCTAGTGCGCTCATTGGCTGGGCCATATCTCCAAAGGCAATCGTGGCATCTCCTTGCCGATCCAGGTAAGTTCTAGCATTTGCTTCTTGGTCATTACAGGTTCCGGTCAGTCCGTCAGACCCGCGCCCGACCACGGATGCGCTCGCGGGCTTGCAGTTGGGCACGAATTTCGGTGTAAAGACGGGCGTTTTCGTTTTCACGGTCGCCAAGATGGATCACCAGCGCATAGGATTCCTGCTCGCCGACAAAGGACTCAGCCCAGACGGGATCACTGCGGGTGACCACCACGAAGAGTTTCTTCTTTCTCGCCCGCTTGATGGCCCAGGTGGATGACTGGACGGTTCCATAGGATCGTTTGGTTGCGCCATAGGCGAACTTGTCGCCACCCAGCTCGGTGATGCTGTCCACATCATCGCGCGTCGCCTTGTCACACGCGGAAACCGCGTCGTCAAGGGAGTCAGCCTCGATCAGCCGGAATAGAAATCGTGATGCCTTGTAGTCCAACCGCGTGGATCGTACTGGCGGGCAATGAGCCAGAGCGACCGATATTTCCCTGCGGCGGCTTTTTCGGCCACTATTGTAGAAGCTGTCCGGAACGGGAACTTCATAGAAGTGATTGTGCTTGTTGATGAGTCCGGATTCCGCAATGAGGATGACTTGCTCTTCGGTGGATCGATACAGCGTGGCGGCATCCACCATGCCATAGCCGACGACCTGCGCCAGCTTGTCCTCATCGCCTAGAAATAGATCCCTGCTGGCGGCCGGAATGACAGCGTTCGCCACGAGCAGGGCGCGCAAAAGGTTGTTAGTGGCAGCAGGGATTTCAGCGAGCAAGCGGGCGGCGGCGTGGGCCACATGAGGTGCGGCGAAGCTGGTGCCGATTTTCTCGGCGAGCAACTGGCCCTCAAGGAAGCCCTTGGCGGTCGACAGTTCTCCCAGCCAACGCTCGGTCGCGTGACCGGTTCGCTGTTCTATCGCCTGATTCCCGCCATAGGCGACAAGGTCTGGTTTTATGGCACCTTTGACCGACTCTCCGCAGCGCGTGAACGGCGATGGTTGATCCTGCTGTGCGACAGGCTGATCGGCGATGTCATGCGGCCAACGCCAGGCCTTGTGCCCGCGATCCCAACGGGCGACGCTGCCCACGGTTAGAGCGTTCAACGCCGGCGCGGGATCGAGCAGCCTGGCTTCCTCGCGCAAGAGGTAGTCGGGATATTCCTGTCTCAGCCATGCTTCGGAAATGTCTTGCAGATTGCCGGTAGGCACCACGAAAAGGATGTTCAGTTCGCGCGACAAGCGGTCGAGCGTCAATGCCAACATCCCTATCCGACGGCCAAGATAGGGTTTGTTCAAATCGCCATAGGAAAGATTGAAGACGCGGCAACCGTAGGCCTCGTGGAAGTAGCGTACTGCTTCCTCGACAATATTCTCGATGAATCGGGGGTCGGCTTCCGCTTTGTCATCCAGTATCCGCCCACTCAGAAGACGCAGTTGGGGAACGAAAGATTTTGCCTGCGCACACTCTTCCACGTCACCATAGAGCGCAATGCCAGCTACATGCGTTCCGTGACCGGCTTCGTCGTGGGCGTGATGCTCTGGAGCGAGGAAACCCTGGGCATCGCCAAGCGCCGGGGCCAGCAGCGGATGGCCAGTCGCTATTCCGCTATCGAGGACCGCCAGAAACGGGGCGTTGTCCGGTGGACTCGGTACATGCGGAACATCCTGAATATCCAGTTGGAGGACGCCCAGTTCAAGTCCAAGTTGGGGAAGCAGGTCCACCGTGCGGACATCCCGGTGATGGAGAAGCGCATTGGCCCGTTGCGGCGTTACGCGTAGACGGTAGGCAACGAGCCCATCGACGTTTATCTTGTCCAGATATGTGATCTTGTTCAGCACCAGCCAAGTTTCGAAGGCGCTGACCATCGCCTCTCGTTCGTCTCGCCGTCCGAGCGGCCACAGCTCAATATCGAGAAGAAAAGCCTCAGTTTTCGGCAGGCCATCACGCTTCAACGCCCAGCCTTTACGATCCTCCGGAGTCCAGTGATCGAATGCCTGAAGGGCGTAGAGAATGCCGGCGTACTTCGGTTTTCCACCAGCGGCAAGTTGGGTAAGCCGTGCTTCAAACTCGTCCAGAGCCTGGTTGTCGGCGAATACCAGTGCAAAGCCGCCCTCTTCCTGACTGACGATTTCCACAGTCGGGAAGCCTTTTTCGATCTCCTCCGGGCTTAACGTTCCCACCTGGAGCTTGAATAACGGCCGGCCATCAAACCCGCCAATATCCTGCTTGGCGGCCTCCATTGCGGCTCTCAGGCTGGCCTGGAGTTTCCGGCCATGGAAGGGAACATCATCTGGTGGTTTCTGGATGGGCGGCTTCTTGGGGCGTTTTTCGTTGATCGGTTGCTCTCGGTCGATTCTTAGGTGCGGATAGGCATCCATCCGCTACCTCCCCAGTAACTGCTTTCTGTTGAGTTCCCGTTGCTGCGCTTTATCGAGGTGACGGAATTGCAAGAACTCCTGTCCCTTCAAAATCATTTCCTTGATGGCTCTGCGCAGTATGCGTTCGACATCCGCGTGACTCATGTCCTTGAATAAGGATAAGACCTGGCTATCTTCCGTCTCGAAATCGCGACGTACTCCCCGTAGCTTAATGTTAAGAAGCTGGATAAGCTGATCGCGGCCGGGCGGAGGGAAAACCAATACTTCTTCAAAACGGCGCCAGATGGCCGTGTCCAGCATGGATTCATGATTCGTCGCAGCAATGATGAGGCTCTTGCCCTGATAGGCGTCCAGCATTTGAAGCACGGCATTAACCACGCGCTTTAACTCTCCGTGCTCAGCCTCGTCCGACCTCTCCTTGCCCAACGCGTCGAACTCGTCGAACAAGGCAACCATCGGTGTTGAATCGATGAAGTCGAATACCTTGCGAAGATTCGCGGCGGTCTCGCCCAAATAGGAGGAGACCACGCTGTCGAGACGGATTAACGCAAGAGGGCGATCAAGTTCAAGGGCAAGGACTTCAGCGGTGAGGGTCTTACCGCAACCCGGGGGACCACAGAAGAGAACCCGATCAGTCGGACGCAGTCCATAGCTACGCAGCACATCGGCCCGGTGGTGCTGTTCGAGAAGCTCATCTAGGACGAGCCGATTCCCCTCAGTGAGTACCACTTCCTCAAGCCCGCGGGAGGGTTCCCGAAGACTGAGCAACGGCAATCCCCGTTCCTGATCGACCGGTATTTGTTCTTTTAGCCCGTGCCGTAGCGGCTGGGACTGATAAGTGTCCCCATGAAGAATACGTTCCAGATCGTTGGCCAATACGTGATGTTGTTTCTGGCGTTCCTCGCGGATGATGGTCTCGGACGCCTGCTTAAACGCACCAAAGTCACCGCTCGATCCTGCGCGGATCAACTGTCTCAATACTTTTCCGCTTGCCATGGCACGCTCCTCTTCTATCGCTGGGCATAATTGTAGTTGTGGATCAGATCAAGGGGCCAGTCTTGCATATTGGCGGCCGCCAGATGGCTTGCTCGGGTACGTTGCGGACAACCACCCTTGCCGCCGGGGATCGGTTTGCCGGCGCCGGCAAAGTGATCGTCCAAGTCGGCTTCTAAGTAGCCATTGTGCCTGACTCCGAGGCTCACCAGATGCGCCTGTGCGTTGCTGCATCATTTTAACAACCACCGAACCGTGAATAGCCGCTCTGTCTTGGTTGACTGCGACAGTTTCCCCTCTATGGCGTGGATCAGTTCGTCGCGCTGACTATCGACCCGGTCTTGGGCGTCAAACAGCGAGCGGCGCTTGTCGTTGCGCTGAGCTTCCAGCGCCTTGATTTGCCTCTGGCCCGCGAGCTTGTCTTCGAGGGTCAGCGCTGTCGTCGCGGTGCGGCGCGCCTCCTTGATCTGACGGTCGAGTTCTTTGATTTCACGCTCAAGGCCGACTTTGAGGTCATCGGCCCAGCCGTCGAGTTTGTCGGCCTCGGCTTCAAAGAAGCGGGCGTTGCGTTGCGAGATGTCGCGCTTGATAGTGGCCTGCCGCTGTTGAGTAAGGGTTTCCAGCGACTCGGCCCTCAATCCCGGCCCTTCTCCAGAGGGGAAAGTGGAGGAAACGCCCGGCAAGGTCAGCAGACGCGCCGTCACCTCTTCATCCAGCGTTTGCCCATCGTCCGTGGTGGCGACGATGATCAGATGGTCTTCGGCCTGGTCCAGCGATTCGACGCTGAAGAGCGAGAGGGTCAGCCATCCCGATTGGCCGACCAAGGGTTCCAGCAAAGTGATCTTGCCTTCGTGATCGCTGTAAGCAAGCTGAATCTCGGCTGCCGGCAAGTCGCGGCCCTTGGCCCGCTCCAGCATAGCCTCGGCCAGCGGATGATTCAGGCGGTAGAGGTGGGCCTCGCCCGTGCGGCGCGGCAACTCGTATAGCCCCAGCTCAATTTGCTCAGCGTCCTCGGGAAACGGCCTGGACGTGAGGCGGAAGGATGAGTCGCCAATGAACTCGGCGTGATCGTTCAACTCATGTCGGGTGAGCTGCATCAGCAGGCGTTCGTAGCGGTTGAGGTAGGCCTTGGAGGCTTCGTCGCGCAGCTTGAGTTTCTCGCGTACCTCGTCGTCGAAATTCTCCATCAGTTGCTGGCGGGTGCGCGACATGGACTCGTCGATCTCCAGGCTGAGTTCGAGCTGGAGCTGGTCGAAGGCGGTCTGGATCTCTTGCGGCTTGCGGCAACGCTGGTAAATGGCGGCGATGCGTTTTTCGAAATCGACACCGGATTCGATGGCGCCAAGTATCTCGTCACTGGCACCGAACACGCCTTCGAAGAGTTGGAATTTTTCGGCAAGAAGCTGGAAGACACGCAGATCGGCCTCATTGCTGCGATTGAGAAAATTCACCACAACCACGTCATGCTGCTGCCCGTAACGATGGCAGCGACCAATACGCTGCTCGATGCGCTGCGGGTTCCAGGGCAGGTCATAGTTCACCACCAGCGAGCAGAATTGCAGGTTGATGCCTTCGGCCCCTGCCTCGGTGGCGATCATGATGTGGCCCTGCTCACGGAAGTAGTCTACGAGGGCGGAACGCATGTCGGCGGTGCGCGAACTGGTGATGCGGTCAGTGCCCTGGTGACGCTGTAGCCACGCTGTGTATATTTCGTTGGAGCGCTGGTCGGTGTTGGAACCGTTGAACAGCACGATACCTTCGGCAAACGTGCTGTCACTCAGCACACGCAGCAGGTAGCTTTGAGTACGGCGCGATTCGGTGAAGATGATGGCCTTCTGCGCGGCGCCGAGTTCAGCCGCCTTGGCGAACGCGATGTGCAGCGCCTTCAGCAGTGCCTTGCCTTTGGCGTTGTGCTCAATGGAGATAGCGAGGCGAGAGAACTCGTCGAGGTCGGCGATCTCCTGTTCTAGGGCGGCGCGGTCCGCGGCCGAAAGTAGCGCGGGCGGTTCGTCGCCCGTCCATTCTTCGGAGCGCTCTTCCGCCAACTCGTCTAGCGCCTCATAGTCTTGGTCAAGCTCGTCCTCCAAAGATTCGGTGGGCTCGTGCCTGCGTAGCTTGGTCTTCAGGCGTTTTGAGATGGTATCCAGCGCACCGGCGATGGCGAACGTTGACGACGCCAGCAGCTTGCGCAGTACCAGCGTCATCAGCGAGCGCTGACTGGCCGGCAGCGCCTGTAGGTTGTCCCGTTGCAGATAATCGGACACGAGGTGATACAGGCGGTCTTCACTTTCCTCGGGCTTGAAGCCTTGCACCAGCGGCCACCGTTGCGTGTACTTGATGTAGGGCAGCACCTGGCGGCGCAGGGTACGATGGCAGACAGGCTTGAGCCGCGTTTTCAGCGTCTCGAACACCTGATCCTGGTTGAGGTTGGTAAACTGCTCACGAAAGCTCTTCAGGTCGCCGAAGGTGTGCTCGTCAATGAAACTGACCAGACCGTACAGTTCCAGAAGCGAATTCTGTAGTGGTGTCGCGGTGAGCAGCAGTTTGTGCCGCCCGGCCAGCGCCAGCTTCAACGTGTTGGCAGTGACGTTCTGTGGCTTGTAGACATTGCGCAGCCGATGCGCTTCATCGATGACTACCAGATCCCACGGCACGGCATGAACGTCGCCGGCCTTGCTCTTGGCGAACTGGTAGGAGCAGATGACAATCTCGGGTGCTTCGAACGGGTGGAACTCACCCTGTTTGATGGCGGCGTAGTATGGCTTAGCTTCGAGGATTCGGCAGGGCAGGAAAAACTTCTCCGTCAGTTCCTGATACCACTGCTTGCGCAGATTTGACGGTACGATGACGAGGATGCGCCGCTTGCGCTCGGCCCATTTCTGCGAGAGCACCAGGCCAGCCTCGATGGTTTTGCCGAGGCCGACTTCATCGGCCAGCAGCGCGCCCTTGGACAGAGGCGAGTTGAAGGCAAACAACGCGGCATCGACCTGATGCGGATTCAAATCGACCTGTGCATCCACCAATGCCGCCGCGAGTTTTTCGACACTGTCAGGCGGGCAGCGTCGCGTCAGTTCGTGGGCGATGTACTTGGCGTGGTAGTCGGTTAGCTGCATGTAGGCCATTCAGTTATTTTGGCGCCGCGATACCACCAGTGAGAAGTAGCTCGAACGGCCCGATTGCCTACCGCCAACATTTTGTCGATGTACTTCCTCGATTGCTGCTTCGGCTGGTCCATATCCAGCGATGCCAGTTGGCTATCCGATGAATCATCTTACATGTCGTAGCTTTGCTGACAGAAGCAGGGTGGATGATACATCACAGATTGATTTGGATGCCGAGGCGCCGCCAGTGAGGACTGCGGTTTTGATTTCGTTCATGCCGGCCCCTTCGAGATGTTGGAGGGGCCGGGTATCTCGCTGGTCGTGTTCAGGTCGCGGGCGAACCGTCGGTGTCGGCGCCGCGTCCGCGTAGAACTGTGCCGGCGCGCGTAGTGGGTTTACCACAATAGGCACTCGATGCCCGCTTGCGCTCATGACCTGCCAGCCTGGCAACGGCCCGGCGCGCCGACGCTTCGACTTCCGGCGGGAGGGCGCCACCGCCGCGCACCGGTGGCTGCTGCCCTGAACTCGCCACATACTCATCGATCAGGGCTTCGTGCCGAAGTCCGTGCGCCGTGATACCGAGCCCGCTCGCCGTGATGCCGAACTTCTCCAGCACGTAGTTGAAGTGGCGGATGTTCTTCTTCAGTTCGAAGTTCGGATCGCCCATGTGCGCATCCGGCTCCGCCGCCACCGATTGCGCGTACTCGATGGCGGCAACGCGCTGCGGCGTGCTCAGCGGCACAAAGCGCTGGCGACCGTTCTTGGCGCCCTGCCTGATCCAGACATACAGCTCTGCCTGCTTCTCGCTCTCATCAAGGCCGGTCGACTCGAAGGGCACGATGCACGCATTCGGCCGCAGCATCACCGATTCCTTGCGCCGCAATCCGAACGCACGGATCAGACGCAGTGACGCGCCGACATAGGGATCGTACGCGCAGATCTTGTCGATCAACGCCTCGATATCCACACCTTGCGCCGACCAACTCTTGTCCCGCTCGGCTGCCTCGTGGCGCTGGTATTCCTCGATCTCCAGCCCGTAGTACGCCGGGTTGCGTATAAAGCCGTTCTTGCCCATCCACTTGGCCAGGCCGCGCAAAAAACTGAGATAAGTCTGGATGGTGGCGGGCTTCAGCTTGTCCTCCCGCCACACCTGCACCATCGCGTGAATGTGCTTCTGGCCAAGGTTGCGCGGATCAGGCGGGGTTTTGAAGCCTGCCCGCTTGCTCAGGTCGCGGAAGAAGCGTCGCAGGAAGTCGGCCCGCTCCTGGCGGGTCTTGTACGAGACGGTCTTCATGCGCGCAGTATGCTGCTGGTTAAACAGCTTGAGCAGCACCTCCAGCACATGCATGGGATCGGCATGGCCGGGTCGGTAACGCGCGAGGATATCCGGCGCGTTCAGGCCTGACCAGTCGCGATGGCGTGGCGGCTGATGGGTGGCCCGGGCAGCAGGCAGTTGGTGAGGAAAGGAAGATGATTCGATAGCAGTGTGACGCATGGCGTTCTCCATGATGGGGTGCGCGCTGCCCGAACAGCACGCAACAAATGAACATGGAATCGATGGCTGTGCCTGGCAAGGCGGATTCCGTCGCCCCGCCAGGCAGTGGTCAGAATTTCGGTGCCGCACGCGACCACGGCGTCGCTGCACCTACCCAGAGTTGCGCCGGCCCTTGCGCAGCACTCGCTGCGGGCTGGCTCGGTCATCCTTAAAAATGAAACGGGTTGATCCGGCCCGTGCGCGGGTTTCCGCGCTGCACGGGGTTTTGATGTCGCCGACCTCCAGGGTCGGAGCGGCATCGGCAGCCAGGTCTAGCCTGCTGCCTACGAGGGATCAGTTCTTCAGCTTTCGCAGCGCCATCCACCTGCATGGGTCCACCCCTGACCGAGAGTCCAGGGTGGTGTCAGGTCAACGAGCGGAATGGCACGCGGCGGAGCCCATCAGGGGCAAGCACGACCGCGTACCTTGCCTTTCACAGTGGAAGGGCAGGTGCTCGATTGAATGGCGGGACAGGTGCACCGGCATCAAGTGCCGGGCACGACATCAACCGTGACTGCGAAGCGCTTCAGGGAGCGCCCGGCGATGATCGCCGGCAGGTCGCAGACATAGGCTCTACGAATGACTTCTACAAGGCCGCCACCTCGGGGGTGACGACCGGTCCGATTCGAGCTCGGGACTTCAGAGGCGGGTAACGACCGCAACGCCTTTCGCTCCACAGGGAGCCGGCCATCAGGAGGGCCGTCGGGAGTCGTCAGTTGACACCAGGCATCATCCTGCGTCAAGGCCTCGTTCCGCAACCGCCGCGATTCGTCGGGGCTTACGGGTGGCATTGCGTCGGCGCTTGATGCGGCTCCATTTTCTGCTCAACATCGACAGGCAAGCTGTAGCAGGGGTTGACGCGAACAAGAGTGGCCTCTGGTACGGATCATGAATATTGCGAGGCTATGCGTCGCACTGAATTCAGGCTGTTCGCGCACGGTCGAATATTCAGTGCAGTGTTGGTCCAGTGTCAGACACTGCGGGATTAATCGCGTGACTGGGCAACGCTCACACTGCACTATCAGTGCATACGTATTGGGGTGTCACTGGAATGTCATCTGATCCGCCAATCATTCGACACAGCGACAGAAACGGCACCGCTCGGTGCGAACGCGCGAGTTGACAAGGCTGGTTTGCATGCGACGTTGACCGGGTACCCACAAGGAGGCCCCCATGCGTAGGTTCTGGTCCGTCAGCGGCCAACTGGTCGAAGTTCAGCGCTACATCAACGTGCCAATGCGCTGGTGTGAACAATACCCGGCGCGCGAAAGGCGCGAACTCTGGATCTCGACGACCAGCGGCCACGACATCAAGCTGGTCGTCCACTGCCGTGAGATGCCGGCTCGTCGCGGTCACATGGTGACTGCGTTGCTACTGGGTGAACGGCTGGTCGGGCTCTACAACGGGTCCACCGGGAAGCAGGTGAATTTCGTTCGAGCCGATCCACCTCTGCTCTGGCGACGATGCGACGCAGCCGTCGTCGTGGCCTTCTCGGTTGCCAGCCTCGCAGCCTTCGCATTCCCGGCGTGGCCCGCCCTGCTGATCAGCTTTCCGGTCGCGCTACTGTATCCGCCGTTGATGGTGACGGCGCGCTTCGCTCGACGCTGTCTCACGAGGGCACAGGTTGACCGGGCACTGGATATCGTGAAAGGCGACGCGGTCGTGCAACCGATACTGCGCAGGGTGAAGTAGCGAGACACGGCACCATGTGGCACCCAAACGATTGTCACGGACTATCAGGCTGAAGCCTGGTGTAGCGGCACAACATTCCAGATGGTCCCTAGCTCACTCGCCTGGAGAAATGCCGACCACATTTCGAGCGCCTTACGGCGTTCGGTCAAATAGTCGTGTTGGTCATACACGGCGACCAAACCGCCGAGAGAGTGATTAAGGCATCGCTCGGCGACAAGCAGATCGACACCCAGCGCCCCAAGGTGGCTCCTTGCCGTTGAGCGCAGATCATGGGGGGTGAAACGACGGCAGTTCGCTCCCAGAGTCTTGGCGCACAGGCTGTTGATCGCCGCATTCAATGTGACGGGCTCCATCGGAGCGTCGCCGATGGTCTTCTTCCGGGATCGGATCGGCAGGACGAACCGCGAGCCGAACGCCAGCGTCTGAAGTTCCGAGAACCATGCCGTCACTTGATCGGTCATGGGAATAACGAAGTCCTTTGTGTCCTCCCCTCGGGCTACCTTAACACTGCGTCCTTTGATGTTGGCGGCTGGGATCGTCCATAGGCGCTTCTCGAAGTCGACATCCTTCCATTCCGCAAACACCAACTCGCCGATGCGTGTGGCGGTCGCCAGCAGAATCTTAACCATCAACGTGTTTTGAGGTCCGATCACCGGCAACCTCGGGAGCATGTACCTCAGCTCCCCTTCGGTGAGCATGATCCGAGTGCGGTTCACAGGCCGAGGCCCGATTACAGAATTGGCCTTGACGTGGGCGCTGGGGTCGAACTCGACCACGTGGCGGGCAACCCCATGGGCAAACACTTCCCTCAAGGCGATCAGGACCAGGCGGGCAACGTGCAGAGACTTCTTAGATGCCCGCTCGGTGATTTCCACAATGTCTGCCGGACCAACCTCTCTTGCTGGCACGCCGCCGATCATGGGCATCACGTAGTCGCGTAGCTGCTGCCGCCGCCCCTTGATCGTTGCCTCGGCCAACCTGCCGACGGTTTTCTCCAGGTAATCGTCACTCAGGCGTTGAAACGTCCATGCCCGTGCCGCTGCCTGCTTTGTCTGCCGTTTGTCGCGACCGACATCTACACCCTGCTGAACTTTGACTCGGGCCTCTGTCGCCAGCTTCCGGGCATCGCCAAGGCCAATGTCCGGGTAGCGGCCAATGGTCATCTCCTTTTGCGATTTAGCGCCCGGTGCCCGATACCGTAACACCCATGCTGCCGTTCCCTTCGCCGATAGCGTAAATGTCAGGCCATCGCCATCCGATTTCGCTACCGGTTCCCCGGTTTTTACCCAGTTCCGAATTTGTACGTCGCTAAGCTTGCCCATTGCACTCTCCCTAGAGAGTAGCTAGACGGACTTATAGCTACTCAGAGCTTCTACAGCTACTCATATAGCTACTCAAATACCTATAGATGCAATGATACCCCATGGGATGCCACGAAACAACAAAGCCCGCTATTGCGGGCTTTGTAGGTTTATTGTGATGCCTTATGAATTTCAGTGAAATGCGTTTAAAGATTGCAGAAGGTCAGCTCGAAGGCGACATCGACTTCCGCCGGGCGCGGACGCAGGTCGCCGTCGGGGGTGGTGAAGCGGATGTTCAGCGCGTATTTGTTGGCGCTGATCTCCGGGATGAACGGGTCGCCGCGGCGTACGCGCAGGCGCAACATCTGCGCGGTTCGGCCGGCGAGCATCAACTGGTAGGCGCCGCTGGCGGCGAGTTGGGTCTCGGGCCTGCCGGAGGCCCGCAAGAGGCGTAGGACGATCGACAGCCCGGCGCTGATCGGCAGAATCGGCGCCAACCAGCCATTCAGATCATCGCGCCGCTCGCCGGCATCGCGATGCAACCAGTAGTGGTAAGCGGGCAGGTCGAACTCGCAGACGCCGCCGGGAATCGCGGCGCGGTTCTTGATCGCCATCAGCCAGTCGTTCTCGCGCAGGTACTGGCCGATCTTACCGTGCATGGAGAGCATCTGGGTGCTCGCCTGCTCGATCTCATAGAGGGCGCCTGAGAGGGCGTCTTCTGAGATCTCGGGGTTGTTGCGGAAGGACAGTAGGGTCTGGCGCTGGCGCTCGAGCTCCTGTACCAGGTCGAACTTCAGGTCGGCGCGGCCGGCGACTTCGAGGATCTCGAACAGCGTCAACAGCGCCACATGGTGGTCCATGGCGTCGGCGGCAGCGACGAAATACTGAGCCCGCTCGAAGAGGGACTCCAGGCGCAGCAGCGTGCGAATGCGTTCGCTGAGAGGATATTCGTAAGTGATCACACGCCCGCCAGGAGTGAAAAGTCGGGCAATTCTGACCGATTCGCGCCCAAACCTCAACCAAGCGAGCGGCTTTTTCGGGCAAGCTCGGAATACTGGCGGTGAAGAGTTTCGACTTGGGTACGCAGCGCGACGATGTCGCCGTCATTACCGATGACGTCGTCCGCGGCCGCCAGCCGCTCAGCGCGGCTCGCCTGGGCCGCCATGATGCGTCGCACTTCCGCCTCGGCCAGGCCGTTTCTCGCCATCACACGGGCGACCTGGGTATCCTCGGCGCAATCGACCACCGCGACGCGCGCGACGCGGCTCCGATAGCTTTTCGATTCGACCAGCAGCGGCACCACCAGCACGGCGTAGGGTGCGCCGGCGGCCAGTTCAACGGCGCAGCGACGCTCGGACTCGGCGCGGATCAGCGGATGCAGGATGGCCTCCAGGCGGGTCTTCGCCTGCGCGTCGGTGAACACCAGGCGGCGCATCGCACCCCGGTCGAGTGCGCCATCGGCGCCGATCAGCGCCGCCCCGAAGCTCTCCCGGATGGCGGTGATCGCGGCTCCGTGCGGGGCGGTCAGCTCGTGGGCGATGGCATCGGTATCGACCACCGCCGCGCCGAGTTCACCGAACATCGTCGCCGCCGCGCTCTTGCCGCTGCCGATGCCGCCCGTGAGGCCGACGATCAGGGCGGCCACAATCAACGTTCCGCCGGGCAGTCGGTCACACTGGCCGCCGGGAAGAGTGAGAGCAGTTGGGGCAGCTCTCGCGCCAGCGTATCGGTCTGGCCGCGCACCACCAGCAGCACTCCGACCGCCGGCTGCACGCGCGCCTGAACCTGCGCCGACCTGACGCCGCGCTTGACGAGTGCCTGCAGGCGTTCGTCAGCCGCCTGCCGGCTCTTGAACAGGCCCAGGGAGATGGCGAACTGATTCGGCCCCGCCGCCGTCAGCAAGGAATAATCTGAAACCCCGAGGCGCTTGAGTTCGGACAGTTTCTTCTCGGTTGCCTGCCGGTCAGGCAGCGGGGGAATCAGCACCCAGTAGCCGTCGGGCTGCCCCTCGGCGGTTTTGACGCTCAGTTGCAGATCCGGTGTTTGCTCCCCGACTTTGGCCCGCAGGTGCTCCGCCTCGGCCGCATTCAGGCCGCCCACCTGGCGGCAAGCCTGCGGCGGCGGCGCGGCGGCGGGTGGCGCAGCGGCCGCCGCCGCCAGAGTGCTGGTGACGCGCAGTTTCTCAGGCGACAGTTGTTCGGCCAGGCGCTGCGGCTCGTGGCCGTTGCTTCTGGTGCCGAAGTATCCCTGGCTCCAGGCGAAGAACAGCAGGTTCGCCAGAATCAGCAGGATGAAGACGGTGCGAAAGCGAATCATGCCCCCCGAAACCCTCCACAGGCCGCCGAAGCAACGGCAAGACCGGCAGCCAGGGCTGCCGGTCTTGCCGTGCCGCCGGAAAAGCAATTAGCAGACCTTGGGCAGCCGATCAAGCGCAGCCTGAATCTCAACCTCAGGATAATCGTAGTCCTCAAGTTTGCCGGCAAGATAGCGGTCATAGGAAGCCATGTCGAAGTGACCGTGGCCGGAGAGGTTGAAGAACAGAGTCTTGGGCTCTCCGGTCTTCTTGCAGTTCAAGGCCTCGTCGATCACCGCCCGAATCGCATGGTTCGACTCCGGCGCCGGGATGATACCCTCGGCGCGCGCGAACTGGACCCCGGCCGCGAAGGTCGCGACCTGCGGCACGGCCACCGCCTCGATCAAGCCCTCCTTGAGCAGTTGCGACACCAGCGGCGAATCGCCGTGATAGCGCAGGCCGCCGGCGTGAATCGAGGGCGGCATGAAGTCGTGGCCGAGCGTGTACATCAGCATCAGCGGCGTGTAGCCGGATTCGTCGCCGAAGTCGTAGGCGTAGTGTCCCTTGGTCAGGGTCGGGCACGAGCTCGGCTCGACCGCCACCAGGCGCACCTTCTTGCCCGCAGCCTTGTCGGCGAAGAAGGGAAAGGCCACGCCGGCGAAGTTGGAACCGCCGCCGCAGGGTGCGAAGATCATGTCGGGGTAGGCGTTGATTTTCTCGAACTGCTTTTTTGCTTCGAGACCGATCACCGTCTGGTGCAACAGCACGTGGTTCAGCACCGAGCCCAGCCCGTACTTGGTATCGTCGCGCCCGGCCGCCTCCTCCACCGCCTCGGAAATAGCCAGACCGAGCGATCCGGGATTGTTCGGATCCCGGGCCAGCGCGTTGCGCCCCGACTGGGTCAGATTGGTCGGGCTGGCCAGGACCTCGGCGCCCCAGGTCTGCATCATCGAACGACGGAACGGCTTCTGCTCGTAGCTGACCTTGACCATGTAGACGCGCAGTTCGATGTCGAACATCTGCGCCGCGAAGGCCAGGGAGGAGCCCCACTGCCCGGCGCCGGTCTCGGTGGTCATGCGCTTGATCCCGGCCTGCTTGTTGAAATAGGCCTGGGCCACGGCCGAGTTCGGCTTGTGCGAGCCGGCCGGCGAAACGCTCTCGTTCTTGTAATAGATCTTGGCCGGCGTGCCCAGCATCTTCTCCAGCCGTTCGGCGCGGCACAAGGGCGTCGGCCGCCACAGGCGATAGATTTCGCGCACCGGTTCGGGGATCGGGATCCAGCGTTCCGCCGACATCTCCTGCTCGAGAATGGGCATGGAGAAGATCTGCAGCATCTGTTCCGGCCCGACCGGCTTGCCGTCCGGCCCCAGTGGCGGCGCCGGCGGATTGGGCATGTCGGCGACGACGTTGTACCAATGGGTCGGCATCTCCGACTCGTCGAGTATCACCTTGTGTGCGGCCATTTTGTCTCCTCCTTGTTGTGGACTACGTCCAGAAGCTTCAGAGTGTGTATACAGAATACAGTCTTCAGGTAGTTTGACCCAGATCAACAGGCTCCGCCATCTTTCCGACAAGCCATTACCGTCACCGGCAACGAAACCGGTCAGTCCAGCTCCCCGTCCATCCGGGCGAGGCCCTGGAGAACCAGATTATCGCTGCCCAAGCACGGAATGCCCAGCAGGGGCGCGAGATTTTCCGCGGCACCGCCCGAGAGCAGGCAGACAGCGCCGGGCTGATCCGCCAGTTGCGCGAACATCCTTTCGATCGCGCCGGCGGTCGCCTGCAGGCAGCCGCTGACGATGGCATCCTCGGTGTTGCGTGGCAGCGCCTTGAACTCACCCGCAGCGAGCGGCAGTTGGGCGGTATTGCCGGCGAGCGCCGCGCGCATCAGGTCGATGCCGGGGAGGATCAAGCCGCCCTGAAACACTCCGACGGCATCGAGCATATCGATGGTGGTGGCCGTGCCGGCATTGACGACCAGGCAGGCTCCCCGGTGCTGCGCCCGCGCACCGACCAGCGCCGCCCATCGGTCGGCGCCGAGCCGCTCCGGGTCCTCATAGGAGTTCTTCACGCCGCACTGCTCAGTGCGGCTGCCGGCCCAAAGAAGCGGCACCGCGAGTGTCGCCGCAACGACCTCGATCGCGTGGCCTGCCCACTCGCCTGCGACGTTGCAGGCGAGCGCCCGGCGCGGGCGCGGCAGCGTAGCGAGCACACTCGGCAGTTGATCGATCTCGGCCAGCGGCAGAGCGCCCTGCGCCAACCAGCGGCCGTGTTCATTCAGACCCCACTTGAGGCGGGTATTGCCGCAATCGAGGCAGAGGAGCGTCACGCCGGCCTCAGCGAAACTTCGCCGGTGATGACCCGCCGCACCCCCGCCGCCGTTTCGAGCAGCAGCGCACCGTCACTATCGACGCCGCAACAAAGCCCATCGATCGGCTCGGCAAAGTCTGAGAAAAGCCGCACCATGCTGCCCTGGAAAGCGTGCATCTCCAGCCACTGTTCCCGCGCCGAGGCGAATCCCTCAGCGGCGAAGCAGACCAACGCTTCGGACAATGCCGCCAGCAGCCTCGCGAGCAAGGTGCTGGCGGCAGGCAACGGCAGGCCGGTGTCGGCCAGCGCCGCGGCCGTCAGCTGCAAGTCCTCGGGCCAGTCGCGCGGCCGACGCAGGTTGATCCCGACGCCGATCACCACCGCTTGCCGACGCACCCCTGGCGCCAGTTCGATCAGCACGCCGGCCAGCTTGCGGCCGTAGAGCAGCAGGTCGTTCGGCCACTTCAAGGCGATCCCGGGCAATCCCAGTTCCTCAAGAACCCGTGCCAGGGCGACACCGACGGCCAGCGACAGCCCCGTTAAGGCGGTATCGGGGGGAGGGCGCCAAAGCAGGGAAAACGTCAGGCTGTCATCGGCGCTGGAAAACCAGCTGCGGCCCCGCCGGCCGCGGCCGGCGGTCTGACGCAGCGCCGCGAACACCCGGCCGGAAGGAGCGCCGGCCTCCGCCAGGGCCAATAGCCGGGCATTGGTGGAATCGCACTCGGCCACCACCTCCACGTCGAAATGACGGGACAATTGTCCGAGTTCGGCGGCGATGGCGGCGGCGGAGAGCGGCCCGTCAGGCGAGGCCGCCGGATTCAAGCGCTTGGGTATAGAACTCTCATGCGGCGATTATAGGGGAAAGCTCATTCCGTCCCTTTCGCTTCGTCCATCCCGAGCTCCTGGATCTTGCGCGTGATCGTGTTGCGGCCGATGCCGAGCAGATGCGCCGCCTCGATGCGGCGCCCGCCCGAGGCGGCCAGGGCGTGGTGGATCAGGGCTCGCTCGAAGTCGCGCGACAGCCGCTCGAAGACGCTACCGGGGGTTACGACGATCAGGCGGTCAGCCTCCGTTCCGAGGGCGTCGAGCCAGTTTTGCGGGGCTTCGCGCGGCGCCTGCTCCCGCAGCTCGACTGGCAGGTCGGCGACCTCGACGGTCTGGCCCGGCGCCATGACGGTGAGCCAGTGGCAGAGGTTCTCCAGTTGGCGCACGTTGCCCGGAAACTCCAGCCCGGCCAGGTATCTCATGGCCGCCTCGGACAGCCGCTTGGGCTCGACGTTGAGATCCTGCGCGCTCTTCTGCAGGAAGTGCTTGGCCAAGAGCGGAATGTCCTCATGGCGTTCGCGCAGCGTCGGCAGGCGCAGGCGGATGACGTTCAGGCGATGAAACAGGTCTTCGCGGAACAGGCCCTGTTTCACGCGCTCCTCGAGGTTCTGGTGGGTGGCGGCGATCACCCGGACGTTGGCCTTCACCGGCTGATGGCCGCCGACCCGGTAGAAGTGGCCGTCGGAGAGCACGCGCAGCAGGCGGGTCTGCAGTTCTGCCGGCATGTCGCCGATCTCGTCCAGGAACAGCGTGCCGCCCTCGGCCTGCTCGAAGCGCCCCCGGCGCTGCGCCTGGGCGCCAGTGAAGGCGCCGCGCTCGTGCCCGAACAGCTCCGACTCCAGCAGGTCGCGGGGAATCGCCGCGGTGTTGATGGCGATGAAGGGTTTCTCGGCGCGCGGGCTGTGCCGGTGCAGGGCGCGGGCCACCAGTTCCTTGCCGGTGCCAGATTCGCCGTTGATCAGCACGGTGGCGTGCGACTGCGACAAGCGGCCGATGGCGCGGAACACCTCCTGCATCGAGCCGGCCTTGCCGAGGATTTCCGGTGTGATGCTGGAATCCTCGGCCACCGCATTCTGGCGTGCGCTCTCGCCGACGGCGCGGCGCACCAGCTCGACCGCCTGATCGACGTCGAAGGGTTTGGGCAGGTATTCAAAAGCCCCGCCCTGGAAGGCCGATACCGCCGAGTCCAGATCGGAATATGCAGTCATGATGATGACCGGCAGATCCGGGTAATGCGTCTTGACGTGGCGCAGCAAATCGAGCCCGGACTGCCCGGGCATGCGGATGTCGGACACCAGCACTTGCGGCAAGTCGCCGGCTTCCAGTGCCGCCAGCGCTTCGGCCGCCGAGGTGAAGCTGCGGTAGGGGATGCCCTCCCGCGCCAACGCCTTCTCGAACACCCAGCGAATCGAGCGGTCGTCGTCGATGATCCAGACCGGGTTCATTTCGTAGCCTCGTTCTTGTTGTTGCCGTGGTTCAGCGGCAACAGGATGGTAAAACAGGTGCGGCCGGGATGGCTGTCGACTTCGATGGTGCCGTGGTGCTGATGCACGAAACTCTGCGCCAGGGTGAGGCCGAGGCCGCTGCCGTCGTCGCGGCCGGAGACGAGCGGATAAAAGATCCTGTCGCGGATCGCCTCGGGAATGCCGGGACCGTTGTCGATCACCTGCAACTCCAGCGCCAAGTGGTAGCGGCGCTTGGCCAGCGTCACCTGCCGGGCGGCGCGGGTGCGGAACACGATCTCGCCCTGGCCGTCCATCGCCTGGGCGGCATTCCGGGCGATATTGAGTATGGCCTGGATCAATTGCTCGCGGTCACCGGTCAGGTCGGGCAGGGAAGTATCGTAGTCGCGGCGCACGACGACCCCGGTGTATTCGGCGTGGATCAGGCGACGCACCCGTTCGAGGATCTCGTGGATATTCACCAGCGCCGGCTGCATCATGCGGTGCGATGACAGCAGGCGCTGCATCAGATCCTGAAGGCGGTCGGACTCCTTGATGATGACCTGAGTGTATTCCCGGAGTTGCGGCGCGTTTTCCAGGGTCCTCAGTTCGTGCTCGAGCAGCTGCGCAGAGCCGCGGATGCCGCCGAGCGGATTCTTGATCTCGTGGGCGAGATTGCGGATCAGCTCGCGATTGGCCAGTTGCTGTTCGAGCAGCCGCTCCTCGCGCGCCACCTTCAACTGCTGCTCTATCGGCCGGAACTCCAGCAACAGGCGCGTACCCGGTGCATCGATCCGCGTCACCGTGCAGTCGACGTGCAACGGCGCGCCGGGGGAACGCTTCACCGAAATATTGTGGCTGGTGTAGCTACAGTTGTGGTGCAGGGCGCTCTCGAAGGCGGCGGTCAGCTCTTCCGGCTCGCCCAGGATCTGCAGCAGCGGTCGTCCGATCAGCTGCCGCTCGCTGGCGGCAAAGAGATTCTCGGCGGCAGGATTGAGGTGGCGGATCAGCAGGCGCGCATCGAGCAAAACCACCGCCGACGAAATCAGGTCGAGTCCGGCGAAGAGCGAATGCTGCTGCAAAGGATGCTGGGGCGAGTCGGACGCAGTCATACCCAGCTTCCTAGCAAGAATCCGGCCACGCCTCTCATGGCGCGGGCTGCGGCTTACCTGAGGGTCGCCATTTCGCGCCTCAGTGCCTCGACGTTGCGCTCGTGGAGGGCGACGTTGTCCTTGAGCTTCTGTACGCGATCCAAATACTTCTGGTAGTTCTTCTCGTTGCCCAAGCGAATCTGTTCGCCCTCGGCCAGGTCCTTCCGCGCCTGATCTAGGCTCTGCTGCTCAGTGGCGAGCTCCTGTTCGAGTATCTTGCGGCGCTCGCTGTCCCGCCCCTTCTGGGTGCTGTCAGTGACGCGCGGAAAGTCGCTCGGCGTCGCCTGGCGCGGAACCGGTTTTGGTGGGGCATAGGTGGACACCGGTTGGTCTTGCGACAGCACGATACAGTTCTTGCCGCCGCCCTTCTGGTTGGTGTAGAGCACCACCCCGGTATCGTCGATGCACTTATAGAGCGTGTCGGCACGGACAAGGCCGCTGCCGAGCACCAGGAGAAGCAGTAAAAACAGGCGGACGGTCATGATCTTGTGCAGTGTATGCGAAAGCCAGGCGAAAAAAAAGGATGAGCGGGCTCATCCTTTTTGGGGCGGCGTCGGCAGAATGGGCTTGGCGGCGGGCGAACCGGCCAAGCCCGCGGCGACTACAGGCTGAAATACATGTCGTATTCGATCGGATGGGTGGTCATGCGGAAACGCGTCACCTCCTCCATCTTCAGTTCGATGTAGGCATCTATCATATCGGTCGAGAAGACGCCACCGCGGGTCAGGAACTCGCGGTCCTTGTCGAGGTAGTCGAGCGCCTGCTCAAGGCTGGAACAAACGGTCGGGATCTTCGCATCCTCTTCGGGCGGCAGATCATAGAGGTTCTTGTCGGCCGGATCGCCGGGATGAATCTTGTTCTGCACGCCGTCCAGGCCAGCCATCATCATGGCGGTGAAGGCCAGGTAGGGGTTGGCGGTCGGGTCCGGGAAACGAACCTCGATGCGCCGCGCCTTGTCGCTCTGAACATAGGGGATGCGGATCGATGCCGAACGGTTGCGCGCCGAGTAGGCCAGTTTGACCGGGGCCTCGAAGCCCGGCACCAGGCGCTTGTAGGAATTGGTACCCGGGTTGGTGATGGCGTTCAAGGCGCGGGCGTGCTTGATGATGCCGCCGATGTAGTACAGGGCGAAATCGGACAGGCCGGCATAGCCATTGCCGGCGAACAGATTCTTGCCGTCCTTCCAGACCGACTGGTGCACGTGCATGCCCGAACCATTGTCGCCGACGATCGGCTTGGGCATGAAGGTGGCCGTCTTGCCATAGTTATGGGCGACGTTATGGACGATGTACTTCAGCACCTGGGTCCAGTCGGCGCGGCGCACCAGGGGGCCGAACTTGGTGCCGATCTCGCACTGGCCGGCAGTGGCGACCTCGTGGTGATGCACTTCGACTTCGACGCCGCAAGCCTCCAACGCCAGGCACATGGCGGCGCGAATGTCGTTCAGGCTATCGACCGGCGGCACCGGGAAGTAACCGCCCTTCACCGTCGGGCGATGGCCGATGTTGCCGCCCTCGAACTTCTCGGCCGAGGCCCAGGCGGCTTCCTCGGAAAACACCTTGCAATAGGAGCCGGACATATCCACGCTCCACTCGACCGAGTCGAAAACGAAGAATTCGGGCTCGGGGCCGAAGTAGCAGGTGTCGCCCAGGCCGGTGCTCTTGAGATAGGCCTCGCCGCGCTTGGCAAGCGAGCGCGGGTCGCGGTCGTAGCCCTTGCCGTCGGAAGGTTCGACCACGTCGCAGGTCAGAATCAGCGTCGTCTCGTCCATGAACGGATCAACGTAGGCGCTGGCGGCATCCGGCATCAGCAACATGTCGGAGGCCTGGATACCCTTCCAGCCAGCAATCGAAGAACCGTCGAAGGCGTGACCGTCCTCAAATTTTTCCATACCGAAAGCCTTGATCGGCACGCCAACGTGCTGTTCCTTGCCACGGGTATCGGTAAAGCGGAAATCGACGAACTTGACTTCTTTGTCCTTGATCAGTTTCAGAACATCTTGGGGCGACATGGAGTGCTCTCCTAGCGGGTTACGAAGGGTAAGGGAAGATGATGTGTGTGCAGGATCTAGCAGCAATTGTGCCAGGCTATCTTGGCAGGCTGGCTATTGTGCCATAAGAGAATAGCCGCTGTTCTGCAAAAACAGGGAACCAGCATGGTGCAAACAGCCGAAAAAACGCACTATCTTGGTGCTACCCGGCAGTTTAGGCTCACGGCGCTGAAATAGGCGTCTCCGCTCAACCCCTCGGCAAGGCGTCGCTCGAGGTGGGCGACGTGAGACGGATCGAAGCACACCTCGGGTGGCAGAAAAATCTCCGCCTCGACACGGCGGCCCAGGTAATGCAGCAGGGTCTTCTCGAACTGCGGCAGGTCTTCGCCCAGAAGGGCACGCAGATGTCTGAGCAGCACCTCGCGTTCGGGCAGTTCGGCCGCCCTGATGCTGGAATCGAGATCCTCCTCGGCATCGACATGCATCAACACGTCGAGCACGTCCGGGTGTCCCGCCAGCACGCGCGCCCTCGCCCGCTCAGCGATCAGGTGGCCCTCCGAGACGCTGATCCTGGCGTCGACCTGGACATGGGCATCGGCCAGCACCCGGTTCGCCATACGCCGCGTACGGAGTTCATGCAGGTCCAGCACGCCCGGCGTCTCGCGCAGCGTCGCGCGGATACGCTTGACCTCCTCGTCGGACAGGCCGGTATCGATCAATTCCTGGATGGCTTCATAGGTAAACTTGGCGCCCATGCGCAGGATCATGAAACCTACGATCACCGCCGCCACCGGATCCAGAAAGCGGAAGCCGAGCAGGCTACCGCCGATTCCGGCTGCCGCCACTAGGGACGAGGCGGCATCGGAGCGCGCATGCCAGGCATTGGCCACCAACATCGGCGAACGCAGCTTCTCGGCTACGACCAACATGTAGCGGAACAGGGACTCCTTTGCGACCAGCGCGGCCAACGCCGTCCATAGCGCGATCGACGCCACCGCCGGCAACTGGTCGAGATGCTGCAAACGCACCCCGGCCGACCACAGGATAGCGGCGCCGGTGCCAACCAGCAGCAGTCCCAGCGCCAGCGAAGCCGCGGTTTCGATCCGGTGGTGGCCGTAGGGATGGTCGTCGTCGGCCGGATGCCGGCTCTGAGCATTGGCGGCGAGCACCATCAGATCCGCGACGAGATCGGAGAGGGAATGGAAGCCGTCCGCGACCAGGCTCTGTGCATGAGCAGCCAGGCCCACGATGATCTGCGCCAGGGTCAGGCAGACATTGACGGCGACGCTCACCCGGGTGACCCTCTGCGACTCTCGATAGCGCTCGTGATCCAAGGGCTCTTGCGACAACAGGATCTCTTCGCGGGGCATGGCAACCAGTCTGTCAGGCGGCCTCGGTTCAGGCCTATAATTTCAATTATACAATTCTGCCGTTTCAGCCCGCCGACATGGGTAGGATCACCGAAATACTGCAACTGGCCCAGAGCCGCGCGCGCGAACTCAATCTTCCCTACGAGGGCGCGGCAACGCCGAAGGAGGCTCACGCGATCCTGCGGCTCGCCCCGGGTGCCCGGCTGATCGATATCCGTAGCCGTGCCGAGCTCGACTGGGTCGGCCGTATTCCCGATGCGATCGAGATCGAGTGGCAGTTCTACCCGGGCAATCAATTCAATCCGCAGTTCATCGCCCAACTGCAGCACGCCGTCGATCGTGAATCCATGCTCCTATTCATCTGCCGCAGCGGCGGCCGCTCCAACGCTGCCGCCAAGGCTGCCACGGAAGCCGGCTTCCCGGACTGTTACAATGTCCTCGAAGGTTTCGAGGGGGACAAGGACGCCAACGCCCAGCGCGGGCATCTCGGAGGTTGGCGCTTGGCCGGCCTGCCCTGGGTGCAGAGCTAAATCGATTGAACCGCGGCGTTGCCGCATCCTCTAATCAAATCCGGTTAAGTCGATAAGATACTGAACATGCAAGTCGCTCCCATCAGTTTTGACCGCTACAACACACTCGCCGATGACGAAGCGCAGCAGCGCATCCTCGCTGCCCGCGCTAAGCTCGGCAAGCGCGCCGTGCTGCTGTGCCATCACTACCAGCGGGCCGACGTCTATCGCCATGCCGACATCACCGGCGACTCGCTCAAGCTGTCGCGCCTTGCCGCGCAGTCCGACTCTGAGTTCATCGTCTTCTGCGGGGTGCATTTCATGGCGGAGGTGGCAGACATCCTGTCGCGTCCCGAGCAGACCGCCATCCTTCCCGATCTAGCCGCCGGCTGCTCGATGGCCGACATGGCCAGCCTGGCCAAGGTGGAACGCTGCTGGCGTGAAATCGGCGCGGTGCTGGATCCGGATGAACACTTCACGCCGGTTACCTATATCAATTCCGCCGCCGACCTGAAGGCCTTCTGCGGCGAGCATGGCGGCATCGTGTGCACCTCCTCGAACGCGCCGAAGATCCTGGAATGGTCTTTTGCCAGGCGCGAGAAGGTTTTGTTCTTTCCGGATCAGCACCTCGGCCGCTGGAGCGGCAACAAAATGGGGATTCCGCTGGATCAGATGCTGGTATGGGACCCAGACCTGGAGTCCGGGGGCCTCACTCCCGAACAGATCCGCAAGGCGAGAATCCTACTCTGGAAGGGTCACTGCTCAGTACACCAGATGTTCCAGCCGGCCCATATCCTACGTTTTCGCAATCAGTACCCGGATGGCCTGGTCATCGCCCATCCAGAATGCAGTTTTGAAGTCTGCAGGCAGTCGGACTATGTCGGTTCGACCGAACACATCCTCAGCACTGTCAAGGCGGCCGCGCCGAACACGCACTGGCTGGTCGGCACCGAGCTGAACCTGGTGGAGCGTCTCGCTGAAGAAGTGAAGCCCGAAGGCAAGACCGTGCAATTCATGTCCTCCACCGTCTGCATGTGCTCCACGATGCAGCGCATCGACCCGCAACATCTGGCGTGGACGCTGGAGAATCTCTCCGAGGGCGATGTTGTCAATCGCATCAGCGTACCAGCCCACGAAGCGGCTCTGGCAAAGGTGGCGCTGGAGCGGATGTTGGCGGTGTCCTGACACCCGCCTCGAGCATGACGCACTCCCTCCACGTCGCCACCTACAACATCCACAAAGGCTTCTCGCAGTTCAACCAGCGCATGATGGTGCACGAGTTGCGCGAGCGACTGCGGGTGCTGGGGCCAGACATCGTTTTCTTGCAGGAGGTGCAGGGCTTGCACCTGGGTCACGCCGAACGCCACAGCGACTGGCCGGCTGAGCCCCAGCACGAATTCCTCGCGGGAGATGTCTGGGCGAGCACCGCCTACGGCCGCAATGTCATATACGATCACGGCCATCACGGCAACGCCATCCTTTCCCGCTTCCCTATTATTTCATCACATAATCAAGATGTTACGCATTTACGCTTCGAGCGCCGCGGACTGTTGCATTGCGTGGTCGCGGATGAGGAGTGGGAACAGTCACTACACTGCGTCTGCGTCCACCTGTCGCTCTTCGGTCGCTCCCGTAAGAGACAGATGGAAGCGCTGGCGGCCAGGATCGAGGAACTGGTCCCCGCCAATGCGCCCCTCATCATCGCCGGCGATTTCAATGACTGGCGCAACTCCGCCTCCAGTCTGCTTGCCGAACGACTCGGCCTGATCGAGGTGTTCGGCGGCGCGGTGGGGCACCCGCCGAAGAGCTTCCCCAGCTCGCTGCCGGTTCTTCGGCTTGACCGTATCTACGTGCGCGGTTTCAGCATCGACTCTGCGACCGTGCATTTCGGTGCGCCATGGTCGCGCATTTCTGACCACGCGGCGCTATCCGCCCAGCTCGTGTCCGATAACTGAGTGCATGGAAACGGTCTTCCTGCCGGGTAACCGCATCCAGCTGCTCGAGACCGGCAACGAGTACTTCCCGGCCCTGATCGACGCGATCGAGGCGGCCGTCACGGAAGTCCATCTGGAGGCTTACATCTTCGAGGATGACGAGACGGGTCGCAGCATTGTCGCGGCAATGGCGAACGCTGTCAGTCGCGGGGTCAGCGTCCATGTCCTGGTCGATGGCTTTGGTTCGCACGGTTTCATGCAAAAGCTCGGGGCCAAGCTCGCCGCCAGCGGCGTCGACGTGCTGATCTATGGGCCAAACGTGTCGCCGCTCACCCTGAGCCGCCATCGCCTGCGCCGGCTGCACCGAAAACTGGTCACCATCGACAGGCGCATCGCCTTTGTGGGCGGCATCAACGTCATCAATGACACGGATGCTTCGGGGCTGCTGCCGCCGCGCTACGACTATGCATTGCGCATCGAAGGCCCTCTTCTGGCGCCCATCTACGCCTCGATGCGCCATCTCTGGCAGTTGGTGAGCTGGACTCGTTTCCGTCATCGTTTTGTGAAAGCGAGGCGCCACCCGGCTGTGACGAGCGTCTGCGGCGAGATAGCGGCGGCCTTTCTGATTCGCGACAATCTGCGCCATCGTCGCGACATCGAGGAGGCGTATCTTGATGCGATCGGCTCTGCGCGCAGCGAGATACTTCTCGCCAATGCCTATTTCCTGCCCGGCCGTCGCTTTCGTCATGCGCTGATGGATGCCTCGCAGCGCGGCGTCAAGGTGTCCGTGCTGCTTCAGGGTCAAGCCGATTACCTCTTGCTGCACCACGCCACTCAGGCGCTCTACGGCGCGCTGCTCTCTGCCGGCGTTCGCATTTTCGAATACAGGAAGAGCTTTCTCCACGCCAAGGTTGCGGTGATCGACGGCCACTGGGCTACCGTTGGTTCGAGCAACATCGACCCTTTCAGCCTGCTGCTGGCGCGGGAAGCCAACGTCGTGGTGAACAATGCCGATTTCGCCGGCTCATTGCTCGCCAGCCTGCGTCGGGCGACCCTGCTGGGCGCTGCAGAAGTCCGGCGCGAGGATTGGGGGAGAAAATCGCTAGTGATCCGGATGGTCAACTGGCTGGCCTATACCGCGGTGCGCCTCATGATCGGAATTTCAGGCTCCGGCAGCAATCGTCAGACCTGAGGCAGGCAGTGTGTGCCGGCGCGGTACCCGGGCCAGTTGCCAATGAGCCGCGGCCCAATGCCAGAATTCCGGGAGGGAAGCCTCTGCCAGTTCCGCCGGCGGCTCCTGTCCGAGGAAGCGTAACACGCTGAGCAGCGCGGGAATCGGCCGCGCTGCGTCGAGTGGCGCGGCGCCTGTCTGCTTTGACAGCTTTTCCCCGCGGGCATCGATCGCCACCGGCAGATGCGCATAGGCCGGCGTAGGCTTGCCCAACAACCGCTGCAGCAGGATCTGGCGCGGCGTCGAGTCGAGCAGATCGGCGCCGCGCACGACCTGGGTGATCCCCTGTTCACCGTCGTCGACCACAACCGCCAACTGGTAGGCAAAGATGCCGTCAGCGCGCAGCAGGACGAAGTCGCCGCTCGCGTCGGCCAAGTCCCGGGTAATTGTCCCCTGGATGGCGTCGTCGAAGACGATGCGCTCTTCATCGACACGCAGACGATAGGTGCGAGGCGACCTTCCCGGGGGCAAGCCGGCGCGGCAGGTGCCCGGATAGATTGCGGCGCCATCCGGCGCCAAGACCGAATCGGCCAGTTCGCGTCGGCTGCAGGCACAGGCAAAGACCCGCCCTGTGGCGCGCAGATGCTCCAGTGCATCACGATAGGCGGCGCTGCGCCGGCTCTGCCAAACGATCTCGCCATGCCACTCGAAACCGAAGGCTTCGAGGGTGCGCAGGATGCCGTTGGCGGCGTCATCCCGGCAACGCTGCCGATCGAGATCCTCCATCCGCAGCAGCCAGTCGCCGCCGCCTCTGCGCGCCTCTAGGTAGCTGCCGACGGCAGCTACCAGCGAGCCGAAATGCAGCGGTCCGGTCGGAGAAGGCGCGAATCGGCCGCGGCTTCGATTCGGGATATCGTTCATGAGCTCGAATACGGATTCTGAGGCATGGCATCGAACCGTTGGGCGGTGCAGGCGCTCTTCAAGCCCTCGCGGGATCCGGACTTCGCCCGAGGTTCAGGACGCCGTTGGCCAGCGCGGTGCCGAGAACAACCAGCGCCCCGCCCAGAGCCATGTTCCAACCGACGGAGTCCCCAAGGAACAGCACGCCCCACAGCACACCGAACACCGGAATGAGAAAGGTCACGGAAAGCGCCCGCATCGGACCGACATCTTCGATCAACTTGAAATAGAGCAGATAGGCGGCGCCAGTGCACATCACTCCCAAGGCAGTAACGGCGGCCCAATCCAGTGGCTTGGGCGTCATCGGAACCGGCAGGAAGAGCGCAAAAGGCAGCACCAGCACCACGGAGGCCCACATGCTGCCGTGCGCATTGTCGATGGGATCTACCGCGGCTGAGGATTTTTTGGCATAGGCGCTGGCTATGCCGTAGCAGAATGGTGCCAGCAGTCCGGCGGCGAGGGCCAACCACCAATTCTCACCCCTGGCCGCGACCTCACCGCCGACCAGCGTGCCCACGCCCGCCACGCCGAGCGCCAGGCCGAGTGCCGCCGAGCGGCTCACCGGTTGACGCAGCCAGAACACACCGAGCAAAGCGGCGAAAATCGGCGCGGTCGAATTGAGGATCGAAAGCAGGGAAGCGCTCAGGGTCCGTGCCGCGAAGGCGAAAAGCATGAAGGGCAGCGCGGAGTTGAACCACCCGACGATCAGGAAATGCCGCCAATTCTTGAGCAGTCGCGGCTTGCGGCCGAGCCAGAGACAAACTCCAAGAAGGAAGAGGGCTGCAATGCCGACGCGCAGCTCCACCAGAACGGCGGGGCCGAACACCGGCGCACCCAGGTGCAGGAAGAGGAAGGAGCCTCCCCAGATGGCCGCCAGGCCGATCATTCGCGCCATGTCCTGAAGCGTCATGTGCAGGTTGCCCGATTATGTCGAGAGCGTTCCCGCCGAAAATTTTCGTGCACCGCCACCCGATTGCTGCGCTTCAGACGTTAAACAGGAAATTCATCACGTCACCGTCCCTGACGACGTACTCCTTGCCTTCCGCACGCATCTTCCCCGCTTCCTTCGCGCCCTGTTCGCCGCCGCAGGCGATGAAGTCCTCAAAAGCGATGGTCTGAGCGCGGATGAAACCGTGCTCGAAATCGGTATGGATCACGCCCGCCGCCTGGGGCGCGGTGTCGCCGACGTGGATGGTCCAGGCCCGCACCTCCTTGACCCCGGCGGTGAAATAGGTCTGCAACCCGAGCAGCTGGTAGGCGGCGCGGATCAGGCGGTTCAGGCCAGGCTCTTCTTGCCCGAGATCGGCCAGGAAGATCTGCTTCTCGTCGTCGGGCAGTTCGGCGATCTCGGCTTCCATCGCGGCGCAGAAGGCCACCACAGGCGCCTTCTCCAGCGCCGCGTGCGCCTCCACCTGCGCCAGCAGCGGATTGTCCTCGAAGCCGTGCTCATCGACGTTGGCGGCGTAAAGCACCGGCTTGGCGGTGATCAGACAGAGCGGCTGCAATACCGCCCATTCCTCCTTCGACAGGTCGAGCGCGCGGACTGGCTTGGCCAGGTCCAACTGCGCCCGAACCTTTTCCAATACCGCAACCAGCCGCTGCGCTTCCTTGTCACCGCCCGACTTCGCTTGCTTGGCCGAGCGCGCCAGGCCCTTCTCCACCGTGGCCAGATCAGCCAGCGCCAGCTCGGTCTCGATGGTCTCGATGTCGGAGAGCGGATTTACGCCGCCGGCGACATGGACGATGTTGTCGTCGCGGAAACAGCGCACCACATGGACGATGGCGTCGGTCTCGCGGATCGTGGCCAGGAACTTGTTGCCCAGGCCCTCGCCCTTGCTCGCCCCCGCCACCAGTCCGGCGATGTCGACGAACTCGACGATGGCGTGCTGCACGCGCTGCGGCTTGACGATGTCGGAGAGCTGCGCGAGGCGCGGATCTGGCACCTCGACGATGCCGACGTTGGGCTCGATGGTGCAGAAAGGGTAATTCTCCGCCGCGATGCCCGACTTGGTCAGGGCGTTGAACAGGGTCGATTTGCCGACGTTGGGCAGACCGACGATGCCGCATTTGAGGCTCATGGTTTTCCTTCTTTTTCAGATGCCGCCGGCTTCGAGTTCAGCTTCTGCATCGCCGCCGGCCAGTCTCCGCGGCCCAGCCAAGGCCAGGCGGCCAGGGCGCGGTCGAGCGCGGCGGCGATCGCTTCTTCCTCCTCGCGCCGAGGCGGCTTGAGCACGTAATTCACGACCTCGTCGCGGTCGCCGGGATGCCCGATGCCGATGCGCAGGCGCCAGAAATCCTGGGTACCGAGGTGGGCGGTGATGTCCTTCAGGCCGTTGTGGCCGCCCGAGCCGCCGCCGAACTTCAGGCGCAGGCTGCCGGGTGGCAGGTCCAGCTCGTCGTGCACCACTAGGACATCGCCTGGCGTGATCCGGTAGAAGCGGGTGAGCGCCGCCACCGCCTGGCCCGAGCGGTTCATGAAGGTCGTCGGCAGCAACAGCCAGGCATTCTCGGTCCGTTCCTGGCCACGCACCTGGCCGGTCAGACCATGGAAGCGGGACTCGTGTGCCAGGCTCGCGCCCAGTTCGCTGGCCAGGCGCTCACAAAACCAAAACCCGGCATTGTGCCGGGTTTTGGCATATTCGCTCCCGGGATTGCCCAGGCCGACGATCAGCCGCGGGGGACGCGGCGCCTGCGTCAAATTACTTCTTCTCTGGCGCCGGAGCCGGCGCTGCCGCCGCTACCTGGACATCCGCGGCGGCCGGCTCATCGGCGGCGGCGCCGCGCGGAATGGTGATGGCGGCCACCACCGGATCTTCACCCTTGTGCAGCAGCGGCTCGACGCCCTTGGGCATCGCGACCGCCGAGAGATGCAGCGAATGTCCCGCCGCCACGTCCTTGAGATCGACCTCGATGAATTCGGGCAGGTCGCCGGGCAGGCAGGATACCTCCAGTTCGGTCAGCACGTGCGAGACGATGCCGCCCTGCAGCTTGACCCCTGGGGCGATGTCGGCGTTGATGAAGTGCAACGGCACCTTGGTGTGGATCTTGTGGCTGGCATCGACGCGCTGGAAGTCGAGGTGCATCACTTGGCGCTTGAAAGGGTGCATTTGCACGTCGCGCAGCAGGACGTTCTGCCGGCCGCCGTCGATGACCATGGTCAGCACCGAGGCGTGGAAGGTCTCCTGCTTCAGCTTGTGGAAGATCTCGTTGTGGTCGAAGTCGATCGCCTCGGCCGGCTGTTCGCCGCCGTAGATGACGCCGGGGACGCGGCCGGCCCTACGCAGGCGGCGGCTCGCTCCGGTGCCCTGCAGGGTGCGCTTTTGCGCGTTGAACTCGATTAGCATTTTGTTGCTCCCAAAAAACCCGCCCGCGACCAGGCGGGGGTTAAAAAACTATTCCATGAAAAGGGACGACACCGATTCCTCGTTGCTGATCCGCAGCATCGTCTCGGCCAACAGCCCGCCGATCGATACCTGGCGGATGCGGGAGCAGGCGCTGGCCTCCTCGCGCAGCGGGATGGTGTCGGTGACCACCAGTTCGTCGAGATCGGATTCGGCGATGCGGGAGATCGCGGCGCCGGACAATACCGGATGCGTGCAGTAGGCCAACACCTTCTTCGCGCCTTGTGCCTTCAGGGCCTGTGCCGCCTTGCACAGGGTGCCCGCGGTGTCGACCATGTCGTCCATGATCACGCAGCTGCGTCCGTTCACCTCGCCGATGATGTTCATCACCTCTGAAACGTTGGCCCTGGGGCGGCGCTTATCGATGATCGCCAGGTCGGACTCCAAATGCTTGGCCAACGCCCGCGCCCGCACCACGCCGCCGATGTCCGGTGACACCACCAGCAAGTCTTCGTGGCGCTGCTTCCAGATGTCGCCGAGCAGGATCGGGCCGGCATAGATGTTGTCGACCGGGATGTCGAAGAAGCCCTGGATCTGGTCGGCGTGCAGATCGACCGTCAACATGCGCTGGACCCCGGCCGCCTGCAGCATGTTGGCCACCACCTTGGCGGTGATCGCCACCCGCGCCGAACGCGGCCGACGGTCCTGGCGCGCGTAGCCGAGGTAGGGGATCACCGCGGTCACGCGCCCGGCCGAGGCGCGCTTCAAGGCATCGACCATGATCAGCAGTTCCATCAGGTTGTCATTGGTCGGATGACAAGTCGATTGCAGGATGAAGACGTCCTTGCCCCGGACATTCTCCATGATTTCGACGCTGACCTCACCGTCCGAGAAGCGTCCGACCGTGGCGCGGCCGAGCGAGATGCTCAGGCGCTTGACCACGTCGGCCGCGAGCTTCGGGTTGGCGTTGCCGGTAAACACCATCAGGCTATCGTAAGCCATGCGTGTCTCGCTAGATGTTGCGTTATGCCGAGGGCGGGAACGGTCTGGCCTGCGGATAAGCTTCGTCGCCCATACGCCTGCCCGGCGGAACTTCTGGCTGGGGAGGAAGGATTCGAACCTTCGCATGCCGGAATCAAAATCCGGTGCCTTAACCAGCTTGGCGACTCCCCAACGTTACGAACACCTATGCTATGTAGGGCGCCCGCGAAAGGGCGGCATTTTCAGGCTTTTCGCGACTGATGTCAATTCGAGCAGCGGATGATGATCGAGGCCGCGCGCGACGAAACCCTCCATGTCCGGCGGCAATCGGGCATGGACGGCCCGCGCCGCCGCCTGATCCTCGAACTCGCTGAAGACGCAAGCGCCCGAACCGCTCATCCGCGCCCGGCCGAAGCGGCGCAGCCACCCGAGATGGCGCGCCACCTCCGGGTAGAGCCGGCTAGCTACGGCTTCGAGATCGTTGCCGCCCTGCCCCGGCCGCCATTCTGCCGGGGAAATGGCTAGCGTCGCGCGGGGCAGTTCCGGCGCCGCGAAGACGGCCGAAGTCGGCACCAACACCTTAGGCACCAGCACCAGATACCAAGCCGGCGCCAGCGCCAGGTCGGTAAAGCGCTCGCCCACACCCTCGGCGAAGGCCGCGCGACCGTGCAGAAAAATCGGCACGTCGGCGCCCAGTTCCAGGCCGAGCCGTTGCAGCTCGACGGACGACAAGTCGGTGCCCCACAGCCGGTTCAGGGCCATCAATACGGTGGCAGCATCCGAACTGCCACCGCCCAGGCCACCGCCCATCGGCAAGCGCTTGACCAGTTCGATCCGGGCGCCTTGGCGCACGCCCGCGGCGCTCTGCAGCCGTCTGGCCGCGCGCACGGTGAGGTCAGTCTCCGGCGGCACGCCGGGCAGGGGCGTGGCGAGATGGATGAGGCCGTCGGCGCTCGGCGAGAAGCGCAGCGTATCGCCGAAGTCGAGGAAGCGGAATGCCGTCTGCAGCAGATGATAGCCGTCGGCGCGACGACCGACCACGTGCAGGAACAGATTGATCTTGGCCGGCGCCGGCCAGTCGCGCGACCAAGGGCTCATCGCTGCGCCACCGGCGGAGCGAAGCGGAGGCTCAGGGAGTGGGGGGAGGTCGTCATCTGACCGCTTGCCAGTCGTCGATCTTCAGCCGGATCGCGATATCACCGCGGCTCAGGTCGATCAGTTGCGGCAGAGCTGCACCTCCGGGCCCCTCGTATTCGCGGTAATCCACCCGCCAGCCATCATCCGAGAACTGCCGCGCCCGGCCGGCGGCATCGCGCTCCGCGCCTCCGGGCGCGTCGCCGAGAACCCAGCGCGGCAGCGACGTGAGCGGCAGGGCAAAGCCGAACACCTTGACCGATAGCGCCTCCCAGTCGGGGCCTGCAAATTCGCGCCGATCGGAGGTGACGAGATGCGCACCCGCGGCGTCGCGGCTGAGTTCGGCAATCCCCTGACCGAAGGGCGTGGTCAGCAGGATCTTGTCGTGCGGCAGGTCGTGCTGCCACCAGATATTGGCCACATAACGGTGTTCGCCCTGGCGAACGCTGATCCGCCCCGACAACGAATAGGCCACGATCGCCTGGCGCGCCGGGCGGGGCGGCGATACGCCCTGTCGGAACGGCGACAGCGCGCAGCCTCCGAGCACAGCCAGCAGCATCAGTACGGCGATGATGCGACAAGGACGCCGGAGCATGCCCGCGCACATCCGACTCAGGGTCTGAATTTCTTGATCGTGGCCGCCAGCGCTTCGTTGCCTGGATGGGCTCGGATGGCTTCATTCCAGGTCTTCTCGGCCTCGTCGTGGCGGCCGAGCATCCACAGCACCTCACCCAAGTGGGCGGCGATCTCGGGATCCGGCCGCTGGCTATAGGCCTTCTGCAGATAACCGAGCGCGCCATTGCTGTCGCCGCGGCGGTAGAGCACCCAACCCTTGCTGTCGAGGATGAAGGCGTCGTCGGGCGACAAGGCGAGCGCCTTGTCGATCAGTCGCTGCGCCTCGTCGAGATGCAGGTTGCGCTCGGCGAGCGAGTAGCCCAGGGCGTTGTAAGCCTGAGCGTGGTCGGGCTGGAGCTTGATCAGTTCGCGCAGATTGCGTTCGAGCACCTCATAGCGACCGAGCTTATCTGCCAGCAACGCGGTCTCGTAGAGCAGCTCGGGCTGCTCGGGCTGAACCGCCAGGGCGCCATCGAGCAAGTCGAACGCATCGGCGGTGCGGCCGGCGTCGTTCAGCAGTTGCGATTCGGCGATCAAGAGCGGCAAGCGCTCGCTCGGGTCGGCAACCGCCGCCTGCTGCAAGCTTTTCCGCCCCGCTTCGAGTTTTCCTTGCCTCGCCAACAACGCGGCCGCGCGCACGTTCGCCGCCAGATACTGCTCGCCCGGCGTCACCTTGCCGTACCAACTCAGAGCTTCCTCAGGGTGCTTACCCTGCTCGGCGATCTGACCGAGATAGTAGCGGGCCACGTTGGCCTCGCCAAAACCGAGATCGAGCAGCCGCTTGAAGCCGCTCTCGGCGGCGGCGAGGTCGTTGAGCTGCAGCGAAAGCAGCGCCACCGCGTAGGTGGCCTCCGGATCTTCCTTGTTGGCTTCGAGGAGAACGGAATATTCACGCCTAGCTTGGTCGAATTGCTTCTCGCCGACCAGGGCGCGCGCATAGGCGAGACGGACCTGGCTCGCCTTCGGGTGAGTATCTAGGTAGTGGCGCAAGAATTCCAACGCCTTGGCATGGCTGTTCTTCTGCAGGATCTGCGCCTCGAACAGCACGGCCGGCTCCCAGTCCGGCCGAAGCGTCTGTGCGCGCCCGATCTCGGTCAGCGCCTTGGCATCATCCCCGGTGTTCTCGGCAGCCTGCGCGCGGGCGAAATGCGCCTCGGGGAGTTTGTCGTAAGGCTGTGTCAGACGTTCGACCAGGCCCGCAGCCGCCTTCTTGTCGGGATAGCGGGCGAGCAGATGGTTCAAGCGCAGCAGGGCGTCGCCGACGTGATCGCCTTCGAGCGAGAGCAGCTTGGCCAGATGGGGCGTCGCCTCGTTGAAGCGTTGCGTGGCGAGCAGCAGGCCGACCAGCATCTGGCGCGCCTGCGGCGATTCGGGATCGATCTTGGCCCAGAGCTTGGCCATTTCCAGAGCGGTCGCCGGCTCCCGAGCGTAGATCGCGATCTCGGCAGCACGTCTGGCGATGCGGGGATCGCGCGTAGACCTCGCCAGATCCGCGTAGGCCCCGGCGGCCAGATGGTAGTCGCCGCGACCGTCGGCGATCTCGGCGAGGAGCATCTGGTAGAGGATCTGCGGCGTCAGCGCCAGCTTGGGCAGGTTCGTCGCCGACTTCTCGGCGGCGGTAGGATCGGTTTGCGCAGCCGCGGCCACCGGCATCGCGAGCGCGAGCGCCAGCGCCAGGCACGTCAGAGGGCGGACGGCGAACGACAGAGAGTAGGGAAGGGTCACGGCGATTGGACGGCTGGTTTAGAATTTGGTTCGCGCCCATGTTAGCAGTTTCGCTGCCTGCGGCAAGCGCGCTACCGCACACCATCGCCCCATCGGAGCGGACATGCCTGAACTACCCGAAGTCGAAGTCACCCGCCTCGGTATCGCCCCCGAACTGACCGGTCGCACGATCAGCGGCGTCACGCTGCGCACCCCGCGGCTGCGCTACCCGTTGCCGGCGGGCCTGGCCCGGCGCCTGGCCGGGCGCACCCTGCTGACGGTCAGCCGCCGCGGCAAGTACCTGCTGCTGGACTTCGGCGAGGGCAACCTGCTCCTGCATCTGGGCATGTCGGGCAGCCTACGCCTGCTCAAAGCCGGCACGCCGCCGGAGAAACACGACCACCTCGATCTCGAATTCGGCCGGATACTGCTGCGGCTGCGCGATCCGCGCCGGTTCGGCGCCGCGCTGTGGCTGGCGGGCGATCCGGCGCAGCATCCGCTGCTCGCGGCGCTCGGACAAGAGCCGCTCGAAGAGGGGTTTACGCCGCGATGGCTGTTCGAACGGACGCGCGGCAAGAGCGCGCCGATCAAGCAGGCCCTGATGGACAGTCACCTCGTCGTCGGCATCGGCAACATCTACGCCTCCGAGAGCCTGTTCCGCGCCGGCATCGACCCGCGCACGCCGGCGGGAAGGATTTCGCAGAAACGCTACCAGCGCCTGGTTCCGGAAGTGCGGAGGACGCTCGCGGCGGCCATCGCCGCCGGCGGCAGCAGCCTGCGCGACTTCGTGCATTCCGACGGCAGCGCCGGTTACTTCCAGCAGCAGTACTTCGTCTATGGCCGCGCCGGGGAAGCCTGCCGCGTCTGCGGCGGCACGGTGAAAAGCCTGCGCCAGGCGAACCGCGCCACCTTCCACTGCCCTCGCTGCCAGCGCTGAACGCTATCCGAGGCTCAGGCTTTGCCGGTCAGGCGCAAGTACTTCTGCATCAGTTGATCCTTGCTCTCGACCCGGTCGGGATTCAGCGGAATGCAGTCGACCGGACAGACCTCGCGGCATTGCGGCGTATCGTAGTGGCCGACGCACTCGGTGCACTTGTCCGGGTCGATCTGATAGATCTCTTCCCCTTGCGAAATGGCGTTGTTCGGGCACTCGGGCTCGCACACGTCGCAGTTGATGCATTCGTCGGTAATCATCAGGGCCATTGCAAATCCTTTTCAAAGTTTGAGTTTTTCTGCCAGCCGCCGCTCCACCAGCGGCTGCACGAATTTGCCGACATGACCGCCCAGGCTGGCGATCTCGCGCACCATGGTGGCGGAAATGAACATGTATTGCTCGCCCGGCGTGAGAAACACGGTTTCGACGTCCGGGTAGAGGTTGCGGTTCATTCCGGCCATCTGGAACTCGTACTCGAAATCGGAGACCGCGCGCAGCCCCCGCAGGATGACCTTCGCTCCGTGCTCGCGCATGAAATCCATCAGCAGGCAGTCGAAGCCGTGGACCTCGACGTTGCTAAAGTCGGCCAACACCTCGCGCGCGATGCTCACCCGCTCGTCGAGCGTAAAAAAAGGCCTCTTGTTGCGGCTGCCGGCGACGCCGACGATGACGCGCTGAAACAGCTTTGATGCGCGGCGCACGAGATCCTCGTGACCGCGGGTCAGCGGGTCGAAAGTGCCCGGATAGATGGCGATGCCGTTGCTCATTGCCGCTCCAATAAATGATAGTAGACTTGCCCCGCTCGACCCGCGCGCACGCTGGCCCACTCCCCGAGCGACTCGATGGCGTGCTCGGCTTCGACGTACAGCCGCGCGCCCGGATTCGCGATGTGTTGCAGCAAGGGCTCGATGCGCGCTAGCCAGCCTTGGCGATAGGGCGGATCGAGAAATACCAGGTCGTAGCGTCCCCGCCGCCGCCGTCCCTGCCCAGGCCCGTCTGCCTCTGCGAACTTTGCTGCGGATTGCATGAATGTTAGCGCATCCGACCGGATCAGCTCCAGTTGCTCGCCGCCCAGCGCCTGCGCATTCTGCCGCAGCGCCGCGAACGCGCCTTGATCCTGCTCAACCAAGGCGACTCTCGCCGCTCCGCGCGAGGCCGCCTCGAAGCCGAGCACGCCGCTGCCGGCGAACAGGTCCAGGCAGGACTGCCCGGTCAGATCCTGGCCGAGCCAGTTGAACAGCGTCTGGCGCACGCGGTCTGGCGTCGGCCGCAAGCCGCGGACGTCGGCGACGGCGATCAGGCGGCTGCGCCACTTACCGCCGGTGATGCGGATCCGGGACATCGAGATCCGACTCAATCGCCGCCCACGATCACGGTCACCAAGTGCTCCGGTTTGAGGTGCCGGGTGAAGGCATCTCGCACCTCGGCCGCCGTCACCCTGGCGATGCGTCGCGGAAATTCGTCGAGATAGTCGAGCGGCAGACCGTAGAAGCCGATGACCGCGACGGTGGCGAGGAGCTTGGCGTTGCTGTCCAGGCCCAGTGCCTGGCCGTCGATCAGATTGCGCTTGGCCGCCGTCAGCTCGGTCTCGCTCGGGCCTTGGGCGAGAAACCGCGCCAGCGTCGCGTCGACCACCTTCAGCGCCTCGGCGGTCTGGCTGCGCTTGGTCTGCAGGCCGATCAGGAAAGGGCCCTGGACCTTGCGCGGGGAGAAGCGACTGTAGACGCTGTAAGCATAGCCGCGCTTCTCCCGCACCTCCTTCATCAGGCGCGAGACGAAGCCGCCGCCGCCGAGCACATAGTTGCCGACCAGCAGCGGGAAGAAATCCGGATCTCCGCGCCGGATCAGCGGCAGGCCGATGTCGATGTGGGCCTGGGCCGCCGGATGAGGAACCCTGATGGTCTGCCGCGCCGGCAAGCTGACCGCCGGCAGCGGCGCTGCGGGCGGCGCATCGGGAAGACCAGCGGTCAGGCGGGCGGCGATCATTTCGGCTTCGGTGCGCGAGACGTCGCCGACGATGGTGACCGCTGCGCGGCGCGAGCCGTAATGGCCGCGCCAGAAGGCCAGCAGGTCGTCGCGGCTGATGCGCCCGACGCTCTCGACCGTGGGCTCGACGCCGTAGGGGTGGCCGGGATAGATCGCCTCCGTAAAGCGCTCGGCGACGATACTCTCGGGCTGCGTCTGTTCCTCCTGGATCGCAGCGATGCTGCGTGCCCTCTCGCGCGTCACCGCTTCTGCTGGAAAGCTAGGCGTCGCCAGCATCGCATGCATCAGGCCGAGCGCGGCGTCGCGTTCGGGCCTGGCCGACAGCGTGCGCAGTCTCAGGCTGGCGCGATCGCGGTCGACCGCAGTGCTCAGGCGCGCTCCGGTATCCACCAGGCGTCCCGCGAGTTGCTCCTCGTCCAGGCCCGCCGCGCCGGCTTCGAGCAGTTCGTTGGCGAGTCCGGCCAAACCGGCGAGCTCGCCTTTGTTTCCCGGCTCATAGGCGGAGCCGGCGGCGAAGTCGATCTCGACGTCGAGCATCGGCAGCGCCCTGCTGGCGACGAAATAGACCCGGGCGCCGGAGGGCGCCGTCCAATGCTCGATGACAACGCCGGCCTGCGCCACTTCGGTGACCAGCAGGCAGAGCATTCCGAATAGCACCTTCTTCATCACGGAAATTCCCGATTCACGATGTGCGTGAGCTGCGTCGGCTCAGCGCAACGGACCTGCCGGCACCGGCCCGACGTCTGCGGCGTCGATCGGCTGCGGGTCGAGCACAGCGACGGTCAGCGACCCATCACGGAAGTATTTCTTCGCCACCGCCTGGACTTCCTCGGCGCTGACGCTGCGGATCCTGTCGAGCATGGGGCCGATGTCCCGCCAACTGAAGCCGGCCGCTTCGGCGCCGCCGATCTCCATCGCCTGCCCCATCATCGAGTCGCGCTTGTAGATCTGCTCGGCGACGGTCAGGGTCTTGACCCGCGCCAACTCCTCTGCGGTCACGCCCTGCTCCTGGATGCGGCGGATCTCGGCCCGCAGCGCCGCTTCGAGATCGGCGGCGGACTTGCCCTCGGCGGGCTGACCGTCCAGGATGAACTGGGCCTCGCCGCGCAACATCGGGTCATAGCCGGCGTCGGCCGACTGGGCGATTTTCTGCCCGCGCAGCAGATCTCTGGACAGTCGCGCCGCATCGCTGCCGTCGAGAACGGCGGCCAACACCTCCAGCGCGTAGGGCTCGCGGTCGCGGTATACATCCCGCAACTTCGGCACCTTCCAGGCCATCTCCAGGTAGGAGAGCTTGGCCGGGGCCTCGACCACCAGGCGCTTGATACCCAGTTGCTTCGGCTCGGCGAGCGGTCTGCGGCTAGGCAGGGCACGGCGCCTAATGCCGCCATAGTAACGCTCGGCGAGGCGGAACACCTCGTCGTGCCGCACGTCGCCGACCACCACCACATAGGCATTGTTGGGTGCATACCAGCGCCGATACCAGTCGCGCACATCACGATAGCCCATGTGCTCCAGATCGCTCATCCAGCCGATGACCGGCCGGCGATACGGGTGGGTCTGGAAGGCGACCGAATTCAGGCGCTCATTCACCAGCGCCTCCGGATTGTCGTCGGTGCGCATCCGCCGCTCCTCCATCACCACCTGAATCTCCTTGGCAAACTCCTCGGCGCTGATGCGCAAGTGAGCCATGCGGTCGGCCTCTAGCGCCATCATTGCTGGCAGGGCCCGGCTCGGCACCTGCTGGAAGTAGGCGGTGTAATCGAGGCTGGTGAAGGCATTGTCGCGGCCGCCGGCGGCCGCAACGCGCTTGGAGAATTCGCCCGGCCCGACGCTCGACGTGCCCTTGAACATCATGTGTTCGAGCACGTGGGCCACGCCTGATTTGCCGCCCTCCTCGTCGATCGAGCCGACGCGGTACCAGACCATGTGCACCACGGTCGGCGCGCGGTGATCCTCCTTGACGATCACGCGCAGGCCGTTGGCCAGCGTTTTTTCGAAAACCGCCCCTGGCCTGTCGGCGGCGGCCGCGGCAGCACTCGCCAGGCAGGCGAGGCTGGCCGCCAGCCTGAACGCCGCAAAGAAGGGGGTCTGCGACATGAGTTTTGAGCGCTTCTGTTAAAATGAGTTCGTGCGAGCCGCGCATCATAAGCCTTCGCAGAGGCTGTGTCAGTAGCGCACCGCAGCCCAACCAGAGACGATTCCTCCCATGCTCGGTTTCCTCAAGAAAAAGTCCGGAGAAGCTCCCGCAGAAACCCGGCCAGGCTGGGCCGAACGGCTGAAGCAGGGCTTGTCGCGCAGCCGTGCCCAGTTTGGTGGCCGGCTGGCGGCGCTGTTCCGTCGCGCCCGGATCGACGACGATTTGTTGGAAGAACTGGAAGCCACGCTGTTGATGGCCGACGTCGGCGTCGAGGCGACCAAGTATCTGCTGGACGAGCTGAAGACCGCCGTCAAACGGGACAAGCTGGAGACCCCGGGCCAGTTGCAGGCAGCCTTGACGCAGGCACTGGAGCGGCTCCTGACGCCGCTGCAGCAACCGCTCGACGTCTCGACGCACAAACCCTTCATCATCATGATCGCGGGAGTCAACGGCGCCGGCAAGACTACCTCGATCGGCAAACTCGCCCGGCACTTCCAGGTTCAAGGCAAGTCAGTGCTGCTCGCCGCCGGAGATACCTTCCGCGCCGCCGCGCGCGAGCAGTTGCAGACCTGGGGCGAGAGAAACGGCGTGACGGTGATCGCACAGGAATCGGGCGACCCGGCGGCCGTCGTCTTCGATGCCATCCACGCCGCCAGAGCGCGCGGCATCGACGTCGTGCTGGCCGACACCGCGGGACGCCTGCCGACCCAGCTGCACCTGATGGAGGAAATCGCCAAGGTCAAGCGCGTGATCCAGAAGGCGGACCCCTCCGGACCGCACGAGGTGATGCTGGTGCTCGACGCCAACATCGGCCAGAACACGCTGGCCCAGGTCCGCGCCTTCGACAAGGCCATCGGGGTCACCGGCTTGATCGTCACCAAGCTCGACGGCACCGCCAAGGGCGGCGTCATCGCCGCCATCGCTCGGCAGCAGCCCATCCCGCTGCGCTTCATCGGCGTAGGCGAAGGCATAGACGACCTGCAGCCGTTCTCCGCCCACGAGTTCGTCGCTGCGCTGTTCGAGCCGTAATGATCCGCTTCGAGCACGTCTGCCGCCGCTATCCACCCGACGCGGTCGCACTTGACGATCTCAGCTTTTCCGTCGCGCCCGGCGAATTGGTGCTGATTGGCGGCCATTCCGGCGCCGGCAAGACCACCCTGCTCAAACTGATCGCGGCGATTGAACGCCCCACGGTCGGCGCGGTGCTGGTGGGCGGCCAGGACATCGGCCGCTTGAAGCGCGCTGCGATCCCTTATTTGCGCCGCAATCTCGGCTTGGTGTTCCAGGACCAGAAGCTGCTGTTCGACCGCAACGTCTTCGAAAACATCATGCTGCCGCTGTCGATCTCGGGCTTCCCCCCGAAAGAGGCTGCCGGGCGCGTCCGCGCCGCGCTCGACAAGGTCGGCTTGCTCCATCGCGAAAAGGCGCTGCCCGTCGCGCTCTCCGGCGGGGAGCAGCAGCGGCTGGCGATCGCCCGCGCGGTGGTGGGCAGACCCGGCATCCTGCTCGCCGACGAGCCGACCGCCCACCTCGATCCGCAGACTGCGGGCGAGATCGCGGCAATTTTCCGAGACTTCCATCGTGTCGGCGTCACCGTCCTGATCGCCACCTACGACGGCGCCCTGTTCGCTCCCTTCGCGCCACGGCGCCTGGTGCTCGACCACGGGAAAATGCAAGCATGATAGCGCCTGCCTCCCATCCCCCTTCCCAGGGAAGGGGGCGACTTTGGCTCGCAAAGCTCGCAGTAATTTCTATGGCCCGCCTTGGGGCGGCCCGGCGGCGGCCATGAACGCCTGGCTCGCGCAGCATGGCAGAGCGCTCGCTTGGGCGTTCTCGCGCCTGGCGGCGGCACCGGTGAACACGCTGCTCTCCTTGCTCGCCGTCGGTATCGCGCTGGCCCTGCCGGCGGGCGGCCAGATGCTGCTCGGCAACGCCTTGCAGATCGTCAGGAATGCCGCTGCCGCGCCGCAGATCTCCCTGTTCCTGGCCATCGACGCCGACCGCAAGGCGGTGGACGAGATAGCGACCCGGCTGAAGAACAATCCGCAGGTCAGGTATCTCCACTATGTCCCCCGGAGCGAGGCGCTGAAGCGCTTTCAGGCCCGCGAGGAACTGGCGGAGGTGCTCGCCGCCCTGCCCGGCAATCCCTTCCCTGACGCTTATGTCGTGACCCCGCGCAACGCCAGCCCGGCGGCGATGGATGAACTGCGCGACGAGTTCCGCCGCTGGCCGAAGGTCGACCACGTCCAGCTCGACTCCGCCTGGGTTCATCGGCTCGACGCCCTGCTACGCCTAGGACGGACCAGCGTGGCCGTCCTGGCCGCCTTGCTCGGACTGGGACTGGTGGCGATCACCTTCACCACCATCCGCCTCCAGGTTCTCAACCAGCGCGCCGAGATCGAGCTGAGCCGGCTGCTCGGAGCGACCGACGTCTTCATCTGCAGGCCTTTCTACTACTTCGGCGCCGTGCAGGGGCTGCTCGGCGGGGCGGTCGCGTGGCTGATCGTGCTCGCCGTGACCCTGGCGCTGAGCGGTCCGGTGGCCGAATTGGCGGCGCTGTACCACGCCAGTGCCGCCCTGAAGCCGCTCGGGCTACCCGACTCCCTGCTCCTGCTGGGCTTCTCGGCGAGCCTGGGCTGGCTCGGCGCCGCCCTGTCGCTGGGCCGCCACCTACGCGATCCCGTCTGAGGGAACTCCCGCCCGGATTGGCACTCGAATGCCGAGAGTGCTAAAATGAAACAAGGAGGAATGGCTATGGGTAATGCCTTGTCGAGCGCGTCGCTATCCATTGATTTTCTTGCACTGCCCGCCGGCGCAGGAAGTCTGGAGACTTACATCCAGTCCGCGTATCGGATGCCGATGCTGTCGGAAGATCAGGAGGTCGATCTGGCCCGGCGGTTGCGCGACCACGAAGATCTGGAGGCGGCTCGCACGCTGGTGCTTTCTCACCTGCGGCTGGTGATCTCGATCGCCCGCGGCTATCTGGGTTATGGGTTGCCTCACGCCGATCTGATCCAGGAAGGCAATATCGGTCTGATGAAGGCGGTCAAGCGTTTCGACCCGGAACGCGGAGTCCGCCTGGTGTCCTTTGCGATGCACTGGATCAAAGCGGAGATCCACGAGTACATCCTGAGAAACTGGCGTCTGGTGAAGATCGCAACCACCAAGGCGCAGCGCAAGCTGTTCTTCAATCTTCGCAGCCTGAAGCAGAGCCTGTCTACCCTCGGCGCCGATGAGGTCCAGGCAATGGCCAAGCAACTCAGCGTCAAACCGGAGGAAGTGATCGAGATGGAGACCCGGCTCTCTGGCCAGGATATTTCCCTCGAACCCTTGAGCGACGACGAGGAGGAGCGCTACGCGCCGATCGCCTATCTTGCCTCGGACGCCGGCGCCGAGCCGACGGCGATACTCGAGCGCAAAGAATACGACCGCCTCCAGGGTGAGGGGCTGCGCACAGCGCTCGACGCGCTTGACCCGCGCAGCCGGGCAATCGTGACGCGGCGTTGGCTGGCGGAAGAAGGCGAGGCGGCGACCTTGCACGAACTGGCCGCGGAGTACGGGGTCTCGGCGGAGCGCATCCGGCAAATCGAGGCCAAGGCGCTGCAGAACATGCGTGGTACGCTGGCGGCATGAGCGCCTAGACGCGACGCGAAGACGGGCGGCGGGATGATTTCGCCGCCCATTTTCATTTCCCGTCCAGCAGCAGTTTGAGATCGTCCGCTATGTTCTGCGGCGTTTCATCATGTCGGATCATCAGCCGCAGCCTGCCCCGCGGGTCGTAAGCGTAGCTGCTGGCGGTATGGTCCATGGTGTAGGTCTGGGGCGTGCTGCCCGCAACCTTCTGGTAGAACACCTTGAATTCCTTGGCCGTGGCGGCGGTGGTCGCGGCATCACCGTACAAACCGACGAAAGACGGGTCGAACTGGGGCACATAGGCCGCGAGCAGCGCCTGGGTGTCGCGCTCGGGATCGACGGTCACGAACAGCACCTGGACGCGCTTGGCGTCATTGCCGAGCAGCTTCATCGCCGCGGCCAGGCCCGCCAGCGTCGTCGGACAAACATCCGGACATTGGGTATAGCCAAAGAAGATCACCACCGCCTTGCCTTTGTAGTCCGAGAGGTGGCGCAGATGGCCGGTTTGGTCGGTCAGGGCGAAGTCGCGGCCGAAGTTGGCGCCGGTGATGTCGGTGCTGACAAAGTGAGGCGCCTGGCCGCAAGCGGCGAGCACCAAGACGATGAGTGACAGCAGCCAACGAAGCTTCGGCATCATAGGTAATGGTCGATCAGCAGGGCCGAGAACAGGGCGGAGAGATAGAAGATCGAATAGCGGAAGGTCTTTTGCGCCACGCGGTCGCTGTAATCGCGCCACAGCAGCCAGGCATAGGCGAGGAAGATTCCGTCCAAAACGAGCACGGGCACCAGATAGAACCAGCCGCTCATGCGGATGACGAAGGGCATCAGCGTCACGGCCGTCAGCAGCCAGGTGTAGAGGAAGATATGCAGGCCGGTGAATCGGGAACCGTGGGTGACCGGCAGCATCGGCACGCCGGCCGTGGCGTATTCCCGGCTCCGATAGAGCGCCAGCGCCCAGAAGTGGGGCGGTGTCCAGACGAAGATGATCAGAGCGAGCAGCCAAGCCTGGCCGCTCACTTCTCCGGTCATGGCGGCCCAGCCGAGCACCGGCGGCATGGCGCCGGAGAGTCCGCCGATCACGATATTCTGCGGCGTCAAGGGCTTCAGAATGACGGTATAGATGATCGCGTAGCCGATGAAGGTGGCCAGCGTCAGCCATGCCGTCAGCGCATTGACCCCGTAGTAGAGGATGGCCATGCCGGCGAGACAGAGCCCGGCCGACCAGATCAGCGTGGCCCTCCCTGAGAGCGCTCCGCGCGGCAGCGGACGCGCCCGCGTCCTGGCCATGACGCTGTCGATTTTCTGCTCGATCAGGCAGTTCAGCGCCGCGGCAGCCGCGGCGACCAGGGTTATGCCCAGCGTCGCTGCTAAGACCAGCCCCGGGGTCATGCGGTCGGTCGGGGCCAGCAGCATGCCGATGAAGGCGCAAAAGACGATCAGCGTGATCACGCGCGGCTTGGTCAAGGCGAGATACTCGCTGACCTGGCGCATTGCGGGCTGGATGGAGATACTGGTCATGACTCGTTCATCATCGCTGTGGTGCGTACCCGAAGTCAACCGATCTGGGAAACCTGGAGCAGGCGCGTCAGATCCTTGATCATGCCCTTCGGGTCCGCACCGTCGTCGTAGCGCAACACGAAGTTGCCGAGCGGATCGATCAGGTAGATGTGCGCGGACGGATCGCGCTTGGCCGGAAACGCCGACAGCCAGGCCGGATCCTGGGCGCGCGCCACCAGGAGTCCGGAATGCTCGGCCAGCAGCTTCGGATCCGGAACGCCGGCGCCGGAGAGCAGCCACAGTCGCCCGACCCGGCTCATGTTCTCGCCCTGGGTCAGGCGTACCTGGCGGATGTAATAGAGGCTGCGCTGGCATCTTCGGTCGCACGACGGCGGCTGTATGGTGACCAGCTGCCACTTGCCGTGCAGCACATCGCTCGAGAAAGGTTTGCCGGCCAGGTCAGTCAGCAGGCCGCTCGGCAGCCTACGGCTTGCGATCAACTCGCCGTGATTGACGCTATGCGCCGGGCGCCAGTTCAAATAGACGACGTAGGCGGCGAGCATGGGAAGCACGGAAATTACCCCAAGCAACAGGAGCGTTCGGCGGCCATTAGTCGACATCAGGGGAACCTCTTCGAAAAAAATGATAAGCCCACAACAGGCAGGCCAGTACAGCAAAAGCGAACCACTGAAAGGCGTAGCCGCGGTTCCGGTCGGCGCCGGAATCGGGCCTGGGCCAGTCCCTGATCAGTCCGTCCCCCGGCTCGTTGGTCTGCCGGATGATCACCGGCTGCAGCTTGAGACCCGACCATGCGCGGAAGCGTTCCTGTGTGACGTTCTCCCAGATCCGGCCCTCCTTGTAAGTGCTGCCGAATTCTTTGAACCTCGGTGGCAATTGAACGCCGCCCAGGACCTCAACGCTGCCAGCCGGGGTCTTGATCGCCGGCAAGTGCGCGCGGTCCGAGCCGGCGGCGACCCAGCCGCGGTCGACCAAGAGACAGAGCTCGCTGTCTTCCAGCCTCAGGGGCATATAGACATCATAGCCATCCTGTCCCTGATGCACCTGGTTGTCGAGAAAGATCCCGTACTGCGTCAACCAGCGGCCGCGAGCGACCACCCGGTGATAATCAAGGCTGTTGCCGTCGACCAGCTCGCCGCCGATGGCGACGGGAGCCAGCTTCGCCAAGGCATCAAAGCGCGCCTGCCGCGCTTCCCTCATGTGCGCCCGGTCCAACTGCCAGCGCCCCAGCAGGACGGTGACGACGACCACGACGATCGCGGCGACGGTCGGCCAAAACCTAGATGCCGGCCGCTTCGGGCGCCCGTCGGATGCGCTAGACTGTCGCATTTTCAAAGAGGGTATTCCGTGAGAATCATCGTCATCGCGCTGCTCCTGGCCATACTCGGCAGCTTGGGCTCGGCCTTGTTCTTCTTGTTCTCCGACAAGCCCGGCTCCCAGCGCACGGTCAAGGCCCTCACCCTCCGGGTCGGCCTCTCGATCCTGCTGTTCGTCCTGTTGATGGCCGGCTACCACTTCGGCATCATCGGCGGGAGGGCTTAGCGCCCCTCAAAAAAAGCCGCCGCACCAAGTGCGGCGTGTGCGCGGCGCAGCCCGCTCGGGTTCCCCCTCCCGGGCCCGCAGATTATAGCCAATACACCACCACGAACAGCAGCAGCCAGACGACATCGACAAAGTGCCAGTACCAGGCCACCGCCTCGAAGCCGAAGTGGTGGTCGGGCTTGAAATGGCCGGCCAGCACGCGGAACAACATGACGGTCAGCATGGTCACGCCGATCGTCACGTGCAGGCCGTGGAAGCCGGTCAGCATGAAGAAGGTGGTGCCGTAGATGCCGGTGGTCAGCTTCAGATTCATCTCGGCGTAGGCATGGGAATATTCGTGCACCTGCAGCGTCAGGAAGGTCACACCCAGGGCGATGGTCAGGATCAGGCCGAGCGTGAGCTGGGTGCGCTTGTTCTTCAGTAGCCCCCAATGCGCCCAGGTCAGGGTAGCACCCGAGCTGAGCAGCAGCAGGGTATTGATGGCGGGAATGCCCATCGCCTCCATCGGGCTGAAGCTGCCCTTGAAAGCCGGGCCGGCATTGGGCCAGATGGCGGCGAAGTGCGGCCAGAGCGACTGCGTCTCGCCGCTGGCGAGATCCGGAATCGACAGCACCCGGGCGTAGAACAGGGCACCGAAGAAGGCGGCGAAGAACATCACCTCGGAAAAGATGAACCAGCTCATCGCCCAACGGAACGAGGAATCCACCCGCTTGTTGTACAGTCCGCCCTCCGATTCCCGGATCACCGTGCGGAACCATCCCGCCATCATGAAGATCAATACCGCGAAGCCGGCGGCCACGACCAGCGGGCCGGCATGATAGTGGTTGACCCACAATACCGCCCCCGAAGCCAGCAGCAGCAGCGCTAACGCCCCGACCAGCGGCCAATAGGACGGGCTCGGCACGTAATAGTAGCTAGCTTCCTGCGTCATTTCCCTTCTCCTCTCAAGTTGTTGCTCCGTGGCCCATGATGACGAGCCTGACCACGACCACCAGCACCAGAACAAACACCACCCCGCCCAGAATTCCCGCCGCTATGATCTGCGCCGGGGTCAGGCTGGCGGCATCGAACTCGCTATGCTTGCGGCGCCTAACCCCGAAAAACGCCCAGAAGATCGTTCTTGCCGCCTGTAGAAAACCGCCGCTTCGTTCGCCGCGCTGCTCATTCATGATCTGCTCGGAGGCGTACCGCTCTCAGCATGACTATTGCCCTCGACCTCGAAAAAGGTATAGGACAGCGTGATGGTATTGATGTCCTTGGGCAAGGACGGATCGACCACGAATACCACCGGCATCTTCTTGGTCTGTCCGGCTGCGACGGTCTGCTTGCTGAAACAGAAGCAGCTGAGCTTATGGAAATACTGGGCCGCCTCGCGCGGCCCGTAGCTGGGGATGGCCTGACCGGTCACCGCCTCGTTCTTGTCATTCACCACTTCGAATGTCGCCTGTGAAACCGCGCCCGGATGCACCAGCATGTGGGATTGCAAGGGGCGGAACTTCCAGGGCATGTCATGGACGTTCGAATCGAACTCGACATCCACCACCCGGCTCTGATCCACCTGGGTGTTGACCGGCGTGGCGTGCAAACTCGAACCGACCTGGTTCAGACCGGTCACGCGGCAGAACACCGAATAGAGCGGCACCAAGGCGTAACCGAAACCGAACATCAAGGTCGAGAACAGCGCGAGCTTGATCAGGGTCTTGCGATTACCGGACCGGGAAGCGGCGCTCATCGTCCCAGCAACCAGGCGCGAAGGATGTAGCCGAAGAAGAACGCCAGCGCCACCGCTCCCAGGATCAAGCCCAGGCGCTGATTGCGTCGGCCCTGGGCGCCCTTGTCCGGAGTTTGCATCGTCGTTTCCAGTTCTCTCATTTCACCTGCGGCTGGGTTTCCCAGGTGTGATAGGGGGCCGGCGACGGCACCTCCCACTCCAGCCCCTCCGCGCCGTCCCAGGGCTTGGCCGCGGCCTTGGGTCCGCCCTTGATGCAGGTGATCACCACGTAGAGGAACAGCAACTGGGAAAGCCCCAGGCCGAATGCGCCGATCGAGGAGATCATGTTGAAGTCTGCGAACTGCAGCGCATAGTCAGGAACGCGGCGCGGCATCCCGGCCAGGCCCAGGAAGTGCTGGACGAAGAAGGTCATGTTGAAGAAAACCATCGTCAGCCAGAAATGCGTTTTCCCGAGCCTCTCGTTGTACATGTGACCGGTCCACTTAGGCAGCCAGTAATAGACCGCGGCGAAGGCCGAGAACAGCGCGCCGGCGACCATCGTGTAGTGGAAATGAGCCACCACGTAATAGGTGTTGTGCAATTGCACGTCTACCGCGGTCATCGCCAGCACCAGACCCGAGAAGCCCCCCATGGTAAACAGGAAGATGAAACCGAGCGCAAACAACATCGGGGTCTCGAAACTCAGCGCCCCGCGCCACATCGTGGCGATCCAGTTGAACACCTTCACTCCCGTGGGAACGGCGATCAGCATGGTCGCGTACATGTAGAACAGCTGTCCGGCCACGGGCATGCCCGAGGTAAACATGTGGTGACCCCAGACGAAGAAGGACAGGATCGCGATCGAGGCCGTGGCATACACCATCGAGGTATAGCCGAACAGTGGCTTGCGCGAGAAGGCGGGGACCACCTGGGAGATGATGCCGAACCCGGGCAGGATCACGATATAGACCTCGGGGTGGCCGAAGAACCAGAAGACGTGCTGGTATAGCACCGGATCGCCGCCGCCGGCGGCGCTGAAGAAGCTCGTGCCGAAATGGCGGTCGGTCAGGAGCATGGTCACCGCCCCGGCGAAGACCGGCATCACCGCGATGATCAGGAAGGCGGTGATCAGCCAGGTCCAGGCGAACATGGGCATTTTCATCAACGTCATCCCCGGCGCGCGCAGGTTGAGGATGGTGGTGATGATGTTGATCGAACCGAGGATCGAGGAAATGCCGAGGATGTGCACCGCGAAAATCGTCAGGTCCATGCCCATCCCCATCTGTATCGACAGGGGCGGATAGAGGGTCCAGCCGACGCCGGCGGCGCCGCCGGGCACGACGAGGGAGGTGACGAGCAGCAGGCTGGCCGGGATCAGCAGCCAGAAACTCCAGTTGTTGAGGCGGCCGAAGGCCATGTCCGAGGCGCCGATCTGCAATGGGATCATCCAGTTGGCGAAGCCGACGAAGGCCGGCATGATCGCGCCGAAGACCATGATCAGGCCGTGCAGGGTGACGATCTGGTTGTAGCGCTCGGGCTCCAGGAACTGCAGGCCGGGCTGGAACAACTCGGCGCGGATGAGCAGCGCCATGATGCCGCCGACGATGAACATGGTGAAACTGAACCACAGGTACATCGTACCGATGTCCTTGTGGTTGGTCGTCGTCAGCCAGCGCTTCAGGCCGGTCGGCTGATGCCCATGATCATGCGCATCCGCATGCCCTATTGCCGTTGCTTCCATCGTGCTCTCCTGTATTCGATTATGCTATTGCATCTCGCCCTGACGCGGTCAGCGGCGCGCCGCCTTGACCTCGGACGGCTGGATGGCATCTCCGGTCTTGTTGCTCCAGGAGTTGCGCTCATAGGTGATCACCGCCGCGATGTCGGTGTCGGACAATTGCTTGCCGAAGGCCGCCATCGCCGTACCCGGACGGCCGTTCAGCACCGTCTTGATGTGCTCGATCCTGGGGCCGTTCGCGACCTTGGAGCCGTCCAGGGCCGGAAACACTCCGGGGATACCCTTGCCGGTCAGCTGGTGGCAAGCGGCGCAGTTCTTGACGAACACCTCATGGCCGTGCTTCATCAGATCCGCGAACTGCCAAACCTTGTTCACATCCTCGGCGCTGGCCGCCATCCTCTGCTTCTGCTCGGCCACCCAGGCGGCGTATTTTTTCTCGGACACCACATCCACCACGATCGGCATGAAGCCGTGGCCCTTGCCGCACAATTGCGCGCACTGGCCGCGGAACACCCCCTCCCGGTCGGCGCGGAACCAGGTATCCCGGATGAAGCCGGGAATCGCGTCCTGCTGGACCCCGAGCGACGGGACAAACCAGGCGTGGATGACGTCGTTGGAGGTCGTCAGGATGCGGATCTTCTTGCCCACCGGCACGACCAGGTGATTATCGACCTCGAGCAGGTAGTGCGGGTCCTTGGCCGCCTTGCCGTCGAGTTGATCTTCGGGGGTGGAGAGGACGCTCATGAACTTGATCCCCTCACCCTCCCCGTTCAGGTAGTCGTAGCCCCACTTCCATTGGTAGCCGGTCGCCTTGATGGTGATGTCGGAATTGGAGGAGTCTCTCATCGCGAGCAGCGTCTTGGTGACCGGCCAAGAAATGGCGATGAGGATCAGAAACGGGATCGCGGTCCACAGAATCTCGACTTGGGTGTTCTCGTGGAAGTTGGCCGGCGTCCCGCCCGATGACTTGCGATGCCTGATGACCGAATAGAACATCACCCCGAACACGATGACGAAGATGGTGAGGCAAACGCCCATCATCCACATGTGCAGGTCATAGACCTCCTGGGCCAGCGCGGTGGCGGGTTCCTGGAAGTTCACTTCGTAGGCAGCGCCAGCCGCCCTGCTCAGCAGCCCTAGAACCGCTAATGCCGCCAGACGAGGCACGCTTGCGCACCGTGCTTGCTTGGTCATATTGATAAACCCCGTTTTGATATGCGTTTCCAAATCAATCCCCTCGTCGCAGCCGGCGGCGATATTTCGCTTTATCGAAGATCTGAAGGCGGTAAAACAGCGACACTTCGCGCATCACTCAGTCAGCTGGCGCCGACGTCCGCCTGGAACAGGCTCTTGAAACGCGACTCCCCGACTCTCCCTCAAGCCCTCATACGCTCCATGCCTGCGTCTAGCCGCAAGTCGGTAGGAGCTGTTCGCGCCGGCAAACGAGGCCGAGAAAATTTATCACAGCCCGGATTTATCTTCAACCATTATAATTTAAGGTTTATATATTTTATGGGGCGATAAGGTGTCATTAGCTGCGATTGCGGCAAGCAGCAATTCATGGACGCCGCCAAAACTGCCGTTGCTCATCACCAAGATCCGGTCGCCTGCGCGAGCCTCCGCGACAACCGCGGCGACCAGTGCCGCGAGCTCTTCAAATACCTGCGCCTTGCCACCCAGCGGCGCCAGCGCGGCTAGCGCGTCCCAGCCGAGGTTCTTGCCATAGCAGAACACCGCGTCGGCTCCGGCCAGGCTGCCCGGCAGCAGACCCTTCATGACGCCGAGTTTCATGGTGTTCGAACGCGGCTCGAGCACGGCGAGGACACGCCCCTTCCCGATCGCCCCGCGCAATCCGGCGATGGTCGCCGCGATGGCCGTCGGGTGATGGGCAAAATCGTCATAGACCGTCACGCCGCGCACCTCGCCGCGCACCTCCATTCGCCGCTTGACGCCCCTGAAGCGCGACAGCGCCTGCAACGCCAGGTCTGCGGACACGCCGGCGTGACGGGCCGCCGCCAGCGCGGCGAGCGCATTGGCGCGGTTGTGGGCGCCGGGCAGGGCCAGGCGGGTGCTGCCGATTTCGCGCCCCGCCAGGGTCACGGGAAAGCGGCCATCGCTGGCCTCCGGCCCGGCCTGCCAAGCGTCGGGCACGTTGAACCATTCCACCGGCGTCCAGCAGCCGCGGTCGAGAACGCGTTTCAGCGCAGGCTCGGCGCCATTGGCGACGATCAGGCCATTGTTCGGCAGGGTACGCACCAAGTGATGGAATTGCGTCTCGATCGCCGCAAGATCGCTGAAGATGTCCGCATGATCGAACTCGAGGTTGTTCAGGATCGCGGTCCTGGGACGGTAGTGCAGGAATTTCGAGCGCTTGTCGCAGAAGGCGGTGTCGTATTCGTCCGCCTCGATGACGAAAAAGGGCGAATCGGTGAGTCGCGCCGAAACGCCGAAGTCCTGCGGCACGCCGCCGATCAGGAAGCCGGGGGCGAGCCCGGCCTCCTCCAGTATCCACGCCAGCATCGCGGTGGTCGTGGTCTTGCCGTGGGTACCGGCCACGCCGAGCACCCAGCGGCCGGGCAGGATGTGCTCCGCCAGCCACTGCGGGCCGGAAACGTAAGCCAGGTTGCGGGCCAGGATCTCTTCGAGCAGAGGGTTGCCGCGCGAAATCGCGTTGCCGACCACGAACAGATCCGGGTTCAAAGCCGTCTGGCCGGCAGAATAGCCCTCGGTCAGCGCAATTCCCTGAGCCTCCAGCTGACTGCTCATCGGCGGATAGACATTGGCGTCGCAGCCGGTGACCTGATGACCCGCGGCCCGCGCCAGCAAGGCCACGCCGCCCATGAAAGTGCCGCAGATGCCGAGGATGTGGATGCGCATGGCAGCTCGAGCGGAATGCCGTGTAGAATGGCCCCGGATTGTAACCGATAGCGCCGCCATGCCTCGCCGCTTCAAGCATTCGCCGCAAATCGACGCCATGCGCCGCGACATTGCCAGTCTGGCCGCCCGTCTGATGGCCGAGGACGGCATCGCCGATTATGGTCTGGCCAAGCGCAAGGCCGCCAAGAATCTGGGCGCGCCGGACAGCGAGGCGCTGCCGACCAACCAGGAAATCGAAGAAGCCTTGCGCGCCTATCAGGCGGTCTTCCAGGAAGACGAACTGCGCGAGCGGCTCGCCGCCCTGCGGCGCAGCGCCCTGTCGCTGATGCGCCTGCTCGACCAATTCCACCCCTATCTGACCGGCCCCGCCCTGGATGGCACGGCCGGGCGCTACGCCGAGGCGGAGATCGAACTTTTCGCCGACAGCGCCAAAGATGTCGAGATCTTCCTCCTGGATAGCGGGATCGACTTCGAATATGCAGATATCCATCGAACCGGCCCAGACGCTCCCGAGGCCCGGTTGCGGCTGGATGGCGGCGAGGCGATGCTGCTGCTGTCGGTCTATCCCCACACTCTGGAACGCAGCCACCGCCGCAACCCCCACACCGGCCAGGTGGCGACGCGGGCCCGCACCGAAACGGTCGCCGCCTTGCTGGAGCAATCATGAATCGTCTCGCCCGCAACCTCCTGATCGCCGCGGTGGCCTTGGCGGCGGCCGGCGCCGGTTACCTGGTCAGCCATCTGCAGCAGGTTTTCCCGAGCGATCCGGCCGGCGCCAGGGAACTCTTGGCCCTGACCCTGCCGGATGCCGCCGGCGCCAGCCAATCGATGCAGCAATGGCGGGGAAAGGTGCTGGTGGTGAATTTCTGGGCAACCTGGTGCCCGCCCTGCCGCGAGGAAATGCCGGGATTTTCCAGGCTGCAAAGCAAATTTTCGGCGAAAAATGTACAATTTGTCGGGATCGGCATCGATTCTGCGGACAAGATACGGCAATTCTCGCACGACCTGCCGGTCAGCTATCCGCTCCTGGTCGGCGGCACCGCGCTGATGGGGCTCACCGAGCAGCTCGGGGACCACGAAGGCGGGCTGCCGTTCACCGTAATCCTCGGCCGCGACGGCAAATTGCTGCAGACCCGGCTGGGTCTCTGGCAGGAGTCCGAGCTGGAAAAGGTTCTCGTCGCCCTGGCAAAATGAACGCGGTCCGGAATGAGCTGCCGCTGGACAAGATGCGGCCATTTGCGGCAAACTTGCAGACATGGTGAAGCAAACTCGCACTCAAAAGAGCAGTCAGGCCGAGACCGGACCACCCCGTATTCTGGCCTTGCACGGTCCGAACCTGAACCTGCTCGGCAGCCGCGAACCCGGGGTCTATGGCCGCACCACGCTGGCCGACATCCATCTGGCGATGGAGGCACGCGCCCGCGCCGACGGCATCCGGATCGAGAGCTTCCAGAGCAACAGCGAAGGGGAGCTGATCGACCGGATCCAATCGGCGGCGAGCGAGGACATCCGTTTCATCATCATCAACCCGGCCGGGTACACGCACACCAGCGTGGCCCTGCGCGACGCGCTGTTGGCGGTGAACATCCCGTTCATCGAGGTCCACCTGTCGAATATCCATGCCAGGGAGAGCTTCCGCCAGCATTCGTATTTTTCCGATATCGCCGTCGGCGTCATCTGCGGACTAGGCGCCCAGGGTTACGAGTTGGCCCTAGAAGCCGCACTCGCCGCGCTGGCGCGCATCCGCCCATCCTGATCCACGGGCGCCGGGCCCGCCCCGCGCGCCGACTTGCAGGGAGCACACCATGGATCTGAGAAAACTCAAGAAACTCATCGATCTTGTCCAAGAATCAGGCATTTCCGAGCTGGAGGTGACCGAAGGCGAGGAAAAGGTTCGCATCGTCAAACACATCAACGGGCCGGCCAATCCCACTTACCTGGTCGGCGCCCAGCCGCAATCCTACCTCGCGCCGGCGCCGGCTGCCCCGGCGCCGGTCGCCGAAGCGGCAACGCCGGCCGAGCCCGAGGGCCATATGGTCAAGGCGCCGATGGTCGGCACCTTTTACCGCTCCGGCTCCCCCGGCGCGCCTTCATTCGTAGAAGTCGGACAGGCGGTGAAAGAGGGCGACGCGCTTTGCATCATCGAGGCGATGAAGCTGATGAACGAAATCGAGTCGGACGCCACCGGCGTCGTCAAGGCGATCCTCGTCGAGAATGGCCAGCCCGTTGAATACGGACAGCCACTATTCCTGATCGGTTAAAACCGGCTGCGACGCGGGGCGTCCTGGGTATTCAAAACCATGTTTGAAAAAATTCTGATCGCCAATCGGGGTGAAATCGCCCTCCGCATCCAGCGGGCCTGCCGCGAGTTGGGCATCAAGACCGTCGTCGTGCACTCGACCGCCGACACCGAAGCGAAATACGTCAAGCTCGCCGACGAGTCGGTGTGCATCGGTCCGGCCCCCTCCGCCGCCAGTTATCTCAACATCCCGGCGATCATCTCGGCGGCCGAGGTGACCGACGCCGAGGCGATCCACCCCGGCTACGGTTTCCTCTCGGAAAACGCCGATTTCGCCGAGCGCGTCGAGAAATCCGGTTTCGTCTTCATCGGCCCGCGCCCGGAGACCATCAGCCTGATGGGCGACAAGGTGAACGCCAAGAACACCATGAAGGAAGCCGGCGTGCCCTGCGTGCCGGGTTCCGAGGGTGCGCTGCCCGAAGACCCCAAGGAGGTCGTCAGGATCGCCCGCGCCGTCGGCTACCCGGTCATCATCAAGGCGGCCGGCGGTGGCGGCGGCCGCGGCATGCGCGTGGTGCACACCGAGGCGGCCCTGCTCAATGCCGTCACCACCACCCGCGCCGAAGCCGGCGCGGCTTTCGGCAACGCCACCGTATACCTCGAAAAGTTCCTTGAGAACCCGCGCCACATCGAGATCCAGGTGCTCGCCGACAGCTTCGACAACGCCGTCTATCTGGGCGAGCGCGACTGCTCGATGCAGCGCCGCCACCAAAAGGTGATCGAAGAGGCGCCGGCGCCGGATATCAACCGGCGCCTGATCAGCCGGGTCGGCGAACGCTGCGCCGAGGCCTGCCGCAAGATCGGCTACCGCGGGGCCGGCACCTTCGAGTTCCTCTACGAGAACGGCGAGTTCTACTTCATCGAGATGAACACCCGGGTGCAGGTGGAACATCCGGTCACCGAGCAGGTCACCGGCATCGACATCGTCCAGGCGCAGATCCGCATCGCCGACGGCGAAAAGCTGTGGCTGCGCCAACGCGACGTGGTACTCAGGGGCCACGCCATCGAATGCCGGATCAATGCCGAGGATCCATTCAAGTTCACGCCCTCGCCCGGCCGGATCGGCACCTATCACGCCCCTGGCGGGCCCGGCATACGCATCGACTCGCACATCTACCAGGGTTACACGGTGCCGCAGTACTACGACTCCCTGATCGGCAAGCTGATCGCCACCGGCGACAGCCGCGATCAGGCGATCCGGCGCATGCGCATCGCCCTGTCCGAAATGGCGGTGGAGGGCATCAGCACCAACATTCCGCTGCACCAGGAGCTGATGCACGATGCCCGCTTCGTCAAGGGCGGCACCAGCATCCACTACCTCGAGGAGAAGCTCGCCGCGAAGGAAGAGGCGACCAAGGGCAAGCAATGAAGCCATCCCCCGGCCGGAGTCCTTGAGCCATGTGGCTCAATGTCAAGCTATGCGCCGATGCCGCCCACGTCGAAGCGCTCTCCGAGGCGCTGCTGGAGCAGGGCGCACTGTCGCTTTCCGTCGAGGACGCCCTGGCCGGGACGCCGGCTGAGACGCCGCAATTCGGCGAGCCGGGCGGTCCCGACACTCCCTTGTGGCAGGAGAGCCGGGTGGCCGCCCTGTTCTCCCCGGCCGAAGATCTTCCCGGCCGCATCGCTGCCGCCTGCCGTGCCGCGGGTCTCACCGACCTGCCCGAGATCGAGATCGAGGAAATCGCCGAACAGAACTGGGTGCAGCTCACCCAGGCCCAGTTCGAGCCGATCCGCATCAACGAGCGCCTCTGGATCGTGCCGACCTGGCACGCGGCGCCCGACCCGGCCGCGATCAATCTGATCCTGGATCCGGGCATGGCCTTCGGCACCGGCTCGCATCCGACCACTCGGCTCTGCCTGGAATGGCTATGCGCTGCGATCTCCGGCGGCGAGCGGGTGCTCGACTACGGCTGCGGCTCGGGCATCCTGGCCATCGCCGCGGCCAAGCTCGGCGCCGGCGCGGTGCTCGGGGTGGATATCGACGACAACGCGCTCGCCGCAGCGCGCGACAATGCCGCGAACAACGGCGTGACCCTGGAATTGCGCCACTCGCGCGCGGCGATCGCGGAGAGCTTCGACCTCGTGGTCGCCAACATCCTGACCAATCCGCTGTGCGTGCTGGCGCCGCTGCTCGCGGCGCGGCTCGCTCCGGGCGGACGCATCGCCCTCTCCGGCATCCTGGCGTCGCAGGCCGATCAGGTGATCGAGGCCTACGCGCCCTTCATCGCCCTGAACGTCGGCGCCACCCTCGACGCTTGGGTCCGGCTGGAGGGCGAAAGGGGGATGGAGGGCGGGCAATGCTGACGCGCTGCCCCGCCTGCGGCACGGTCTTCCGCGTCGCGGCCGCGCAACTCAAGGCGAAGCAAGGCAAGGTGCGCTGCGGCCGGTGCCGACAGAGCTTCGACGCGCTCGCCATGCTGATCGATCAGGAACCGTCCGCAATCGCCGCGAGCGATAGCCAGCCCGAGTCTTTGCCGATGCCGGACGAGGCCTTGCCGCTCGAACCGCCCGCGGTCGCCGAACCAAGCACGGGCCCGGAATCGGCCCCGAGCTTCGAGCCCGCCGCCGGGCCGCCGCCCGGGGAAGCAAGCGAAACGAAACGTCGCAGCTGGATCTGGGCGGTCGCTTCGCTCGTCGCCTTGCTGCTCCTGCTGTTGCAGGCGGCGATGCAGTTTCGAACCGAGCTGTCCGTGCTGTTTCCGGGAGCCAAACCGGCGCTGCGGCAGGCTTGCGCGCTTCTGGGCTGCGACTTGGCGCTGCCGGCCAAGGCAGACTTCCTCGGCATCGAGTCCTCGGACCTGCACCCCGGCCCGGCAGGCCAGATCATGCTGGCCGCGACGCTGAAAAACCGCGCACCCTTCGCCCAGGCCTACCCCGATCTCGAACTGACCCTCACCGACACCGCCGACCAGCCCTTGCTGCGCAAGGTCCTGGCGCCGGCCGAGTACCTGCCCAGCGGCACGGACGTCGCCTCGGGATTCGCCGCCAAGGGCGAGCTCGCCCTCAATCTCACGCTCCAGGCCGAGGTGACCGGCGCGGTCGGCTACAGGATTTATCTTTTCTACCCCTAGCGCCGTCGCCGGAAGTTTTAGTCCGGCGGCAAACTTGTGCCGCGAAGCAGGTGCTGAGGTATCCTGTCGGACCCGACCCCCCACAGGAGCTAGACCATGACTACCGTGAACCTCGGCGGCAAACCCATCCATCTTGCCGGCCAGTTCCCCCAGCCAGGGCAAAGCGCAGTGCCTTTCTCCCTGGTCGCCACCGATCTTTCCAACAAGACGCTGAAGGACTTCGCCGGCAAGCGCAAGGTGCTGAACATCGTGCCCAGTCTCGACACGCCGACCTGCGCCACCTCCGCGCGCAAGTTCAACGAGCGCGCCAGCAGCCTGCCCAACACCGTGGTGCTGGTGATCTCGGCCGACCTGCCGTTCGCGATGAACCGCTTCTGCACCACCGAGGGTCTGAAGAACGTGGTCTCGCTATCGACCATGCGCGGCCGCGAATTCCTGAAGGACTACGGCGTCGAGATCACCGACGGGCCCTTGGCCGGGGTCAGCGCCCGCGCCGTGGTGGTGCTGGACGAGAACGACAAGGTGATCCATACCGAGCTGGTGCCCGAGATCAAGCAGGAGCCGAACTACGACGCGGCGCTCGCGGCTCTGGGCTGATTGCCCAAGGCGAGGCGCGGCCCGTACGTTCGTCATGGCGATTGCCGCGGCCTCTTCGGGCCTCGGAATGACGATAGCGTGGCAATCCGGGATTGCTTCGTCCCGCAGGGACTTCCTTTCGAGGGGATACCCGAACGGGTACGGTCGTCGTTGCGAGCCGAAGGCGAAGCAATCCGAGATCGCCACGCTGCGCTCGCGATGACGAGGCTTTTTGCCGCGGCCTTGGCCTCGCGGTGACGGGGCTGATAGTTCGACCGCCGCTTTACCCGGCCATGGCCCGTGTGCAGTTTCGGCGGGGCCGATACAGGCGGCTCGCAATGGCCGAGGAGCGGCGCCGCCGGATGCTATAATCGCCGCCGTTTTTCCAGCATCCGGCTCTCCATGAAGACTCTGATTTGCGGCTCGATCGCTTATGACACGATCATGGTTTTCCATGACCGTTTCAAGAACCACATCCTGCCGGAGCAGATCCACATCCTCAACGTCGCCTTCCTGGTGCCCGACATGCGGCGCGAGTTCGGCGGCTGCGCCGGCAACATCGCCTACAATCTGCAGCTGCTCGGCGGCGAACCGCTGATCATGGCCACCGTCGGCGAGGACAGCGCCCCCTATCTGCAGCGGCTGCAGACCCTGGACCTCTCCGCCCGCCACGTGCGCGAGATTCCGGGCAGCTTCACGGCACAGGCCTTCATCACCACCGACGTCGACGACAACCAGATCACCGCCTTCCATCCGGGCGCGATGAACTTCTCGCACCTCAACCACGTCGCCGAAGCCCATGGAGCGGGCGGAAACCTGCGCTTGGGGATCGTCTCTCCCGACGGCCGCGACGGCATGGTCCAGCACGCCCGCGAACTGTACGAGGCCGGCGTCCCCTTCGTCTTCGATCCCGGCCAGGGACTGCCGATGTTCGATGGCGAGGAGTTGCTGCGCTTCCTGCAACTCGCCGACTATTGCACGGTCAATGACTACGAGGCGAAGCTGCTGTGCGAACGTACCGGGAAATCGATCGCGGAACTGGCGGCGGAGGTCAAGGCACTGATCGTGACCCTGGGCGGCAAGGGCTCGGAAATCCACACCGGGGGCAAGCTCATCGAGATCCCCAGCGTCGCCCCGGAGGCGCTGATCGACCCGACCGGCTGCGGCGACGCCTACCGCGCCGGCCTGCTCTACGGCATCGCCCACGGCCTGCCCTGGGAGCGGACGGGGCGGCTGGCGTCATTGATGGGTTCACTTAAAATGGCCGAGCGCGGCGGTCAGAACCACAAGGCGACGAGAGACGAGATCGGCGCGCGCTATCTAACGGCATTCGGACACTCAATCTGGTGAGGACATGATGATGAGAACGACAATCGCATTGGCCGCCTGCGCGGCGTTCGCCCTCGGCGGCTGCGCCGCCAACCCGTCCGCCGACAGCTATTCGCAGGGCCAGGCGCAGCGCGAGATGAGCGTGCGCATGGGAGTGGTGGACAGCGTCCGCCCGGTGACCCTGGAAGGCAATCAGTCAGGCACCGGCACCCTGGTGGGCGGCGCGCTCGGCGGCATCGCCGGCAGCAACATCGGCGGCGGCAACCGCGGCTCGGCGGTCGGGACCATACTCGGCGCGGTCGGCGGGGCCATCGCCGGGACTGCCATCGAGGAGGGCGCGACCAAGAAAACCGGCCTCGAAATCACCGTCCGCTTCGACAACGGCACGATGAGCGCCATCACCCAGGCAGCCGACGAACAGTTCCGCCCCGGCGACCGGGTGCGGGTGCTCTCGGGCGGCGGCGTCACGCGCGTCACGCACTGAACGGTCGGGCCGGGCCGGGCTGATATGCCCGACGCCCGAGGGGATCCCCTCGAGGGACGACGAGGCCGTCATCGAAGCTTAACGTCGCCGCAACCCCGGCGCAACGCGGTTTTCCTAAAGTCCGTGCAACTCACGACCGAGGGAAAACCGATGAACCGTCTTCATGCTGCCGAGCAGACCCGGCGCCGCAACCCCAAACTCCACGTCGCCATGGCCTCCTGCGAGAGCGAAATCCTGGCGGCGCAGAGGCTGCGCTACCGCGTCTTTGGCGAGGAACTGGGCGCCCGCCTGCAAACGCGCACGGCGGGCGTCGACCGCGACCTGTTCGATCCCTACTGCGAACACCTGATCGTGCGCGACGAGGAGAGCGGCCGCATCGTCGGCACCTACCGCATCCTTTCGCCCGAAGCGGCGCGCAGCGTCGGCAGCTACTATTCGGAGAGCGAATTCGACTTGACCCGCCTGGCGCATCTTCGTCCCCGCACCGTCGAGGTCGGCCGCTCCTGCATAGATCCGGAGCACCGCAGCGGCGCCGTCATCAGCCTGCTCTGGGCCGGCCTCGCCCGCTACATGCTGACCGGTGGCCACGAGTACCTGATCGGCTGCGCCAGCATCGGCATGAATGACGGCGGCCACAACGCCGCGGCGATCTACAATAGCCTGTCGCCGCAGTTGTCGCCGCTTGAGTATCGCGTGTTCCCGCGCTGCCCGCTGCCGCTGGCGCAACTGAGCCAGGCAGCGCCGGCCGAGTTGCCGCCGCTCTTGAAGGGCTACCTCCGCGCCGGCGCCTGGGTCTGCGGCGAACCCGCCTGGGATCCGGATTTCAACACCGCGGACCTGCTGCTGTTGCTGCCGATGTCGCGCATCAACGAACGCTACGTCCGGCATTTCGTGGAGCGTCAGAGCTGAGGAAATACTGGGTCGAAGCCCGTGCCGCCTTCCGGATTTCCAGAGTCGTCCTGCACTTCTTGGGCGGGGCGGGCATGGTGGCGCTCGCCTTTCCGCTGGTCGCCCATGAGCGCCGGCAGGCGCTCAGACGGCGCTGGTCATACCAGCTGCTCGATATCGTCAATGTCCGGCTCGAACCACGCGGGCAGTCGCCGACGGGCGGCAGCATGCTGGTCGCCAACCACATCTCCTGGCTGGACATCTACGCCATCAGCGCCATTCAGCCCGCCGCCTTCGTCTCCAAGTCGGAGCTGCGCGGCTGGCCGTTGATCGGCTGGCTCGCGGCCAGGACCGACACCATCTTCCTGCAGCGCGGCAGCCGTAGCCACGCCAGAGTCGTCAATGAAGAGATCGGCAGGGTGCTGCGTTCGGGCGGCAACGTCGCCGTGTTCCCCGAGGGCACGACCACCGACGGCACGCAACTGCTGCACTTTCACGCCGCGCTGCTGCAGCCGGCGATCAGCGCCGGACGGCCGGTGCAGCCGCTGGCCCTGGCCTATCGCGATCGTGACGGGCAGCCAAGCAGCGCCGCGGCCTACGCCGGCGAGACGACGATGTGGCAGTCGCTGCTGCGGCTGGCGCGCGAGCCGGGCATGGTGCTGATCATCGAGTTCCTGCCGGCGCTCGCGACCGAGAGCGGCGACCGGCGGGCGATCGCCGCCCTGTCCAGAACGGCGATCGCCGAACGTCTGGCCCTCGCGCCCTGAAGAGGGTGGCGGCCAACGCTCAGACGACGGCGCAATCGACCTGAAACAGCGCGCGGTCTTCCAGTCTCAGCGCGGTCAGGTGCCGGCCCCACAGGCAGCCGGAGTCTAGCGCCAGGAGATTCGGCTCGATCTGCAGTCCCAGGGCCGACCAGTGTCCGGTGACCAGCACCTGATCGGCGCTCTTGCGGCCGGACACGGCGAACCACGGCAGATAGCCCGGCGGCGCATCGGCCAGTTCGCCCTTGGTCTTGAACTCCATGACCCCCGCCGGCGTGCAGAAGCGCATCCGCGTCATGGCATTGACGATCACCCTCATCCGCGCCCAGCCGGACAGCTCGTCGGACCAGGCCGGCGGCTCGCTGCCCCACAGGTGGGCGAGCAGTTCCCGGTAGTCCTCCGCGACCAGCGCCTGTTCGAACTCTCGCGCCAGGGAGCGTGCTCGGGCCACCGTCCATTGCGGCAGCAGCCCGGCATGGACCATGGCGTAGCCGCCCTCGACGTGCATCAGCGGCTGGGCCCGCAGCCAGGAGAGCAGTTCCTCGCGATCGGGTGCCGCGAGGACGGCGGCGAGCGTGTCGTCGGGACGCAGGCGCGAAGCGCCCTCGGCCAACATGATCAGGTGCAGGTCGTGGTTGCCGAGCACGGTGACGGCCGCGTCCCCCAGATCCTTGACGAAGCGCAGCACCTCCAGGGACTGGGGCCCGCGGTTGACCAGATCGCCGACCAGCCAGAGCCGGTCTCGCTCGCGATCGAAGCCGATCTTCGCGAGCAGGCGCAGCAGAGGATCGAAGCAGCCCTGGATGTCGCCGAGCGCGTAAGTCGCCATGGCGCCTAGCCCTCCGGCGGCCGGTATTCCGGCACCCAGGTGCGCAGCGCCTGCCTGACTTCGGCCGGGTCGCGGTCCGGGCACGCCAGCCAGGCGGCCAGCTCGTCCAGCCAGGGGGCGTCGGGCACGCCATCGCCGCGCGCCACGCGCAGCTTGGGGTGCGGCGTCGGCAGCGTCGTCTCGCTGTCGGCGAGCAGTTCCTCGTAGAGTTTCTCCCCCGGGCGCAAGCCGGTGAATTCGATGCGGATCTCCTCCTCGGTGAAACCCGAGAGCCGGATCATGTCGCGGGCGAGATCGACGATCCTCACCGGCTCGCCCATGTCGAGCACCAGGATTTCGCCGCCGCCACCCATCGATCCCGCCTGCAGCACCAGCTGTGCCGCTTCCGGGATCAGCATGAAATAGCGCACGATCTCGGGATGGGTCACGGTCACCGGCCCGCCCTGGACGATCTGCTCGCGGAACTTCGGGATGACGCTGCCGCTGCTGCCCAGGACGTTGCCGAAGCGCACCATGACCACCCCGGTCCCGTCCGAGGTGGCGGAGATCGCCTGGCAGACCCGCTCGGCCAGGCGCTTGCTCGCACCCATGACATTGGTGGGATTGACCGCCTTGTCGGTGGAAATCAGGACGAACTTTTCGACGCCGTGATCCACCGCCGCCCGGGCCACGCGCCAGGTGCCCAGGACGTTGTTCCTGACCGCCTGCCAGGCGTTCTCGTTCTCCATCAGCGGCACGTGCTTGTAGGCCGCGGCGTGGAACACCAGATCTGGGCGATACTCGCCGAACACCTGTGCCAGACGCGCAGCATCCCGGACGTCGCCGACCACGCAGGCGACGGCGAGTTCGGGGAGGCGCTGCAAGAACTCCTGCTCGATGCCGTACAGGGCGAACTCGGAGAGCTCGAAGAACACCAGCAGCCGCGGCTTGAAGCCGGCGATCTGGCGGCACAGCTCGGAGCCGATCGAACCGCCGGCGCCGGTGACCAGCACCACCTTGCCCGCGATCAGGCGATGCAGGCCCTCGTCGTCCAGCTGCACCTGATCGCGGCCCAAGAGATCCTCCAGTTCCACCTTGCGCACCTGGGAGATCGAGACCCGGCCGGAGAGCAGGTCGCCGAAGGCCGGCACCGTCAACACCGCGAGCCCGGCTTCGGTGGCCGACTGGGCGGCGCGGCGGCGCAGCGCATGGGCGGCCTCGGGCATGGCCATGATCACCTGCCGGACGCCGCGGCGACGGGCATGAACGACGATCGCCGACAGGGGCCCGAGCACGGGCACGCCGTTCAGCAGCCGCCCGCGCTTTCCGGGATCGTCGTCGAGCAAGCCGACCACGTGCCACTGCCGGCTGCGCGCGAGTTCGCGCAGCAGGTCCACGGCCGCCTCGCCCGCGCCCAGGACCAACACCGGCTCGCTCGCCGCCGCCCGCAAGGTCAGCAGATGCCCGTCCTTCCAGGAGCGGTAGAGGAAGCGGCTGCCGCCCATGAACAGCATCAGCAGCAGCGGATAGAGCACCAGCACCGAGCGGGGCACCTCGGACAGGCGCTGCAGCATGAAGACCGCCACCGGCGCGGTGACCGCGCCCGCGCCCACGGCGACGATGATGCGCTTGAGATCGGGCAGGCTGGCGAAGCGCCAGATGCCCCGGTACAGGCCCAGGCCCCAGTCGATCGCGCCCTGCAGCGGCAGGACGACGGCCAGGGTGGAGAGCAAGCCGTGCCAGTAGGCGGGCGGGATCTCGAAGTTGAAGCGCAGCCAGTAGGCCAGCGCCCAGGCCAGGGCCGCGGCGGCCAGGTCGTGGATGATCGCGAGCAGCGTCCGCATCTTCAGTCCCCCGCGCCCGCGGCCCGCGCGATGCGCCGCCAGCGACGGTCGACGGCCGCCATCAGGCCGAGATAGACGGCGCACCAGAGAGCCAGGATCAGCCCCTGCAGCGCCGGGGTCGCGCCCAGGGCCGCCAGGGCGCTGGCGGCCGCCGCCGCCATCAGCGCGTATTCCGCCAGGGCGGTGCGCCTATGGCTCCAGCCCATCCGGATCAGGCGCTGGTAGTAGTGCTCGCGATGGGCCCGCCAGACGCGCTCGCCCCTGGCCAGCCGGCGCAGCAGGGTAGCGCTGGCATCGACGACGAAGGGGGAGAAGACCAGGGGCGGAAACCACAGCGGCCACAGTCCCTGACGCCAGCCGAGCACGCCCAGGCTCGCCGCCAGGAAGCCCAGCGGGATGGAACCGGCGTCGCCCATGAACACCTTGGCCGGAGGGAAATTGAAAACCAGGAAGCCGGCCGCCGCCGCCGCCACGGCCAGGCTCATCGCACCCAGGGGAACGGCGTGGGCCGCGCAAGCGTAGGCGCTGAAGCCGAACAGCGCCATGCCGCCGGCGAGGCCGTCGGAGCCGTCCATGAAGTTGTACAGATTGCTCATCCAGACCATGACCAGCAGCACCATGACCAGACCGACTGGCCCGATTTGGCGGCAGCAATCGTAGGCGTACAGGGCAGACACCGACGCATGGCCGAGAAGCCGCCAAAGAACGGCCAGCCCTTTCATGTCGTCGGCAAATGACAGCGCCACCAAAGCCGCGGTTGCCGCGACGAGTGAAGAATACTGAGCGGCGTAACCACCGATTCCCCAGACGAGCAAGACCGCGAGGAAAACCGCCAAACCTCCCGTGCGTGGAATCGGTGCCGCGTGCAGCGAACGCTGATTTGGAATATCCACGGCCAGACCCGCAAGAGCACCGGTAGCCAGCACTCTCGTCGACAGGCAAGCAACACCGAAAGCAAGCAAAGGCCAGGCGTAATTCACTGATTATTTTTCGGCTGCAATTGCTGGGTTGCCATCTAATCGGATTGATTCCCGGCCTGGTAGTCGCTCACGCTGCTCATGATATCGTGTGGGAAGCGAGGCCAGGATCAAAGCGTAAATGCTTCACGCAAGGCGTCGAGCGTAGCCATCAGCGCCGCCTCGTCGATCTCGCCTAAGCGCTTGACCAGTCGTGCCTTGTCGACCGCGCGCAGCTGATCGAGCAGCACTAGGCCCGACGTGCCGCCGAACGCCACCGGCAGGCGAAACGGCGCGGCGAATCCCTTGCTCGTCAAAGGCGCCACCAGGGCCGTGCGCAGATGGTCGTTGATCTCCGGTGGGGAAACGATCAGGCATGGGCGGGTCTTTTTGATTTCAGCGCCGACTGTCGGATCGAGGCAGATCAGCCATACTTCGCCGCGCCGAAGTCGCTGCGCTACTACCATTCCCATTCCTTGTCGCCGTCGTTGCCGAATTCCGGCCAGACCCGAGCATCCTCGCCGAGCGCCACGATTTCAGCGGCAGCCTCGGCCCAGCCTGTCCTCGCCGGCCTGAATGGCTCTATCACGATGCGGCCATTTTCCAGACGAAGTTCGATCTCGTCCTTAATCTCGCAGGCCGCCAAGAGCGCGGCAGGAATCAGAACCCCACGAGAATTTCCTAGTTTACGCAATGTCGTTTTCATTGTTGCCCCATTCACGAAGTGACAACAATGTTATTACATGCGTCCCGGCTACGCAAGTCGCGCAAATTTCTGATCGGACATCAAGGCGTGAATTTCTTCGGCCGGAAGCCGAAGTCCCGTGTCGCTTCCTGGTGCTCATAGACCAGATCCTCGTTCATGCGTTGCGCCATGGCGACATTGAAATCGCGGTATCTCGGAATCAGGGAGAGCACCCTCAGGGCGCCGGTAAACAGCGCCTGGGGTATGTTCAGGAACCTCGGCTTGTGGCTCAGGCTGTCGAAGATCCGTCCGACCATCGCCCGATAACTCAGGGTCTCGCCGCCGCTCAGGTCGTAGGCCTTGTCGAAGGCGAGCGGATTGTCCAGGGCGGCGACGCAGGCCGCCGCCAGGTCGTCGGCGTGCACCGGCTGGCGCAGCCCCGCGCCGGAGCCGAGCAGCGGGAAGAACCCGGTTATCCGGACCAGACGCCGGATCAGGGTGACGTTCCGGTCCATGCCGCGACCGTAGATCAAGGTCGGGCGGAACACGGTCCAGCGGATGCCGAGCTGTCCGCAACGCGCTGCCAACGCCTGCTCGGCGGCAACCAGGCGCTGGGCGTAAGCGCGCTCGGCGGCGACCGGCGACTCCGCCTTGCTGTGCCGGCTCGACGAGCCGAAGGCGATCACGCGCCGGACGCCGATGGCCGAGAACGCCTCGATCTGCTGCGGCAGGATCACCAGGGGAGCGAGGTGGATCAGGCAATGCGCCGAGGGCATGGGCACCAGGGAGGCGCTGTCCCGAATGTCGGCCCTGAGCCAGAACACCCCCCCGGCGTGCCCGCCTCTCCAGTCGGGCGCCCCAGCGCGGCTCAGGGCGATGACCCGGTAGCCGGCAGCGGCCAAGCGCGGCAGCAGGAAGCGCCCGATCTGGCTGGTCGCGCCGCTGACGATGACGGTGCGCGACGCGTGCGGGGAGTCGGCCGTCCGCCACAAGCTCGCGTAGCGTTCGCAGGCCGCCCGCACCTCCGGATGCCCGCCCTGTCCCCGCCTGAGCAGCAGGTAGGGCGCCATCACGGCGAAGCGCGCCCACACCGCCGATATCACCAGGAGCATCAGCGCCAGCGGATACTGGTCACGGAAAAAGCGCTGGTAGAAACGCGCCATGCCCTTGTGCTTGTGCCACTCGACGAAGGCCGCGGACGCCTGGCTGCCGCCCTTCAAGTGGGTGATCGCCACATCCGGCTCGAACAGGATGGCGTAGCCCGCCAGGCGGAAGCGCATGCACCAGTCGAGATCCTCGCAATGCAGGAAGTAGTGCTCGTCCAGCGGGCCGACCCGTTCCAGGGCGCTCCGGCGCACGAACATGAACGCCCCCGAGATCGCCTCGACGGCGGTGGGCTCCGCGGGCAAGGGCGTGCCCGCCATGTTGAAGGTCTGGAAGCGCGGGACGCGGGGAAACAGCCGGTCCAGGCGCAGCACCCGGACCAAGGAGCGCCAGGGCGTCGGCACGTAGCGACGGCAGCCGACCTGCTCCGAGCCGTCGAGATTGCGGATCAGGCAGCCGGCCATCCCGGCTTCCGGATGGGCCGCCATCAGCGCGCGCATGCGCTCGATCGCGTCGGGCGGGATCACGCAGTCGGGATTGATGAACAGCACGTAGTCGCCGGCGGCGCGGGCCAGCCCCCGGTTGCAGCCGCCGGAAAAACCGAGGTTCTCGCGGTTCCTGACGATCTCGATCCGGGGATCGTCGCCGAAGAAGGCCTGCAGGCGATCGAGGCTGTCGTCGTTCGAAGCGTTGTCCGACACGACCACCCTGACCGGGCAGGACGAAGCGAACAGCGAGGCCACGCAGGCGGTGAGCAGGGCGCCGCTGTTGTAGTTGACGATGACGGCGGTGATCATCGCGGCTCGGGCGCGGCGGTCGTCTTGCGCAGTCGCCGCATCAGCGGGGGCCGAATCATATGTCATTAACATGGCACGTAGTATACCGTCTGAGCGCCCTCATTGCCCCGCCAGCTCCCGATACAAGGCCAGCGTCTGCGCCACGACGCGCTCCTCGGAGAACTGCGCCTCGACCAGTTCGCGACCGCGCCGTCCCATGGCGGCGCGCAAGTCCGGGTCGGCGAGCAGGCGCCCGATCGCGTCCGCCAGCGCCGGCGCATCGCGCGGCGGCACCAGCAGTCCGTTGCCGCCGTCGATCACGATCTCGCGGCAACCGGGCACGTCGGTCGCCACCAGCGGACGGCCGCAGGCGGCGGCCTCGAGCAGCACCTTGGGCAAGCCCTCGCCGCGGTACGAGGGCAGGCAGACGACGTGGGACGATCCCAGCACCGCGGGCATGTCCCACGTCGTCTGCCTGCCCCACCACTCGACGGCGCCGACGCTCTGCCATGCCTGCAGTTGCCCGACCGGAATGGCGGCGGAAGTCTCCGGATCGCTGTCGCCGACCAGCACGAAGCGCGCCTCGACGCCCCTCTCCCGCAACAGTCTCGCCGCAGCGACGAACTCGCCCACACCCTTGTCCCAGAGCAGGCGCGAGGGCAGCATGACCAGCGGCGTGCCGCCGGGTTCGGGCGTGGGCGCGAAGCGCCGGACATCGACGCCCGAGCCGCGGATCAGCCGCACCCGCGCGGCCGCTACGACGCCGCCCTCGACCAGCATCTTGCGATCGTCCGGATTCTGCACGATCAGCGCACTGCCCTTAGCGTCGATCGACAGGCGCAGCGCGCCGACCACCCAGGGGCGCAGCAGCCTGGCCTTGAGGCTCGCCGAGGCGAAGACGAAACCCAGGCCGGCGAGCGCATTGACCACCGCCGGCACGCGCGCCAGGCGGGCGGCGATGGCACCGTAGAGCACCGGCTTCAAGGCCACGTGGTGCACCAGGTCCGGACGTTCGCGCCGGTAGATGCCGGCGATCTCCAGAATCGCCCCGATCTCGCGCCAGGGATTGCGGCCGCTGCGCCGCAGGCCGATGGGAACGAGCTTGAAGCCTTCGGCATTGATGGCGTCGCCGTGCGCACTCACCCGCGTCGCCACCACCACCTCGTAGCCCGCCGCCTTGGCGGCGCGCGCCAGCGGCAGGCGGTGCGAGCAGAAGTACCAGTCCTCGGCGACCAGGAACAGGAGTTTAGCCACCGTTGTGCTCCAGCCACGCCTGGAACATCAGCACGTCCCACAGCTGATACTGCCAGTTGCGCCTGCCCGAGAGGTGCTCGCGCCACCTGGTTCGGATGGTCCGGGGATCGAAATAGCCCTCGCGCGCCAAGCGCGCCTCGTCCAGCAGCGCCTCGGCCCAGTCGCGCAAGGGCCCGCGCAGCCAGGCATCGATCGGCACGCCGAAGCCCATCTTGGGCCGCTCTATCAGTTCGCGCGGCACGTGCTTGTGGAGCACCCGGCGCAGCAGCCACTTGCCCTGGCCGCCGCGGATCTTCATCGACAGCGGCACCCGCCAGGCGAACTCGACCAGTTCGTGGTCGAGCATCGGCACCCGCGTCTCCAGGCTCACGCCCATGGCGGCGCGATCGACCTTGACCAGGATGTCGTCGGGCAGATAGCTCACCAGGTCGAGGTACATCATGCGCTGCGTGAAGTCGGGCAGCTCGGGCCAAGCGCCGCTGTCGGTGAGCGCAGTGACCGGCTCGGCGCCGCCGATGACCACCGCAGCCGGATGCTGCCAGTGCGAGACCAGCCGGCGGTAGATTTCGTCGGCGTCTCTCGCGCCGAGGATTCCGGCCAGCTTGTGCAGCTTGTCTCCGGGACGGGCGTGGCGCAGACGGGGCAGACAGGAGAACAGCGCATCCCAGCCGGCCGGCGGCACCGCGGCGATGGCCGAGGCCGCGGCCCGGCGCACGCCGCGCGGCAGCCAGCCTATCCTGCGCCACAGGCTGCGGCCGAGGAAATAGCGGTTGTAGCCGCCGAACAGCTCGTCGCCGCCGTCGCCCGACAGGCTCACCGCCACCTGCTCGCGCGCCAACTGCGCCACCAGGAAGGTCGGGATCTGCGACGCATCGGAGAAGGGTTCGTCGTAGAGTTCCGGCAGCCGCGGAATCACTTCCAGCGCCTGCCGCGGCGAGACGGTGAGCTCGGTGTGCTCGGTGCCCAGATGATGCGCCACGGCACGGGCATGCCCGGCCTCGTCGTAGCCGGGCTCGTTGAAGCCGATGGTGAAGGACTTCACCGGTCGGGCGCTCTGGGCCTGCATCAGCGCCACGACGAGCGACGAATCGATGCCGCCGGAAAGGAAGGCGCCGAGCGGCACGTCGGCGACCATCTGCCGAGCGACCGAGCGCGACAGCAGACGCTCAAGCTCCGCGGCGGCCTCGTCCTCGCTGCCCGCGAACGGCTCATTGACGCCGCGTTCGGCGACCTCGCGCGCCGACCAGTAGCGCGTCTCATCGGAGGAACCGTCGGCGCGCAGCGTCAGGAGGGTCGCCGGCATCAGCTTGTGGATGCCGCGATAGATCGAATGCGGCGCCGGGATGCAGTTGTGCCGCAGCAGCAGCGCCAGGGCGCCGCGGTCGATCTCGCCGCGCCAGTCCGGATGCGCGCGCAGCGCCTTGAGTTCCGAGGCGAAGACCAGCGTTCGGCCCAGCCGGCCGTAATACAGCGGCTTCTCGCCCAGCCGGTCGCGCGCCAGGTGCAGTTCCCGCCGCTCGCGATCCCACAGCGCCAAGGCGAACATTCCGGTGCAGCGTTTCAGCGCGGCGACGATGCCCCAGCGCGCGACCGCCTCGAGCAGCGTCTCGGTGTCCGAGTGGCCGCGCCAGCGGGCATCGCCCAGGGCCGCGCGCAGTTCGGCGTGGTTGTAGATCTCGCCGTTGAAGGCGGTGACGTAGCGGCCGCAGCGGGAGAGCATCGGCTGATGGCCGGCGGGCGACAGATCGAGGATGGACAGGCGGCGGTGGCCCAGCGCCAGTCCCGCCGCCGGGTCCTGCCAGCAGCCGCCGTCGTCGGGCCCGCGATGCACCAGCGTCGCGGTCATGGCGTCCACGGCGGCGCGCGCATCCGCGCCGGCGCCCTGGCCGAGTTCTTCCCACAGGCCTGCGATGCCGCACATGGCTAGCCGCCGTCGCTGGTCTGCGCCGCCAGCCCCTCGTAGATCCGTTCGTAACGCCCGACGGCGGCGGCCAGCGAGTAGTGTTCTTCGACCCGGGCGCGCGCCGCCTCGCCCAGACGGTGGCGCTCGGCGGCGGGCAAGTCGAGCAACTCGAGCCAGGCGGCCGCCAGGGCCGCGGCGTCCGACGGCGGCACCACCAGGCCGGCATCCCCCAGCACGGCGCGCGCGTCGCCGACGTCGGTCACCACGCAGGACAGGGCACAGGCCATCGCCTCGCCGACGACGTTGGGAAAGCCCTCGCCCATCACCGAGCAGAGCGTGAACACATCGAGGCCGTTCATCACCGCCGCCACGTCGGCGCGCTCGCCGAGCAGATGGACCTTCGCGCGCAAGCCCAGACGCATGACCAGCGCCCGCAACGGCGCATTGGCGTCATCGACCTCGCGGCCGGCGAGGACGAAATGCGCCTGCGGCCTGGCATCGAGCAGCCGGCGCGCGGCGTGGAGGAAGCCGGCGTGATCCTTCATCGGATGGTAGCGGCCGGCCATGCCGATCACCGGGGCGTCCGCGGGGATCGCCAGCGACTGGCGCAGCGCCAGACGCAGCGCCGCATCGGGCCGGAAAATCCGCGTGTCGAAGCCGTTGGCCACCAGCTCCCAGCGCCGCGGACGGTAGCCGACGGCGGCGTGGGCGGCCCGGCCCGCCGCCGAATTGGCCATGACCAGGCTCGGCAGGGGCGAGAGCCAGCCGAGCGTCCGGACCAGGGCCCGCGTCGTCCATGGGTATTCCCCCGGGCCGAGCGCCGAGCAACGCAGATTCCAGCACAGGCGCGCGTCGCCGAGCCAGGGGCGGACCAGAAGCCCGGCCAGGTCGGCGTGGTAGAGCCAGGTCTGCACCACGTCCGGAGCGAAGGCGCGCAGCGCCCCGGTCAGGCGCGGCAGCGCCGCCAGGAAGGAGAGCCCGCCGCGCGCGCCGAGCGCCACGACCGGCACGCCGAGCGCCTCGATGCGCTCAGCCATCGGCCCGCCGCCGGTGAGGCAATACACGCGCGACTCGAAGCGGGAGCGATCGCCGGCCGAGAGCAGCTTGTAGAGCATCATCTCGGCGCCGCCGACGTCGAGGCCGGTGATGACGTGGGCGATCCGGATCACGCCGCCGGCTCCCGGATGGCGGGCGCGATGCGCACCGCGAGCTCGATGTCGTCGCCGCAGCGCCGCAGCCGGTCGGCGACCAGATCCACCGCGCCCAGCAGCCGGCGCACCGGGCTGCTGCGCCAGCGCTCGGGGAAATGGCTGCGCAGCCATTCGAGCTCGAAGCCTTCGCCCAGGACCAGCCGGGCCAGGGTCCGCTGGCTGTAGAAGTAGGGGTGATGAATCGACCAGACGCTGCGCGCTATCGGCGCCAGCAGGCCGAGTCCCCTGGCGCCGCGGGCGAGCCGCCTGACCCAGCTGTCGAACTGGTTCGGCACCTCGATCAGCAGCAGCGAAGCCGGAGCCATGAGTCCGCGCATCACGCGCAACGCCGCCCGCGGGTCGACGAAGTGCTCGAAGACATGGCTCAAGTGGATGACGTCGAAGCGCTCGCCGGAAAAATCGATCTCCTCCAGGGCGCCCCGCCAGGCCCTGATGCCCTGGGCGCGCGCCAGCTCGCAAGCGCGCTCGCTGACGTCGAGGCCGGCCACCTTCCAGCCGTCCTGCTGCGCCATCACGGCGAACTCGCCGCTGGCCAGCCCGACGTCGAGCAGCGTGCCCCTGGCCGGAAACGCCCGGGCCAGCCGCGCCAGGCGCCGCCGATAGGCGTCGCGGCGCTGCCCGAGGACGTTGTCCTGGTAAGGCTGGGCGGCGAACTGGCGCATCCAGTCCGGAACCGCGGCGCCCGCGCCGCCGAAATACAGCGCCTCGTACATCAGCCGGTACTCTTCCGCGGTCGGCATCGGATCGAGCCAGCGCAGCCCGCAGACAGGACAGTGCCTCACCCGGAATTCTGGCGGCAGGTCGAGGTCGCGGGCGGCCCGGCGATCGCTGCGGCTCACCGCAGCAGCGCAGACGACGCAGAGGGATCGTTCGATCGGCACGGCAGCCCCCTCAGCTGCCGCCGAGCAGCGTCAGGCGCCGGCTCGCCAGGCGCCAGCAGGCGGCGCAGGAAAAGGCGTACACCAGCGCGGTGGCCAGGGCGATGCCGGCCACGCCCAGCCAGCGCATCAACAGGAAATTCAGCAGCGCGTTGAGCAGCACGTTCGCCGCGGCGACGGCGAATACCTGGCGGTTCATGCCCAGCGCCGAGAGCAGTCTCACCGCCAGGATCGACGCCACGTACCAGGGTATCTGCAGGCAGAGCATCTGCTGGACCCTCGCGACTTCCAGGGCGGTAGCAAGGGTGAACGCGCCGCCGCCGAACACCAGCGCGACGATCGGCCTGGAAAACAGCGCCAACGCGGCAGAAATCGGCAGGGAGACGAGGACCGCGAGCTTCATCGAGCGAGCGAACTCCGCGTCCAGCCGCGCCCACTCCGCCCGCGCCACCAGCGCCGAAAAAACGCTGAGCGCCGGCCCGCCGAGAACCCGCGCGCCGAAACCGGAAGCGAACATCGTGAGGACGCTGCCGAAGCTCAAGAGCGCCACGCTGCCCGGCGCCAGCCAGGACGCCATGGCCTGGTCGAGCAGCGGCGTGGTCGCCATCAGGGCGGCGCCGCCGACCAGCGGCAGGTAATTCCTGGCGACCTGCCCGAGCTCGGCGCGCCGGCGCTCGAGGCTGGGCCTCACCATCCGCTGCGCGCGCAGCAACAGCCCGCCCAGCACCAGGAACTGGAGCGCGTAGCCGGCGTCGGTGGCGTAGGCCAGCGCGACGATGCCCAAGCCGGAATGCAGTCCATAGACGCCCGCCCCGGCCATCACCGGCACCAGCGCGGGGGCCAGCGCCGGAATGGCGAAGCGCCCGGCGGCGTTCAGCTCCGCGGTCAGAAAAGCCGAAGTCCCGCCCAGCACCAGCATCGGCAGCAGCAGGAACAGCAGCTGTTCGGCCAGCCGGCGCTTGCCCGCGTCGAAGCCCGTCGCCACCCAGCCGATGTAGAAGGGCGCGGCCAGCCACAAGAGTACGGCGCAGGCGACCAGGACGGCGGTCAGCAGCGTCAATACCGCGGCGGAGAGTTCCGCGCCGGCTGCCGCACCCGCGCGCGCCCTCAGGGCCATCGCCACCGGCACGTGGGCCGAGGCCAGGGAGGCGGCGACGACGGTGATCAGGAAGAGCGGCAGCGTCGAGGCCATGACGAAGGCATCGACGGCGTCGCCGGCGCCGAAATAGTGGGCGACGAGCTGCTCGCGGATCAGCGTCGCCAGCCCGACCAGCACGGTCATCGCGCCCACCGCCAGGGCCGCCGAGGACAGGCTGTGCCGACGTCCCGGCAGCGGCGAGCCGGTCCGGCGCGCGATCACGGCCGCCACGTTGGGTGGCCGGCCGACCTCCCGCCCGGCGCCGCCAGATAGTCGGCATAGGCGCGCGCGATGCCGCCTTCGAGGCCGATCGTCGCGCGCCAGCCCAGGGCGCTCAGGCGCTCCACGGCGAGCAGCTTGCGCGGCGTGCCGTCGGGTTTGCTGCTGTCGAATACCAGCTCGCCCGGGAAGCCGACGATGCTTTTGACCAGTTCGGCCAGCGCGCGGATGCTGAGGTCTTCGCCGCAGCCGATGTTCACCAGCGGCAGCGAGTCGGCGCCCAGCAACCGGCCGAACTGCGCTTCGGGCAGGTTCATCAGGTGCAGGCAGGCATCGGCCATGTCCTCGCTGTGGAGGAATTCCCGGCGGGGAGCACCCGTGCCCCACACCACGACCTCCTTGTCGCCCCGCTGTTTGGCCTCGTGCATCTTGCGGATCAGCGCCGGCAGGACGTGGGAATCGTGGAGGTCGTAGTTGTCGCCGGGACCGTAGAGATTCGTCGGCATCGCCGCCAGGTAGCCGGTGCCGTATTGCCGGTTGTAGCTCCAGCACATTTCGATGCCGGCGATCTTGGCCACCGCGTAGGGCCGGTTGCTCGGCTCGAGCGGGCCGGTGAGCAGGTATTCCTCCCGGATCGGCTGGGGACAGTCGCGCGGGTAGATGCACGAAGAGCCGAGAAACAGCAGGCGTTTGACGCCGCTGCGCCAGGCCTCGTGGATCACGTTGGTCTGGATCGCCAGGTTCTGCCGGATGAACTCTGCCGGGTAGGTCGAGTTGGCGAGTATCCCGCCCACCCTGGCGGCGGCGAGGAAGACGAGCTCGGGCCGCTCCTCGGCGAAGAAGCCGCGTACCGCCGCCTGGTCGGTCAGATCGAGCTCGGCATGGCTGCGCACGATGGGCGCGGCGTGGCCCCGCGCCGCGAGCCGCCGCAGCAGCGCCGAGCCCGCCAGGCCCCGATGGCCGGCGACGTAGATCCGGCTGTCCGTCCGCAAGGCCTCACTCACGTCGTTCGTAGGCGAGATAGCCGTGGCGCTTGATCAGTTCGTCGCGCTCCGCCGATTTGAGGTCCTCGCGCACCATCTCGGCGACCAGCTCCTCGAAGCTGGTTTTCGGCGTCCAGCCGAGCTTGGCTTTGGCCTTGGCCGCGTCGCCCAGCAGCGTCTCCACCTCGGTCGGCCGGAAGTAGCGCGGATCGACTGCGACGATCGGATGTTTACCGTCATTGCGCGGATATGTACCGTCATTGCGAGGATATCTACCGTCATTGCGAGGAGCGGAGCGACGAAGCAATCCCGGATTGCCACGCTCCGCTCGCAATGACGATTCATCCCCGTCATCGCGAGACGATTCATCCCCGTCATTGCCAGGCCCTTCGGGCCGTGGCGATCCGGTTTCGCCTCCCGGCGATGACGATCCGACCCAATAAGCTTTTTCCTCGACGCCTTCGCCTTCCCAGCGGATTTGCATGCCGAGTTCGCCGGCGGCGGCATTGACGAAGTCGCGCACGCTGTGCTGCACGCCGGTCGCGATGACGAAATCCTCCGGCTGCTCCTGCTGCAGCATCAGCCACTGCACCTCGACGTAATCCCGGGCGTGGCCCCAGTCGCGGCGGGCCGAGAGGTTGCCGAGATAGACGCAGTCCTGCAGACCGAGCTTGATGCGCGCCAGGGCGCGGGTGATCTTGCGCGTGACGAAGGTCTCGCCGCGCACCGGCGACTCGTGGTTGAACAGAATGCCGTTGCAGGCGTAGATGCCGTAGGCTTCGCGGTAGTTGACGGTGATCCAGTAGGCGTAGAGCTTGGCCACCGCGTAGGGGCTGCGCGGATAGAAGGGGGTCGTCTCCTTCTGCGGCGTCTCCTGCACCAGGCCGTAGAGTTCGGAAGTGGATGCCTGGTAGAAACGCGTCTTCTGCGCCAGCCCCAGGATGCGGATGGCTTCGAGCAGGCGCAGCGCACCGAGCGCATCGGAGTCCGCGGTGTATTCGGGCTCCTCGAAGGACACCGCGACGTGGCTCTGCGCCGCGAGGTTGTAGATCTCGTCCGGCCGCACCTGCCCGATGATGCGGATCAGGCTGGAAGAATCGGTCATGTCGCCGTGGTGCAGGAAGAAGCGCTGGTCGGGGACGTGCGGATCCTCGTACAGGTGGTCGATGCGGTCGGTGTTGAACAGCGAGCTGCGCCGCTTGATGCCGTGCACCTCGTAGCCCTTGTCGAGCAGAAACTCGGCCAGGTAGGCGCCGTCCTGGCCGGTGATGCCGGTGATGAGGGCGATTTTCTTCATCGTTTATTCTCTGTTGCGACGGCGCGGCTCAGAGCGTCCTGCCATAGACGTCGTCGAAGCGCACGATGTCGTCCTCGCCCAGATATTCGCCGCTCTGCACCTCGATGATGACCAGCTCGGTGAGACCCGGGTTCTCCAGCCTATGCTTGTGGCCGGCGGGGATGTAGGTCGATTCGTTGGTGCGGATCAGGAGATCGGCCTCGCCGTTCCTGACCCGCGCGGTGCCGCCGACGACCACCCAGTGCTCGCTGCGGTGGTAGTGCATCTGCAGCGACAGCGCCGCGCCGGGCTTGACCGAGAGCCGCTTGATCTTGAAGTTCCTGCCCTCTTCCAGCACCGTGTAAGTGCCCCAGGGGCGATGCACCGTGCGGTGCAGGCGGACGCTGGCGTGGGCATCGCGCTTCAAGCGCTCGACGATGCCCTTCACCTCCTGCGACCGGTCGCGGTCGGCGATCAGGAGCGCGTCGGGAGTGTCGATCACCACCAACCGGGAGAGGCCGACCCCGGCCACCAGCCGCCCCTCGCTGCGCACGTAGAGCTCGGTCGAGTCGATCAGCAGCGCCTCGCCCTCGACGCGATTGCCGTCGGCGTCGGGAGGAGTCAGCGCCGCCAGGGCGCTCCAGGAGCCGATGTCGCTCCAGTCGAAAGCGGCGCGGACGACGGCGGCATTGTCCGCCCGTTCCATCACCGCGTAGTCGATGGAGATGTCGGGCAAGGCCGCGAAGGACGCCGGATCGAATTCGAACGTCCCGCCGGCCGCGTTTTCCCGCCGGACGACCGAGGCCTCGAAGCAGGCCAGCGCGGCGGCGTGGAGTGCCGGCGCGTGGCCGGCCAGCGCCTGGAGCATGGTGTCGGCGCGGACGCAGAACATGCCGGCGTTCCACAGATGACGGCCCTCGGCCAGATAGCGTTCGGCGGCGGCACGCGCCGGCTTCTCGACGAAACGGGCGATCCTGAAAACCTGCGGCGCTCCCGGCGCTCCCGGCAGCGGCGACTCCGCGGCGATTTCGATGTAGCCGAAACCGGTCTCCGGCGCCGAAGGCGAGATGCCGAAGGTCACGATCATGCCCTCGGCGGCGGCCGCCGTCGCGGCCGCGACGGCGGCGGCGAAGGCCTCGCTGTCCTCGATCAGGTGGTCGGCGGGCAGCACCAGCATGATCGCCTCCGGCCCGTATTGATCGGCGATCTTCAGCGCGGCGAGCGCGATGGCCGGGGCGGTGTTGCGGCCGCAGGGTTCGAGCAAGTAGCTGAGCGCCGGCGGCCGGCCGTTGCGCGCGCAGGCGTCTAGCTCGTCGCGGCTCTGGAAGTAGTAGTCGCGGTTGGTGACCAGGGCGACATGCTCGACGCCGGGCAGCCCCGCCGCCCCGAGATAGGCCCGCTGCAGCAGGCTGCGGCCGTCGGGCATGCGGATGAAGGGCTTGGGATAGCTCTCCCGCGAAACCGGCCAGAGACGCGTGCCGGCGCCGCCGGAGAGGATGACGGGGATGAGCATGATGAAGCGGATTATACGTTGAATGAGCGCCCGCCACGGGTGTCGCCACGAAGCAACGAGGGACAACAACCCCCGCTTGCAAGGCCCTTGGGATCGCTTCTCTACTCGGTCTGGGCTTGAGCCAGGACGGAAATTCCGGTCAAGATGTCCTGCGCGTAATTGATCAGCTCGAAATTGCTCAGCTTGGCGCTGATCGCCATCCGCCATTTCGAGCCTGGTGCAGGCGTATAGCCCATCAGGCTTTCAAGTTGAGCCGAAGTGAAGGACAGCGTTTGATTGGCCGCCAGCGTTCCCATACCCCTGTTCGACGCCACCAGATTGCCGTTGTCGTCGTAGGCGGTGGCCGTCAGTTGAGCGCTTTGCGCGGTGGTGTTCACCAGATAGAGCTGGGTGGTATAGAGCTGCGCGGCATTCCCGTTGCCGGACGGGTAGATGATGTAAGCGTTGCGGGTGGTCGAGGCGGCGGAAGCTGCGGCCCGGTTGTCGGTCTGGGCTTGCGCCAGGTAGATGCTGCCGGTCGAGATCTCCTTGGCATTTTGCAGCACCTCGAAGTTCGGCACGTCGGCGCTGACGAGCATGCGGTACCTGGTCTGCGGGGAGGCGGGATTAAAGCCGAGCGTCGTCTCGACATCCTTCGAGGTCAGAGTCAGGATCCCGTTGGGCGCGATCGTTCCCAGGGCGCCGCCGCTGACCACGGTGTTTCCGGCGTCGTCATAGACGGTCGCGGTGACCTTCGCCTTGGTGGCATTGGGATTGATGATGCGGATCACCGTATAGAGGGAGGGATCGGTCGATGGATAGAACAGCAATACGTTACGCGAGGAGGAGGTCGCCGTCGCGGCTGGACGATCATCCAGTTGGGCCTGAGCCAGGGCCAGATTGCCGGTGGCGATATCCCTGGTGAAATTGACCAGCTCCATGCTCGGCAGGTCTGCGCTGAACGCGACGCGATACTTGGACGTGGGGGAGACGGGAACGAAGCCCACGGCGCCTTCCAGCGCGGCCGAGGTGTACGTCACCATCTGGTTGGGCTTGATCGCTCCCAAAAGGGTATTGGCGCGACCGTACGGATTTCCGTTCTCGTCATAGACGGTGGCCGAAAGGGAGCCGGCCTGGCTGCTGGTATTGACGATGCGCAGGACGTTGTTCTTGTTGCTGCTGGTGGAGGCGCTCATGAACCAGGCACTGCGCGTCACGCCGGCGGCCGCCGCGCCCGAGCTCCGGTCGCCGGTCAGCGACTGCGCCAGCGTGAGCTCTCCGGTCGCGTTGTCGCGGGTGTAGTTGATGAGCTCGAAGCCCGCCAGGTCGGCGGAGAAATCGACCGAGTATTTGGCCGTGCCGGTGCTGGGGGTGAAACCGATCAAGCTTTCGAGCTCGGCCGAAGTGAATGTCCTTGCCCCGTTGGCCGCGATCGTCCCCAGACTGGCGTTCGCGGTACCAAGCAATTGCCCTGACTCATCATGGGCGACGGCCGTGATTTTCCCCGGACTGTTCGTGGTGTTGACGATGCGCAGCACCGAGGTCTTGTTCGGGCTGGTCGAGGCATTGACGAACAGGGCCTGGCGAACGCTGGCAACGGGCAGGGAGCCGGTGGCCAGACCCAGCGCCAGCGGCAGGCTGAGGCGGGGCTTGACGATGCCGTTGCGGCTGTCGGTCACCGCCACGCCTCTGGTCAGGCGCGCGGCGGTCTGGTCCAGGGTCTCCGTCGGGAAGGCTGCGCGCAGCACCGCCACCGCCCCTGCGACGTGGGGCGCCGCCTGCGAGGTGCCGCTCATGGTCGAACCCGCCGCGGTGATCTGGGAACCGGGAGCGAGCAGCGTCAGGAAAGAAGCGCTGTTGGAAAAGCAGGCGACCTTGTCGGCGGCCGAGGTGTCCGTGCACGGGACCGACGGAAAGGATATCGTCCCGAACGCGGAATCATAGACCGCGCCCACCGACACCACGCCGCTCGCTGCGGCGGGGGACGACAGGGCGTTGGTGTAGCCGTCGTTGCCGGCCGAGGCGACCGTCAATATGCCCGCCGCGCGGGCGGCCTCGACCAGGCTGTTGTAGGGACCGTTGGTCTCAGGCGAAGTGTACTGGCCGCTGCCCAGGCTCAGGTTCATCGCGACGATGTTGTAGACGGACTTGTTGGCGATCGCCCAGTTGCCGGCATCGATGATGTCGCTGCTCATCGCCGTGGCGCCGTCGAAGACGTCCAGCGCCGCGATCTTGGCGCCTGGCGCGACTGCCGCCACGACGGCGGCGACGTTGGTGCCGTGGCCGTCGGGATCCAACGACACGGGATGGGGCTCGAAGTGCTGGAAGGCCACCACCCTGCAGCCGGCCGGCACCCCGGGCGAAGTGCAGGAACCGAACGCAGGGAGCGTGTAATCCACGCCGGTGTCGAGCACCGCCACGGTCGTACCCGCCCCGAGATCGCCGTTTGCGGCGGCCTGGGGCTGACCGATCAGCGGCAGGCTCTCGGTCAGCGCCATATGCTCGACCCGGTCCCGGTAGACCCTCGCGACCCCGGGATCGGCGAGCAAGCTGTCGAGCGCTTGTCGGCTGTTGACGCGGACGAAGGACATCGGCAGGTGGCTGTAGTGCTTGAGCACCTCGGCCCCCTGCGGAGCGATGGAGGACAGGATCCGCCGCTTCATCTCGGCGTAGCGGGCGGCTCTTTGTTCGATGCCCTCCCGGGTGGCGGAACGCAGGATCCTCGATCGACCCGAGGCTCCCCCCTGAACCGCCTGGTCGTCGAATACCACGATCAGGTCCTGAGGCTGGCCGGCGGCCAGCCGCTGCAGCACCCGCGGGGACGCCTTCTCGGAAACAGCGGGGAAGGTTTGCGCAGAGGCGGCCTGGATGGCGCAGGCCAGCGCCAGCGCGAACGCCCAGCGCATAAACCTCATTGCGCCGGTTTCCCGGGCATCGGCGCTTCTCTCCGGTCCGCGTACGCGCGCACCACCGAGGGCTGCGCCAACAGGCCCTGCAAGGCCTTGGTGCTGCGAAACCGGAGATACATCATGGGCAGCGCGGCGTAGTCCTTCAGAACTTCGACCTCTCCTGCGGGCAGCGCGGACAGCGCGGCGCTTTTCGAGGCGACGGCATCGAACTGGACCAGCAGAGACTGTGCCTCGCCCCTCGCCAGCCGCTCCCAGACCTCCTGGGGCGCCTTGTCCTGGGTGGCCAAGCCGGCGCACGCCGCCACGCCAAAGCAAGCCAGGCACAGGACCAGGATCCGATTTCGCAACAGTCCCGCTGTCAGCCCCATTGACGTTCCTGCCCCAAGCGGGCGTTTTCCAAGCTACATCGAAAGTTAAACCGGCGGACGCATATTATAGGAAGTACGTGCCGGTCTGAAGCCGGTCCCGGGGAAGAAGAGAAAAAACGTTACAATTGGCGGCCTTTTAGTGGAGTGGACCATCCCCGGACCGGCCCCATTGAACTTCGCCCTTGCGCTTGATACCCATATGAATGCACCCGGCGAGCAGAGCATGACTGAATCGGCGACGGTGATCGGCGCGCTGCTGCTTCAGCGCGGCCTGATCAGCCAGCAGGATCTGGACAAGGCGCTGGCCTTCCAGCGCCAGTTCAAGGGGCGCCTGGGTTCCGTCCTGGTACGGATGGGGGCCCTGTCCGAGGACGCCTTGCTGCCGGTGCTGTCTGAACAACTCGGCCTGTCGCTTTTGGCGCCCGATCAACTCCCCACCCAGGCGGCCGAGATCGCCAATGCGATCTCGGCGAGCGGCCTGTCGCCGGAATGGTTCTCCGACCAGCAACTGGCCATCTGGGAAGGCGCGGACGGTACGATCCATTGCGCCTCGCGCAATCCGATCAACAGCTACCTGCACGAGACGCTGGCCGCCGCCCTGAAGGACCATGTGCGGGCCTGGCATTTCGTCAGGAGCCAGGACCTGGAGCGGCTGCTCAAGCTGATCGAGCTCAAGCCCCAGGGCGAATACGAGGACGAAGTCGCGCACTTGCGCGAGCTGGCGGAAGAGGCGCCGATCATCGAACTGGTCAGCAACGTCTTGGCGCAGGCGATCGACGAAGAGGCATCGGACATCCACATCGAACCGGAAGAGAGCGATTTTGCCGTGCGCTACCGGGTCGACGGCGTCCTGCACACGCGCATGAGCCAGGCGCGCAGCCGCTTCGATGCGGTGGCATCGCGGATCAAGCTGATTTCCGGCATGGACATCGCCGAGCGCCGACTGCCGCAGGACGGCCGGATCTCCATCCGCGCCGGCGGCGCCGAAATGGACATCCGCGTCTCTGCCCTGCCCGGCGTTCACGGCGAATCGATCGTGATGCGTCTGCTGCCGAAGGAACGTTCCAACCTGAACCTGGAATGGCTGGGGATGGAAGCCGACCATCACGCCCAGTTCAGCCGCTGGGTGCAGGAGCCGCACGGCATCATCCTGGTGACCGGCCCCACCGGTTCGGGCAAGAGCACGACGCTCTATGCCGCGCTCGACGCCGCCAACGACCGCAGCAAGAAGATCATCACCGTCGAGGATCCGGTCGAGTACAAGCTCGCGGGCGTGACGCAAATCCAGACGCACAGCGAGATCGGCTACGACTTCGCGCGCGCCCTGAGGGCGATATTGCGGCAGGATCCGGACGTGATCATGATCGGCGAAATCCGCGACCTGGAGACCGCCGAGATCGCCGTCCAGTCCGCCCTGACCGGCCACCTGGTGCTGTCCACCCTGCACACCAACGACGCTCTGAGCGCCTTCACCCGCTTACTGGACATGGGGGTCGAACCCTTCCTGGTGGCGTCCTCGGTCAGGGCGGTGCAAGCGCAGCGCCTGGTGAGACGACTGTGCGACCGCTGCTCGATCCCGTTCGAGCCGCCTCAGGCGATCGTCGAAATGGCCCGGCAGTTGCAGCAGCGCTATCCCGATCTGTTGAGCACGGCAGCGAGATGGCGGCTGCCTGAAGGCTGCAGCCATTGCCGGAAAACCGGCTATCGCGGGCGCATCGGCATCTACGAACTGGTCGAGGTCAGCAACGCGGTCCAGAACGCCATCATGCAGCGGGCCACGGCGGCGGACATGGTGAGCATCGCGCGCCAGGAGGGTTACCGCAGCCTGCGCGAGGACGGCCTGATCAAGGCCTGGCGCGGCATGACCAGCATCGACGAAGTGTTGCGCGTCACCGGTCTCGGCGAGGGCGAGGAATAGGGCGTGGAATTCCGTTACCAGGCGGTGAACGCGCAGGGGCAGACGGTCGCCGGGATCATCGGCGCCGGCGGCGAGCGCGAGGCGGCGAGGCTGCTGCGGCAGCAGGAGCTGACCCCGATCGAGATCGGACCCGCCGGCCGTCCGGCCGAGTCTCCCCACAGGCGGGTACGCGGTGCCAGTCACCAGGAGAAGGCGATCGTCATCCGCGAGCTCGCCATCCTGTTGCAGGCCGGCGTGCCCCTGGCGGAAGCCGTCGAATCGATCGGCCAGACCCACACCGACAGCGCCATCGGCGAGACCTTCAGCCACGTCCACGGCAAGCTGCGCGGCGGCGAGAGTTTTTCCACGGCGCTGCAATCCGCCCGACTGGCCTGGCCCGACTACTTGTTCCAGTTGGTCGCCGCCGGCGAGCACACCGGCAAGCTGGCCCAGGCCCTGCAAAGTTCCGCGACCCAGATGGAGTACGAGCAGCGGATCAGCAGCGAAATGAGGAACGCGCTGATCTATCCGGCGATCCTGGTGTTCTCCGGTATCGCGGCGACGCTGCTGATATTCATCGTCGTCGTGCCGAAATTCGCCAGCATCCTCAAGAACAGCCGCTCCCAGATTCCGGAAATATCTGTTTGGGTGCTGAGCGCCGGAATGTTCGTCAAGGAGAACCTGCTCTGGGTCGGGCTGAGCGCGGCAGCCCTGGTGCTGACGGCCGTGAGCCTGGTCGCCAATGCACAGGTGCGCTCGAGGATGATGCAGACCCTGTCGCGCGTGCCGGTTCTCGGCCGCTGGCTGGTCGAGACCGAGATCGGCCGCTGGGCGGCGATGCTCAGCACCCTGCTGGAGAACCGGGTGCCGATACTGAAGGCCATGGAGCTGACGCAAAACGGCATGCGCCTGACCGCGGTCAAGCATAAACTGCAGCAGACCCTGAGAGAGGTCAGGGGCGGCAAGAAGATGGCGCTCGCCTTGGCCGAGGTGCAGATGCTGAACGTCACCGGACTCAACCTGATCAGGGTCGGGGAGCGCTCGGGCGAGCTGGCCAACATGCTGCGCACCCTGGCGACGCTCTACGAAACCGCCGGGCGGGAACGTTTGAAGCGCTTCATGATCTTATTGGAGCCGCTCGCCATTTTGCTCATCGGCGGCGTAATCGGCACCATCATGATCGCCGTGATGCTGGCGATCACCAGTTTGAACAACGTATCCTTCTGAGCCATGGCAAACAAGACGACGAACTCGGGCTTCACCCTCCTCGAAATGCTGGTGGTGCTGGTCATCATCGGCCTGCTCGCGGGCTTGATCGGCCCCAGGCTGTTCACCAAGGTGGATTCCGCCAAGGTCCAGACCGCCCAGACCCAGATCAAGATGCTGAAGGGCGCACTGGAGACGCTGCGCCTCGATATCGGCCGCTTCCCGACCGAAGCCGAGGGACTGGCCCTGCTCAATACCGCACCCACCGACGAGAAGCTGAAAAGCCTCTGGCGCGGCCCCTACCTCGACGAGGAGCTGCCCAAGGATCCCTGGGGCAACCCCTACCAATACACTCTTCCCGGCGCCAACGGCCAGCCCTTCGCCCTGTACTCGCTCGGGGCCGACGGCAAGCGCGGCGGCGAAGGCCTGGATGCCGACCTGGGTTATCTGCCGGGCGACACGGCCAAGCAGCCGTAGTGTCCCGGCGTCATCCTTCCAGGGGCTTCACCCTGCTGGAAATGCTGGTCGTCCTGACCATCGTGGGACTGTTGACGGGCGTCGCCCTGCCGCAGTTGCAACGGATGGCGACGAGCGTCGAACTGAACAGCCAGAGAAAGAGCCTCGAATCGGCGATAGAGGGTCTGGGCTATCGGGCCTACGTTTCCGGCAAGGCGATTGCGCTGAGCGATGCGGCCGCCGCGCCAGGAAAAGCTGCAGCGGATCAGCCGCTGAAGATTCCGCCGGGCTGGCGGCTCCAGATCCCGCAGCCCGTGCTCTACGCGATCAACGGCGTCTGCAGCGGCGGCAAGATCGCCATCGTCGATCCCACCGGCAGACGCGAGGATTTCCTGCTGAAACCGCCGCAATGCCGGCTTCTCGCCGTCGAGGACAAGGAGTGACGGTCACGGGAAGCCCCCTGGGGAAGGGATTGGCCCCGACTCGGCAGACGGGCTTCACCCTGCTCGAGGCGATCGTCGCCCTGGTGCTCATCAGTGGCGCCGGAATGGCGCTGTTTTCCTGGATCAACGGCAACATCATGGCTTTGGCGAGGATACACGACGTCAATGCGCGCTCCGAGGCGACGGCCAACATCCTGGAGTATATGGACCGGATCAATCCGATGATCATCCCCGAAGGCGAGGCGCCGCTGGGCGCGTATTCGATCGCCTGGCGCTCTCAGCCGACCACGAACATCACCGAGGGCGTCAATTATCCCCGGGGCCAGAGCCTCTACCAGCTGGCGCTCTACAGCACGGCGGTGTCGGTCAAGACGGCCGCCGGCCGCGCCTGGTTCGAGCTGAAGCTGCAGCAGGTGGGCTACAAGAAAGTGCGCAGCAACAGCGTGGACTGAAGGCCGGGCATGGCGATTCGCGCTCATTCGATTTCCGGCCAGCGGGGATTCACCCTGCTGGAGATGCTGGTCGTCATGATCCTGACCGGCATGATCACCGGAATACTGATGCAGGGCCTGCACCAGGTGTTCCGGCTGCAGACGCACTTCGGCAGAGAAATTTTCGATACCCAGCAGGGCGAAATGTACACCGACTGGTTCCGCCAAAGCGTCAATGGACTGATGCCGGACTACGCCGACGGCAAGCACCAGTTCAAGGGCACACAACGGGAATTCAGTGGCCTGACCCTGGCCCCTCTCGACGCGGCGAACACGGCGTTGCTGCCTTTTTCATGGCGCCTGAAGTTCGATCCTGAAACCGGGCGGACGCAATTGCGCTACGGCTCTGGTGACGACGCGCCGACGGTGCTGTCCTGGTCCGGCAACTCGGGAAGGTTCGTCTATTTCGACGCCGACAACGAAGCGCACGACGACTGGCCCCCTTTCCTTGGGAAGTGGCCGCAACTGCCCCAAGCGATCTATCTGGAGAACCAGAATGCCACGGAGCCCCGCATCATCGTGGCGGTTCCCAAGGGACTCGAAAACCCCCTGCCGCGGCAGAAAGACCTGCAGGATTGATGGCTGCCAATGCCCAGCGCGGTTTCGTCCTGGTCGTCACCTTGTGGGTACTGGCGGTCATCACCATCGCCGCCTCGTACTTCGCCGAGCGAGTGGGCCGCTCGATCGAGCTGGCGCGGCAGAAACAGGAGACCACCGAACAGTTGATAGAGTTTGCCAACACCCGCGCCGACATCCTGTTTCGCTTGGGAACCACGGGGGCCAGCCTGTACGGATGGGGGGGCCAAGACGCGATCGCCCTCGATGACCGGCCCTATCGCGGCTCGGGCGACGACATCGTCCGCCTGCAGGATAACCGCGGACTGCTCAACGTCAATTTCCCGCAACAGGATATGATCCTGCGCCTCCTGGGGCAGTTGGGGGTGCCCATCGAAAAGCGCGGTGCCATGATCGACACCCTGCTCGACTACATCGATACCGACGATCTCAGGCGTCTCAACGGCGCCGAGGCCCCCGAGTACGCGGCGCTCGGCCTGCCGCCGCCGCCCAACGACTGGCTGGCAAGTCCCTACCAACTGAACAACATCATCGGCTGGCGCGATCAACCGGGAGTGCTGCAAAAACTGCTGCAGTTCGTGACGACCAGCCGGGTACTCGGCTTCAACCCCAATACCGCGCCGCCGGAGGTATTGGCCAGCCTGCCCGGAGGCAGCCTCGATACGGCTGCGGCTCTGGTCAAGGCGCGCAACGAAAAACCTCTCTACATGGTCGGGCAGTTGGCCAGTTTCACAACAGGGGCACTGGATCCGGATTATTTCCTGTTCTATCCCGGCAACAGCATACGGATCACGCAGCAAAGCAACAAGCTTCCCTGGGCCGTCCAATACTCGGTGACACTCACACCCCGAAGCCAGGACGCACCCTGGCGCGTTGACTACTACGTCAAAACCCCTGTAACATACCCGCTTGAAAATGTTGATAAAATTCAGAAACTTCCTGCAAGGCTTCCAGCGTCGCCTGGCACCGACGAAACGCCATAAGCAATTGCAGGATAGCGTTTCCGTTGCGGGTAAGGGCGTCGGCCGCAGCGAATGGATCCTGTCCCGCCCACTCTACCGTTACGCCCGGTTCGAGCTGAAATCGGTGCCCAAGCCTCAGCGCGCCCAGGCACTGGAGTTGCAGATCCGGCAATGGACCCCCTACGCCAGGACCGGCTGGTATCTGCTCTGGGAGCAGGACGAGGCGCTGATCTGGGCGTGGGATGCAGATCGCGTCGAAGCGGCGATCCTGGAAAACGCTCTCAAGCCTAAGACCGTCTCCATCGTCCCCGAGACGCTGCTGCAACAGAGGCGGGGGCAGGGCATCCATCTCGCGAGCTGCATCGAAGGCTACGAGGGGCAAGTCTGGTCGGAGCGATCGCTGCTTTCCAGCCGCTGGTGGCCGGAGCTGCCCGATGCCGCCGAGTGGCTCAACTTTCAGCGCGACGCCGGGACATTGCCGGAACACCAGTCGAACTTGGTACCGAAGCCTTTGCCTCTCCAGTGGGCGGAGAAACCTTGGGCCAGGTCGGCGGCGCTGGACCGGTCGGCGGCCTATGGGGCAAGCGTCGAGCAGTGGGCGCTCCCGGCCGTCGCCCTGTGCCTCCTCGCCGCCACCCTGTGGTACGGGGCGCAATGGGTCAAACTGCGGGCGGCGATCAAAGACCGCGGTGCCGAACTGGAAGCCCTGAACCTGCGCGCCGGGCCGATCATCGAGGCGCGCGGGCGGGCGCTCGAAGCGCTGGGCCGCATCAAGACCCTGCAAGCCACCGATCCCTACCCCGACCAGTTGAGCTTGCTGGCCAAGGTGGCACAGTCCCTGCCCAAAGACGGGCCATATCTGAAAGAATGGGAGTTTCAGGGCGGCAAGCTGAAGCTGCAGATCGCGTCGCCGAACAAGATGGTGAGCAGCGACTACGTCAAGCTGTTCCAATCCTTCGGGGTTTTCAAGAACGTCCAGACCGCTCCCAACAACGACCCAACCAGCCTGGCATTGAGTATGGAAGTCCTGCCCCAGGCCGAAATCAAGTTTGCCGCCGAAGGAAATGTGGCGGCCAAGAAGGAAGGCGCCCGCTGAGGGCGGCAAGATGAAGCTCAATCAATCAGCCGATGCGCTGCTGGCCGAACTGAGGGCGAATCCGCGCTTGCGCTGGGGCCTATGGGCGATCGCCGGCGTGCTCTGGCTCTACGGCGTATTGGCAATGCATGACGAGGTGCAGGCGAAGCGCGACAGCTATCTTGCCTTGAGCAAGAGCGTGGCGCGAATCCAGGGAACGGCCACGCAAAGCGAATGGTCCAACCGCCTCGGGGAAGCAAAGTCGCTGCAACTCAACCTGGAGAGCCGACTGTGGCGGGAGGGCACCCTCGGTTTGGCGCAGGCCACGTTCCACGACTGGCTGTACCAGTCGGCTCAGCAGGCCGGCCTCGCCAATGTACAATTGCTGGTCGCCGCCCAGGACGATGGAAGCGATGGGAGCGGCGGGAAAGGGCCGGCGGACGGCGGGATGCGGAGCGCATCGGACCTATGGCGGGTCAGCGCAAAGTTGAGTTTCGATTTCAACCCGCAGAGTTTTTACCCCTTGCTCGCACAGATCTACAGCCATGAAAAGAGGGTGACCGTCGAATCGCTGGTGATCCGCAGTACGCCCACGCCGAAGGCCGAGCTGCTGCTGGTCGCCTATTTTCTCAAACCGCCGTCAGCCGCGCCCGCAGAGACAAACCAGAGAAATGGCCGACAGTAAGGATAGCAATTGCCGATGCTGAATTCCTCGCGCGGATGGTTGATCCTGCTCGCGCTGCTGGTGCTGGCCGGCTACGTCGAGTGGCTGCTCGCGCCCGCTCCGCCTGCGCCGAGAGCGCTGCGCAGGGCCGCCGAGCCCTGGATCTTGCCCCAGGTGTACCGGGCGCAGCCGGAGCAGGCCAAGGCGATACTCAACCAGACCAGCCTCTGGGGCAAGCTGCCGGCGGCCGAGGCCGCGAAATCCGCCAACGATCCGGAATGGCATTTTCTCGGCATCGCAACGAACGGGGGCGAGCGTTACGTGCTGATCAAGATGGAAGGCCAGCCGGAACAGAGGCTGACCATCAACGACAAGCTGCCGGGCGGGAGCAAGATTTTGAAAATCGAAACCGATACGCTATGCATCCTGATCGACGGCAAGAAGCGCCGCCTTGGCATCTATGAAACGGGTCCGAAGTTCTTATGAGAAATAAACTTTTTTGGGCGGCCCTGGTGCCCGTGGTACTGATGACCGGCTGCGCCACGGAAAAGCCGATGCTGCCGCCGCCCCTGGACCTGCCGAAAAAGGTCCAGGAATACGCCACGATGCAGCCGGGCGCAGCCATGACCGAGGCGCCTTCGACGCAGATCAGCGAGACGCCCAAGCCCCCCCCCGCGGACCTTACCGGCAGGGTCAAGACACCGCCGCCTCAAGCCCCCGCGGCAGCAGAGAAAGCCGACATCACCCTGGCCTTCGAGCAGATGCCCCTGCCCAGTTTCATCCAGATGGTGTATGGGACCATCCTGAAGCGGAACGTCAGTATCGACCCGGCCATCGTCGCGCGCCAGGACCTGGTGACGATCCGCACCGGCGCGCCGCAAACGGCGGCGCAGGCGGCGGAAGCGGCGCGGATGCTGCTGAAGAGCTACGGCATCGCCGTGGTCGATCTGGGCAGCATCGTGCGCATCGTTCCCGACGACAGCAAGGTCGGCTACCTGCCCGAAATCCGTCGCGGCCGCGCGCTGCCTGAGACGCCTCTGCCGCTGCGGCCGATTTTCCAGTTGGTGGAGCTTCAGGCGGTGCGGAACACCGACATCGCCAACTGGATCAGGACGATGTTCGGCGACAAGGTCCACCTGCAGGAAGACCCGAACCGCAACGCCGTCTGGCTGAACGGACAGCCCGACGACGTCACCGCAGCGCTGGAGGCGATCCATGTCCTCGACCAGCCGCTGATGAAGGGCCGGCACAGCGTGCGCATCACGCCGGTGTTCATGTCGGCGGACGAACTGACCAAGAAGCTCACGGAAATCCTGCAGGCGGAGGGCTACAGCGCCGGCCCGCCAGGCGCCATCAGTCTACCGGTCACCCTGGTACCCATTCCGGCGGTCAATGCCATCATCGCGTTCGCCGGCGACCAGGCCATACTCGATCACGTCGTGGCCTGGGCGAAGGATCTGGACAAGCCCGGCGCCAACGGCATCGGCCGCAGCCTGTTCAGCTACCAGGTCAAATATACCGACGCGCAGGCCCTGGCGACGACCCTGGACAAGATCCTGGGCGGCGCGCCGGCCGTGAAACCCGCTGCCGGCGTCGCCGCGACACCCCTGTCTTCCCGCGTGGTGGTGGACCAGACCAGCAACACCATCATTTTCCAGGGCAGCAACGAGGATTACGGGCAGATCAAGAGCCTGCTCGAAATGCTCGACCATCCGAGCAAGGAGGCGCTGATCGAGGTCACCGTCGCCGAGGTCAGCCTGACCAATAACTCCCAACTGGGCGTCGAGTGGCTGATCAACCAGGCGAATATCAGCGGCAGCAGCGTCGTCGCGGGAACGCTGGGAGGGCTGGGCATCGGCAGCGCCGGCTTCAATTACCGGGCCATCAACGGCGCCGGCAACCGGCAGTTGCTGCTGAACGCGCTGGCCAGCGACAACCGCGCCACCATCATCTCCAGTCCGCGGGTGATGGCGCGCAACGGCGAGACCGCGACCATCCAGGTCGGTCAGCAAGTCCCCGTCATCACCAGCCAACAGACCATTCCGATTTCCGGCACCACCCCCAGCGTGGTCCAGTCCGTGCAGTACGTGAATACCGGGGTCATCCTGAAGGTACGTCCGGTGATCCATTCCGGCAACCAGGTGGATCTCGACATATCGCAGGAGGTGAGCGCGGCGCAGACCACTACGACCGGGGTCAATTCCTCCCCGACCATCAGCACGCGCAAGATCGACACCAAGCTCTCCATCAACGACGGCGCGACCGTGCTGCTCGGCGGCCTGATCTCCAGCAACGGTTCGCAAGGCGACGCCGGCATTCCCTTGTTGAAGGACATCCCGGCGCTGGGCCAACTGTTCCGCACCAACACCGACACCAACGACCGCACCGAACTGATCATCCTGATCACCCCCTACATCATCTCCAGCGACAGCGACGCCCAGGCGGTGACCGCCGCCTTCAAGAAGCAGTTGGGTCCCTGGGCCGAGACGGTGCAGCCCGCCAAACCGTCGCCGGCCGAGAACGGCGCCCCAGTCAAGACCGAGGACAAGCATGTCGAGCAAAAATAAAAAGATCCTGGTCACCGGCGCCGACGGTTTCATCGGTTCGCATCTGACCGAACAACTGGTGTCAGAGGGCTACGACGTCCGCGCCTTCGTGCTCTACAACTCCTTCAATTCCTGGGGCTGGCTCGATCATTCGCCGCAGCGGATCAGGGACGGGCTCGACATCTTCGCCGGCGACATCCGCGACCCGCACGGCGTGAAAAAAGCCATGGAGGGCTGCGACGTGGTGATGCACCTCGCAGCCCTGATCGCCATCCCCTATTCCTATCACTCGCCGGACACCTATGTCGACACCAACATCAAGGGAACCCTGAACGTCGTCCAGGCGGCGCGCGAACTCGGCGTGGAGAAGGTGGTGCACACCTCGACCAGCGAAGTCTATGGCACGGCCAAGTTCGTGCCGATCACCGAGGAGCACCCGCTGCAAGGGCAGTCGCCCTACTCGGCGACCAAGATCGGCGCCGACCAGATCGCGCTGTCCTTCTACAACGCCTTCGACACCCCGGTCGCGATCATCCGCCCCTTCAACACCTACGGTCCGCGCCAATCCGCACGGGCGATCATTCCCACCGTGATCGCGCAGATCGCCAAGGGCAAGCGCAAGCTCAAGCTGGGAGCGACGCATCCCACCCGCGATTTCAACTTCGTCATGGATACGGTGCGCGGCTTCATCGCGATCGCCGAATCCGCAAACACCGTCGGCGAAGTGATCAACATCGGCAGCAATTTCGAGATATCCATCGGCGACACGGTGAGCCTGATCAGCGAGGTGATGGGCGTTAAGATCGAGATCGAAACCGAACAGGTCCGCCTGCGCCCAGAGAAGAGCGAAGTGGACCGCCTCTGGGCCGACAACGGCAAGGCCAAGCGACTGACCGGCTGGGAACCCGCTTACGGCGGCAAGGACGGCTTCAGACGCGGCCTGGCGGAAACGGCAGCCTGGTTCGCCCAACCCGAAAACCTCAAGGCCTACAAAGCCGACATCTACAACATTTGATCCCTCCCCTCTCCCGCAAGCGGGAGAGGGGCCGGGGGTGAGGGGAGAAATGGGTGAGAAAGCGACCGCTTGACTGGCTCACGGCGGTGAAGTGATGGTGACGACCCAGACCATTGGGGCGGAACGGTGGTAAGCGTAGGGAAGCGCGAACCTTGGGTGCCGGATCGCCAGGACATCATCTGGATCGACTGTAACCCTCAAGTCGGGCAGGAAATGAGGGACGTTCATCCGTTCTTGGTGCTTTCGCCGCGCATCTTCAACCAGAAGACTTCGCTGGTGATTGGATTGCCGATGACTACCGCTGAATACAACGTCGATAACCCATTTGCTGTCGCCGTCGGGGCGGCATCTGGCCGCAAGGCAGGGAAAACCAGCTATATTCTCTGTCACCAACCCAAACCCTTCGATTGGCGGTTGCGGAAGGCGAGACTACATCCGCTGAAATCCTTGTCTGATGTATTGTTTGCGCAAGTATGCGGACGCCTGAACCAGATTATTCAGCTGGCTTGATCGGGGCAATATGAACCCGCATCCTCCCGTCAAACTCCCGGACGACATCCGAACCTGGGCCAGGGAAATGCGCGGCAGCATGACCGATGCGGAAGCCTTGCTATGGAAACTGCTGCGCAATCGTCGGATCGCCGGCGCAAAATTCCGACGCCAGCATCCCATCGGGCGCTACATCCTCGATTTCTACTGCGCCGAAGAAAAACTTGCCATCGAGCTCGACGGTAGCCAGCACGCCGAGTCGGTCGAATACGATCAACATCGGGACTCGTGGTTGCGTGCGCGAGGCATCCGGGTACTACGTTTCTGGAACAACCAGATGCTGACCGAGACGGAAGCCGTGCTTGAAACCATCTATCACTCCCTCCTCCCCCCTCTCCCGCAAGCGGGAGAGGGGCCGGGGGTGAGGGCCGCGGGAGAGGGGTCGGGGGTGAGGGAAGAGGAGCGTGTTTAACGATGCGCAGAGGTTTGACACCACCGCCGTCATTGCGGTGTGTATAATGCACACATGAACAGCGCGGACCTCATTAAACGGCTTGAAAGGGCTGGTTGGGTGCTTCGTGGCGCCAAGGGGTCACACCACATCTACACCCACCCAGAACGCGGGGGGCATGTCAGCGTACCGCATCCGAAAAAGGAACTCGGCGTTGGACTCGTCAATAAGCTTTTGAAGCAGTCCGGCCTGAAGTAAAAGGAGCATGGAAATGAAATATCCAATTGCCATTGACCCAGGCGACGACAAACACGCCTTCGGTGTCGTAGTGCCCGATCTGCCTGGCTGTTTCTCAGCCGGCGATACTCTGGACGAGGCCATCGACAATGCCAGGGAGGCCATTGAATTGTGGCTGGAAACCGTGATTGATGACGGTGGCGCTATTCCAGAGCCACGCCATATTGCCGATCATCAGGCCAATCCTGAATTTGGCGGCTGGGTATGGGCGGTGGTCGCTATTGATCTCGCGACACTATCTGACAAGACCGAGCGTATCAATATCACCTTGCCTGCGCGGGTTCTGCGCCGTATCGACGCCGCTGCCCAGGCTGCAGGCGAATCTCGCTCCGGGTTTATCGCTCGTCGTGCGCTAACTGCGTGACGGATACATGATCTCAAATTTTCTCCATGAGGGCGATGACAGGAGGGCAAGACGATGAGAACCGCAACGATCCATATCCGCAAGGCAGGCGACTCGTTGAAAGCGGTGCGCGCCGGTTTTCTTTCGGCCTGGAATACCGGGGAATACATAGGCGAGCACTTCGACTTCGAGTCCCCCGCCGCGCTGTTCCGTGTGCTGACACCAAAGCGCTGGGAGCTGATCGAAAACCTGCAAAAAGCCGGGCCTTTGGGTGTGCGTGCCTTGGCGCGTGCCCTGGGCCGCGACGTCAAGCGGGTACATGACGACGCCTCGGCGATGATTGAGGTCGGCATGGTGGAGAAGACCCCGGACGGTAAGCTTATCGTGCCCTTTGACGAAATCCGGGCGGACTTCGTGATGAAGTCGGCGGCTTGATGAAACCGAAAATCACAGAAGTGAGTGAGGGAGGGAGCGCCGCCATGACCTCTGCAGAGGCCTTAGAAGCGCAGGCGGAAAACGGATAGACTACGCGGAAGGAGGAATGCCATGACTGTCGTTACTTTCGATACGCTCAAATCCGACATCCTAAAACTTATTGCAGAAATCCGACTGTTGAAATGGATGGCGGGCGCAACGTTCGCGGCTGTCATGACCGTCTTGATACGACTATTTTTGAGCATACCGCACTAACAACGATGCCCGACTTAAATCAGACCGCAGTCCTAGCCGCGCTTAAATCGGTATTGCCCCCAGACGACGAATTCGTTGCCCTGCACGAGCCCAGCTTTGCCGGCAACGAATGGGCTTACGTCAAGGAATGCCTGGACACCGGCTGGGTATCCTCCGCCGGCAAATTCGTCGATCGCTTCGAGCAGGACCTGGCCGACTACACCGGGGCCAGGCGCGCCGTGGCCGTGGTCAACGGCACGGCGGCGCTGCACGTCTGCCTGCTGCTGGTCGGGGTGGAGAGCAACGACGAGGTGCTGGTGCCAGCCTTGACCTTCATCGCCACGGCCAACGCCGTCAGCTACTGTGGCGCGATTCCGCATTTCGTCGATAGCGAGGAGAGGACACTCGGGCTCGACCCCGCCAAACTCGCCGACTATCTGGCAGAAATCGGCGAGGTCCGCGCCGGGGGCTGCTTCAACAAGCTCACCGGACGGCGGATCAAGGCCGTGGTGCCGATGCACACCTTCGGCCATCCGGTCGACCTCGATCCGCTGGTCGAAGTCTGCGACCGCTTCAAACTGGAACTGGTCGAGGATGCCGCCGAGTCGCTCGGTTCGTTCTACAAGGGTCGGCACACCGGCAACCGCGGCCGGGTTTCGGCACTGAGCTTCAACGGCAACAAGGTCATCACCACCGGCGGTGGCGGCGCCATCATGACCAACGACGAGGACTTGGGCAAGTTGGCCAAGCATCTGACCACCACGGCCAGGCTGTCGCACAAATGGTCGTTCATCCACGACCGGGTCGGCTTCAACTACCGCCTGCCCAACCTCAATGCCGCGCTGGGTTGCGCGCAACTGGAGCAGTTGCCGGCATTCATAAGGAACAAGCGCGACCTGGCGCACCGCTACGCGGAGGCCTTTGCGGGACTGGCCGGCATCCGTTTGTTCACCGAGCCGGACTTCGCTCGGAGCAACTACTGGCTGAACGTGCTGCTGCTCGACCAGGCCGACAACACACGACGCGACGCCCTGCTGGACGCCGCCAACCATCTCGGCATCATGACCCGACCGGCGTGGACGCTGATGCACAAATTGCCGATGTTCGCGGCTTGCCCGCGCATGGATCTCGCCGTTGCGGAAGACCTCGAATGCCGGTTGATCAACATCCCCAGCAGTGCGGTGTTGGCGCCTCGCGATGACTGTTAAAACGGCACGCACGAAAAACCGCAGGCACAAGAGCCAGACCTGCAATGGAGATGATCACCGTAAGGCCGGTGGATGACAATCAAGGAAGGCGGGTGCTACCATGGCCAACATGGAACGTAAACTCAAGTACGTAGTTTTTGAAGAAGACGGTGCATTCGTTGCTCGTTGCCTCGATGTCGAGGTGGCCAGTGAAGGAGATACCGGACAGGAGGCCGTGGCCAATTTGCAGGAGGCCCTGGAACTCTACTTCGAGGATCACAGGACCGTTTTGATTGAACTGCCGCCTCGAACTTACCAGTTCGGGGAGGTGGCGGTTCATGCCTAAACGGTGGTCGACAACGGAGGTTGAGCGCGTGCTGCTAAGAAATGGTTTTCATCTGGCAAGCCAGAAGGGAAGCCATCGCAAGTACGTTGCAAATGGACGAGTCGTCATTGTTCCGGCGGGTCGGAAAGAATTGCGGCAAGGCACGTTCGCTTCCATCCTGCGGCAGTCGGGGCTGGATATTTCAGCCTTCGATTAAGCGCAAAAATTGTAGTAACCAAAACGCTCTGTCTTCGCGGCGGAGGCTGTTCCCGTTTGGAAAGATCATGAGAACAAATGTTGCGGAACGAGTGCACAAGTACCGCGCCGGATTACGGGCTGCAGGCCTTCGTCCGGTACAAATATGGGTGCCAGATACACGCCGCAGTGACTTTGCAGCGGAATGTTGTCGTCAGTCGCTCGCCCTGCACGCCGATCCGCAAGAAGCGGAAACGCTGGACTGGCTAGAATCCGCTGCGGATACTGAAGGCTGGAAATGAGGCGAGGCGAACTCCGAAACACGCCTCTGTTGTTGGCTGTCAGCCGTGCATTAGCGGTGTTTCTGGGCGTTGTTTGATCGACTCTCCCGATGCGCCTGACCGACGACCAGACCCAAGCCATCCGCCAACTCGCCCGCCAAGTAGCGGGAAGCCAATCCCGCGTGCGCGTTTTCGGTTCCAGGCTCGATGACGCCGCGCGCGGTGGCGATCTCGACCTGATGCTCGAAGTGCCGGACCCCGTGGAGAACCCCGCGCTCATGGCCGCGCAAATGGCCGCCCGGGTATCGCGTGTCATGCACGGACGCAAGGTGGACGTGCTGCTTTGCGCACCCAACCTGATGCGCCTGCCGATTCATGACATCGCCTTCAAGGAAGGGGTATTGCTATGACCTTGGAGCCAAAAACCCTACTGCGCCTGCAATTTCTTGTTCGCGTCGTGCGCAAGGAATGCAGACATCTTGCGACCACAGACCAGCGTCTATTCGACAACGTATTTGCCCTGGAGCAAGCAGCCCGGCTCGAAGAGAGTCCCGATCTGGCAGAGAGGGTGGAAGCTTTTGTGGGCCGATTTGGCCGACTGCAAGACACCGTGGGCGACAAGCTGTTGCCATTATTCTTGGCTGCTCTGGGCGAAAAACCATCCGCCGCCATCGATAATCTCGACCGTGCCGAGCGCCTGGGGCTGCTCAGCTCTGCTGACGAATGGATGTCCATGCGCAATCTCAGAAACCAGATGATCCATGAATACGTTGAAGATCCTGCATTGCTCGTTAGCGCCTTGCAAACCGGCCACGCGTTTGTGCCGTCACTCATCGCCACAGCCAACAAACTGAGTGCCGAGATCGAACGGCGAATCAACCTTTCCAGCAGCTCAACTCTCTAGCCGGCCTATAGAAACCTCGATGCCGTCCGAGATCACCCTGCAGCTTCCCCACAAAAGGAATAATCCGCGAAATTCCGAGGGCGCGTTCATCGACCTGGCCGATGGGCGGGTGCTGTTCGTCTACACCCGTTACTACGGCAACAGCTGGAGCGACAATGCCCCCGCCACCATCTCCGCCCTGCACTCCTGCGACGGCGGACTGACCTGGTCCAAACGCAGCCGGGTGGTGGTGGCCAATGAAGGCGGCTTCAACGTCATGAGCCCTTCCCTGCTGCGCCTGAACGACCAACGGCTCGGCCTGTTCTATCTCAAGAAGAATCATCTGCACGACTGCCGGCTATTCATGCGCAGCTCCGACGACGAAGGGCGCACCTGGAGCGAGGCGGCGCGATGCATCCCGGCACCGGGGTATTTCGTGGTCAACAACGACCGCGTGGTTAGGCTGCAAAGCGGACGGTTGGTCATTCCCGCCGCCTATCACCGGCCGAAGCTCGAAGGCGAGACGACGGCCCTCGAAGGCTGGGACTGGCGCGCCATCGCGCTGTTCTATCGCTCCGACGACGACGGCCGGACCTGGATCGAATCCGATGACTGGTGGGGACTGCCGGCCGCGAGCCGCTCGGGCATGCAAGAACCGGGGCTGGTGGAGCTCAAAGACGGCAGCCTTTACGCCTGGGCGCGAACCGATACCGGCCACCAATGGGAAATGACTTCGCAGGATCGGGGCATCACCTGGTCGCCGCCGCAGCCATCGCGGTTCCTGTCGCCCTGCTCCGCGCTTTCCATGAAACGCATCCCCGCCACCGGCGATCTGCTGGCGGTTTGGAACGATCAAAGCCGCAAGTGGAAGCTGGGAAAGCCGTACCGGTCGAGTTGGGGGCGAACCCCGCTGGTGGCCGCCGTCAGCAGCAACGAGGGGAAAAGCTGGAAGAAGGCTAAACTCCTCGAAACCGACAGGCATCGGGGTTTCTGTTATCCGGCGATCCATTTCCATCGGGATGCCGTCCTGCTGGCTTATTCCTGCGGCGGGGTCGGCGGTGGCGTGCTCCAGGATTTATGTGTTAGAAGAGCGAGTTTGGACTGGCTCTACGGCCCCTCCCGAAAGTCCTCGAAGAAGACCTCGCCATGAGCCCACGCAAGATTTGCATCGTCACCGGCAGCCGCGCCGAATACGGCCTGCTGTACTGGCTGATGAAGGAAATCCAGGCCGACCCCGGGCTGGAGCTGCAGCTCATCGTCACCGGCATGCATCTCTCACCCGAATTCGGCTCGACCTACAAGGAGATCGAGCAGGACGGCTTCAGCATCGACGCCAAAGTGGAAATGCTGCTCTCCAGCGACACGCCGGTCGGCATCGCCAAATCCATCGGTCTGGGCACGATCGGCATCGCGGACGCCTTGGCGCGACTCGAACCGGAAATCCTGGTGCTGCTGGGCGACCGCTACGAGATTCTCGCAGCCGCCCAGGCGGCGCTGGTGGCGCGGATACCGGTCGCCCACATCGCCGGCGGAGACAGCACCGAAGGGGCTTTCGACGAGGCCATCCGACACAGCATCACGAAAATGTCCCATCTCCATTTCGTGACCAATGAAGACGCCGCCCGCAGGGTGCGGCAACTGGGCGAGAATCCCGCGCACGTGTTCAATGTCGGGAGCCCCGGCCTGGACGGCATCAAACGGATGAAACTGCTGACCCGACAGGAACTGGAGCGTGACCTGGATTTCAGTTTCAAGAAAAGGAATCTGCTGGTGAGCTTTCATCCCGTCACACTGGAAGCACAATCCGCCGAGGCGCAATTCCGGGCCCTGCTGTCGGCGCTCGACGGCCTGGGAGAAAATGTCGGCATCGTGTTCACCAAGCCCAACGCCGATACCGACGGGCGCACCATCGTCCGACAGATGGACAGTTACGTGGCCGCGCACGCCAATGCGAAGGCCTACGTTTCGCTGGGCCAGCTTCGCTATTTGAGCGTGATGTCCCACGTTGACGCGGTGGTGGGAAATTCGTCCAGCGGTCTGTACGAAGCGCCGTCATTCGGAATACCCACCGTCAATATCGGCGATCGGCAGAAGGGCCGGCTCCTGGCGGCATCCGTCATCGATTGCCCGCCGACGGCCGACGAGATCGGCAGTGCGCTCGCGCGGGCCCTGGCTTCCGATTGTTCCGGGACGATCAACCCCTATGGCGACGGCAACAGCTCCGCCCGCATCAAGGACGGCCTGAAACAGATTGCCGCGCCATCGGCATTGCTGAAGAAGCATTTCTTCGACCTGGCGCCTGCCCATGAATAAGCCTGCGTACATCATCGCCGAGGCCGGCGTCAATCACAACGGCTCCCTGGAACGGGCGATTGCGCTGGTGGACGCCGCCGCCGAGGCGGGGGCGGACGCCGTCAAATTCCAGACCTTCAGGGCGGACAAGCTGGTCAGCCGCGCGGCGCCCAAGGCCGGCTACCAGATCGCCAACACCGGCACCGACGAATCCCAGCACGAGATGATCCGCAAGCTGGAGTTGGACGAGGCGGCGCACCGGCGCTTGATGCAGCATTGCCGGAGCCGGGGCATCGCGTTTCTTTCCACGCCCTTCGATCTGGAAAGCCTAGCCATGCTGGTTTCACGATTCGATCTTTCCCGCATCAAGCTGGCTTCCGGCGAAATCACCAATGCGCCCTTGCTGCTCGTGGCGGCGCGCAGCGGCAAGCCGGTGATCCTATCCACCGGCATGAGCGATCTCGGGGATGTGGAGGACGCGCTCGCCGTCCTGGCTTTCGGCTATACCTGCGGCGATGCGGCGCCGTCGCTGGCCGCGTTCGCAGCGGCCTATTGCTCGGACGCCGGTCAATCGGCGTTACCGGACAAGGTGACGCTGTTGCACTGCACGACCGAATATCCGGCGCCCCTCGCCGAAGTGAATCTGCGCGCCATGGAAACCCTGCGCCAGGCCTTCGGTCTGCCGGTCGGCTATTCCGACCACACCGCCGGCATCGCCATCGCCATCGCCGCCGCGGCGCTGGGCGCGACGGTGATCGAAAAGCACTTCACCCTGGATCGCAATCTTCCCGGCCCGGACCATCAGGCTTCGCTCGAACCCGAAGAATTGCAGCAGATGGTGCGGTCCATCCGCGACGTGGAGGCGGCGCTGGGTTCCCCCGTCAAGCAGCCGGCGCCTGCCGAACTCGGCAACAGGACGGTGGCGCGCAAAAGCCTGGTGGCCGCCCGGCCGGTCGGCAAGGGCGAACGTTTCAGCGCCGACAGTTTGACGGTGAAGCGCCCGGGCGGCGGCATCAGCCCGATGCGCTACTGGGAATGGCTGGGGAAGACCGCCGAACGGGACTACCAGGCCGACGACCAGGTGGGATCGTGAGCCTGCCGATCGTCGTGCTCGGCGCTGGCGGCCACGCCAGGGTGCTGATCGACGCCTTGCGCGGCCGCGCTGCGGTCATTCAGGGCATCGCCGAGGCCGATCGGAGCAAACACGGACAAACCCTGCTCGGCATCCCGATCATCGGCGATGAAGAGGTGTTGGCATTCGCACAAGATTCGGTTCGCCTGGTCAATGGCGTCGGCACGGTGCGCGTCTCCCTGCTGCGCCGCCAACTGCACGACAGCTTCAGGAGCAAGGGCTATCGCTTCGCCGCGGTGGTTCACGCCTCGGCCATCGTCGCGCCCGACGTGGTGCTGGCCGAGGGCGCGCAGATCATGGCCGGCGCGGTGCTGCAGACGGGCTGCCGGATCGGCGAGAACGCGATCATCAACACCCGCGCTACCGTGGATCACGATTGCGTCATCGGCAAACACGTTCACGTTTCGCCGGGGGCGACCTTGTGCGGTAATGTGACGGTCGGCGAGGGCTCGCACGTCGGGGCGGGCGCGACCGTGATCCAGGGCATACGCATCGGCCGCGACAGCATGGTGGCGGCCGGCGCCGTGGTGATCCGCGATATCCCCGATAATGTCACCGTTGCGGGCGTGCCCGCCAAAGAGATGCAATCATGAGCAGATGGAAACAAACCCTGGTGCCCCCGGGCACCTCCCTGCGCGACGCCATCCACGTTCTGGATACCGGCGCCCTGCAGATCGTGCTGGTGGTGGATGAAAACAACCGGCTGATGGGAACGATCACCGACGGCGACATCCGCCGCGGCATCCTGAAGGGGATTTCCCTCGACGAGCCCGCCAGCAAAATCATGAACCCGTCGCCGACCGTGGCCCACACCGGCGACGACCGCCAACTGATCCTGGCGATGATGCAGCAGAAGCAACTGCACCACATTCCGGTGGTGGATGAGCACGGCGGTCTGATCGGCCTGGAGATGCTCGACGAAATCATCCAGCGCCGCATCCGCGACAACCCCGTGGTGCTGATGGCGGGCGGCCTGGGCAGCCGCCTGCAGCCCCTGACCAACGACTGCCCGAAACCGATGCTGCAGGTCGGCAACAAGCCCCTGCTCGAAACCATACTCGAGAATTTCATCGAATACGGTTTCCACAAGTTTTACATTTCCGTGAACTACATGGGGGAAGTCATCAAGGCGCATTTCGGCGATGGCTCCCGCTGGGACGTCGACATCGCCTATCTGGAGGAAGACCGCAAGCTCGGGACGGCGGGCGCCCTCAGCCTGCTGCCGGAAAAACCCGGGCTCCCCCTGCTGGTGATGAACGGCGACGTGCTCACCAAGGTGAATTTCCGCCAGTTGCTGGAGTTCCATCTCGAACACGCCGCCCAGGCGACCATGTGCGTGCGCGAGTACGACTTTCAAGTACCCTACGGCGTCGTCAAGATCGACAAGCAGCGGATCACCGGCATCGACGAAAAGCCGGTGCAGCACTTTTTCGTCAATGCCGGAATCTACGTTCTGGAGCCTTCGGTCCTCGAGTTGATCCCCCGGGACGCCTACTACGACATGCCCTCCCTGTTCGAGCGCCTGATCCAGCGTGGTGCCGAGGCCAGCGCCTTCCCGATCCGGGAATACTGGCTCGACATCGGCCAACTGGCCGATTACGACCGCGCCAACGGCGAATTCATGCAGGTATTTTCATGATCGAAGGCAAGACCGTGCTGGCGATCATCCCCGCCCGCGGCGGCTCGAAAGGGGTGCCGCGGAAAAACGTCCGCCAGGTTGCCGGCAAGCCGCTGATCGCCTGGACGATCGAGGAGGCGAAGAAATCACGCTGCATCGATCGCCTGGTCCTGTCCTCGGACGACGCGGAAATCATCGAGGTCGCCAGGGCCTGGGGCTGCGAAGTCCCCTTCGTCCGCCCCAGCGAGCTGTCGTCGGACGACACGCCCGGCATCGCGCCGGTCTTGCACACCCTTGAAGCCATCGCCGGATTCGACTACGTGGTGCTGCTGCAACCGACCTCGCCGCTGCGCGAGGCTGAGGACATCGACGGCTGCCTGGAGCTGTGCGAAACGAGCGGAGCCCCGGCCTGCGTCAGCGTCACCGAACCGTCGCACCACCCCCACTGGACCTTCCGCCTGGATGCGGAAAACCGCCTGCATCCGCTGTTCGAAGCTTATGCCGGCCGCCGCCAGGACCTGCCACGGGTCTATGCCGTCAATGGCGCGGTGTATGCGGCGGCCGTCCCGCAACTGCTCCGCTCCCGCGATTTCATGATGCCGGCGACGGTGGCCTTCGTCATGCCGGAAATCCGGTCTATAGACATCGATACGCAGACAGATCTGGCGCTGGCCGAGTGTCTGCTGAACGGAAAGAAAGCAAGCCATGTTCAAGATCATTGAAGACCTGAAGCGCAGCGACCCGGCGCGGCGCTTGAAGCTCGTCGAGCGCATGCACGAAAAGAATATCGCCTTTTTCGCCGGGATCAATCCGGACATGGCGGAGTTTCTCAGGATCCGCAATACCGGTGGTTTCAATGTTGAGATCACCGACAAATCGATCGAGATTCTGGAGGTCGCCTCCGGGCTGCCCTGCCACCCGCCCGGCCAGTTGTTCCAGTACATGGCGGATTTCGGCGCCTGGCACCACACCGCCTGGATCGATCGCACGGAGATGCTTCCCATCATGCGCGGCTCCGAGCACGGCAGGCTGGTGGCGCGGTTCGTCGAAGCCCTGTACCAGGAGTTGCCGGAAATCAAGAGCAGGAAGGAAACCGGGCAAATCAGCCTGCCGCGCATGCGGGACGGCCGGCGCTATTCCGGCGCCGTGGTGTTTCTCGGCGTCATGACCGGGCTGCACATCATGAGCTATCTGAACAGGACCGAGGTCCGCGACGTTTTCCTGATCGAGCCGGACATGGACCGCTTCGCCCTGTCGACCTATTTCCTCGACTACACCCTGCTCGAAGAACGCTTCGGTCGGGTGCTGCTGCACGTCGGCCCGGAAATGCCGCAGAATCCGGTGGAGGCGCTGGTCGGCAGCTCGCCCGTCACCTCCAACGCCTGGATCCGATTCCTGCCCGCCTACGCCGACGCCCTTTTTGACGACATCCTGAACCGCGTCTCGCTGCGCTGGCGCAGCCTGATCGAGGTCTACATACCCTTCGACCGCGAGCTGAACAACGCCCGTTTCGGTATGCAGAACCTGCGCGAGCGCCGGCCGGTGTTCAAGACTCCGCCGCGATTGAGCGCGGCTTCGGTGATCGCGGTGGTGGCCTCCGGACCCTCGCTCGAACAGGACATCCAGTGGCTCAAGAAGAATCGCGAGCGGGTGATCGTTCTGGCGGCCATCTCGGCGGTGCGGATACTGAAGCAGAACGGCATCGTGCCGGACTTCCAATGCACCCTGGACACCGTGCTGACAGATGAAGTCCTGGGCAAGCTGCAGTTGGACCCGGAGGTCCCCCTGCTCGCCTACTACAAGCTCGACCCCCAGGTCTTGCGGCGCTTTTCCCGGGTGTTCCTGCTGCACGAGAACGACAAGGCCAACCCGGTGCGCTTCCTGACGGATTTTCGCTATACCCACCCCACCACCGGCAATCTGATGGCGGCGTTCGCCGCCGCCTGCCGGCCCTCCCAACTGCTGCTCTTCGGCCTGGACTTCGGCTATCGCGACGCCAGCCGCAGCCACGCCAGGGGCGGCTGGCACGACGACGACGAAGGCGCCGGGCACAAGGACGCCACGGAAGGGCGGGAACACATACCGGTGACCGCGAATTTCGAGGAATCGGAAGGAAAAATCCATACCCAGGCTTATTTCAACAGCGCCCGCGCCGGCGTCGAGGGCGCGCTGTCCAACCTGCCCGAGGAGATCTGCCGGGTCTTCAACTTCGCCGACGGCGCCCGGATCGCCGGCGCGGCCCCGGCCAGGAGCGCGGAATTCTCCCTGCCAGAATACCCCTCGAGAGCGGGCGACCTGGACAAAATAGAGGCGTCCTTTTCGGCCGATCCGGAAGAACTGTGGCAAGCCCTGCCCACCCCCGGCAAGCAATTGCTGGAAGAGATGGCCGCCGATCTGCTGGAGACCTTGGACCTTCCCGGCACCCCGGACTGGCACCGGTTCGGCGCCGCGCTGGATGCCGCCTGGACTAAGGCCTCGCGCGCGTGCTTCGAGCGGCATCAGGAGTGGCGGATAGAGATCTACGGCAAGCTGGTGTTGGACCTCCTGGCCGAATGGTATCGCTGCCTGATCTTCACCGAGAGCCCCGAGGAATTCGAGCGATTGCACGCCCGCGGACTCCGCGAGCTGCGCGCCATCCTCGACGGCCTTGCATGGCCGGAGGAACTGGATCTGAAATAAGCAAAGGAATGATGCAGATTAAATCGGTTGTATTTATGCAACAAATTGCGTCGTGGATCACGTAAATCCCCCGCAATTAGCCTTGACAGCCCCTGACGGAATGGCTAATCTGGCCCCGGTGTTTCGAAACACACCTTTCTTTTTTGAATTTTGTGAAAGTATTCCTGGGAGATCTTAATGAAGAATCACAAGCTCAAGCTATTAAATGTTGCGGTGCTGGCCTGCTTCGGCGTGGCTGCACAGCAAGCGGGTGCGGCGGTTGATATTTCTTCGGGCGGCACCAATACCCCCATCAAGGTCGCGAATGAAAAAACTTCCGCGCTCACGATTGCCGCCAACAAGATCACTGTCGATGCCTTCAGCGGACTGAACACCAAAGTTGCTCCCCTCACAGTCCGGTTTGACCTGATCGGTGGCTTGAAGTTCGCCACCGCACCCAAGCTAGGCTGCGACAAGAATGGCTCGGCGGCATCCAGTGGCGCGGTTTCGGCAATTGTCGGCGGCTCTAACAATAGCAATGTCACTTTCCAAGTAGCGTCGGGGATTTTGAGCGCAGTTCCGACTTGCACATTGTCCGCGACCTACAAGACGACGGGAAGTCTGGCGAACAAGTCGGTGTCCGCCACCCTGTCCTACGCGGTCGGCGGGGTCACGACCTCGCACAGCCGCTCCGGTGCCTTTATCACATTCACCAAAGCCATGGCCACCAAATTTACTCCTGGTGGCACCGTGAAGGTCGATGCCACCAAGAACGCGCAGAAGTTTGTGTCTGCTAATAGCGCCAGCCTCTTGACCGCATCACTTGGCCGCGTCCAGTTTTCTGCCAGTACGGTTATAAAGAGTGCTGCTGGTGGCAATGTTTCCGCGTCTCTTACGCTATCGACGGCAAACATTACCGTTTCCGGTCCTTCGCTCGCCGCTGGCTTCACCGCGGTATCCGGCCAAGTCTATCTGGTTCCTACAGCGCAGAGTTGCGTCGCTGGCAGCCCCGTGACAACATACTCCTCTAAGTCCGGGACTTCCGTAACCTTCAACAGCGTGCCCTTGCTTGATTTGAATAAGGGGTTCAAGGTCTGCATGTCGGTGAATGGCAAGACCACCATCCCCACAGGTGCAATAACTGCAACAGTGACAGCCGTACCCCTAACCAACTACGCGGTTGACACCACGGCGACTTCCAACGCGTTGACCACGGTGGCCAGCAACGGCGGAACGATGAACGCCTACTTCATCAATGCCTCCAACAGCACCAGCAAGACCAGCGTGATCCGCATCATCAACACGGCTGGCTACGACAGCACCGTGCTGACCGGCACTGCTTACGCGGAAGACGGCACGGTTCTGGGTACGGCGGGTGCCAGCCTGGGCACGGTCAAAAAGAATGGAATGCTGACGCTGACCTCGGCCGACATCGAGTCGAAGCTGGGCATCACCGGCCTGACGCCGACGGCGAAGTACCGCCTGGTCATCAGCAGCGACATGACCTCCTTCAAGGTGATCAACTTCTCGAAGGACGTGGCAAGCGGCTCGGTCAACATCGCCCAGCAGCAAACCGACTAAGCAGGCTTAGTCTCAGTTCGAACCAAAGGGCGGCGCGAGCCGCCCTTTTTTTGCTAATATCCGCCGTCGAAATCTTCTCCCACGTTCCAATGACCGAACGTATCAAATCAGCGCGCCGTCTCTGGCCTTACTTCGCGATCGGCCTGGTCGCCCTGCTCGGCCACGGTCTGCTGCTGGTAAACGACGGCACCTACTTCGATGACTGGGTGCTGAAATCCCTGCTCGCCGAAGGCAACTGGAGCGGGTTGCACAACTGGTTCATTGAAATGGGCTTGCCAGCCTCGGCCTACGTTTTCTGGGGCGTGAAGCTGGCTGGCGGCTATTACCATGCGGCCGCATTTCTGGCGAAATTTTTTTCCGCCGTTCTGATCTACAAAATTTGCTTGCGGTTTACCTGGGTAAACCGCTACGAAGCGCTGGGCATCGCCTTGCTGAGCCTGGCTTATCCTGCTTATCAGGTCGCAGTCGCCGTCTGTAATCTGCACTACGAATTCTATTACTGCTTGTTTCTGCTCGCGGCCTGGCTGCTGCTCCGCTCGGAACAGACGGGCGGCTCCGAGGGTCCGGGGCTGCCGTCGCGCCTGCTGTCGCTGTTCCTGTTCTTCGTCGCCTTCAATCTCAACTCCCTGCTGGTGTTTTATTTCCCCTTCCTGCTGCTGCTGTTTTTGCACCTCAAGCAAGCGCATACGCTTTCATGGTCGGCCGCCGCCAAAACGCTGCTGCCCCGCCGCATCGATTTCATCCTGCTGCCCTTCGTGTATTGGACCGGCAAGAAGCTGCTGTTCCCCACCCACGGGCAGTATGAAGGCTATAACGCCATCAATCTGAGTTTGACCTCGCTCGCGACCCACGTGCTGGCGTCCATCAAAACGGCGGGCTACGCCCAGGTGGAGGCGTCCGTGGAACGCCTGATGGGGCAACCTCTATTGTGGCTGCTGATCGTGGCGGTGATCACCCTGGTCTATTCCAGATTGATGAAACATCGAAACACCGCGGCGCTGACGCATTTTCAGATCGAACAGGAGTCGCGCAAAACGAAATGGATCTTCTCGTACGGAGTCTTGCTGCTGGTGAGCGGCGTATTCGCCTACTCGGCGGTCGGCGACACACCGACGATCAGCGGCTGGAATACCCGGCATGCCATTCTGGTCGGCCTGCCCATGGCGATAGTGATCGTGGCGGCGCTGAGAACCCTCTGGGTCGGCGGGCTCTATGACGAGCCCGGACGCTTCGACCGCAGGCTGGCCAGCATCCTGATCGGGGTTTCCTTGGTCGCCGCCTTCACGCTAGCGACGATCGACTACTACGTCGGCTGGCAGGTCCGCGCCATCAAGGACCGGGCGATCATGACCGATCTGGCCGAGGCGCCCGTCCTGAAAAAATTTTCTGTATTCTGGATCGACGACCAATTCCCCGCCGGCGGGGAAAGGCTTTACCGCTTCTACGAATGGGCTGGGATGTTCAAGCAGATCTGGGGCGGGGAATCGCGCATCGGCCTGCAGGTTCAGGGCTACGGCAACAATCCGGCGATCCTGTCCGGACTCAGGCAATACTACAATAAGCGTTATCTTCTTTCGGAGTTCGATCCCTCCGGATGCCAGGTGGGGATGACCATAACGCGCGGACCGCTGCAGTATTCCGACGAGAAACTGATAAGCAAGTATTTCGAATATCGCTTCTTTAACCAGGAAGGGCTTACCGACTTTCTGCATCGGGTTGTGCACCTGGATGTGCAACTCCTTCAGACCGAAGATAAGCGCTGTTCCGTTGATATCCGTTAGAAATATGAAGACTCTGGTAACCGGCGGCGCGGGATTCATTGGCAGTCATTTGTGCGAGTTGCTGCTGTCGCGGGGGCATCATGTGGTCGCGGTGGACAGTTTGGCCTGCGGCCGCCTGAGCAACCTCGCATCCTTCGCCAAGCATCCGCACTTCCGATTCGTCCAGGCCGACATCCGCGACATTGAAGCGCTGCGACCGGCATTCGGGGGGATCGAATGGGTGTTTCATCTCGCCGGACTGGCCGACATCGTTCCGTCCATCGAGCAGCCGGGCAACTATTACGACACCAATGTCACGGGTACCTACAACGTGCTGGAGTGTGCTCGCGGACACGGCATCAAGCGTTTTGTTTACGCCGCGTCCTCATCGAGTTATGGCATCCCTGAAGTGTACCCGACGCCCGAGACATCCCCGATCCGGCCCCAGTATCCGTACGCGCTCACCAAACACATGGGCGAGGAACTGGTGCTGCACTGGGCCCAGACCTACAGACTCCCCTCGTTGTCGCTGCGCTTGTTCAATGTCTATGGGCCGCGTTCCCGCACTTCCGGGGCCTACGGCGCCGTCTTCGGCGTGTTCCTGGCGCAGAAGCTGAACGGCAAACCGTTTACCGTGGTGGGCGACGGTACCCAGACGCGCGACTTCACCTACGTCACCGACGTCGCCGAGGCCTTCCTGAGCGCCGCCGAATCCGCTCTCTCAGCCGAGGCGATGAACGTCGGCAGCGGCGACCATTACAGCGTCAATCGCCTGGTCAAGATTCTCGGCGGGGATGTCGTGCACATCCCTAAGCGGCCGGGTGAGCCGGACTGCACTTTTGCCGATACCGCCAAGATTCATCGCCTGCTTGGCTGGACGCCGAAGGTTTCATTCGAGGACGGCGTCACGCGGATGCTCGAGCGGCTTGAGGATTGGCGCGATGCGCCGGTCTGGAATCCGGATTCGATCGGCCAAGCGACCGCCAGTTGGTTTCGCTACCTGGGTAATCGCAGCTAATGCTAGAGGATGGTATGAATCTATCACTTGCGGGTCGTGCCGAGCAATTCCAAACGACGCTCAACGCCAGCGAATTCACCGATACGTCGGGCGTGCGCGTCGCGCCAGAAGGCGGCGTTTTATCCGCCGTGCGGATGTTGCGCGCCGCCCGCGACCGCGGCAGCAGCGTCTATTTGGTCGGGAACGGCGGTAGCGCTGGGGTCGCCAGTCATGCCACCACGGATTTCGTGAACGTCGTCCGGCTGCGCGCGCAAACGGTGCATGACTCCTCATTGCTGACCTGCATGGCGAACGATTACGGCTATGAGAACGCATTTGCACGCGCCCTTTCTACGCTGGCACGGCCAGAGGATGTGCTGATCGCCATTAGCAGTTCGGGAAAATCGCCGAACATTTGCAATGCGGCCGCGAAAGTGCGCGAGCTCGGCGGGACCGTCATTACCCTGTCCGGCTTCGCGCCCAATAACCCGTTGCGCGCGCTCGGCGATCTCAATATCTGGCTTGATTCCCGCGATTACGGGATGGTGGAAATCGGCCACCAGTTCATTCTCCACAATATATCTGACCGGTTCGGTCATGAGGGTAAGGCTGATTGAGATGACGACAAACAAGATTTTGTCGCTGGATGCGTTGGCCACGCGCTGTGGGGCACTTAAGGCCCAGGGCAAACGCGTGGTATTGTGCGGCGGGGCTTTCGACCTCATGCACGGCGGCCACATCCGGCATTTGCAGCGCGCCAAGCAGGAAGGCGACGTGCTGATGGTGATCGTGACGGGCGATGCCTACGTCAACAAGGGCCCGGGCCGGCCGGTGTTTACCGAGCAACTGCGCGCGGAGAGTCTCGCTGCGTTGGAATGCGTTGATTACCTGGCCATCAACCATTCGATCACAGCGATCGACGCGCTTCACAAAATCCAGCCGAACATCTACGCGAAGGGGAGCGACTACCGCTCGCACGGGGACGACGTCACCGGCAATATTACCCGAGAGCAGGAGGCGGTCGAGGCACACGGCGGCCGGATCGTCTACACCGACGAGATCACTTTCAGTTCCAGCAATCTCTTGAACGAACATTTCGGCGTGTTTCCGCCAGAGACGCGCGAGTATCTCAAGGATTTGCGCGGGAAATGGTCCGACAAGGACATGCACCAGATGATTCAATCGCTCGCTGGGCTGCGGGTGCTGGTGGTGGGTGACGCCATCGTCGACCAATATCACTACACCGCACCGCTCGGCCAGACCGGCAAGGGCAACATCCTGGCGGTCCGTTACGAATCCGAAGAGCAGTTCGCCGGTGGCTCTATCGCCGTCGCCAACCATTTGGCCGGGTTTGCGAAGCAAGTCACCCTGGTGACGGGCCTCGGCACGATCGACAGCCACGAGGAGTTCATCCGTTCGAAGCTGCTGGAGAACGTTGAGCCGGTGTTTTTTTACATGGATGGAGCGCCCACCGTGACCAAGCGCCGCTTTGTCGACGCTGATCTTGCCAAATTCTTCGAGGTATATTTCTACCGCGAAGATATGGTGCCGGGCGAGACGGCGCGAAAGGTCTGCGACTGGCTCAACCGTCAAGTTTCGGACTACGACATCGTCGTCGTCCCAGATTTCGGTAACGGTTTCATCTCTGCCACGATGATCGAGGTGCTGTGCGATCGCGCCAAATTCCTGGCGGTCAATACCCAGGTGAACAGCGGCAATCGCGGATTTCATGTCATTAACCGCTACGCGCGAGCCGACTTCGTCTCACTCAATGAGCCCGAGGTACGACTCGCGTCACACAACCGACACGACCCGATCGAGTCCGTGGCTCGCGACGTTGCAGACCGGGTGAGAGCCAAGCATTTCGCCGTGACGCGGGGCACCAAAGGGGCGATCATGCTCGACCGGAGCAAAAGCATGGTGCATACCGTGCCGGCACTCTCGACCAAGGTCGTGGATCGCATCGGCGCGGGCGACGCATTCTTGTCGCTCGCTGGTCTGTGCCTCGGAGGCGGCTTGCCGCCGGAGGTTGCGGCATTCGTGGCCAGTGCCGCAGCCGCCATAGACGTCCAAATCGTCTGCAATCGCGAACCGATCAACTCGGTTGGCCTGTTCAAGTACATCACGACCCTGCTAAAATGATGCTCCGGTAGTCACAGGTGCCGTCCTGCAGCCGCAATGCCGTTCACCTTCCGCCTGGCAGAGGTGGGCGGCGGCGCCGTGGATAACAGCAAGCGGCAGGGGCTCCATTTGAGGAACCCCAAAACCTGTCCTAACAAGCCTGGCTATCTCTCATTTCCAACTTATCGTGGGCATACGTGTATGCGGTGGATGTGATCAAGATGTTTCACGGATAAAACGAAATTCGAATAAGGTTAGATGATGAGTGATAAATACGCGATCGATAGCCACAAGTTGATTTACCACCCGAAGCGGGTGGCTCAGTTAATGGAAGTCGGGGACGATTGGAATAAGGCTAGATCGGTTTATCCAATCTATCTTGAGATATCCCCTGTCGGCGCCTGTAATCACCGTTGTACCTTCTGCGCCGTCGATTACATTGGCTACAAAACAAACATGCTCGATGTCGAGGTTCTTAAACCCCGGCTAAAAGAAATGGGGCGACTAGGTGTCAAAAGCATCATGTATGCAGGCGAAGGCGAACCCATGCTGCACAAGCGCATCCATGAAATAGTCAAGGCTACCAAGGATGCCGGGATTGACGTGGCATTCACGACGAATGCGACGGTGATGACCGACCAGTTCATCGATGAAGCTCTACCCCTGGTTTCGTGGATTAAGGTGTCAATGAATGCGGGTAAGCCTGAGACCTATGCGCGGATACACCGGACCAAGGAGAAAGACTTTCAAAGGGTCATCGATAATTTAAAGCGTGCGGTTGCCGCCAAGAGAGAGAAGAATCTTAGTTGTGTCTTGGGTGCGCAATCCTTGTTGCTGCCTGAGAATGCCGAAGAAATGGGGAGCTTGGCGGAGATATGCAGAGATGAGATCGGCCTGGACTACCTCGTTGTGAAGCCCTATTCACAACACCTGTTCAGTGACACTCATCTATATGAAGACATTGACTACGCGCCCCGTTTGGCAATGGCCAAGCAACTCGAGTCATATAACACCGAGGACTTTAATGTTGTTTTCCGCGGCCACGCAATGAGAAAGTACACGGAGTCCGACAGATATCAAAAATGTTATGCAACGCCATTCGTCTGGGGCTACGTTATGGCGGACGGTTCGGTCTATGGGTGCAGCGCTTACCTGTTAGACAAGCGGTTCGAATATGGGAATATCAATGAACAGTCTTTCCAGCAAATCTGGGAGGGCGAGAAACGCCAGCAGAGCTTTGAGTTTATTCGTCACGAACTAGACATAAAGGAATGCCGGCGCAATTGCCGTATGGATGAAGTCAATCGATACCTCCATTCCATGTTGGAGGGTTCTGTTCCCCATATCAATTTCATTTAGTAAATGAATGTCCGAATAAGGCGTGGATGATTTTTCGCCATACAGTGAAGAACGAATCGATGCCGGGATTACCAGGATGAAAGCCCCAGAGGAATTGATCGAATCATACCGTGTCATGCTGCGCATCCGGCTCGTCGAAGAGGCGCTGGCCGACCGCTACGCTGAACAGCAGATGCGCTGTCCGATGCACTTGTGCATCGGACAGGAAGCGATCGCCGCGGGCGTATGCGGGGTGCTGCGCCGCGACGATGTCGTGTATAGCAATCATCGCGCTCACGGACATTACCTGGCTAAAGGCGGCGACCTGAATGCCATGGTCGCCGAGCTCTATGGCCGTGCAACCGGTTGTTGCGGTGGGCGCGGCGGGTCCATGCACCTCATCGATCAACACGTGGGCTTTATGGGCGCGACCCCGATCGTGGGCGGCACTGTCCCGCTTGCGGTCGGCGCCGCCTGGGCCGCGCGTCTCCAGGCGAAGGATTTTCTCGGGGTCGCCTTTTTTGGCGATGGCTGTTTTGAAGAGGGAGTGGTTCACGAGTCCCTCAACTTTGCCTCGTTACAGCGGCTACCAGTGCTGTTCGTATGCGAAAACAACAACTTCTCGGTGTACACTCCGCGCAGCGAGCGTCAACCGGCCCGCGCTATCCATGCGGTCGCACAGGCGCACGGTTGGCGTACTTGGACCGGCGACGGCAACGATGTCGAGGCGGTCGCCGCGATGGCCGGCGAAGCTGCAAGCCGTGCGCGCGCCGGTGAAGGTCCGCAGTTCATGGAACTCGAAACTTACCGCTGGCGCGAACACTGCGGACCGAACTTCGATGACGAACTCAATTACCGCAGTAGTGCGGAAATCGCGGCAGGGAGGCAGCGCTGCCCGGTCGCGCGCACGCGCGCGAAGCTGATTGACGAACGCATGGCGAGCGAGGCCGCGCTCGAGGCGATGGGACACGAGATTGCCGCTGAAATCAGTGACGCCTTTCGTTTTGCGTTATCAAGCCAGGCGCCTGTCGGCGCCCATGCCGCGACGAAGATCTATGCGCAGTGAGCAATCCGTGCGCGAACTGACCTACGCACAGGCCATACAGGAAGGCTTGCACCAGGCGATGGAGGCGGACCCGCGCGTCATTCTTATCGGGGAGGGCGTACCCGATCCCAAGGCAATCTTCGGCACTACCGCCGGTTTGCGTCAGCGCTTCGGAGCTCATCGGGTATTTGACATGCCATTGTCGGAGAATGGCATGACCGGCATCTGCATCGGCGCCGCCCTGTCGGGCCTGCGCCCGGTCATGGTCCATCAGCGCATCGATTTCGGCCTGCTCGCCATGGACCAGCTCGTGAATAACGCCGCCAAGTGGCATTACATGTTCGATGGGCTGGCGAATGTCCCGTTGGTGGTGCGTTTAATCATCGGGCGCGGCTGGGGCCAGGGTCCGCAGCATTCCCAGAGTTTGCAGGCCTTGTTTGCGCACATTCCGGGCCTCAAGGTGGTTCTGCCAGCCACGGCCTACGACGCAAAGGGCATGCTGATCTCGGCGATCCGGGACAATAATCCTGTTATCTTCATCGAGCACCGCTGGCTGCACAACATCAAGGATGCGGTGCCGGCGGAGACGTACGCTGCGCCGCTCGATTGCGCACGCATATTGCACGAAGGCGATAAGGTGACCGTCGCCGCTTTCTCCTACATGGTCATGGAGGCCATGCAGGTGGCTCGGGCGCTTGTGCCTCATGGTATCCATATCGAGGTGATCGACATGCGCAGTGCGAATTCGCTCGATGTCGACACCGTAGCAAAATCCGTACGGAAGACGGGTCATTTGATGGTACTCGATACCGCCTGGGCCAGCGGCAGCGTAGCCGGAGAACTCATCACGCGAGTGGTTGAAAAGGAATTCCGTGCGTTGCGCAAAGCTCCAATACGCATCGCATCCCCGGACCATCCGGTGCCGACATCGCATCACATGGCCGAAGCTTATTATCCCGACGCGATTACAATCTATGAGGCTATCAGGGTACTGACCGCAGCCACGCTATCGCCGGCGGCCCATGAGTCAGTGTTGGCATCCGTCAGGCACTCCGGTCCACACGATGTCCCGAACGCCAAGTTCACCGGGCCTTTCTAGCCCAGGCTGCCCTAATTAGCTTCACACTGCACGAGGACACACACATGGTTAGTCTTGCGGATGCACAAAAGAACACGCCGTCGCCGGGTCCCGCATGGCGACAGCTTTCGGACGCGGAGCGACTCAAGCTCGTCAAGGATGCTTTGCACACTGGGCCGGCAGCCATGGACGGAAATGTGGCCATCGCGGCGGCTAATCAGGATGGGCAAGTTCTTGTGAGTCTCGTGGAATCAATGCCTGCGGGTAAGCGTGGCACATTGCTGCTGGATCTCGAGGCGTCTCTGAAGGGAACGATCGACCCGAGCCTCGTCGTTTGGTTGGAACCGTTGGGCGACCGCAACTCGCTGCGGAACCTGCGCGGCATCGAGGTGAAGGCATGAGCGCCGCAATACAGACGCGCGAAGGTGCGCTCATTCTGGACTCGCATAAGCTGTCCTATCACGTTGACCGCATACAGGCTTGGGAAGCCGGCGAACGCATCGCACCGGTGAGCGTCGATATGGCCCTGACTCGCGCATGCGGGGCCATGTGCTCGTTCTGTTACGCAATGATGCAAGAGTCGCAGGCGCGAAGCAGCATCAAGACCGTCCACGCGTTGAACCTGGTGGATGACTTCGCCGCCATCGGGGTGCGCAGTTTGTCGCTCGTTTCGGACGGGGAAAGCACCTTGTCCAAAGCATATGTGCCGTTCATCCAGCACGCAGCGGAGCTCGGCATCGATGTCGGAAACGCGACGAATGCGTGGGAGTGGGAGCCGGAGAAGATCGAACAGGTATTGCCGCACCTTACCTGGGTGCGCTTCACCGTTGCCGCGGGCAGGCCCGAGAGTTACGCCAGTATCATGTACAAAGGACCGGAGCACACCGAGGTATTCGACCGTGCCATGAAGCACATCAAGTATGCGGTTGACCTCAAGAAGCGCAAAGGCTTGGGCGTGACGCTCGGGATCCAGATGGTACTCATGCCGCAGTTCAAGGACGAGATCATCCCCTTCGCCCAACTCGGTCTAGACCTCGGCGTCGACTATGCCGTGATCAAGCACTGCTCCGACGATGAGCAGCATACGCTCGGCATCGATTACAGCAAGTACGAGGCATTGCACGGCCTGTTGACCCAAGCGGAGGCTATGAGCAACGAGCAAACGAAGATCATCGTCAAGTGGGATAAGATACGCGACGGCGACAAGCCGCCATACAAGCGCTTTTACGGCCCGCCGTTCCTGCTGCAGATCAGCGGTAGCGGCCTCGTGGCGCCGTCCGGCATGTTTTTTAATGCCCGCTACTCGAAGCTGCATATCGGCAACTACACCGAGGAACGGTTCATCGACATCTGGAAGTCCGACCGTTACTGGCGCGCCATGGACTATCTCGCATCGGCGGCCTTCGACGCCCAGACAATGATGGGCACATTACCCATTCAGCATTATGTGAGCGTAGCTCTGGACAGGCACGCGAAGGGCATTGAGCGGATACAAGCAGCGAAGGGCCCGAAGCCGTTGCATGTTAACTTTTTGTAACTGACCTGTGTCGGCGAACAGCGGTGTGTCTTGTATTCGATCATCACCCCATATCCCTGAAGGCGGACTGACCAATCCATAACCGATGTCAGCACACGTGCTTATCGCTGGATTTTTACTGTTCGTTACGGCAATGTTGACGCACGTGCTGCTGTGGCGTGCCGCCCGCGTCAACAGGGAGATCTTCTGGTTATTTGCAATCTTTTTGTTGTGCCCGCTGTTGTTGGTAGCTGCCGCGGTTGCCTGTGGATACAGCGATGCCCTAGAGGGCGTTGCTATCGCGTTGGTCCACACTTCCCTCGCCGTCGTATACATCCAAACTTATCCGGCGTTGCGCGAAGACATCCCCTCCATCCGCATTCTCATGCTGGTTGATTCCCAACCGAATGGAATGACTAGAGAGGATATCTTGAACCAGCTAGATGGCGCTCAATTTCTGGAAACCAAAATCGAAGATCTGGAGAACGACATCTTGGTTGCCTCTGACGGGGCAGTCCTGCGTTTGACGCCCGCTGGTACGCTCTTAGCCGTGACTTTCGGACTTTATCGACGACTGCTTGGAACCCCGTCGGGCCGGGGCTAACCGTAGAAACAGGGAGGCCTGGTTTGAAACGATGGATATTGGTGTCGCTGAAGGCGGTGGTTTCCGTGTCGCTGCTGGGCTATCTCTTCAGCAAGGTGGACATTCGGGAGGTGCAGGACTCTCTCGGGAGGGCGTCCTACGCGTACCTGTTCTTCGCAGCGGTGGTGCTTTTATTGCAAGCGGTGGCCGGTGCGGTGCGCTGGTCCATGGTGATCAAGATAATATCGTCCCCGGTGCGACTACGTGTAGCCTTGCAGGTCTTGTTTATCGGTCTGTTTTTTAATCAGACGCTGCCGTCATCCATCGGCGGCGATGCGATGCGTGTCTGGCGCATCCGGCATCATGGATTCCCGCTGCGTACGGCGATCAACTCAGTTCTACTCGATCGCCTGATTGCGCTGGCGGCGCTGGCTTTGTTCATGCTGATCACCTATCCGGTTCTCCACCGGCTCGTGGGCAACCCGATATTGCGCCTGGCGGTCGTCGTCGTCGCTCTGGCTCTGATCATGGGCTTTGCCGTGCTCTATTACTTCCGGAAAATTCCGCGTCGATTCCACGGCTGGCGCATTACCGAGGAGATCCGCCACATCTCCGCCGAGGCCCACAAGGTCACGCGTAATCCGCGACGCGCCATCGCGATTGTCACGCTTTCTATCGCCATTCACGCCATGACCGGTTTGGCCATTTATGAAGTGGCGCGTGGACTTGGACTTTCCATCGGCCTGCTCGAGTGCGTGGTGCTGACCCCGCCAATTTCATTGATCACTGTGCTGCCTATTTCCATGGCCGGGTGGGGGGTACGCGAGGCCGGGATGGTCACGGCGCTGGCCTTTGCCGGGGTTGCGGCCCACGACGCCCTGATTGTCTCGATTCTGCTTGGACTGCTGCTGGTGCTGATCTCGATACCCGGTGGTATTTACTGGCTATACACTAGCCGCCATCCACAGCCAGAACATACTCACTAAGATGAAAGCAGGACTCATCATGGAACAGGACGGGGCCGAAGTACCGGTGGATGCCAGAAAGGTCGCGGGTACGCCAGGAATGTCCAACGAGCCATCTCCTAAAACCAGCCGCCTACCCACCCTATCCGTTGTCATGCCGTGCCTGAATGAAGAGGACAATGTCGCGTCCGCGATTCGATCCACCCTCGCGGCGTTTGACCGGCATGATATCGAGGGCGAGATCGTCGTGATCAATGACGGCAGTACCGACGGAACGGCCGGCGTGGTGCGCGCCCTCGTTGGCCGCCACCCGAACGTGCGCCTCATCGAACACGTGCGGCCCATGGGCATCGGCGCTTCGTTCTGGGACGGCGTACGCAACGCGCGCAACGACTTTGTCACGATATTTCCGGGCGACGACGAGAACGATCCGGATGATGCGCTCTTGTGCTACTACCTCACCCGCGATGTCGATATCATCGTGCCGTTCATCCTCAACGTCGAGGTACGCTCAGTCTGGCGGCGCCTGATCTCGACCTTGTACCGTTTTATCATCAACATCTCATTCGGTACGAACCTCAACTACACAAATGGCACGGTTGTATACAACCGCGCGATACTCGACGCTGTGACATTGAAATCGAGCGGCTTTTTTTACCAGGCCGAGCTGCTTATCAAGCTCATCCGTGCGGGGTATCTGTATGCGGAGACACCCCATTTCCTTTCACGCCGAGGCAGCGGCAAGACCAAGGCCTTGTCGCTCAAATCCTTCCTGGAGGTCGCGCGAGGTTATCTGGGTCTGATCTGGGAAGTCCACGTGTTGCGTCGTGCCGGTTTCGCCGACGTGCCAATTGACCCGCGCTCCGCGACCCACCGCCGAAAGTGCAGCCTCCAAACGCCCCTTGATTTGGCAACAGATGAATAGCGGAGTCTCCATTATTTTGCTCGGATACGTGCTGGCGATAACGGTCGCACTCTTTGCGACCCATTTACTGGTAAGCCGCTACGGAACAAGGCGCCTGCGGCTGCAATCGCCGCAGGTGCTGTTGGTACGCCTCGTGCTGGCCTACGATATCCCGGTCCTTGCAGGAACATGGCTGATTGCACGGTTCGAGGCGCGCGACGCGGCACGAACAATGTATATGCTAGTTTTCGCCTTTCTGGTGTTCAATGGCATTGCCTACGCCTATTTCCATATCTTCAACATGAGCGAAACCGCAAGACGTATCCGCATGCTGCTGCAAATCCGGCGGGCCGGTCCAGCCGGTTTGCGCGTCCAGGAATTGGAACTTCAGTATCCCCAGAAGGACATGATCGAGGCGCGGCTCGACCGGCTGGTGCGCATGAACCAGCTCTCGCTGGGACCTGACGGCCGTTACCGTGTCGCCGGAAAGACGCTGCTATGGGCGGGCCGGATCATGGGCCTTTGGCGACATTTAGTCTTCCGCCGCGCTTGAGGGACTTTCAGCGAATGGCGAGTCAGACTGTTTTACCTGCAAGCTTTTCACAAAGAATGCTGCCGGGCACGAAGCACTACGGCCACAGCGGGGACGCCTACAAGAGGAACAACATTCTCGGCACCGGGGTCACCAGTCGCGACGTCGCGGAACTGGCCGCTGAGATGTGCGGCTCCCCGTTCGCCAAGACCACGGGCGCGCAAGTTTCGGTCGACGGAGGCAACGATCGGGTGATTTGACGACAGCCAGGCAAGGCTGATTCCGATCCATTTATTGGAGATTGCGCAATATGACAAAAGGAAGCGACCGGGCGGTTCTCGGCATTATCGGTGGCAGCGGCGTCTACGACATCGAAGGGCTGACAGGAAAACACTGGAAGCGTATCGCATCCTCGTTCGGCGAAGCCTCCGATGAGCTGCTTTTTGGCGAGCTGAACGGGCAGCAGATGGTGTTTCTGCCACGCCATGGCCGAGGCCACCGAATTCCGCCGTCGGAGATTAACTTCCGGGCCAACATAGACGTCCTCAAGCGCGCCGGGGTCACCGACGTGATCTCGGTAAGCGCGGTGGGTTCTCTGCGGGAGAATTTGCGGCCCGGCATGTTCGTCATCGTCGACCAGTTCATCGACCGCAGCTTTGCCCGCGTCAAGAGCTTTTTCGGCACCGGTTTGGTCGCGCACGTGTCGATGGCGCACCCGGTATGCAGCCGGCTAGGCGACCATCTCGAGGCGGCGGCGGGCGAGGCCGGCATCGAAGTGGCACGAGGCGGCACCTATCTGGTGATGGAGGGACCGCAGTTCTCAAGTCTTGCCGAGTCCGAGCTTTATCGGAGCTGGAACTGCGACGTCATCGGCATGACCAACATGCCTGAGGCAAAACTGGCGAGGGAGGCGGAGCTTTGCTATGCCACGGTGGCGATGGTGACGGATTACGACTGTTGGCATCCAAATCACGACGACGTGACCGTCGATGCCATCGTCAAGGTGCTACTCGCCAATGCCGACAAAGCCCGAAATCTGGTAAAAAAAGTGGCGCCGCGCCTGCACGACGACCCCAAGGCGGCCGCCTGTAGCTGCCGCTCCGCGCTCGAACATGCGCTGATTACGGCACCCGGCGCGCGTGACCCTGAAGCGGTCAAGCGACTCGATGCGGTTGCCGGCCGCCTGCTAGATTCCCGCTAATTGTTTTGGAGTAAGCCATGCCCATCAAGTCGCGCATTCGCACCGTCCCCCATTATCCCAAGCAAGGCGTGATGTTTCGGGACATCACGACTTTGTTGAAAGACCCGGTGGGCTTCCGCGTCACCATCACCGAGTTGGTCAACCGCTATACAGGGGTGAAGATAGACAAAGTGGCGGGTATTGAATCGCGTGGTTTCATCATTGGCTCGGTGCTTGCCTTCCAACTGGGTGTCGGCTTCGTGCCGATCCGCAAGAAGGGCAAGCTGCCGGCGGAAACCGTCGGCCACGACTACGCCCTGGAGTATGGCACCGACCGCATTGAGATGCACGTCGACGCAGTTGCCAAGGGGGAAAAGGTGCTGCTCGCCGACGATCTGATCGCGACCGGCGGTACGGCCGAAGCCGCCGTCAAGCTGATCGAGAGTATGGGCGCGATGATCGTCGAATGTTGTTTCGTCATCGACCTGCCGGATCTTGGCGGGCGCAAGCGGCTCGAAAAGCATGGCCATAAGGTGTTCGCGCTTTGCGAGTTTGAAGGCGACTGACCATGACAACGTGTGACGGGAACCAGGCGGTGGAAACCCTGCGCTGGCACAACGGTTGCCTGGAAATGATAGATCAGCGTGTATTGCCCGCAAGATTCGAGTATCTGGGATACCACTCCGCCCTCGAGGTTGCCGAAGGGATCCGCTCCATGGTGGTTCGCGGCGCACCTGCCATCGGCTGCGCTGCCGCCTACGGCGTTGCACTTGAAGCCCTGCGCCTGCGCGACGCGGCCAGCGGGGAATTTTCCAAAGTCTTGGACAAGGCTTTCGATGTGCTGGCGGCAAGCCGCCCCACCGCCGTCAATCTGTTCTGGGCGCTGAAGCGCATGCGGTCTGTGTGGGAGAGCGTCAAGAACCGTGCAATCAGCGAGATCGTGGCCAGGCTGGTCGCGGAAGCGCATGCGGTTCTGGCCGAAGACATCCGCATCAACCGGGCGATGGGCGTGTTCGGCGCGGCCTTGCTGCCGGATGGCGCGCGCGTGCTCACGCACTGCAATGCCGGGGCGCTGGCGACCGCAGGACACGGCACGGCGCTAGGCGTCATTCGCTCTGCCGTCGAGGCCGGCAAACGCATTTCGGTGATCGCCGATGAGACGCGGCCGTTCCTGCAGGGTGCGCGCCTGACGGCTTGGGAAATGGTGCAGGAGAATATTCCGGTGACGCTGATTACCGACAACATGGCGGGCTACATGATGAGCTCCGGCGAGGTCGATGCCGTGGTGGTGGGTACCGACCGGGTCGCTGCGAACGGCGACGTCGCCAACAAGATCGGCACCTACATGGTCGCAGTGCTGGCGAGAAGGCACGACATTCCTTTTTATGTCGCCTGCCCGCTGTCGACAATCGACCTCAATCTCGCAACGGGTTCCGCCATCCCCATCGAGGAGAGAGCTGCCGACGAGGTCACGGGATTTCGCGAATGCCAGTGGGCCGCGCAGGGCGTGTCGGTCAGAAACCCCGCTTTCGATGTCACGCCAGCCGAGCTCGTAACCGGACTGATTACCGAGAAGGGCGTCGTTTTTCGGCCGAACCTTGAGAGCGTGGCGGCGCTGTTCTCCGGTTGAGCGCCATGAATCGACTCAAACGCGCCCGTCGCGTCTTCACGTTTCTGGTACCAAGGGGACGCGCTTCTACTAACTAGTTGATACACAGAAGTTATTGTTCATTTTAAGATGGGTTATACTGATGCCAGTTCCTTGATGCGGGTGACTGTCTTACAGTAATTTATTTCAATTGCCGGAAAGAAAATAATGCGAGTGCTAATTTTTGGTTTGTTAACGCTTTTGTGGTCTGGTTTTGCGACTGCTGGGCTGAGCGAGGGCATGGCGGCCTACAACAACGGCGATATGAAGACGGCCGCGGCCGAGTTCCAGAAGTTGCCGCAGAAGAGTGGTTTCGTGCTGTACACCCTCGGAGTGATATTCGAGAATGGCCAGGGAGTGGCGAAGGACGGGAAGGCAGCGGCAGAATGGTATCGCCAGGCAGCGGAGCAGAAGAGCGCTGACAAGCTCTGGGCGATGCTCTCCGAACACAATCTGGGCGTCATGTACGCCAAGGGCAAGGGTGTACCCCAGGACTACAAGGCGGCGATGGGATGGTACCGGCAGGCGGCTGAAAGCGGCCATGCGCCGTCGCAGTTCAACCTGGGCGTGATGTACGCCAAGGGCGAAGGGACGCCGGTCGATTATCTGCAGGCGAAGAAATGGCTGGACCGGGCCGCCGCCGCGGGCGACAAGAGGGCGCTGGAACTGAGCAAGGCGATCGAGAAGGGGATGACCACCAAGCAGGTCGTCGTGCCTTTGGGAACGGTGCAGGTCAAATAGCCGGCAACGATTGGACCGGCCGGCGCCTCAATCTCCAGCACCGGCCTTTGCGAGCCGCAACAGCAGCGGCACCTCCAGCACCTTTTCGTGATGGATGCCGTGCTCCCACAGGCCGTCTTCGCCCCAGCAGTCGCCGTGGTCGGCGCAGACGACCGTGCTCGCGGCGCTGAAGGCGCTCAGCAGGGGGGCGAGCCGGGCATCGGCGTATTCGAGACAGGCCCGCTGCCGGCGCCGGCACTCCTCGGCATCGTTGTTCGCTGAAAACGGCACGCAGGGGTTGTAACCGGTATCCCAGGGTGCGCCCTCGAAATGATAGGGCACGTGAGTCTCGCCGATATTCAGGAAGGCAAAGACCGGCCGCCCCGGATCAAGAAGGGTTTCGAGCCAGGCTAGCTGCCTGGGCAGGGATGCGCTGTCGCCCGAAAAATAAAATTGGTCGAAGTCCTGGGTGAGGTGTCGGCCGGTTTCGGTTCGCGGGTCGAACCAGCCGACCGCACCGCTACCGATGGTCAGATAGCCCTTGCGTTTCAGGCCGTCGATGATGTTGCGGCCAGCCAGGGTCATGAACTCGGTTCCCTTGCCAGGAAATCCGCCACCGGCGATCTTGAAGATCTTGCCGAATTTCGGATTGACGAAGGGCTCGGCGCGCGCCGCGACACCCGGGGTGAAGCCGACGAACATCGCGGCGTGGGAGCCGTAGGTGAAGTTTCCCGGGGCCATGGCGCGGTGCAGTTCGCCCAGCGCTTTCAGGTTCGGCGCATCGGCCGCCGCAAACGTATCGTAACGGCAGGAGTCCAGGGTGATGAACAGGATCGAACGGGAGTCTTGGGCGGCGAAGTGCATAGGGGCTTCCGGATGCGCTGCTAAGCGATTTCGCCGGCTTCGATCGGCAGGTGGGCCAGGCCGATGAAATGCAGCTTGGGAGGGCGGATGACGTTGAAGGATAGCGCGCCGACCTGCTTGTCCACCGGGATCAGGTTGCTGTCGGAAATGCGCTCTTCGAGACGAACGGTGACGAAGTAGTTGCCGTTGTTGAAGTCCGCGCGAAACGAAAAGCGCACGGCGGACCGGGTGATCCCCCGTTCGTCGGGATGCTTCGCGATGGCGAAATAGCGCCCCGAGAGTTCGATCATCCGGTAATCGCACAGGATGATGCTCACCGCCGGGTTGTTCATCGTCGCGTCGTGCTCGACCTCGACTTCGATTTCGATGGCATCGCCGGTGGCGAAAGCCGATTGGGCGCTGCCGGTGTCCGAAAAGACGGCGCGAATGACCCGGCCTTGGTCGGTGCCGAAGGCGATCGCCTTGTCCTTGCCCAGCGGCGCCTTCAGCGCGACCGCGGAGCCGTCCGCGAGCGTTCGCTTGTGTTCGTCCTTGAGATCCATCATGTACAACTCGGCCATGTCGCTCGCCGGGCCTGCGGCCCTGACCTCGCCCTTCGCCAGATAGATGGCGCGGTGGCAAAAAGCCTTGACCGTGCCGATGTCGTGGGAGACGAAGAGCAGCGTCGTGCCGGACTTGGTCAGGCGCTCGAGGCGCTCCATGCATTTGTATTGGAATGCCATGTCGCCCACCGACAGTGCCTCGTCCACGATCAGCACGTCGGGATCGACATTGACCGAGACGGAGAAGGCCAGCCGCATCAGCATCCCGCTGGAATAGGTCTTGGTGGGCTGATCGATGAAGTCGCCGATGTCCGCGAAATCGGCGATAGCGTCAAAACGACGGTCTATCTCTTCACGGCTCAGGCCGAGAATGGCGCCGTTCATATAGACATTCTCGCGGCCGGTGAAGTCGGGGTTGAAACCGCTGCCGAGCTCAAGAAGCGCCGCCACCCGGCCATGGACTTCGATGCCGCCGGCGGTCGGCGTGAGGGTTCCCGCGATCAGTTGCAGCAAGGTGCTCTTGCCCGAGCCGTTGCGCCCGATGATGCCGATCGCCTCGCCCTTGTTCACCTCGAAGGAGACGCCCTTGAGCGCCCAGAACTCGCGGTAAAATTGTTTTCGCCCGCGCCACAGGCTTTGCTTGAGCCGGTCCTGCGGCCGATCGTAGATGTGATAGCACTTGCTCAGGCCCTGGACACTGATGACGACGGACATCGGCAAAACCCTTTATCGGAGTCGGAGGCAGGCGAGCTCGGCCGCGGACAGGCCGGTCGGGCAGCGGATCCCGGGGAAATGGATTGCCTCCCACATGGGCGAATTGTACATGAGGCCCGGTGGCGACTTTCCTTGCCAAGTTTTTTCTCACTGCGCGCCACTAGGAGCAAGTAAACTATGAAACTTTTGGCAAGGCCTAGGCGCGCAGTGCGTGACGCCTGGATTGCCTCGCTGCGCTCGCAATGACGGGGGTTGGCGGTCATTGCGAGCGCAGCGACGAAGCAATCTCTTGGCACCCGCTGAGCAAACGTCACTTGGTTATCGAGTACTGAAGAATGGATCCTCATCAACAACACCCCGCTTCGATGGCCGCGCTGTTCGCCAGCCTTTGGCGAAACCGCCGGCTCATCCTGCAGATGAGTCAGCGGGAAGTGGTCGGGCGCTATCGCGGCTCGGTGATGGGGCTGGCTTGGTCGTTCTTCAATCCCGTGCTCCTGCTGGGCGTGTATACCTTCGTCTTTTCGACCGTATTCAAGTCGCACTGGGGCGCCGGCGGCGAGAGCAAGGCGTTTTTCGCCATCATGCTGTTCGTCGGCATGATCGTGAACGGATTGTTTTCCGAGTGCGTGAACCGTGCACCCACGCTGATTCTGGGCAATGTCAATTATGTCAAGAAGGTCGTTTTCCCGCTGGAAATCCTGCCCTGGGTGGCCATGGGCTCGACCCTGTTCCATACCGGGGTCAGCGTGATCGTCCTGCTCACGGCACAGCTGATCCTGAGCCACAGCCTGCCCTGGACCGTCGTACTGCTGCCCCTGATCGCCCTGCCCCTGGTGCTCGTCACCATGGGCTTCTCCTGGTTCCTGGCGGCGACCGGGGTGTTCATGCGCGACATCGCGCAGACCACGGGAATTTTCACCACGGTGCTGATGTTTCTGGCGCCGGTTGTGTACCCGATATCGTCTTTGCCTAAGAAATATCAGGCCTGGATGCAGCTCAACCCCCTCACCTTCATCATCGAACAGGCGCGGCAAGTGCTGGTCTGGGGGAACACGCCGAACTGGTCAGGGTTGGCGATCTATTACGGCATCAGCTTCATCTTCGCCTGGATGGGGTTCTGGTGGTTCCAGAAAACCCGAAAAGGATTTGCCGATGTCCTCTGACGATTTCATGCCTGCCCCGGTCGAGGTCGTCTGGCACGGCGGCCAGGTCCATGCCGAGGATCGCCATCGCCTGCTCGGCCAGCAACCCCTGACCCTCTGGCTCACCGGTTTGAGCGCATCGGGAAAATCGACGCTGGCCTACGCCCTGGAGCGTCGCCTGATGGATGCTGGTCGCGCCTGTTACGTGCTCGATGGCGACAACATCCGCCATGGCCTGAGCAGGAATCTCGGCTTCTCTCACGAAGACCGTACCGAGAACATTCGGCGCGTCGCCGAAGTCGCGCGCCTGATGAACGACGCGGGCCTGATCGTCGTGACCGCCTTCATCTCGCCCTACCGCGAGGACAGGCGGCTCGCACAACAGATCATCGGCCCGGACCGGTTCTTCGAGATCCATGTCAGCACGCCGCTCGTGACCTGCGAGGCGCGCGATCCCAAGGGCATGTACAGGCGGGCGAGAGCGGGGGAGATAAAAGGGTTCACAGGCGTCGGTGCGCCCTATGAGCCGCCCGATTCGCCGGCCATGGCGATCGATACGTCCGCCCGCACGATCGAGGCATGTGCGCGGGAGGTGTTGGCCGAATTGACCGACAGGCTGGCGATATCCACTTCGCTTCGTAGCTCCCCGCAAGCTGACCACAAATCCAAACCTTGAGATCGCCGCTGGCATGAAGTCGAACAAAGAGCTTATCGTCGTTCTCGGTATGCACCGGAGCGGCACGAGTGCGATCACTCGCGGCTTGCAGGTGATGGGAGTGGAACTCGGCGACAGACTGATGCCGCCCATCGAAGGCAACAATGCCAAGGGCTTCTGGGAAGATATTGACGTCAATGCACTGAATAACGAAATGTTGAGTGAAATTGGCAGCGATTGGTCTTACTTGACTGCCATAGACTCAATCGATGTAGAGACTTTACGCAAGCAGGGCTACCTCCTTCGCGCGGTCGAGTTGCTTCGACAGAAGGTCGGCAACGCGGCTATCTTTGGCTTTAAAGATCCGCGTGTGGCAAAGCTCCTACCCTTCTGGAAGGTGGTGTTTGAGCACTGTCAATTCGATGTTCGTTATATCTTGGCCCTGCGCCATCCGCTCAGCGTGGTCAAGTCTTTGGCCAAACGTGACGGCATTGACGCGAAGCATAGCTATCTTTTATGGTTGGGCCATGTCATCACGAGTCTGGCCGGCAGCTCCGATGATATGCGGATGCTGGTTGATTATGATCGCCTGATGCAAAACCCGGATCGTGAGCTGCTGCGAGTCGCAGAATTCGCTGGCCTGGTAACGAACTCCGCGGAGCTCAAAATCTACAAAGACGAATTTCTTGATCGGGAACTGCAGCACACCGTTTACGAACTGAATGATTTGTTGTTGGACGATACCTGTCCGCCGATTGTCAGTGAGGTCTACGCTGCCTTGCATGAGGTGGCGTCCGATAAATCCAAGCTTGATGACTCGGCGTTAAGGAACAAGATAGCGACCTGGTCAGAACAGTTCGAGCGTCTTAAAGTAAGTCTGCGGTTGATAGATGAGCTTTTGACGCAGACGGCGGCGGTTGCAAGAACAGTCGCCGAGCGTGACCGACAAATCCTCGGCTTGGCTCAAACAATACACGACAAAGAAATCCATATCGGCAATCTCGATCATGCCCTGGCTGAACGCGACGGTCGGATCCTCAAGCTCGCTCATGCCCTGGCTGAACGCGACGGTCGGATCCTCGAGCTCGATCACGCCCTGGCTGAATGCGACGGTCGGATCGTGGCCTTGACTCAAGCAGTGCATGACAAGGATGTCCATATTGGCAATCTCGATCGTGCTTTGAGAGAACGCGAAGAGCAAGTCAGCAAGCATATACAGGCCCTAACAGAGATTCGAGGATCGACCAGTTGGCGATTGACGGCCCCCGTTCGTTTCGTCGGCGGTCAGCTGCTACGGGTCAAGATGGTTGTCAAAGCCTTGCCCTATGCCTTGTCGAGGTGCGGCGGCTATCGAGGGCTAGTCAAAGGGGTGTGGCGCACTTATAAAAAGGAGGGTGTAGCCGGCATAAAGCACCGAGTGCTCTTCTCCGCTTCGTCAGGCGCGCCGTCCCCCTTCATTAGCCATGTGCAAGCCAATCCGAATGGCGATTCAAATTCGCCCGACGCACCCGCCCCTACCCCGGCGCAACCGGACCCCAACGACTATGACGTGTGGGTACATCGTTACGATACGCTGACCAACCAAGATCGGGTGAGGATCAGGGCTCGCATAAGTCGGCTAGGCAAAACCCCGCTCATTTCGGTGGTGATGCCTGTGTATAACCCCCCTCTGAATATGCTCGAAGACGCCATTCGTTCAGTTCAAGGGCAACTCTATCCGAACTGGGAATTGTGCATTGCCGATGATGCGTCGACCGATGCCGGCGTCCGTAAATTGCTGCAACGCTACGCAGATAGCGACTCGCGCATCAAGGTGGTGTTCAGGGAGAAAAATGGTCACATATCCGCTGCATCCAACTCCGCCGTAGAGCTGGCCACCGGTGAATATCTTGCGCTGCTCGACAACGATGATCTGTTGCGCGAGCACGCCTTGTTCTGGGTCGCGGACGCGATTGCCAGCCATCCCGATGCCGAGCTGATTTATTCCGACGAAGATAAGATCGACCGATCGGGGCGGCGCTACGACCCGTATTTCAAGCCCGACTGGAACCCCGACCTGTTCCTTTCCCACAACATGTTTTCTCACCTGGGGGTGTATCGAACCGATTTGGTGAGACGGCTTGGCGGCTTCCGGCAGGGCTACGAAGGGTCGCAGGACTACGATCTGGCTTTGCGCTGCGCCGAACAACTCGATCCCAGACAAATCGTCCATGTTCCCAGAGTGCTCTACCACTGGCGCAGCCATCCGGGGAGCACTGCGCAAGCAGGCAGTGAAAAGGGCTACGCGCTGTTGGCGGGCGAGCGCGCCTTGAACGACCATTTTGACCGCACCCGGGTTTCCGCAAAGGCTGAGTTGTTGGACTTCGGCATGTACCGCGTGCGCTACGCTATTCCAACGCCTGCGCCCCTGGTCAGCATGATTATCCCTACGCGCAACGGCCTCAGCTTGATTAGACAGTGTATCGAGAGCATTTCTGCCAGAACCAGCTACGGGAATTACGAAATCCTGGTCGTGGATAACAATTCTGACGACCCTGAAGCCTTGGCTTATTTCGCCAGTCTTGCCGAAGATGGTCGGATTCGGGTTCTTCGCGACGAACGGCCCTTCAACTACTCGGCCTTGAACAATGCCGCCGCTCAGCGGGCCCGTGGTGAATATCTGTGCCTGCTCAATAATGATATCGAGGTGATTTCGCCGGAGTGGCTGGATGAGATGATGGGCTTGGCCATCCAGCCTGGCGTCGGTGCGGTGGGGGCTCGCTTGTGGTACCCGGATGATACCTTGCAGCATGGTGGCTGCATCACCGGGGTAAGGGGAGTGGCTGGCCATGCCCATAAACACTTGCCCAGAGGGCACTTCGGCTATTTGGCGCGCGCTCAGCTTATTCAAACTTTATCTGCCGTTACGGCCGCCTGCCTGGTCATCAAGAAATGCACCTTCCAGCAAGTCGGCGGGCTGGATGAAACCAATCTCAAAGTGGCATTCAATGATGTGGACTTCTGCCTGCGTGTTCGGGAGGCCGGCTATCGTAATATCTGGACGCCCTACGCCGAGCTTTATCACCACGAATCTGCGACGCGCGGTTACGAGGACACCCCGGAGAAGCAGTTGCGCTTCAGAGCTGAGGTGCTGTATATGCAAAAGCGTTGGGGGGAGATTCTCAAGAATGACCCCGCCTACAACCCCAACTTGACGCTCGATCGTGATGATTTCTCTTATGCCTGGCCTCCCCGGGTGGAACGATAAGCTGCCCTCCGCGATTTGGCGCTGGCTTTGTGTCGCCTTCCTTTTCATGCCGGGACTGGCCCAGGCTTTCGCGGAACCAAATCAATTGCCTCCGCCAGCCGTTCAAGGTTATGCCGATTCGATTGTAGTGAAGGGGGGCAAAATTGTTGCGCAAGGATGGGCGGGCGCGGCAGATTCTCGACGCAGAATCGTGTCTCTTTCCGTTTGGATTGCCAAGACCCAGATTTACGATGGGGGTTTTGAGCGATTTGATCGTCCGGATGTCGTTACCGCAACGGGTCGTAAAGATTGGCTTAAGTCCGGCTGGCGTATCAGTGCGGCATTGCCAAGTAATCTCGGAAGCGGCGAGTACGCAGTAAAAGTTTTGGCGAAGTTGGACAACGGGGTTGCGGCTAATTTAAACCTGAATAGGCAAGCTGAAACAATTTCAGCCGATGGGCGCTTTTCGGAGGGAAGCCAAGCCATCTGGGCTACACGGACTGCCATAGTCGTTCTATTCATTTTGGTTTGTCTGGCGTATTTCCAAGCCGAAAAATTGTCCGGGTTGATTTTTTCTAAAACCAATTATTTTGCCAACCCGCCTGCAATTTTTGGGCTCGCATTGTTCTTGTGCTTTGCGGTTCTAGTCGGTTTGGGTGTCACCGGCTCCTCATTCGGACTAGGGCTCCAGCAGACGCCTTTTGTTCACTCCGATGAAATAAATATTTGGGGGAAAGATAGACCGATTCGGTCTGATGAGTGGCTGGTAATGACGCCCCTGGCTGTTTCCCAATATAGCCATCAGCCAAAATTCCCGGTGATTAACTCCAACATTGGCGAAGCCGGTGAAAACATGCTCATTGTCGGCATGACGGGCGTTCCGGTAGCACACATTTCATCAATTGCAAAGCCCGCGACCTGGGGATTCTTCCTCTTTGATTTGAGGCGCGCCTTATCCTGGTACTGGTGCTTTCCGATATTCGCAGGTTTGTTTGCTCTTTGGGGGGTTGTGGCATTGCTCCTCCCTGGCAAATGGCGGTTGAGTTTCTTAACTTCCCTATGGTTTTGCGTATCCCCTTACGTCGTCGCATGGTCAAACTGGCCCGCCTATGCCGTGTTCTTCCCCAGCATTGCCCTGCTTTTATTCATCGCAATATTACAATCGCGTAACAAATATTTGATCCTTACGTATGGCGGCATTTTGGGGGTGGCTTGCGCTGGCTTTTTTTTGGTCTTATATCCACCGTGGCAAGTTTCCTTGGCGTATCTTTTTCTTGCCTTGGCCGTTGGTGTTGTCGTCCGAGAAAAGTTATACAGAAACTTCACTAAAATCAGGCTCGCCTCTTACGGCGTTGCGCTTATCGTGTCGAGTTGGATTCTGTGGCGGTGGTGGCTGGATGCACATCAGGCAGTCCAGGCAATGCTCGACACCGTGTACCCGGGACAAAGAAGTGCCGATACGGGCGGAGGCGTTTCGTTCCCGGGTCTGCTACGAGGCTATTCCAATTTCATAACGCTATACAAATTGGATGGCGCATATAGCAATCAGAGTGAGATAGCATCCTTCTCATACTCGCTGTTGCCGTTGATTGCGCTCTTTGTTCTTCGGATATATCAAAAAGCGATTGGTGCGGTGGAAATTGCCCTGGCGGTGTCGGTGAGCTTCTTTTTGTATTTCATGCTCGTCGGAATTCCGATCGACGTAGCGCAAATTTCCTTCTTGAGCCGCGTTCCTTCTTTCAGATCCGATCTTTCACTGGGGCTCTCCTACATAATCTTATGCGGGGTATTGCTCTCATCCGGCGCGAGGCCGATAACAAAAAAAATATCTGTCAGGTCCTTGGCGCTCGCGGTTGCATTGATTTGGGCTGCAATAGCTTTCAATAGCGTTTCTAAGCTTCATCCAGGGATATTATCCAATTCTCCGCCAGCCGTTTTTGTCGGTCTCTTTATCGCAGCAGTAGTTTGTGGATATTGGCTGGTTCTGGGAAAGCGTGAGTATATTTACCTCAGCTTGGCGCTGTCAGTATCGACAACTTGCTTATTCAATCCACTCAATATTGCGCCGCATAGTGTTGCTGCAACACCATCCATCAATGGCTTGCTTAAAAAGCAAGCGCGGATACTGGTGCTAGAAACACAAGTACCGGCAATGTTCTTATTGGCGAGTGGTCACGCCGTTGCAAATGGAATTTTTTACTACCCACCGAAGGCTCTCTGGGAGCGATTAGACAAGAAACGGACAAACGCGAATACCTACAATCGATACCAGCATTTGTTTTTTTCGGGTGGCGCTGTCGGAAACAAAGATCATTATCGAATTGAGTCACCACAAGCAGATGTGGTGCGGGTTGTCGTGGACCTGGCACGCTTTGACTTCCGTAAAACAGGGGCAGGGCTTATAGTCGGGCCCGAGAAGCTGGAGAGCTCGTTGCAGAAGAATCCAACGATTGCTTACGTGAAAAGCGACAATGGATGGTCCTGGTTTCAAGTGGCAGAGGGCTCAAATGCCAATTAAAAAAGCGCGTCTGCGGGCAACGGGAGCAGTAATTGCCGCTGTCATTCCCTGCTACCGAGTGACCAGCCAGGTGCTCGACGTGATCAATCAAATCGGCCCGGAAGTCTCGGCTATTTTCGCGGTGGATGATTTCTGTCCGGAAGGAAGCGGCGACTTCATTGCGAATAGCTGCTCCGATGCTCGAGTGGTTGTCTTACGCAACCCACAAAACCTGGGGGTGGGCGGAGCGGTTTTGACCGGCTACCGTGCCGCTATCGAGGCGGGTGCTGATGTGATCGTCAAAGTGGATGGCGACGGGCAGATGGATCCAAGACTGATTCCAGCTATTGCCGCTCCCATCCTGGCAGGAGAAGCCGATTACACCAAAGGCAACCGCTTCTTCGATATCGAGGAATTGTGGGTCATGCCCAAAGTTCGTCTTTTTGGCAATGCCATGCTGTCGTTCATGACCAAGCTTTCATCCGGTTACTGGGACTTGTTCGATCCCACCAATGGATACACCGCAATCCACGCGGAAGTGGCGCGTCGCCTGCCATTCGAAAAAATCAGTCGGCGATACTTTTTCGAAACCGACATGTTGTTCAGGCTCAATACGCTGCGCGCGGTTGTCGTTGATGTTCCCATGGACGCGAAATACGGCGATGAAGTGAGCAGCCTAAGAATCTCAAAGATTGTCGGGGAATTCTTCTTCAAGCATGTCAGAAATTTTCTGAAGAGGATTTTTTACAACTACTATCTCAGGGATATGTCGCTCGCTTCGTTTGAACTGCCTTTGGGGGTAATTTTGCTGGTATTTGGGGTCGCATTTGGAGCTTATCATTGGATGACGTCTATACAAACGCTGCGCCTGACACCACCGGGCACAGTGATGCTCTCGGCAATACCGATCATAACCGGCATTCAATTCATCTTGGCTTTTCTGGCATTTGATATCTCCTCGGTGCCGCGAACGCCATTGCATCGCAAACACTTTGTCACCGCCAATGGTACGAAGGCAGATACGAATTAATTAGACGGGGAATTTCAATGGCTGCCACCCAGTTGGTTTTTATTATTTTGACCGTAACAGCGCTTTCTGTTGGTCAAATACTTTTCAAATTGGCTGCGACGGGTTTTGAACTCAGCGCGTCGGGCTTGATTAATAGTCTTCTGAATATCAAGCTCGTTACAGCACTCGTCGTTTATTTTGTTGCCACCATCATGTGGCTGCTGGTCCTCAAAGTCACCCCCCTGCGGCTGGCGTATCCCTTCGTTGCTTTAGCGTTTGTTATTGTGCCGGTGCTTGCCCATTTCTTCCTGGGTGAGAGGATAAATTGGAATACTTTCGTAGGAGCGGCTTTCATCGCATTTGGTGTCTGGATTTCCGTATCTCAGTGAACACCTGCTTATGTCGGTCAAATGGCGGCGCACTAGCGTTGACCGCTGAAAATTACTGCGCCGATGTATCCGCGGTATTGGTTACCTATCAACCCGATACTGAGCAATTGCGTGCCACGATTCAAGCTGTCGCGGGACAAGTCGCTCATATTTTCATTGTCGATAATGGATCGGCTGATTTTTCATCCGACTGGTACCGCCAATTTTCAGGTCAAGTCAAGTCGGAATTGCATTTGCTCCGCCAGCATGAAAATTTTGGAATAGGTGCGGGCCATAACATCGGCATTCGGCACGCTATTGAACGGGGCTCGAGATTCGTATTGTTGTTGGACCAGGACAGCCAGGTTGCATCCGATATGGTGGTTCGATTGCGCTCCGCTCATGGGCAGTTGGAGGCTAGAGGTATATCGGTAGCGGCACTTGGGGCTCGATATCGGGACGCAGAAAATGGCGCGCTATCCCGTTTTGTAAGAGTCGGGATGGGGCGATTCGAGCACATTGGGTGCGAGGATATGGCCTCTACGGTCGCCGCTGATTTCCTGGTCTCTTCCGGATCGCTGCTTTCCGTTGCAACGCTGCGAATTGTCGGGCTAATGGATGAAAGCCTGTTTATTGACCACGTGGATACGGAATGGTGCTTTCGTGCGAAAGCCAAAGGCTTAGGAGTATTCGGCGTGTGTGGCGCGGTGATGACGCATGCGCTTGGAGAGCAGCGAAAGGAAGTTTGGTTTCTGCGCAAGCGGATTGTGCCTTTCCACAAGCCGTTTCGTTACTACTACATGTTCCGCAACAGCGTGCTGCTCTACCGTCGGACGTACATGCCTTGGAACTGGAAATTTGCCGATATTTTGCGCTGTTTAAAAATGGCGATGTTTTTTAGCTGGGCGGCTGAGAATCGTTTGGCATGCCTAAAAATGATGTGCCTTGGGGTGATTGACGGCTTGAAGGGCGTCAGCGGGAAGCGCGGCGGACTTTGAATTTAGCCGGTAGCGCTTGCTTGGTCTGGATTCCGGGCCGGGGCGGATTCAGTTTCCGTAATACCCCAGGTACCAATCGACGAACCGCCCCACCCCGTCCCGCACCGAGGTCGCCGGCGAGAAACCGGTCAGCGCCTTGAGGTCCGAGGTGTCGGCGTAGGTCGCCGGAACGTCGCCGTCCTGCAGCGGCAGATAGTTCTTGATCGCGGTCCTGCCCAGCGCCTGCTCCAGGGTCTCGATGTAGCTCATCAGCTCCACCGGCTGGTTGTTGCCGATGTTGAGCACCCGGTAGGGGGCGTCGCTGGCCGCCGGATCGGGATCCATCGGGTCGAAGGCGGGATCGGGTGCCGCCGGCCGGTCGAGGACGCGGATCACGCCCTCGGCGATGTCGTCGATGTAGGTGAAGTCGCGGCGCATCCTGCCGTGGTTGAAGACGTCGATCGGCCGCCCCTCGAGGATCGCCTTGGTGAACAGGAACAGGGCCATGTCCGGCCGGCCCCACGGGCCATAGACGGTGAAGAAGCGCAGCCCGGTGGTCGGCAGGCGGAAGAGGTGGCTGTAGGTGTGCGCCATCAGCTCGTTGGCCTTCTTGGTGGCGGCGTAGAGGCTGACCGGATGATCGACGTTGTCGTGCTCGGAGAAGGGCATCCGGGTATTGCCGCCGTAGATGCTCGAACTGCTGGCATAGACCAGGTGCTCGACCCCGGCGTGGCGGCAACCCTCCAGCACATTGACGAAGCCGACCACGTTGCTGTCGACGTAGGCGTGGGGATTCTGCAGCGAGTAGCGCACCCCGGCCTGGGCGGCGAGGTTGATCGCGCGCTGCGGTTTCTCGCGCTCGAACAGCGCCGTCATGCCCGGCCGGTCGGCGATGTCCAGGCGCGCGAGACGGAAGCCCGGCTGCGGACTCAGGCGCGCCAGGCGCGCTTCCTTCAACGCGACCTCGTAGTAGTCGTTGAGGTTGTCTATGCCGACGACTTCGTCGCCGCGCGCGAGCAGGCGCTCGCAGACGTGCATGCCGATGAAGCCGGCCGCGCCGGTGACCAGGACTTTCATGGGTCTAGGCCGGCCGGAGTCGATCAGGCCTATTTCTTCGCTGGCCGGAAAGGCAGGAGAGTACGAACAAGGGGGGACCCTCCCCTTGTTTATCCCCCGGACGGGAACAAGGGGGCCGGCCCCCTTGTAAATCCTCCTGAAACCGGCGCTCCGAACAAGTCGGTTCTGAAGATGTAAAGAGTCGAGTCATAGGGAAGCATCCCACCGTTTTTGCAGATCCAGCATTTTCGCATACTTGGCGAAGCTGTTGCCGCAGCCGATCAGGATGTGCGTGAGGCCGGGCAGGCCGTCGAGGAAGCCCAAGCGGAAGAAATAGAACTTGACGAAGCGCAGGAGCGGCGAGAGCAGCAACTGGGCGGCGTGGGCGCGGCGGCCGGAATCGAAGGCCTGCTGCGCGGCCAGCGTGGTGTAGCGGTTCTGCTTGGCCAGATACGCGTCCAGGGTCTCGGCCGAATCGTGCAGCAGGTCGCCGGCGAGCGTGCCGACCGCGGCATCGGTGACCACCTTCTCGTGCACGGCATCGTCGGACCAGCGGGCGCAGCGGCGGTCGAACAGGCGCAGGCTCCAGTCGGGGTAGCCCTCGCCGTGGCGCAGGTAGCGGCCGAGAAAGCGGTTGCGGCGGGGAAAGCGGTAGGCGGAGTGTGAGGATGAAGCCAGCGCCCGTTCGATCGCTGCTCGCAGCTCGGGACCGACGCGCTCGTCGGCGTCCACGCACAGCACCCAGTCGTGCGCCGCCTGCTCGACCGCGTAGCGCTTCTGCGGCCCGAAGCCGCGCCATTCGGCCTGGATCACCCGGGCGCCGCGCGCTTGCGCCAGTGCCACGGTGCCGTCCTGGCTGCCGGAATCGACGACCAGGATCTCGTCGCAGAAGGCGAGGCTGGCGAGGCATTCCGGCAGCTGGAGGGCGGCGTTCAGGGTGATGATCACCGCCGACAGCGGCGGCCTGGCAGCACTGCTCACCGAGCGGTCACCATAGCGTCTCGATCGGGAAATTCGCGAAAGCCGGATCGAGCGTCACCAGCGCCACCCGTTCGAGTTCCGCCTGGGCGGCCAGCATCCGGTCGAAGGGGTCGCCGTGACGAAGCGGATAGCCGCCCGCACGCAAGCAATGGCGGTAAGAAATGGGGAGATGGACAAAACCGTCGGCGACCACCAGCTCCTCGAATCGGAGATACGCATCGGCGGCGTGCGGCAGTTTCCCGAGGCGGTGCTTGGTGGCGATTTCCCAGGCGCTCGCGGCGCTCACCAGGACCTCGTTGGTTTCGTCGGCGATCAAGGCGCGGATCCTGGCCGACAAGCGCTCATCATCGACGAACCACCAAAGCAGGGCGTGGGTATCGAGCAGCAGCCTCATTTCCGGCGCAGCGGATCGCGCTTGTGACCCTGCTCCCAGGCGCGCAGCTCCTGCTCGGGCAAGGGCTCGAAGAAGGCATCGGTGATCGCGCCCTTCAGCCGGCCCGGCTGGCGCCGGGGCTTTTCGGACTGTAGCGGCACCAGACGGGCGTAGGGCTTGCCCGCTTTGGCCAGGATGATCTCCTCGCCGGCATGCGCCCGCTCCAGGAGCCTCGACAGATGCGTCTTGGCTTCGTGGACATTGACGATGACGCTCATGATGCCTCCATTCCCTGAACCGAAGATTGCTTCGCTGCCGTCACTGCGAGGCCGAAGGCCGCGGCAATCGCAATGCATCGTCGTTGCGAGGCCCGCAGGGCCGCGGCAATCTTGGTCATGCGGAGTAGATTGCTTCGCCTCCGGCTCGCAATGACGACTCATTTTGTCGATGACCACCCATTTCGTCGTTGCGAGGCCGAAGGGCCGCGGCAATCTGCGATGACGCTAGTTTAGTCCAGTGACTTAGTCTATCACATTGGGACGGCAGGTTATAATCCTTGCACTCATGCGCATCCTCCTGGTCAAGACCTCCTCCCTGGGCGACGTCGTGCACAATCTGCCGGTCGCGAGCGACCTCGCCGCCCGCTTCCCCGGCGCCACGATCGACTGGGTGGTGGAGGAGGGCTTCGCGGAGATACCGCGCCTGCACCCCGCCGTCTCGCGCGTGATTGTCGTGGCGCTGCGGCGCTGGCGGCGCAAGCTGGCTTCCGCCGCGACCTGGCGCGAAATCCTGGCCTTCGGGCGCGAGCTGCGGAGCGAGGCCTACGATCTGGTGGTGGACACCCAGGGACTGGTCAAGAGCGCCCTGATCGCGCGGCAGGCGCGGCTCACTGCCGGCGGCCGCCGCGTCGGCTACGCCGCGGAGACGGCGCGCGAGCCGCTGGCGGCGCGGTTCTACGATGCGGGCCTGGCCATCCCGAAAAACCTCCACGCGGTGGAGAGGAACCGCTGGCTGGCCGCTGCCGCCTGCGGCCAGCTGCCCGACCTGCCGCTCGCCTACGGCGTCAACGCCGCCCCGCTCGCGGCCGACTGGCTACCCGAAGGCCCCTACGCGGTGCTCTTCACCGTCAGCAGCCGCGCCGACAAGGGCTGGCCCGACGCCGACTGGATGACGCTGGGCGCAGCGCTGGCTGCGCGCGGCCTGTCGCTGGTGCTGCCCGCGGGGTCAAATTCCGAGCGGGAGGCCGTCACGCGCCTGGCCGGGCGCATGGGCAAGGCGCGGGTCGCGCCGCAGCTGTCGATCGCGGCGATCGCGGGCTTGTGCGCCGGCGCGCGCCTGGTGGTCGGCGTCGACACCGGCCTCAGCCACCTCGCCGCAGCCTTGGGGAAGCCGACGCTGGCGCTGTTCTCCGCCTCCGATCCGACGCTCACCGGCGTCCACGCCGGAGATCTGGCCAGGAACCTGGGCGCCCGCGGCCGGCCGCCATCGGCGCCCGAGGCGGTCGCCGCAGCCGCGCAACTCCTTGCCTGATGGCGCGCTTGCTCTACACGCTGGCCACCCTCGCCCTGCTGCCCTGGGCATTGATCCACCTGCTCTGGCGCGCGCGCCGGCAGCCGGAATACCTGCGCCACTGGAACGAGCGCTTCGGCTTTTTTCGTAGGTCGGGCTTTAGCCCGACAAGTCGGGCTAAAGCCCGACCTACGATCTGGATCCACGCCGTCTCGGTCGGCGAGACGCGCGCCGCCCAGCCGCTGGTCGCGCTGTTGCTCCAGCGCTATCCGCAGTACGCGATCCTGTTCAGCCACATGACCCCGACCGGCCGGGCCACCTCGCTTGAGCTCTACGGCGACGATGTCCGCCGGGTCTATCTGCCCTACGACACGCCCTGGGCGATGCGCCGCTTCCTCGACCACTTCCGTCCGGCGCTGGGCGTGATCATGGAGACCGAGATCTGGCCCAACCTGGTCGCCGCCTGCCGCGCCCGGGGCACCCCGCTGCTGCTGGTCAATGCCCGGCTGTCGGAGCGCTCATCGCGCCGCTACGCGCGCTTTCCGGCGCTGGTGCGCGCGGCGCTAGCCGGACTCGCCGCGGTTTCGGCGCAGAGCGAGGACGACCGCCTGCGGCTGACCGCCCTCGGGGCCGAAAACGTTCGGGTGACCGGCAACCTGAAGTTCGACGTGGCGCCGCCGTCAGCGCAACTGGAACTGGGCCGCGACTTGCGCGCGGGCATCGGCGCGCGGCCGGTGCTGCTCGCCGCCTCGACGCGCGAGGGCGAGGAGGCGCTGATCCTGGATGCGCTGCGCCGGCGGCCGATCGCGGGACTGCTGCTGATCCTGGTGCCGCGCCATCCGCAGCGCTTTGCCGCGGTGGCGGCGCTGGCCGCGGCCAAGGGTTACGCGGTCACGCGGCGCAGCGAGAACCGGCCGGTGCCGGCCGAGACCGAGGTGCTGATCGGCGACAGCATGGGCGAGATGTTCGCCTACTACGCCGCCTGCGACCTCGCGCTGATCGGCGGCAGCCTGCTCGACTACGGCAGCCAGAACCTGATCGAGGCCTGCGCGGTCGGCGCCCCGCTGCTGCTCGGACCCTCGACCTTCAACTTCGCCGAGGCGGCGAGCCACGCACTGGCCTGCGGCGCGGCGCGGCAGGTCGAGGATGCGGGAGAGATGATCGCGCTCGCCGCGAACCTGCTCAAGGAGAGCGAGGCACGGCAGGCGATGGGGACCGCGGGACGGGAATTCGCCGCGCGCCATCGCGGCGCCAGCCTGCGCACGCTGGCGCTGCTGGCGGGCTACCTGCCGCCCTGACCGGTTGCGTGACAAGTCCCGTCCAAGCGCTCAGGTTGCCGCCGAGATTTACCAGGTTACCTATTGACAGGTATAGGTTTTCCTTTCATTATCGCTATAATGCTGTAGTGAAAGGAAAAGCCATGTCGTTCCGTGAGTTATCGCCAAACCAAACCCGCATAGCCGTCGATATCAAGCAAACCTATGATGCCTATCGAGACGCTCGGCGGATTGCGCTCCAATACGCCGGCGGGATGACCTGGAAACGCGTTAATGGTGGCGAATACTTGATCAAGGTCATCAACCGGACTGGCGGCAATAAAAGCTTGGGGCCACGCTCGCCAGAAACCGAGCGGATACACCTGGAATTTGTCAGCGGTAAGGCCCGCGCCAATGAACGCGAGGCGGCCCTAAAACAGGCCGTGGCGGAGTTTGCAGGGATGGCCCGGGAGATTGGCATCAACCGCGTGCCCTCTATTGTCACGGCGACCCTGCGCAAACTGGACGGCTATGGCTTGTTGGGCAAAAATCTGATGGTTATTGGCACCAACGCCCTGTACGGCTACGAATCGGTCGCGGGCGTCATGTTTGAAGCGGGCCTCATGGCCACAACGGACGTGGATTTTTTGTGGGATTCCCGAGCCACTCTTAAATTGGCCCTGCTGGACGAGGAAGTCGCCGAGGCGGGCGTGCTTGCCATCCTGCGCAAGCTCGATAAATCGTTTGAGCCGGTAGGCCATAAAGCGTTTCGGGCCGTCAACAAGGATGGTTTCTATGTCGACCTGGTCAAGCAAGCCCCCAATCCAGCCTGGAAACAGAATGAACCTGAACGACTCGCGGCCGGCGACCTGACCCCTTCTTGGCTGCAAAACATCAAATGGCTGCTATCCAGCGAGAAGTTTCATTCTGTCGTCATCGGGCAAGATGGGCAGCCGGCACCTATGGTTGCCCCGGACCCGAGGGCTTTTGCGGTGTACAAGCAGTGGCTGAGCTCCCAACCAGACAGGGAACCTGAAAAGAAGCGGCGCGATCACTTGCAAGCCGTGGCGACCGTCGAGTTGGTTCGCGAAAAACTCCCGCACCTTGCACTGGACGAGAAGTCCGAACGGATGTTCCCGAAGAGGGTGCGAAGCTTGTCGGTGGAGACCGGCTTCCCGCTTTGAAATGAAGGTAGCCGGTCCCGCTTACCGGATATCCGACTTACTCCAGCAGGGAATTGATCGCGGCAACGTCCGCTTCGCCCAGGGTGCCGGCCGCGGCCTTGAGCTTGAGCTCGGCGGTGAGCGTATCCAGGCGCGCCTTGGCTAAGTCGCGGCGGGTCGAATAGACCTGCTGCTGCGCGTTCAGCACGTCGATGTTGATGCGCACCCCGACCTCGTAGCCGAGCTTGTTGGAGTCGAGCGCCGTCTGCGAGGAGACCAGCCCCTGCTCCAGCGCCTTGACCTGCGCCAGTCCCGAGGTGACGCCGAGATAGGCCTGGCGGGCGGCGAGCGCGGCCTGGCGGCGGGCGTTCTCGAGATCGAAGCGGGCCTTCTCGCGCAACGCGACCGCCTCGCGGTCCCGGGAACTGATGGCGCCGCCGGCGAACACCGGGATCGCCAGTTGCAGGCCGACGACGGTCGAGTCGACGTCGCTGCCGTGCATCACCTGGCCCAGCGCCAGGGTGCTGGTTTGCGAGCTGCGGCCCCGGCTGGCGACCAGGTCGAGCGTCGGGTAGTGGCCGGCGCGCTGCTTCTCCACCTCGCGATCGGCGATCTCCAGCGCCGCCCGGGAGGCCTGCACCGCCAGGTTGCCCTGCTCGGCCGAGGCGACCCACTTGGCGATGTCGTCGGGCTGCGGCCGGCCGATCTCGGCGCCGGGCTTCAGGCTCTTCAGCGCCTGCGGCTCCTTGCCGATCAGCATCTGCAAGGCGTGACGCTTGACCTGCAGATCGTTGTCGGCGGCGATCTCCTGCGCCGTGGTCAGGTCGAAGCGCGCCTGCGCCTCGTTGGTGTCGGTGATGGTGGCGGTGCCCACCTCGAAGTTGCGCTTGGCCGCGGCCAGCTGCTCGGAGATCGCCGCCTTCTGCGCCCGGGCGGTGGCCAGCGTCTCCTGCGCCAGCAGCACGTCGAAATAGGCCTGGGCGACGCGCAGGACCAGGTCCTGCCCGGCCAGCGCGTATTGCGTCTCGGCCTGCGCCACGGCCAGTTCCGACTGCTTGTAGCCGGCCCAGTTCTGCCAGCGGAACAAGGGCTGCGACAGGGACAGCGACCAGCCATTGCTGTTGTAGTCGGCCGGGATGTCGCCGGCGGACGGCCGGCTCTGGTAGTCGAGATTGTTCCACGTCGTATTGGCCGACAGGCCGATGCTCGGCAGCAGGCCGGCCCGGCCCTGGGGCAGCTTCTCGCGGCCGGCGACCAGCGCCGAGCGGGCGGCGGCGTATTGCGCGTCGTAGCCGATCGCGTCGCGATAAACGCCGAGCAGGTCGGCGGCCTGCGCCGTCCCCGCAGACAGCAGCAAAATCAGCAGCGTTGTTTTCATGTCGTGCCTCTCCATGCCCGGAAACGGGGGCTCAGTACGTCGGCATGGCGGGATCGACCTGCTGGGCCCAGGCTGCGACGCCGCCGTAGAGGTTGTATAGATTCGAGAAACCTTGCTGCTCCAGGAACATCGCCACCTGGAAGCTGCGCGCGCCGTGATGACAGATCACCACGATCTCCCGTTCCCTGCCTTGTTCGCCGCCCAATTCCATGAAGCGCGCCGGAATGCTCCTCATCGCCATCGGCTGCGCCCCGGGCATGCGGCAGACGTCCAGCTCCCAGGGCTCGCGCACGTCGAGCAGCAGGGGCTTGGGGCGGGTGGGATCGTCTAACCATGCGCTAAGCTGTGGCGCGGTGATTTGCTGCATGGCGCCTCAGAAGACGAAGCGCTGCGCGTGCTGCGCATTGACGAGCTGCGGCGCCTGGGTCTCGAACAGGCTCTCGGTGCGGGTGCCGTCCTCGGTCCGGGTCACCAGTTGCGCGCTCATCACCGGCAGCTCGCCGACGATGGCGAACAGGCGGCCGCCGACCTTGAGCTGCGCCAGCAGTTCGGGCGGCAGCAGCGGCAGGCTGCCCGACACCATGATCACGTCGTAGGGCGCCTGGGCCGGCCAGCCCAGCGCCGCGTCGCCGGTCTCGACGTTGACCTTGGCGATGCCCTGGCGACGCAGATTCGCGCGCGCGATCTCGGCCAGTTCGGGCACGATCTCGACGCTCCACACCCGGTCGGCACGAACCGCCAGCAGCGCCGCCATGTAGCCCGAGCCGGTGCCGATCTCAAGAACCTTGTCGGACTTCTTCACCTGCAGCGCCTGCAGCGCGCGGGCCTCGATCTTCGGCGACAGCATGACCGCACCCGGATATTTGCCGCCCGCCAGCGGCAGCTCGGTGTCGGCGAAGGCCAGCGCGCGATAGGCGGGCGGCGCGAATTCCTCGCGCTTGACCGCGTAGAGCAGGTCCTGGACATCCTGGTCGAGCACCTCCCAGGGCCGGATCTGTTGTTCCACCATGTTGAAGCGCGCTTTTTCTAGATTCATCGTAATTCTCCCGAGCGTGCAATATTAGCACAAACTAATATTCAACCAGCAAAAGGGTATTTTACCCTACCTGGAGCGCCGCCCCGGCGGGCGGCGGCGGCGACTCACGGGGCGAGCGATTCCTTGATCAGCCGGTTGTTGGTCGCCTGCAACGGCCGGGCGTTGTGGGGGTAGAGCCGGGAGAAGATCGCGACCTGCTCGGCGGACACCTGCACCGGCTGCTTCATCACCAGCCAGAGGACTTGCTCGGTGCAAGGCGGCGTCGTCAGTGAGCCCATATAGGCATAGTAGCCGCGTTGCTCGGGCAGCAGCTTGGTGAGGTCGATGGCGGTGGAAGGCGCCAGATCCTGGCCGACCTCGAGCGGCAGGTTGTTCCAGAAGGTCTGGATCAGCGGATTCGCGACGCCCCGCTCCAGCAGCACCGCCAGCACCGCCACGTGGCCGTCCTCGTCGCGGTGGGTGAGGTGCACGACCATCGGGTAGCCGCGGCCATTGACGCGCTCCTCGGAGGGGCGGTGAAAATCGATGTGGGTGAGTTCGTAGCGCCGCCCCATGACGTTGATGGTGCTGCCCGGGCCGACGTCCACCTCGATCGTGTGGCCGGTGTCGACGATGCGGAACAGCGAGCTCTTGTAGTCGAACTTGATCGGCTCCTGGTCGACCCGGATGCCGTCCTGGATGTCGATCGGCGACTGCCGCTCGCCGGCGGCGCAGGTGGCGTAATCGGGGCGCAGCTTGCCCCAGTTGGCGGGACCGCCCGCGCCTTCGTAGCCCCAGGGGATGTTCGCGAACGGGGCCGCCGGAGCCGGCGGCAGCGTCGCCGCCTTGACCACCCGTTTCGGCCGGTGGCGCGTGTAGCGCGTCGGCGCCTGGACCGTGGGGCGCCGTTGTGCCGGGGCGGCGTCGGCAGCCGAGCGCAACGCCGGGGGCTGCTCCTTGGCCAAGCTCAGCATGTCGGCGTACATCACCTTGGCCGGCGGCTCGGGCGTCTTGAGCGCATGGGATTGCGCTTCGGCGGCCAGCTTTCCGGCCATCTCCGCCACCTTTCTCATTTCGCCGACGGTGCGCGGCTTGCAGGCCTCTTCGAGCAGTTTTTCGTCGACGCTGCCCGCTGCCGCGTTCATCTCCTTGGGCGATTCGACCGGCTCCTCGCGCACCAATCTGCCCTCGCTCAGATAGACGCGCTTGACCGTGGCGAAGCGGTGCTTCTCGCAATCGTAGCGGTTCAGGGCCTCGACCGTCGAGTAGCCCTCCTTGCCGCCGGCTATCGCCACTTCGCGGCCGAGCACCAGGCGGGTCCAGGCCATGGTCTTGCCGACGCCGACGCGGGCGATGCGCGTCTTGTCGATATCGACGCGCTCGCCGTGGGCGCTCGCCACCGTCTGCCAGGCGGCTGCCGCCGCCTGGCCGCAGGCCAGCGCCGCGAGCAGCGCCATGGCCCTCCAGCGTAAGGGTGAACGTAAATGCGGACACATGCGATGCTTCCCCTCCAAGGCGTCCCAGACCTAACGGCCGCCGCAGCCTTTACTTTAACATTCTACCGGGCCTCGGCGCTTGACCCTGGGCCCTCCCGGGTTGCATTCGAACTGGCTTTCCAGTAACTTAAACGGTTCCGCTGCGGGGCCCACGGTCCCGTCCCCCTGGAGCCATTCCGATGAACGCCAACGAAAAATTTCTAGCCTCGAACGCCCACGTGGACGAGGCCGTCGTCCAGTCCCTCCCCTGTTCGCGCAAGGTCTATGTCGCGGGCAGCCGCCCGGACATCCGGGTGCCGATGCGCGAAATTTCCCAGTCCGAAACACCGGCCGCGATGGGCGCCGAAGCGAACCCGCCGATCTGCGTCTATGACTGCTCGGGGCCCTACACCGATCCTGCGGCCAAGATCGACATCCGTTCCGGCCTGGCACCCCTGCGCTCGACGTGGATCGCCGAACGCGAAGACAGCGAGGAACTGCCCGCGCTCACCTCGGCTTTCGGGCGCGAACGCGAGAACGACAGCGCCTTGGCGGAAATGCGCTTCAATCTCCAGCGCCGCCCGCGCCGCGCCAAGGCCGGCGCCAATCTCAGTGGCAACGTCACCCAGATGCACTACGCCCGGCGCGGCATCGTCACGCCGGAGATGGAGTTCGTCGCGATCCGCGAGAACCAGAAGCGCGAGGGGCTCTCCGAGCTGCTGCTGCGTCAGCATCCCGGGGAATCCTTCGGCGCTGCCATCCCGAGGCTGATCACGCCGGAGTTCGTGCGCGACGAGATCGCCCGCGGCCGCGCCATCATCCCGGCCAACATCAACCACCCGGAATCGGAGCCGATGATCATCGGCCGCAACTTCCTGGTCAAGATCAACGCCAACATCGGCAACTCCGCGCTCGGTTCCAGCATCCAGGAAGAGGTCGAGAAGATGACCTGGTCGATCCGCTGGGGCGGCGACACGGTGATGGATCTGTCCACCGGCAAGAACATCCACGAGACGCGCGAGTGGATCGTCAGGAACAGCCCGGTGCCGATCGGCACGGTGCCGATCTACCAGGCGCTGGAGAAGGTCGACGGCCGCGCCGAGGACCTGACCTGGGAGATCTTCCGCGACACCCTGATCGAGCAGGCCGAGCAGGGCGTCGATTACTTCACCATCCACGCCGGCGTGCGCCTCGCCTACGTCCCGCTGACCGCCAAGCGCCTGACCGGCATCGTCTCGCGCGGCGGCTCGATCCTGGCCAAGTGGTGCCTGTCGCACCACCGGGAAAACTTCCTGTACACCCACTTCGAGGACATCTGCGAAATCATGAAGGCCTACGACGTGGCCTTCAGCCTCGGCGACGGCCTGCGCCCCGGCTCGATCCAGGACGCCAACGACGAGGCGCAGCTGGGCGAACTGGCGACCCTGGGCGAGCTCACCCAGATCGCCTGGAAGCACGACGTGCAGGTGATGATCGAGGGTCCCGGCCACGTGCCGCTGCACATGATCAAGGAGAACATGGAGCTACAGCTGAAACTCTGCCACGAGGCGCCCTTCTACACGCTGGGCCCGCTCACCACCGACATCGCGCCGGGCTACGACCACATCACCAGCGCCATCGGTGCGGCGATGATCGGCTGGTACGGCACCGCCATGCTCTGCTACGTGACGCCCAAGGAACACCTGGGGCTGCCCGACAAGAACGACGTCAAGGACGGCATCATCGCCTACAAGATCGCCGCCCACGCCGCCGACCTGGGCAAGGGCCACCCCGGCGCGCAGATCCGCGACAACGCGCTGTCCAAGGCGCGCTTCGAGTTCCGCTGGGACGACCAGTTCAACCTCGGCCTCGATCCCGACAAGGCGCGCGAGTTCCACGACGAAACCCTGCCGCAGGAGGGCGCCAAGCTCGCCCACTTCTGTTCGATGTGCGGCCCGCACTTCTGCTCGATGAAGATCACCCAGGACGTGCGCGACTACGCCGCAAGCCAGGGCGTCTCGGAAATCGAGGCCCTGAAGCAGGGCATGGAAACGAAGGCGGTGGAATTCGTCAAGGGCGGGGCGGAGATCTACCGCAGGGCGTGAATCGCATCTGCCGCCCCGGCTGCGGCGCCTGCTGCATCGCTCCGTCGATTTCCTCCGCCATTCCCGGGATGGCCGGCGCCAAGCCCGCGGGCCTCGCCTGCGCGCAGCTGACCGCCGATTTCGCCTGCGCGATCTTCGGGCGGCCGCAGCGCCCGCGCTGCTGCGCCGGACTGTCACCCTCCAGGGAGATGTGCGGAGACAACCGGGAACAGGCGCTCGCCTATCTTGACCGGCTGGAGCGGCTGACTGCCCCGGCGTGAAGCGCCTCCGGCTTTTGGCAGCGAACCGCCCGGCCGACCCGCAGCATCGACGGCGAAGCGGGATCAGGCGTCCCGCATCAGGACCTCCGGGGCGATGGCGACGCGGAACACGCCCCACTGCTTGCCCTTCACGGACAGGGGCACGACCAGCTCCGAGAGCACGTCGCCGGTGTCGCGGATGAAAGTCTGCAGGCGGTGGCCCGCGCGCGTCTTCAGCGCCAGCTTGGTCCCTTCGTCGTCGAGTATCCGCTTGCTGCGGCTGTGAACGATGTTGTACTTCAGGTCATCGCCCGGCGGCAGCGAAAACTTCTTGTTGTGCGCGGGCAGGTAGCCGTTGAGGTCGCAGGCCATGCAGGCCACCGTGCCGGCTATCTGCTCCAGAGCCTCGTCGTAGATGCTTTGCAGGCCGGCCTCGACTCCCGCATCGTAGGAGGTCTTGAACTTGGGCGGCTGCGTGTTCGGGACCGGCTGGTAATTTTCGTCGAAGACGTTCGCGCCGCGATCCGCGGCCTGCTCCAGGTGCGCCTGAATCTTGTTGCGGTAGAACGCCATTTGATCGAGCACCCGATCGAGAGCGCTGCCGCCGATGACGAAACGCGAGGACATTTCGTGGATGCTCTCGATCACCTCGTGCAGTTCATGCGCGAGCCGATCGGAATCGCGCATTTGTTCCGACACCGATTCGCTGAACTGGTGAATCCCGCTCGCCTGGGCGTGGGCGTGGGCATTGGCTTCGTGAATGCGCTGGATCGAATCGGTGATGGCCAGCAACTGCTCGCTCATCCTCTGGAAGTCCTGCACCATCGCCGAGTACTTGGCCAGCGAATTGGACACCGCCTCGCTGGCGAGCTTGCTGCTGTCGCCGATGGCGCCCGTTTCGGCGATGGTGTCGCCGACCACCGCGATCATCGCCGCGGTGTTGTCGGCGATGACGCCGGTGGCCGTCTTCACCTTCTCCGCCAGCTTGCGCACTTCGTCGGCGACCACGGCGAAGCCGCGCCCGCTCTCGCCGGCGCGAGCCGCCTCGATGGCGGCATTGAGCGCGAGCAGATTGGTCTGGTTGGAAATCTCGTCGATCAGCACGCCGATGTCGCGAATCTGCAAGGACTTGCTGTTGAGGCCTGCGACCATCTCCTGGAAGGAATCGACGCGTTGCGCGATCTCGACGATCCGCTGGCTGGCGGCGAGCAATTCGACCTGGGTCGTCTGGGCCACCGCCAGATTGGCTATGGTCGCCCCGTTGACCGCCTCGGCGTTCTGCAACACCTGTTCTATGGCGGCGCTGGCCGTGCCGCTGGCCTGAAACACCTCGTTCGCCAACTCGCGCTGCTTGCCGGACATCTCGGTCGTCTGGTGAATGCGCAGCTTCAGTTTGGCCGCCGCCACCGCCACGCTCATCCCCGCTTGCCGGACATCCGTGGCCAGCTGCCGGGTGCGGTCGATCAAGGCGTTGCCGTAGCGCGCCAAGGGGCTGGCATCGCCGTCTCCCGCCGGCAAGCGCTGCGCTAGGTCGGGCCGTTCGCCGACAAATCGGGCAAATGCCTGCTCCAGCGGACGATCATCGGCGGCAGACCGGCGCAGAACGAGCGCGAGGCCGATGGCGAGCAACAAGCCCGCATAGCCGCAAGCGGCGTAGAGCCACAACTTCGCCGTCGCCAGTTGCCCGCCCAAATCGGCGGCAGCCGATCCGAGCGCCGCATTGATCGCGCCGGCGCAGAGCCAGGCCGACACGCCCAGGGGGGCGAGGGCGATCGGAAGCCAGAGCCATTTCTTGAACGCCGAGCTTCCGCCGGGAAGCGAGGTAGCTGTCTTGGTCGGTGCTGCTGGCTTCATCCCATCCTCCCCGGCGATTTCTTTATCTGCCGCCTCAGCGGCGAATGTACCCCATTTTCCCGCTGCCGAAAAAAACCCGGACCCCGGGCTGCAGAATAGCTCGTGCTAAACTCGCGCGCCATCCGATCGAACATCGCCATCCCATGGATCCCACGACCTTGCTGCACGCCCTGATCCTCGGCATCGTCGAGGGACTGACGGAATTCCTTCCGGTCTCCAGCACCGGCCACCTGATCCTGGCCGGCGATCTGCTCCATTTTAACGACGAAAAAGGCAAGGTGTTCGAGATCGTGATCCAGTTCGGCGCCATCCTCGCCGTCGTCTGGGAATACCGCGCCAAGATCGCCAAGGTGGCGATGGGCCTGGCCGGCGACCGCGAAGCGCAGCGCTTCGCGCTCAATCTCGCCATCGCCTTCACCCCGGCGGCGGTGCTCGGATTGCTGTTCCACAAGGTGATCACGGCGCAATTGTTCCGGCCGCTGCCGGTGGCGCTGGCCTTCATCATCGGCGGCCTGGCCATCCTCTGGGCCGAGAAGCGCGAGCACCGGGTCCGCATCGTCACGGTCGAAGAGCTCGGCTTCATCGATGCCCTGAAGCTCGGCCTGGCGCAGTCCCTGGCGCTGATCCCCGGCACCTCGCGCTCGGGCGCCACGATCATCGGCGGCCTGCTGTTCGGCCTGTCGCGCCGCGCCGCCACCGAGTTCTCCTTCTTCCTGGCCATCCCGACCATGACCGCGGCCACCTTCTACCAGCTCTACAGCGAGCGGACGCTGTTGTCGGCGAGCGACATCGGCATGTTCTCGACCGGCTTCATCGCCGCCTTCGTCTCGGCCTTCCTGTGCGTGCGCTGGCTGTTGCGCTACATCAGCAGCCACGACTTCAGCTCCTTCGCCTGGTACCGCATCGCCTTCGGCTTGGTGGTGATCCTCACCTGGCGGCTCGGCCTGGTCGACTGGTCCAGCCCTTGATCCTCTACCTGCACGGTTTCCGCTCGGCGCCGGCCTCGCACAAGGCGCAGCAGCTGCGCGCCTTCATGGCGGCGCGCGGCATCGAGGACTCGTTTGCCTGTCCGCAGTTGCCGGCCTCGCCGCGGGCGGCGATCGCGCTCGCGGAACGGATCATCGCCGCCCAAGCCACCCCGGCCGTCCCGGTCACGCTGGTCGGCAGTTCGCTCGGCGGCTACTACGCGACGCATCTCGCCGAGCGGCACGGACTGAAGGCGGTGCTGACCAACCCCGCCGTCGTCGCCCATCTCTCCCTGGCCGATCACGTCGGGCGGCAGACCAATCTGTCGACCGGCGAGGGCTTCGAGTTCACCCTCGCGCACATCGCAGAGCTCGAAGCGCTGGAAATCCCCCGTCCGGAAAGGCCCGATCGCTATTGGCTGATGGTCGAGACCGGCGACGAACTGCTCGATTACCGGGAGGCGGTCAAGAAGTACGCGGGCGCCCGCCAGACGGTGCTGGCGGGCGGCGATCACAGCTTCACGCGCTGGCGGGACTACCTCGATGACGTCCTCGACTTCGCCGGACTTTGATCCGCGCCGTTTCAAGCGCATCGAGCGCGACGGCTACAACCTGATCGCCGGGCGCTATCTGGCAGGCGCCGCGCCGCGCGCCGCCCTCACCGAGGCCCTGCTCGACGCCGCGAATCTCTCCGCCGGCCAGACGCTGCTCGATCTAGCCAGCGGCCCGGGGATCCTGGCCCAGGCGGCGCTCGCGCGCCTCGGCCCGGCGGGCACGGTGGTCGCCTGCGACCTGGCCGAGGACATCCTGGCGGCCGGCCGCCGCGCCTGCCCGGGTATCCTGTGCGCCGCGGCAGACGCCGAGGCGCTGCCGTTTCCGGCGGGCGCCTTCGACCGCGTGCTGTGCGGCCTGGGCCTGATGTTCTTCCCCGACGAGCATCTGGCGCTGGCCGAGATGCGCCGCGTCCTGCGCCCCCGGGGACGGCTGGCGCTGTCGGTCTGGGGCGAGGCCGCGCAGGCGCCGCTCGTCGAGTGCGCGCTCGCCTGCATGCGCCGCCTGCTGCCGGCGCCCAAGGTGCCGCGACCCTCGCCCCTGCGCCTGGCTCCGCTGCTGCCGGCGCTGCTCGCCCGCGCGGGCTACGCAGACATCGAGACCACGACCTGCGAGCTGGTCTTCGCCTATACGAGCGCCGCCGACTACTGGCAGGCCTTCCTCGACCTCGCCGGCGGCGCCGCCGGCAGCCTCTCCCGTCTGCCCGCCGAGATCCAGGCGCGCTTCCCGGTCGAGGTGGCGCAGGAACTGGAGGCCTTCCGCGCGGGCGACGGCTACCGCCTGGCCAGCCGGGTGCTGGTCGCCAGCGCGGCCGGGTAAAGGGGCGCGGGCGGGGCTGCGGTATAATCCGCGCCCCTCATCCGATCTTCCTCCATGAACGTCCTTTTCGAAGAGGACGGCGCCTTCCGGGCAGGCACCGTGCTCGCCGACAACAACACCTCGCTCCAGGTGGAACTGGCCTCCGGCAAGCGCGCCAAGGTCAAGGCGGCGAACGTACTGCTGCGCTTTACCGAGCCCCCGGCCGCCGAACTGATGACGCGCGCCGAGGCCGAGGCCGAGGGCATGGATACCGATTTCCTCTGGGAGGCCTGCCCCGAGGCCGAATTCGCTTTCGCCGACTTCGCCCGCGACTATTACGGCCGCAGCCCGAGCCCGGTCGAGGCCGCCGCGGCCCTGCTGCGCCTGCACGCGGCGCCGATCTATTTCCACCGCAAGGGCCGCGGCCGCTTCCGCAAGGCGCCCGTGGAGATCCTCCAGGCGGCACTGGCCGGCCTGGAGAAGAAGCGGCAGCAGACGCTGGCGATCGAACGCATGGTCGAAGCGCTGAAGGAAGGGCGGCTGCCGGCGGAGTTCCCGCCGCTGCTCGGCCAACTGCTCTACAAGCCCGACCGCAACCGGATCGAGACCCGCGCGCTGGAGGCCGCCTGCGCCGAGACCGGCCTGTCGGCGCCGCGCCTCCTGGAGCGGTGCGGCGCCCTGGCCGACAGCCACGACTACCACCTCGGCCGCTTCCTGTACGAGTACTTCCCGCAGGGCACCGACTTTTGCGCGACGCCGGCGCCGGCCGAGCCCGCCGATCTGCCGCGGGCCGAGGTCGCCGCCTTCAGCATCGACGACGCCCACACCACCGAGATCGACGACGCCTTCTCGGTGACCCGCCGCGATCAGGGCTGGCTGATCGGCATCCACATCGCGGCGCCCGGCCTGTCGCTGCGGCCCGACGACGCGCTGGGCGCGATCGCCCGCAACCGGCTGTCCACCGTCTATATGCCGGGGAAGAAGATCACCATGCTGCCCGACGAGGTGGTGCAGCGCTTCACGCTGGGCGCCGGCCGCGACTGCCCGGCCGTCTCGCTCTATCTCGATCTGGCCCCCGACTTCTCGATCCGCGGCCACGAGACACGGATCGAACGCGTGCCGGTGGTCGCCAACCTGCGCCACCACGACATCGAGCCGCTGTTCAACGAGGAGACCCTGGCGACGGGGCTGCCCGAATTCCCCTACAGCGCGGAGCTGAAGCTCCTCTGGGAGCTGTCGACGGTGCTCGAGGCCGGGCGCGGCAAGGCCTCCACCCAGCAGAACTTCAGCGACTTCAATTTCGAGGTCGACTGGAACGAGGAGACCGCCGCGGGACCCGGACGCGTCGCGATCAGCGAGCGGCGCCGCGGCTCGCCGCTGGACAAGCTGGTGGCCGAGCTGATGATCGTCGCCAACGCCACCTGGGGCCGCGCGCTGGCCGACGCCGGCATCAGCGCCCTGTACCGGGCGCAGAGCGCCGGCAAGGTGCGCATGACCACGGTCGCGGCGCCGCACGAGGGCCTCGGCGTCGATTGCTACGCCTGGTCCAGTTCGCCGCTGCGCCGCTACGTGGACCTGGTCAACCAGTGGCAGCTGATCGCCTGGCTCACCGGCGCGACGCCGCCCTTCGCCGCCCATTCGGCGGAGCTGATGGCGGCGCTGCGCGACTTCGAGCTGACCTACGCCGCCTACGCCGAGTTCCAGCGCGCCATGGAGCGCTATTGGTGCCTGCGCTGGCTGCTCCAGGAGGGCGTCGGGCAGATGGATGCGAGCGTGCTCAGGGAAAACCTGGTGCGCGTAGACGGCCTGCCGCTGGTGCTGCGCGTGCCCTCCCTGCCGCCGCAGGAGCGGGGCGTGCGGGTGCGGCTGGAGTTCGAGAAGATCGATCTGCTCGAGGCCGAGACCCGGGCGCGCCTGGTCGAGGTCCTGGCGCCAGCGGCCGAAGTGGCGGCGAATGAACCCTCTGTTAGCGCTTTAGAAGAAGACACCCCGGCGGGGTAAAATCTCCGCTCATGCAGAAACCGTCAGTTCTCGCTTGGCCCGGCCCGCTCGCCCGCATGGAGCCCTCGCAGCGCCACCTGGTCCTGGCGCTCGCCGCCTCCGTCCTGCTGCACGCGCTGCTGCTGATGCTGCACTTCGGTCTGCCCGGCGCGCACTGGCCGACCAGGGAACGCGCGCTCGACGTCGTCCTGGTCAATAGCAAGAGCGCCGCACCGCCGTCGCTCGCCCAGGCGCTGGCCCAGGCCAATCTCGACGGCGGCGGCAACAGCGACGAGGACCGCCGCGCCAGCACGCCGCTGCCGGCGTCCTTGGCGGCCCGCGAGGGCAACGCCGTGGTCGAGGCCAGGCGCCGCGTCGCCCGGCTGGAGTCCAGACAGCAGCAGCTGCTGACCGAGGCCAGGAGCACCCGTGCGGTCCGTCCCGAGCCGCGCCGCGGCGCACCGCAGCCGGCGCCCCAGCCCGCCGCCGGCATCGATCTGGCCAGCAACGCGCTGGCCATGATCCGGCTGGAGGCGCAGATCGACAAGCGGCTGGAAGACTACAACAAGCGCCCGCGGGTCAAGAACATCGGCGCCCGCACCCGGGAATACCGCTACGCCCAATACGTCGAGGACTGGCGCCAGAAGGTCGAGCGCGTCGGCAACCTCAACTATCCCGATTCGGCGCGCGGCCGCCTCTACGGCAGCCTGGTGATCACCGTGGTGATCAGGAGCGACGGCACGCTGGAGCGCGTCGAGGTGAATCGCCCCTCCGGGCACAAGCTGCTCGACGATGCTGCCCGGCGCATCGTGCAGCTGGCCGCGCCCTTCGCCCCCTTCCCGCCGGACATCCGGCGCGACACCGACGTGATCGAGATCACCCGGACCTGGACCTTCACCAGCGCCGACAAGCTGCAGGCAGAATGACCGACCGCTACGCCGTCATCGGCAACCCGATCGCCCACAGCCGGTCGCCGCGCATCCACGCGCTGTTCGCGGCGCAGACCGGACAGGACATCGCCTACGGCGCCATCCTCGCACCCCTGGACGGCTTCGCGGCGACCGTCCGCAAGTTCATCGCCGAGGGCGGGCGCGGCGCCAACGTCACCGTGCCCTTCAAGGAGGAGGCGCACCGTCTGGCGGCGGCGCTCTCGCCCCGCGCCCGCGGCGCCGGCGCGGTGAACACCCTGGACTTCTCGGGCCCGGCGATCTTCGGCGACAACACCGACGGCGCCGGCCTGGTGCGCGATCTCACCGCCAACCTCGACTGCCCGATCTCGGCCCGGCGCGTGCTGCTGCTCGGCGCCGGCGGCGCCGCCCGCGGCGCGCTGCTGCCGCTGTTGCAGGAATCGCCGGCGGCCCTGGTGATCGCCAACCGCAGCGCCGACAAGGCCAGGCGCCTGGCCCGGGAATTCTCCGCCGCGGACGCTGCCGCGCCGCTCGAAGGCTGCGGCTTCGCAGACCTGGCCGGAAGGCAATTCGACCTGGTGATCGACGCCACTTCGGCGGGCCTCTCCGACGCGCCGCTGGAGCTGCCCCCGGGACTGTTCGCCCCGGGCGGCTTCGCCTACGAGATGGTCTATGGCCGGCAGACCGCCTTCCAGCGGCAGGCCAAAGAGGGCGGCGCCGTCCGGGTGGCCGACGGCCTGGGCATGCTGGTGGAGCAGGCGGCCGAGTCCTTCCTGCTGTGGCGCGGCGTGCGGCCGCAGACCGGGCCGGTGCTGGCGCAACTGCGCCGGGAGCTGGTCCGGCCATGAGACGGCTGCTCAAGCGGACCTTGCTCGTCCTGCTGCTGCTCGGCCTGCTCTGGCAGGGCTGGTATCTTTGCTGGGTGGTGCTGTGGAAATTCACCAACCCGGACATGACCCACTTCATGGAAATCCGGCTGGCAGAGCTGCGCCAGAAGAATCCCAAGGCCGAGCTGAAACACCGCTGGGTCCCCTACGCCAGGATCTCGACGAACCTGAAGCGCGCGGTGGTCGCCTCCGAGGACGACAGCTTTGTCGACAACGACGGCTTCGACTGGGTCGCCATCCAGAAGGCGCTGGAGAAGGACCAGCGCAAGGGCAAGATAGTGGCGGGCGGCTCGACCATCACCCAGCAGTTGGCCAAGAACCTCTTCCTCTCGCCGGCCAAGACGCCCTGGCGCAAGCTCCAGGAGGCCGCGATCACGCTGATGCTGGAGACGCTGTGGGACAAGCGGCGCATCCTCGAGGTCTATCTGAACGTGGTCGAATGGGGCCAGGGCGTGTTCGGCGCCGAGGCCGCGGCGCGGCGCTACTACGGCGTCCCGGCGGCGCAGCTGTCGGCGGAACAGGCGGCGCGGCTGGCGGTGATGCTGCCGGCGCCGCGCCGCTACGAGAAGAACCCCTACTCGGCCTTCATGAACTTCCATACACAGGTCATCCTCGGCCGGATGAGATATTCGGAAGTGCCTTAACCGGCCCCCGTTGCCAGACCGGACAGCTGGCCATGAACCCGCCGTCACCAACCCCTTTATTGCGAGTTGCCTGTTTCGGCGCCGCCAAAACTGCCAATGGACCGCGGCAAGAAGCCTCGCCATCGCGGCTGCCGCGGCCTTGGGCCTCGCAGTGACGAACCCCCCCAACCCAGGTAGACAAAGATGGCCCAGAAGAAAACGGACTTGGAAAAATCCAAGCTGCTCAAAGCGCAGAACCAGATGCGTCTTGCCGATGCGCTCAAGCGGCGAAGCGGCGATCAGGCCGGCGCCGCGCTGGACAAACGCGAGCGGCGCCGGCTGGACCAGGAGAGAGGCCTGCTGCCCTTCGCCGTCAAGCTGCCGCAGACGCTGATCGTTCGGTTGAACGAGCGCGCCGCCGCACAGCACAAAGCGCTTCAGGAGCTGGTGGCGGAGCTGCTGGAAAAGGGCTTGTCGTCGTCCGAGGGGACCGCGTAGGTAGTCGCCAGCGCCGCCATCAGGGACGACACCGCCGCCGGCGCCAGCGCGTCGATGCCGGCGGCGGTGCGCCGGCCGCCGCCGCCGAAGGGACGGCAGAAAGCGTCGGCGCTGACGGCGCTGGCCGCGGGCACGCGCAGGCTCAGCGCCCAGTCGCCGGCCGTCGTCGGCACCAGCACCGCCTGGACCTGGGCGGCCCGCTGCGCCGCGAGGTGGTTGGCGAAGGCGCCCATCACCCGCCGGCTCCACGGCGCCTGGGGCAGGCGGTACAGCGCCCAGCCGGCGCAAGCGGCCTCCGGGACGAGCGCCAGGGCCATCTCCATGTCCGCCGTCCGCGCCGCCGTCAGGCGCGCCGCGTGGGGCTCGGCCGCGATGAAGCGCAGCGGATCGCGGTAGGCGGAGAGCGCGCGATAGAGCCGCTCGGGCGGGTAGATCAGGTCGGCCGGGGTCTCGCCGTAGGCGTTGTAGTTCAGGCCCTCGCCCAGCTCGCGCAGCAGCAGCCGCTCCTGGACCGCCAGGCCGAACGCGTCGGCGAGCCGCCCGGCCAGCCCGGGCAGGCCGTCGCCGTAGGCGCCGACCACCGCCCAGGGGCGCTGCCTGCCGCCCAGATGGGCATCGACCAGGGCGCAGGTGCACAGCTCTGGCGACAGATCGATGTGCGCCTCGAACAGCGGGTGATCGGGAATCTCCCCGGCGTAGTGGTGATCGAAGTAAGTCACCCGCACGCCCCCGTCGAGCAAGCGCCGCAGCGCCTCGCGGTTCTTGGCCAGCGCGATGTCCAGCGCGGTGACGCGGTCTCCCGGGCGGGCGCCGGCTACCCGCCGCAGCAGGGCGTTGTCGCGCTTGACGCCGGTGATCAGTTCGGCCTCGCACGGATCCTCCAGGCGCAACTGCTGCAGCGCGCAGATGCCGTCGGCGTCGCCGTTGAAGACGTCGAAGCGCTTCATGCCTGCGCCCGGCTCGACATCCCGGCCAGCGCCGCCAGGACGCGCCCGACGCTGGCCGCCGTCGGCTCGCGGCCGGTGTCCGCGCGCAGCGCCGGCTCGTCCTCGGCCAGCGGTTCGATATTGCCGAGCTGGCGCGCCAGCACCGCCAGGTCCGCTTCCGAGGCGTCTTGCCCCGCCAATGAACGCCGCGCCACCCGCTCGCGCAGCAGCGCGGGGTCGGCGCCGCAGGCGACGATCAGCCAGGGCAGATGCGCCTCGGCGGCGAGCGCGCGGAACAGCTCGCGCTGCCAGCGGCGCAGGCAGGCGGCATCGACCACCACCGGCCAGCCGGCGGCGAGCACCCGGCGCGCCAGCCGATCGAGCTCGGCGTAGGTCGCGCGCGTCGCCTCCTCCCGGTACAGGCCGCGGTCCAGGCCGGAACCGCTCTTCATGTCGGGCGCGAACCCCTCCAGACGCTTCCTCTCGACGTCGGAGCGCAGCCGCACCATGCCGCCCGCCTCCAGCAGCGCCTGGGAGACCACCGTCTTGCCCGATCCCGACGGCCCGTGCATCAGCACCAGCGCCGGGGATCGCCGCCGGGTCAGGCGCTGCGCCAGCGCGATGTGGGCGTCGAGGTCGGCTTGCGCGGCGCGGCGAACGTCCTCGCCGGCGCCCGCCTGGCAGGCGCGGATGGCGGCGATCTTGGCTCGCACCATGGCGCGATAGACCAGGTAAGCGTCGAACACTTCGAGGCCGGCATAGTCGCCGGTCGCCTCCAGGTAGGCGTTCAGGAAGCGGTGGGCGAGTTCGTCGCGGCCGCGCAGCTGCAGATCCATGACCAGGAAGGCGACCTCGCTAGCCACGTCCACCCAGCGCAACCCGGCATTGAACTCGATGCCGTCGAAGGGTACGGCGAGCCCATCGACCCAGGCGACGTTGCCCAGATGCAGGTCGCCGTGGCACTCGCGCACGAAGTCGCCGGCGCGGCGCGCCTGGTAAGCCGGGACCAGCTCCGCGTGCCGACGCCGGCTCCAGGCCTCGATCGCATCCAGCGCGGCGAGCCGGCCGGGGTCCTGCCGCGGCCCCAGCCGGGCCCGGATCTGCCCGAAGTTCTCCAGCATCGGCGCCGCTATCGCGTCGGCGCTGCCGTAAGCATCCTGAACGCCGCAAGCGGGGATGCGCAGGTGGAAGTCGGCGATGACCCCGGCCAGGGCGTCGATGTGCCCGCGGCCGAGTTCGCCCGATGCCGCCAGCCGGTCATAGAGCGCCGACTGCGGGAAGCGGCGCATTTTCACCGCGTATTCGATCGCCCCCGCCGCTTCGGCCGCGCCAAAGACCGGCGCGGCTTCCGGGCCGAAAATGGCCACGACGTCGAGATAGAGCTGCGGCGCCAGCCGCCGGTTCAGGCGCAGTTCTTCTTCGCAGTAGAAGCGCCGCGCGCCCAGCGTCGTGAAGTCGAGGAAGCCGAGATTCACCGGCTTCTTGATCTTGTAGGCGTAATCGCCCGCCAGCAGCACGTGGGAGATGTGGGTCTCGATCTGCTCGACCGCTGCCGCCGGATGCGGGTAGCGCGAAGGATCGCCGAGCGCTGCGATCAGGGCCGCCTGCCCGTGCGCCGACCTCGGCTCGGCCATCGCCGCGCTCAGTCCTCGCCGCGCCTCTTGCGCCGCTTGATGCCGCTGGAGGCGTACTCCTGGCGCAGCAGGGACATCTGCGCGAGCTCGGTGGCCACCAGGTAGTTGATGCTGCCCTCGGGCACGACGCCCTTCTCGTCCGGCTCCCCGGCGGCAAGGCCGGTCAGGAGCGAAATCGCCTGGTCCACGTCGCGCACCGCATAGACGTGGAACTGGCCCTGCTCGGCGGCTTCCACCACGTCGCGGCGGAGCATCAGGTGCTTGACGTTGGCCTCGGGAATCACCACCCCCTGCAAGCCGGTGAGGCCGCGCAGCCGGCAGACGTCGAAGAAGCCCTCGATCTTCTCGTTCACCGCGCCGATCGCCTGCACCACGCCGTACTGGTTGACCGAGCCGGTCACCGCCAAGGACTGCTTGATCGGCGTGCCCGCCAGCGCCGAGAGCAGGGCGCAGAGCTCGGCCAGCGAGGCGGAGTCGCCCTCGACCGGACCGTAGGACTGCTCGAACACGATGCTCGCGGCGAGCGACAGCGGCAGCGCGCGCGCGTAGCGGGCGGCGAGGAAGGAGGCGAGGATCATCACCCCCTTGGAGTGGATCGCGCCGCCCAGTTCCGACTCGCGTTCGATGTCGATGATGTCGCCCTCGCCCAGCCGCGCCGTGGCCGAGATGCGCACCGGATGGGCGAAGGCCAGTTGCGACAGCTCGAACACCGCCAGGCCGTTGACCTGGCCGACGTGGCTGCCGCCGGTGTCGATCAGCAGCGTTCCGCGCAGCACCTCGTCGCGGATCTGGTTGGGCAGCCGGTCGGCGCGGCGGATCTCGTCCATGATCGCCCGCTCGACGTCGTCCGCGCTCACGAGTTGGCGGCCGGCAGCGGCCGCCAGATGGTCGGCGGCGCGCATCAGATTACTGATGCGCCGGGTGCGCAGGGTGATCCGCTCCGCGTCGCCGGCGATGCGCGCACCCTGCTCGATCAGACGCCCCACCGCGGCGCGATCGAAGGGCTTCAAGCGGTTGCCGCGCGCCAGCGTGGCGATCAGCCGGGCGTAGTGCTGGGTGCTGTCGTCGGTGCGGAGGAGCTCGTCGGAGAAATCGGCGGCGACCTTGAACAGCTCCTCGAAGTCGGGGTCGAGTTCCGCCAGCAGGTAGTAGTGATGGCGCTCGCCGAACAGCACCACCTTCAGGTCGAGCGGGATCGGCTCGGGCTCCAGGGCCAGGGTATTCACCCAGCCGACCACCTGGCCGAGCGATTCGATGCGGATCTGGCCTGCGCGCAGCGCGCGCTTCAGGCCCTCCCAGGCGTAGGGCTGGGAGAGCACCTTGAGCACGTCGAGCATCAGGTAGCCGCCGTTGGCTCGATGCAGCGCACCCGCCCGGATCAGGGTGAAGTTGGTGACCAGCGTCCCCATGTGGGCGATGTTGTCCACGCGCCCGACCAGGTTCGGATAGCTCGGGTTGTCCTCGCCGATCACCGGCGCCCGGTCGGTGGCACCGTGATCGACCAGCAGATTCACCTGGTAGCGTTGCAGCGACAGGGTCCCGGTCATGAACACGGCTTCCGTGTCGCCATCCGTCTTCTGCGATTCGCGCAGCTCCTCGCCGGTCTCGACCACGTCGGCGAGCACCTCGTCGAGGAAGGCCAGGACGTTGGGCAGGTCGGCGTAGCGCTCCTTCAATTCCTCGATCAGATGCCCGACGGCGAGGCTCATCGCGTCGCGGCTGACCTGCTTGATCCGCCCCTGCATCTCGCGCCGCAGGCGCGGGAGCTGGTGCAGCAGCTTCTCAAGTTTCTCGCCCAGGGTCTCGATCAACGCTGCGATGCGCTTCCTCTCGTCTTCGGGGAGTTGCTCGAACTCGGCCGGGGCCATCGTTTCCTCGCCCTTCACCGGCGCGAACGCGAAGCCGTGCGGGGTGCGCAGCAGCGCCACGCCCTGGGGCATCGCCTCCTGGCCCAGGGCCTGCAGGCTGCCCTCCTCGCGCTCCTTGAACTCCTGCTGGATCGCCTCGATGCGCGCCCGGTACTCGTCGCTCTCGAAGGCCGAGGAGATGACCCGCGCCAGCTCGCCGACGAACTTCTGCATGTCGCGGCGCAGCGCCAAGCCGCGGCCGGCGGGCAGCTTCAGCAGCCGCGGCCTGTTGGCCTCGGCGAAGTTGTTGATGTAGCACCAGTCGAAGGGCTGCGGCGCGGCGGCGGCGCGCTCCTCGAGCAGGCGCCGCACCGAGGCGCGGCGGCCGCTGCCCGGTTCGCCCAGGACGAACAGGTTGTAGCCGGAATGATTCATCCCGATGGCGAAGCGCACCGCCTCGAAGGCGCGCTCCTGGCCGAGTCCGTTGCTGGGCTCGGTCAGATCGTCGGTGCTCTCGAAGGCGAACGTCTCCGGCTGGCAGCGCCGGCACAGATCTTGGACCGCGAGGGGCTTCACTTCGGGCATTGCGCTCTCCCCGATGATGCTGACGCGGAGGACCCGCGCCATGACGTGATTCTACCCTTGCTACCCCTGCGTCATGTCAGCCTGCCGCGAAGACCGCCGCCGCCGCCGCCACCGTGGCGTCGATGTCGGCCTCGCTGTGCGCCGCGGAGACGAAGCCGGCCTCGAACGCCGCCGGCGCGAAATAGTGTCCGGCCGCGAGCATCGCGTGGAAGAAGCGGCCGAAGGCCTCCCTGTCGCACTGCATCGCCTCGGCGTAGCTCTCGGGCGGATCGGCGCGGAAATAGAGGCCGAACATGCCGCCCACCGCCTGCGCCGAGAAGGCGACGCCGGCATTCGCAGCGGCGGCGGCCATGCCGTCCACCAGGCGCTTGGTCTTGGCGGTCAGCGCCGGATAGAAGCCCGGGGCCTGGATCAGCTTCAGCGTCGCCAGTCCCGCCGCCACCGAGAGCGGATTGCCCGAGAGCGTGCCGGCCTGATAGACCGGCCCCAGCGGCGCGATCCTCGCCATGATCTCGGCCCGTCCGCCGAAGGCGCCCAGCGGCATGCCGCCGCCGATCACCTTGCCGAAGGTCGACAGGTCGGGGGTGATGCCGTAGAGGCCTTGGGCGCTCGCCGGACCGACGCGGAAGCCGGTCATCACCTCGTCGAAGATCAGCAGCGCGCCGTGTCTGCTGCATAGCGCGCGCAGCGCCTGGAGGAATTCCGGCCGGGGCGCGATCAGGTTCATGTTGCCCGCGACCGGCTCGACGATCACCGTGGCGATCTTGTCGCCGTGCCGGGCGAAGGCGTCCTCCAGTTGGGCGACGCTGTTGTAGTCGAGCACCAGCGTGTGTTTGGCGAGATCCGCGGGAACGCCGCCGGAGGAGGGATTGCCGAAGGTCAGCGCGCCCGAGCCGGCCTTGACCAGCAGGCTGTCGGCGTGACCGTGGTAGCAGCCCTCGAACTTGACGATGGCGTCGCGGCCGGTGTGGCCCCGGGCCAGGCGGATCGCGCTCATCGTCGCCTCGGTGCCGGAGGAGACCAGGCGCACCTGGTCCATGCTCGGCACCAGTTTGACCAGCAGTTCCGCCAGTTCGACCTCGCCCTCGGTCGGCGCGCCGAATGACAGGCCGCGGGCGGCGGCCGATTGCACCGCGGCGACCACCTCGGGATGGGCGTGGCCCAAGATCAGCGGCCCCCAGGAGCCGACGTAGTCGGTGTAGCGCGCGCCGTCGGCGTCCCAGATATGGGCGCCGGCGCCGGCGGCGATGAAGGGCGGCACGCCGCCGACCGAACCGAAGGCGCGCACCGGCGAATTGACGCCGCCGGGGATGACCCTGCGGGCGCGGGCAAAAAGTTCTTCGTTGCGATGGCTCATGAGGACCTCGGGATCATGCGAATAGCTTCTGGTAGTTCCTCGCCCGCGCGCTGACGGCGGCGGCATCGCCGGCGTCGAACAGGTCGGCGACCACCGCCAGCAGATCGGCGCCGGCGGCGATCGTCCTTGCGGCGTTGTCCAGCGTGATGCCGCCGATGGCGGCGACGGGCAGGCCGAAGCGCCGCTTCGCCTCGCCCAGCAGTTCGAGCGGAATCACCGGCGCCTGCGGCTTGGTGCGCGAGGCGAAGACGCTGCCGAAGGCCAGGTAGTCGGCGCCTGCGGCGGCCGCCGCCTCTGCCGCGGCGAGATCGCCGTAGCAGGAGACGCCGAGGATGCGGCCGGGCCCGAGCGCGCGCCGCGCCGCGACCGGATCGCCGTCGTCGCGCCCGAGATGCACGCCGTCGGCGCCGAGCTCGATGGCCAGCGCCAGATCGTCGTTGATGACGAGGCGCGCGCCGCGCGCGCGGCAGAGCTCGAGCAGCGCCGCCGCCTGGCTGCGCCTGAGCTCGGCCGAGGCCTCCTTGCTGCGGTATTGCACCAGGCGCACGCCGCCCGCCAAGGCGGCGTCCGCGAGCGCCGACAGGTGCTCGAACGGCAGCCGCTCGGGCGTGACCGCGTAGAGACCCCGGAGCGAGGTCATCGTCACGTCCCGCCCTCGGGCGGCCCGTCCTCCCTGGCCCAGAAAAAGCGGTCGGGAAGGTACTGGCCCATGCCGGGCCGAAAACCCGCGGCGAGCGACTGCCAGGTGTATTCCTGGGCGTCCTTGACCGCCTCGACCATATCCAGCCCGTGGGCGAGATTGGCGGCGATCGCCGAGGCCAGGGTGCAGCCCGAGCCGTGGTAGCTCGCCGGCAGGCGCTGCCACTTGTCGCTCCTGACCACGCCGCGCTCGCCGTAGAGGGTATTGACCACCTGCTCGCTGTGCTCGTGCGTGCCGGTGATCAGCACGTACTCGCTGCCGGCGCTGATCAGCCGCCGCGCGCACTCGTCGAGGCTGGGCTGCCCGCCCTCGCTGTCCTCGTCGAAGCTCAGGCGGCGCGCCTCCAGGCTGTTGGGCGTGAGGATGGTGGTCTGCGGCAGCAGGAGTTCCAGCATCGCGTCGATCATGTCCTCGTCGGCGAACTGGTCGCCGCGGCCGGAGGCGAGCACCGGGTCGAACACCAGCGGGATGTCGGGATAGTCGGAAATGATCTCGGCGATCGTCGCGATCGCCTCGACGCTGGCCAGCATGCCGAGCTTGAACGCCGCCACCGGCACGTCCTCCAGCAGGGCGCGGGCCTGGTCGGCGATCCAGTCGGCATCGAGCGGCAGGATGGCCTCGACCCCGGCGGTGTCCTGGACGGTGATCGCGGTCAGCACCGTGAGCGGATGGCAGCCCATGCTCGACAAGGTCATGATGTCGGCCTGGATGCCGGCGCCGCCGGTCGGATCGGAGGCGGCGAAGGCCATCACGAGGGGCGCGAGCTGCTCGGCTGGGGCGGATGGCATGGCGGCTGGGTTGGGTTGTTGCTGTCGTCCGGGTCGTCGCGAAAGCGAAGCGGAAACCCGGTCACGCATACGATAATATGCCGGGCATTCTAACCGAATTCCGCTGCACCCCATGACCGCGCCCGAATACCGGACCTACATGTGCCTGATCTGCGGCTTCGTCTACGATGAGGCCGCCGGCCTGCCAGACGAGGGCATCGCCCCCGGCACGCGCTGGGAGGACGTGCCGCCGAACTGGACCTGCCCCGAGTGCGGCGCGCGCAAGGATGACTTCGAGCTCATCACCATCTGATCGGCGGCCACAAGGCGCGAGTCATGCGATCGGAATGAGCACGGCTACCCCGCCAGGGCTGAGAGCGGCCCGCCATGAATTCCAGCGCGGCCTGCTGAAATGGCTGAGGCGCGATCCGGCCGGCGCGATCCAGATGCGGCGCGCGGTGGCCGTGGTCGCTGACCAGCGGGCAGACGAGGGCACGCTGTGGCCGCTCGCTCTCGCGTGGCTGGAGACGCTGGCGGCGGGCGGCGTCACAAGCGACGACGGCAGCTTCCGCCTGTGCGCGCGCATCGACGCGCAGTTGCGCGCGCTGCTGCAAGCTTCCGACGCAGGGGCTGAGGAACTAAGGCGCGACCTGCTCCGGCGTCTCGGCGAACGGCCGCCGACCGGCGCCACGATCCTCTCCGCGACGCTCTACGACCTGTACCTGAGCGAGGCGCGCGGCCACCTCGCCGCCCTGGAGCGCGAACCGACGCCCGATCGGACGCCGCCGATGATCGCCGCCGCGCGCGCCCTAGGCGAGATCTCGGCGACCGTCGGCATGGCGCCGATCGAGCGCCTGGCACGGGCGCTGGCACGGGCGCTGACGCGCCTGTCCGGCGCGGCGCCCGACGAAGCGACGCGGGCCTTGCTCGAGACTGCGGTCGAGCGGCTGCGCACGATGACCGCTGCGGCGGCGGCAGGGCGGCAGGTCGAAGACCCGACGCCGCTCGCCGCCGAGCTCGACCGGCTGGGCACCTGAACGCGGTGCCAGCGCCCGAGCGCCGGCGCCGGCTTGACGCAGGTCAAGGCCGGGCGAGGGGCGACGAATATAATCGTTCCCTTTTCCCGCGATTCGTCAGATGGCTCCAGGCTCGCACCCCGCCTCATTCGAACTGGTCTGCCCGGCCGGCAGCCTGCCGGCGCTCAAGGCGGCCGTCGATCACGGCGCCGACTGCGTCTATCTCGGCTTCCGCGACGACACCAACGCGCGCAACTTCAACGGTCTGAACTTCGACGACGCCGCCTTGGCCAACGGCATCCGCTATGCCCGCGACCGCGGTCGCAAGGTGCTGCTGGCGCTCAACACCTATCCCCAGGCCGACAACTGGCCGCGCTGGACCGCGGCAATAGACCGCGCTGCGGGCGCCGGCGTCGACGCGGTGATCCTCGCCGATCCCGGCCTGATGGCTTACGCCCGCCGCGTCCATCCGGAATTGCGCCTGCACCTGTCGGTCCAGGGCTCGGCCACCAGCTACGAGGCGATCAACTTCTACCGCGAGCGCTTCGGCATCCGCCGCGCCGTGCTGCCGCGCGTGCTGTCGCTGGCCCAGGTGGAACAAGTGATCGCGCACACCGAGGCGGAAATCGAGCTGTTCGGTTTCGGCGGCCTGTGCGTCATGGTCGAGGGCCGCTGCTCGCTCTCCGCCTACGCCACCGGCACTTCGCCCAACTGCAACGGCGCCTGCTCGCCGGCCAAGAGCGTGCGCTGGGAGAAGACCCCGGAGGGCATGGAGACGCGCCTGAACGGCATCCTGATCGACCGCTACGCCGACGACGAACGGGCCGGCTATCCGACGCTGTGCAAGGGCCGCTTCGAGGTGTCGGACGAAACCTATTACGCGATCGAGGAGCCGACCAGCCTCAACACCCTGGAGTTCCTGCCGCAGATGATGGCGATGGGCGTGGCCGCGATCAAGATCGAGGGCCGCCAGAGGAGTCCGGCCTACGTCGCCCAGGTGACCCAGGTATGGCGCGAGGCGATCGACGCCTGCCGCCGGGATCCCGCGCACTTCGCGCCGCAGCCGGGCTGGATGGCGCAACTGAACAAGGTCTCCGAAGGCCAGTCGCACACCCTCGGCGCCTATTATCGGCCCTGGAAATGAACGGCTATCCCCCCAGCCCCCTTTCCGGGAAGGGGGGTGACTACGGCTCCCCTTCGCTTCGCGAAGGGTCGCAGATCATTGACTGCCCCCGCCTTGGCGCGGCGCCCCGAAGGAAGTCCCCTCGGGGGACCCGACGGCGGGGGCGGCTCTCCGGACGATTCCTGTCGGAACGATCCCGCGCATTTTTCCCCTTCCTGCCATGAAACTATCTTTGGGTCCGCTGCTCTACTACTGGCCGCGCCAGCGGGTGTATGACTTCTACGACGAGATGGCCAAGCTGCCGGTGGATATCGTCTATCTGGGCGAGACGGTGTGTTCGCGCCGCCACGAATTGCGTCTGGAAGACTGGCTCGAAATCGCCGCTGCGCTCGCCGATGCCGGCAAGGAAGCGGTGCTGTCGTCGCAGACGCTGATCGAGTCCGAGTCCGACCTGAAGACGCTGCGCCGCCAGATCGGCAACGGGCGCTTCCGGGTCGAAGCCAACGACATGGGCGCCGTGCGCCTGCTCGACGAAAAACGCCTGCCCTTCGTCGCCGGTCCGACGCTGAACGTGTTCAACGGCGAGACCTTGCGCTTCCTGGCCGGACAGGGGGCGACGCGCTGGGTGATGCCGCCCGAGACCGGCGGCGCGATGCTCGCGCGCCTGCAGCAGGAACGGCCGCAGGCGATGGAGACCGAGATCTTCGCCCTCGGCCGTCTGCCGCTCGCCTATTCGGCGCGCTGCTTCACCGCGCGCCGCTTCAACCTGCAGAAGGACGCCTGCGAGTTCCGCTGCCTAGCCTTCCCCGAAGGCCTGCCGCTGGCCACCCGCGAGGGCGAGGCCTTCCTCAACCTGAACGGCACCCAGACGCAGTCTGCGCGGGTCTATAATCTGCTGCAGGAAATACCCGGGATCGCAGCCGCCGGCGTCGATGTGGTGCGGCTGAGCCCGCAGGCGGAACACACGCCCGCATTGGTCGGCTTGTTCCGCGATTGCATCGATGGCGCTGTTCCGGCTTCGGAGGCTTGGCAGGCGGCCAGGGCCCACCTGCCGGGTGAACCCTGCAACGGCTTCTGGCACGGCCTGCCGGGCTTGGAACAAGCGATGTCGCCGATGGAGAAGACGCGATGAAACTGCCTGGCAAGCTGCCGGACTTCACCCTACCTGCGATCATGGCTCGCATCGGCAGCCGCCTGCCGCAGCTGCCGCCGGCTCTGGCGCTGACCCTGGCGCTGAATCTCGCCCTCGGCCGCTGGCTGCCGCGCGAGCCGCTGGCGCCGCTCACGGGCAAGCGCTTCGCCATCCGCGTCAGCGATGCCGGCTTGTGTTTGCGCTTCGCCCTCAACGAACGCGGCTTCCATCCCAGTTTCGATACCAGCCCGGCGGATCTCACGATCAGCGCCAGGACGCGCGACTTCCTGGCGCTCCTGACCCGCGAGGAGGACGCCGACTCGCTGTTCTTCAGCCGCCGCCTGCTGATGGAGGGCGACACCGAACTCGGCCTGCTGGTCAAGAACACCCTCGATGCCGTCGAATGGCCGCATCTCGAATGGCGCCGGATGTTTCCCGGCAGGCAAGCGCAGCCGCAGCGACCGTAGCTCGCTTGCAGCGCGCGCCGCGCCCCACTCTGCCGCTTTACCTCGCAGCGGCTTACACGCTGCTGGTGATCTATGGCAGCCTGCATCCCTTCTCCGGTTGGCGCGACACCGGGGCGCCGCTCACCGCCTTCCTGTTCGCCGCCTGGCCGCGCTACTGGACCGGATTCGACCTGATCACCAACGCCCTCGCCTACCTGCCGCTCGGCTTCCTCTGGGTGCCGGCGCTGCAGCACGGACGCGGCCGGCTGCTGGCTGCCGTCCTGGCGACGGTGCTGTGCATCGTCCTCAGCCTGAGTATGGAGACGCTGCAGAACTTCCTGCCCAGCCGCGTCGCCTCCAACCTCGATCTCGCCACCAACAGCCTGGGTGGCCTCCTCGGCGCGCTGGCCGGCGCGCGCTGGGGGGCGGCGCTGCTCGATGGGGGCAGGCTGCACGCGCTGCGCACCCGCCTGGTCGGCGATGGCGCGATGGCCGACGCCGGGCTGGTACTGCTCGGGCTGTGGCTGCTCACCCAGCTCAACCCGGAGATCCTGCTGTTCGGCAACGGCGATCTGCGCAGCCTGCTCGACTTCCTGGGCGTGCCCGGACCGCTGCCCTACACGGCGCGCGAGTTCTCCTGGGTGGAGGCCGGCGTGGTCGCGGCCAACACCCTGGCGACCGGCCTCCTGGCCGGCTGCCTGCTGAAGGTCGGCAGGCGCCAGCTGTCGGTGCTGCTGCTGCTGCTGGCGTTGGCCATGAAGAGCTTTTCGCTGATGCTGCTGATGGACTCGGCCTCCGGCTGGTCCTGGGTGACGCCCGGCAGCGTCGCCGGCCTGGGCGCCGGCGGCACGCTCTGGCTGGCCGCGTCCTTCCTGCCGGGCGCCTACCGCCAGGCGCTGGCGGCCGTGTCGCTGCTCGCCGCCACGGCGCTGGTCAATCTGGCGCCGGAGAACCCTTATCTCATCGACATGCTGCAGCTTTGGCAACAGGGGCATTTCCTCAATTTCAACGGCCTGACCCGGATCATCTCGGCGCTCTGGCCCTTCCTCGCCCTGCCCTGGTTGATAATGCTGAGGCAAAAACCGCCTGCCCCCCAGCCCCCTTCCCAAGGAAGGGAGTGACGATGGCTCACCAAGCTCGCAGACTCTTGGCTGTCCCGCCTCGGGGCGGCCCGTCGGCGGAACGCCTGAACCGCCTGCCCCCCCACCCCCTTCCCGGGGAAGGGGGTGACCACGGCTCGCAAAGCTCGCAGACTCTTGGCTGTCCCGCCTCGGGGCGGCCCGTCGGCGGAACGCCTGAACCGCCTGCCCCCCGACCCCCTTCCCGGGGAAGGGGGTGACCGCGGCTCGCAAAGCTCGCAGACTATGGAGAAAAAATGAACAACGAACTCACCGCGCTCTCCGACACCCTGCGCGACTTCGCCGCCGCCCGCGGCTGGCGCGCCTATCACACGCCGAAGAACCTGGCGATGGCGCTGATCGTCGAGGCCGCCGAACTGGTCGAGCACTTCCAGTGGGCCACGCCCGAAGAGAGCTGCGCGCTGTCGCCCGACAAGCTCGGGGAAGTGCAAGACGAGATGGCCGACGTGCTGATCTACCTGGTCGAACTGTCCGACGTCCTGGATGTCGACCTGATCGCGGCGGCGCGCGCCAAGATCGCCAAGAACGCGCAGAAGTACCCCGCCCCCGAAAGTCTATAATCGCCGCTTTGCGGGGGCCCCGAATGAGCCACTTCAAGCACCACGTCTTCTTCTGCTGCAACCAGCGCGGGCCGGGCGAGGTCTGCTGCAACGCGCACGGCGCCACCGAACTGCGCAACTACGCCAAGGACCGCGTCAAGGCGCTCGGCCTCGCCGGCGCCGGCAAGGTAAGGATCAATAGCGCCGGATGTCTCGACCGCTGCGAGTTGGGGCCGGTGCTGGTGATCTACCCGGAAGAGGTCTGGTATACCTACGTCGACCGCGAGGACATCGACGAGATCATCGACCGGCACCTCGTCCGAGGCGAGGTCGTCTCTCGCCTCAGAATATGAACCGGCAAGAGCGCGTGCTGATTCCCGGGCCGGGCGGCAAGATCGAGGTCTTCGTCGAGCCCGTCGAGGAAGTCCGGGGCATCGCCCTGGTCGCCCACCCGCATCCGCTGTTCGGCGGCAGCGCCGACAACAAGGTGGTCACCACCGTCGCCCGCGCCTTCCGCGAACTGGGCTACGTCACCCTGAGGCCGAACTTCCGCGGCGTCGGCGCGAGCGAGGGGGAGCACGACCACGGCATCGGCGAGACCCTGGACCTGCTCGCGGTCCATGCCTACGCCCGCAGCCGCTTCGCCGGCCAGGGAGCGCCGCTGCCCTTCGCCCTGGCGGGCTTCTCCTTCGGCGCCTACGTCGTCTCGCGCCTGGCCCGCGCGCTGGCCGAGGCCGGGGACCCGGCCGAGCGCCTGGTGCTGATCGGCACCGCCGCCGGCCACGTCGAGGGCACGCGCAGTTACCAGACCGAGGCCGTCGCCCCCGACAGCGTGGTGATCCACGGCTCGGCCGACGAAACCGTGCCGCTCGCCAACGTCGTCGCCTGGGCGACGCCACTGGAGCTGCCCATCGTGCTCGTTCCCGGCGCCGACCACTTCTTCCATCGCAAGCTGCACATCATCCGCAACATCATCCATTCGGCATGGCGCCGCCAGTGCCCGTAGTTGTCCATGGGACAAGCCTGGGCACTGGCCCCTCCGAGGGGCTAGCGCCCTTAGCGGTTTCCGGGCTGCGCAAATCCTACGGCGGCCGCGAGGTGGTCGCCGGCGTCGACTTCGAGCTCGCGCGCGGCGAATGCTACGGCCTGCTCGGTCCCAACGGCGCCGGCAAGACCACCATCCTGCGCCTGTGCCTCGGGCTCACCGCGCCCGACGCCGGCGCCATCCGCCTGGTCGGCGAACCGGTCCCCGCGCGCGCCCGGCAGGCGCGGATGAAGGTCGGCGTGGTGCCCCAGTTCGACAACCTCGACCCGGATTTCACCGTCGCCGAAAACCTGCTGGTGTTCGGCCGCTACTTCGGCATCGCCGACGGAGAAACCCGCCGGCGCATTCCCGAACTGCTCGATTTCGCCGGCCTGTCGGGCAAGGAGCAGGCCCGCCTGGCCACCCTCTCCGGCGGCATGAAGCGCCGTCTGACCCTGGCCCGCGCCCTGGTCAATGACCCCGACCTGCTGCTGCTCGACGAGCCGACCACCGGGCTCGATCCGCAGGCGCGGCACCTGATCTGGGAACGGCTGAAGCAGCTGCTCGCCAACGGCAAGACCATCCTGCTCACCAGCCACTTCATGGACGAGGCCGAGCGCCTCTGTCACCGCCTGGCCATAATCGACGCCGGCCGGATCGTCGCCGAGGGTCCCCCGCGCGATCTGATCGCCAGAGAGATCGAGCCGCAGGTGGTCGAGGTCTATGGCGAGGATGCCCCCGGCTGGGCGGCGGACGAGGGCGGGAACTACGCCCGCCGTCTGGAGCTCTCGGGCGAGACCGCCTTCTGCTACGTCGAGGAGGATGAGGTCCCGGCGCTGCTCGCCCACCTGGCGACCAGGCCCGGGCTGCGCACGCTGCACCGGCCGGCCAACCTCGAAGACGTCTTCCTCAAGCTCACCGGACGGGAGCTGCGCGACTGATGGCCGCCGATCTCTCGCCGCCCGCCATCAGCGTCCGCGCCATCGCGGTGTTCCGGCGCAACCTCCTGGTCTGGCGCAAGCTGGCGATTCCCTCGGTGCTCGGCAATCTGGCCGATCCGATGATCTATCTGTTCGGCTTCGGCTACGGCCTGGGCAGCCTGCTGCCCCGGGTCGGCGGCGTCTCCTACATCACCTTCCTCGCCGCCGGCACGGTCTGCGCCAGCACCATGAACGCCGCCTCCTTCGAGGCGCTGTATTCGGCCTTCTCGCGCATGCACGTGCAGAAGACCTGGGAGGCCATCCTCAACGCCCCGGTGTCGCTGGACGACGTGCTCGCCGGCGAATGGCTGTGGGCGGCGGCCAAGGCGACGCTGTCGGGCCTGGCGATCCTGCTGGTCGTCTCCGCCTTCGGCTTCGTCGCCTCGCCCCTGGCGCTCTGGACCATCCCGGTGATCTTCCTGACCGGGCTGACCTTCGCCGCGCTGGGCCTGATCGTCACCGCGCTGGCCCCGTCCTACGACTTCTTCATGTACTACTTCACCCTGTTCGTGACGCCGATGATGCTGCTGTGCGGCGTCTTCTTCCCGGTCCAGCAACTGCCCCCGGTGCTGCAACTGGTCGCCGGCGCGCTGCCGCTGGCGCACGCGGTGCAACTGGTGCGGCCCTTGCTGCTGGGCGAAGCGCCGCAGCAGATTCTGCTGCATCTGGCCTCGCTCCTGGCGACCGCCGGCGCCGCCTTCTGGCTGGCGCTGGTCCTGGCCAGGCGGCGGCTGCTCGGCTGATCAGTGCCCCTCCGAATAAGTCCGTCATCGCGAGCCGCCTGTTTCGGCGTGGCCAAAACTGCACACGGACCATGAACCCGCCACCAAGCCCGTCCCACAGGGACTTCCTCCGGTCGTCATCGCGACTGCCGCGGCCTGCGGCCTCGCAGTGACGGCAGCGTGGCGATCCAGATTGCCACGGCCTTCGGCCTCGCAACGACGCAGAGGAGGGTTCATGGAAAGTCCCGCAGAGGCGTGGCGATCTATCGTCTGCTGATTCTGCGCGCTTGTGGGATTGCTTCGCTGCGCTCGCAATGACGAAATCGTGGTTGATCGGTGCTTCCCTAGCGCGGGAAATTCCCGAGCCGCTCGTCCAGGCGCAGCCGCAAGGGCGGCAGGCGCTGCGATGTGCTCAGATCCTTGCGCTGATTTCCGGTCGCCGCAGGTCCGCCGCCGCCGCCCAGGCCCCAGCCGATGATGAGTCCGACGACCAGCATCGCTGCCAGCGGTCTCGCGCGCAGTTCGAGGCGCAACGCCTGCCACTCGGCACGCAGCCGCCCGAGGGTGGCGAGACGCAGCGCCCGCGCGGCGGTGCGCCGCGCCGCGATCTCCTGGCGCAGAAGCGTCGCGCTCTCCTGGCGTTCCTGCGCGGTCGACTCGGCGGTGCGCTGGCGCTCGGCCCTGGCTTCGGCCAGCAGGCGCAGCTCGGCTTCAGCGGCGGCGCGGCGCCTGTCCTCCCGGATGGCATCATGTTCGGCCGAGAGCCTCGCCGCCGCCGCCGCATCGGCCCGGCGTTCGGTCTCGATCCGGGCTTCCAGACGGATCGCCAGCGTCTGCTCGGTCTTCGTCTTGATGTCCGCCAGTGAGCGTGCCTCGGATTCGGTCTGGAGGCGCAGCCGGTGCTCTTCCAGCGCCTGGCTCTCGGCCGTTATCCGCGAGCGGGCGACGTTCTCCGCCTCGGCTTCGACCGCCGCCCGCTCGGCGGCCAGCTGGCGCGTTCTGGCCTCGGCCTCGGCGCGCCGGCGGACCGCGGCCGAGGCTTCGAGGTCGGCCTGGGCCCGGCGTCTGGCGGTCGCCAGCGCCTCGGTCTCCAGCCGCTCGCGCACCTCTGCGGCGTCGGCCGCGCGGCTCTCGGCCGAGCGCCGATCCATGGCCCGTTGCTCGGCCTGGCGCTCGCTCGCCAACTCGTTTTCCAGCCCGGCCAACTGAGTGGCCGTCTGAGCCTCGTCGCTGTCCTGCATAGACTCGTCCCCGTGGGATTCCCCTGGACACTATAAGCGGCGGGACGGCGGAGGCCGTGCCGGAACAACGACGAAAAACCGGCCCATACCGCTGGAATGCGGGGAATCGGGGCCGCGACCGGTAGCCGCGGAAGCAGGTAGAATCCACGGCCATGTCCCTGCTCGTGTTCACCAGCCTGCCCGACGCGGCCAGCGCGCAGACGCTCGCCGCGGCGCTGGTCGAGCAGCGCCTGGCCGCCTGCGTGACCATCCTGGCGCCGGCCCGCTCGGTGTATCGCTGGGCGGGCCGGATCGAGCGGGCCGATGAAATCCCGCTGCTGATCAAGACCCAGGCGGCGCGCTACGAGGCGCTGGAGGCCGCGATACGCAGTTTCCACCCCTACGAACTTCCCGAGATCGTCGCTGTCCCAGTTGCGCTGGGCCTGCCCGCGTATCTCGCCTGGATCGAAGCCGAAACCAACCCCACCCCTGCCCCATGCTGAAAAAATTCCTGCTGCTGTTTCTGATTCTGGCTTCCGGCCTCGCTGGCGCGGTGGAGGCGCCGCTGCAACCCGAACAGGCCTACCGGCTCTCGGTCCGCGCAATCGACGCCAAGACGCTGGAAGCCACCTGGAAGATCGCGCCCGGCTACTACCTGTATCGCCAGAAATTCAAGTTCGCGCTGGCGCCGGGTGGGGGCGCTGCCACGCTCGGCACGCCGCGCTTCCCGCCGGGCCAGGTGCATAACGACGAGTTCTTCGGCAAGGTCGAGACCTACCGCGACGAGGTGCGCGTGCTGCTGCCGCTCGCGGCCGCCGGCGCCGCCTCGGTGACGCTCAAGACCACCGTCCAGGGCTGCGCCGACATCGGCGTCTGCTATCCGCCGCTGGAGCAGCAGGCGACGGTGCAACTGGCCTCGCTCGCCGCGCCGCAGATGTCGCGGGCAGCGGCCAGCCCCGCAGCCGCGCCGCCCCAGGCGGCTGCGGCACCCGACCAGCAAAGCGGCGACGAGAGCTCGCAGATCAGCCGACTGCTCAAGCACGCCAGCGTGTGGACCATCCTGCTGTTCTTTCTGGGCTCGGGCGTGGCGCTGGCCTTCACGCCCTGCATGCTGCCGATGCTGCCGATACTCTCGGGCATCATCGTCGGCCACGGCCACGACATCAGCAAGCGGCGCGCGCTGGTGCTGTCGATCGCCTACGTCCTGGGCATGGCGGTGACCTACGCCCTGTTCGGCGTCGCCGCCGGCCTGTCGGGCACGATGCTCTCCTCCGCCTTGCAGAACGCCTGGGTGCTCGGGGGCTTCGCCCTGGTTTTCGTGGTCCTGTCGCTGTCGATGTTCGGCTTCTACGAACTGCAACTGCCCTCCTTCCTGCAGAGCAGGCTCAGCGACCAGGCCAATCGCCAGCAAGGCGGCAGCCTGCACGGCGTGGTGCTGATGGGAGCGCTGTCGGCGATCATCGTCGGTCCCTGCGTCGCGGCACCCCTGGCCGGCGCCCTGCTGTACATCGCCCGAACCGGCGACGCCCTGCTCGGCGGCGCCGCGCTGTTCGTCATGGCGCTGGGCATGGGTCTGCCGCTGATCGTCGTCGGCACCTCGGCGCGCCACCTGCTGCCCAAGCCCGGGCCGTGGATGGAGGCGGTCAAGCGCTTCTTCGGCGTGCTGCTGCTGGCCCTGGCGATCTGGCTGGTGACGCCGGTGATCCCGGCGGCGGCGCAGATGCTAGCCTGGGCGCTGCTCCTGATCTTCTCCGCGATCTATCTCTCCGCCCTCGATCCGCTGCCGCCGCACGCCCACGGCTGGCTGAAGTTCGGCAAGGGCCTGGGCGTCGTCCTCCTGCTCGTCGGCGCGGCGCTGCTCGCCGGGGCACTGGCCGGCGGCCGCGACCCCTTGCAGCCGCTCGGCTTCCTGCGCAGCCGGGGCGCCGCGGCGGCCGAGGCGCGGGCGCCGCAATTCGAGCGGGTGAAGACCACGGCCGAACTCGACGCGCGCCTGGCCGCCGCCGACCGCCCGGTGCTGCTCGACTTCTACGCCGACTGGTGCGTCTCCTGCAAGGAGATGGAGCGCTACACCTTCGCCGATCCCGCCGTCGCCGCGCGCATGAACAAGATGCTGCTGCTGCGCGCCGACGTCACCGCCAACGACGCCTCGGACCGCGCACTGTTGCAGCGCTTCGGCCTGTTCGGGCCGCCGGGCATCATCTTCTTCGACCGCGGCGGGCACGAGATTCCGGGTCTGCGCGTGGTCGGCTTCATGAAGGCGGCGCCCTTCGCCGCCATCGTCGATCGGGGCCTGGCGGGCTGATCCTCTACAATGGCGCCTTTCCTTTCCGGCTACTGACCATGTTCTCAGGCATCATCGCCGCCACCGGCAAGATCTCCCGCATAGAGCCGCTCGAAGGAGGGCTCTCCCTGCAGATCGAGGCGGGCGGTCTCGACCTCTCCGACGTCGCCCTGGGCGACTCGATCGCCTGCAACGGCGTCTGCCTCACCGTCGTGACGCTGGACGGCAAGCGCTTCGGCGTCGATGTCTCGAAGGAGACCCTGGGCTGCACCGTCGGTCTCGACGGACTGAACGAGCTGAACCTGGAGAAGGCGCTGCGCCTGGCAGACCGCCTGGGCGGCCACCTGGTCAGCGGCCACGTGGACGGCGTCGGCGAGGTGGTCAAGTTCGCCCCGGTGGGCGAGTCCTTCGAGCTGGTGATCCGCGCGCCGCGGGATCTGGCGAAATTCATCGCCAAGAAGGGTTCGATCACCGTCGATGGCGTCAGCCTGACCACCAACAGCGTCGATGACGCCGAGTTCTCGATCAACCTGATCCCGCACACCCTGGAGATGACCACGCTGAAGCACCTCAAGGCCGGCGCCCGGGTCAATCTCGAAGTCGACCTGATTGCGCGCTATTGCGAGCGGCTGCTCGCGGCCGGGAACGGCTAGCCCCGACCGCGACCTGCAGCCGGGCCCGACCCGGATTACAATGGCGGCCCCTCCCTCTTTGCGCCATCTCCCATGAGCGTCAACCCCATCCAGGACATCATCGCCGACATCCGCGCCGGCCGCATGGTCATACTCGTCGACGAGGAAGACCGCGAGAACGAAGGCGACCTGGTCATCGCCGCCGAATACGTCACGCCCGAGGCGATCAACTTCATGGCCAAGCACGGCCGCGGGCTGATCTGCCTGACGCTCTCCGAGGCGCGCTGCCGCAGCCTCAATCTGCCGCTGATGGTGCGCGACAACCGCAGCTCGCACGGCACCGCCTTCACCCTCTCGATCGAGGCCGCCGAGGGGGTGACCACCGGCATCTCGGCCCACGACCGGGCGCGCACCGTCCAGGCGGCGGTGGCGAAACACGCCAAACCCGCCGACATCATCCAGCCCGGCCACATCTTCCCGCTGATGGCCCAGAACGGCGGCGTGCTGGTGCGCGCCGGCCACACCGAAGCCGGCTGCGACCTGGCGCAGCTCGCCGGCTTCGAACCCGCCTCGGTGATCTGCGAGATCCTCAAGGACGACGGCACCATGGCCCGGCTGCCGGACCTGCTCGAGTTCGCCCGCGAGCACGGCCTCAAGATCGGCACGATCGCCGACCTGATCCATTACCGCAGCGAGAACGAAACCCTGGTCGAACGCGTCGCCGAAAAGGAAATCGACTGCCGCCACGGCAAGTTCCGGCTCTCCGCCTTCGAGGACAAGACCACCGGGGAGGTCCATCTGGCGCTTTCGCTGGGCGACATCAGCCCCGCCGTCGAGACGCTGGTCCGGGTGCACGAGCCGATCTCGGTGCTCGACTTCATCGACTGCAAGAGCTCGCGCCACACCTTCAGCGTCGACCAGGCGATGCAGACCATCTCGGCCGCCGGCCGCGGCGTCATCGTCCTGCTGCGGCGCGCCGAAGCCGGCCACGACCTGCTCGCCTCCTTCCAGGAACAACCGGCCGCCGCCAGACCCGGCGCCAAGTGGGATCCCCGCCTCTACGGCATCGGCGCGCAGATCCTGCGCAGCCTGAACGTCGGCAAGATGCGCCTCTTGGCCAGCCCGCGCAAGATGCCCAGCATGACTGGCTTCGGCCTGGAAGTGTGCGGTTATCTGGCGCCCGACGGCAGCAAACTATGAGGACCGACCATGGCACGCTTTGACGATATTTTCGAACTCGAACCCCAGCTCGCCGGCCACGGCCTGCGCGTCGGCATGGTCATGAGCCGCTTCAACGCCGAGGTCGGCGAGGGCCTGCTCTCCGCCTGCGCCGACGAACTGAAGCGTCTGGGCGTGGCGGCGGCCGACATGGCGATCGCCACCGTCCCGGGCGCCCTGGAGATCCCGCTGGCGCTGCAGGGCATGGCCGCGAGCGGCCGCTTCGACGCGCTGGTGGCGCTGGGCTGCGTGATCCGCGGCGAGACCTACCACTTCGAGATCGTCGCCAACGAATCGGCGCGCGGCATCACCGAGGTGCAGTTGAAGACCGGCATGCCGATCGCCAACGCCGTGCTCACCACCGAGGACGACGACCAAGCGCTGTCGCGCATGGCGCAGAAGGGCAGGGAGGCGGCCCAGGCCGCGGTCGAGATGTGCCAGCTGCAAAAAGCGCTCAAATGAGCGGGCAGCCAGCCGCGGCAAGGTCCGGCAAGCGCTCCAATCCGCGGCACCGGGCGCGCGAATTCGCGTTGCAGGGGCTCTACCAGTCACTGCTCGGGGGCCAGGACGAGGCCGCGATCAAGAGCCAGGCGGCCGGAGTCGCGGGCTTCGACAAGGCCGACGGCGAACTCTACCAGGCGCTGCTCCACCGGACGCTGGCCGATCTCGCCTCCCTGGAGCAGGCGCTCACTCCCCACATCGATCGTCCTTGGACTGAGATTTCCCCGATCGAGCGCGGCATCCTGCTGCTCGGCGCCTGCGAGTTCAAGCACTTTCCCGAGACGCCTTACCGGGTCGTGCTTAACGAAGCCATCGAGTTGGCCAAGAGCTTCGGCGGCACCGACGGCCACCGCTTCGTCAATGGCGTGCTGGACAAGCTGGCGGCCGAATTGCGCCCGAACGAAAGATAAGGTGACTTCCGAATTCGAGCTGATCGCCCGCTACTTCACCCGCCCGACGCCGCACGCGGTGCAGGGCGTCGGCGACGACGGCGCGATCGTCCGCGTCGCGTCCGGAATGGAACTGGTGATCACCACCGACATGCTGGTCGCGGGCACCCACTTTCTGCCCGACGCGGAGCCCGAGGCGCTGGGCTGGAAGACGCTGGCGGTCAATGTCTCCGACCTGGCGGCGATGGGTGCCCAGCCGCGCTGGGCCGTCGTCGCCGTGGCGCTGCCGGGGGTCGATGAGCCCTGGATCGCCGCCCTCGCCCGCGGCCTGTTCGCCTGCGCCGACGCCTTCGGCATCGACATCATCGGCGGCGACACCACGCGCGGCCCGCTGAACCTGTGCCCGACCCTGTTCGGCGAAGCGCCGCGCGGTCAGGCCCTGCTGCGTTCTGGCGCCCAGCAAGGCGACGAGATTTGGCTGTCCGGTGCGCCGGGGCTCGCCGCCCTGGGCCTCGCGCACTCGCAAGGACGCTGCGTCCTGCGTGAGCCGGCGCTCACCGACTGCCTCGCGGCGCTGAACCGGCCGCAGCCGCGCGTGGCGCTGGGCATCGCCCTGCGCGGCATCGCCAGCGCCGCGATCGACGTCTCCGACGGCCTGCTCGCCGACCTCGGCCACATCCTCGAACGCTCGGGCGTGGGCGCCACCTTGCACCTCGACCTGCTGCCCGACGCAGCGCACGCGGCCTGTGCGGATCCCGCCCTGGCCAGGGACTGCCTGCTGGCCGGGGGCGACGACTACGAACTGCTGTTTACCGCCGCGCCCGGCCGCCGCGCCCGGATCGAGGCCCTGGCCGGCGAACTCGGCCTGGCGCTCACCGCCATCGGCAACATCGTCCCGGGCAGCGCGCTGACCCTGCAGGATGCCGACGGCCGCGTCGTCGCCGTCCCGCACCGGGGCTACGATCACTTCGCCAGAACCTCTCCATGACCCCCCCACCAATCCCGTCATTGCGCTCGCCGCGGCCCTGCGGGCCCGTCCATGAACCCTCCGCTGCGTCATTGCGAGCGAAGCGCGGCAATCCGGACTGCCGCGGCCTAGCGCCTCGCAGTGACGACCGGAGGAAGTCCCCGTGGGACGTGGGTAGGGCAGCCTTTTCGGCTAGTCTCACCGGCGCCTTGCCCGGTTCATCGTCCGCGCGCAGTTTCGGCTGCGCCGATACGGGCGGCCCGCAATGATCAAGCGCAGCACGCCGCCGCCCTGGCGCTTCCTCTTTTCCCATCCCGCCCATCTGCTCGCTTGCGGCCTGGGCAGCGGTCTGTCGCCGCTGGCCTCGGGCACCGCCGGGACCTTGTTCGCCTGGGCACTCTACCCGCTGCTGCGGCCGCAGTTTGGCGAGACCAGTTTCGCCGTCTTCCTGCTGGCGGCCTTCCTGGTCGGCGTCTATGCCTGCGGCAAGACCGGCCGCGACCTGGGCGCGGCCGACCACGGTGCCATGGTCTGGGACGAGATCGTGCCCTTCTGGTTCGTGCTGTTCCTCACGCCCGCGACCTGGGCTTGGCAATCGGCGGCCTTCCTGCTGTTCCGCCTGTTCGACATATTCAAGCCGCCGCCGGCGCGCTTCATCGACCGGAACTTCAAGAACGGCTTCGGCGTGATGGCGGACGACGTCGTCGCCGCCATCTACGCGCTGCTGGCGCTGGCGTTGGCCAAGGCGCTCGCGGGCTGAGCATGGACGCCGAACTGCGCCAGCTCTCGGAAGCGGTCGGCGCCGCGCTGGCGCGCCGGCAACTGCTGCTCGCCTGCGCCGAGTCCTGCACCGGCGGCTGGGCGGCGGCGGCGGTCACCGCCACCGCCGGCAGCTCGAACTGGTTCGAGCGCGGCTTCGTCACCTACTCCAATAGCGCGAAACAGGAAATGCTGGGCGTGCCCGAAGCCACGCTGGCAGACCACGGCGCGGTCAGCGAAGAGACCGCGCGCGCCATGGCGGAGGGCGCGCTGGCGCACTCCCGGGCCGGCATGGCGCTGGCGATCACCGGCATCGCCGGTCCGGGGGGTGGCTCACCTGGTAAGCCAGTGGGTACCGTATGCTTCTCCTGGTGCGCGGCCGGCGCCGCCGCCGAGAGCGAGACCCGGCGCTTTTCCGGAGAGCGCGAGCAGGTCAGGCGGTCGGCGGTGATCCACGCCCTGTCTGGCCTCTTGGCCAGGCTCGAAGGCACCGCAAAAACTGTGCCATAATTCATCAAATTCGTAGAGGAATCCCCATGGACGACAACAAGAGCAAGGCCCTGCAGGCCGCCCTGGCCCAGATCGAGAAGCAGTTCGGCAAGGGCTCGATCATGAAAATGGGCTCGGCGCAGATCGAGAACGACCTCCAGGTGGTGTCCACCGGCTCGCTCGGCCTCGACATCGCGCTGGGCACCGGCGGCCTGCCGCGCGGCCGGGTGGTCGAGGTGTATGGCCCGGAATCCTCGGGCAAGACCACGCTGTGCCTGCACGTGGTGGCCGAGGTGCAGAAGGCGGGCGGCGTCGCCGCCTACATCGACGCCGAGAACGCGCTCGACCCGGTCTATGCCGGCAAGCTCGGCGTCAATGTCGGCGACATGCTGATCTCCCAGCCCGACACCGGCGAACAGGGCCTGGAGATCGCCGACATGCTGGTGCGCTCCGGCGGCGTCGATGTCATCGTCGTCGACTCGGTGGCGGCGCTGGTGCCCAGGGCCGAGATCGAGGGCGAGATGGGCGACCAGCTGCCCGGCCTGCAGGCGCGGCTGATGAGCCAGGCGCTGCGCAAGCTGGCCGGCAACATCAAGCGCACCAACACCCTGGTGATCTTCATCAACCAGATCCGGATGAAGATCGGCGTGATGTTCGGCAACCCGGAGACCACCACCGGCGGCAACGCCCTCAAGTTCTACGCCTCGGTGCGCCTGGACATCCGCCGCACCGGCGCGATCAAGAAGGGCGAGGAAGTGGTCGGCAACGAGACCAAGGTCAAGGTGGTCAAGAACAAGGTGGCGCCGCCCTTCCGCGAGGCGCGCTTCGACATCCTCTACGGCGAGGGCATCTCGCGCGAGGGCGAGATCGTCGAACTCGGCGTCGAGCACAAGATCGTCGAGAAATCCGGCGCCTGGTACGCCTACAACGGCGAGAAGATCGGCCAGGGCAAGGACAATTCGCGCGAGTATCTGCGCGAGCATCCCGAGATCGCCCGCGAAATCGAAAACAAGGTGCGCGCCGCGGTCGGCGTGACGGCGACCCAGCCGGCGGCGGCCGCGGCCGAGTGAGCTCGCTGCGCCAGAAGGCGCTGCAGCTTTTGACCCGGCGCGAGCACAGCCGCTTCGAGCTCGCGCAGAAACTTGAGAAGCTAGGTTCACCAGAAGATATCGCCGCCGTGCTCGACCACCTAGAACAGACCGGATTGCTCTCCGACCGACGGGCGGCCGCGACTTACCTCGCCGGCCACGCCGCGCGCTTCGGCGCGGCCAAGCTGAAATACGCGCTGCGCGCCAAGGGCATCGCGGCGGAGCTGATCGAGGAATGCCTGGCCGGCAACAGCGACCTGGGCAGCGAAGCGGCCCGGGCGCGCGAGGTGTGGCGGCGCAAGTTCGCCCACCCCCCGGTCGACCGGCGCGAATGGGCGAGTCAGGCGCGCTTTCTGCAAAGCCGCGGTTTCTCGATCGACGCCATCACCAAGATCCTGAGGACGACGGAAGATGACGACGCCTGAGGCCGTCAGCACGCTCAGCGTCAGCGGCCTGCGCAAGAAGTACAAGGCGCGCACCGTGGTCAAGGACGTCTCCTTCGCGGTCGGCAGCGGCGAGGTGATCGGCCTCTTGGGCCCGAACGGCGCCGGCAAGACCACCTGCTTCTACATGATCGTCGGCCTGGTGGCGGCCGACGGCGGCGCGATCCGCCTGGACGCCACCGAGCTCACCCACATGCCGATCCACAAGCGGGCGCGGCTGGGGCTGTCCTACCTGCCGCAGGAAAATTCTGTGTTCAGGAAGCTCACGGTGGCCGACAACGTCCGCGCCGTGCTCGAATTGCAGGAGTTCTCCAAGGACGAGATCGAGGGGCGCCTCGAAGACCTGCTGCAGGAGCTGCACATCACCCACCTGCGCAACCGGGCGGCGATCTCGCTCTCGGGCGGCGAGCGCCGCCGCGTCGAGATCGCCCGGGCGCTGGCGACCGAACCGCGTTTCATCCTGCTCGACGAGCCCTTCGCCGGCGTCGACCCGATCGCCGTGATCGACATCCAGAAGATCATCGGCTTCCTCAGGGAACGCGGCATCGGCATCCTGATCACCGACCACAACGTGCGCGAGACGCTGGGCATCTGCGACCGCGCCACCATCATCAATGCCGGCGAAGTGCTGGCCTCCGGCCGGCCGGACGAAATCGTCGATAACGAGAGCGTGCGCAAGGTGTATCTCGGCGAAAACTTCCGCATGTGACATGAAACAGACGCTGCAGCTCAAGCTCTCCCAGCACCTCGCGCTCACCCCGCAGTTGCAGCTGTCGATCCGGCTGCTGCAGCTGTCCACGCTGGAGCTCAACCAGGAGATCGAACAGTTCCTCCACGAGAATCCGCTGCTCGAACGCGACGAGCCGGAAGAGGGTGCCGCCCCCTTCGTTCCCGCCCAGGAGCAAGCTCAGCTCCAGGCACCGGCCGCCGCCGAACGTGACGAACCGGCCAACTTCGACGAAGCCAGCGAACCGAGCTGGGGCAACGACGCCCCCGGCAATCACGGCCCGCGCGACGACGACGATTCCGACTACGCCGACATCCAGACCGCGGCCACCTCGCTGCGCGACCATCTCGGCGCGCAGCTGACGCTGACGCCCTTCTCCGAACGCGACCGCAGCCTGGTCGCCTTCCTGATCGAAGCGCTCGACGACAACGGCTACCTCGGGCAGAGCCTGGAGGATCTGGTCGGCGTGCTGGCCGAGGAGCGTGAGGATGCCGAGCGCGAGGAGCTGCTGGAGGAATTGCGGATCGCGCTGAAGCTGCTGCAGAACTTCGATCCGCCCGGGATAGCCGCGCGCAGCCCGGGCGAGTGCCTGGCGCTGCAGCTCTCCGGACGGCCGGCCGATCCGGTGCGCGACCTGGCGCTCACTATCGTGAACTCGCACCTGGACCTGCTCGCCGCGCGCGACTTCACCAAACTGAAGAAGCTGCTGCGCTGCGACGACGGCGCCCTGCGCGCCGCCCACACCCTGATCCGCTCCCTCGACCCGCGGCCGGGCGCGCGCTACTCGATGCTCGACACGCGCTACATCATCCCCGACGTGGTGGTCAGGAAGCAGCGCGGGGTGTGGACCGCCAGCCTCAATCCGGACGCGATGCCGCGCCTGCACATCAACCGCCTCTACGCCGGCATCCTGCAGCGCAGCCGGGGCGCCGGCGGCAGCAGCGCCGGGCTGGCGAGCCAGCTGCAGGAGGCGAAGTGGCTGATCAAGAACGTGCAGCAGCGCTTCGACACCATCCTGCGCGTGGCCCAGGCGATCGTCGACCGCCAGCGCCAGTTCCTCGAGCACGGCGAGGTGGCGATGCGGCCACTGACGCTGCGCGAGATCGCCGACACCCTCGGCCTGCACGAATCGACCATTTCGCGCGTGACCACGCAGAAGTTCATGGCCAGTCCGCGCGGCATTTTCGAGCTCAAGTATTTTTTCGGCAGCCACGTCGCCACCGAGGCCGGCGGCGAGGCATCCTCCACCGCGATTCGCGCGCTCATCAAGCAACTGGTGGGCGCGGAAGACGGACACAAGCCGCTCTCCGACGCCAAGATCACGGAAATCCTCGGCCAGCAAGGCATCGTCGTGGCGCGGCGGACCATCGCCAAGTATCGCGACGCACTCAACATCCCGCCGGTCAATTTGCGTAAAACCCTCTGATAGGAGCCCTCATGAACATCAACATCACCGGTCACCACGTGGAAGTCACGCCGGCCATCAACGACTACGTCACCGCCAAGCTCGACCGCGTGATCCGCCATTTCGACAGCGTCACCAGCGCCCACGTGATCCTGTCGGTCGACAAGCTCAAGCAGAAGGCCGAGATCACCCTGCACGTCAAGGGCAAGGACATCTACGCCGACAGCAGCGAAGCCGACCTCTACGCCGCCATCGACACCCTGATCGACAAGCTCGACCGCCAGGTGGTGAAGTACAAGGAAAAGCAGTCGAATCACGCCCACGAAGGCCACAAGCGCCAGCCGGCCGAGTAGGGCTGGGCCGGCCGTTTCGCGGTATACTTCGGCCCCCGATCGGCACAGGCTGTTCCCGCAACCGCTTCCGATGAACCAGATCGCCCGACTCCTGCCACCCGCGAACATCGTCCTCGACCTCGAAGCCAGCAGCAAGAAGCGCGTCTTCGAGCAGGCCGGCCTGCTGTTCGAGAACAACCAGGGCATCGCCCGCAGCAAGGTCTATGACGCCCTGTTCGCGCGCGAGAAGCTCGGCTCGACCGGCCTGGGACAGGGCATCGCCATTCCGCACGGCCGCATCAAGGGCCTCAAGGAGGCCGTCGGCGGCTTCCTGCGCCTGGCCACCCCGGTGCAGTTCGACGCCCCGGACGGCAAGCCGGTCTCGCTGGCCTTCGTGCTGCTGGTGCCCGAAGCCGCCACCGAGCTGCATCTGCAGATCCTCTCGGTGCTGGCGCAGATGTTCTCGGAAAAGGACTTTCGCGAACAGCTCATTGCCGCGCAGGACGCCGCGGCGGCCCATCTCCTTTTCGTAAACTGGCAAGCCGATGAACAGCCTGATCGTCGCCCAGCTGTTTGAGCGCAACCGCGACAAGCTGCGCCTCGAGTGGGTGTGCGGCTCCCTCAACGCCCCCCTGACGCCGCCGCGCGAAGCGTCGCCGGCGAATCTGGTCGGCCACCTCAACCTGATCCACCCCGACCGCGTCCAGGTGCTCGGCACGCCCGAGATCGACTGGGCCAACCGCCAGCCGGTGGCGAAGGTGCAGCACCATATCGGCGAGATCATCAGCGCCAGGCCGCCGGCGCTGATCGTCGCCGACGGCTGCAGCGTGCCCGAGGTGATCAGGGAGTTGTGCGCCGGGGGCGACACGCCGCTGTTTACCACCACGCGCTCGGCAGCCACGGTGATCGACGCCCTGCGCCTCTACCTGTCGCGCAACCTGGCCGAGACGGTGTCGCTGCACGGCGTGTTCATGGACGTCCTGGGCATGGGCGTGCTGATCACCGGCGACTCGGGCGCGGGCAAGAGCGAGCTGGGCCTGGAACTGATCTCGCGCGGCCACGGCCTGGTCGCCGACGACGTCGTCGAGGTCTCGCGCCTCTCGCCCGACACGCTGGAAGGCCGATGCCCGGAGCTGCTCAAGGACTACCTCGAAGTGCGCGGCCTGGGCCTGCTCAACATCCGCACGATATTCGGCGAGACCGCCTGCCGCCGCAAGATGAAGGTCAAGCTGATCGTCTGCCTGCAGAAGCCGCAGCTCGGCCTGGCCGAGGCGGTGCGCCTGCCGCTCGACGCGCAGACGGAGACCATCCTCGGGGTGCAGATCCGCAAGGTGACGCTGCCCGTCGCGGCCGGCCGCAACCTCGCCGTGCTGCTCGAAGCCGCGGTGCGTTCGACCATCCTGCAGTTGCGCGGCATCGACAGCATGCAGGAGTTTCTCGACCGCCAGCAGCGGGCGCTCGACGCCGACGGCCGCTGAGCGGCGGCACCAAACTGGTCATTGCGAGTCGCCTGTTTCGGCGCGGCCAAAACTGCACACGGACCGTGAACCCACCACCAAACCCGTCATCGCGACTGCCACGGCCTTCGGCCTCGCAGTGACGGCAGCGTGGCGATCCAGATTGCCACGGCCTTCGGCCTCGCAACGACGACCGGAGGAAGTCCCCGTGGGACGCAGAGGAGGGTTCATGGAAAGCGTAGCGAAGCAATCTCAAGACCGCCGCGGCCTTCGGCCTCGCAGTGACGAGGATGGCGCCGCGCTCGCAGCTCAGCCGTAGATGTGCTCGCGGGTGAAGGGGTAGGACAGCGTGCCGTCGGCCATCGGCCGGCCGGCCAGGATCTGCGACAGAGACATCCAGCCGCGCGCGAAGGCGTGGGCCGACCCGGCCATGTAGATGCGCCAGACCCGGAACTTCTTTTCGCCGACCAGCTCCCGCGCCCGCCCGGCATTGGCTTCGAGCCGCTCGACCCAGTGCCACAGGGTGCGCGAGTAGTGCGGGCGCAGCGACTCGACGTCGAGGCATTCCAGCCCCTCCGAGGCCAGCGCCTCGATCACGCTGGAGACATGCACCAGCTCGCCGCCGGGAAAGACGTACTGGTCGATGAAGTCGCTGATCCCGCTCCTGAGCCCCTGGGTGCCCACCCCCGCGGCGGTGATGCCGTGATTCAGCACCAGGCCGCCGGGCTTCAGCAGGCGGTGGATCTTGGCGAAATAGCGGCCGAGATTGGCGCGGCCGACGTGCTCGAACATGCCCACCGAGGCGATCTTGTCGAAGCTCCGGTCCTCGGGCACCTCGCGGTAGTCCAGCAGGCGCACCTCGACCCGGTCGGCGAGGCCCAGGCGGGCGATCTCGGCAGAGACGTAGTCGTGCTGCTTTTGTGACAAGGTGATCCCCAGGCAATGCACGCCGTAATTCGCCGCCGCCCAGAAGATCAGCCCGCCCCAGCCGCAGCCGATGTCGAGCAGGCGTTCGCCGGGCTGCAACATCAGCTTGCGGCAGATCAGGTCGAGCTTCTGTTCCTGGGCGAGCTCCAGGCTGTCTTCGGGCCGGCGGAAATAGGCGCAGGAATAGACGCGCCGGGCATCGAGCCAGAGGGCGAAGAAATCGTTGGAGACGTCGTAGTGGAAGCCGATGTTCTTGCGGTCGGCGGGCAGGCTGTGGCGCAGCCAGGCGAGCAGCGGACTGCCCTTCTCGTCCTCCGCGGCGTCGGCGGCGCAGAGCTGCTCGCCGACCGCGAGGACTTCGCGGATGTCGCCCTCGATGTCGAACTCGTCCTCGACGTAGGCGCGCGCCAGCCGGCCCAGGGTGGGCAGCGCCAGCGCCCGCAGCGCGGAGGGCGCGTGCAGGGTCAGGGCCATCCTCTCGGGCACGCGCGGCAGGTATTCGCGGCCGTCCCAGAATTTCACCCGCAGCGGCAGTCCGCCTCGGTCCAGGCGCTGCCGCGTCCTCTGGATCAACTGTTGTTCCCACATGCCAGTTTCTCCCTTCAGCCGTTTTGCCATCGGCGAAGTTCAGTATGCCATGCACATGCCCCGCCTTCAAGCGGCGGATGACCCCGACGCGGCCTCAACGGAGATGCAGGGTGACGACGTCGGCCTCGGCGAAGCGCTCGGGGTCGAAGGCCCGGTCGCCCTCCGGGTCCGGTTGCCCGTGCGCCTTGAGGCCGGCGAAGTCGTGCAGACGGCCGTCGGCGAGATGCGAGGGCACGACGTTCTGCAGGCTGCGGAAGATGTTCTGGATGCGGCCGGGATGCCGCCTTTCCCAATCGGAGAGCAGTTCCTTGACCTGCTGTCTCTGCAACTGCGGCTGCGAGCCGCACAGATCGCAGGGGATGATCGGGAATTGCCGCTCCTCCCCCCAGGCGGCGAGATCCTGCTCGCGGCAGTAGGCGAGCGGGCGGATCACCACGTGCCGGCCGTCGTCGGAGACCAGCTTGGGTGGCATCGCCTTCAGCTTGCCGCCGAAGAACATGTTGAGGAACAGGGTCTCCAGGATGTCGTCGCGGTGATGGCCCAGGGCGATCTTGGTCGCCCCGAGTTCCCCGGCGACCCGGTAGAGCACGCCGCGGCGCAGCCGCGAGCAGAGCGAACAGGTGGTCTTGCCCGGGGGCAGGACGCGCTTGACCACCGAATAGGTGTCCTGCTCCTCGATGTGGAAGGGCACGCCGATGCCGCGCAGGTAGTCTGGCAGCACCTCGGCGGGAAAGCCGGGCTGCTTCTGGTCGAGATTGACCGCGATGAGATCGAAGGAGATCGGCGCGTGCTCCCGCAGGTAGAGCAGGATGTCGAGCAGGCCGAAGGAATCCTTGCCGCCGGAGAGGCAGACCATCACCCGGTCGCCCGCCTCGATCATGTTGAAGTCGTGGATCGCCTGGCCGACGTTGCGGCGCAGCCGCTTGGCCAGCTTGTTGGCCTCGTAGCGCTGTTTCTCCTGCTGCTTGGGCGTACTCACGGCGTCACAGTCGGGCGCTGCGGCCGCCGTCCACGTTGATCACCTGGCCGGTCACGAAGGGCGCGTCGAAGAGCAGAAAGCGCACGGTGCGGGCGATGTCGTCGGGCTCGCCGATGCGGCCCAGCAGGGTGCGGCGGACGATCTCGGCGCGGGCCTCGGCGTCGAAGGCGTCGTTCTCCGGCCAGGCGATCGGCCCCGGCGCCACCGCATTGACCCGGACTTGGGGCGCCAGCTCCAGCGCCAGCGCCCGGGTCAGGCCCAGCAGGCCGGCCTTGGCGGCGCAGTACAGCGGATAGCCCTGCAACGGCCACTCGGCGTGGATGTCGGTGATGTTGACGATGGCGCCGCCACTCGCCTTCAGGTGCGGCGCCGCCGCCTGGGACAGGAACAGCGGGCCCTTGAGGTTGCTGCCGATGAGGTCGTTCCAGGCCGCCTCGTCTATGCTGCCCAGCGGCGTCGGGAAGAAGGAGGAGGCGTTGTTCACCAGCGCGTCCAGCCTGCCCGAGCGGGCCAGGGCGGCCGAGACCAGCCCGGGCAGCGCCGCGGCATCGAGCAGATCGGCCTGCAGGCAGGAACAGGAACCCGGACGGGCGTCGTTCAGCTGCGCCGCCAGGGCCAGGGCCTCCTCGCGCGAAGAGCGGTAGTGCAGCAGCACCTCGGCGCCCGCCTGGTGCAGGGCGCGCGCGATCTGGGCGCCGACGCGCTTGGCGGCGCCGGTGATCAGGACCACCGGGGGTGTGGGGACGGCTGCGCTGCTCATGTTCGTCACTTCGTCGTCAGTATATCGCCTGTCTGGTTTCGAGCAGATGCTCCAGGACCCTGGCCGCGGCGGTCAGGCCGAAGCAGGCGGTCACCGTCACCGCCGAGCCGTAGCCGGCGCAGTTCAAGCCCTGCAGGCCGCGCTCGTCGAGCTCGCAGGCCGGGCCGTCGTTCGGCGGCCTGACGATGGGCTCGGTCGAGAACACGCAATCGACGCCGAACTTCTGCTTCGCTCCGCGCGGAAAGTCGTATTCGCGGCGCAACGATGCGCGCAGCTTGGCGGCCAGCGGATCCTGCTCGGTCAGCGCCAGATCGGCCACCCGGATGCGGGTCGGATCGCGGCGCCCGCCGGCGCCGCCGGTGGTCACGACGGGAACGCCCACATCCCGGCAGTGGGCGATCAGCGCCGCCTTGGCGCGGACGCTGTCGATGGCGTCGAGCACCGCATCGCAGGCGGGCAGAAGCTCGGCGACGTTCTCGGCGCTGACGAAGTCCTCGATCTCGCTCACCCGGCAGCGCGGGTTGATGGCCAGGATACGGGCAGCCATCGCGCTCACCTTGGCGCGGCCGTACTCGCCCTCCAGGGCGTGGATCTGGCGGTTGGTGTTGGATTCTGCGACGTGGTCGAGGTCGATCAGGGTGATCCGTCCGACCGCCGAGCGGGCCAGCGCTTCGGCCGCCCAGGAACCGACGCCGCCGATGCCGACGACGCAGACGCGCGCGGCGGACAGCCGTTCCAGCGCATCCCCGCCGTAGAGGCGGACGACGCCGCCGAAGCGGCGCTCGGCGTCCATTTCTGCAATTGCAGCTGACAGCATTAGGCTTCCTTCCGATGCCGCTTTCGCGGCACAAGTACCGCAAGCGGCACAAGTGCCCCGGGTTGTCTCCGGGTATCGGCAACCCGGCGACGACGACGGGCACTAGCGGCGGGCATCATGGCACAATGCGCGCCTGATGACCAACGGGAATCCCCTGCGATGACCAAGCAGAATCCCCTCGGGGGGCGCGCCTCCCTGCCCCAGCCGGATGCCGCCGCGGCCGAGGCCAGCGCCGCCCTGTGCAGGCGCATCGCGGACGAGATCGAAGCCGCCGGCGGCTGGATACCCTTCCGCCGCTTCATGGAACAAGCGCTCTACGCCCCGGGTCTGGGCTACTACAGCGGCGGCGCGCACAAGTTCGGGCCCGGCGGCGACTTCGTCACCGCCCCGGAGCTGACGCCGCTGTTCGCCCGGACGCTGGCGGCACAGGCCGAACAGGTGATGGCGCTCTCGAGTCAGGAGATCATCGAAGCCGGCGCCGGCAGCGGCGCCCTGGCGGCCGAGCTGCTGCTGGCGCTGGAGGGACGAGGCGCGCTGCCCGACCGCTACCGCATCCTCGAACTCTCGGGCGAGCTGCGCCAGCGGCAGGAAGAGACGCTCCGGTCCCGGGCGCCGCGCTTGGCCGGCCGGGTCGAATGGCTGGACGCGCTGCCGCAGCGCTGCTCCGGCCTGGTGCTGGGCAACGAGGTGGTGGACGCCATGCCGGTGGCGCTGGTGGTCTGGCAAACGGACGGCATCTTCGAGCGTGGCGTGAGCTCGTCCGAAGCCGGCGGTCTCACATGGTCGGATCGGCCGGCCGAGGGCGAGCTGCTCGCTGCTGCCGAGCTGCTGCCGGCGGGCGCCCCCTATCTCTCCGAGATCGGGCTGGCCGGTCGGGCCTGGGTCGCGGAGTGGGGGCGCATCCTGGAACGGGGCGCGTTGCTGCTGCTCGACTACGGTTTCCCGCGCCGCGAGTATTACCTCGCCGAGCGCGATTGCGGCACGCTGATGTGCCACTACCGCCACCACAGCCACGGCGACCCGCTCTGGCTGCCGGGACTCTCCGACATCACCGCGCACGTCGATTTCACCGCCGTCGCCGAGGCCGGCTTCGACGCCGGCCTGGAGGTCCTGGGCTACACCGGCCAGGCGCAGTTCCTGTTCAACTGCGGCATCACCGAAGCGCTCGCGCGGCTGCAGGGCAATGGCGACAGGGCCTATCTCGCCGAGGCGAAGAACGTCGGCAAGCTGATCTCGCCGGCGGAGATGGGCGAGCTGTTCAAGGTGATCGCGCTCGGGCGCGGCATCGACGCGCCGCTCCTGGGCTTCGCCCGCGGCGACCGTCTGCATGCGCTGTAGGGAACTAAGCCGCAGCCCGTTTTCCGAACAGCGTCGCGGCGGGCGCCAGCAGGCAGGCGAGACCGAGGCTGCCGCAGGCGAGCAGCCAGGCGGTCGGCGCGGCCCTGCCGCCGCCGGCGTCGAGCACCGCGCCGAAGACCAGCGGGCCGAAAAAACCGGCGCCGAAGCCGAACAGCGAATACACCGCCAGCGCCGCGCCCAGCCTCGCCGGCTCGGCGGCGGCGATCAGGCCGGCGGTGAGCGCCGCCGAATCGGCCATCACCGCGACGTTGTAGAGCACCAGCAGCGCCAGCAGCGCCCACGGCCAGCTCGCCACGGCGCCGGTGAGCCAGGCCAGGCTGCCCGACGCCGCCATGGTCAACCGGATGACGCGGCGGCGGCCGAAACGGCTCGCCAGCTCGTTGCCGAAGATGCTCGCGGGGATGCCGACCAGGTTGATCGCCGCGGCGGCGGTGGCCGGCGCCAGCGGCGAGTAGCCCCCGGCGCCGGCCGAGTAGGCGAGCAGCGCCACGACCCACGAGCGCAGGCCGAACAGCTCCCAGCAATGCGCGGCGTAGCCGACGACGTAGCCCAGCGTCGCCCGGTCGGAGAGCACCCCGAGCATCCTGAGCAGGCCGGGCCGATGCGCCGCGCCGTGGGGCACCACCGGCCGCAGCGAGAGCAGCACCAGAAAGCCCGCGGCCAAGGGTCCCAAGGCGCCAAGAATGAACACGGCGCGCCAGCCCAGGGCACCGCCGACCCAGCCCGAGAGCAAGTAGGAGAGGCTGGCGCCGACGCCGAAGGTCGAGGTGTAGATGGCGATGAAGCGCGGCTGGCGCGGGCCGTCCAGGCGGTCGGAGAGCGCCTTCAGCCCGGGCATGTAGGTGCCGGCGAGCCCCGCTCCGATGAATAGCTGGAACAGGCCGGCGGAGACCGCGCCGCTGGCGAACAGGGCGAAGCACAGGCAGCCGGCGGCGGCCAGCAGGCAGGCGATGAAGTAGATGCGGCGGGCGTCGACGCGGTCGGTGAGACCCGAGAGCGCCGGCACCGCCAGCATGTAGCCGGCGAAGAAGGCCCCGCCGACCGCACCGGCGGCCTTGCCGGAGAGCTGCCAGGCCGCCTGGAAGTGCGGCAGCAGGCCGGGCCAGGCGGCGAAACCGGTCATGCTCAGCGCTTCTGCGGCGCACAGCAGGAACAGCAGCCGGCCGTCCGAGGGACGGCTCATGCGCGCAGCACTCGTTCCAGGCAGGCGCGGATCGAGGGGGGGATCGCCGTCGGCTTGTCGGTCTGGCGATCGACGAAGACATGGACGAAGTGGCCGGTGGCCGCCGCCTTGTCCTCGTCCTGGCGGAACAGGGCGATCTCGTAGCGCACCGAGGAATTGCCGAGCTCGCCGACGCGCAGGCCGGCGTCGATGAGATCCGGAAAGGAAAACGAGCGGTGGAAGCGGCAGGCGCTCTCGACCGCGTAGCCGACCACGGATCCGTGATGGATGTCGAGACCGCCCGCGCGAATCAGGTACTCGTTGATGACGGTGTCGAAGTAGGAATAATAGACGACGTTATTGACGTGGCCATAGACGTCGTTGTCCAGCCAGCGCGTCGCGATGGCGAGGAAGTGGCGGTAGTCGCCGCGCCGCTCGGTGCGGGGCTCCCGGGCACCACCGCTCACTCCTGGCTCAGATAGACGGTGCGCAGGAAGGCCTCGGCGTCGAACGCCGGGGCGACGCGGGCGGCGGCGGCCGGATGAACCAGCTGCGGGCCGGGCTGCAGCGCCGGCTGGGGCAGCCACTGGGCGTTCAGCACCTCCTCCTCGAAGGCGCCGAACTCGTCCTCTATCCTCATCCCCCTAACCGTATCCATGACGATCACCATTTCCGGTCTCCCCGAGATTGGGCACCACACTTGATTTAACGGACGAGCATTGAAAAGGTTGAGCCGGACAGAAAATAATTTCTGCCCGGTTCGATCCGGCGCGCCGGCGGGAAGCGAAGAGGTGGTTTGACATGGTTGTATACACCAGCATACAATATCGCCAATTTCCCACCCGTTTCATAGGAGTGTTTCATGCACAAGAAGTACGACGTCGTCGTGATCGGCGCCGGCAATGCCGCGCTGTGCGCGGCACTGGCCGCGCAGGAGAAGGGTGCCACCGTTGCCGTGCTCGAATGCGCGCCGCAGCAGGAGTCGGGCGGCAACAGCCGCTTCACCGCCGGCGCGATCCGCTTCGCCTACAACGGCATCGAGGACCTGCTGAAGGTGATGCCGGATCTTTCCGCGGAGGAGATCAAGAACACCGACTTCGGCGTCTATACGGAAGATAACTTCTTCGACGACATGTTCCGGGTGACCCGCTTCAGGACCGATCCCAATCTCACCGAAATGCTGGTCAAGCAGAGCTTCGAGACCATGGTCTGGATGCGCTCGAAGGGCCTGCGCTTCGTGCCGATCTACGGCCGCCAGGCGTTCAAGATCGACGGCAAGTTCAAGTTCTGGGGCGGTCTCACGGTCGAGGCCTGGGGCGGCGGCGAGGGCCTGGTCGAGGCCTTGACCGAGTCCTGCAAAGTGCGCGGCATCGAGATCTTCTACGAGACCCGCGCCACCGGCCTCACGCAGCGGGACGGCGCGGTCACCGGCGTCCTCGTCAAGCACGGCGGCAAGACCTCCGAGATCAGCGGCCGGGCGGTGGTGATCGCCAGCGGCGGCTTCGAGTCCAACGCCGAGTGGCGCACCCGCTACCTAGGCCCCGGCTGGGAACTGGCCAAGGTGCGCGGCACCCGCTTCAACACCGGCGACGGCATCAAGATGGCGCTGGAGATCGGCGCCAGCCCCTACGGCAATTGGTCGGGCTGCCACGCGGTCGGCTGGGAGCGCAACGCCCCGGAGTTCGGCGATCTCGCCGTCGGCGACGGTTTCCAGAAGCACAGCTACCCCTTCGGCATCATCGTCAATGGCGAGGGCAAGCGCTTCGTCGACGAGGGCGCCGACTTCCGCAACTACACCTACGCCAAGTACGGCCGCGAAATCCTGAACCAGCCCGGCCAGTTCGCCTGGCAGATCTTCGACGCCAAGGTCACGCACCTGTTGCGCGACGAGTACCGGATCCGCCAGGTCACCAAGGTCAGCGCCAATACCCTGGAGGAGCTCGCCGGCAAGCTGGAGGACGTCGATGCCGAGGCGGTGCTCGCGACCCTGAAGGAATACAACGCCGCGGTGCAGACCGAGGTGCCCTTCAACCCCAACGTCAAGGACGGCCGGGGCACCAAGGGCCTCGCGGTGCCCAAGAGCAACTGGGCCAACGTCCTGGACACCCCGCCCTTTGAGGCCTACGCCATCACCTGCGGCATCACCTTCACCTTCGGCGGCCTGCGCGTCGATGCCAACGCCCAGGTGATCGACAGCGACATGCGGCCGATTCCCGGCCTCTACGCCGCGGGGGAAATGGTCGGGGGGATTTTCTACTTCAACTACCCGGGCGGCACCGGCCTGATGTCGGGCGCGGTCTTCGGCCGAGTCGCCGGCGGCGCCGCGGCCGAGGCCAGCAAGGCGCAGGACGCGGCGGCGGCGTAAGCAAACGGGCGCAAGAAAGCCGGGCCCGAGGGCCCGGCTTTTTGTTGCCCCCTGCCTCGGGGCGGGGCCGGGCATGCCGAGCGATGGAGCGAGGCGGAGGCTCCGGGGCCGGGGGAAAGGCCCCGCTACAGCCAGAGTATCTGCTTGCGGTAGTCGAGGTCGGTGAGCAGGGGTTCGGCCGGCCCGCTGTGGAAGACCGCGCCGCGCTCCAGCGCGAACACCCGGTCGGCCAGCGCCAGCACCAGGTCCAGGTTGTGTTCTACGATCAGGATAGAGACCTGGCTGCGCAGCTGGTCGAACACCGTGAACAATTCCTGCACCACCGCCGGCGCCAGGCCCTCGAAGGGCTCGTCGAGCAACAGCAGCTTGACGTTGCCCGACAGCGCGCGCGCCACCGCCACCATCTGCTGCTCGCCGCCGGAGAGGTAATCGGCCGCCACGTTCAAGCGCTCCTTCAGGCGCGGAAAGTAGTGCAGGATCTGCTCCTCGTTCCAGACGATGCCGTTCTTGCCGTCGGTGGGCCGGGCCAGGCGGCCGAGCGCCAGGTTTTCGGCCACCGTCATGCCGGCGAACAGGCCGCGTCCCTGCGGCACGTAGCCGATCCCCAGGCGGGCGATATCCGGCGCCGGCAGGCCGGCGATGTTCCGGCCCCGGTATTCGATCTTGCCCGACGCCGGCCTCACCAGCCCGGTCAGGGCCTTCAGCAGCGTAGACTTTCCCGCGCCGTTGCGCCCCAGGAGCGCCACGATCTCGCCCTCGCGCACGTCCAGCGTGGCGTCGTTGAGAATGTGGCTCTTGCCGTAGAAGGCATTGACCGACTCGAAGGCCAGCAGCTGCGGCCGCTCGCCCGCCGCGCCGGCGACCCGGCCGGTGACCGGCGGCGTGCCGGTGCCGGTGTACACCTCCTGCACCCGGGCGTCGGCGCGCACCTCGTCCGGGCTGCCGGCCATCAGCACCTCGCCCTGGTTCATCACCGTCACCCGCTGCGAGAAGCCGAGCACCCGGTCGATGTCGTGCTCGACGATCAGCACCGGGATGTTGCTCGCCACGGTGGTGATCAGCTTCGACACCCGCTCGCGCTCGGCCGCCGCCAGACCGGCCAGCGGCTCGTCCATCAGCAGCACCTTGGGCTTGGAGCCGAGCGCGATGCCCAGATCGACCAGGCGCTGGCCGCCGTAGGAGAGGTCGCCGCCCTGGATATCCTCGATGCCCTCCAGCCCGAGGAACTTCATCAGCTCGGCGGTCTCCGCGTCGATCTCGTCGTAGCTGTCGATGTCGCGCCAGGCGTTGAAGCGCGCGGCGTGCTGCGCCTGGACCGAGAGCCTCAGGTTCTCGTAGATCGACAGGCCGCGGAACAGGTTGGTGATCTGGAAGGAGCGGGCCAGGCCCTGGCGGCAGATGCGCTGCGGCGACAGGCGGTGGATCTCCTTGCCGTGCAGGCGCACCGTGCCCACGTCCGGGGTAAACATCCCCGAGATCAGGTTGAAGGTGGTGGTCTTGCCCGCGCCGTTCGGGCCGATCAGCGCGTGGATCTGGCCGGCGTGCACGGCGAGGCGCGCGCCCCTGACCGCCTGGATGCCGCCGAAGTGCTTCTCGATGTCCTCGACCTCCAGCACCGTGCCCTCCAGCCTGTCCGGGCGGAGAAAGCCCGGCAGCGGCAGGCCCTCGTAGATCTTGCGCCGGCTCATCGCCGCGCCCTCTTCCGGCGGCGGCCGAAACCGCCGTTGCAATTGCGCCCAGATGCCGGCCAGACCGGTGGGCGAGTAGATGATGAAGCCGACGAACAGCAGCCCGAACCAGAGCAGCCAATTGTCGGTCCAGATCGAGATCAGTTCGCGGAACAGGATGAAGAACAGCGCGCCCAACGCCGGTCCGAGGAAGTTGCGCATGCCGCCGATCACCACCATCGCCAGGAGCTCGCCGGAGAACGCGACCGAGGTCGACTCGGCCGACACCAGCCGGTGGTGGAAGGCCAGGAGCGCCCCGGCCAGGCCGGTGACCGCGGCCGAGAGCACGAAGGCCGCGAGCTTGTAGCGGTCGGTGTCGTAGCCCTGGAAGGTGGCGCGCTGTTCGTTTTCGCGGATGGCGACGATGACGTGGCCGAAGGGGGAGCGGACCACGCGCAAGAGCAGGTACACCACTCCCAGGGCGATGGCGCCGATCACGACGTAGAAGCTGATCGGATCGTCGAGACTGACCGGACCCAGGTGCGCGCGTTCGATCCCGCCCAGCCCCGATTCACCGCCGGTGAGCGCGGTCCAGCGAAAGGCGATGGCGAAGATCAGCGCCGACAGCGCCAGGGTCAGCAGCGAGAAATAGACGCCCCGCCGGCGCAGGATCAGGACCCCGATCACGGCCGCCAGCGCCGCGACGAAGACGACGGCGAGCAGCAAGGGGAGCAGGAATTGGTCGGGAAACCAGTACTTCTGAAACAGCGCTGCGGCGTAGGCGCCGACGCCGAACCAGGCGCTGTGACCGAAGGAGGTCAGGCCGGTATAGCCGACCAGCAGGTTCAGGCCCATCGCCGCGATGGCGAAGATGACCACGACGTCGGAAGTATCGAGGGTCAGCCCGAGGGCGTGCAACACGAAGGGCAGGACGATCAGCGCCAGCGCGCCGATCCACAAGGGTCGGTATTTCTTGATCACGTAGCCACTCATCATTCGAATCGTTCGATGCGCTCGCCGAGCAGGCCACGCGGCCGGAACATCAGGACCAGGAACATCAGCACGTACATCGATGCCTCGCCCGCCGGCGGGTAGAAATTGATGGTGATGCCGCGCACCACGCCGACCAGCAGCGCGGCGAGCACCACGCCCCAGAAGCTGCCCAGGCCGCCGATCACCACCACGACGAAGGCGACGATCATGATGTCCCCGCCCATCGCCGGCTGGACCACCGAGATCGGCGCGAAGAAGGCGCCGCCCAGGCCGGCCATGCCGACGCCGAGCACCACGATGGCGGTCATGTACGGCTGCAGCCGGATGCCCAGAACGGCGACCATGTCCGGCCGCTGCACGCCGGCGCGCACCACGCGGCCGAAGGAGGTCTTGTTGAGCAGCAGCCAGATCCCGGCCAGCACCACGAAAACCACCGCCAGCATCAGCAGGCGGTAATCGGAAAAGAGGAAGTCGCCGAAATCGTGATGGCCCCTGAAGGCGTGGGGAATCGAGGACTCCAGCGGCGCCGCGCCCCAGATCATGCGGATCGCCTGTTCTCCGACCATCGCCAGGCCGAAGGTGAGCAGCAGGCTCAGGATCGGATCGGCGGCGTAGAAGCGGCGCAACAGGAAGCGCTCGAACAGCACTCCGAGCAGGCCCACCGCCACCGGCGAGATGACGATGGCCGGGCCGAAGCCCAGGCGCTGGGTGATTTCCACCGAGATGTAGGCGCCCAGCGCGTAGAAGGCGCCGTGGGCGAGATTCACCACCCCGCCGACGCTGAAGATCAGCGACAGACCGAGGGCGAGCAGCAGATAGTAGCCGCCCAGCACCAGGCCGTTGACCACCTGTTCCAGCAAGAATACGAGTTGCATGATCAGTCCAATGCCGCGTAAGAAAGCGGCGCCGTCAGGGCTGACAGCGCCGCGCAATCGGCCGACCCGGGCACCGGGAGGGCGCCCGATCCGGCGCTACAGCTTGCAGTCGTTTTCCTGGCGGGTCGTCGCGATGGCTTCCAGGGACTCGCTCGGTCCCGGGACGGCGGGTCCCAATGCCAGGAAATCCCACTTTTGCTTGTAGCTACCCTTGGGCTTCAGCGTGAGCGAGTACATTTCCTGCATCAGCTGGTGATCCCAGGAGCGGAACCAGCCCTTGCGCGCCTTCAGGACGTCGAACTGTGCGCCCTTCTCGAAGTACGCGATCAGCTTGTCGGTGTCGGTGGACTTGGTCGCGTTCATCGCCTGGACCATGATCTTCAGCGCGACGTATTCGACCCAGGCGTGATTCTCCGGGGGCTTGCCGTACTTCTTCTCGAATGCCGCGACGAAGGCCTTGGAGCTCGGGGTATCGACGTCCTGATCCCAGACCGTGGGCCAGATCCCGCCGAAGTTGTCGGCGCCCGCCGCCCAGGCGTCCGCGGTGTTGAGGTTGAAGCCGGCGATCGGGTAGCTGAGGCCGAATTCGGCGTACTGCTTGAGGAAGGTCGTGACCTGGTTGCCGGCCAGGTTGGAGCAGACCACGTCGGGCTTGGACTGGCGGATTTTGATCAGATAGGGGCTGAAATCGGTGACGTCGGTGGCCACCATCTCGTCCCCGATCAGAATGCCGTTATTGGCGCTGATGAAATTCTTGGCGGCGTGCAGCAGGTCGTGGCCGAAAACGTAGTCGGCGGTCAGGGTGAACAGCTTCTTGCCCTTGACCAGATTTTCCGCCAGCAGCGCCCGGCCGACGGCCTTGACGTTGGAGGTGTTGCTGGTGTCGACGTAGAAGGAGTACTTGCTGCAATTCTTGCCGCGCAGGGCGTCTGAGCGGGCGCCGGTGCTCATGAACAGGCGCTGGTGGCGCGCCGCCACCTGGGAGATGGTCAGCGCGGAAGCGGAGTTGATCTCGCCGACCAGCGCCACCACGTGGTCGCGCTCGATCAGGCGCTGCGCCTTCGACGAGGCGACCGAAGGGTTGACCGAGTCCTCGGAGACCAGCTCCACCTGACGGCCCATCACGCCGCCCGCCCGGTTGACCTCCTCCAGCGCGAGGCTGATGCCCATCACCGCGTACTCGCCGAGCGAGCCGAGAAAGCCGGTCAGCGGCGTCAGGTGGCCGATCCTGACCTTGGCCTGGTCGGCGAAAGCGAACCCCGGGAACCCCAGGGTACCCAATGCCGCGCCGCCCGCCAATGCCGCCCCGGCCCTCAATACGCCGCGCCGCTTCGACGACTGCAGAGCCGCTGCGCGTTCTTCGATCTTCTTTGTCATTTGCTCACTCCTCCTTATGTTCGGCCGAATGGCCGGATTTGCCGTGAAAACGCTGGTACCCGCTCAGACCAGCAGGCCGCCGCCGTCGAGATAGACCACCGAGCCGGTGGCGAAGGTGTTCCTGAGGAACAGCAGGACCTGGTCGGCGACGTCCTCGGCCTGTCCGACGCGCTTCACCGGCAGGCTCTTGGCGACGTTCTCCAGCATCGTCTTGCGCGCCTCGGCCGGCATCGCGGCGCGGGTCGGCGTGTCGATGATCCCGGGCGAGACCACGTTGAAGCGGATCGGGGCCATCTCCAGGGCGAGACCCTGGGCCAGGGTCTCCAGGGCGGCGTTGATGGCGCCGATCAGCACCATGTTGGGCTTGGGGCGCCGGCTCAAGAAACCCGAGAGGAAAACGAAGGAGCCGTCCGGGGCGATCTTGGCCCGCCTCACCACGCGGTAGGCGCCCCAGAACTTGACGTCCATCGCGGCCTGGGCGTCCCCCATATCCTGGCCCTGCACCGTGCCGAACTTGAAGGCCGCGCCGCTGATCACGATATGGTCGAACACCGGCGAGGCGGCGAAGAAGGCCTCGACGCTGGCGTCGTCGGTGACGTCGATCGCCCGCGCCTCCACCCTCCCGGAGAGATGGGCCCGAGCCTCGCGCAGCTTCTCCTCCGAGCGGCTGGCGATGGTGACGCTGGCGCCGTCGGCCAGCGCCCCCGCTGCGGTGGCGTAGCCGATGCCGGAACTGCCGCCGATCACTAATACTTTTTTACCGCTCAATGTAACCAATGATGCCTCCGTTGTGTGCCGCGATGATTCCGCCGCCGGGGTTGCCGGCGGCGGACCGGGGTCGATTGCCGGCGTCCGCGAATCGTATACAGTCGCATACGATCATGTCAAGGACTAGCTGTTACGATCCTGGCTCAGGCGACGTCGTCCGGGGGAGAGGTGACGACGATGAAGACCAGCTCGGTGAGCCCGGTGTTGCAGATGCCGTGACTGACCCCGGGGGGAACGAAGACCACGTCGTGGCGGCGCACGACCCGCTTCTGGCCGTCGAGTTCGAGCAGGCCCTCGCCCTCCAGCACGTGATAGACCTGCTCCTGCACCTGATGAACGTGGGTCTCGACGTGGGCCATCGGCTGGTAGCGCGAGATCCTGTGGTCGATCCGGCGCGAATTGCCGGCCTCGGGGCGGACCAGGCGCTTGGACAGCGCGCCGCCGTGGTGGCCGGGCATCTCGTCCCAGGGCACCTCGCTGATATTGCGGACGAGGGCATCCGCGTATCCCGGCTTATCCGAAGCTGCCATGGCCACCCCTCCCCTTCCCGGACTGAACGTCGAATGATTGTATGCAGCCGTATACATTTGTGTCAAGGGGGATTATAGTTGCGCGAAAGGATTGCACGGTAGAATCCGCGGACTGGACAGATTCCGAACCGCGCATTTCCGGACAGAGCACCGATTCCATGGAACGCCTCACGCAACTGCCGAGCAGGGCCCCGAAGATGGCGGAGAACCCGCCGGTGCGGGCGCAGCTCGCCTACGAGCGGATGCTCGAAGCGATCCAGCAGGGGCAGCTGACCTCGGGCACCCGGGTGCGCGAGTCGGACGTCGCGGAATGGCTGCAGATCAGCCGCACCCCGGTCAGGGAGGCGATGCGCAGGCTGGAGGCCGAGGGCCTGCTCTCGCACGTGCCCCACGTCGGCGTGGTCGTCACCGAGATCGACTCGGAGATGGTGACCGAGCTCTACGCGATGCGCGAAGTGCTCGAAGGCACGGCGGCCGGGCTCGCGGCGCAGCACGCCTCGCCGGCCGAGATCCACATGCTCCAGGAGATCGTCAAGACCGAGAAGGAGCTGGCCCAGGAGCCGGCCCTGCTGATGCGGCAGAACCGGGAGTTTCACGACATCATCTACCGCAGCGCGCACAACCGCTACCTGCTGAAGACCCTCAACGCGCTGCACGACTCCCTGGTCCTGCTCGGCAAGACCACGCTGGGCTCCAAGCCGCGCGCCGCGGCGGCCCACTCCCAGCATCAGGCGATCGTCAAGGCCATCGTCGCCCGCGACCAGCCGCTGGCCGAGGAGCTGATGCGCGCCCACATCCGCGGCGCCTACCACGAACGCCTGAACCTGCTGTTCAAGCGGGACTGACAGCGGCGGCGTGCCGCGCCGCGAGGTAGCCGAAGGTCAGCGCCGGGCCGAGCTGCGCCCCCGCCCCCGGGTACTCCCCGGCCACGATCGAGTGCATGTCGTTGCCGCAGGCGTACAGGCCGGCGATCGGATCACCGTCGCCGTCCAGGACCCGGGCCGAGGCGTCGGTCGCCAGGCCCAGGCTGGTGCCCAGCGGCGTCGGCAGCACCGCGACCGCGTAGTAGGGCGGCGCCGCGATGGCGCCGAGGCAGGGGTTGGGCGCGTGCTCCGGATCGCCGTTGGCCCGGTCGTAGCGATTGCCGCCCTTGCCGAATTCGGCGTCGACCCCGGTCTTCGCGTAGCCGTTGTGGGCGCTCACCGTCTGTTCCAGGCCGGCGGCATCGACGCCTAACTTCCGGGCGAGCGCGGCCAGCGTATTGGCGGTCTTGAGATAGCCGCCGTCGAGATGCGGCCGCAGCCGCAGCGTCAGCGGCCTGACCAGGCCCAGCCCGTACTTCCACAGGAACTTGCGGTCGCACACCAGGAACGCGGGGATGCAGGGCTGCCGCCGATGCGCGCGGATCATCGCGCGGCAGAACTCGTGATAGGAGGCCGCCTCGTTTACGAAGCGCCGGCCGGCGGCATCGACCGCGATCAGCCCGGGCTTGGGCCGGTCCAGGACGATGTGCGGATACACCGCGGTCCTGCCGTCGCGGCGGCGCGCGATCGAGCTCGGGAACCACAGCGCGTTGTCCTCACCCTCCGGACCCAGCGCCGCGCCGACCGCCTGGGCGAGCGCCAGGGTGTCGCCGACACAGCCCTCGAAGGCCGCCGTGTATTGCGCCGCCGGCTCGGGCAGGTAGCGGCCGCGCCAGGCTGCGCTGGCGGGGAAGCCGCCGCCGGCGAGCACCACGCCGCGACGGGCGCGGACCCCACTGACGACGCCGCCCCGGGACACGTCCAGACCGGTCACCCGGCCCGCTTCCAGCGTCAGACGCGAGACCCCGGCCTCGAACCAGATGTCCACCCCGCGGTCGATCAGGCCCTTGTATAGCCTGGCAGCCAGCGCATTGCCCAGCACCAGGCGGGTGCCGCGTTCGTGGCTCAGCCGGTCGCGGCCGTAGCGCGCCGCCAGGCGGATGCCGAGCTGCAGGCCGTCCCAGGACTTCCAGGCGCGCAGCAGGCGGCCCGCCTCGCCGCGGGTGACCATCATGCCGCCGGCGAGCATCAGTTCCGGCAGCGGCCAGCGCAGCCTAGCGAACGCCGCGCCCAGGATGCGCCCGTCGAAGGGCAGCGGCTCCAGCGGCCGGCCGCCGGCGGCCGCCCCGGGCAGATCCTGGCGGTAGTCGGGTTGTTCCGGGTAGGCGCGGAAGCGCACCTCGGTGTGCGCCTCCAGGTAGCCGATCATCTCGCCGCCGGCAGCGACGAAGGCCCGTCGGAGCGCCGGGTCGCCGCGGCCGGCGGCCAGGGCTTCGAGATAACTCAGCGCCGCCCCGGCATCGCCGCCGACGCCGAGCGCGCGCTGATGGGGATTGTCCGGGATCCACACCGTCCCCGAGGAGCGCGCCGTGGTGCCGCCGACCCGGTCGCTGTTCTCGATCAGCAGGGTCTTCAGACCCTCGTTCGCCGCGACCAGGGCCGCGGTCATGCCGCCGGCCCCGGCGCCGACCACCACCAGGTCGTAGTCGGCCCGCATCGGTTTCGGCCCCGGGTCTGCCGGCGCTAGGACTTCGGTCCCGGCCGGTAGGAGGAGAGGTCGGCGTACTGCACGAACTCGAGATGATTGCCCTCGGGGTCGCGCACCAGCAGCACCCAGACGCCGGGCCGCACCTCGACCTTGCCCGCGCTGCGGACGTCGGCGCCGGCCGTGCGGAAGCGCTCGAGCAGATCGTCGATGTCGCCGACGATGAAGGTGGCGTAGGCGCCGCCCTGGCGCTCCAGCGCGAAGGCCCGCGGCGCGGCGGCGAGCGGTGCGAGCGTCGGCTGGGCGAGCTTCAGGCGGTCGCCGGCTTCGTTCTCCAGGCGCATCACGCGGTAGCCCTCGGGCGCCAAGCCGGTCTGCCGGCTCTTGTCCGCCGGCGCAGTGACGTCGGAGAGCACCTTGAGGCCCAGGACGTCGCGGTAGAAGGGCAGGACGGCGTCGATGTCGGCGACCGCGAAACCCACTTCCATCGGGGCGAGCGCTTTCATCGCCGCCTCACTTGCCGGGGACGCCGGGGGCGAGGTAGCGCTTGCCGAAGATCGGCTCCTTGTAGGGCGTGGGCGGCAGCTGCCAGGTGCCGGTCGAGGGCGGCCGCACCTCGGCATCGACGTGGACATCGAGCAGGCAGGGCTTGCCCAGCTTCAGCGCGCGTTCGAGCGCGCCCTTCATGTCCTGCTGCCGGGTCACGGTGATGCCCTCGACGCCGCAGGAGCGCGCCATCGCCGCAAAATCGGGGTTATAGCGCTCCTTGGTCTCGCCGTGATAGAAGGCGGTGCCGATCTCGCGGCCGTCGTAGAGGCCGTACTGCAGGTCGCGGATCGCGCCCCAGGCGAAGTTGTTCCAGACGATCCAGATGCAGTTGATGTTGAACTCCACCGCGGTCGCCAGCACGTGTGGCGCCATCATGAAGCCGCCGTCGCCGACGATGGCGACGCAGGGCCGGTCGGGGGCGGCGAGCTTGGCGCCGAGCACGCCGCAGACGCCGAAGCCCATCGAGGAATAGCCCCAGGAGTTGAGCATGGTCTGCGGCCGGCGCGCGTTCCAGAACTGCATGAACCAGTTGTGATGGACGCCCGAGTCGAGGCAGATGATGGCGTCGTCGGGGAGCAGCGCGCGCACGTCGGCGACGATGCCCTCGGGGCGCAGCGGCGAGGTCTGCAGCAGGAAGTTGGGCCGGACGTAGGCCTCCCACTCCTGCTGCCAGGCGGCGATCTCGGCCTGCCACCCGGCCAGCGGCGGCGTCGCCGCCCCCGGCTTCGCGGCGAGCTGCAGCAGCATCTGCTGCAGGAAGGTCTTGGCGTCGGCGACGATGCCCAGATTGACCGGATAGTTGCGGCCGATCTCGTCGTTGTCGATGTCCACGTGGATCAGTTGGGTCGCCGGGAAGTTCCAGGAATAGCCCGGGATCCAGGCCGAGGAGGAGCGGTCGTCGAAGCGCGCGCCGACCGCGATCACCAGGTCGGCGTGGCGCCCGGCCTGGTTGGCGGGATAGGCGCCGTTCCGGCCGATGAAGCCCAGGGCCAGCGGGTGGTCCATGTTCAGGCAGCCCATGCCGTTGGGCGAGCTGATCACCGGGATGCCGAGCTTGGTCACCAGTTCGGTCAGCTCCGGGCCGGCCTCCGCCAGCGTCGCGCCGTGGCCGACGAAGAACGCCGGGCGGTGGGCCTTGGCCAGGAGCTTCAGGCACGCCTCGAGTTCCTGGGGCGAGGCTCCCGGCCGCTGCACGTTCATCCTGGCCGCGCTCTCGGGCACCTCGACGTCGGCCTCTTCCTGGAACAGGTTGTAGGGGACGTCGAGATTGACCGGGCCGGGCCGGCCCGCGGTCATCGTCGCCATCGACTGGCGCAGGGCCAGCGGCAGCATCTCGACCCGCGAGGGGTGGAAGCTGCGCTTCACCACCGGCCGCAGGATAGACGGGAAGTCCGCCTGGTGGTGATGGTAGAGCTCCTGGAAGGGCGCGCGGTTTTCCTGCGAGGTCGGCACGTTGGCGGTGATCGCCAGGAAGGCCGAGGAGTCGGAGATGGCGCAGGCCAGGGCACCCACCAGGTTGGCCGAGCCCGGCCCGGTCGAGGTCAGGGTCGCCACCGGCTGGTGCTTGACGCGGTAGTAGGCGTCGGCCATGTGGCCGGCGGCCTGCTCGTGGCGCGGCGAGATCAGCTTGATGTCGTCCTGGGCGTCGTACAGCGCGTCGAGCAGGCCGACGTTGCCGTGACCGCAGATGCCGAAGATGTAGGGCACCCGCTCCTGCACCAGATAGTCGACGATCAGTTCTCCACCCTTCATTTTTGGCATGGTCTTTCCTCTTGGCGAATGTTCAAAGGCTGATGGTCAGCAGGCGTTCCTCGGTCAGTTCCCTGACCGCGTATTTCGGTCCCTCGGTGCCGAAACCGCTGTCCTTGGTGCCGGCGTAGGGCATCAGGTCGACGCGCGAGCTGCAGGTCTCGTTGATGTGGACGCTGCCCACCTCGAGCTTCAGCGCGGCGCGGAAGGCTTGATCCAGGTTGCGGGTGAAAATCCCGGTGGCCAGGCCGTAGGGCGAGGCATTGACCCGGTCGATGGCCTCGTCCAGCCGCGAGAAGGGCAGGATCGAGACCACCGGGCCGAACACCTCCAGGTCGACCACCTTCATCCCGGGCCGCACCCCGGTCAGCACCGTGGGCGGCACCACCGGGCCCTGGCGCTCGCCGCCGACCGCGCGCTTCGCCCCCTGGGCGACGGCCTCGGCGATCCAGGCCTCGACGCGCTCGGCGTTGGCGAGCGAGATCATCGGGCCGACCGAGGTCTCGGCCAGCCTCGGGTCGCCCGCCTTGAATTTCTCGGCGGCGGCGACGAACTGCTCGGAGAAGCGCTCCAGGATGGACTCTTCGACGTGCAGCAGCTGGATCGAGGTGCACACCTGGCCGGCCTTGCGGAAGCAGGCGTTCACGATCTTGGGCAGGCAGGCGGCGATGTCGGCGTCGGCGCAGACGATGGTGCTGGCGATGCTGCCCAGCTCCATCTGGGTGCGGCGCAGGCCGGCGCCGCTCTGGATGGCCCGGCCGACCTCGGTGCTGCCGGTGAACAGATAGAAGCGGATCGCCTCCTCGGCCATCAGCCACTCGCCGATCTCGGCGCCCTTGCCGTGAACCAGCGACAGGAAACCCTTGGGCACGCCGGCCCGCACCAGCACCTCGCAGAGCAGGCCGGCGGAGAGCGGCGTCGCGCCCGCGGGCTTCAGGATCACCGCGTTGCCGGCGGCGAGCGCCGGCCCGAGCTTGTGGCAGACGGTGTTGAGCGGCGAATTGAAGGGGGTGATGGCGCAGACCACGCCGAGCGGCACGCGCAGGGTGAAGCCCAGGCGATCGCCGGCGGTGGGCGCGCCGCCCATCGGCACCACCTCGCCGGCCAGGCGCTTGGCCTCCTCCGCCGAGATGGTCAGCGTCTGGATCGCCCGGTTCACCTCGTTTTCGGCGTCGGCCAGGGTGAAGCCGGTCTCGGCCACGATGGTGTCGCGAAACGCCTGCCGGCGCGTCCCCAGCGCTTCCGCCGCGCGCATCAGGAACTGGTAGCGCGCGTAGGGGGTGGGCGGCCCGGCCCGGAACGCCCGCTGCGCCGCGGCCACCGCCTGCCGCACCTGCTCGCGGGAGGCCTGGGCCACCTCGGCGATCGCCTCGCCCGAGAACTTGTTCCGCACCGGGAAGGAAGACGCGCCGGCCGTCCAGTCGCCGTTGATCAGCAGTTTGTCGAAGCTCATGGGCAGGTCCAGTCGGGGGAATTCGGAGGAGGGACAATTGTATACGTTCGCATACGATACGGTCAAGAATCGGGGCGGACGATACGGCTCGTCGCTGCGCGGCCGAAGGCCGCGACGGTCCGGAGATTGCCGCGCTGCGCTCGCAATGGCGACGCTGCGGCTCAGCCGGCGGGGCGGCGGCGCCAGGGCGCGACGGCGGGGAGCAGCAGCATGCCCGGCAGGGCGAGCAGCGCGCAGAGCAGGAAGAAGCCGAACCAGCCCAGCCGGTCGACCAGCAGGCCGGCGGTGGAATTGATGAAGGCGCGCGGCACCGCGGCCAGGCTGGTGAATAGCGCCAGCTGGGTGGCGGTATAGAGCGGATGGGTGGCGCGGGCGATGAAGGCGACGAAGGCGGCGGTGCCGAGGCCCACGCCGAGCGCCTCGGCGCCGATCACCGCGGCCAGAACCGCCAGTTGCGGCGCGCCGATCGCCGACTGCGGCCCGAGCCAGGCGAGCGCGGCGAAGCCGAGGATGGACAGCAGCTGCACCGCGCCGAACAGCCACAGCGCGCGGTTGATGCCCAGGCGCACCATCCACAACCCGCCGGCCAGGCCGCCGATCACCGCCGGCCACAGCCCGGCGTTCTTGGCCACCAGGCCGATCTCGGTCTTGGTGTAACCCATGGTGAGGTAGAAGGGCGTGGCCAGCGCGGTGCACAGGCTGTCGCCGAGCTTGTAGAGAAAGATGAAGGCGAGGATCAGCAGCGCCCGGCGCACCCCGGCCCGGTCGATGAACTCGCGGAACGGATCGACCACCGAATCCTTGAGCGATCGCGGCGGACCGACGGCGATCGCCGGCTCGCGCACGGAGAGCACCATCGCCATGCCCGGCAGCATGAACAGCGCGGTGATCCAGAACACCTGGGCCCAGGGCAGGCGGTCGGCCAGGATCAGCGAGAGCGAGCCGGGCACCAGGCCGGCGATCCGGTAGGCATTGACGTGCACCGAGTTGCCCAGGCCCAGCTCGGCGTCGGAGAGGATCTCGCGGCGGAAGGCGTCGAGCGCGATGTCCTGGGTCGCCGAGAGCAGCGCGATCAGGATCAGCAGCGCCACGATCGGCTCCAGGTCTGCCCGCGGCGCCAGGCCGCCCAAGCTGCCGATGGCCGCGAGCAGCCCCGCCTGCGTCGCCAGCATCCAGCCGCGGCGGCGGCCGAGGCCGCCGGGCAGCGGATAGCGGTCGGCCAGCGGCGACCAGAGGAACTTCCAGGTGTAGGGCAGCTGGATCAGCGTCATGGCGCCGATCGCCTTGAGGCTCACGCCCTCGGTGTACAGCCAGGCCGGCACCAGGTTCAGCAGCAGGTAGAGCGGCAGGCCGGAGGAGAAGCCGGTGAACACGCAGATCAGCATGCGCCGCGTGAACAATACACGCAGCCAGGGCGGGCAGGCCAAGCCGCTACCCTCTCGTGATGCGGTACACGGCCAGGCTGCCGAGGAAGTTCTGCTCCTCGGTGATCAGCCGGCCCTCGTCGAACACCCTGCGCTCCTTGACCGCGATGTTGCGCTTGGCGCAGAAGTCGTCGAAGTCGGCGATGGTGCACAGATGGATGTTGGGCGTGTCGTACCACTGGTAGGGCAGGCGCTCCGACACCGGCATGTGCCCCGCCAGGATGTCCAGGCGGTGCTTCCAGTAGCCGAAGTTGGGAAAGGACACCACCGCCTCGCGGCCGACGCGCAGCATCTCGTACACGATCGCCTCGGTGTGGCGCATCGCCTGCAGCGTCTGCGACAGCACCACGTGGTCGAAGGAGGCGTCCTCGAAGCCCGAGAGCCCGGCCTCCAGGTCGCTCTGGATCACGTTCATGCCGTTCTTCACCGCCGCCAGCACGTTGGCGTCGTCGATCTCGATGCCGTAGCCGCGGGCGCCGCGCGCCTCGATCAAGAGCTTCAGCAGCGCGCCGTCGCCGCAACCCAGGTCGAGCACGCGCTCGCCCGGCTGCACCCAGCTGGCGATCACCTGGAAGTCGGGACGGTCGCGGGTATTCATGGGGCCAGCCTCTCCAGGTAGGCGCGGACCAGCGCGTGGTATTGCGGATCGTCCATCAGGAAGGAGTCGTGGCCGTAGTTGCAGCCGAGCTCGGCGTAGCAGACGTCCTGCTCGTTCTTCAGCAGCGCATTGACGATCTCGCGCGAGCGCGCCGGCGCGAAGCGCCAGTCGGTGGTGAAGGACACCACCAGGAACTTCGCCGTCGCCGGCGACAGCGCCCGGGCCAGGTCGCCGGCGAAGTGGTGGGCGGGATCGAAGTAGTCGAGCGCCCTGGTCATCAGCAGGTAGGTGTTGGCGTCGAAGACGCCGGCGAACTTGTCGCCCTGGTAGTGCAGGTAGGACTCGATCTCGAACTCGACGCCGTAGCCGAAGGAGAAGGCGCCGCTTCGGAGCACCCGGCCGAATTTCGCCGCCATCTGGTCGTCGGAGAGATAGGTGATGTGGCCGAGCATGCGCGCCAGGCGCAGGCCGCGCAGCGGGCGGACGCCGTGCTCGTAGTAGTGGCCGCCGTGGAAGTCGGGGTCGGTGATGATCGCCTGGCGGGCGACGTCGTTGAAGGCGATGTTCTGCGCGGTGAGCTTGGGCGCCGCGGCGATCACCAGCGCGTGGCGCACCCGGTCGGGCAGATTGACCGCCCACTGCAGCGCCTGCATGCCGCCCAGGCTGCCGCCGATCACCGCCGCCCAGGCGGCTATGCCCAGATGGTCGGCGAGCCGCGCCTGCGCCTGGACCCAGTCGTCCACCGTGACCACCGGGAAGTCGGCGCCCCAGGGCTTGCCGGTGGCCGGATTGTTCGACGCCGGTCCGGTCGAGCCGTGGAAGCCGCCCAGGTTGTTCACCCCGACGACGAAGAAGCGCTCGGTGTCGAGCGGCCGGCCCGGACCGACGATGTTGTCCCACCAGCCGAGGTTGCCCGGATCCCCGGCGTAGTGGCCGGCGACGTGGTGGTTGCCGGAGAGCGCGTGGCAGACCAGGATGGCGTTGGAGCCGGCGGCGTTCAAGGTGCCGTAGGTCTCGTAGGCCAGGTCGAACGCGGGCAGCACGGCGCCGCTCCTCAAGATGAGGGGCGCGTCGAAGTGGGCGCGCTGCGCCGCGACGATGCCTACGCCTGCTGCTGCCATCCCTGCCATGTGTTCCGAACCCGCCAAAAGAAAAACCCGGTCGTCCGAGCGGGGACCGGGTTGCCCTCGCTTTAGCCGTATTTATCAAGCGCCCGCAAGCTGATTTTTCAAATCGGCGCCGACGGAAAATTAACCCGGCGCCGGGGAAATGTCAAACCCGGTCAAACCCGGTCGAACCGGTCAAGCCGCGTTGATTTTCAGCAGGAGTTCCAGCAGCCGCCCCGGATCGTCCTGGCGCAGCAGGCGGGCAACGCGTCCGCGCAGCAGCGAGTAGTCGCTCCTCATCACCTGCTGCTTGATTTCGAGCAGCTGCGCCGGGTGCATCGAGAACTGGGTGAGGCCCATGCCGAGCAGCAGGCGGGTCAGCGACGGGTCGCCCGCCATCTCGCCGCACACCGCCACCGGCAGGCCGGCGCGCCGGCCCGCGGCGATGGTCATCGCGATCAGGCGCAGCACCGCCGGATGCAGCGGGTCGTAGAGATAGGCCACCGACTCGTCGGTGCGGTCGATCGCCAGGGTGTACTGGATCAGGTCGTTGGTGCCGATCGAGAGGAAGTCGAGGCGCTTCAGGAAGGGCCCCAGCGCCAGCGCCGCGGCGGGGATCTCGATCATGCCGCCGACCTCGATGCGCTCGTCGAACTTCACCTTGGCTTCGGCCAGTTGCGCCTTGGCCAGCGCGAGCATCACCAGGGTCTGCTCGATCTCGTGGGCGTGCGCCAGCATCGGCACCAGCAGGCGCACGCGGCCGTAGTGCGAGGCGCGCAGGATGGCGCGCAGCTGCACCAGGAAGAGCTGCGGCTCGGCCAGGCAGTAGCGGATGGCGCGCATGCCCAGCGCCGGGTTGGTCTCGATCCGCGCGCCGCCGCGCATCCCGCGGGTGACCTTGTCGGCGCCCAGGTCGAGGCTGCGGATGGTCACCGGCTTGCCCGGCAGCGCCTTGACCACCGAGCGGTAGGCCTCGAACTGCTCTTCCTCGCCGGGGCTGTCGTCGCGGTTCATGAACAGGAACTCGGTGCGGAACAGGCCGACGCCGTCGGCATCGACCTCCCTGACCTTGTCGATGTCCTGGGGCAGCTCGATGTTCACCGACAGCTCGATCTCCTCGCCGTCCAGGGTCACCGCGTGCGCCGTCTTCAGGCGCATCAGCTTGCTGCGCTCGAGCTCCAGCTCGGCCTTCCTCAGCCGGTATTCCTCCAGGACGCGCTGGTCGGGTGCGACGATCAGCGCGCCGCGCGCGCCGTCCACGATCAGGATCTCGTCCTCCTGGATCAGGCTGCGGGCGTGGTGCAGACCGACCACCGCGGGGATGGCCAGGCTCCTGGCGACGATGGCGGTGTGCGAGGTGGCGCCGCCGACGTCGGTGACGAAGCCGCCGATCTTGAGCTTCTTGAACTGGATGGTGTCGGCGGGCGAGAGGTCGTGGGCGACGACGATGATCTCCTCGTCGCGGCCGCGCCGGCTGATCTTGCGGCGATGGCCGAGCAGGACTTTCAATACCCGCTCCACCACCTGGACGATGTCGTGCTTGCGCTCGCGCAGGTAGGCGTCCTCGATCTCGTCGAACTGCTCGGTGATCTGCTCCAGCTGCTGCACCAGCGCCCATTCGGCGTTGCAGCGCCGCTCGCGGATCAGCTGCCGGGGCACCTCGACCAGCAGCGGGTCGGAGAGGATCATCGCGTGCAGATCGACGAAGGCGGAGAGCTCCGCCGGCGCCCCGGGCGAGGCGCCGGCCTCGACCTTGAGCGTATCCAGCTCGCTGCGCACCGCGCCGAGCGCCGCATCGAAGCGGGAGAGCTCGGCCTCGACGTCGCGCTCCTTCACCTGGTACTGCGCCACCTCCAGCGTGGCGTGAGAGATCAGGCTGGCGCGGCCGATGGCGATGCCCGGCGAGACGGCCAGTCCGTACAGGACGAAGCTCATGCCGCACCTCCGTGCGAAGTGGACTGCCGCGGCCTTCGGCCTTTCCATGAACCCGCCTCCGCGTCCCACGGGGACTTCCTTTCGATGAGGAAACCCGAACGGGTACGGTCGTCGGTGCGAGGCCGAAGGCCGCGGCAATCTCGATCGCCGCGCTGCGCTCGCGATGACGGGTTTGGTGGTGGGTTCGCGGTCCGTGTGCAGTTTTGGCCACGCCGAAACAGGCGACTCGCGGTGACCAGGGCTCTGTTCGGCCTCGCGGTGATTTTCTTGCCGTCATTGCGAGCGTAGCGAGGCAATCTGCAGAGCATGAAACCAGGATCAGAAGGGAAGGTCTTCACTGCCCCTCCCCGAACTTGTCGGCGATCAGCGCCAGGAGCGCCGCCAGCGCTTCCTCGGCGCGCTCGCCCTCGGTCTCGACCAGCACCTTCGAACCCTTGCCGGCGGCCAGCATCATCACCCCCATGATGCTCTTGGCGTTGATGCGCCGGCCGTTCCTCTCCATCCACACTTCGCAGGGGAAGCTGCCGGCGAGCTGGGTCAGCTTGGCCGAGGCGCGCGCGTGCAGGCCCAGCTTGTTGACGATCTCGGTCTCGACCCTGGGCATGGGACCTCAGTGCTTGAGCATGTTGATGATGCCGTCGCGGCCGCCGGCGACGGTCTTGGTCACCAGGGTCTTCATGTCCTTCTCGCGATGGTTGAGCGCGCGCAGCAGCATCGGCAGATTGACCCCGGCGACGCCCTCGATGCGCCCGGGTTCGAGCAGCTTCAGGGCGACGTTGGAAGGCGTCGCGCCGAAGATGTCGGTGAGCACCAGCACGCCGTGGCCGCTATCGACGAACTTCACCATGTCGCGCGCCAGGGGCAGCGCGTCGAGCGGGTCGTCCTGCGCCGACAGGCCGAGCTGGGCGATCTGCGGCGGCCGCTTGTTGAGCACGTGGCAGGAGCACTGGATCAAGGCCTCGCCGAGGCTGGCGTGGGTGATGAGGAACAGACCGATCATTTGTGCGCTGGTGCCTTCGGGGAGCCTGGATGGCGCCATTGTAGCCGAAGGCCGCGGCAGTCCGTGGCTCTCAGATTGCTTCGCTGCGCTCGCAATGACCCCCTTACCGTCATTGCGAGGCCCGAAGGGCCGCGGCAATCCGGAGATTGCTTCGCCTGCCGTCACTGCGAGGCCGGAGGCCGCGGCAGTCGCAATGGCGACCTTACCGTCATTGCGAGGTGCCTGTTTCGGCGCCGCCAAAACTGCAGATGGACCATGAACCGTGGCGAAAAGCCTCGTCATCGCGACTGCCGCGGCCTCCGGCCTCGCAGTGACGGCAGCGTGGCGATCTTGGATCGCTTCGCCTTCGGCTCGCAACGACGACCGTACCCGTTCGGGTTTCCTCATCGAAAGGAAGTCCCCGTGGGACGCAGAGGCGGATTCATGGAGAGAGAGGCCCGCAGGGCTGCGGCAATCTAGAGAATCTCCGGGTATAGGTCTTTCCAGCCGGGGTTCATGGCGACGAGCAGTGCGATTTTTTTCGCCCTTGATCCTGCTTTGAGCTGCTTTTCCCGAGTGATGGCGGATTCCATGGTGTCGTGGCGTTCGTACCAGACCAGCCGATGGACGTGATACTTGGCGGTGAAGCCGCCGGTTTCGCCGTGCTGATGTTGCCAGACGCGCTTGACGAGGTCGCTGGTAACGCCGGTGTAGAGGACGCCGTCAGGCCGGTTGGCGAGGATGTAGACGGCGGGAAGTTTGCGGTCCATGGGCGGAGTGTAGATTGCTTCGCCTACGGCTCGCAATGACCCCCTTACCGTCATCGCGACTGCCACGGCCTTCGGCCTCGCAGTGACGGCAGCGTGGCGATCCAGATTGCCACGGCCTTCGGCCTCGCAACGACGACCGTACCCGTTCGGGTTTCCTCATCGAAAGGAAGTCCCCGTGGGACGCGGAGGAGGGTTCATGGAGAGGCCCGAAGGGCTGCGGCAGTCTGGGGAGATTGCTTCGCCTGCCGTCACTGCGAGGCCGAAGGCCGTGGCAGTCGCGATGACGGCGCGGACTACTGCCGCTCGAGGGCGTCGATGAACAGGGCGGCGACGTCGCAGCCGCTTTGCTCGGCGATCTCGACGAAGCAGGTCGGGCTGGTGACGTTGATCTCGGTCAGGCAGTCGCCGATCACGTCCAGGCCCACCAGCAGCAGGCCGCGCGCGGCGAGGATCGGCCCCAGGGTCTCTGCGATCTCCCGGTCGCGCCCGGAGAGCGGCTGCGCCACGCCGGTGCCGCCGGCGGCCAGGTTGCCGCGCGTCTCGCCCGGCTTGGGGATGCGCGCCAGGCAGTAGGGCACCGGCTCGCCGTCGATCAGCAGGATGCGCTTGTCGCCGTGCGCGATCTCCGGGAGGAAACGCTGCGCCATGATCGTGCGCGTGCCGTGGGCGGTCAGGGTCTCGACGATGACGTTGCGGTTGGGGTCGGATCGGCCGACGCGGAAGATCGAGCTGCCGCCCATGCCGTCCAGCGGCTTCAGGATCGCGTCGCCCATCTCGTCGATGAAGGCGTCGAGGTCGACGGCGTCGCGCGCCACCAGCGTGGTCGCGGTGAATTGCGGGAACTCGGTGATGGCGATCTTCTCGTTGTGGTCGCGGATCGCCCGCGGCCGGTTGAAGACGCGCGCCCCACCGGCCTCGGCGCGCTCCAGGAGCCAGGTGGCGGCGACGTACTCGAAGTCGAAGGGCGGGTCCTGGCGCATCAGCACCGCGTCGAAGGCCGAGAGCGGCTGATGCTCGCGCTCCCGCTCGGCGACCCATTCGTCATGGTCGGGGAACAGTTCCAGGCGCGTCGCGGCGGCGGCGACGACGCCGTCGCGCCAGCCCAGCGCCCCGCGCATCACCGCGTGGACCTCGTGGCCGCGCCGCTGCGCCTCGCGCATCATGGCGACGCTGGAGTCCTTGTAGGCCTTCAGCGAGTCCAAAGGATCGAGGATGAAGGCGAGGCGCATCGCTCAGGACTCCCCGGCCCGTTCCAGCTCCAGCGCGGCGGCGAGCAGGGCCAGGCGCGCCACCACGCCGTAGGCGTAGAAGCGGTTGGGCGGCGCGTCCGGCGCCTGGGCGGCGTCGGGCAGCGAGCAGCCGGTCTCGAAGGCCAGCGGCTTGAAGCTCATGCCCGGGGCGTTCAGGTTCTCGTCGATGCCGCGGCTGGTGTTGACCCGGTAGAAGCCGCCGACGACGTAGTGGTCGATCATGTAGATCACCGGTTCGGCGACGCCCTCGTCCACCTTCTCGTAGGTCGGCACGCCCTCCTGGATGATCACCTCGGTCACCTGCAGGCCCTCCTTGCCCACCGACATCTTGTTGCGCTGCTTGCGGTTCAGGCCGCGCACCTCGCTGGCGTCCCGCACCGTCATGATGCCCATGCCGTAGGTGCCGGCGTCGGCCTTGACGATGACGAAGGGCTTCTCGGCGACGCCGTATTCCTTGTACTTGGCGCGGATGCGGAACAGCAGGGTGTCGACGTTGGCGGCCAGGCATTCCTCGCCGGCGCGCTCCTGGAAGTTCACCTTGCCGCAGACCTCGAAGCCCGGGTTGATCAGCCAAGGATCGATACCCAGCGTCTGGGCAAAATCGTTGGCCACCTCGTTGTAGGCGGCGAAGTGATGTGACTTGCGCCGCACGTGCCAGCCGGCGTTGAGCGGCGGCAGCAGCGACTGCTCGGCTATGCCCTTGAGGATCTCCGGCACGCCGCCGGAGAGATCGTTGTTGAGCAGGATCGCGCAGGGATCGAAGCCCTCCAGCCCGAGCCTGCGGCCCGCGGGACCGAGACGCTTCAAGGGCTCCAGGGTCAGCTTCTGGCCGTCGGGCAGGTCGAGCGTGGTCGGCGCGGTGATCTCGGGCAGGAGCGAGCCGATGCGCACGTTGAGGCCGGTGTGATGCAGGATGTTCGCCAACCGGGCGACGTTCTGCAGATAGAACAGGTTGCGGGTATGGCTCTCGGGAATCAGGAGCAGGTTCCTCGCCTCCGGGCAGATCTTCTCGATCGCCGACATCGCCGCCTGCACGCACAGCGGCAGGAAGGAGGGATTGAGGTTGTTGAAGCCGCCGGGGAACAGATTGGTATCCACCGGCGCCAGCTTGAAGCCGGCGTTGCGCAGATCGACCGAGGCGTAGAAGGGCGGCGTGTGCTCCAGCCACTGCGTGCGCAGCCAGTGCTCGATCAGCGCGTCGTCGGCGAGGAAGCGCTGTTCCAGTTCCAGGATCGGCCCGGTGAGGGCGGTGGTGAGATGGGGAACCATGTTGTCCTGCGCGTTGTCTTTAGCAAACCATCTTACACCATCGATGTTACCGCACCGCGTAGGGCGCGAAGCGCTCGGGCAAGAGCGCTTGCGTCAGGCTGCGCTGGGCGAACAGGTGGCGGCCGTCGCAGACGAAGCCCAGCTCCTGCCAGTCCGTCTCGTTCAGCAGCCGCACCAGCTCGGCGATGTCGCCGTCGGTGAGATCGGTCCGCCTGGGGAACAACGCCAGCACCGCGCCGTCGTAGTTGTTGCAGGCGTTGGTGAAGAAGGGCTTCGCCATCCGCGTCCGGCCATTGACGTAGATGCGCTTCGCCTCGGAGACGTGGTGGCGGCGGCCCCAGCGCCACCAGTTCGACTCGTCGAAATGGGCGACGCCACGCCCGAGCAGCCGCGCCTTGTGGGGCTCCAGGTAGGGCAGCTTGAGGTCGTAGATCATCCGCCGCAGCTCTCCGGTCTGCGCGGTGCGCGAGCAGACGAAGTCGGCGTTGCCGAGCTCGGCGTGGGTGTAGATGTCGTCGGCGCCCGAGACCGCGCCGACCTTGACCTCGAACACGGAAGACAGCGGCAGGCTGTAGATGCCGCGGGTGAACAGCAGCTGCCCGGCCGCCTGGCGCATGCGTCGGCCGTCGGACAGGCGGCGCGAGAAGTCGCCGCGCACGAAGCGCCAGATGACGCAGTTGGGCAGCGCTCCGGAGAAGATCCTGGCGTCGCCCAGCTCGATCAGGTCGGTGAAGCTGCCCTGGTCGAACAGCCAAGCGTTGAGCCGCGCCGCGCCGGTGGCCTTGAGGAAATCGCGCGGCGTGATGAACACCAGCTCGCCGCCGGGCTTGAGCTGGCGCACGCACTTCTCGATGAAGTACAGGTACAGGTTGGAGTGACCGTTCAGGAGCAGCGAGCCCAGCCTGCCCCGCGTCGCAGGCGAGATGTCGCGCGCCTTGACGTAGGGCGGGTTGCCGATGACGGTGTCGAACAGCTCCTCTTCCGGGTAGGCGAAGAAGTCGAGATTCAGCGCGCCGGACGGGCAGTGGCGGGCGTCGAGCTCGATCGCGACGCAGCCCGGGATGCCGTTCGAGAAGGCGCCGTCGCCGCAGGCCGGATCGAGCGCCCGGCCGCGGTTCTTCACCAGGCCGAGCATGCGCGCCACGATGTCGGGCGGCGTGAATACCTGGCCCAGGACGGCGACGTCCAACTGTTTTTCGGTCATGGCTGAGGCGGGCGATGGCGCGTGTGATGAACTGGCGCAAGTTTACCGGTAAGGCGGCAAGCCTGCTTTCGAGATTGCTTCGCCTTCGGCTCGCAAAGACCATCGATTTCGTCCCGCGGGGACTTCCCTTCGATGGGGAGAAGCAAGCCTTGTATTAGAAGCTAAGCGGAGCGGCGACTACTTCGCCGCGTCAGGGTCGAAGTGTTGGGCGGACAGTTAGGCATGAGCAAACGAATGTATACCGGCAAGACGTTCGCCGATATTTTTCTCTGCCGTTTTTAGATCGTAGGAAGCTTGTAGATTGAGCCAGTATTGCGGCGACTGGTCGAAGACACGACCGAACAGTAGCGCCAATTCCGCCGTTACCGGACGCGTTCCCTTTATGACGTGCGAAACCCGCATGGGCGATACCCCGATGGCTCGGGCGAACTCGGCTTGCGAGATATTCATTTCTACCAAAATTTCGCCAAGGAACTCTCCCGGATGAATTGCAGCTAAGCCATTCTCGACCATGTCAAATTATCCTCAGTGGTAATCGACGATTTCAGCGTCGTAAGCATCGCCATGCTCGAAACGGAAACATACACGCCACTGATCATTGATCCGGATAGACCATTGTCCAGCACGATCGTGAGCCAGTGCTTCCAGCCTATTGGAAGGCGGAAGGCGCAGATCCTCGATGCGCGCGGCCGCATTCAACTGTATCAATCGCATCGCTGCGCGCTTGAGGAGCTTTGGCGGCAACCGGCGCGTCTTTCCCGTGGTAAAGAAGCGTTCCGTTTCGGGAGAGGCGAACGTTTGAATCATAGTATAAATTGTAAACAAATAGTTTACGACTGTCAAGAAACGCAGTCCGACAACGGGTGTGGTTTTAGGGATGAGGTGGGGCGCGCGAACAGCTCCGCTGCGAAGCGCCCCAGTAGAACGGCAGGGTCGCGCCAGCCAAGGTCGATGGGGCAACCAGATGCCTCGTCCGGGGCTCGCATTGCACTTGCTCGCCCGCTCGGCGTTCGTGAAGCGGTGCTTCACGTCAGCCCCATCTGGTCGATGGGGCAACCCCGGTGCCTCGTCCGGGGCTCGCATTGCACTTGCTCGCCCGCTCGGCGTTCGTGAAGCGGTGCTTCACGTCAGCCCCATCTGGTCGATGGGGCTGACCACGCCTCGCCCTCCCCGGTTGAGGACGTGGGTGTAGATCATGGTGGTCGCGACATCGGCGTGGCCGAGCAGTTCCTGCACGGTGCGGATGTCGTAGCCGTTCTGCAGCAGGTGGGTGGCGAAGGAATGGCGCAGCGTGTGGGGCGTGGCCGGCTTGGTCAGGCCGGCCGCCTCGACCGCCCGCTTCATCGCCCGCTGCAGCAGCTTCTCATCCATGTGATGCCGCCGCTCGCGGCCGCTGCGCGGATCGACCGAATAGCTGCCCGAGCAGAACACATACTGCCAGCCCCACGCCGTCGCGGCGCTCGGATACTTCTTTGCCAGCGCATCGGGTAGCCAGACCTCCGCCTTGCCAGCGGCGCGGTCATCCTCGTAGAGTCGGCGTCGCTTTTCCAGGTGCGCGGTGAGCGGCCCCACCAGAATCTCAGGCAGCACCGTCACCCGGTCCTTGGCGCCCTTGCCGTCGCGGATCATGGTCTCGCGCCGGCCGAAATCCAGATCCTTGACCCGCAGCCGCACGCACTCCATCAGGCGCATGCCGGTGCCGTAGAGCAGGCGGGCCATCAGGGCGTGCGTGCCTTCCATGCGTTCGAGCACGGCTGCCACCTCTGCCGGCGTGAGCACGGTCGGAAGGCGCTGCGGCTTCTTCGCCCGCGTCACGTTATCCAGCCATGGCAGGTCGACGCCGAGCACCTCGCGGTAAAGAAACAACAGCGCCGAGAGCGCCTGACTCTGGGTCGCCGCCGCGACACCGCCCTCAACGGCCAAGTGGGTCAGGAATGCCTCCACCTCCGCTGCGCCCATCTCGCGCGGATGTCTCTTGCCATGAAAGAGGATGAACCGCCTAACCCATTGGACATACTGGGTTTCAGTGCGTATGCTGTAGTGCTTTAGCCTGATCAGGTCACGTACCTGATCGAGCAGCTTGGGCTGGGGCGAGGCAGGAGGTGTATCCGAATGCGCCATTATCCGAGACCGGACAGAGAACAAAGATATGAGACAGCCACTTGAACCACAGCACGCTCGAATTATACACCTGTCATTTCCCGCTTATACACCGCCTGCGGTGTCTACTTAAACGTTAGCCCTTACATGGCCTTTCCGGACATTTCGCCCCTCGTGTCAGTGATTGCGCTTGCCGTCTCGCTGTTCACATTGTGGTTCACCATTCTTCGGCGCGGCACCATACGCAGCACACACCCGTCGTTCATCGCCTTTCGCTACGACTTCGTCGGAAAGAAAGTGCCGCAAGCCAAGATATTCTTTCGTGCGCTGCTCTTCAGCACAGGCAAGCGCGGTCAGGTCATCGAAAGTCTCTTCCTCCGTGTCCGCGAAGGCTCACGCAAAGCAGAATTTTCGTTCTGGGGCCTCGGAGACAAAGACCTCATTCGCGGCAGCGGCCTTTTCGTTCCCGAGACTGGGGTGGCCACAAACCACCACTTCAACCCAGTTGACGCCGAGACCCTCTTTCTCTTCTCGCAAGGCGCATATTCCTTGGAGCTTGTGGCAAAGCTCATTGGTAGGGAGCGCCTAGTTTCGCTGTGGGATGTAACGCTCGAAATGCCCGCGGGGGTGTTTGGTTCCACCATCGCTCGGGAAACTGCGGTGTTCTATAGTTGGTCGCCCGAGCAGCGGTGCTATGTTGCGTCAGTCGAAAAACGGTCGGGCTCTGTTCATGCACTCTCCGACCCACAGGGCTAACCCGCCGCTCCAGAGGGACGCTACGCCGGCAAGCCGGCTCCGCGCCCCTGAGCTTCCACGTTGGGCATCAAACGAGGCGCAGGATGAAGTTTGAACTTGACACATTCAATCGTAATGTGACGGATGAAGAGTTGCTTCAAGACTTGGTAGCGGTTGATGCCAAGCTCAAGATGCAAGGGGCGAGGCTGACTTTTCGCTCTTACAAGGAGTTCGGGAAGTATTCGGCAGGCACGATCAGTGTCCGGTTCGGCTCATGGAATGATGGGTTGCGAAAGGCGGGAATAGCCTTAAGCGAGGAACATAATGTTCCTGTCGATGCCCTCTTCGACAATCTGAAACTTGTCTGGATCGCAAAAGGCAGACAGCCTGTCTATCGCGATTTGAATATCTCGCCGTCCAAATACACGGCCTCAATCTACAGCAGTCGCTTCGGCGGTTGGAGAAACGCACTCAAAGAATTTGTCGCCTCCGTCGATCAAGAGCAGGGCGAACTTCTCAGCTACGAGGTCGAAGTCAAAGGCAGCAAAGGCACAAAGAGAACGAAACGCGATCCTTCGCTGGCTCTGAGATTCTTCGTATTGAAGCGAGACCATTTTCGTTGTGTTCGCTGCGGACGCTCTCCTGCAACAGTACCTGGCCTTGTATTGGAGATCGACCACGACCATCCATGGTCAAAGGGCGGTGAAACTATTGAGGAGAATCTGCTGACACTATGTTTCGATTGCAACCGCGGAAAAGGGGCACGGTATTGATGCCCAACCCTGCGGTGCAGGGGACGCTGCGCGATAAAGCATCGCGCAGCGCCCCTGACCTTGAACGTTAGAGGTAATCATGATCGACAAGATGTTCGCCGACCATTTCGCAGCTGACTGGATAGATTCCTGGAATCAGCACGACCTTGTTCGTATTCTGTCGCATTACACCGACGATTTTGAAATGTCGTCACCTGTAATCATCAAGGTGGCAGGCGAACCGTCAGGAACACTAAAGGGCAAGGAAGCGGTGGGTTCCTATTGGGCTAAAGCTCTTCAATTAGTTCCGAATCTTCATTTTGAGTTGGTCACTACGCTTGTCGGCGTAAACAGCATCACTCTCTACTACAGTGGAGTCCGTGGCTCATCCGCAGAGGTGTTTCATTTCAACCAAGATGGCAAAGTTACGAGGGCATATGCACATTACCTCTAACCCTACGCTCAAGCGGGACTGCGCAAAAGCGCGCAGCCCCTTAGCTCCACGTTAAGTTTCATCTGACATGCGCCGCATCTTTCATCAGTCGCTGACCGTAATGAAGAACGCTTTCCGTCGACTGGAAGCCCAAGTTCCACCTCCACAAGCAGTTCCATGGCGTGATAGTTTTGTTTTTCGGCACAAGGAGGAATTGATTGAGCAAGCGCTACTCCAGAAGGTCGCTCGGTCAATTAGCGCCCTGCACGCAATTGACGTGCTGCTACTGCACGGATTTCTCCAAGAACAGGCTGTCTTACAACGTACCCTCGACGAAATCCGTGAAGACATCTTCTTCTTGGCCGCGGCAATCACGAACGATCAAGTGACAGATCGACATCGTCAATTTCTTGACGAGTTCTTTGCAGAAGAGTTCCCCGACCCTAATAACCTGACGGCCCGTCACAAGACGCCAAACATGGTTCCGCGAAAGAAGATCCGCGCCTATGTAAATCGCGTCCTTTCAACCGACCCTAACCCATCACGCGTGGCTGACATTGATGAATCAATCAGCAGCGTCTACTCCGGCTATGTTCATGCCTCGTCACCTCAAATAATGGATATGTGCGGTGGCGATCCACCTCTATTTCACATCGACGGAATGCTCGGCACCCCACGCATGGCCGAGCACGTAGACGACGCATTGAACTATTACTATCGCGGGCTAGTTTCAATCACTATCGTAGCCAAGGCGTTTGGTGACAAATCGCTCGTTGATACGATGTACCAATACCTTGCAAAGTTCGAGAAGACCACAGGTGTAAACGGTGGAACGAGTGCAAATGAAACCTAACCCGGCAGTCGACCCCGTTCCCTTCGGTCACTGGACGCTGCGCGATGAAGCCGCGCAGCGCCGGTCACTTCCACGTTGGGCACATAACACGGAAACGCTATGACTATTTGGAATGCCAGCAAGATGACCACTCTGTTTTATTCAGACGAACCTGCGGCTGAGGATTATCCTTGCGTCGTCAAGATTGATGACCATGAGATAGTCATTGAATACGAGGATGATGGAATCGTTCAGTACCGAGGAAGTAACCGTGGTGATGGGCACTTCGAACTTCACGCAACAGGAGTCGAAGGCAAGGCTTCTCTACACATGTTTCCAGGCTCCTCAATTATTGAGGGCAGTTGGATTGAGGACGGTTACCGTGGGATGTGGCGTATCAAATTGGCGTAGTTTTATCTCAAGGAGCTAGAAATGAACGTAAAGGTTACTTTCAAGTACGGCAGCAAAGGGCAAAAGCCATCTGTCACAACAACACAGGTATTTCCCCTGCAAGCCAAAACGGAAAGCGCAGTAATGGCGGCAATACGTAAACGTTATCCGACCTATGGCGACATCATCATTCTAAAAATCGAGTAAAGGCTGCAGGTGAGTGCGAATGGCGCGGCACAGGCGTATTTCCAGAAAGTCGGCGCTAGCAAGGTGGCGAAAACGCCCAACTCGGCAGTCCACGCGGACGCTGCGCGATAAAGCCGCGCAGCGCCGGTGACTTCTACGTTAGAGCGCAAGGGAGTTTCTATGGTTGGTGATTTGCTGTGGCATGAACTTGAGACCCTCAAGTCTTTCTTTGCCCGAGCCATGTCTTGGGCAGTCGCAGAATCCGCCGAAGAAAGCGCACGGCTCGCGAAAATCGATAGCCCTGACAACGACACGATTGAGGGGGTTGTCACCCATCCGCACGGTGCGCACAGCCTTGAACAGGTTGCTATTCGCTCAGTCGTCAACGAACTAAATTCTCTCTCTGAGTTCGCGCTTCAGAACACATGGGTGGCGTGGTCCAAACAGTACAACTTACCGAACGGCGAGTTCATCTATACCGCTACTCGCGGAAACATTGAGAAGGCGTTGTCAGCGCAAGGGGTCAAGGTCGAAACCTGGCCGCGGTGGCAGCAGGTTCTTGAGATTAAAGAAATGTCCGAGGGCTTCAAGCATAGACAACGAATGCAGCCGTTCCCCGTCGAGTTGCAAAAGAAAGGCTTCGAGTGGCGTGCATCGCGCGTGGTTGATCCACATAACCAAGAAATGCTGGCGGAGTACGGTCCAACTCCATTGCAAGCATCTGAGTTTCTGATCGCGATCGAAGAACTGCTACTGTGGCTCCACAGGGAATATGCGCTCTAACATCACGGTCGAGAGGGACGCTTCGCCGCAAAGCGGCTCGCGCCCCTCACCTCAACGTTGGGCATGTTCATAATGGACACTCCGATCCTAGTCGCCGTTATCTCCGCAGCAGCAAGCCTTGCCGTTGCGGCAATTACATTTTTCCTAACCAAGAGAAAAGAGCGTGAGGCGGAATGGAGAAAACAGAAACTCGAACACTATCGGGAGTTTCTTGACGCCTTAAGTGGAACCGTTGGCACAGACTCCACCCCAGAAGCACAGCGCCGCTGGGCTAGAGCGGTGAACACTATTGGGCTTGTGGCTTCTCAGCGAGTCCTTGCGGCTCTCTGGCGATTTCAAGACTCAATCGCAAGGAGCAATCCGAATCCTTCGGTTGAAGATCACGACCGAAAGCTCAATCACCTCATGCTTGCTATTCGCGCCGACCTCGGAGTTACACCTGCAGATGAACCAGACCTCTTCTCTTTCCGGCTTTGGTGCTCCGGCACAAATGGCTAGAGGCCCAACCCATCGTTGCAGGGGACGCTCCGCCTATCGGCGGCGCTCCCCTGAACTTCGACGTTAGCCCCCCACATTAGAGGAGACACTTGTGGTAGCAAAACCCAAGACAGGACAAACCTCGAAAGCCAGTACGGCCAAGCCTGCCCCGCTTCGCCTCTATCGTGTCTGGCGCCATACGGCTGGCGATGAAAGTGCGCATGAAATTGCGGTAATCGCTTCGTCGGATGCTGATGCAAGGGCGAAAGCCACGGCACATGTCAAATCAACAAACCCAGGAAAGGGTGCGCGGTCACCAGCGCTATCACAAAGTCTCACGTCCATTCTCTCGGTGAAGCTAGTGGGAGATAAACATTGCCTGGAAATTACAACTGTCCCTTTGGCTGCCATTCAGGCTATTCCAAGAAAGTCGGTGAAAGCAGCCCTCGCTTCTGTCGCTCTGAAGAAGGTTGCAAAGGCCGCAACCGCAAGTGCAAAAGCGGCAAAAACGGAGTGACTATTCATCCCACTCCAATGCACGGGGGCCTAATCACCTCACAATTTATGCGCCGCGAGAAAATCGCTGCTCAGTTCTATGGCAGTACTATTGCATGGGGGGGAAGGTATGAAAAGAGAGCATGTGTGGATCGTTGGGGCAATTGGGTTATTTCTGATTCTGATGGTACTTTCTCCTGCAAGTTTCGGCGGAGGAATCTTCAAAGAATGTATTTCTTTCCCGTTGGCTTATCTTGCCTTGAAAGGCTCAAAGAAGATTAGTCCATTCTCAAACAAGAGAATGTGGTTTTCATTCTTACCAACAGCCTTTCTTGTTGGGCTTGTTCCCGCTTTCTTGAATGGGGTATTACAAAAGCCTATTTCTTCTCCTTTATCCATGCCAATGACAGTACTTGACCTTTTTGTAATCCCTTTCGCTGTTTCATTGTTGGTAATTTACTTTGCCAGAGAAAAAGTGGCAGCCACCGATGGCTAACCCGGCAGTCCACACGGACGCTGCGCGATAACGCCGCGCAGCGCCGGTGACTTTTACGTTGGGCCTCTTGACTTGCCTGCCAATCCGCCGAGAGCATACGAAGGAACCTTTATGAGCCGTCCCTGGGATAGCGTTCAGTACGCGCGAACATCCGATCTTCAAGCGAGCGTTGCGAAGCAATTGATTTCCGATCTCGCAATTAAGCCAGACGATAACGTTCTCGATCTTGGTTGTGGGCTTGGCAACCTCACCATGGATATCGCCGCAATTGCTACTGGTGGAGACGTACTTGGCGTTGATACTTCACCTTCTATGATCGAGCAGGCGAAATCCAATCTACAGTTGCGGCCCTTGCCCAATGTTGGATTTCGGGTGGCAAGTGCAAGCGATGTGTGCCTTGATGACCACTTCGATGTCGTGTTTTCCAATTCTGTCTTTCACTGGATAAAAGGACAGCAGCAGACCCTCGAATCAGTCCATCGTTGCCTAAAGAATGGAGGAAGAGTCGGAATCCAGTTTCCGTTGCTGGACGCCACGCATCCTTTGGTTGCCGTAACCCAGAAAGCTATCCAGTCTCTTCAGTTCGGGCAACGGTACACGACGTGGGAGTTTCCGTGGTTCGTCCCTGAATCCCCACATGGGTACGCCAATCTGCTGCAAAACCTCTCTTTCCAAGACGTCGTCGTCAGGCAACGCGAAACAACCTATGTCTTCGATACGGCGTCGACAGCTTATGGCTTCTTTACCTCCGTAGGACTTGATCTATTCCTTCAACCGCTATCCACCGAAGACGCGACATCGTTGAAGGCAGAAGTCCTCAAGGTACTGTCTGCCCTTGAGACTGAGCGTGGCGTCAGCCTGGTCTTTCGCCGTCTGTATGTCCTTGCCTCAGCGTAGATGTCGACAATAGGCCCAACCCATCATTCCACCGGACCTGCGCGAAAAGCCGCGCAGGCCGTTGAATTCAGACGTTATGGCTCAAACATAGCAAGATTCGGGTCGCAGAAGAGTACTTGAACCTCCATACTTTGCTCGTACTGGTACAAGTTCTTGTCACTACGGGAATTAATTTATGAGAGGAATAACAATGCATATAAAAAGCGAACCGCCGATTTTGTACTTTGGCACACCTGTCGTCTTGATCAGCACCCTAAACGAAGATGGAAGCTGCAACCTCGCGCCGATGTCCTCGGCATTCTGGCTGGGGTGGCGCTGCCTGCTCGGGCTGGCTGCATTCTCGAAAACCACGCAGAACATGATCCGCACCGGTGAGTGCGTCCTCAACCTGCCCTCCGTGAATGAGGTGGCGGCGGTAAATCGCCTAGCGCTGACCACTGGCTCCGATCCCGTTCCGGAGTTCAAGTTGAGCAAGGGCTACCGGCATGAAGCCGACAAATTTGGGATTGCAGGGCTGACGCCGATGGCTTCGGAAACGGTGGCGCCGCCGCGCGTGCGAGAGTGCCCGGTGCAGCTCGAGGCACGCGTTGCGGCCACGCACCGTGTGGGCGAGGACAACCCGGCACAACGGGGGTTTATCCTATGCATCGAGACCCGCATTCAACGCGTGCATGCGGAGGAGTCGATCATGATGAGCGGAGAAGAAAATCGTATCGACCCAGACAAATGGCGGCCCCTCATTATGAGCTTTCAGCAATTTTACGGGCTCGGGCCCCGGCTACAGAATTCAACGCTCGGGACAATTCCGGAGGCCATGTACCGCAGCCCGGACATGGAACTGGCGCGGCATCCACATAGCTGAGTGATTGACGCAATCTGCCGATGGAATATACGCATGACAGATTATGATCGCATCGCCGACGCTATCGATTTCATTGCCCGCAGGGTCGATAGCCAACCGACCCTGAATGAAACTGCGGCTCACTTACATCTGAGCCCTTTTCATTTCCAGCGCCTATTCTGCCGCTGGGCCGGTGTAACCCCCAAGAGATTCTTGCAGGTTCTTACGCTGGAGCGCGCCAAGCAATTACTGAGCGAATCGAGACCCCTGCTTGAAGTTTCAGATTCCTTGGGGTTGAGCAGCGGCTCGCGTTTGTACGACCACTTCGTTCATTTGGAAGCGGTCACACCTGGCGAGTACAAAACAGGAGGCGCAGGCTTAACCATTGAGTATGCTGTGCATGACACCCCCTTTGGAAAAACGTTTATTGCCATTACTCCGAAAGGCATCTGTAATTTTTCATTCTTTGATGGCGTGGAAGCTGATGAGCATTTGACTGGCTTACACAAGAAATGGCCAAATGCGGTGGTGCACGAAAATCGTCAACAAACGCTCGCAGTTATCCAAGCTATGTTTGGTGGAAAAAAGAAACAGGATCGCCCAATCCCAATTTCTTTGCATGTTTCCGGGACGAACTTTCAAATCAGTGTATGGAAGGCCTTGTTACAGATAGCCCCGGCAACGGTGGCGAGCTATTCCCAAGTGGCAACCGCGATAGGCCATCCAAGTTCTGCGAGAGCCGTGGGGCTAGCGGTAGGCGCAAATCCTGTCGCGTTCCTGATTCCTTGCCACCGCGTCATTCAGCAAAGCGGTAAACTTGGCGGGTACCACTGGGGCGAAACCCGGAAACAGGCAATCCACGCATGGGAATCGGCAAGGTATGAACTACCTGAGCCATAACATGGCGTTCGAGAGGGACGCGCCAAAAGCGGCGCGCCCCTCAACTTAACGTTATGCCGCCTGATCTGGACATCAAGGTCTCCGACATCATTACAGCCATTGCATTGCTGATCTCCATTCTCTCGGCGATCTACGCACGCGGGCAAAGGGTAGCTGCAGAGCGGGCCAATCTCATTGCGGTTCGCGAAAGCCGCCGCCCGTTGCGGCTGCAGGTGTTCCAAGCAATGCACCACTTCTCCAAGTACTGTTCGAGGTACTGGACGCTTTATCAAATGGGCGAAGTAAACCGGAGCCGAGAGCTCACGGAGCGCATTGATACTTTCAAATGGGAAATCGAGCAGCATGGACATCTGGACATGCCGGATGTTGAGGGGAAAGCCAAGGCATTCGTTAATGGCGCGTGGAAGCTCCAGAGGCTGGTCGACCGCATCGCGGGCGGACAGAACAATCCACATGATCGTGAGTACGCCACCGCCGAGGAGAATGTAGAGGGACTTGTAGACTGGTTTGATAAGGAAAACCGCGAACTCAAGGCTCTCTTCCAGCCATACTTGGGTGCGGCATAACGAATAAGGTTAGATCGTGCGAAGCCACGATCTGAACCGTTTGTTGGACGAGCCCGGCCCTGAGCGCCGACCTCATAGCAAATATGTATTTGGAAAGTTACCCGGTTTGATGTTTTACCGGGAG